>Ga0181573_10000023_pt1 | contig 145225 bp, 96 predicted proteins | sample 101ome_25_FD_148643 | JGI IMG/M metagenome (GOLD analysis project Ga0181573, IMG submission 148643) | Coastal salt marsh microbial communities from the Groves Creek Marsh, Skidaway Island, Georgia - 101409BT metaG (spades assembly) | ecosystem: Environmental > Aquatic > Marine > Intertidal...
GACGCGAGAGTTCCTCGACCGACCGACCGATCGACCGCGCGTCGACGACCCGCGCGCGGACGGTGTGATGCCGGTCGATGCGCGCGCGGGCGAATGACGAGCGCACTAACCACCACGCCCGGACGTCACACCGCGACGCGCGACGCGGTGGGCGAATCGACGAACCGACGCGAGAGGCGAATCGACGAACCGACGCGAGAGGCGATTCGACGCGATCGGTGTCGCGACGCGATGTCGTACGGGGCGACGCCCGATGTGCGCGGTGGTGACGCTCGCGGCAACACCATATTTCATGAGAATTCATCCTTTGGGCGTCGACGCGAGGACGATTGCGTGCGCGTGTCGCCGCGCGCGTTGATCGGCGCGATCGCGGTGGCGTGCGCGGCGACACTCGGGGCGCACGAGGTCGGACGGTCGACGGGCACGAAGGCGGGGCTCGGATTGTGCTCGTGCGAGTGTCACTGCGACTCGAACGGCGGCGGCGAGGGCGCACCGGCGTTGTCCGTCGTGCGAGGACGCGCGGCGAACCTGCCGAAGACGCTGTTGGATCAAGAGGTGACGGATCCCATGCGATGTGGGGCGTTGGCGGCGGCGCGTAATTACAGCGCGTGGGTACACTTCGACGAACACGTCGAGGCGGCGGAGAAGCGAAATAGGTGCGCGTTTTACGACATCTTCGGCCCGTTCGCCGGGGACGAGACGGACGAACACCGAGTGACGGGATGTTCAGTTCCGGGCATGAAGCCGCAGGATGGATGCGGCTCCGTGCGCGGCTGGCACAGAACGGCGTCGCAGGCGTACGCCATGGGCAAGGGGAACGCGCCGTCGTCCAACGTCTGTCGACAGTTTGCGGCGCAGCACGGATACGAAGCGTGGCTCTGGCTCTCCCCGGCGCACTCCAATCCTTCCCTCAGAAACTCGTGCGTCTTCTACAGCGCTTTCCACTCGGCGCACGCCGACGAGCCGGGGGACGTCGTTCACGGCACCGCGTGCACCAATCCGCACGCCTCCGTCGCCAACGCCTGTCGCAACCACGCGCGACACGCTCAAAACGAAATCGAAGGTTGGGCGCACGCGACGCACACCTACGAAGAAGGTTTCGGCCACGCCAAGGGCCCCGGCGACTGCAAGCGATACGCCAAGCAACACGGCTACCCGAGTTTTCTCTTCATCAACGAAAAACACCCGTCCGCGCAACACCGTTTCAGTTGCGCGTACTACCACGCCGACGGTTCGGGTGAGGTACACCCGGAGTGGGGACCGTACACCGCGGCGACGCAAATCGTCAACAGCGGGAACGACGACATTCACATTCTCGGGTGCGCCGACGACTCGAAGACGCCGCTCGAAGGGTGCGCGTGAACCGAGCTCGGACGGTCGTACGTCGTCGACGCTTTTTCTCCGACAGACGACTCGAGCGAACGAGTGTACAAGATTATATTGACTACGAATTGGTATTGACTACGAATTGGTATTGACTACGAGAACTCTTCGTGAACGAACGACGATAATGGCGCGACCGCGCGCATCCGTCGCTCGCGCGCCTATCGCTCGCGCTCTCCATTCGAGCGCATCCTCTCGCGAGCCTCCGCCGCGAAATCCCTGCGTCGCGCGCGCGTCGTCGTCGTCGTCGTCAGTCGTCGTCGTCGTCGTCACCAGTCGTCGTCAGTCGTCGTCAGTCATCCTTCACCGCGCGTGCGTCGTCTCGTCCACCGCGCGTCGCGTCCCTTCGGTCGACGCCCGCGCACCTCTTCGCATCATCCATCACGCGCGCCACCATCGCCACCGCGGGCGCCGCGACGACGCACGCCGCGACGACGCCCACGAGCGCGCTCTTCCTGCGCACGCGCGCGCCGAGCGACATGCACCGCGCGCCGACGTCGCCGCGTGCGGTCGGCGGCGTCGCGTCGCGGTGCGTACACTCTAAACCCTAAACCCTACACCACCCGGTGCCGCCCGGTGCCGCGCCCGGTGCCGCACACGCGGGCGGGGATGCTTCGCCGCGCGCTCGCGCGCGCGTTCGCGCGTCGGCGTCTCGATCGCGGCGCGGACGACGCGCGCGACGCCGACGCCGACGCCGACGCCGGTGGTGGCGCGCGAGGGGGCGCGCGAGGTGACGGTGGATGCGGGGTGACCATCGAGAGGTCGGAGTCGGACGCCCCGACGACGTCCACCGCGAGCGAGGACTCGCGCTCGACGCTCGGGCGCTTGTTCGGCGCGCGGAACGTCGGTGGTGTCGTCGGTGATCGCGCGCGCGCGCGACGCGGGTGGAAACGCGCGCGAGAGGGAGATGGGGGCGGTGGGGGCGAGGAGGACGGAGGACCCGCGGCGCGGGGGAGCGGGGTGTTCGCGGCGGCGAAGAGCGCGTGGGACGCCATCACGAAGAGTGGACGGTCGATGTCGTCGAGGCGCATGAGGACGGTGTCGAGGCGAGAGGCGGCGATCGAGGCGGCGGTGGAGGCGGCGAGGCGAGCGCGCGATTGGGACGCGTCGAGCGCGGAGACGAGCGACGACGCGTCGGACGAACACGGATACGTCGAGGACGATTACGAGAAACCTCCGAGATTGGTCGAGATCGCGGAGGAGACGTTGATGTATTATGATGCGGGCGAGGTCGGAGCGGCGGCGCGATTGGTGGCGCCGAGTTCGTGTTCGTACGGGTTGCGGTGCGCGCGGGACATCGACGAGGGAACGACCGTGCTCGAGTTGCACGGATTGACGGAACTGATCACGGCGCAGAGGTGCGCGAGAACGCCGGCTTTGAAGGAACTGGCACGATACTGGACCCTCGTTCAGGCGTCGAGCGCGGTGAGAACGCTGGTGGCTCGAGAGGATTTGAGAACGTGGCGCCGAAACGGGAGCTTGCACGCGCTCGCGCCTTGGGCGCAACCCGAGGATTTCGAAGGTGAAGGTTATGTACTGAATCCAGTCAGCGACACGCTACACCTTGGATTAGACGAGACGCTGCTATGTTGCTTCATTGCGCTCGAGAGGAAAAAGGGCGCATCGTCGTCGTGGTCCAATTACCTGAGTAAATTGCCGACGCTCGATGATTTTTCGTCGTACGTTCCCGCGGTGATGCCGATTCACAAGCTCATTCGTTTGTTGGGGCACGAGGATTGCAAGAACGCGTACACGTATCAGCCAAAGAGCGACGCAGATTTGCGTTGGATGCTGACAGAGGCTCGGCGGTTGCAGCGGTTGGTGGAACTTACACATCGTCACATCGTGTCCAAGGTTGTTTTCGACGGCGCTTCGGCGAATAGCTATCTTTCTGGACGCACGACCATTTCTTTGGATGAATTCCGCTGGGCACACGCGTGCGTGCTAACGCGCGCGTTTCAATCGCCGAACGATCCGTCTAAGGACCCGTGGGCGGACATGTACAAGAGAATGGACTTCACCGGAGCGTACTTGGCGCCCGTGTTGGATTTTGCCAATCACCGTCGTCCGCGTGAGGTGGCTTACGAAACGACAGAGGGAGACAACGGTCACGGAAAAGTAATCGTGACATCACTCCGAAGCTTTCAAAAGGGTGAGTTCATACACATCACGTACGGTGCAAAGGGCAATTCAGAGTTATTTTTGAGGTACGGCTTCTGCGTCTCGCGCAACGTCGAACCGGATGGCTCGAGTAACGACAAAATTCGTGTTGATAAGGATGACTTTAGACGATATTTGCAGAGCTATGAAGAGAACGACGCACGACAAGGTGAGGACGTACTTCTTCAAGTGGCGGCGACGGTCGACTACATGTACAAGTCATTCGCGCAACTCCTCGAAGTTGCGCTCGCGCATTACTCCGGCTCAGAAGCCACAGATGACGACGTGTCAGGCGTCGATGAGCTTCCCGTTCGCGACGATCGCGTGTGGGACGTAGATGAAGACGTCTTCGGTGTCGATTTGGACGTTGAATCTGCCATCGAAGACGACGCCGACACCGACGAGGCGAATCTACTCATGTACGGAGGCGAAGAGGACGCGGACGTGCCGGCTCCGAACGAACGCGCACGCGACGACGACATCCGTGACGTTCGAACGCGACGCGAGATTCAGGCCGCGGTCGCGTTGTTCGAGTATTTGGGCTCGTTGGACGAAGACGTCGACGCGAGATGGCGCTCCGCCGCCAAGGAACCCGACGCCAGACGCGCGTATCTCGTCGCCCAGTACAAAACGTGGCGCGCGTCACGTCGACGCGCGCTCGACGTCTTCGCGCACGCCGCACACCTCCGAGCGCGACGCCTCCTCGATTCGATGCGAGCTCGAGATCGCGCCCTCGCCGACGCCGACGTTTCGCCGTCGCGCGCGAGCCGCGCCGTCGCGCGCCGTCTCGCCGACGACACCGACGCCCTCGACGCCGCCCTCGCGCTCGCCGACGCGCGCGACGCCGTCTTTGAGATATCCCTCGCAGACCACGCCCTGGGGTGACGTCCGCCCGTTCGCCCGTTCGCCCGTTCGCCCGTCCCCGCCGCCGCGCGTCCGTGTAACCATCTTCACTGTTTGCCCACACGCGCCAACCGACGCGAACGCCATCTCCGTGCGGTCGAGTCAGGACTCGCGAAAGAGTCCCCCCCGCATGCCGGAGAACCGCTTTTCCATCGCGCGGGCGTGTCGCGCGCGTCGACGGGCGCGGGCGGTACACGTCGACGCGGCGAGGCGCGGCGACGGACGCGCGCGAGCGATCGGACGAGTCTCGGCGCGTCGTCGGTGCGCCGCCTCTCGCTCTCTCGCGCGTCGTCGTCGACGTCGTCGGCGTCGGTGTCCCGTCGCGCGCGCGTCGGTTCAGATAACGCGCGCGCGCGATCGACGCCGACGCCGACGCGCGCGTGCGACGCGCGCGCGCGGAGATTTCGTGAGAGCGCCGTGTGCGCGCGCGCGCGGTCGTCGGTCGGTGCGTCGTCGCGGGCGTCGGGCGCGACGCGCGCGCGTTATCCGAACCGGCGCGTGAAAGGACGGAGAGGATATCTTGAGCCATATCCTCGGCGACGCGCGGCGACGCGCGGCGGCGGTGTCCATGGGCGGCGCGTCGGACGCGAACGACGGCGCGAATGCGGCGGTCGGGGATGTCGGTGATGTGCGCGACGTCGACGCGGAGGCGTGGGCGAGACGCGCGATGACGATGTCGGTGGAGACGAGCGCGAGCGCGGGCGAGACGTCGGCGGCGGCGATGATGGCGATGGGACCGCAGTTGATGGCGTCGTACGCGGCGTATCTGACGTACGTGCAGTCGCAGTCGAGGATTTCGATGGATATCATGGCCAGAATGATGTCGGGCGGGGGGTCGACCGTGTCGTTGGCGCACGCGCGCGCTGCGGCTGCGGCTGCCGCGGTTGCGGCTGCGGCTGCGGCGGGATATCAACCTCGCGGGACGAGATACAGCGGCGCGCCGGCGAGCGTGGGGTACGAGGTGGAGACGCTCGCGCTCGCGTCGCCAAAGTCGACAGGAAAACGCGCGGCGAAGGGTGAACCCGGGGCGAAGCGCCCGAAAAAGGCGCAGACAGAGGTGCACAAGTCCAAGGGGGAGAAGATTTGCGTCAACTGTAAATCCACCACGACGCCGTTTTGGAGAAAGAGTAAGGACAGCATCGGGCCTCTGTGCAACGCGTGTGGACTGTACTTGGCGAAAAACGATGCGCCGAGACCGCAGAACTTGTGGAAGCGCTCGAAGTCCACCGCGAGCGAGAATGAGCCCAGCGAAAAGACGACGGAGACGTTGCCCTCGACGAGCGGAGGCGACGCGACGGGAGGCTGTGTCAAAGGAGGCGCTCGTTCGTTCGAGAGTAACGATGGATCGAACGTTGGCACTGCGAACGCACCGACTCCGTCAACGACAGAGGTGGAGGGAGAGGACGTGGCGCGCCTCGACGGGAACGTCTCGGCGGAGACCACCGAGGTAAAACTGGATGTCAACGGCGGCGACGACGAGGGCGAGTGAGCTCGAGTCGTCGCGATCGCCGCGACATGAACTGAAGAACTGAAGAACTGAAGAACTGAAGAATGACACTCATCGCGAGATTAATTAACGACCAAGACTAATACGCACGCACTCGCACACTCTTACGCGATGATTGAAACACAGCCATCAATACAAGGCATTTCGCACGATGTTGTAATTAAAATTTACCGGTACAAACTTAGGCAAAGCGCGACTTGACCCAGAATTTCGCCGCAATCACAACTACGCATCACTCGAAGTGGCGCGCATAGCCATGCGTTGGCGTTTACCAGGTTTCGATTTACCCTTACGTTTCCTCTGCGCGTGACGACGCGATCGCTTCTCCATGCTTCCCTCGTCTTTCGGGACGGCGTTCTCCTTCGCCTTGCGCAAAAATTCCTTCTTCGCCAATCGCTTCGTCACCTTCGCGTCGCGCGCGTCGTCGTCCTCCTCGTCGCTGTCGTCCTCATCGTCCTCGTCGTCCGATGAATCAAACTGATCCAGCGAAAACTTCCCACCCTTGGCGCGCTCGCCCTCGGCGGCGCGCAAAATTTTCTGCGCGCGAAGACGCGCCAAGCGTTCCGCGTGCGTCTCGGCTTCCCCATCGCTCACGATTCCCTCGCTCTCTTTCACAGCCGGATAAAAACACACGAACGTCTCGTCGTCAGCTTTGCCCAACTTTTTCAAATTCTTCGCGTGCTTCTTACTCTTCGCGTGCTCTCGCATGTCACCCGCGTTGAGCAAGAGCGTCCCCGGACACGCTCGACACTTGGCCGCGACGTTCTTCGCGTCTCCCTCACCCCTGAGCGCGCGTTCGATCGCCCCACGCGCCGCATCGTACCGCTTTCGCATCGCCTTGCCGTCGTCCTCGGCGTCATCCTCGCTCGACTCGCTCGAGCTCGCGCGCTCGTATTCCTCCTCCGACTCGGCGCTCTCGCTCTCGCTCTCGCTCACGCGCCCGCCCGCGGACTCCACCGAGTCCGAGTCCGAGTCCGACTCCGACTCACCGTCGCGCTTGTGCATGTAATTCCAATCTCGTCGTTTAAACCTGCGTCGTCGTCGAGGGGCGTCGGCGTCGGCGCCGCGCGTCGTCTTTCGTCAGTCTCTCGTGCCGGCGGCTGCGCGATGGGCGCGTCTCGTCGTCGTCTCGCGCGTCGTTCGCGAGTCCATCTCGCGCGGTTCATCACGCGCGCGTCGCCACGCACATCGCGCCCGTTCTCTATCTCTCGTCCGATGGGTCGTTCGCGCGTCGCGTCGTCGTCGTCGACCGCGCGCTCGACAATGGCGAGTGTCGACACTATGCGGTGGTCAACGCTCGCGTCGACGTCGTCGACGTCTGCGTCGTCTGCGCCGCGAGCGCGCCGCGCGCCGCGCGTCTCGAATACTTTTATCGCGCGTTTGCGCGCGCGATCGTCCGCGGGACTCGCGTCGTCGACGTCCACGACGACGCGCGCGTTCGCGTTCCCGTTCGATGACTTTGCGCTCGCGGCGTTCGATGACGTCCCGCGCGACGTCGCGGCGGCCGCGCTCACGTCTCTCGGCGCGTACGCGTGGGTGAAAGCATTTGACCTCCTCGCCGAGCGCGGGACGTTCCCGTCGGTGACGTCGAGAAAGTTGGTGCACGTGACGAGCGGAACGCTCTTCGCGTGCACGTGGCCGTTGTTTTCGAGCTCGCCGAGCGCGAGGTGGTTCGCGGCGGCGATACCGATCGCGCAGGGGTTGAGACTGTTTGGTATAGGGAGTGGATTGATACAGAACGCGTCGGCGGTGCGCGCGGTGAGTCGAGAGGGTGGGAGAGAGGAATTACTCAAGGGGCCGTTGTATTACACGGCGTGTCTGGCGACATGTTGCGCGACGTATTGGCGCGCGAGTCCCATCGGTATCGTCGCCGTGGCGATGATGTGCGGCGGCGATGGGTTCGCGGACATCATTGGTAGACGATTCGGGAAAGGGAACGCGCTGCCGTGGAACGCGGAGAAGAGCTTCGCGGGGAGCGCGGGTTTTGTGTGCGGAGGTTTCGGCGCCGCGAGCGCGTTGCTCGCGTATTTTCACCTCTTTGGATTTATCGACGTCTCCGCGTCCGCGTACGCTTCGACGCTCGCCATAGCCACCGTGTGCGCCATCGTGGAGTCGTTACCGATCACGTCGGTGGTGGATGATAACTTCTCCGTCACCGCGTGCGCCATCGCGTGCGGCGCGTTGCTCTATTAACGTCTCGTCTCGGCGCGCGTTTAATCAAAAGAACATGAAACGTCACAATACCACGCTCTCACCGCGCCAACCATGCACACGTTTCACGGCTCCTTCATCAGACAGTGCGTCGTCACGCACGTCATCGATGGGAAAACCATCCGCGTCTTGCTCAATCCGGACGGCGGTCAGCAAAGAACCGCCTCAGGGGATGGCTGGGCGGATTCATTGGTCTTGGGTTCGACGCCGGGACAACGACAACCGTCGGAGGAATTCGACGCGTCGCCGCTCGATCCCATGACGTGGGAGAAGGTCGATGTGAGGCTCATCTACGTCGACACCGAAGAGGCGCTTCAACCGAAGAAGGAAGAGGCGGCGTACAAGGTGCGGTCGAGACGCGCGAGAAGAGACGAGAAGAGACGAGAAGAGAAGAGAAGACAAGGACTGACCCGAACGCTCGCGCTCGTCATCGACAACTTGCAGCCGGTCACGCCCTCGGGACAAGAATCGTTCGACTGGTTGAAGAAACGTCTCGGCGCCGCGCTCGACGGACGATGCGGAAACGTGGAGATTGATTTGGAATTTGATACGTGCACCTTCATGTCGATTTCACGCGCGCGCGAGTGTTCGATGGACAAGTACGGTCGCATGCTCGCGTACGCGCACCTGGACGGAAGCAATGTCAACGTCGATCTCGTTCGCGCCGGTCAATCGGTGTACTTTACCAAGTACGGACGAAGTCGTCTCTACCACGGCGAATTTCAAGCATCCGAAAAGGCGGCGATGGAGGATCTGCGAGGCGTCTGGGATCCGAGCGCCGCGACGTTTGCGAGCTTCGGCATGCTCGAATACTCGCGCGATTACCGCCGCTTACTTCCCTGGTGGAAGACGCGCGAGCTGTTCATGGAGGACTGGCGACACTGGAGCCATCTCGGCATCGCCTCCGACGTCTTGAATCCACGCGATTACAAAGACTATCAGACCCTCGTCGTTCGCGCCGCGGCTCGAGAAAAAGTCACCGTCCTCGTCGATTTACAACCGACGAATTCCAACCTCTACGACGGCGTCATGCAACTCGTCAAGTACGAAAACGGCATGCAAGGCTTGTGCGTCTTTGCCGGCACGCGTCGTTGCCCGTTCAATCTCTGGATGGACGACGCCACCACCGCCGAGAGCGCTCGACTTCAAAACTTGCTTCACTCGCGCTACTGCCAAAACAATCGCAACTACTGCTTCATCACCGGCAAACTCTTCATCTTCCACGCCAAGCAGCGTCCACAATTGCTCTTGGAGAGCTGCGATCAAATCTCCGATTTCCCGCTCGAGGCGCGAGACATGTCGACGAAACTTCGCGAACATCATCGACAGATGAAGCCGATTCCGAGCGCCGCCGCGTGAACGCGTCGGGTCAATCGCTCGTTCAAGACCATGACTCGATGCGCGTTGTAAGACTTAACACCGATTTGTCCCTTTATTTTTCATCCTTCGTCGCTGCGCCGCCGCGCCGCAGTCGGCGCCTCTCGGCGTCATGGACAACGAACGACGATTCGTCCGTCGACTTCGACAAATCCGCGATGTCGCCGGATCCGTCGCCGTCGGCACGGTCGGAGGATCCGTCGCCGCCGTGAGCACGGTGCTTCCCTCGGCCGGTGGCGCGATAGGTGCGCGCGCGAGAGAGAAAAGGCTGCGATGACGATGAGATCCCGGCGCGCCACCAACCGTCGATGACTGACGCGTTTTTCTCGACACCATCGCGCGCAGACACCATCGTCATCAAACAACCCGACGGTGCGCTTCGCGCGAGTCCGTTTTACGTCAGATTCGGGAACGCGCAATCGTTTTTACGAGGACGGGACGCCAAGGTGGTGACGGTGACGGTGAACGGGACGCTGAGCGACTTGACGTTGCGTTTGGGATCCAACGGGGAGGCGTATTTTGCGGACGGTGTGGACGATTTCGACGATGACGACGAGAGCGAGACGGATGGTGATGATGAGGCGGACACGGCGGATGAGGTCGGGGCGATCGAGGCGCTGTCGGCGTTGCGTTTGGATTCGACGCCGAGTAAGGCGAAGCCGTCGACGAGCGAAGAGGAGACGACGGAGGAGGGAGAGGATAAGTTGAACGCGGAGGAGGTGGACGCCGCGGTGGTGGCGTTGCGTGGGGTAGGGTTGACGGTGTTGCCCACGGTGGAGTTGAGTCTGTGCGGGGGGAAGGTGGAGGAGTTCGATAAACACGTGGTGACGTTGGAACGGTTTAAGAAGACGCCGAGTCTGAGCGGGCACTCGAGTTTGGTCGTGCGTCCGAAGCGCGCGCCGAGCGAACCACCGGCGAAAGCTCTTCCCTGGAACGCCGCGGCGCCACACGTGTTGGCGCATCTCGCGTTCGGCACGCCGTTGCCGTCGAACTGGACGTACGTCGCCGGCGGGCAGACGAGCGCGCCGACGTCGCCGTTGCCGTCGTCGCAAAACGCGACGTTCGATTCGCTCACGTCGCCGAAGCGAGGCTCGCACAGAGTGCGTCGGGTGCAGTTGACGCAAGAAGAAGTGATGTCGCTCGATCTCAAGCCCGGCGTGAACACCATCTCGTTCGCTTTCAACTCGCGCGTGTGGGGATTACAGGAGGTGTCTGCCTTCGTGTATTTATGGGACTGGAACATCAAGCTCGTTGTGAGCGACGTTGACGGTACCATCACGAAGAGCGACGTCCTCGGACACCTCGCGCCCATGGTTGGTAGAGATTGGAGTCACGCCGGCGTCACGTCGCTGTATAACGACATCACGGACAACGGATACAAGATGATGTTCCTGACGTCTCGCGCGATTTCGCACGCCTCGGGCACCAGAAAGTATCTCTCGTCCCTGCGGCAGGGCGATCAAACGCTCGCGCAAGGTCCGGTGATGTGCGCGCCCGATCCTCTCAGTAAGGCGTTGTTTCGAGAGGTGGTGACGCGAAACCCGCAGCGCTTCAAGATTCGCTGTCTGCAAGACATTCGCAACTTGTTTCCGTCGGGGTACAATCCGTTTCACGCCGGTTTCGGAAACAGAGAAACCGACGTCGAGTCGTACCTCGCCGTCGGCGTTCCGCAGCATCGCGTCTTCACGATCAATCCCAAAGGCGAGGTCGTGTGCGAAACGACCAAACGCGTCAAACAGTACACGCTCTCCGAAGTGAACGAACTCGTCCACGAAATGTTTCCTGAGGTTGAAACGTGTCCAATCAACGGCTCGGCGGAGGAACAATTCAACGATTTCAACCACTGGAAGAATCCGTTAGAATCGGATTTTAGCGCGCCTATATGAACGCACACGCGCGACTCGTTCGTACGTTTCAATAGCATTGTACATCAGATTACATTTCATTCTTCAATCCATCGATCGATTCCTTCTTCATACAGTCAAACAATCGTAGTCATACATCACGTTCCCGGGCGCGTCGACCGATTCAAACGGTCGATCCTCGCGTAAATCATCGGTGCGTCGCCAATCCACCCACCGCGTGCGTCGTCGCCGCGGCGCGCTTCTTACGCTTGGCGAGCATGCGCGATTCAGCCTTGCCGCACCTATCGCACAAGATTTGTCCGTAGGCGCGCGATAGCTCGTCGTATGAACGCCTCCAGTGGATTTTCGAATCCCCTTGCACGCCACAGTTGACGCACTCGCGCGTGCGCGTCGTCGATTTCGAGTCAGTTCGTATGTCGCGCGCTTTCGGCTTTTGAATCTTCTTGTTCAGGGTGCGTTTCAAATCACCCTTATCGGTCGATTTCTTAGAACCGTTTCCCGCCGCCGGACGGCGCGCGCCTCCGTTCTTCTCCCGCAAAATGTCCACCAACGCGTCTTCGGGATGCGCCGGCGATCCAGACGCGCGCGGACCTTTTGCGTTTTCGTCATCGGAGTGTTCCATCGCGTTGGGACTCTCCCAGGGCATGTGCAACCAGTTGACGGGATTCGCGTAGCGCGCCTTCGGTTTTAAAACTTGAGCTGGGCTCGCGTTCAAAACGCGCGTCACCGCCGCCTTCACCGGCGATGGACGCTTGAACGGTCGGAATGCAGAAATGGCCGACCGAAAGATGTGCGTGACGAACCCGCGTCCTTGCTTGGTCGCGCGCGTCGAGTTGCGAGACTCCCCCGTCGACCTGGGCGCGGTGACGAGCTGCGTCGCGCCGAGAGAGCTCGCGTCCTCGATCACGGGTGAATAGTACAGCGTTCGATCATCGCTGGGCGAGTGCAAGTTCGCATAAATGTTGGTGCGTCCACTCGCGCCTCGCGACATGGTCGCGCGCGCGTCTGTGACGCCGCTCGTCGGTTTTCTGTCGTCGTATTTCAAAACGACCACCCTTCCCCCCGAACGCCCACGTCACTCCTCATCGCGCGATCGCGCGTTTCATCCATGCCCGACGCAGAGAGAATATGTGGGGACGACATCGACGAGCCGAGCTTCATCGAATGGCTGCACGGGACGTCCGTTCGCGAGATATCCTTGCGGGGCAAGCCTGTCAGGGTGCTGTCGACGCGAGTGGATATACAGAGGAAAGCGGACGCGTCGGTCCCATCCGCGAACGCGCACGTCAGGCGACGGCGACACTCGTCCGATAACATTTTCTCATTCACGGGACGACTTGTGGAGAGTTTCGGATCGTCGAAAGAGATGTCTTCCCGATCCGAGAAGTCCGCGTCTCCCGAGGCTTCGAGAAACGAGCCGCCAGACGAATCGACGTCGTCCTCAGCGCCCGTTCGACACCGTCGTCTATTCTCTTGGATCATCGCGTGCTTTCGAGGATCATCAATGACGCGATCGCGCGACGTCATCCTCGAATCACCGTCCTCCACGACGACTCTCGACCGCGGCGTCGCCGCCGAAGCGGTTCGAGCGCTCGCCGCCGACGCGCTCGCTCGAGACGCCGATGGCGCGAGCGACGACGCGCGGTGCGATCTTCATCGTTGGCGCGCGTGCACGAGAGATTACTCGATCACTCCATCGAATTCACCCGCCGAATCGTCTCGATCCACGCCGACGACTTGAAACGACGTGTCGCGAGCGAAACCGTCCCGCCGCCCTCTCGCTCGCGCGCGCCTCGCCCATCTTTCTCGCCCACTCGTCCGCGCGTCAGACGACGCCGCCGCGGTCGTCGATCGCGAGCACATGGCGTCGCGCGATCTCAACGCCGCGAAAGATGCCTTCTCCAACGCCGATGTCGCCGCTTCGCGCGCGGCGCACGACGCCCACGGAGAGGCGGGCCACGCGGGTGAGGCTGGGAAGTACGTCAAGTCGCTCGTCTTCGGTGGATTAGACGGCACCATCACCACCTTTGCGGTCGTCGCGGCGAGCAAAGGGGGGAGCCTGAGCGCGGACGTGGTCCTGCTCATGGGATTCGCGAATCTCGTCGCGGATGGGTTGAGCATGGGCTTCGGTGATTACCTGAGTAGCAAGGCAGAGCTCGAATTCGTGAAGACGGAAAAGAAGCGAGAGAAGTGGGAGTTGGAAAATTATCCGGAGGGTGAGAAGAAGGAGATGATTGAGCTTTACATGGCGCGAGGCGTGAGCGAGGACGACGCGACGCTCGTGATTGAGACGCTGGCAAAATATAAAAACTTCTTTTTAGACTTGATGTTGGTGGAGGAGCTCGGGCTCATGCCCCCGGATGAAACGGACTCTCCGGCGAAGAATGGGTTGGTGACGTTCGTTGCATTCGCTATGTTTGGTTTCGTTCCGTTGGTCCCGTACGTTTTCGGCAAGGCGATTGGAGGGGCGAACGGCGACGCGATGTTCGGGAGCGCGTGCGGTTTGACCGCCCTCACGATGGCCGCGTTGGGCGCGGCCAAGGCGAAGTTTACGAATCAAAACATGACCAGCAGTGCGCTGTATATGTTATTAAACGGTTCGCTCGCCGCGGCGTCCGCGTACTTGGTGTCCTTTGCGATATCGAAAGCCTTGAACGTTGACGTGTGATCGAGACGTTCGAGACGAGGCACCATCTCTCTAATTTTTCACGACCGACTGTACTTAGTAGCGCACCAATTTGTGAACATTTCTTTTACATTTACATCATCTACACCGACTCACCCGTCGCTACGTCGCCATGCACGACACGTCAAAGTCCTCCGGCGCGATACTTTTGACGAAGACGTTCATGCTGTGTTTGCTCTCGGCTGGCGTCCTCGCCGTGAGTTCGTATATGCTATTCAAATTCCTCACCGCGCTCGGCGAGACGATGTCGAACTCGGTCGAGTTTCGATTCGCGCGCGCCGCGCCGACCAAGCCGTTCTCGAGAAGCGCCCGAGAGGCGTCCAGGTCTCCCGCGTACACCGCCGCGACGGCGGCGTTAATCTTCACGGTGGCGTCGGTGTCATTCGTCGCCAACGCCTCGGCGAAAGTGGCCTTTGCCTCTGGAAACTTGCCGCTCATGAGTAACAAATCACCCTTGTCGCACATGACTCGCGCGAGCGTCTCTTTAAACTTTTCACCGCCCGACGCTCTCGCGAGCGTCTCCGCGGCTTCGAAACACAGGCGCGCCCCCTCGAGGTCTCCCATCATCAAGTGCGCGCGACCCGCGGCGGAGACGTGCTCTGGCTCGTCCGGCTCATCCCGCGCCAACGCATCGAGCCACACGAGCGCGGCGCGAGGGCGATTCCCCATCAAGTATCGTCTCGCCACCGCGCGCGCCGACGCGTTTCGCCGGCGTCGCCACCGCGCGCGCGCCTCCTCGCTCGTCGTCGCATCCCTCGCGCGCGACGCGCATCGCGCGTGCAGCGCGCACAGCGCATCCAACGACCCGACGGGATCGTTCACACGGTACGGAATCTCCGCCCTGAGCGCCATCGCGGCGAACGAGAGCTCGTCTCTCGCCGCGCGTCTCTCGAACGCGTCGCCGAACGCAATCTCTCTCGCCTCGCGAACTCGACCCGCCTTCGCGCACGCCACCGCACGAATCGTCGCCGCACGAATCATCCCCGCATCGTCATCCACGGCGTCGTCGTCTTCACGCACCCGACTCGCGTCGTCGTCGTCTTCGCCCTCACGCGTCCATTCGTCATCCACCACGACGGACGCCACGCCCACCGACGTCTCCGACCGCGCGCGCATCGCCACCGCGAACGCCACGCCCGGCGCTTCGGTGGACACCATGACGACGTCCGTCGCGTCGGCGGCGGAACGCTCGCGCGCGTCCTCGACCGCGGTCGATTCGTCGTCTTCGCGCGCATCGCTTCATCATCATCATCATCATCGCGCGTCCCGGGACGTCTACGCGTACTCCTCCTTAAATACGTACGGTACCTAGTTAGTTAGTGATTTCGCCCCTTGACTATACACCATACATCCATCGCGCGTCCCCGACGACACGATCGACGAGTCACGACCGGTCGTGACGGAGACTACACCCCCCTCCACGCCTCCGTCTCCCCCCTCGCGTCGCCGCACACGACGACGACGCAGACGATGATGACGATGATGACGATGCCGACGACGACGTCCCGCGTCGCCGTCGCCGCGAAGACGTCCACCGTTCGCGGGGCGAAGACTTCGACGACCGTGATGCGCGCGCAATTCGGCGCCGTCAAGGGGTTCGATCCGTTACGGTGCGCGCGATCGATTCGACTCGAGACGTGAGACGCGCGGGGATGCGGGTGGGCGCGGTCGGGCGCGGGATTCGCGGATTCGGCGCGCGATTCGACGCGAACGCACGCACGGACGATGCATGCGCGCGGTCTCGGAGCGTGAGACTATTTCGCTTCGTCGTCTCGTCGCGAACACGCGCGAAGTCGCGCGTCGCGTCGATCGCGCGCGGGCGTCGATCGCCCATCATCATCGATCCTCGCCCTCGCGCGATCGCGCGTCGCGCGTCTCAAGCCCTGGGTGGATGCGCGCGGGGGGGGGAGGCGGCGAGACGGTGGACGACGACGGTGGACGACGACGACGAACGGCGCGGTGGCGTGGATGGACGCGATGCGCGACGCGCGGTCGTCGTCGTCCGTCGCGCGCGGTCGTCATCCGTCGACGGGCGATCGAACGGGTCGAAGCGATCGGTCGGTCGTCGACGGGATAAGACGATAGGGTTTAGGGGCGGGGGCGGACGCGAACGGCGCGAACGAGAGCGACGCGGTGGTGTCGTGAACGAGAGCGAACGATGGATGCGGTGGTGTCGTCCGTCCGTGGATGGATGGGGTGACGCGACGATGTGCGACTCGACACGCGACGTGGACGACTGACGGACGACGCGGCGTTTCGAAACGCGCGGTTTTCCCTTCGCGCAGCGTCTCCCCGAAGACTCGCGGTAACTGCCAAATCGTCGCCTCCGTGACGAAGAAGCCGGACCTTTCCGATCCGGTGCTCCGCGCGAAGCTCGCCAAGGGCATGGGTCACAACTACTACGGTGAACCGGCGTGGCCGAACGATTTGCTTTACATTTTCCCGGTCGTGATTCTCGGAACCATCGCGTGCTGCGTCGGTCTCGCCGTCATGGAGCCGACCCCGCTCGGCGAGCCGGCGGATCCGTTCGCCACCCCGCTTGAAATTCTTCCGGAGTGGTATTTCTTCCCAACCTTCAACGCGCTCCGCGTTATCCCGAACAAGCTCCTCGGCGTCCTCTCCATGGCCGCCGTCCCGGCGGGTTTGATCACCGTTCCGTTCCTCGAATCCATCAACAAGTTTCAAAACCCGTTCCGTCGTCCGTTGGCGACCACGGTTTTCTTGGTCGGTACCTTCTACGCGATTTGGATGGGGATCGGTGCGGCCATGCCGATCGACAAGGCGATCACGCTCGGCATCTTCTAAGCGAAGTTCTGGGTTCCCGACGGCTATCGCCGATTTGGATGCAGGGCGAGAACTCGAGTCGGCTTTTTAAGTGCGCCGACGAGGGTTACCAACATTACATTTGCTGAAGGTAGAGAGGAGCGCGCGGCGTTGAGCATCAACGCCGGTTAGCTTGTAAATCCACACAATTTACATTTGATTTTAAAACGACGCGCGCGACGCGACGGAGCGCTCTCGCGCGTCCCGAGGCGCGTCTCGGACTTCACAACCACCCTCTCGATGACGTCGGACCCCTCGACGAGCGCGGTCCCGGACGGCGCGAACGGCGATGACGCGGCGATGCGTGAACTCGAAGCTCGAACGAAGGCGCACGACGACGCGCTCAGTCGTCAGCGTCCCGGACGCACTGAAGTCTTGAAGATGTGCAGTTGGAATGTCCAACTTTTACCCGGCGTGTGCTCGGGACAGGGCGGGCGACGACGAGACCTGGACGCGCGAGCGATTAAACTCGCCGAAAACATTCTACGCGTGTCCCGCGTCAACGCGATAGACGTGCTGTGTTTACAAGAGGTGTGGACGCCGCGCTCGCTCTCGACGCTCTGCGAAGCGTTGCGCCAGGAATTTCCCTTTATTTTCATGCCGAACGCGCACAGCGGTTTATTCGTCGCGAGCAAGTATTCCATCGTCTGCTCGCACTTTTCTCCGTTCCCAGCCGCCAAAGGGATGGAGCGCATATTCTTTACGAAGGGTGTTTGCACGACGTTTCTGCGCTTGACATCGCCCGAGACGCGCACGCGCGTCGCCGTCGTCATGAATACGCACTTGCAGAGCGACTACTGGTCCTGCGGACGAGCGACGAGACTGAAGCAGCTGCAGCACATAAAGCAAACGATGCAACGAGCGGTTCGGGAGTGCAGAGGAAATGGCTACGACATCGATCGAATCATACTCGCGGGAGATCTCAACATCGTCGCGGGCGGAGACGAGTACAGACAAGCGATGGCGGTGTTCCCGTCGTCGATCGATCTCATGGCGCCGCCGCGAGATCTTTCATCGAGTTGGCGAGCGAAAATTTTGGCAGACATTGACGAGGATCGCATCGAAGCGACCGATTGGTCGTTTCGTTACACGTTTCCAGTCGCGACGTGGCGACACGTGTGGTGTCCGTGTTTCGGCTCGTCTCGATACGTCGACGCCCAACCTCGCGCGATGATCGATTACATCCTAGATCTCACGCCCATGATTCGCGCGGGCGTGCCACCGCATCGCAAACACGTCGACAGCGGCTACGTGCACCATCAAATGTGTCGAGACGCCAAGGGCGAGGCGCTTTCAGACCACTATCCCATTTGCTGTTGCTCGTCTGTTTTTCATTTCAACGACCGAGAATACACCTCTTAAATGTTCACTATTCACTCACGCGAGACTAAGTACGTATAATTTACCGCGACACACACAATCACCCCTCCGTTTTATCCGCTGCGCGCTGCTCTCCGCTCACGCTCATCGCAGCCAACGTCGAGCCGATGGACGTTCGACTCATCGAATCCTGAGTCTCCTCGCGCCAATCGTGCGCGTGCGCCTGCGACACCTGCGGCGGCGACACGCTCGATCCCGTCCTTCTATTCATCGTCAACGATATCACATCCGCCGTCTCATCCACCAAACCCATGATGTACCTTCGATCCAACACCGCGCCGGCGCTCGTGTGCGTCGCCCCTCGCTCCCGCAACCCCCTCAACTTCTCCGCGTCCATCCCCTCCACCCCGAGCTCGCGCATGCGTCGCTCGTCTCGAATGCCTCGCACTAATCCATCCCTCGCCGCGCGCTCTTCCGCTAATATCACCGCGTGCAGCCTCCGTTCCGTCGTCACGCGCTCCGCCGCGTCTCTCGCGTCGCGCTCGAGTCGTCGCACGCGCTCGAGCAGCGCGTCCTCGCGCAACGCGCCCTCGCGCGCCCAGTGTCTCGGCGGCGGCACCCCTCCCGTCGACGTCGACGCGCCCGACGCCCCCGCGCTCGCGTCGGCGCGCCGCGCGTACGCGCCCGCACCAGCCGCGTGCGCCGCATCGGCGCCCCTCTCGCGCGCGGCGGACGCCGACGACGGCGACGCGCCGGGGACGCGCGCGGGGGCGTCGGCACGCGCGAGATCGACGTTCGTCGCGGCGTCGGCGCGAGGCGCGGACGCGCACGCGCCCATGGATTGGATGGATGAATCAAATCAATCCGCCGACGAGTGGCGTCGGCAGAGATGCGCGCGTGCTGTGGACGACGCGTCCTCGCTTCGGTGGACGACGACGTCAACGACGACGACGGTGCCGTCAGTGACGTCGACGCGCTCGTGGAGGCGGACGCGCGCGCGAGGGAGGCGTTGGAGGCGGCGGAGGAGGTGCTGCGCGTGAAAATCAACGTCGAGGCGGCGCTGCGACGGGGGTTCATGGCGCTCGCGCGCGCGCGATGGGACGATGGCGTGGGTACGATTGCGCACGGGTTGACGTCGGCAACGATGCGCGGGACGTCGGCCCGCGCGCGCGTGCGCGTGGAGGGTGAGAGGGTGGGCGGCGGCGGCGCGCGAGCGGTGGCGGTGGCGTCGCCGGCGAGCGGCATGGCGTCGCCGGCGGTGCGCGAAGCGAGGCGGGCGTTCGAGGAGGCGTTGGTGAATGTGTTGGAGGCGTGCAACGCGCAGGATGCGCTCTCGGCGCGCGTCGCGGCGTGTAGATGATTTATTTTGTTAGTCGTTCGGGGAGCGCTCCGTCGCCGGTTAGCCGAGCTCGCGCCGAACGGACGCGGCGAGAACGCGTTGTGTACTAGTTGCGCTCTATTGTACCTATAAAAACTTGCTATGTCTAGGAATCTGTATACCGCCTCGTCGCCTTCGTCTTCCTCGCGCTCACACCTCGACGCCTGGCTCGGGTATCGTTTTTCTCGTCGGCGTGCACTGCGAGACGATGCCTCGAATGAAGGAGGAGATGATACCGAGAAGGAACACCGCCACCATGAAACACACCAACACGTACACCGGAAGCTCCTTACCGGCCGCAGTCATGATCATATCCACGCCGACGGCGATGAGAGTCAGGGCGACGGCGTAGTTCAAGTCTGGGAAAATTTCCACCGTTCCCTGAAGCTGCGGATAGAGCGCTCGCACCAAGAGCACGGCGCAGCAATCGCCGCACACCACCGCGAGCAGAGACGAGTGACCGACGACGTAGATTGTGGATACGCCATCGATACAAAACATCAGATCCGATACCTCGGTGAAGAGCATCACCAACACGAGAGGCGTAAATTGGAACACGCCTTTGTCGTTTGTGAACCAAAACGCGCTCCCGTCGTACTTGGTCGTCATTCTGCCCCCGAGACACGCTCTGACGGCGGTAACGATCCAATTCGAACTCAAATCATCATCATCATCGTCGCTATCATCCGAGAAGTAGGCCACGCACACGCCTTGGTAGATGATGAACAGGCCGATGAGCACGAAGAGCACGCGCACGTACGTGTAAATCCCGTGAAAACTCAAAAACAAGGAGATGCGTACGACGAGCATGATGGGCAATCCCGCGACGAGGATGCCCGGTCGTCGACTCGGCGGTACCTTGAACGTGCCGAAGATTTGGTGAAACACGACCAGATTATCCAGGCTCAACATCGTCTCCACCGCCGCGCTCCCCACGAATGCGCTCATCACCTCCTTCTTTTGCGCGGACGTCGACGCCGTGCCGTACAGAATCGTCAACACCGCCACGCTGATGATGGCAAACATGAATATCTGAAACGACGGCATTCTGCTCACGACGTCGTTGTACGTGCCCAAACAACCTCGGTCTCGCTTCCCCCACACCGAGCGCGAGCAGTCGCCGCCGGCATCGTCACCTCCGGCGACGAGCGGCGTCGACGCGCTCGCGTCGGCGTTCGCGTTGGATGCGTCACCTTTTTTCGGCGTCATATCGATCGCGACGTCTCGAATCGATCGCGACGCGCGTCGTTGTACCGTCCGATGCGCTGGATGAGGGTGTTGACATAATCGTCTTTGGCTCGCGTCCTCGACGCCGTGAGTCGTCTCGGCTCGTCTCGCTAGACGTGGATGAATGAATTACAGGGGCGATGCGTGGTGGTGATAACGAACGACGGGTCGCGCGATGGGCGGGGTCTCGCGACGCGACGCGGCTCAAAAGGTGGGTTCGATGATTTCGTCTTTGGTCGCGCGCGCGGCGGCGGTTTCGGCGCGCGTCCTCGCGGGCTGAGTCTCGTGTGATTTTTGACTCGCGACGCGATCCCTCATCGCGTTCAGCGCGTCTCGAGGTGACTTTTTGTGTGAGAGGAGCACGCCTTGGATGTCGGCCATGCTGCTGGGCGCTCGATCGTCGCTCGTGGATAGTTTCGCGAACTCGGTCGCCATGCGCGAGAGCGACTTTTCGTCGCCGCCGCCGTCCGTCGAGTAAAAGTATGAAAAGTATGTCTCGATCTGTTCAGCCTTTGGGAGATCGAAGCGAAGGACGAAATCAAACCGACCCGGTCGGATGATGGTTTGATTCAGCGCGTTTTTATCGCGGCACGTCATGAAGATGAGTCGTCCCTCGCAGCTGTAGACGCCGTCCAAGAGAGACAAGGTCGACGACACCGTCAAGGAATTCGTCCGCTCCGAACGATTGTTCTCCGCGCGATCGGTCGCGGCACGTTTTAAAAACACTGGATTCGATCCGGGCGCGTCGACATCCTCCAAGAGAATGATTGATCTCTTTTCCGTGCTCTGAAACAGCCTGAATAAGCCTTCGTCGTCGAGAAACGGATCATTCAGACGAACGCAATACAAAGGCAACTTGAACCTCCCGGCGAGCGCGTACACGAGCGATGTCTTCCCCGTGCCCGGCACTCCGTGAAGCAAGTATCCGCGCTTCCAAGGTAAGCCTCGATCGACGTACCACTGTTCCGTTTCGAGGAACTCTTTCACGTCTTCTTCGATACGGTCTCTCGTGAGTGACGGTAAAATCACTGTCTCCAGCGCGCGCGTCGGTCTCTCCGACGACACCCACGATTGGTTGAACGACCTCGACGTCGACGTTCGCTCACCACCGGCGTACTCGGCGACGCTCTTCGGCACGCGAACGATGGTAAAGTCGCGGTAAACTTTGGCCAGCGCGCGTCGCCTCGCCTCCGCGCCCTCCTTCAGCAACTCGAACGCGATCAATTTCACCGCACGGTTCGACCGAAACAGTCTCCAAATCCGAATCGTCACCGTGCGCGGTCCTTCCTCGCCTTCGAACCGCGCGCCTCGCTCCTCCTCGCTTCGTCGCGCGAAGGCGTCGAACCACGACTCCGCGCCGCGACGCTCGCCTCTCCCGTTCCCCGATCGAGCCACCACGGACACCGTCGCCCCGCCCACGACGCGCCGCACCTCGACGTCTTCCACCATGGGTTCGATCTTCACCCCTCTCGCCGATCTCGACGCGTCGTCACCCCTATCTCGACGACGCGCTCCGTAGTCGTATCGAACTCGCCCGGCGACGCCGTCGTCGTCCCTCGCCACCAACGCGCGCACGTCCGCGTACTCCTCCCGCGTCGGCGCCTCGTTCGCCACCACAAACGTCGCGTAACACGCGCGATCGATCGATCGCGCGAGCACCGCCACCGTCGACGTCGCGACGCGTCGCGCGAACGACACCACCCAAAACGTCAGCGCCCCCGTCACGAACGCGTTCGACGCCGCGAGCGTCACCCACGCCTCCACCACCGCCGTCGCGCGAGCGCACGCCGCGACGACCATCGCGACGACCGTCTCCACCGCGCGCGGCGCCGCGCACGTCGTCGACGCGGACGCCATGTCGCGATGTGACGATCTCCGTGTCACTTTTCCCGTCGCGTCATTCTTCGACGAACGAACGACATGTTCGTCGTCACGTTCAAGTGTGGTCGACGCTTCTGGCGACGGTTCTTCGCCCGCGCGACATCGATGGTATTTTTCTTGTTCCATCGCCGCGCGAACGCCGAGCGACGCGACGCCGAGACGGCGTCGGCGACGTGTTGGAGGCGAATCGCCGCGCGACATCGTCGAGGCGACGGGATGACGAGTCGTTGGGTCACCGACGCGCGCGACGCGCACGTCGTCGATCCGCTCGCACGAACGAGTCTGACGAATTACTTTCGATCGAAAACCTCGCGCGTGGGCGCGCGCGTCACCTTTATCAACGGGTGCGTGCGAGAGAGAGTCTCGGCGGTCTCGGCGGTCTCGACTACTACTACGACGACGACGACGCGACTGGCTCGAAACGCGAAACGGGAACGCGACCGATCGACTGACGGATGGCGTGCCCGACCGATCGACTGACGGATGGCGTGATGCGACGGACGAACGCAGGACGGACGCGCCGATAAAAATGTACTGGATCGATTACGACGGGAAGATGCGGGGATACGACGCCATCGCGGCGGGCGGGAGAAAGACGCAGAATACGTATCGAACGCACGCGTGGACGGCGACGACGCTGGACGAGGGGAAGCGGAGACAGAGATGCGTTTTGAACCATGCGTTGGTGCACGTCGTGCAGCGAAACGAGGATGAGAGCGATGAGAGCGATGAGGACATTGAAACGTGGTGGAATCGACGAGGGGAGGCGAGAAAGGCGACGACGGTTCGCGTGGAGCGGCCCCGATACGCGCGATGGACGCCGGAGACGCACGCGTCGTGCGATTCCGAGGCGTTCAAGGCGGCGGTAGTGACCTTTTTGATGTGTCACAAGAGATTAGAGCGAGAATACGTGGGTCTGGGGACGTTGCCGAACGAGTTGCTGTTGTTGATTTGCGAACGCGCGGCGCCGTTGCGACCCATTTACCCGGTTCCGATTGACACGTATCCGATTTCGATCGACGAGTTAGCGGACTAAAAAAGCGAAGTCTAATTGACAATGATGATTTTCAACTACTCTACAGACGCCCCGTGTCCACGCCGGCCATTCTCTTGAGGAAGGCGTAGGACGTGTACGTGATGGCGACGCCCGGCGCGACTTTTGCAAACTCGGGAAGAATGCCTCGATAGAGACCCGTCACGCCCTCCTTGGCCAAGACGCGCTTAAATACACCCACGAAACTGTCTCCTTTCACTGCGTCGCGCATTTGCATCCTTCTACGCACGAGATCGATGGGAAACGTCGCCGTCGCGCTCACGACGGCTGCCGCGCTTCCGCTCGCCATGTCCACCGCCATCGGATGGACGCCGTGATCCAACTCTAGTAAATGGTTCCTGAGCGTCTCGTACGCGGCAAAATTGAGCGCGAGGTTCGGGCCGACGCCTATGAGTGTCGGTTTCAAACCGCGATATAATCCTCTCGCGCCCTCGTCGCGAAGAATTTTCATAAACGCGTCCGCGATGCCGTTGTAATGTTTCACCGTCGTCTGCGCGGCGAGTCGCGTGCGAATCAAATCCAATGGATACGTCAGCGTGCACGCTATGCACCCGGCGCTTCCCCCCGCTAATAAACGTTGCGCAAGTCCCCACTTGAACGCCCCTTTCGACGGATCACCGTTTTCATCGACGTGTAAATGTCGCATCGTGCCGTCCAAGACGTTCATGATTTGCTCGTACGCGTAAAAGTTGACGGCGCTATAAGGTAAACGGTGTATGATGGTGACCCCGTTTCCTTTCCACAGCGCCGTCACGCCCTCCGTCGCGACTATCCGTCGAAGCGAGCTCACGATGGAGGCCCTCCCCAACGAGGCGCTCCATCCCGGCACCGCGTTCGTCCCTTGCAACTGGTTTAAAATCGTCAACCTCGCCAACGGCGCCGTGCACGACTTACTGAACGCCCCCGCGATCCCTCCGCACACGAGTAATTTCGTCGTATCGTTTACGCTCGCGAAATTCATCGCGCTCACTCGCTCGTACCTCGCGCCCGACGCCTCCCCGCCCCCGCCGTCGTCGCCCGCTCCGCCGCCGCCGTCGCCGCGCTCGACGCTCGCGCCTTTCGCGTCCAACGTCGTCTTCGTCGACCGCGTCTTCCCGCGCTCCACCACGAGAGGTGGCAACGACGACGGGTCCGACGTCGACACACCCATGCCCTGCGTCATCGCGTACGTCGCTCGCGCTCGAGGCGCTCGTCCCGTTCAAATATCAAAAATCGATCGAATCCCTCCCGCGCGGCGTCGGCGCGATTCGACTCGTCGCGCGCGTCTCTTCGCGCGCGCGCACGATCGACGACTCGAACGCGCGTCGTCCAACGCGCGCGCAGTCGAGCACGCGGTCGAACGCGCGACCGAGTGCGGACGTGCCGGGCGGGCCGCTCGATCGGCACACACGCGCCCGCGACGGACGACGACGAGCGATGGGCGTCGTCGGCGGCGTCCCGGCGTACCCGGTGATCGATCGGGCGCCGAGTTTATCGAGAGTCGGTGCGTGCGTGTGCGAGCGCGAGGCGACGAGGCGCGCGCGGGAGACGCGACGGCGACGGAACCGCCGATCGCGGGGTTTCGTGCCTCGACCGGGCGCGCGCGGTGACGGCGCCGGACGATGGATCGCGCGTCTCATGAGCGCGCGACGCGACGATGCGTGTCTGTGTCCACGCGACGCGCGGCGTCGACGCGCGTGAGACGAGGATTCGAGACGACGACGAAGACGCACGCGGCGTTCACGAGGGTCGAATGAACGAACGCGACGACTGACGACGGGAACGGATACCTCGTGTGGCGAACGAACGCAGTGAGTAATTTCAACGCCACGGACTACAGAGATATTCTTCTCGGCGCGTCCGTGAGCGGAGGACTCGGATACGTCGCCGGCGGTGCGACGCGCGCGACCAAGTGCATGCGCGTCCCGACGGCGGCCACCATGGGCGCCCTCGGTTTGTGTTTCGGTGCGCTCTACGCCACGCAATCCAGCGCGGCGCGATTGATGGGATTCCGTCCCAGTTAGGCGGCGTTTCGTTTCGGCGCGCGATTGGGAGCTCCTCGGTGATGAGCGAGCTCCGGTGTAGCATAGTCTTTTCTTCGTGTAACGCGACGGCTCACGTATCCTCGACGCGCTGCCTCTCTCTCTTCGCGTCACCCGTTCGTCCACGCCCTGAGTGGCATCCCGAACAATAGCACGACCACCAACACAACCATCACGATGGCGATCACGCGCCACGCGCGTTTCGCCCTCGGTCCCGTGAGCGGCGCCGCGCCGCTCGGTCCCAACCGAAACGCCCCCGCCGGGCTCCCGTCCGACGTTCGCGTCCCCGACTCGACGTCCCGATCGCCGTCATCGAGCGCAAATCGACTCGAGGCTGACATTAACCTGCGTCGAGCGTCGTCGCGTCGCGCGCGCGTCAGTCGGTCGGTCGGTCGGTCGGTCGGTCATCGCGTCGAGAGTCGTCAGCCATCGGTCGCGCGCGAGAAAGGCCTCGAGGCTCGCCGCTCGTCGCTCGTCGCGCGCTCTCGCGCGCGTCGCCCTCGAACGCGCGACGACGTTCGCACGCACCCATCCGTGCTACACGCGCTGTCCGCGCGCGCGTGCCGCGACTCGACGCGCGCGGAGAAGGATCTGAGCTCGCCCACGTCTTCGCGCCGTTCGTTGAGACTCGACGCCGAGTTGGACGACGACGCCGCGGGCGAGGACGCGAACTCGCCACGCGAGAGACTCGTCGTGCGCGAGAGAGGACTCGGCGTGCGCACGGGCGTGAGCGCGGCGGACATGTCGACGACGGGTGTCGGATTGTGGTCAATGTTGTTGATGAGAAGACAAAAAGACGCGCGAGACACATTTATATGTGCGTGCGACTCAGACTGTGCGACAACGCCTGAGGAGAGTCCCCGTCGCGCGATGGTTCTTCCGTAGGCGTGTCGGTTGGTTCCGCCGGCGCCTGCTCTTCCGTCGCGCGGAACGTGAGATGGAGCGCGTTTTTCATATTCGTCAGCGCTTCGAGTTTACGCAACAGCGCTTGACGCTTTTCCGCACAATGTTCGACGATGACGGAAGCTTCGCTCAAATCTCTCAGAGCGCACTGGGAGAGAATGTACTCCTCCAACGCGTCCGACTTCGTGGAAAACATTTCACCGATAGGATGGTCAGCATATTCAAAGAAAATTAATTCCCTCATCGCCGTCGTCAGACGATTCGTGAAGAAATCTTCTGAGCGAATTTGAAACCAGTGATCGTAATTTTTGAACACTTTCCACGTATCCAAAAGTGATTCAAACTTTACTTTGCACGCTTCGGTGCGGGTGTCCGACCAATTTCTTAGGGCGATTTCCACGATTTTGAGAAACGCCGAGAAGCGCGCGTCTTTCGCGTGTAGCGAGGAAAGAAACGACTTGGCCACAGACTCAAACACCGCTCGACAATTGGCACAGAATACATCGATAGCGTGTTGGCGAGCCACGACGATGTCATCGTAGAACTCTTCGACATCTAGTATGGATGATTCTGGATTCTTGAGTTTTCGCTTGCGCTCTAGAGTGAGCACGACAACATCATCCTGCGGAGCTGAGAAAACAAAAGGGGATGGCGGCGACTGCGTATTCGGTGATAGTTCAATCGCCGAGCCCGGCTTGACTATGTTCATCAGTTCATGACACGCCTTGTTTAAATATCCAGAAGACCTGTGCGGCGTATCTCTGGTGTAGAAGAATCCACACACGGAGTCAGTCTTGTCGATTTTTCTTCCGACAAAAACTAAGTTCCCTTGAGAACACAGTTGATTCAAAAGGGTATGAGTGTCACCCGTGATGCGGAACTCTCCATTAGAACGCTCGAATAACTGTTTGGACGTAACACCTTGTCGCCTCCATTTGGTAGAAACACTAGGTCCAAACACGGTCGAATCAAAGGCCACATTCCACATCGACGCGTCGTAGACTCTTGTACAGCGCAGTTTCTTATTGATTTCCTTGCGATTTTCCCGTGAATTCGGTACAAGATAGGGGAATGCATCCGCAGGCGTCGTGGCTGGCATGTGTGGCATGTGGTTATTAGGAGGGTCCGCGAATGCCGAGACGTCTGCAAAAGTCCATTCTTGAGAAGCATTTTCTAGCCCTGTCCAGCGCGCCACATCCACCGGTTCGTAGGTTTCCACGAGTTCCGATACAGATGTAAACGATGGCTGTAAATAATCTGAAGCAACATCGGCATAAAACTCCACCAGATCTTTCAGAGAGCTTGGGATGAATGTACCGAGTGTGTGCAACGCAAACGTAGCACCTACGCGTTGACTCTCGAGCCGATGCATCTCTGCGTGGACCCAAGGACCTCGCGTGTACTCTTCCAGCTTTTCAACTAGCCGCCCGACGAGATTATCAATCCCGCAGAGATCCGCATGTTCGGGTAGATGCTGCCGGAACCATTCTTTCTCGTCTTGATTCGCATCCTCGAGCGACACGTCGCGCACGACTGTGTCCCTATTCTTGAGCGCGACGTAACCGAGGCCAAGCTCCGGTGTATCGTCAGATTGATTCGTCAGGCGATCGATGAGTTGTGAGTAGGGTTGTTCCCGTCGCGAATCGGCCGAGAGATCGGCCATCGTCAGAGCGCCGATGGTGAATTGTACTTTATTGTGCCGTTGCACGAGTTCCATCGCTTGCGAGTTACGGATTCTCGCGTCCCGTGCGGATGCGACCGCTATGATGAAGGTGTGTGGATTTGCCGCATCCGCCACGAACGATGACGACAAGTCACGAGTGCGCTCCATCATATCGGCGGGTTCACCAGCGATGCTTCCCGCGACGATTCCCGGCAAATCGATCAAGTCCAAGTTGACGCACATCGAGGAATACAATTCGATGACGATTCTATCATCCGTCACCCCGGTCACATCGTCGTTCGCCGCCCTCACCAACGCGTGCATCCAGTTTTCAACGCACCCCGGAACATCGCTCGGATGCATTTTTTCCGACGTATCCGCCTCGAGTTTGGACGTCGCGCCCGGAATCATCCGACACAGCACGTACCCCGTCTCGCGAAACTCCTCCGGAAGCGTCTCCTCGGCGCGATGTCGCAGCCGCAGCTCGATCGGCACGCGCGTGCACAGTTTTTCGGCGCGAGGGAAAATCTCCATCTTCGCCATTCGCTCCAGCGTGCTCGACTTCCCGGACGATTCCTCACCGATGCACACGATCCGTGGCACCGAGAATCGAAGCTCCGCATCCTCCACCGCCGCGTCCGCGTGCGCGCTCTCCACCTCGCGCAGACGCGCGAGATGCTCGACCCACGAGCGTTGAAATCGTTCCTCGAGCGGATTCGTCATCGCGACGCGCGCGCGACGTCGGCGTTGAGCGTCGAGGTCTGTTTCGGCGCGCGCGCGTCGTCTCGGGGTTTGCGGGGGGGGGGTGCCCGGTTCGCGGGAAGACGAAGAAACGCGCGAGGACGGCGCGTCCGCGCGCGCGTGCCGACTCGCGCGCCTATGGATGGCTACATACATACGTACGTACGTATATATACATACGTCTAGTGCGCTATGGATCGCTATGCACGTATACGACTAAGGCGCGCGAGGCCGCGGGGCGAAGACGCCGCCGAGGGCGGCGGTGAACTCTTTGAGCGCGCGCGCGGCGACGCGGGCGTCGTCGGCGACGCGGGCGCGCGCGCGAATGTCGGTGGAGACATCGTCGGTGAAAGGTTCGCGGGCGAGACGTCGCGTCGTGAGGGCGCGGGCGACGGCGACGGTGGCGCGCGCGACGAACGCGTCGACGACGGAGAGGAACTCTTTCGACGCGACGTCCGTCATCGAGCGCGCCGCGGAGTCGACGGTGGCGACCGGAGGGCGAACGATGAGCGTCGCGATGCATCGGAGGAGCTCGGCGTCGTGATTGTCTGGATGCGTAAACGTCGCTGATCCAGAATACGTCGGCATCACGGGCACGGCGTTGGCGACGAAACCGTCATCCTCGGGTCGTCGACGCGGCGGGTGTTCGGCGCCCTCGGCGTCACCGTCGACGACGTGGTCTTCGCTCGACACCATGAATCGACGCATGTCCCACGCATTTCTGGGGCGACACGCGCGTCTCGATCCTATGGGCACGCCCGCCAACGCCTTGGCTCGGAAAACGTCTCGCACGCGTCTCGCGAGCGTCGCCTCGCGCCACGATTTCGTCTCGGGATCCTCCTCGCCGTCCGTGTCCTCCTCGCCGTCGTCGATGTCCGACGCGCACCGGTCGCACTCGTTCGTCAAAGTCTCCGCGTACTCGGCCGCGCGCACGCACGTGACGAAATCCACTCTCGGCATGTGCGACAACAGCTCCTCGCCTCTCCCTACGACGGCGCGCGCCATCTTTGAAATGACGGATTTACTCCCGTTATACGCCACCGCGTTCGCCTCCATCAACCGTAAATCCTCTACAAACCCATCTTTACTCAAATACTCACCCTTTGCCAGCTTTGCTCGCATCGTCGCGATGTCTATGGGACGATCGATCACCTTGTAATAATCGGGCACGTTTTTCACGTCAACCGCCACCAAGAACGGTTCCACGTCTTCGTGCTTGACCAACTCTCCCAACACCGCGCTGAGGGCAATGTTGAATCGTCTGTGGAGCGCATTCACGTACCACAGTTTTCTCCCATCGCCGTAGGCGCCGCCCACCGTGCCCATCGTGTCTCTCGGCGTCTCGCTCGGCGGCGGCGGCGCCGTCGTCGTCGTCGTCAATAAATCCTTCAACTCTCTATTTCCACCTCGAAACGTCGTTCCGTTCGTCTTCGGACGTTTCTTCGCCGGTGGTTTCGTCGACGTTAGCGACGCGCGCGTCGCCTCGGTCGTCTCTTCGTCTCTCTCTCTCTCTCGCGTGTCTGGAATCTCCGCCAAACACGCGTCTCTCGTCGCGGCGACGTCCCGACGCAGCGCGCGCGCGTAATCCTCCGCGTCCTCCTCGAGCGTTCTGTACGTCTCCCACGGCGTCGACGCCGTCGTGGAACGTAACGCGCGCGCGTGCGCGTCGTGCAACGCGGCTCTCGCGCGCATCGCGCTCCCGCGCGTCGCGACGTCGCCTCGTCCAGCGATGAACCTCGCCCACGTCTCGTCATCCTCCTCGACCGCCTCCCTCGCGCGCGCGACATCCTTCGGACGCATCGTCGACGCCATCGCGCGTAGACGCTCGCGCGCGACGCCGCGCGCGACGTGCGGGGACAACGCGAGGTCATCCTCCGCGTCGTCGCGCGCCATGATTCCGACGCCTCGCAATGAAGCCATCCGCACTCATCGCCTCGCCCGACGCGCTCGCGCGCGTCGCCATGTCCCGTCGAGGCGCGACGACGTCCAACGCGTCGTCTTCATCCGCCTCGCGTCGTCGCGCGTCCTCCGCGTCGACCGCGACGCGCGCCAAGGGGACGTCCCCGTTCGTGCTCTTGGCGCTCGTGGGCGCCGTCGTCGCGCCTTTGCTCGCGCGCGCCCTCGGCGGCAAGCGCTCGAGCGCGCCGTCGCGCGACAAAACGGCGCGCGCCGCGCGCGCAGCGTCCGCCAAACCGGCGGCCTCGACGCGATCGTCGTCGTCGCTGCCGAGAAACAAGGCGAGCAACAATAAAAAGAACAAGGCGAGACGCGCGGAGAAGCGCGAAGTCGCCGAGGCGCGACGACGCGAGGAGGAACTCAGAGCGAAGCGCGAACAGGAAAAGGCGAAAAAAGGAGGGAATAACGTCCCAAAGGTACGTTTTGAAGGCGTTCCGACGAATCGCGCGCGAGGATGCGTCTCTCGAAACGACGCGAAACGTCCCGCGCTCCCGGCGAGACGCGCCGACCGACGACTGACCCGCGCGCGCGTTCGTTCTCTCGCGCAGGATAAGGATATGATCGGTGGTGAGGCGGGAAAAACGTTCACCACGACGTCTCACGTCAAGGTGAGCTCGTGGGCGCACGATATCGACGCGAGACGCGCCGCCGGTTCCTAGTTCGCCGGCGTCCCGCGTCGGCGGCCCCCCTGAGGAAAAAGTGTAAATGATGACGACGCCGCGCCTTCCTCAGTCGCCGACGCGCCCGAATCTCGACGAATCGATCGGCGAAAATCATGCGCGCGTCGACCGCATCGCCGCGTCCCGCCCGCGCGCGCGCGCGCCTCGTCGCGCGTCGGCGTCATCCGTCTTCCGCGTCGTCGCGTCCGGCCCGGTCGAGGGTCGCGCGCCCGAGGAGCGTGTTCGAGGACCAAGACGCGGACGATTTCCTCTCCACGTCGTCGGTGACGACGACGGATGCGCCGGACGCGTGGACGGCGAGCTCGTTCACTCGTCTGGACGATCGGTGCGTCGCGTTCGGGGTGTCCCACCTCGTCGAGGGCGCGCACGACGCCGCCGAGTACATTTTGAGGGCCAAGCCGAAACTGGTCGTCGTGGAGACGGCGATGACGAGCGACCACGGAGACGCGACCGGGAACGCGGTGAATTACGAGGCTGGTGTGAGCGCGATGATGGTGGACGCGTCGGCGGCGCCCGAGGCGTTGATTTTCGTGACGCGTCTGGCGGGGGCGCTCAAAGGAGAACTCGGCGAGGTGGCGGACTCGCCGCAGTGGGGACACATGAAGATGCAGTTACCGCCGGAGGTGTTGGTGTACGCGGCGGCGTTCACGGTCGGTGCGACGGTGGTGTACGGCGATAGACCCAAGGCGGTGACGTATAGACGATTGATGGCGACGCCGACGTTGGCGGAGTTGGACGGGACGTTTGCGGCGCAGAGCGAGAGGAATTATAGGTTGCTGTTGCCCGCGGATCATCCGTTGGCGGCCAAGGCGAACGAAAAGTCTGGAGATTTCTTCGAAAAGGTCGTCATCGAGGAGCGGGATTGCGTGCTCGCGTCGACGATTCGAGAGTGCGTGGACAAGGCGGACGACGGCGGCGAGGTGGTGGCCGTCATCGGCGTCGACCACGTCGAGGGCGTGGCTCGCATCTACAAGGATGCTTTCGCCGCGGCGGAGAACGAAGCCAAAGCGCAGGAACTGTGCGTCGCTCCCGACGCGTCTGCAGACGCTCCCGGCGTTCGAATCGCGCTCGCACAACGTTTGATGGGCTTGCGGTGTCCGCCGGCGCTCGTGGACGACGTCATGCGAACGCTCTCGAGCGACGTACAAAACCTAAGCGCGAACGATATGATTGAGTTTGAGCTCGCGAGCGAAGTCTACGGCTCCGCGAGAATGCTCATGGCGTGCGTCGAGGATAAGGAGGTTCTCGACGCCGTCGTCGGCGGTTTCAACTGCGACTTTTCCGAAGACGTCTTGGCGCCCATTCGCGCCGTTCGCCCGCTCAACGGCGGCAAAGGCTACAGCGACGACGTCATCAACACCCTTCGCACCACCTCCGTCGTCGATTTCGCGCGCGCCTCCTCCTCGTGATTACTTGCTCAGTCGATTCCTACTACGTTTGCGTACAACATTACAGCTACACCCGTCGTCGTCCCTCCCTCCCCCGCCTCACCCTCCGAATCGCTCGAACACGAGCTCGACGTCGTAATCCCCAGCCTTGGCGTTCGAACCGATCGCCTTCATCGCCTGATCGAACGTCACGTCGTCCAAGTTCCCATCCCGAGCGCACGCGCACGTGTACATGACCCGCCTCCACCCGGGCCGACCGACGCCTCCGCCGATGACGTTGAGTTTCGGATACTGCATCGTCGGCGTCATCGCGCTCGTCGCCCGCAACACGTCACCGATCTTAATCCCGCGTCCTCGAGGCCCGAGATCGCTCTCGTCGTAAAACTCCGCGACGACGATGTCCCCGTCCACGTCCTCGAAGACGATGCCGAGCGGCGACCGCATCGTCGCTCGAACGAGTCTCGACGTCGCGTCTCGCACCGTCAGCGACACGCGCGCGGCCGTCGTCTCCGTGAGCACCACCTCCACCTCTCGCGTCACGCGCGCGACGGTCGCGTCCGTGGGCGCCGCATCCACCTCTCGCGTCGGCGTCGTCGGCGTCGTCGCCGGCTCGTCGGCGGCGTCGTCGGCGCGCGTGGCGGTCGACATTCGCAACACGGCGTCGAGGGACGCCGCCGTCGTCGGCATCGGCTCCTCGTCGTCGTCGCGCGAGGACGACGTCGCGCGGGACGTCAGGGACGACGTCTCGCGGCGTCTCGGTCGTCGCGAGACGCGCGCGGTGGGCGTCGAGCGCGCGTGCGACGATGCGATGGACGCCATCGTGTGACGGGTCGTCGTCGCATGTCGTCGTCCGTGTCGACGCGCGCGGCGTCGACGCGCGCGGCGTCGACGACATCGGTCGCGTCTCGCGGCGTCGACGACGACGAGGAGCGCGGCGTGGCGCGCGAGGAGGAGAGCGCGCGGCGTCGCGCGAGACGTTCATCCGATGACGATGGAGAAGACGATGCAGGCGCCACCGCCGCCGACGACGCTCGAGGTGGACGCGCGCGCGCGTGTGTCGCGGTCTTCTTGATCGTGCTCTCGGTCGCCGTCGGAACGGCGGTGGTGGTGTTGGAGCACACGACGGGCGTCGCGTCGATGGCGTACGCGCGCGCGCGAGACGTCGCGGCGAAGACGACGACGGCGAGACGACGATCGAGAAGCGAGGACGCGGACGTCGCGTTGAGGCGTGACGACGCGAGACTGTCATCCGTATCGCCCTCGTTCTCGCCGCCGCCGTTCTCGCCGCCGCCGTTCTCGCCGCCGGCGTCGCCGTTCCCGCCGCCGCCGAAGGACGAGACGCCTCGGCTCACGGCGCAAAAGGGCGTCGATCGCATCGTCGATACGAAGTGCGACGCGTGGACGGGGAAGATTAACGGTCTGTTGAATCAGACTGCGAAGGATGGCCGTTTGACGATCCCGCCGTACGAATGCGAAAACGTGCATCACTCGCCGTGTCTGAGCGCGGTGCCATTTTTACAACTCGTCCCGGACGCGTGCGAGACGATGAAGACGTACGACGAGTGGCCGGGGAGATACGTCGCAGAAGCGTCCAACGCGGACGCGGGGGAAAGGCTCATCGCCGCGCTCGGGGGGGTGGAGACGACGAAGCGCGTCTTCGTCATCGGGGCGTCCATGGCGGGGCAAATCGCCGTCGGCACGCAGTGCACGCTTCGTCGCGCCGGTTTGAATCAAGGGCAGGCGACGCAGATGCTTCGTCGATGGGGATGGGCTCGGTATTCGTTCGACTCGAAATCGTGCGTCTCCGATGAGGAACACAGACAGACGTGGTTCGAGCACGAACAGTACGTAAACGGGTGCTGGAAGAACACGAAGGTCTTCGACAAAGAGGTGTTGGGATGCGACGAACGGGGAAAAAACTGCGATTCGGCGAATCGCATCGTCGTGTTCATGTATAACATGGAGCACTATCAGGGTATGAAGAATTTACCTCATTATAAAGAAGAAGTCACGTTCATCGTGAACCACGCGTTGGAGAAGGGTGCGTCCGTCGTCTTGGCGACGTCGCCTCCGAAGCACTTTTCAAAATCGGGACGGTTCGACAGCGCGCAATACGAGTCTCAGCTCGAGCACATCGCGTCGATGTCGGGCACGTGCGCGTGCACGGAAACGACGGAGGATATCGCCAAGGATCCAGAATGGTCCCAATATCTCAAATTTATAGACGAGTTGTCGCGCGTGGACGGCGTCTTGGGCACCGTCAACATGCTCCAGTCGTCGCTCACGCGGTATCACGGCGCGCACCTGGGCGGAACCTGCGGTTATTACAAGTCTCGCGGTGACGACGGTGACGCAAAGGGGCCGATGACGAGGATCGATTGGCGCCAGTGTTGCGACTGTACGCATTATTGTTTCGATCCCGCGCTGTGGGACACGTACTTCATCGCGCCGCTCGTCGACGTGCTGTCGGAGCAATAGTTTAACGTTTTGCTAGCACTAGTGGTAGTCTGCTTAACGGCATGTCTTAGGCGCGCGCACAGCGTTTTCTTTTCTACATAAAGTTCCAAAGGGGAACGACTGCGCTCTCCTTCGGAAGGTGTTTACTACAACGCAACAAATGGCTACTTTCCAGAGTTTTGCGCTTGCAAAGCAAGCAAGTTTTCATACGATTGAATACTTCTGAACGGAACGAAACCGCTACCAGAACCAATTGTCGGCGAACCCTTTCCAAGCTCGCCCTTGATGTCGCCGTTGCTTGAAATTCGTTGCAGACTAGATTTGCGCTCCATCGCCGGAGCGCTCTTGGGCATTGTCACACCCACGCCAGCTTGACCGGCGTCGCGAAGAAGTTGCAAGTGTCGCTCCTTCTCGGCTCGCAGTGTGACGTTCTCACGCGTCAGCTCGGCGTTACGCATCTCCGACGTGCGAAGATGTTGCAGAGCTGCGTTCAAGTCGTTGCTGAGGTGAGCGATTTGCGCTTCGAGCGTAGCCACGTGCTCAAGCTTTCGTCTACGACTACGACGCGCGCTTTCTCTGTTACTCAACATGCGTCTCTGACGTCGGACATCAGAGGCGCATTCGCCGTCTTTAGAATCGACATCGCTGTCGTTTTGCTCTCCGGACGCGCCCGGCGCTTCGGTCGCCTTGGCCGCCTTGGCGCGCGCGGGCGCGGATTCCGCGGCTTTCCCTCCACCCTTTGCACCACCCTTCGCCGCAGCTTTACCCTTCTTTGCGGCAGGCGCCTTCGCCGCGGCTTTTCTCGCGCCACGCTTGGTGCCTCCCTTGGCCGGCGCCGCGGCGTCCGCGCCGGCCTCCGCCGCCGCCGCCACGCCGAGTTGTCCGAGCGCGCTCAGATTCGCTCCACCGTTCGCGAACGCCGAGAACGCTGCGTCGCCGCGAAGAAAACGTTCACACACCGGTCAGTCACTCATCATTCGTGGGACACACGCGAACGAATCCATCGACGCGCGAGCGACAGAGAGAGAGAGAGAGAGAGAGAGAGAGAGAGAGAGAGAGAGAGAGCGGTTCGCCCTCCTCGTCCAACCCTTTCGAGCGCGCGCGCGTACCCGCAGCCGTCGTCGGCGTCATCGATCCCGGCGACCCACTCCCTCCCGCCCCGCCCGACGGAAGTCCTCCCGACATGATCATCTTTCTCAACACATCGATCGACGCCACGCGCGGTATTCCCGGCGTCCCCTCTCGCGAGGGCGGTCCGCCTCCGCCCACGTGCGCGATCAAATTATCCTGCCCCAACGACCCATTCGACCCTCCCGTCACCGCGCTCGCCATCATCGCGTTATAATACGATTCCATCTCATTCTGCGACGGCGTTCGCACGACCGCATTCGCCCCACCGTGTCCCGGCGCACCGAATCCCATCCCGGGCGTCCCGCCCGCGTGATGCGCCGTGCGCCACAGAAACGACGCCATGAGATCGTCCGCCGACGGCGTGCGATCCATCTCGACCGCGGAAGACGACGCACACAATTTACGCGCGTCGATTCGCGCGCGTTGATTCGCGCGCGCGCGCACGAACGAGACGCGACGACCGGTCGCGCGCGCGTCCGTCGTGTGCGGTCGCGGGGCGGGCTTTCCACGTGGCAATCCGAGGGGGGTGATCGACGAGTCACGACCGGCGGATGGGGCGATCGCTGGGAATCTAATCCCCGTCATCGGATGACTCGACACGCTTTTGTGGGGCGCCGAAACGAGCGGGCGGGCGCGCGCGCGCGCGCGTGCGTGTGTGTGCGTGTGCGATGGAGGCGTGATGTGGGCGTTACGTGTGTGTGTGTGTGATGGATTGAATCGGTGATGCGACGCGGCGGGACGCGAGACGACGAGCGGCGGCGGGCGCGCGCGTTCGCTTTCGGCGACCGGCTCGCGCGTCGTCGGGAAGCGAAGAGGGAAGCGACGCGTGGGATCTCACCAAGGGATGGCGTCGCCCTTGTAGTCGAACCAGTGTGATTCGCAATCGCCGAATGTGCCCTCCATGACGGCGATGAGACCGGCGGCGGATTCGGCGGCGTCGATCAAGCCTCGACCCTCCGTCATCTCGGTTCGCACCCACCCGGGGTGTAACAGCGCGAAGTGGACGTCGCGATCGGCGAGATCGATGGACATGGACTTGTTGCAATTGTTGAGTGCGGACTTGGACGCCCTATACGAGTAACCTCTGCCCGAACCGTTATCGTCGACGGAGCCCACTTTGGACGTCACGTTTCCCACGAGCGTCGGACCCGCGCCGGCGCCGATCAAGCCCTCCTTCAACAACGCCTTGACCACCAACACCGGTCCACACGTGTTCACCTTGAACACGTACAACATTTCCTCCTGCGTCGTCGTCTCCAAATCCCACTTATCGTACCCGTTCGACCCCACCACGCCCGCGTTGTTGACGACGACGTCGAGCCTCGAGACGCCTCGCGCCTTCAACCCTTTCGCCCACGCCTCGATCGACCCCTCGTCCGAGACATCCAGCGTCGAGACGGTCAAACGTCCATCGCTCTCGCGCTCCAACGCGCGCAATTCATCGCTCGGCGCTCGACACGCCGCCTCGATGACGTTCCCCTTGGCGAGAAGTTGTCGACAAAACTCCAATCCAATCCCTCGATTCGCCCCCGTGACGGCGACGCGCGCGCCTTCGATCGGTCCCTGGGGCGCGTACGCCATCGCGCGCGCGGTCGCGTGTCGTCGGTGGCGGCGACGACGCGCGGTCGACGTCGACGTCGTCGCCGGTACGAGCGACGAAGATGACGACAAGGTGCGCGCCATACTGTGCCGCGAGCACTCCACCGGCGCGAGCGCTCCAGCACCGGCGCGTTCGCCGATCGACGATCGGTCGAGTCCATGCTTTGTTGTCCAGCCTCACCGCGCGAGAGGGAGGGATTCGAGCCGCGCGTGCGCGTCTAAGTCGGGCGACCGTTCGCGCACGCTCGGATGGGTGACGCGACGCAGGCGCGGCGTCGGCATCGCCTCGGCTGGTGCGCGTACGATTTCGCAAATAGTGCGTTTCATCAGGCGACGGGCGCGGTGTTCGCGCCGCTGGCGATCGACGCCGCGGCGACGGCGCGCGCGTGGGCGCTCGCCGGGTCCTCGGCGCCGACGGCGTGCGACGACGCCGTGCGCGATGGGTGTCGCGAGTGCGTTCGCGGGCTCGGCGCGCGGTTCGTGACGACGCGGGATCCGTACACGCACGCGGCGATCGAGATTCCAAAGCTTCCCGGGGGGTTGGATCCGACCGGCTTCGTGTTTTTGGTAGTGAGCGCGAGCGTCCTGGCCCAGGCTTGCTGCTTCGTGACGCTGGGGACGTTTGGGAATTATGGCGACGTGCGCGGAAGGTTCATGCGAGTAAGCAGTCGGATCGGATCATCAGCGAACGTGGCACTTGTTTTGCTCGCGATCGGGAACGAGATGTACTGGCTCGCGGGAATATTGTTAGCCGTCGCCAACGTCGCGTTGGGCGTGAGCGTGGTGTTTTACAATTCATATCTCCCGCTGATGGTGGACGCGGATGAGACCGTGGTCGAGGCTGCGGAGGGCGCGAAGATGGGCACGAAGAGTGAGGAAGAGGCGAATGCCGTTCGAGAGGCGGTGACGAACGAGATCTCATCCGCAGGACAGGGATACGGGTACATCGGCGGGACGTCGGCGCTCGTTCTTGGCTTCATCGCCGTCGTCGTCGCCGGCGCCGCCGGCGCGAACGAAAGGACGTCGCTCGTCGCCGGGTGCATCATCGCGGGGCTTTGGTGGGGAATATTCGGAGAGATCGCGTTTCGTTACATGCCCGCGGACGGCACGTACCCGGGACTGCCCAAACCGAAGGAAGGACTCGGTTATTTCGTCGGCTGGACGAATACTTACGCGACTCTGAGGAAAGTGTGGCATACGGATCGGGCGACGATTTACTACCTGATTCTGTTTTTCTTCTTTTCAGATGGCTACTCCACGATGACGACGGTGTCGCTCTTATTCGCCAGTCGAGAGCTTTGCATGGGTTTGATTTCTCTCATCACCCTCGCCATTATAGTGCCGCTCTTCGCCGGCGTCGGCAATTTCGTGTGGCTCAGAATCCAGCGAAAAATGGGTTGGACGACGAAACAGACGTTGGTGATCAATTTATTACTCTTAGGATGTCTCCCACTTTGGGGTTGCATCGGATTCTTCACCGGTTCGATTGGCTTGCAGACTGAGTGGGAATTGTACGCTCTCGCGGTTCTCTTTGGATTTCTTCTCGGCTCGACGCAGGCGTACGCCAGGTCGCAATTCACCGAGCTCATCCCGCCCGGACACGAGAGCGACATGTTCGCTCTGTTTGAGATCACAGACAAGGGCTCGTCCTGGCTCGGTCCCCTCGTCGCCGCCTCCATCGTCAGCGGCACTGGACGCATTCGTCCCATGCTCGTGTATCTCGCGTGCGAGCTCATCATTCCAGCCCTCATCGTTCACACGCTCCACATAAAACCACTCACGCGATTGTAATAACGAACGACATCATCACCCGTCCGTCGCGTCACGTCCTCGGTCCCTCTTCCTTACCGTGAGGGAATGAAAGTGGTACGTCGCGGTACGGTTTTTGGGCATGGAAATTCCTCCTCGTACGAGGGAATAAATAAATAAATACGGCACGTGGTATCAAACCCGCGTCTCGCGAGTCACGAACGGCCCGAGTCCTCGATTTTCGTCCAGCCTGACGACCCCCGAGGGTGCCCTCGTCGTCGGTGAATGCCGCAGTGCGCGTCGCGTCGGGTCGCCGTCGTCGAACTGCGTCGTCGCGACGCGCCGCGACGCGCACTCCCGTCATCGACGACGGTCATAGCATACGACTATAATTTTTCAACGCGTTCGTCGTCGCGTCGCGCGCCTAGGCAGACGGTCGACGACGTTCGTGTGTCCCGCGTAGGATGGCGCATCGTCGCGGATCTCGCTCGACGAGCGCCGCGCGTCCGTAGTTCGTGGTACGACACTCGTGTACGACGCGCGCGCGCGTGGGATGACGGAGAAAAATGTGTAGAGTAGTAGTATGTTTTCGCGGTACGCAGTGGTTCGTCGGCGCGTCGAGGAAGACGCGTCCGGCCCATCGCACGAATGGCACGAGGTGTGTGTTGGATGCCAGGGACAATTATTTTCATCACTAGGGAGACGAAGACGCGATCGCGGTCGTAGAACCCTTCGCGCGAACGGAACAGAACAGAACAGAACGAAGAAGAGCTAGGACATCATCGGCAGTCCGAAACGATAGTAAGATGCGCGATTTTGAGCTAGAATTTACAACTCCACGGTAGGAGCGAGCACGAAGAAGAAAGAAAGGAAGGAATTTCCTAGAATCGCGACGAGCGAGGTATCGAGCGATTCGTCCGAGTATATTGTCATCCTCACCTCGTAGGGGCGCCGCACGGAAGAAGAGAGTTTGTTTTTTATCATGTCTCGAATTTTGTTTTGGATTTTTTCACTACAGAAGTGTACACGCCTCTCTTATGAGCAGTTATGGAAACGGAAAAGAACACGCAACAACAGGTCACGAAAGCTTTTTACAATTGTTTCGCAAACGCGTCTTTTCACAGACTTCATCAATTCATCACCACCATCCGCGAATGTCGCGCGTCGGCTTTTCTTTTGGACACGAAAAAACACAAAAAAAGGTTTCCTCCAACCCTCGATATTTCCTATCAAATGCGTTATTTCAGACACAAAAATCTATGACGACACGCTCTATTTTAGACAGCTCTCATGACTTTGTTTTGGTTTCTCGGCTCAACTTTCAGCACATCCATTATTCGGTATTTCCTGCGGTAGTTTCGAGTTCCTTCCACCTTTTTCAGATTCATAGGCTCATCAAGACGCGCTCAAACAAAAATTCCAGAACTTTTATGGTTTTGCTTTAGACATAGGATTAGCTCAGAGAGAACGGCCTCTCGAACAAACTCACAACCCGATGATGGCACTCGTGCCGGAGGGCCCCGCGTCATAGAGGGTCGGCGAGCGCTCGAAAGTGCGCCGCTCGCGGTTCGAGTCCGCGATATGACTTACGTACTTTTCAATGTTCGCTCGTTCGTTCAGAGCGCGATCAATGAATGTAGTGTTACAACGAATCAATTCCGCGCGATTTACGCGGTTTTGACGCCGCTCTCGATGTCATCTCCGTCGCCGCCTTCAACGTCGTCGTCGCTCACCTCGTCGATGAGGTTGAGCGCAAAGAGAGGAAGTAATCCCGTCCCCAGACAGATTGTCAAGAGAAGGAACAGATTGTCAAAGTTATCTGCCGTCACTCCGAGATATTTCGTCAAGCCCGCGCCGAGAAATTCGCTCGTCACGCCGCCGGCGTTGAAGAGAGACATGAGCGCCGCGAAAAACGTCGCCTCGACGCCCTCCGGACAAATCTTCGCCGCCAACACGAGCACGGGTAAAAAGCTGACCTCACCCAGCACGGTCAACACGGCGGTGTCCGTCAGAGCGAACAGTTTATCGCTGATACCCAACTCTAAATTCATTCGAGTGACGAGCAACAGCTGCGTCGAACTGAGCGCCGTGCCCAGAATGGTGGTCCAAAAGAACATCTTCTTCAGAGGGACGCGCTTGAGGTAACCGTTGTACAGCGCGACGCCTCCGAGCGCGGCGAACGCTCGAAGCAAAGCGATGCGTCCGAGAAACTCTGGAGAAAAACCGAGCTCATTGGTGTTAAAGTAAAACATCGCCGATCCCGCGCTTGGCGTGGCGGATAATAGGTAGACGAAGAACGCGGGCGCCCAGACGTCGCGTCGTTTCGCCACCTGGAAAATCGTCCCCGTCATCTCTTTGAAATCGCCGACGATCCCTTCGCGCGAAATCTTACGAGATTTATCCATGGGTTGTTCGTCCACCAACGTCGACGCGCCGGCAATCATTAGAGGAAAGAGCGCGGTGGCGCCGAAGACGAATCTCGTGCCGTACGACTCGATCAAACTTCCACTAAAATACGAACTCACGATGCTTCCCACGGCAACGGATCCCCAGCACAGCGATTGTAAAGACCCAGATAACCCTTGTTCTTCGCCGCGTGCCTTGGCAACGACGATGCTGTCGATCAAAACGTCGCTAAACGCGATGCTCAGGGAACCGAGCGTAAACGCGACGACCGCCGTCTCCGGCGCGTCCACCCACGTCGCCATCGATGACCATCCCAAGCACCCGATCAATCCACACAACATGAGATACGACTTTCGCTTGTACCCGAACAACGGTACGGAATCGCTCAGAAACCCCCACAGCGGCTTGATCAACCACGGCGCCTGCGAAATCGATAAAATCAACGCCGTCTGGCTCGGATCCAAGTGCAACTCATCCTTCAGGTAAAAGTCTTTCGCCAGCCTCGATAGACCGATCACGCCCTGCACGAAATACACCAGCGCGATCGCGTACACCTCGGGCGACATGGGCACACCGAAAATCACTCGCTCGGCGCCTCGCTCGGCGCCCGCCCGCCTCGGCGCGCCGCCGTCGCCCCCCTTCCCGCGCCTCATCACCGCCGTCGTCGTCGTCGTCTCCGTCGCCGACGTCTCCGCGAGATCGCGCACTATCGTCGTCGTCTCCACCACCGTCGTGGACTCCTCCTCGCTCGCCCGCGTCGTCACGGGCGTCTTCAACCGCGCCCGCTCGCCCACGCGCCCGCTCGCCCCTCTTCGTCGCGCCGCGCTGACGACGCGTCGCGCGCTCGCCCTCGCGCGCGACGCCGTGGACGACGACGTCGACGACGTCGACGCCACCGATCTCGCTCGCGCGATCGCGCGCGCGGCCATGAACGCGTCGGCGTCTGACCGTCGCGCGCTCGCCTTTGGCCCGAGCCCGCCGAGCGAGCGTCAGACGACGTCGCTCGCGAGTCGCCGCGCGCGTCGTCATGTCGCACGCGGTGCACAGGGAGGTCCACCCGCCCACGGGCGTGGACCACGCGGTGAGCGCGTACTTCACCCGTCCCGTCGGCGACGGCGGCGACCCGAATCTGATCGTCTGCAGCGCCAATCGCGTCACCATCTACGCCGTTCGTCGCGACGCCGAGCGGGACGCCGAGACGCTCGACGTGTGCGCCGAATTTGACGCACAGGGCGCGATCGGGTCGATCAGCGTCCTTCGACGCAGGTTCGGGGCGCCGAGAAACCAGCGAGACGCGTTGTTGATTGCGATTCGCGAGAGAAAGTTGAGCGTCGTCGAGTACGACGCGGCGACCGGGGAGGTGTGTTGCTCGTCCATGCACTCGTTCGAGTCCGAGTTGGGATGTAATCCGTTGCACTCGACGCTTCGAATGTCGAGAGAGGCGCCGCTGGTGGTGAGCGATCCCGAGGGACGGTGCGCGGCGGTGGTTTTGAGAGAGGACGGTGTCGCGGGACGGGTTCGCGTGTTGCCGAGCGTGGACGGAGGGTTGGGTTTGGTGGCGAACGATGAGGAAGGACGCGTGCGAGGACCGGCGGCCAGCGTCCTAGAGTCGTTCGAGTTGCACGTGCGAGACGTGGGCGTGCGGTTGATTCGGGACGTGTGCTTTTTGCACGGGTACGGCGAGCCGGCGTTAGCCATCCTCTACGAGAAGAAGCCGACGTGGGCGGGGAGATACAATTTGCACAAGGACACCTGCGAGATCGTCGCTCTGTCCGTAGATGTCGACAAACAGAAGAGCACGGTGATTTGGCGCAGACAAAATTTACCGTCGAGTTCGTACAAGTTGACGCCGTTGCTCCCGCCGCTCGGGGGCGCGTTGGTGTTTTCGCAAGATTTCCTGTTACACGAGTCCCAAGAGAGCTCGTCCGTGTTGGGGTTGAACACATTCGGTCTAGGCGGTCCGCAGGAGGGCAACGACGCCGAAGTCGCGGCGCGTGCGGCGGGCATGGGTGAGAATGCCATGGCGAATCCGCCGCCGACGTGCGCCGCTCGCGCCGTGGACTGCGGATTGGAAATCACGTTGGACGGTGCGCAGGCTTCCGTCGTCTCCGAGGATCGCGTGTTAGTCACGACCAAGACCGGTGCTTTGTTGCTCTTAGCTTTACACACCGACGGTCGCAACTTGCGTCGGATGATGCTCCAGCGAGCCGGCGGGGCGGTGCTTTCGTCAGGCATGTGCTTGCTCGCGAGAGATTTACTGTTCCTCGGAAGCCGCATCGGTGATTCACTGTTGGTCAAGTTCACGCCCAAAGAAGAACCCGCAGTGCCGCTCATGCTTCCCGACGCGGAAGGTGACGAGGAGGAGGACGAGGAGGAGGAGAAGACGAAGGGGAAGCGATCGAAATCGAGCGCGACGATTCGCAAGCGCGCCAAGACCGAGGCACCTCCCGCTCCGGTGACGCCGACGCAAGAGGACGAGGAGGATGAACTCGAAGCTTTGCTGTACGGGACGACCAAAGCTGAGACCGTGCGCGCGGACAACGTCCAGACCGAGAAGAAGCGCGAAGGATTGGCCGGCGTAATTCCCGGCTTGAAAGTCGCGGGTTACGATTTCAAGGTGAAGGATTCCCTCCTCGGCGTCGCGCCGGTCGTCGATATCGCTGTTGGTGCGTCGGCGCCCGTGGGCACGAACAAAGAGGAGAGGACGGAGCTCATCACCGCGTGTGGACAAGGTAAGAACGGTGCGCTCGCGATCTTGACGCGAGGCGTTCAACCCGAGCTCGTCACCGAAGTCGAATCCGGTACCCTTCCCAACTTGCAAGGTTTGTGGACGTTACACTACAGGAAAGAAGGTGCGAGAGAAGAACGCGAACCGTTTCATCATCATCTCTTGCTGAGCATGAAGTCATCCACCATGATCATGGAGACTGGCGAAGAGCTTCAAGAGGTGAGCGCGTCTCTGGAATTTATCACCGATAAAGCCACCTTGGGCGCGTCAAACATTTTCGGCCACTACTGTTCGCTACAGATCACCGCCGACACGATCCGAGTCTTGAAGGCTGGAAAGAAGGTGCAAGATGTGTCGTTGAGTGACATCGACGCGCCGAAGGGGTCGGCGATCGCGTGTGCGCAAATAATGGATCCATACGTCATCGTGCGTCTATCGGACGGTTCCATTCGGCTCTTGTCGGGCAACGTCGACGACATGACCCTCTCGTTGATGGAGTCTGGAGCCATTCCGACGTCTTCCGTGACGTCGTTTGCGCTCATCGATGATTCCGTGGAAGCGGCGGACGCAGCCGGTGGAGGTGAACGGAAGAGCGGATGGATTCATCGCGCCGCCACGAATGGCGCCATCACAGGTTTAGAAGGAAATAAGAAGAGCGGCGCGTGCAACAGAACGGAGGCTGTGGTCGCGCTCACTCGTGAAGGAGGTAGCTTAGAGTTGTTTTCACTGCCCTCGTGCACGCGCATCTGGAGCGCGGACGGATTGTCCGAAGGCTCTCGGGTCTTGAGTCCGCGGATTCCTGTCAATACTGGCGTTCGCGCTCCGGAAATCGTCGACATGCGCATCGATTGCTTCGAGGATGCGCACGAGCGACCGTTACTGACGGCGGTTCGTGGTGACGGAACGCTGCTGCTGTACAAAGGCATCATCGTGCCCGCCGGGACGACTTGCGAAGGAAGCGACGAGCCTTTGGAACAGAACGAGCTGCGATTCGCGCGCGTCAACGTCGACGTTGAGGGTTCGGGTTTGAGCGTCGCCGGCATCGGAGCCGCTGGGCAGCTGCGTGACTCTTTGGCCGGCGCGCGCTTGACGAGAATCGGCAACGTGGGTGACGGTCAAGGAGTTCAGGGCATTTTTGTCGCGGGACCGAATCCGTTGTGGCTCATCGTTCGCAGATCGCGCGTGCTCGCGCTTCCAACGCGAGGCGAAGGCGAAATCGTCGCCTTCACGGTGTTTCACAACGTCAACTGTCCGAACGGGTTTATCCTGGGCACCGCTCTCGGCGGCGTGCGCATCTGTCAGATGCCGAGTAAAATGTACTACGAAGCCGCGTGGCCGGTGAGAAAATTAGCGTTAAAGTGCACTCCTCACACCGTGACATATCTTCCAGATTTCAAGCTCTACGCCTTGGTGACGTCTGCTTTGGTGCTCTGGGAAGAGCGCGACATTGAAGAAGAAAACGTACACGGATTGTCTCTGGCCAAGGTGCGGCGAGAGCGTGCGAAAGCGAACGACGACATGGAACTTCAGTACTCTGTTCGTCTTCTAGTTCCGGGATCTCTCGACGACGCGTGGCAGTACGCGCTCGAGCCCGGCGAGCACGTGCAGTGTGTGCGAAACGTGCAGCTCAAAGACATCAACACTGGCGCTTTGAATTCACTCCTCGCCGTCGGCACGGCGATGCCGGGAGGTGAAGATACACCGTGTCGAGGCAGAGTCATCTTGTTTCAAATGGTGTGGGAACGCGACTCGCAATCCCACGCCGGATACAGATGGAAGGGCCAGGTGTGTTGCGTGCGCGAAGCGCGCATGGCGTGCACGGCGCTCTCCGCGCTCGACGGGCATCTCATGGTGGCCGTCGGGACGAAGCTGACCGTGCACACCTGGGATGGACGCGAGCTGAACAGCGTCGCGTTCTTCGACACGCCGATTCACACCGTGAGCATCAACGTCGTCAAGAACTTCATCTTGATCGGCGATTTGGAGAAGGGTTTACACTTTTTTCGTTGGAAGGATACCGGATTTGAAAAGTCGCTCATCCAACTTTCCAAAGATTTCGAGCGCATGGACGTCGTGAGCAGTGAATTCTTAATCGACGGGGCGACGTTGAGTTTACTCGGTTCGGACATGAGCGGCAACGCGCGCATCTTCGGGTACGATCCAAAGTCGTTCGAGTCGTGGAAGGGACAAAAACTGCTCGTTCGTTCGGCATATCACATCGGCTCTCCAATCTCTCGCATGGTGCGGTACAACGTCGAGGGATCGAGCACGAAAGCGGCGCCGGGAGAGCGACCAAAGGGTTCCAACAGATTTGCCGTCTTCTTCGGAACGCTCGACGGCGCGTTGGGTATCCTCATGCCCACCGATAAGGTGACGCACGAGAAACTCCGCGCGCTCCAACGAGTGTTGAACACCGCCGTTCGTTCACCCATCGGTCTGAACCCACGAACGTTCCGCGCACCAAAGGTTTTCGAAGGGAAACATGTTCAATTGCAAGCGCCGCTCGACGTCCTCGACGGCGGTTTGCTGTCCAAGTTTGAGACGCTCACATTTTCCGAACAACACTCCGTCGCCGAGCAGTGCGGAATCGAACGCGATTTAGCGCTCGGGCTCATTCAGCAGCTCAGCGCGAACAACGCGTTCATGTAGTTTTGTGGCGCGATCGTCTAGGCGTCACGTTTTTTTAGCTCTATGTAGTCACGAATCAACGTTACAGTACATGTACGTGCGTGCGCGTGTTTTTACATCATGAAACTCGGCGCGAAATTTCTTTGTTTCTTTGGTGGCGGTGTCGAGACGTTTTCGTCTCGCGTAGAGAACGCCGTGATCATGTCTAAGACGAGTTTCGATCCGAGATCCCATTCGTTTTTTTGTTGTCGTCGGCGCTCTCGTCGTGAGAGTCGTCGAGGCGGTTCGAAGACGACGCCGTTTTCCGCCGCGGCTAATCGAACGGTGGGCTTCTCGCGCAGCTTCGGGGTCACTACTTTGACGTTGTTCACGTCCAACCGAACTTTTAAGATTCTATCGACGACGCCGTCCTGTTCAATCTCCGGAACGTGTCCGCGCTCGAATTCCGCCATGGCCATGGCGCGATCCGACACCTCGCCCGTGCACAAATCCGCGAAATGAATCGCCGGATCGTGCGATTCCTCGGCGTCTGCGTTAACGCGCGTGTTCCCGATCACCACGCCGGGTCGAACCGCGCGCACGAACGCCTCTAATTCGTTATACGGCGCGTGCAACGAGTACGCCACGGCGACGATGTGCCCGCTTTCGTCCGAGAGCGCGCCCGCGTCGATCCCTCGCTCCGTCATCGCCTCGATCCCGTCCGGTTTCGCCCCCGCCGTCGACGTTGTCGTCTCCGTGCGATCCCTCACCGCGCTCCAACCCGTGGGAAGAATCGCCAGCGGCGGTGCGTCCTCGTTTCTCAAGCCCGCGCACAGCGCGCGAAGCGTCGACGGTCTCACCTGTTGCTTGGGCACGCACCGAATGTTCGTACGCGCCGATTCCTCGAGCTTGACGTTCCGCGATCGACGAATCAAACGTTCACTCTCGCACGCGTTCGTCCCGGCGACGTATTTCGCGTACTCAGACGGCAGGATGCGATCGTCGCTCACCTCCACCGGATACCCCATCGCCGCGCTCACCGCCACCACCAAATCCTCCTTCCCCAACGCGTCCACCCCGAGCACGATCGGCCGATCGCGATGCTCTCGACACAACCGCACCACCTCCTCCGTTGCGGTCGCTCTGTCCACGAACACACACCTCGGATGTGCGTACGTATTATCCAACATCAACGCGTCGATCGGCGCCCGCGTCACGCACGCCGGCAGCGCCCCGCGCGTCCGCAAGTCCTCCCTCCTAAAATCCCCCGTGTGCAACACTCGCCCGCACTCCCCCTCGATCAACACCATCGCGCTTCCGGGACAGTGTCCCGCATCGATGAGCGTCACCGTGATCGTCGTCGTCGTCGTGAGATGAATCGCGTGCGGCTCGTCGAGCGTCAGCGCGCGCGCGAATCGCCCCAACTTGGGCCATCGTCGCACCAGCACCTCTCGCGTCGTCGCCGTGCAATAAATCTTCCCACCCACGACGGCGGGCGCCCAATCTCGTCGTTCGAGTCCGACGACGTGATCGGCGTGCGCGTGCGTGCAAAAGTAGGCGCGCACGTCGGTCGACGCCCCGAGCGCCCAGTGATCGATGCACACGCTCGCGTCTCGAGAGACTCGAAGCGCGCCCGCGCGCAGGCCCACCGTCGCCATGGACGCGGTGCGCGCGGCGAGGCGCGCGCGGGTGCGGGCGAACGCGCGCGGAGGGGCGCGGAGACGCGACGAATGCGGTGGGTTGTAATTCATGTCAAAGTCAAACCGCCACGACCGACCGCGCCCGGATTCGTCACTTGGTCGCGCGCGGGCGCGAAGACGGCGCGGGAGCGAGACGCGTGGAGGAAGAGGAGCGGAGATACGCTCGATCGATCGCGCGCGTGCGTTCGGGTCGGTGAGCATCGCGTTCGGTTGCGTCGCGAAGGATGGATCTCGACGGCGCGTTCGATGACGATCAGGCGCGCGCGCTCGCCGAGCTCGAACACGCGTCTCTGGACGACGTGCTCGCGCGAACGCGCATGCTCGAACACGAACTTCGCGTGTTGAGGGACGAGTCGAATCGCGTCAACCTGGAGTGTCAATCGGAGCGAGAGCGCGTCAAGGATAACCAAGAGAAGATCAAGCTCAACAAGCAGCTTCCGTACTTGGTGGGGAACGTCGTGGAGTTGTTGGACATGGCGCCCGAGGAGGAGGAACTGGAGGATCAGGCGACGACGGACGTGGACGCGCAGAGGCACGGTAAGGCTGTGGTGCTGAAGACGACGACGAGACAGACAATCTTTTTACCCGTCGTCGGGTTGGTGGACGCGGAGACGTTGAAGCCGGGCGACTTGGTGGGGGTGAATAAGGATTCGTATTTGATTTTGGACACGTTACCGGCCGAGTACGATTCGAGGGTGAAGGCGATGGAGGTCGATGAGAAGCCGACGGATGATTACACCGATATAGGGGGATTGGAGAAACAGATTCGGGAGATGCGGGAAGCCATCGTGCTGCCGATGACGCAGGCGGAGAAATTCGCCAAGCTCGGCATTCGACCGCCGAAAGGGGTGTTACTGTACGGACCACCGGGGACCGGGAAGACGTTGATCGCGCGGGCGTGCGCGGCGCAGACGAACGCGGCGTATCTCAAACTCGCGGGTCCGCTCTTGGTGCAAATGTTCATCGGAGACGGCGCGAAACTCGTGCGAGACGCCTTCGCCTTGGCCAAGGAGAAATCGCCCGCCATCATCTTCATCGACGAGATCGACGCCATAGGCACCAAACGTTTTGATTCCGACACCAACGGTGACCGTGAGGTTCAACGGACGATGTTAGAGCTCCTGAACCAACTCGACGGGTTCTCGAGCGACGATAGAATCAAAATCATCGCCGCCACCAATCGCGCCGACATTCTCGACCCCGCACTCATGCGTTCGGGTCGTCTCGATCGTAAGATTGAGTTCCCGCACCCCAATGAGGACGCGCGCGCACAAATCATGAAGATTCACTCGCGCAAGATGAACCTCAACCCAGGGGTCAACTTTGAGGAGCTCGCACGGGGCACCGAGGACTTTAACGGCGCGCAGCTCAAAGCCGTGTGCGTGGAAGCCGGCATGCTCGCGCTTCGACGAGACGCCGTCGAGGTGACGCACGAGGATTTCAACGAGGGCATCGTGCAAGTGCAAGCGAAGAAGAAGGCGGATCTCTTCTATTACGCGTAAACTCGCGGACGGAACACCATCGCCCTCGCGAGATCGATTCGATTGTAGTACCTACGTTTTCCAGATAGCCGACGACGACGACGGGCGTCAAAACCCTCCTTTCCATCGTCCTCTCCATCGACGTCCGCACACGCCCGCGCGCGTCGCTCGAATCTCGAGTCATGGCGCAAAAGATGCGTTGGGAAGACATCGACGCCGACGCCTCGGCGTCCGGCGCCGCGACCGCGACCGCGTCGCTGAAAACCGCCGTCGAGAGCGCGACGGCGGGCGTGGGCTCGATCTCGATCGGCGGCTCCGCGGTCACGGCGAACGGGGAATTGCCGCCGAATGAAAAGCACGGACCGGACGCGGACGGCGTGTACACGTCGGTGACGTATCAAGTGAACGAGTCGGGCGTCCGGACGAAGACGGTGAAGCGGTATAAAGAGCACGAGGTGACAAAGAAGGTGACGCCGGGGATGCTGGAGAGGAAAACCTGGGAAAAATTTGGAGACGCGAAGAGGTACAAGCCGGGAGACGAGAGCATGACAGCGGTGTCGTTGGAAGAAATTTTCCTTGAAAAGGCTCGTTTGCAACCGAAGAGCGAGGTGGAGAAGGCTGCGGATCCGTTGTCAGCCATGGCGAGCGCGCAGACGTCGTTGTTGGTGTGCAGAACGTGCGGAAAGAAGGGCGATCACTGGACGTCCAAGTGTCCGTACAAGGATTTAGCGAACGATGGAAGCAAACCGCCGGACGAAGACGGTGGATTGGGACCGAGAAAGCCGGGTGGATACGTGCCGCCGTCCATGCGAGCGGGTGCCACCGGTACGGGGGCGTCGATGGATCGCCGCCGCGACGAAAACTCCATTCGCGTCTCCAACTTGTCCGAAGACACGAGAGAGCAAGATTTGCAAGAGTTGTTCAGACCGTTCGGTCCGGTCACGCGTATCTATGTCGCCATCAACCGCGAGACCGGGGAGGGCCGCGGCTTTGCGTTTGTTAACATGGTTAGCCGAGAGGATGGTCAACGCGCCATCGATAAGCTCGACGGATACGGTTACGATAGCTTGATTCTTCGCGTCGAGTGGGCCGCGCCGCGCGAGGAACGTCCGCGATAAACCCATAGGCATTGATGAAATTTACACATGTTTGTTTCCATTACTTACAGCTCTGCGCGGCGGTGTCGTTTTGTCTACTCGCGTTTTCGTTTTTCGTCGAGGTCGAGGTTGAGCTCGTGCGCGCGCAACTTGGCGAATAAGATGTAGCCGATTGCGATGCCGGCGATGATGCCGAGCGCAAAGGGTTTATCGCGTCGCGCGACGCGACCGATCGAGGCGTCGTCCATCGCCGCGCACGACTTGGCGCATGCGATCGGACCAGGCTCGAGGTATTCGGGGCACGTCTTCGACTCGCCGCGTTTACCGCCGCCCGAGCCCAACATCGCGCTCTCCGAGCACACCTGTCGCAGCTTGGCGAAGGGCTGATCACCGAGCATGCGCTTGATATCGTCCAAGCTTTTATCAGGCGTGATACGCGCGAGCTCGGCGACGTTGACGGCGCTCGCCAACTGCGCCGCGGATTCCGGCGTTGCGCCGAGGATGGCCACGGCGGAGATGGTCTGATCGAGTGCGGGCACGATGCGCTCAACTTTCGCCTCCGTAACGATGATATCTTCGCGAAGCAAACGAAGGCGCGGGCCGTGCGCTTCGCACTTGATGAGGGACTGCAGATGCAATCGTTGCGCCTCGTTCAACTGCGTCGTGCACTGCGATCGAAGTTTCTCAATCAACGCGAGCTGTTGCCTCTCGAATTTTGCTCGCTTTCGCGAAATCTCCGCCGCGTGCTTGAGCATCTCGTTGCGTTTCCTGACGTAGTCGGCGTCGACATCCTTGTCTGCGGTGTTTTTATTCACGTTCAGATCGAGCTCTTCGCACCACGGTCGATATTGTTGTCCCTGAGATTCGTGCTTCGCCTTGCGTTGGAGATCGAGCAAGTTGATCATAAAGTCGAGGTGTTTCAACACACCATCGCAGTGCTCAAAGTACTCGCCCGGTAAACTGACTTTTTTCAACGCCTTGTCGCGCTTGGTGGACGTCTTGCTGTTCACGATGCTATCCACGGCTTCCTTGTTGCAGTAACCGCCGTTCGCGCGCGTCTGCACGAGCTTCTCGCGCGTTTGACGAAGAGCGATGATGATCACATCGTCGTTCTCGGGCTTATCGCCGTACTCTTTCGAACGACAGTTGAGCGACGGCGGTGTCTTGCCTTTACTCATCTTTTTCAGCGTTTTCAAATCGGGCTTTGCGCCGCCGCCAAACTTTTTCGCGTAGTCGTCCTCGAGCTCGAGCAACTCCCTGTCCATGGCTTCCTTTTCCAATTTGATCTCCACCGCCTTCGCCTCGCACATCTCCTTTGCCGTCTCCCACTGTTCGCTCAGGCTCTCGGCGATGTCGCACTCGTGCTTCAACTCGGCTTGCTTGGCGGCGTGCTCGAACCGCTGGTCCACCACGTCTCCGCACAGTTTATTCATTCTCAAATCACACAGCGCTGTCAACGCGTGATCGAACGACGCCGCGCGCGAACCTCCTCGCTTCCCCGGCAACGGCACGATCCGCACCTCTCGCGCGAACGTCGTCTCCCCCCAATTCACCGCTCGACTCAGCGTCGCCGCCGCCCGCCTCGTCGCCGCGCACAACAACCGCCTCCCCGTCGGTAATCTCGCGCACGCCTCCGCCGCCTCCTTCGCCGCCCGCTCCTCCTCCACGACGACGTAATTCAACTTTTCACAGATCGCCAACGGCGCCAACGGACACGGTCCGACCGGCAACGCGCGCACGCGTCGCGCGAACGCCGCCGCGCCCCCCGCCTCCTCCGCGCTCGACGTCCCGTCCCATCGCCCGCGCGCGCTCGGCGTCCCGCTCGCCGCGACGCCCACCGCGAGCGTCACCATCGTCACGAGCGAAACGAGCGAGACGACGACGACGACGACTCGCGTCGCGCCGGCATCGCGTCGGCGTCGTCGCACCATCCGTCCGTCGCGCGTTCGTTCGTTCGCCAATCGTTGAGAATCCAATCGAATCAAATCGTTCGCGTTCGCGCGCGCGATGGATTCCGAACGCGTCGCGCGCGCGGTCGCGGTCGCGGTCGCGTCGAGTCGCGTCGCGCGGTCGGACGACGGACGACGGACGATCGGCGCGAGTCGCGCGATGACGCCGTCGGTCGACGGACGTGGACTGGGTCTTCGAGCAAACACCTAACCACGAGTCACGACTCGTCATGACCCCCCACCTCCGCGCACGCGGTTCGCCCACCGCGCGCGACGTCGACACACGCGCGCGCGCACGGCGACGACGCGACCGAGCACTCGCGCGATGCGCGCCGCGTATCGAGACCGCGGCGATGTCGCCTCGCCGTTTCGTCGCGACGCGCGACGAGGACGCGCGACGCGCGGCACCGCGCGACGCGGCGGCGCCACGGCGGCGAGCGCGGCGACGACGGCGAGACTCACGCGCGAGCAGTGCGTGGAGTACGTGCGAAGCGGGTGTAAGCCGAGAGATCGGTTCAGGTGCGCGAGCGAAGACGCGACGACGCGACGACGGGACGACGGGAGACGCGCGAGACGGGCGGTGATGACGGACGCGTCGATGACGTGGCTCGGGTGGTGAAAAACCTGAAAAAGTCAGAGTCGAGCGGTCGAGCGGTCGAACGGAGACGGGGACGCGGGAATGCGCGCGTCGAGATGATGCGAATGGATGGGATGCGTGAATCGTTCACGGAGCGTGCGGTTCGAGTGACTGACGACGACGACGACGGACGATGGACGGTCGCGACGCGCGTAGGATCGGGACGGAGCACGAAAAGCTCGGGTACGACGTCGCCACCGAGCGACGAATGGAGTACCCGGTGGTTAAACACGTCTTGAGTTCGCTCGTCGAACGGTACGGGTGGACACCGATCGATGAGGGAGAGAACATCATCGGGTGCGCCAAGGATGGACAGAGCGTGACGCTGGAACCGGGTGGACAATTCGAACTCTCGGGGGCGCCGTTGGAAAATTTGAGGCAGACGGAGGAGGAGGTGCGGTGGCACATCGAGACGGTGACGGCGCTCGCCCAGGAGAGAGGGCACAAGTTTATGGGAATTGGATTCGATCCGCAGTGGTCGGTGGCGGAGGTGCCGATGATGCCAAAGGGTCGGTATAAGATTATGCGAGCGTACATGCCCACAAAGGGGACGCGAGGTTTGGATATGATGTTTCGCACGTGCACCATTCAAGTCAATTTGGATTTTGAGGATGAGCGCGACATGGTGCGCAAGTTTCGCACGTCTTTGGCGTTGCAACCGATCGCCACCGCGTTATTCGCCAACTCGGCGTTCGTCGATGGACGAGACACGGGGTATCAGTCGATGCGTTCCGACGTGTGGAAGGACACGGATGCCGATCGCACGGGGACGTTGGCGTGGGTGTTTGAGGATGATTTCGGGTTTGAAAAGTACTGCGATTACGTCATGAACGTGCCGATGTATTTCGTGTACAGAAACGGGACGTACGTGGACGTGTCCGGGGAGTCTTGGCACGATTTCATGGAGGGGAAGCTTCCTCAATTGCCCGGGGACACGCCCAACATCGACGACTGGGAACAACACCTCACCACGGTGTTCCCGGAGGTTCGATTGAAGAGGTACATGGAGATGCGCGGCGCGGACGGCGGATCGTTCGAAGCCATCATGGCGCTCCCGGCGCTCTGGGTAGGATTGTTGTACTCACCGAAAGCGCTCGACGCCGCGGAGAAGTTGACGAGCGACTGGACGCAGGCGGAGCGCGACGCGCTCCGAAACGACGTCACCAAGGATGGTTTATCCACCAAGTTTAGAGACGGCACGGCGAACGACATCGCCAAGGAGATGATTCGCCTCGCCGTGGACGGGTTGAAGGAGCGAGGTCTGGGTGAGGAGGTGTACTTGGATTATTTACAAACCATCGTCCAACGCGGATCGAGCAACGCGGCGCGCATGTCCGAGCTCAACGCGTCCGAGTGGAAGGATGACCTCTCAAAGGTGTACGAGTACGCGACTTTTCCGGACGTCTTACCGACGTTTTAGTCAACGGCGCGCGCGAGCGAACACGGACGCGTGTGTGAACATTCTTTGTAAAAACGTTTAGCTGTGATACGTGCTCTTCTCCTTCTCTTCTCTTCTCTCTACCTACTTACTCTCTACGTGGGGGGCAACGGTGCCGACGACGGTTTCGTCTTCGCGCCCTCTCGCACCGCCGCGCTCGCGCCTCTGAATCCCGGATGCGCGGCGTCGCCCAATAATTCAAACACCACGCTTTCCGTACACGTCAAAATCGCGCCCGCTCTCTCCATTCGTCGCAACGCAACCGCTCTGTCCTCCAACCGTATGCTCGACACGGCGTCGACGCACACGAAGACGACTTTATCGCGCGTCAACAAATCCAACACCGTCTGTAGCACACACACGTGCGATTCGATCCCCACGATGACGTGATGATCACCCATCACATCTTCGTCGTCCGCGAACGTCGGGTACATGCTGAACGTCGTCTTCGCGCGCGTGATCGCGCGCAGTCCCGACGCGCTCGCCGCGTCCCGCACCGACGCCACCGTGCTCCCGAGCTTTTCGGGCACCTGTTCCGTGATGTACGCGCTCACCTCGAGAGACGGCGAACTCTCGACGATCGCGTGCATCGCGCGCATCAGCGTCGCGCAATTGTGCGCGACGTGATCGAAACCGGTGATGGCGGGTGCAAACTTTTCTTGTAAATCGCACACCCACAGGCGCACCGAAGGAACGCCCGACAGGGACGCGCGCGCGTCGCGCGACGCGGTGGACATGGTCGATCGCGCGATCGTGGAGACGCGCGGGCGTGGTCGTGCGCCCGTTTGAGGGAGACGGGCGCGCGCGATGGGAACGACGACGACGGCGCGAGAGAGACCTCGGAGCATGCGGCGAGTCGCGCGCTGAGGCGCGCCGCGCGCCGACGCGACGGTTTCGGCGCCGTACCGCGTGAACTCTTCGAGCGCGATTCGTTACAAGACAAAAACACGAATTCGCGAAAATCGAGAATTCTCTACTAGCCTACGCTAGGGTGTGTGATATCGGTACAAGAGCGCGCGCGCGTTTGTCTCTCGCCCGCTCTCGCGAGGCGAGCGCGAGACTCCTCCGCGCGCGCGTTCCGACGAAACCCCGGAGAACATTCAACAGTATTAGATGAGCAACTTTTCGATGGCATCCTTCAAGTTTTGAATCTGCTGCTTCAACTGCGAACCCTCGTTCGTCGTCACCGAAGCCGCGATGACCGGTCTCGACACGCCGCACGCGCGTCCGAGCGCCTGCTTACTCGGCACGAAGACGTACGGAACGTTTTTATCCTCCGCTAACAACGGCAGGTGCAACAAAATTTCCAACGGTTCCGTGTCCGCCGCGAGAACAACGAATTCACTGATCCCTCGGTTCAGCGTCTTCGTCGCCTCGTTCGCGCCCTTTTTAAGTTGTTTATAGTTGCTCGCCTGCTGCACGATGTCCAAAATGGTGATCGTCAACTGCGCATCCGCGAGCGGGTACGCCTTCGGGTTCGCCTCCGCCATATCGGCGCGTCGTTCGATAAATCGATGGTAGTCCTGCGTCGCGCGCGCGGAATCGTTCCGGTCAGTCTCTCTCGCCGTGCTCGTCGTCCTTTCGTCCTCCCCGCGCGTTCGTCGTCCCACCCTAAAACCACCATTCACGCACGCATTCGAGCGCGCGTTCCCACCGAGATCGCGTCGCGTGCACCGTCTCGCGTCTCGCGCGTCGCGCGCGCACCTCTCGTTCGACGATCGGACAGCGTCACGGCTCTGGCTCGCGCGCGCGGGTCGGCGGCGACGACGACAAAGCTCGGCTGGATTGTGGCGCCGCCGCCACGCATTCTTCCCGGGACGTGGATGCGCGCTTGAGTCCTGACTCGTCGATGAGTCCCCCCGTTGTGGCCAGCCTCGAATGCGTGGAAAAGTGCGCGAGGGCGCGTGGGCGCGCGAGGGAGCGCGAGAGAGAGCGCCACGCGCGCGCGTCGATGGCGTCGATGGCGTCGTCCTCGATATCGTCGTCGTCGTCGTCGTCGCGCGCGGTGGTGACGGGACGAGCGGCGATGGGGCGACGGGGCGCGCCGCGCGCGAGCCGCGCCGCGCCGCGCGAGGACGACGACGTCGTCGACGGCGGCGGTGCGGACACGATCGCGGGGATCGCGACGCCGGTCGTCGGTGGTGTGGGTGGCGTCGCGATATTACGTCTGAGTGGATCGCGCGCGACGGCGATCGCGGGTGAGGTGTTCGCGCCGGGACGGCGGCGGAGACGAAGAGGCGAAGACGCGAAGGCGGAGCCGCCGACGACGTTCGAGAGTCATCGAGCGGTGTACGGGGTGGTCGTCGACGAGGACGGTGATGTGATCGATGAGGTGATCGCGTTGGCGTTTTTAGCGCCGAGGAGTTACACGGCGGAGGACGTGGTGGAGTTGCACTGTCACGGCGGCGCGGTGTGCGTGCAACGCGTCTTGGCGAGATGTTTGAGCCGAGGCGCGCGTTTGGCGAAGAATGGGGAGTTTACGCTGCGCGCGTTTTTGAATGGGCGGTTAGATTTGACGCAAGCGGAGGCGGTGCACGCGCTCGTGAGCGCGAAGACGACGGAGGCGGCGAACAGCGCGTTGGCGACGATGAGAGGCGGGTTGACGACGCCGGTGGGCGAGGCGCGCGCGACGTGCGTCGATTTGTTAGCCGAGCTCGAGGCGAGATTGGACTTTGACGACGAGATGGTGCCGCTCGACGTGAAAATAATCGAGGCGAAGGCGTTGAGCGCGCGAGAAAAGATTCGAGAGGTGCTCGCGACGGCGAAGAGGGGCGCGTTGCTCGAGACGGGCGTCACCGTGGCCATCGTCGGAAGACCAAACGTGGGAAAATCTCGTCTGCTCAACGCGCTCACGAGGAGCGAGCGGTCCATCGTGACGTCGCGAGAGGGAACGACGCGAGACGTCGTCGAAGCGTCGGTGAACATCGGTGGCATTCCAGCCACGCTCTTGGACACGGCGGGGATTCGGAGCGAGACCGACGACGAGGTGGAGAAAATAGGCGTCGAGCGCTCGCGCGCGGCGGCAGCCGGGGCGGACATCGTCGTTTTGGTCGTTGACGCCGAGAGGGGTTGGGTGGATGAAGATTACGCCATCTGGATGAGCGAGATCGCTCGGAACGATCGCGCGAAGGGTTCATCTGTGCTCGTGATAAACAAGACGGACGTCGCCGACGCCGCGAACGCGTCTCCGCCGCCGGACGTGCTCGACAGTTTCAGTACCATCGTGCGCGTGAGCGCGGCGACTGGTGATAATTTGGGTGACTTAGAGAAGGCGATCGTGCGCACCGTCAGCGGCGGCGCCGTCGACGCCGAAGGAGGCGCGTGGGCCGCCAACCAACGCCAAGCCGAGGCGTTGCAAGTCGCACTTGATTCGCTCGATCGTCTTCAACAGACCATCGAGGCCGACATGCCGCTCGATTTTTGGACCATCGATCTTCGAGAGGCTGCGTTCGCGCTCGGCAGCGTCACGGGCGACGACGTCACGGAAGACATCTTGGACACCATCTTCGAGAGGTTCTGCATCGGCAAATGAGAACAAAGCCTCACACCGAGACGCTCGTCATGTCGCCGCCGACGATCAAGCTGTTCACGCACTCGCTGTGTCCGTACGCGCACCGAGCGTCGCTCGCGCTCTGCGAGAAGGGACTGCGACCGGAGGTTTTTGAATCGCACGTCGACTTGAGCAACAAACCTAAAGAGTTCCTACGTTTGAACCCGCGAGGACTCGTGCCCGCGATGCAAATCGACGACGGAGAGATCATGATCGAGTCGTCGAACATCATCGTACACATCGATGAAATCTTGGATCGCGGATCGCTCACGCAAGGGGCGGCGCGAGAAGAGATACTAGAATTCGTCGCCGCGGCTGATAGAAACGGCGGCTTCATCTCCTCCGGTCTGTCCTTTGTCGGTGGAGGCTGGGGGTTTCGTCGAGGCATGCCGCGCGCGTCGCAGGTCGAGCAGTTTGAAAAGACGATCGCCGGTCTGGACACGCTCCTTCGTTCGAGTGGCGGAGACTACTTGTTCGGTTCAACGGTGTCGTTGGCAGACATTGTTATTTATCCCTTTGCCGAGCGGTTTCAGCTCGCGTGTAGAGAGTTTCAAGAGTACGAGCTCGGCGAGGCACAGAACGCCGAGGCGTTCGTCGTGTGGTTGGCGACGATGGCAGCGCGAGACTCGGTGAAAGCGCTCAGACCGAACGACGAGAAACTCCTGGCGAGCTGGAGACGCACGGAACGCCTGGATTATTTCGATTATGAAACAGCAGATAGAGAGAACCCTTAGCTAGTCTAGCTTATTGATTTACATTGTTATAACATAACCGCAGCGTATTCTAGAAGAAAAACTCAGTCTCACTTGCCCTCTCTCGCGTTTAACGTGGCCCACTGCAGATGCAACTGCTTCTGAATCTGCGGGACGATGTCTACGCCAGACTGAATCGTACGAAGAATGACCCCGACATTTGTCTTTTCATCCTTTCTGAGCGTTTCGATGTCGTCGCCGTACGCTTCGATGAACGCACTGCGGTACATTTTCGCGAATTCCGTCTCTTCTTCGCCCTCCTTTTGACCTTCAGTCGCGGTGGTGGCGTTCTCCAGAGAATCAATGGCGGCTTGCGCGCGCCCAAACACCACGTTGTTGTGCTTCGCGACGGAGTCCCACATTCTACACTGAAAATTCGCTGGATCGAGGTTATCCACTATCTGGCTCACCGCCGTGCGTGGACGCAAATCGTCTTCCAGAGACAAACTTGTCTCGAGCAAATTGTCCCTCGCTCCCATGAGCGACAAGTTTTTCCGCAACATCTTCTTAATCACCGCCCCCACTTGCATGCCGAGGTCCTTACACACCTTATCCATGGCATCGTCGAGTCCCACCTTCTTCAAACGCTCCCGTGCCTCTTCATCAAAGCACTCGACGCCGCCGTATCGATCGAGCGCCGCTCGCAGCGCGCTTCTCGCTCGACTGAATTCTGCACTCACATCTTCCTCCGCATCGGCGTCCGCGTTCTCACTACTGGAAGACTTGCTCTCACTAGCATCGTTGTCGTCGTTATCGTCGTCGTCGTCGTCGTCCAACTCGCCATCGTCGCTCGAATCGTCTCGTTTCGTCTCTCTGCGCGCGTCGGCGTCGTCGGAATTTTCGGAGTCGCTCGACTGCCAGTCGCTCGACTCGGAACCATCATCCTCAGTTTTCGCCGGTGGCGGCGACGGCGACTGCCGCTTCACCTCCTTCTTCTTTTCTTTCTTTTCCTTCTTTTCCTTTTTCTCCTTCTTCATCTTTTTCGAGTCGTCTCCCTTGTCGCGCTTTTTGGACGCCGAGGACGGTTCACCGTCTCTCTTTGACTTTTTCGCGCTCTTCGGTTCGAGAAGCGTCTCGCTCGCGCGCTCGCGCGTGCGCGTCATCGCGATCGGGGTCGTCTCTTTCACTGCGTTCGAGTCTCCGGTGCGTCGCGCCGCCTGTCGATGCGTCAAGGCGCGATGCGCGAGCGGTCAGTACGAGCGGCGGCTACGAGACGATTGCGCGCGCGTTCGCGACGATGCGTGACGCGACAGCCGCGCGAACGCGAGTCGCACCTCGAGCATGCGGGCGATCTCTGCCAGACCGCCCTGGTCGCGGAGGTTTTGCGCCATGACGCGCGCGAAGGTTTGAGGCGTGGAGGCGTCTCGCGGCGCGTCTCGCCGCGCGTTTCGGAGTACCGATTGAACATTAAAACTTGTACAAGAATGTGAGCGCGCCGCGATCGATCGTTCGATTATTTTCGCTTCACCGCGACGATATCGTCCTTCGAGACGAAAAAATCCGTCCTCGGAAGCTTTACGGCGCCGATGAGTCCGTGCACTTGCACGTTGAGCTCAGAACCGTCCCTGTAGAGCGAAAACGGAGACTCGATCGCTAAGTGATCCGAGACCGATCGCGACGGTCGCAGATCGATGGATCGTCCCTGTTGCATCGCCGCCACCAAGCCGACAGCCTTCAACGCGTTGCTTCGCGGCATGGCATCAAAATTAATGTACGGCTTACCGTCCCAGCTCACGCCGACGCCGAGGTTCACCTCGGTGCGCATGACGTCTTCGAGCACGTCAAACTTTCGCTGCAATTCGACGCCTGTGACGTCGATGGCGATCTTACCGGGTTCACCGAACTCGTGTTCGAGCTTGGCGAACATGTGCGCCTGCTTCGACGTGTAATCAGCCATGGCGCCCACCGTGACGGATGTCTTGTCTTCGAGCTTTTCGTGTCCACGAATATTAAACGTCTGCTCGAGCGAATCGCGCGCGCGTCGCGCGTCATTCGTCAGTCCAACGTTCGTCGGTCCTCGAGCGCGAGACGACGCGACCATCATCGCGCGCGCGACGCGCCTCGCGCGTGATTCTCGTCGCCTCCCGCGAAATGCGAAAATGCACACGTCCGCGCACGGATTAAATCCTCGCGCGCGTCGCCGCGTACCTTGGAAACCTTCACTCCCCACACCGGCTCGTCGTGCAAACTAACGCGCGGGATCTTAATATCTCGCCACCACGGACGAGAGTCGCCCGACGGGCCGCTCGTCGCGTCATCCGCCGCGGCTTTTTTTTCGTTGACCGATCTGGCCGGTTTGGTTTGCTTCGTCGCGCTCGCGTCGGCGGCGTTCTCCGCCATGATCGAGCGTTCGAGCGGGGCCGACGATGGAGATTCGTTCCGCGTTCGACGACTCGCGAGACGACGACGTCGCGACGGGGTCTGCCGCACACGAGGGCGACGCGCGCGCGAAGGCGCGCTCAACAAAACGACAAGGGGAAAAGAGTTGAAAAAAACAGAGTTTAAGAAGAACTAGAGTCCTCAGAATTACAATGCGAAACCTCACTAAGTGTTGGTGACGCACCATTCGTTCGACGACGCCTCGACTACTCGAGCTCGTACACCCCACCCACGCGTCTCTCTCCTCGGCGAAGACCGTCTCTCCGCCCCGCGAGAGGGACTGAACAACAGACATACACGATGATGAAATCGCTTACGCCTGGACAGTGGCGCGTTGGGCGAGTTCGCGCGCGATGACGCGCTCGCGAGCGGCAGTCTTCGCTTGCGACTTCACACCCATGATACCACCACCCCACGTTCTGGACGTCTTGGTGAAGACGTCGTTGTAGGAAGCCTTGATGGCTTCGACGAGCTTGGAGAATTCAAGCTTGTCTTCGTTCTTAATCGCGGTGAGCGCCAAAGCGGTGGCGGTCTTCTTGTGGACGACCGCACCGAGGCGAGCTTTACCCTTGACGATGCAGTACGGCACGTTCATTTGCTTGCACAACGCCGGCAACCAGACGACGAGCTCAATCGGGTCGACGTCGTGCGCGATGACGACGAGTTGCGCCTTGCCTTGCTCGATGAGGTAGGTGATGTGGTTGATACCAAACTTCACGACAACCGGCTTCTTGCTCTCAACATCCTTACCAGCAGCCTCGGCTTCAGCCATACCCGCGAGGCGCTCCTTCTTTTGAGCCGCATCCTCCGGGCGGTACTTCATGAGCAACTTGAAGAGGTTGGTGGCCAAGTTCTTGTCCAACGTGTTGTTGAACTGGTTGACAGCCGGCGGCACCTTCAAGCGCTTTTGCAAGACGCGGCGTTGACGCTGGATGCGAACATACTTCGGCCACTTGACGTAACGGTTAAGCGGCGTCTTCACCGGCAAAGAGTTACCGATGCCAAAGTTCTTCGGACGGCGCTCGAAGAGCGGATTCGTCGGACCCTTCGGTTCCTTCTTCGGTTGCTTCGCCTTGGTGGCAGCGGGCTTCTTGCTCGGAGCCTACGACGGGAACGAAAAACACACAGATACGAGCATCATCATCGTCAGTCTCGCGTTCGCATCGCGTACATCGCTCGCGTCGCGCGTCCCAGCCTCCGCGCGTCTCCGCGCGCCTCCGCGCGCAAAGCCCTAAGGGAACACGCCCTCGGCATCGATCCCACGTGATGCTCGCGCCCATCGTCCACGCCCTCGACCATCGCCCGTACGCCTCGCGCGCGATGCGATTCGCGCGCGACGTGATTCCATCACACACATCCGCGCGCGCGCATCCTCGACGATGCCTCGCGCCTCGCGCCCATCGCGCGCCCATCGCGCGCCCATCGCGCGTGACCCTAACCCACGCGCGTCCCGTCCCATCCCACCACCGCGGAGGTCCACCGCGCGCGCGCGCCGTCCCACCGCGCGCCGATCGAACGCGCGATCGTTCGCATTCGACGCATCTTCGCGCGTCCGTCGTCTCCTCTCGCGTCGCGTCGCGTCACGCACCATCGGTTTCGCGGTCGCGGCGGGGAAAGGCGGACGGCGCGCGCGCGCGCGCGAGGTCGAGGCCGAGGGCGACACGGTCGGGGGTCGTGATGCGCGCGTGTATGGGTTTCCAGGGGACGTATGTATGGGGTCTCGTGCGCGCGTGATGGAGGGTTGGTACATGCGTGTGGTTCGGGGTGTGTGACTCGTCATCGTGTGGGTCGAGGAGAAATTCGGACATGTGGTCGGGTGTGACGGTCGCGAAATTCTGTGCGCGCATTCGTCGGCCGACGCATTCGCGCGCGCGCGTCGACGTCGCGTCGCTCGACGGCGGTCGCGCGCGACGCGGTCGGTCGGTGACGATTCGCGTGACGTCGTCGCGCGGCGATGGAGGCGGCGGTCGCGGAGGAGGCGGCGGTGGCGGTGGGAGAACCGTCGGGGACGCCGCGCGCAGAGGACGGCGAGGCGACGCGCGAGGAGGCGAAACGGGCGCGCGAGGCGAGCGAGGGGGGGAGAGAGGACGCGGGTGAGGCGAGCGGGAGCGATGACGCCTCTCGAGCGAAACGGGCGCGGGTGAACGGGAGGGTGGAGGTGAAGACGGAGTCGAATGCGCGCGAGGCGACGGAGGAGGCGAGGGACGCCGGCGCGACGACGCGGTGGGTTCCGGGCGCGACGAGGGTCGGGGAGACGATTTTGACGAGGACACAGGTTGCGAAATTAGCGACCAAGCTCCCGTACGGGTTCGAGTTCATGGGGGTGGATGGACCGATCGGACACGTGTCGAGAGAGGGCGAGCTCTACGGCAGGAGCGCCGAGGAGGAGCGGCGATGGGCGGCGAGTCAGGTGACGTCCATGGGCGCGGTCGAGGATGATTTCGTGCCAGATTTCGTCGGATTACGCGCGCCGCGGGGTGGTCGCGGCCACAAGGGCGGTCAGGCGCGCGCCAAGGCGCGGGGTGGACGAGGAGGACGCGCGGGTAGAAAGGTGGCGGCGGCGGCGCGAGGCGACGTCTTCGGCGCGGACCCGTTCGCCGCGGCGTTCGTCGACGTCGTGCCCCCGATGCGGCACATTTCCGGTCCCGGCGGGGCGTTAACCATGCCCGGGATGTCATCGGGTCGGTCTCACCTCGGATCGGCGAAACAGCCGAGCGCGAGAGCGTTGGCTGAGGAACGCGAGAAGAAGATTGCGCTTCGCAAGCGCTTGATTGAACTCGAAAATTTAGTCACAACGCTGGGCGCGCGCGCCATGGATTTGATCGAAGAGAGGGATGAGTTGAGTCTCATCTCTCAGCGCGCGAACGCCCACGTGAACGCGATCGACACCAAGCGGAAAGCGTCCTCGGTGTCTCGAGGCGTGTCGTCGGTTCGGCAAAAATTGGCGTGCAAACCGGACACGCAAGTCGGATTCGACACGCTTCGGTACCGGTGTTTGTTGGAGGTGGTGCACAAACAGTGCTTGTCGTCGGTCAGGCAATTGATCGCGCACAAGTGGGGATTTCCTTTCGCCGCGCCGGTGGATCCAGACGCGCTCGGATTGCCGACATATAGGGAAATCGTCAACGAACCGATGGATTTGGGCACGATTAAGAAACTCATAGAGGACGGAGGAAAGTACGTCATGGCGGAAGAGGTCGACGCGGACGTGCGTCTGACGTTTGCGAACGCGATGAAGTTCAACGGCGAGGGCACAGACGTGTACGTCATGGCGCGCGAACTCTTAGCCGAGTGGGAGCTGAAGTGGGACGCCATCAAGCAGCGCATCGTCGACGTCGAAGCGTGTTGCGTCGTCGAGCGAGAGATGGCTGAGGCTAAAAACGAAGCCGCGCGTCGTCGAGCAGACCTGGTGAACAAAGAGAAGGAGTGCGCGAACGCGACCGAGGCGCTCGGGGTGGTGAGCGCGCAACTCAGACAAGTCGAGACGCAAGTCTTCGCGTTGATGCGCCCTCTCAGTCACGAGGATCGTCTCGCGTTGGCGTCCAATCTTCGAAGCTTACCGGACGAGCTGCGCAAGGACGCGGAGAACATCGTCGTCACGAACGGTAACGGGTACAACAAACGCGCGCACTTGGAGGATATCAGCGCCCACAACGACATCACGCTTCATCTATTGTCGCGATACGCCAAGACGGTGCATAGAAACAGAATAGCCGTCGTCGCCGGTTGGTGCGGACACGCCACTCCCGAACACGTTCTCGCCCCATTCAAGCGAGAACCCGAGGTTCCTGTCAACGTCAACATCGCCAACTTCGTCATCGGTCAGCCCATCGACGACATGGCGAGCGGATTGGGCATTCAATCCATCGACAACATCCCGGACGACATGGAGTTCGATCCGGGCGACTTTGAAGACCTCTTCGAGGGCGTTCCGCTCGACGTGAGCGCCGACGGCATAGACATCGATCTGGGCCTATAGTTTAATCTGCGTTCATGAACGAGCACGATGTAATACGTAATATCACACGCGCTGTACGACCGACGTCGCGCGCGCGTCGCGTCCCGACGGTCTTCGCCTTGAGCTCGAGGGCGACGCATCCGCACACGCGCGCGCACAGTCCACGTCGACGCGCGCGCACGCACGAGCGCGAGGAAGCGACGCGCGGGACGACGAACGTCTCGACGCGGTCGTCATGTCGCTCTCCCTGCGCCCGCGTCAGCGCCACGCCGTCGTCGAGTTGATCAACTTGATGAAGAATTCAAAGACACCTCTCGCGGCATTCACCACGGATCCGGAGGCCGAGGCGGACGAGGCGAACACGTACAAGGTGCTCGTGCTCGATAAGTTCACGCACGACATCATCGCGCCGCTGGTGACGCTGAAGGACCTGCGCGACCACGGGGTGACGTTGCACTTGAAGTTGCAACAGGATCGCGAAGAGATTCCAGACACTCCGGCAGTGTACTTTGTCGCGCCGACGGCCGAGAACGTCAAGCTCATCGCGAATGATTTTAAGCGATCGTTGTACGATTCCTATCATCTGAATTTCACCAGCACGCTGCCGACGAGCGCGTTGGAGGAGTTGGCGACGAGCGCGGTGCGCAACGGCGTCGACGCGCGGGTAAAGTGCGTTCGTGATCAGTATCTCGGATACATCTCTCTGGAGGATAACCTGTTCGATCTCTCAATCGAGGATGGGTATCAGTTGTTGCACGATCCGCGCGCGGCGGAGAAGGATGTCGAGCGCATGATTTCGAGCGTGGTGACGGGACTGTTTAGCGCGTGCGCGACGTTGGGACAGGTTCCGGTGATTAGGTCTCAGCGAGGGGGCGCGGCGGAGATGGTGGCCAAAGAGTTAGAATCACGACTTAGAGATGCGTTGAGCCAGAGGGGCAATCCGTTCGAGAACGGTGCGCGAGTGACTCCCGGCTCGTCGTCGGTGCAGCGGCCGCTGTTGTGCTTATTTGATAGAAACTTTGACTTGACGGCCATGTTACAGCACGCGTGGACGTACCAACCGTTGGTTCACGACGTGTTGAACATGCGATTGAATCGCGTGGACGTCGACACCGACACCGGTTCGGCGAGCGCCGCCACCTCGGGGTCCAAGCCGAAGAGTTATACGCTCGAGCGCACCGATCCGTTTTGGGCGGAAAACTCGCACGCGCAGTTTCCAAAGGTTGCGGAGGAGGTCGAGGCAGAGTTGGCCAAGTACAAGGAAGCGATCAAGCGCGTGAACGCGCAGGCTGCGATGGTGGATGACGAGGGCGACGCTTTAGGTAACAGCACGGCGAAACTCGCCGACGCGGTGCAGTCGCTTCCCGAGCTTCAGGAAAAGAAGAGAGTCATCGACAAGCACACAAACATCGCCACCGCGTTACTCGGGAACATCAAGCAGCGCGGATTAGATGAATATTACGCCATAGAGGAAGATTTACTCGTAGGTAAAGGGGACAAGCCGTCGGTGATGAGTTTGTTACAAGCCACCGGTCGCGGAAGCGCTGAGGACAAGGTGCGTCTCGCCATCTTGTACACCTTGTCGGCGACGGAGGGCATGTCACCGCAAGACGCGGAGGAAGTCGAAGGCGCGCTGCGCGCCAGCGGGGCGAACACTTCGGCGCTGTCGTACATCAAACGCATGATGGCCCTCAACGCGAGTCTGGCGAAGAACGCGTCGGCGGACGGCGTAGGTCACCGCCGCGCCGACTCGAGCCAGGGCAACATCCTAGAGTGGGCCGATAAGCTCTACGGTCAGAGCATCAACACCATCACCAAGGGCGTGAAGAATTTACTCAGCGGCGAGCGCGTCCTCCCCATCGCCGTCGCCGTCGAAACCCTCATGGCCAACCAACCCGGACCCGAGTCGTCCGAGTACGCCTACCTCGACCCAAAATCTCCGCACGGCGCCGCGCGCGCCCCTCGCGAGGGCGATCCCGCCTTCCACGACGGCATATGTTTCGTCATAGGCGGCGGAAATTACCTCGAGTACCAATCCCTCGAGGAATTAAAGGCGCGCGAGCGCACACACGTCCGTTCCATCACCTACGGATCGACGTCTCTGTGCGCGAGCGAGCGCTTTCTCGCCTCGCTCGCCGCGCTCGGCGGCGGCGTCTGAGCGCCCACCGATCGATCGGTCGACCGCCCTCCGTTGCAACACACACACAGAGAGACATCACTAGCGCGCGCATCGCACGCACGTCGCACCGTTCCCCGCATCACCCCTCGATCGACTCGATTTCGTAGACGCGCGACGAGTCGACGCCGCGCCTGGGCCCAGCCGTTCCGTCGCCACACGACGACGACGCGTTCCCCCGCGACGAATGACGCGCGGGAAACTCGAGGTGAACGGTACGCGCGACGCGAGAGGGACGACGCGACGCGAACACGAACGCGAATGCGTGATTCGACGCGTGATTCGACGCGCGCGACGGTGAATCGTCGACGAATGACTGACGACACGGATTGATGAAATCGCCGCGTGGCGAATTACGATGGGAACGCGTAGTCTTGAGCGCGATCCGACTCGCGGACACGCAGACGTTCGGCAAACAGGACCCGTACGTGGTGCTCAAGTGCGGTGAACACGCGCAGTTTCGAACCAAGGTGTGCCGAGACGGAGGCACGGCGCCGACGTGGAACGAGAGGTTTACGTTTCCCATTCAACGCGGGGAACGCGAGTTGCACGTGCGCATTTGGAATTCTAACACGCTCACGAGCGATAAGTGCATCGGAAGTTGCGTGGTGGAGTTGGATAAGGTGTTTAAGGATGAGTATGATGATGTGGAGGTGATGGTGATGGACGTCAAGGGAAGACAGGCGGGTCTGTTGAATGTCATCTTGACGTTTACGCCGTCGCAGACGTCGAGAACGGCGGGGGCGCCGGCGGCGCAGACGGCGCCGGCGGCGCCCGCGGTGACGAATGGAGGACGGTTTCTCGGCGTGAATCCGAAGACACAGAGACGGCGCGAAGAGATGCAACAGCAGATGCAGCAACACATGCAGCAGCAGCACGTGCAGCCGCAACCGTACCCGCAGGCGTCGGCGCCCGTGACGTACCTGCACGTGCAGCCGCACCAACTCCCGCACCATCCGCCGCCGCACGGCCACCATCCGCCGCCGCACGGCCACCATCCGCCGCCGCACGGCCACCATCCGCCGCCGCACGGCCACCATCCGCCGCCGCATCACCATCCACACGGCGCGTACGTGCCGAGACCCATCGCTGGATACCACGAGGGATACACCGGCGGTCCGGGCGGGGTCGTGCCGCCGCCGCCGGGGTGGCACCAGGCGCCGCCGCCGAGCGGCAACGCGTATCCGGAAGACGACGTGTGGGGATGATGATCCGTAGACCAATCTAGTTTTTTAAACGTAGCAGCGCGTGCAATTTCATGATGAGCATCGATTACAACGTGTTAAATCGGGCGACCGAACAACTTTTTAATGCCGACGTCCGGGGTGTCCTGCTTGACGAGGGACTCGCCGACGAGGAGGGCGCCGACGCCGCAGTCTTGAAGCACGTTGACGTCGTCGATGGTGAAGATGCCGGACTCGCCAACCATGGTGATGCCGCGTCGCTTCACTTCTTCGCCGAGCGGACCGTTCATGAGATCCGTGGTGACGTTCAGGCTCACCTCAAACGTGCCCAAGTCGCGGTTGTTGATGCCGAGCAAATCAATGGGGAAGTTGCCATCCAACACGCGCTTCATCTCCCCGTACGTGTGCACCTCGATCAAGCACTTCATGTTCAAAGAGTGCGCAATCTTGATGAAGTACTCCAAGTCTTGGTTCGGCAAAACGGCCGCGATCAAGAGGATGGCGTCCGCGCCGTACTTGCGCGCCAAATAAATTTGGTACGCGTCGACGATGAATTCCTTGCACAACAACGGACACGTCACTCCAGCCTCGCGAATGTATTGCAAGTTTTCAAACCCACCCTGGAAGAACTTTTCATCCGTCAGCACGCTCAGGCACGCCGCACCACCCGCTTCGTACGCCTTGGCGATCTTCACCGGGTCAAAGTTGGGCTGAATCACCCCCTTGGACGGCGACGCCTTCTTCACCTCCGCGATCAATCCCGGCTGTTTCGTCTCCGCCAACTGATCCTTGAGCGCTTGCACAAAATCACGCGCCGGCGGCGCGTTCACGAGCGCCGTTCGCACCAACTGCAACGGAAACTTTTCCTTTCTCTCCCTGAGCTCGACGTCTTTATACCACACGATCTCCTCCAAGATATTCTTCGGCTTATTCTCCGCGTTCTCCACGCGCGCGCCCTCTCGGTTCACCTCCTCGATGACGAACTCAAACTGTCCGACGCCGAGCTCGTGCTTGGACGGCCCGTTCGGCGGTCGTCGTCGAATCGTGACGCGCTCGTCCTCGTCCAGGTGATGGGTGACGCCCTCCGTCGCCGCCGCGCGCGTCATCGCGACACCACGAGACGCGCGTCGCGCGTTCGCGCGCGTCGCGTGCGTCGTACGCGTCGTGTGCGTCGTGCGCGTCGCCGACGCGACCGCGGATGCGTGCATGGTCGCCGGGCGCGCGCGCGTGTGACGCCGACGGCGGGGCTATCCGAAATTGTGGGGCACGCTGTCTGGGGGGACAGGGGACTCTTTCGAGGTTCATGACTCGTCGTTTAAGGTTGCTCGACACAAGGGACGTTCCAGCGCGTTCCAGCCCGCGCGCGCGTCTCGCGCGCGCGTCAGACCGCGGTCGTTCGCCGGACGACGACGACGTCACCCTCCCGACCGAACCATGGCGCTCTCCGTGAACGCCGTCGTCGCGCCGCGCGCGACGCGACGCGTCCATTCGGGACGACGCGCGACCGGTGAAACCCTCACGCGACGCACCGCGACGACGACGACGCGCGTCGCGGCGGTGATGCCGAACGACGAGGACGCGTCGCGCGCGTCCTCCACGACGACCGGTTCGTGTGACCCGGTGGCGTTGAACCGCGCGTTGGTGGCGGTGCGCGCGGCGTGGGCGCGTCAGCGCGCGCTCGGCGCGGAGATGACGAAGGCGTCGTCGCCGACGGCGCTGGCGAGAGCGTCCGTCGCCGCGCCCGTGTTCACGCTCGCCGCGGTGACGATGGTTGACAGAAAAATGGTTGGTTTGGTGACGCAATCCGTCGCGAGTTTCATCAAGTTGTACCTGCTTTTGCTCTTCGTTCGCGTGCTCTTGACGTGGTTTCCCAACGTCAACTGGATGCGTCAACCGTGGACCATGCTTCGACAGGTGACGGATCCGTACCTGAACCTGTTCAGAAATCTCTTGCCGCCCATCATGGGACAGATTGATTTCACGCCGATTCTCGGGTTTATGGTGCTCCAATTCTTGGCGCGAATCTTGTCCACGGACGCGGGTTTGGGTAAGTTTTAAATACAGGCGACGTACGTATGTAGCGCGAGGTGTAATGTTTCAGTTTTAAAGCGATCGATTGACGCGTCCATCGCGCGCGCGCGCGCGTCTCTCGTGGTTTTGCGTTTCTCTTTTTGTGCATTGTTACAACATGAATGAATGAGTGAGTGAAGGGAAAGAATGCGAGATGCGAGACGAGAGAATTCACGCCGGCTCGTCGCCTCGCGCGACGTCATCAAACTCGACGATTCGGACGAAACCGTCGGCGTTACGGGTCACGCTGTACGGACCGTCGCGTCGTATGACGACCCACGTCCCGATGACGACAGTGGCGACGACGAACGAGGCCATGACGTACGTCGTGTCGCGCCACGTGCGCGCGGACACCAACGCCTTCTCGAGTCGCTCGACGACGGATGCGTCAGAGTCGGTGATCGGACGCGTCTTGACGATGACGAACTCGTCCAAGATGTTTCCATTCTCGCCAGATCCCGCCTCTCTGTACGTCGCGCGCAGTGTCGTCGCGTCGACGGCCGTGAGCCGAACGTACCCAAACTCGTGAAACGCCTTCTCCACGAACGGTTGTCCCAAACCGTTCTTGGTGTGTTTCGCCCCGCCCGTGCCGACGACGACGCTCACGGGCGCCGTGGGGTCGACGTACGTCGCCACGCCGTCATCGCCCCGTTGGCTGTACGAAACGCACCCATCCGAGGCGTTAAACGAACCTTGTCCGATGGCGCGCCACGCGCACGAGCGTTGATAAACGTGATTGTGCCCCCAAAACGCCAAGTCGACGCCGTGCTCGACCAAGAGCGGCCACACGTCTCGCTGTAACTCGTCCATGACGGATAAATCGCTCGGATTTTTCATGCCGGGCGCCGTCTCGCGAGCGTCCGGTCCGTCGGTGCTATCGATGACGCCCGGACGATGTCCTCCCAAGATGACCCACGGCGTCTTCGAGCGATCGACGGCGGAGAGTTCGCGCTCGAGCCACGCGCCTTGCGGCGACGAAGGCGAGAAATCGACCTCGGTGTTCATGCTGACGACTCGAATCGATCCAAACGTCACGGCGAACCAATCCGCGTCGGGGCCGGCGCGAGGCGTCGGATACAAACGCGTCGCGGGCACGCCGCACTCGCCGCCGCTGTCGTTTCCGCCGTACACGTCGGCGACGCGATCGCTCGGCCACGACGACTTTGGCGAATCCATCTCGTGGTTCCCCATGTTGCTGACGAACGGCACGCGAGACGCCCACGGTTCGATGAGCGCCGACCAGTCGTCCCACACCGACGCGTAACCCGTGGCGTACGATAAATCGCCAAACAAGAACACGGCGTCCATCTCCCCTCGTCGCGCGTCCGCCGCCAGCGCCGCGGAGACGTTCAGCGCCGGTCTACCGTACGCGCGCCACGTCTCGGCGTCGTCGTCCGAACCTCTGCCCATGTCCGCGAAGAGCGCCAACGTCGTCTTCGCGTTCACCCCCTCCGCGGGCGGCATCACCATCTCGTACAAGTCGCTCTCGTCGTGCGCGTCCGCGACGCGATACTCCACGACGTCGCCCGCGTCGACGTTGGCGATATCCGCCGAGTGCACGTACCCCGGATGTCTATACCCGAATCCGTTCGCCGGCTCGGCGCACAAATCTTTCGCCTCGTACGTCACCGTCGACGCCGGCACCCGCGTGAACGGCGCGTCCGCACCGTCGCGCGTCTTCGACCCTTTCACTCTATACGCCAGCGTCGCCCCGTGACTCGCGTTTCGTCCCGACTGCCACGCGACGCGCGCCGACGCGCCGTTACTCGTCGTCGATCCACCCCACGCCGGCGGTAGCGTCACCCGCGGCCACACCGGCGCCATCGCCCCCTCGATCATCACCGGCTCGCTCCTCGCGATCACCACCGCATCGTTCAATCCATCCTCCGCCGAGCGCTCGCCGAGCGCGTCCGTCGCCGACGCGAAGAGCACGAAATCGTACGTCGTCGCGCGTCTCGTCGTCAATCGAAACCGCACGCTCGCCTCACCCGTCGTCTCGTACGTCCCGTTCGACACCCTATTCAATACCGCATATTTTACCGGTGCCGTCTTCGTCACGTCCGCGTTCGCCGGTGAATACGCCGCGATCCAGTGGTGTCGCGACGCCGTCGCGTTGGGCGTCGAAACCGTCGTCGTCGAAACCGTCACCGTCGTCTCCTCCCCCGCGCGCGCGACTCCCGCGCTCGTCGTCACCGTGAACGACGGATCGAGCGATTCGTTCGCGCGCAGACGACGGTGGTCGATCCTGTGGAGCGCGTTGTGCGCGGACGCGGCGAGTCGGGCGGGCGTCAGCGCGCGCGCGTCGAAAAACATCGGCATCCACGCGTCGTCGTCATCGTACGACGCCGACGCGCGAGACGCGAGGGCGACGACGAGGGCGAGGATGAGGACGACGCCGTGCGTTCGCGCGTCTCCCGCGCGCGGTCGGGGACGCATGCGGCCGTGCGCGCGCGCGTGTGACGTTGAGATTGTGTCGAGACGTCTTCGTCGGGACGGTTTGCCAAGAGCGGACTCGTACGACGAACGGCGTCGCCTACGTAAAGAATAACTACACGCGCTAAAGAATAAACACACACTGTAAAACAAACAATCACGCGGCGCGAACGAGTTCGGCGCGTTCGGCGCATCGACGCCACGCGTCGTCGTCGTCGACGCCGCGCTCGGCGACGTCGGAAGACGTCGCGCGCGCGAGACGCGCGGTGGCGAGGAGCGGTTTGATGGGCACGGACGTCCGATCCAAGGCGTCCACGGCGCGTGTGGCGGCGTGGGCGTCTTTGAAGGCGCCGGTGGCGCGTAAGACGTCGGCGGCTTGCGCGAGGGTGAGCTCGGGGACGCGCACCGAGGCGTCGACGACGCCGCCGGCGCCGAGACCGAGACGTTTGAGCGTCTCGGGGGACGAGGACGTCAGGACGACCAAGAGGTGGCGACCGGGCGGTGGTTTGCGCTGTAACAGCGCGGTGAGCGTCGCGAGTGCCTTTGGATGGGCGACATCGACGGAGTCGCCGCCGAAATCGCCGGGCGCGACGCCGACGAGCGTCTCGACGGCGTCGACGACTAAACAACTCAGCGTAGATTTCAGGGCGTCGTCAAACGACGCCTTGAGCGCGGACGTGAGGATGTCGTCGATCGTGCCCGAACCAGCGGGCGCGCTCGCGATGACGGTGTCTGGCTTCACCACCTTGACGTAGGGGTAGTCGCTCTCCAACGCCGCCGTCGCCGCGAGCGCCGTCTTCCCGGAACCCGTCGGACCGGTGACCAAACACGTCATGTGATCGGTCGCGCCATCGCGCAGAGCCTTGACAAATGTTCGAAGTTGTCGTTCGGCGACGCCATGCTCGGACGACGGGTCGAGCGGGAAGTATCCATCCGGTCGCATCGCCTCGAGCGTCGCCGCGTCGGCGCCCATCGCCGGCGGCACTTCTTCGAGCGCCTTCATGAAATCTTCCATGAGAATCACGGGCGCTTCCGCGCTCTCAGCCTCTTCTTCGGCGAAATCGGCGCTCTTTTTTATGTGTCTCGTGAGCGAATACGACGTGGCGGCGGTGACGAGACCCTTCAACTCGGCGCCGCTGTAATTCACCGTGTGCTTGGCCAACTCGTCCAATTTGACGCACTGCCCGAGTAAGCCCTCGGAGGCCATGGAATCGGTGTGAATCTTTAAAATTTGCGCCCGGCCGGTGGCGTCCGGAAGCCCGACTTCGACTTGAAGTTCCAATCGACCCGGACGCAGCAACGCGGGATCAAGCAAGTCTTTTCGGTTGGTGATGCCGACGATTAAAATGTTGTTGAGCGCGTGCATGCCGTCCAGTTTCGTGAGCAACTGGTTGACGACGTTGTCGTGCACGACGCTCGCCGTCTCGCCACCGCTCCCTCTCGCTTTCATCACCGCGTCGATCTCGTCGAAAACGATGATGTGCAGCTTACTCTTGTCGCCTCGCAACTTGTTCTCTCGTTCGGCGTCTTCAAACAACGCTCGCACGTTCTCCTCGCTCTGTCCGACAAACTTTTGCAAAATCTCCGGACCGTTGACGATTTTAGGCTTGTGCGCGTTCAACATGTTCCCGAGCTGTCTCGCCACGAGCGTCTTCCCCGTCCCCGGCGGTCCGTAGAGCAACACGCCTCGCACGTGTTGCAGATTCAGCCGTCTTGCGATGTTCGCATCCACCATTCTCGACGCGAACACGCGACGGAAAATGTTTGCAAACTCCTTATCCAACCCTCCGACGCCGTGTTCGACGAACGAGCTCCCGTCTCGCATCATACGCGCCAGGTGCGCCTGCGAGTTGAGCGCGCGCTCATTCGTCTCTGGCACCGTGTTCGCGTTCCCGCTCGCCGGTCCCGCGCTCGTCGCGCGCGCTTCGTGTCCCGGAGGCGCCGACGTGCGCACCGCACGCTTCGGTTTCGGTTTCTCAAACGCCGGCGGTTTCTCCGGCGCGTCGTCGTCGTCTAAATCTTGCGTCGACCAATCTTTCGCGCGCCATTGGACACCGCGCGCGTTCAACGCCGTGGCGTCGACGCGCGCGCTCGTCGTCGACGTTTGCGCGCGAGAGAGCGCGGCGCGCGCGATTCTTCGCATCGTTCCGCGTCGCGAGCGCCCACGAGCGGTCGGTGGGCGTCGCGGCGGCAACGAATGACGTGTCGACGTCACGACTGGAACACGAAGGGTCCCTTTTAGCCACTTTTTCAGAAACGGCGATGGGTCGGACGGCGTCGTCGCGATCGGCGCGAAGGAGGGTGAGCGAGTGGTATCGAAAGAAATTGAATCGATTGAATGATGCTGCGGCTAAAGAATTCCAAGGGTGGAATTAGTGGTGGTGGCTGAAACCGTCGTCATCGTCGTCGCAGCCGAAGGTTCGCTTGGCGGCTTCGTACGTCGTCCAGCAGATGGCGGCGGCAGGAATGTGGAAGAGGACGCGCGCGCCCATGCCAGAGGCGAGCGCCATGAGCCCTTCCTCGCGAACGATGGCGCGAGCGACGGAGAGCGCGCTGGCGGATTGTATCGACTCGGCGCGCGCGCGTTGGGCGGCGAGCTCTTGCGGGCAAATTTTCGGCGCGCCTCGCGCCGTGCACACGCTATTGTACGTCGTCTCCACCGTCTTGGCGACGTCGCAATCGAGCAAGACGCACTGCGTTTGCATTCGAGTCTTGATGACGTCCATGGGCGTCGTCGCGGCCGCCGCCAATCCCCCGGCGATGCCTCCGGCGGCGAACTGCACGGCGAAGCCCTCCTTCTCCGCCTCGCTCGCCTTGAAGAGCGCCGTCTTGGCGCTCTCGTACGCAGAGAAATGAATCGCCGTAAATGGCACGTTCATCGCCAACGTCGTGGGATAACTTCTATAAAACGCTCGCACGCCCTCGTTCCTAAACGTCTTCGCCACGCAGTCGAGCGCCCCCTTGTACGGCGAATCCTGCATCTGCAACCGTTGCTTCACCGTGTCCACGGGATTCTGAAACCCATCCGCCAACACTGTCGCGCACACGCCCGCCATCGCGTGCGCCAAGGGCGCGTGTTCGTTCACATTCCCCCCTCCGAACGCCACCTTACACTTCTCGTACGTCGCAAAGTACACCGCGTGCGCCGGTCCCGCGCCCAAGCCCGCCGCGCTCACGCCTCGATACAATCCCCGCACGCTCGCCACCGCCTGCGACACCCCCGACCCACCGCGCACGACGCTCCGCATCGCGTTTACGTACGATCCACCCCCTCCCGCCGCCACTTGCAACCGCGTCTTGATGGTATCCACCGGAAACATCGCTGTGTGCTCCACCGCCCCCGCCAGCGCCCCCGACGCCATGTGCGCGTAAAACATGCTCTCCGCCGGCGAGTGCGCCGTCATCGTCGACGTCGACGTCACGGGCGCCACGGACGGCGACTCGCCGGTCGCCCGCATCGGTCGATCGTCTCGCGGGGCTGTCTGTGCGCGCGCGCGTCCCGAACGCGTTCGATCGCGATCGTCGGCCGCCAAAACCTCAGACGATGGGCCCGCGCGGGTGCGCGCGCGCGCGTCCGTCGGTCGTCGCGCGGGGAGACGGTCGTCGCGCGGGGAGACGGTGTCGCAAGCGTTCGCTCGATCGACGACGCGCGCGTCGGTCTTCGCGCGCGGTCGACTGCCGCCCGACGAACTCGGGGCCGAACTTTTGAAGAGCGTCTGACATATTCGACCAATCATGACTCGTCGGAAGTCCCCCTCATCGGCAAAAACTTCCGAGTTCGCCGCGTCAATCCGCGCCGCGTCGATCCGCGCCGCGTCTCCGCGTCCATGCCGTCGCAGTGCGCGGCGACGACGCTCATAGGTGCCGCGTTTTGCGCGAAACGGTGCTCGAGCGAGCGCCTGGCGCGCGAACTCGCGTTTTTCCCGCCCGAGCCATCCAGTTACGCCCTGGTCGAGCGCGACGCGAACGCACCGATTACGGACGCGCCCGACGCGCGAACGGCGTCGACGAACGCGCGAGATGACTTTGGCGCGAGTTCTGGACGATTTCGCGCGGTGGCGAACGCGGCGCACGTGCCGGAGACGCACGCAAAGGCGTTTCAGAGAGTGTTGGATGAGTTTCGCGTCGACGCGGCGACGACGGCGAGAGGCAACGAGGTGGTGTACATGGCGTGTGAACCGCCGGCGACGAGGATATCGGGCGCCGATGCGGACGACGCGCGGTGTGGGGCGGACATAACGGTGGTGTATTCGCACGGGAACGCGGTGGATGCGGGTGAGATTGCGCCGTTTGCGAGGAAACTGTCGCAACATTTGCAGTGTCGAGTGGTGACGTACGATTACTCGGGGTACGGTGAGAGTCGAGGCGAGCCAAGCGTGGCGGACACGTACGCGGACGTGGAGGCGGTTGTGGAGGCGGTGATGCGAACGTACGCACTGCGACGAAGGGAGATTATTCTTTTGGGACAATCCATCGGAAGCGGGCCGACGTGCCACCTGGCGAGCAAGAGCGAGCAGCAATTCGGCGAAAGTTTCGGCGCCGTCGTGCTCGTCTCCCCGCTCCTGAGCGCGCTGAGCGTGGTGAGCGCGGAAAACGCGTGGTGCACGCCGGCCAAGGTGTTCAAGCGCATGGACGTGTACAAGAATTATCAAATCGTGAAAAACATCAAGTGTCCGATTTTATTGATTCACGGCGACAGGGACGACGTCGTTCCCGCGTCGCACGGTGCGGCGCTCTGGGAACTCGTTCGGAAGAACGCGAAACGCGACGACGCCGTTCTCGAGCCGTATTGGATTCACGGCGCCGGGCACGACGACACGTACGAACGTAATCCGGCTGAGTTTGTGCGAAGACTCCGCGACGTCGTCGCCCTCGTCAGGGAGCGATTCACCTTTGGACCTTAGATGATTAGTAACGTCGCTCGCTCGCGTGTACTTTTACAACAACATTTACTCGTGCCGCTCGCACATATGTATACCTATTCGTCGGTGTCGGCGAAAAACTTGGCGCCGCCGCCGCGAGAAAACAATCCACCCTTGCCCGCGTTCCCGAACGCGTCCTCGCCGAACTCGGAGGCGTCTCGAACCGCGCGAAGGAGCGTGTCTTTCGTGTTCTCCACGACGACGTACGCCCGTTCGTCCTTACTCGCGCTCACGCACACCCACGCGTCGTGACCGGGCTTGACGTACGCGTGCTTGACGTCGTCGCCGTCGCCGCCCGCCGAGACGTCTCGCCGCAACAGTCCCAACGTCGACGCCGTCCTGGCGTCCATCGCGCCGCTTTTCTTGGATGACGTCAACGACAGGACGTCCAACGCATCTCCCACGCGCTCGGTGCCGTGAAACGTGGGATACTTTTCAAATCCTCGCCGCGTCCGTTCGCCCGTCGCGTCTTCGCTCGCCGTCGTCTCCGCCGACGCACGCAACGCCTCCTCCGCCGTCTCTAACGCCCGCGTCCACGCCTCCCGCACCGCGATTCGATCCATCGTCTCGCCTTTACCCTCACTCGAGACGCACGTCTCGTACGTCGCCACCACGCGCGCCAACATCGCCTTTAAATCTTCGTCCGAGTACTTCCATCGAGGCGCGCGCGTCTCGCTCGCTCTCGCCGCGCACGTGATCGTCGTTCCCACCACGCGCGCGCTCACGCACCGCCCCCGCGTCAAACGCGTCACACAAAAATCTCTCAACGTCGTCGTCGCACTCCCGCGTCCATTCCCGTGTTTCCGGTCGTCGACGTCCCCGCCGTCGTCGTCGCCGAACGCGCCGGCGATGGTCGCCGCCGCGCTCGCAAAACCCACAAACTCGCTCAACGCGTCCGCGTCCGGCGCGCGCGGCGCGTCCGCATTTGGATACTGCGCGATGACTTTCTCGTGCAGCGCGCCCTCATCGCGCGTCGGCGTCACGGCGTCGTCGTACGCGATGACGACCAATCCATCCTCCACCCGCGCGGCGAAGAGCCCACCGCTCGACCGGCGTCTCGCGTTCGGTCTCGACGACGACGACGACGCCGAGGGCGAACCGTCGCGTCTCGAGAACATGCCGCGCGCCGGCGCGGGCGCGTCGTCGACGGCGTCGGCGTCGGCGGCCTCGCAATGCGGCACTCGTCGCCTCGCGTCGTGAATCACCATGTCCGCGACGCCCGCGTCCACGGACGCCAAGGCGACGTCTCGCGCGTCGGACGCGATGCGTCGACCGCGCGTTCGACGCGCCCTCGGGATCGGCGCCCTCGGCGTCGTCCTCGCGGCGTCCGCGTCCGCGCTCGATGGGGCGACGAGGATGTTGAACGCGAAACTCTCCACCGCGGTGCGCGACCCGGAGGCGCCGGCGCCGGCGACGCGACCGCGCGCGATGGACGACGACGGTGACGGCAACGATGGTTCTCACCGCGCGTTCGCGAAGACGCGCGTGCGGTCGGTGCGAGAACACAGGTTGACGTATGATTTCGAGCGGGATCGACGAGGAAGCGCGGGCCGACGGCGACGGCGACGCGCGAAACGCGTCAAGGAGGCGGTGTCGACGGCGACGGAGAGTGCGAGGGACGACGGCGACGCGAGGGGTGGTGGTGTGGAGGACGCGGGCGTCGCGGGCGAGGACGAGGACGAGGACGAGGTCGAGGACGACGACGACGACGAGGAGGCGTTTTCGTCGTGGGCGAGGATGTTGAGAGAGGAAGACGAGGACGAGGACGAAGGCACGGGACGATGACGGGCGTGATGACGACGCGTTCGCTCGTGCGGTTGCGATATGTATTGTACACTGTGTAATGAATGATATGATATCGATGATGCGCGAGATCGTGGCGACGCCTCGGCGTCACGACGACGCGCGAGACGGGAAGAGTTTGTCGAGCGCAAGGTGTAAACCGCCGCCGAGGAAGAAACTCACGAACCACGCGTTGTCGTAGATTGCGGCGAACGCGGGCGCGCACGACGACGCAAGGCCGACGGCGACGAGGAATCCGGGGACGCACGCGCCGGAGCCGACGGCGAAAGCGATGAGGGCGCGAACATTGAAACCGTTGGCGTACCAATAGCTCGAATCGCGCTCCATACTGTACAACGCGTCGACGTCCAATCGACGCTTTCGGATGAAGAAGAAATCGGCAATCATGATTCCGGCGACCGGCCCGAGAAGTGCGGCGTATCCGATGAGCCAGACGAAGATGTATCCGTCGCCGGACACGAGTTTCCAGGGCATCACCGCCGTGCCGAGCGCGGCGGTGACAAAACCAGCCCTTCTGAAGGAAATTTTCTTCGGGAACGCGTTCAAGAGCGCGTTGGCGGGAGCAACGACGTTGGCGGCGATGTTCGTGGAGAGGGTGGCGATGATGAGTCCGGACATGGCGATCACCGTGATCAAGGGACCGCTATTCATGCGAGATAATAACGCGATGGGATCGCTCACTGCCGCGCCGAAAATCACCGCCGAACAACTCGTCACCGCGAGCGCGACAAAGGAAAACGCCGCCATGAAAAACGGTAGACCGATCGCCTGACCCATCATCTGCGCGCGCTGTGACTTGGCGTAGCGCGTGAAATCTGAAATGTTCAGCGAGAGCGTCGACCAAAATCCCACGGTGGCGGTGACCACCGGAAAAACCGCGCGTAGAAACGATTCGCCCTCGCGCGCACCGCCCGCCGCGAACGCGCTCGGTGCGCTCAACATCGGCCCGAACCCACCCGCCGCGCACAGCGCCCACGCGAAGAGCGCCAGCGTCAGCGCGATGAGCAACGGCGCGGCGTATTCCTCCACTCTCCGTATGCTCTCGATGCCGTTATAAATGACGCACAACTGCGCCGCTAAAAATGCCAGGTAACACGCCAACTCCGGCGCGCTCAACCCCAACCACTCGATCGTCCGCCAAGCGCCTTCATTCACCGCCGTCGCAGATCCGCTCGACGTGAACGCCCGAACGATGGTCGCCAGCGCCTTGCCGCCGTACGCCGTCTGTATACCGAACCATCCCGTGCCGACGAATCCGCGCGCCATCGTCGCCACGTTCGCGCCCCTGATCCCGAACGCGCTTCGACACAGCACCGGATATCCCACTCCATATTTCGTTCCGGCGTACCCGTTCGCCGCCATCGGCGCGAGCACCAGCGCATTTCCGACGCACACGCTCGCCAACGCCTGCCGCGTCGAAAATCCCATAGCCACCACCGACGACGCCAGCGTCCACGCGGGCACGCACACCACCAACCCGATCCACAGCGCGGCGATGTCGTACGTCCCGAACGTTCGATCGTTCGTCATCACCGGCCCGAGGTCGTCGTTGATGAGTTTATCGCTCGGCTCACGCGGTCGTCTCGGGACGTCTTCAACGACGCCCGTCGACGTCCATCGCGCGCGTCGAGTCGCGTCGCGCGTCGGAGGATGCGTCGACGGACGTCGTCGTCGCGCCGTCGCGTCGAGACGCGCGCCGTGGACCACCCTCGGCCGCGCGCCGACGCGAGAAGCCATGCGCGTCACTTCCGCGCGCGTCGACCGATGACGACGCGTCAGGGCGTCGACGCCGTCCTCGCGGGATTCGACGACGAGGAGGACGATGAAGACGACGCGTTCTGGGAACAGGCGGGACGCGCGCTCGACGTCGTCGAGGAGGAGACGCGACAGATTCGTTTAACGCAGGGAAATCTTCAGCAGCATCGTCATCGTGATGGCGTCGACGCTCGCGACGCGAGGGCGACCGAACCGCACGAGCGCGAGGATGCGGTGAGTTTGCGTCGCGCGCTCGACGAGCGAGACGCGCGATTGAGCATGCTTCGATCGAAGTTGGACATGGTGGAGAGGGAGAACGAAAATTTAAAGCGCGCCGGGACGACGGCGAGTGGCTCGACGGCGCCGATGATGACGACGAATTACGGAAACGTCGGCGCGCACAACAGGGTGAACGCGAACGGTTCGATTTCGGCGCCGCCGACGGCGAACGCGGCGAACGTCGTCGCGAAGGCTGAGGTGCAGGATTTGCGACAACAGCTGTCGACGTTGAAGTCGAAACTCGCGTTCAAGGAGGAAGAGATCATGGAGATTAGACGCGCGGAGGAGGACGCGCGGGTGAAACTGCGCGCGGCGAACGACGAGCGTACGAAGTTAGCGGCGGAGGTTCGCGCGGAGCGACGAGCGAGGGCGACGGCGGGACAGAAGAGGTCGGCGGCGAGCGAGGAGATGGGCGCGGGGGCCAAGCGGTTAAAGACGACGGGAAGCGGTGGAAGCGGTGATCGCGCGACAACGGTGAACGGTGGGATCGGTGGGAGCGTGATCGATAGATGTGGTGAGCCGTCGACGTCGATGCCGTCGACGTTGGCGCTGGCGCTTCCCATGGCGCCTCCGGACGTCGCGGCGACGCTGTATCTGCGCAACGTCAGCGGGTACCACTCGAACGACAACGCGTTCGCGCGGTTGATGAACGACGCGCCGATCGACGTGAGCGCGTTCTTGGCGAAACCGAACGAGACGTCCGTCGTGAGCGCCGAGCTCGTCGATCCCGTGCGGGCGGCGCTCATGAACTTAGCGACGGATCCGGATTCGACGTCAGCGCTCACGCGCGCGCTCGTCGAGTCCATCGTCGAAACGTCGGCGGTGATCGCGTCGAACGCCCATTACGCGCACCTGGCGTCTGTGTTACGCATATTATCTGCGCTCGCGATGATCGACGCGCGCAGTCTCAGCATCGTGCTCAGCGCTTGCGGTGCGCAGAGAAATCAAGTCGTGGCGAGCGTCACTGCGCACGGCGCGCCGCCGCCGTCCCTGGCCGGCATCCCCGGATTGGGAGGCGCCGGGATGGGTACGCTCGTCGCGCACCCGCGCGCGCAGAGCGCGCGAATATTTGTGCCCGCGAGCACCATCTCCGCTGCGCGCGTGTCTGCGACGACGCCCAAACCGAAGACGGCGAAGAGCAGACTCGCCGATCGCGACGACGCGGCGCCGTTTTTAGAGACGCTCATTCAACTCCTCACCGACGCCAAGTGTGACGGACAGTGGAAGGTGGTCAATGCCGTGCTCGTGGCGCTGATTCGATTCGCCAGCGGCGTCGGGGTCGAACACGGTCGCGGCGCGTTTGGCGTCGTGGCGCAAAAGTGCGGAGGTTTCGGGTCGTGTCTGAAACCAATCGCTCCGAGCGGGACGCGTTTTTTAGCGCTTATGCTCATTCGTGTGCTCGCGCCCACGCCCGAGTTTCAACGTTTCCTGTGCCAACCGCTCGAACCCGAGCGCGGGATCGAAAAGCCGATGTCCGCCGAGCGGCGCGAACGCCTGACCCTCTTTGGCGCCGTCTTGGGATGTCTTCGCCACGACTGCGTCGACGACGCCGGTCTGAGCTTTGGCGTCAAATCCGCCTTTCTCGCCCCCGTCACCCCCGAACAGAGCGGCGTCCTCCAAGAGGCTGCGCTCCGCGTCCTCGGCACCCTCGCCTTCATCGGTTGGCCCGACTACGGCGTCGCCGCCGTCGCCTCCAACGCCCTCGACGTCCTCGCCGCCGTCGCCGTCGAGGAATACGTCTCCCCACTGCCCACCGCCCGCACCTCCACCGACGCCTCTGCCCTCAAACACGCCACGCGTCTCGTCCACGCTCTCTTGGACGAACACTACGACGCCCACTTGCCCCACTTGCTCGCGCAACACCGACTCCAACGCGTCCTCGCCCGTCTCGCCCATCTCTCCGCCGCGTCGGGCGCCAAGAGAGAGGCGCGCATGGGTGATTGGCTTGGTCGCATCTTATCCAAAGTGCGCGAGTGATCCAGACGCGCGCGCGCCGTCTTCACCTCCATTCCTCCTACACCCCACCGTACACCGCGTCCCCGCGACGCGAATTATTGTTGATTGTAATATTCACGCCTCGGCGACCTTCAGCGTCGTTTCAAAATGTTTCAAAAGTTTTCAAAAGTTTTTGCCAAAAGATTTCAAAAGTTTTTGCCACAAGATTTCAAAAGTTCTTGCCGAAAGATTTCAAAAGTTCTTGCCGAAAGATTTCAAAAGTTTTTTCAAAGACAGACGGGACAGAATTCCATTCGTTCCTTCACTCGACGACGCGCGCGCGCGCATCGCCGCCGCGCGATGGCTGACGCGCCGTCGACGGCATCACCCCGCGCACGTCTCGCGTTCACCACCTCGTCCGCCGCGTGTCTCGCCCCGCGCGCGTCGAGAATCTTCCCGACGCCCCATCGCGTCGCGCTCGTCGTGCTCGCGACTCGATGCGCGCTCGATCCGATCGCGCGCGAGGAGACGCGCGAGGAGACGTGGCGCGCGCGAGTCGAGGACGACGATGGTGGATTCGACGCGATGGATGCGGGGACGGTGCGGAGGGTGATTGAGAGACAGGGGAAAACGGTGGAGCTTTTCGTCGGCGCGGCGAGACGAGCGTGGGCGAGGTGCGCGACGGAGTTTTTACTCGAGACGTCGGGTGAGGCGGAGGATGATAAGGAAAATAACGATGGGATGTTTGAACCGGGACCCGTGGAGACGGTGCGTCGCGTGCGAAGGTGCGCGAGACGAGCGTTCGAGGACGTCGCCGACGAGGACGTAGTCGCCGACGTCGAGCGATGGTGCGCGGGTGTGTTTTTAGAGGAATTGGACGTGGCGACGACGAGTTTGGACGCCCTGGAGCGGTGTTTCGAGGATGCGAGATTGGCGGTGCTGAACGCGCGCGTGGATGGGTTCGAAGACGCGGTCGGTTTGGATATGTGGGGACTCGAAGGATGGACGCCGATTTCAACCTTTCTGAAGACGAGTCATTTAGGATTTACGTCGGCGCCGTTTGAGGCGACGACCGAGTTGTTGCGAACGACGCGCGCGTATTTAGACGTCGCCGTTCGAGCGGAAAACAGTATTCGAGATGGATTGGACTGGCGCGACGTGCGACGCGCGGACGACGCGTTTCGCGCGTGCGCCGCGCCGGACGCGTTGATGGCGTTGGCGTGTCGCGCGTCGGCACGATACGACGCGCGAGGCGTCGACGCCGACGCCGCGCTGCCTCGGCGCCGTCTGGACATTTTGGCTGAGCTCGCGCCGGAGATGCCGACGATTCATTACCTGAAACACGCCGAGGCGTTGCACAGAAGAGATTTCCCCGCCGCCGTCGAGCATTTACATCGACACTTTGACGCGAGCGGCGAACACGTCGACGTGCGCGCAGACTTGGGATCAAGGCGCGCCGACGGGGAATTCGAAAGCGCCAACGCCGGGCGAGAGCGATTACAGACGGCGCTGTTGGCGCTCGCGACGACGCATTTCGCGTTTTCGCACGTCAACGAAGCCATGTCAGCCATTTCGGAAGCCGTGCGCACGGCGCAACAAAACGGAGACGAGGCGTCGCTCGCGCACGCATTGGCGCTGACGACGGCGTTGATGGCGCAGACGCGACGAGGCGTGGACCGAGATACGGCGCAGTTACCGACATTGCTTCGACGGTGCGCGGCGCAGGCGATGGAGTTGTCGTCGCCGCATCTCGTCGCGTACGCGTCGCTCGCTTTGACCAAGTACGAGATCGACCACCCGTCGACGGCGATCGCCGGCGCTGGCGACGTCGGCGAATCAACGGTGGGGACGTCGACGCCGTTGCGCGCGGCGCGCGCTTTGATCGACGTCGAATTGACGAGACACGCGGCGAAGCTGGCGGCGTCCACACCCGCGTCCACGGCGCGCGCACTCGCCGTCAGTCGCGCGAGAGGCGACGCCGTCAACGCGGGATCCGACTTGTACACGACCCCGAAAGGATTTCCATCGACACCGTCGAGCGCGTACGCGGCGAGTTCCGTCGCGTCAGCGATGTCGTCGCTCACGGCGACCGCATCCGTGTTGACGTCGGAGAGTTGGCATGCGCACGGGTGCTTGCACCTCGCGCGCGTGTACGCGCTGCGTCAATTGATGCACGACGATGAGGCGTCGGCGGACGACGCGGCGACAAGTTGTGCGAGACTGTTGGCGTCGACGAGCGAGCGCGAGGGCGCGCGCGCGACGGAGGAGGTGATGGGCATAGTACGAGACGTGTTCGGCACGCGAGGCGAGAGACACAAGACGACGGCGGTGGCGTTTTTGAAATTGGAGTACGAGCGCGCGATCGATCGCGGCGAGTACGGCGTGGCGAGGCGCGCGGCGAGGCGCGCGCGCGCGTTGGTCGGATTCGGTGATGGCGCTGACGCTGAGCTCTACTTTGAATCGAGACGGATGAACGCCAATCTCGATCGCTTGATGAAGAATTTCGACGCCGCGCAGGATGAATTGCGAACCATCATCAAAGAGGCCGAACTGTGCGGCGACGAACACGCCGTCATGCGCGCGACGTTGACGCTCGCCGAGACACACCTGAGCGCCGACGCACCGACGCTCGCATTGACGCACGCGTTACCGCTCGAACGGCTCGCCGCCGAACGCGGGCTCGAACCGATACGCGCCGCCGTCACGTGCGTCGCGTGCGAAGCATGGCTCGCGCTCGGTGGTTCGCACGCACGATTAGCCAGAGACACTCTGGACGAGCGATCGCTCGCGCTCCTCTCGAGCGATTGCTTGCGAACGCAAGCGCGCGCCTACGCAGCGTGCGCGCGCGCACTCGTCGCCACGACGTCGGAATGCGACTTCCCCGCCATCGCGCGTCGCGTCATCGACGCGTTGGAGCGCGCGTGCGAGAGATACGTCACGTTAGACGCGCGGTGCGACGCCGCGCGCGCGTACGCATCGCTCGCCGACGCGCACTGGCGCGTGGCGAAAGACGCGACGGCGCGAGACGCCGCCGCGCGCCGATGTCGCGCCTTCGCGACCGAGTTCACAGACGCGACGACGACGCGAGACGACGTGTATTGATTGAACATCTAGTGTTTCGCGACCGAGTGCCTGTAACGTAGTGTAGTGAGATGAAAGAAACGTGACCGATACCGCGCGAGAGCGTCGGCGCGTCCTCGACGACGGCGTGAGTCATCTTCCCAACCCCAGACGGTGTCGCGGCGCGCGCGGCGACACCGCCCCGCGTCGTCTCGAGCGAACGAGATGGATCATACGGGCGTTCTCGACGTCGTCGCCGGGGCGATGGCGCGAGACGCGCGCGTCCTCGCGGCGCTATTCGCGCTCTCGGTCTTTGTCGTCATCTTCGTCTCCGGCGCGTGGGTGGCGCGCGTGGGACTGCCGAGACTCGTCAGCGTCGCGGTGCGTGTCGACGAACGAGCGGCGAACGCGTCGTGTCGGGACTCGAGCTCGACGACGGCGCAATTGGAGGCGTCGGCGGACGCGCGCGACCGCGATGATTATCGACTTGAGACTGACGAAATCTTTCCTTTGACGACAGGCGAGCGCGGCGAACCGCGGCGGCGTGCGCGTCTCCATCGAGAGTTTCGGATTGACGCGCGTGCGAGGCGTGCAGGTATGTTTCACGAAACCTGGTGCGCCGATCACGCGCGTCAAGATCGCAGAGGTGGCGTACGCCGGGAAGCTCTCGACGTTGATGGAGTGGTTGTTAAACTTTGTCCTTCGCAAGGCGAGCGGGAAATCTTTACGAAATAATCTACCTCGAGGCGAACGCCGCGCGCGTGGGGGGATTTTCGGGGACGGGAGATCGACGTCGTCGTCGTTCGTGGAGATGACGCCGAGGAGCGTGGATAGTCCGTCGTCGACGTCGCCGAGCGGGTCGCCGAGCGGGCGGCGGCGATTTTTGCGTCTGGGCGTCGGGTCTCTGCGCGCGACGTTCGTCGTTTCCGGCGTGGAGATCACCAACGCGCGCGCGAGCGCGCGCGTGAGTGGTGGTGCGACGGTTGCGTCTCGCGCGAACGGTGAACGGGCGAACGGAAAGGCAGACAAGGCGAAGAAGACGGGAATCTCGCGCGGCAAGTGGCGGTTGATGAAGGGTCTCGCGTCCTTCGTCGACGTCACGGTGACCTCCATCACCGTGCGTGAGGAGGGCGCGGAGAAATCGGAAATGCTGTTTTGCGATAAAGTCACGTTCGAAGCGTCTGGGACCACCGGTTCGTCGCTCAAAGCGCTCCTCACGATGCGTTTCCTTCGCGGGAAGGGGGGTTGGAGCGTGACGGACGCCAACGTGCACTTGGTCGCCGAGTTCGACGCGGAAAATCGCGCGATCGCGCCCGCGCACGCGGGATTCAGCGGCGCCACGTTATCCATCGTGAAGCGCGACGTCGGCGTTGAGCGTCGAGAGAATGCGAGAGAGACACAGAAACACGCAGACGTCGCCGCCGCCGAGGCGCGCGCGCTCAAGGCGGTTGAAGGTTTACTCAAGGCGCCGAGAAAGTGCAAAGTAGAGTTTAAACGCATCGTGATGGAGAAACGAGACGACATCGCGCCGATGACGTGTTCGATGAAAGATTTTCAAGCGTCCGTGGAGCGTTGCCGTCCATCCGGAGGGAACCAACGCATCTTTCGTAAAAAGGAGGCGTCGTTAAAGTCTCCCTTCGCATCGACGTCCTTCGCGAAAAACGCGTGGTCCGAGATGGCATTATCGGTGCATGACGTCCACGTCGTGCACGGTAAGGACGTTCGACTGTTCAAGATGACTGGGGCGACCGCATCGGTGCGCTTGGCGCTCGCAAAGACGATGCCTGAGAACGGCGGCAAGTTACCCGCGACAGCGGTGTTCGGCGCGTCGTCGTGCGAATTCACGCACCACCGCGATTCGGCGACGTTGGTTCGAGCGCTCAAGAGTCAACTCGCGCGAATGAAGAACGGCGCGAGCGATGCGAAGAAACCACCGAATAGCGGTGGTAAGAGTTCCACACCTTGGGATCTCACGGAGGCGACGTTGATGTGCGATGAAACAATCTCCGCGTGCGCGCTCGACGACGCGCGAGAGACAATCGCGCGTGTCGTCGCCGAACGCGTTCAATGTCGATACGGTGTATGCGTCGAACGAGGCGACGCGGAGTCCGAATCCACGGAGAAGCGAGGCGTGTGCGTCGTCTCCGACTTGCGTGTGGTGGTCCCGAACCACGACGATCCCATTCTGTACGTGCCGTCGGTGGAACTCGTTCGATCGGATGGCGACGGCGACTCGGTCGACGTCTTCGGAACCACCGTCGACGTGGACATGTGCACCGCGAACTCGATCGCGACCGCGCTCGAGAATGCGGCGCGCGGCGTGAAAGCCACCATGGCGGCGGCCAAGGACCGTTCAGGCGCCGACGACGACGACAAGAAGAACAAGACGCCGACGCGTCCGAGTCCGAGCGTCACCGTGCGCGATAGCTCCCTGCGCGCGCGGTGCATGATGACGCCGATGTCGTTATCTGGCGACGTCCCCGACAACCCGCGAGGAACGGACCCTGCGGAGTGTGCGTTAGAACTGCGCGTCACTCGCGCGACAGTGTCCAAACCATCGGCGGAGACGATTGTCGTCGACGCGGAGGACACGTCCGTCTCCATGCACGACGCCGTGCGAACCGTCGACGCAGACCGGCGCGCGGCGGTCGGAAGAGTGGATTACGAAAAATCGGCCAACGAGAGCGCGCGCATTGCGCTCTTTGGACGCGTGTCCTGCGAACTCACAAAATCCGACGACGTGCGCGCGCGCGTCTCGATCGAGGATGTCCAGTTTGACGCCGAGCCGGACGCGGCGTTCGTCGCGCTCGAAATGGCGGCGCTCGCGAAGAGGCCACCGAGGACGGACGCCGTAGCGTTGGATTCCGGCGAGGCGCCGACGAAGATGAGCGCGAGCCCCAAGATGGACGTGACGGTGGACGCGCGGAACGTTCGCGGGTCGATTTTCATCGCCCCGGGCGCGTGCGCGAAAGTCTCCGTGGGTGCGATGGACGCGCGCCCTTTGCGCGGAACGTGCGAATTGCGAGACACGGCGTTTGGGATGAATGGACACACGATCACGGAGCTCGGTCGCGTTTCGGTGACGCCGGGTGAGGACGGACGAACGACACCACACGTCGCCGCGATAGTGCGCGAAACCGCGGAAGAAGTCCTGGCGCGTAGGAAATTCGTCGTCGGCGTGGACGACGCCAAGTTGACGCTTCCGGCGGGATTAGATCTCGGCGACGCGTTCATCTCCATGATCGTGGGCGAACAGGTGTTCAGAGATATTCTAAACGAAAAGACGGGAAAGAAGGCGAAAAAGGAGCGCATCGCGATGGGTCGAGACGAACCAGACGCGACGACGGCGTCGATGGCGTCGACGCCCGTGACGGAGATTCAACTCAACGTCGACGGCGTCGACATCAACGTGGAAGACTCGAACCGTTTAGAACGTCTCTTACGCGCGAGGCAAACGGTGTTGAGCCCCGCCATGGCGGCTGTTCGTTTCGACTCAGTCATTGACGACGCGCTCACCGCAGTCACGAAATTGTACCTCAGTCAGAGAGAGTTTTTAGCTTCGGGCGGAGGTCCGGCGGTGCACATCAGCGTCGGAGGCGTGCGATCCGTCGCGGCGTGGGGTGGCGGCAAAGGTAACGGTGATGAACTCGTGGCGAGAGCGGCGAATCTCGTGCGACGCGTCGACGCGCCGTATAGCGATTCGGTGGCGTTGCAGTTGGTCAACATCTTCAGCATGCGCACGACGACGACGTCCATGCGCGTCGAGTTGGGCGACGCGACCAAACGTCCATTCTTCAAGTTTGACGAGTGGGTCATATCAGGAAACTTCGTGCAGGGTCGACAATACGCACCGCGTGTGTTGACGGACCAAGTTAAAATGGCGTGTGGAAGACGACACTGGGCGATGACGAACGGACCGCTGACGCCTCCTCGTCCGACGGCGATGTGGTACACGGACGCTCAAATGAATTTCGTCGAGGCTGAGATGTTCGTGTCCCCGTGTCTCGAACCTTACTTGTACAACATGTCGAGAGAGCTCACGACGAGATTCGTGTTACCGCGCCTGCCCAAGTCTCTTCCGGGTGGTGGAGGCGGTCGACCCGAGGTGAAGGAGTACGACGCCGCCGATCCTCAACCTCCGTCGATGCCTTGGTGGGACATGCTCCGGAGTCAGTGGCGCGGCGTCATGGACATCACGATGTTGCGCAGCCGAATGAAGATGGACGGTCGTGGACGCATCGAACACATCGGCGCGCACGGCGGAGAGGTGTTTAAGAGCGAACTTGAGATCGCCGCCGACATGTGGAAATTTCACATGAAACCGCGGTGCGTCGAAGTGCGGTGCGCCGATTTCACCGTCTCTCGAATACAGGACGATGAAATGTGTTCGCTGACGTCGAACGTCGCTAGAAATCTCGAAACGCCGAAACACAAGATTGTCATTCTTCCGGTGATGGAAGTGCTCGCCGACTACGAGTTCAAGTCTTTGCTCGACGGCGGCGACGGGCACCGCACGCACTACAGACACGATTCGCAGACGGGTGAAGAGCTCTTCCCGCGCGATCTTACGCGTTCGACCGGATGTACCGTGAACCTGGGCGTCACGTTTTCATCAAAGGAGGACTTTGTGAAGAAACAGTACGAGGAGGACGGAGAGATGGGTGATTTCTTTGAGCACGTCCGAGGGATGAAGAATACTGACGACGGCGCGGCGAGGGCCGAATATTCGTCGCCGACGTTTGCGTTGACGCCGGACGACATTGAATTCGTCAAGATTTGGAAAGACGGAATGACGAATCCTATGAAAGCTTTGCGCGGAATCTGGAATTTACGACCGTGGGGGAAACCTCGCCGAGTGAGGCATCCGGATTCGATTAGTCTTCCCGAACTCTTCGAAAGCGTCGACACCGTGTTAGAGTCGAAGAACATACACGTGGTTAACGCGTCCAGCGATGAAACTGCGGATGTGTACGGGGCGTGCTTCGCCCTCAATGCGGTCAAGTTTGTGGCGAAAAAGGCTCGAAATGAACGGATGGAGTTTACGTTGCACACCGCTTCGTCGCAGTTCCACGTACCGGAACGCGACTCTCTCTTGGTACGCACGTTTTCGAGCCCGGGTCGATTTCACCGCACGTCTTCGGTGAGTAACAGAGTCAATGTGGCAGAGCTCGACGACGTCATCAAAGAAATGTTAGGTCAGGACTCGGCGACGAGTCCCGTCGACGCGACGGGAGAGTATTCGTCTTCGTCGTCGCGTCCAGAATCCACCGAACCGACCGTGGTGTTCGACGCGAAACGCATGGAGATCACGCAGAGGCGCGAAAAGTCCGTGGCCGATGAAGGCATTCAGATCGAAGTCGATGCCCCTCGTATCCTGTACGAGGCTGAAAATAGAAATTCAATTTTGGGTTGGATTAAAGGTTTGTGGGTGGCGTCGCAGAGTCAACGAAGAGAACCGACGTGGTCTGAGCTCGACCGAATCGTCAAATCCGCGGAGAAGCTTTCAAACTTTGATGAAAAAACCTTGCGCGACAAGGTTTCGGGTTCGACGCCGACATTCAAGGGGTTGGACAAAGAAGAGTTTGTCGCGGAGAGAGACTCGCCGAAGCGAGCGCCGGATACGAAGGTGCTCTTCGTGATTCAGATCACGACTCCTCAGATAAATTTCAAAGGCAACAACGGCGCGGGTCGCATGTTACTCGCCGCGGAGGGAGGACTCGTCGTAGGTCGCAGGATAGACGACATGGTTTCTCAGAATCGTCGGCTCGTCACGGTTTCTCTGCAGCAGGTGCAAGCGTACGTCGCGCCGACCAACGTCGATTTGAACGCCGGCGTGCAATGGCTCAAGGAACGAACATCGTCGGGATCCGAAACGTTGCTGGTTCGCGAAGATGTATTTTCGGACGATGCTCGAAAACAGACTGGATCGCTGTTGAGACGAATTTTCAAGCCAGGCTCGATGGTGTTCGAACACAGTAGCGTAGTGACGGCGACGACGGACGCAGTGACGGACGAGCAGTTGTATGCCTACGACGAACCGACGAGTGCAGATGCGAAAATCGATCAACCAAAATCGAAATGTGTCACGTCAGAGGCTTTGAGCGAGTTTTCCGTGCGTTCACCGGAAATTGAGGCGGAGATGAACTCGAGTCAATACGCCGTTTTGATGGACGTCATGGAGAGTCTCTTCTTGACGCCGCCGAACTTGAAGAGATCGAGACCGAGTTTCCAAGCCTCTAAAATCTTGATGAACATAGACAGAACACTCATATCGTCGCTGTCGCTCGCCTCGGCGGCGCTGATTGCCAAACCCATGAAAAAAGTCATCGTGTCTCGATGGAGAGCGGAGAACTTGGAGTCGAGTTACAGACGCTCGACGGGTTTAGATCTGAACGCGAGGAAGAAGATCATTCGCGACATCGACAATCATTGGGCGATCGCTCAAAAGGCGGAATTGTATCTTCTCACCGCCATCGAGAAAGCGGAAGATTTCATTCGTTTGTATCGTCGTCGAGCGGCGATGCGCATGCGCCTCGAAATCGAGTACGCGGCGTGGACCATGTTCTCGGGCGGACACGCTTTCATGACGGCGAAGTTGTCGCGGTTATCGTTGTCGCGCGAGCGCCAAGCGAACTCTGCGGGCATCATGCGATTCAAGTTACACGGTTTGGGTCTCGTTTCGCGTGAGAATAATCAAATGGGGCGTGTATTCAGTCGTTGGATGCCGAACGGGGAGGTGATTTCTTACGACGGCGCTCCCCTGATTGATTTCTTTTCGATACGCGCGGGATCACCTCCAGAAAAACCGGTGTACGATCACATGGAGATGAGCGTCCAACCGTTCGAAGTGCACATCGTGCGATCGCAGTACAAGAAGATCAACAATTACTTGTTTCCGCCTTCCAACAAGTCATCTCTCGAGCACGAGATTTTCGCGAGATCGTACGCGGGAGGAAGAAACTCGCTGAGAAAACTCAAAAGTCTCGACACAGTCATGATGAGCTCGCGAACGCGAAATCTCTCATCGTCCAGCGTGACGATTTCATCGATACGTTCGCCTACGAATAAACACGGTCGAAAATGGCACTGGGACAACGACGCCGATTACGACGCGTTCGATTTGGATCCCGATAGCTCGAGCAGCGAGCTAGACATTACTTCACCGCCCAAAAAGGTGGGAAACGACGTCAAAAGGGTTCTGTTGCGCGTATTCCACATCCATCCGTTGCACATGAAGGTGACGTACGAAGGCCAGAGACGTTCCTTCAGAGATATTCAACTCGGCGTCGACGCGTTTAGCATTGATCAGTTTTCGGGTCCGTGGCGAGATTTATCGTCGGTGCTCAAAAATCACATCGTGTGGAGCGTCCTCAAGTCTCTCGTGGGTTTCCGAGGCAAATTCGTGCAGAGCGAGATCGACCAAAACTCCGCCGTCGAGCGCGCCATCGAGCGTTTACGCACATCCGAAGACGTCGACGAGGAGATCGTGCCCGCGCTCAAAGTCCATTCGAAGACGAAACGTCTCGAGACGCGAAAGCGGCGGCGTTTCCGCCCGTACAAAAACGCCAAGAAATTTCTCGCGCGTCTCGGCGTCGGCGCCCCCTACGCCCCCGCCGCCCGAGCGACCGTGGACGGGGACGACGGCGACGTTCTCCGCTCCGTCGCCTTTCGAAGCAAACGCAACCTAAACGACGACGACGAGGTTTTCATGTAACGCAATTCGCGCAGAGGGGAACCATGTTTTTTGTCTCTTCAGCTTCCTCTCGGACGATGCGCGATCGGACGCCACTCGTCGACGCTCGACGCGCAACTCGCGATCGGAGAATCGCGCGAACGACGACGATGACGACGCCCGCGAGCGAAGCCCCGCGTTCGCCGCTCGCCGACGTGCGCGCGAACGCCGACGACGGTGGATTCATGTCGCACGCGCCGCGTCCGGTGAAATTACGAAACGTCGCCACGCATCACCCCGTCGTGCGGCGAGGACCGACGACTGGGGTGGAGGCCATCATGAGAGGCGATGAAAACGCCCCCTGTGCGCGTCGGGCGCGTCGGGCGTGGAACGAGAACCGCGCGGCGCAGCACGAGGGGGCGAATCTGTTCAAGGCGGAGGCGCCGGGACGAGGGGCGTCGGCGGCGGGGACGCGAATCACGAACGCGAATGGGAAATTGGCGAGCGTGGACGCGAGATACGACGTCGTGAGCGCGAAAACACTGACGCTGCAAGAGTTGCGACAGGCGTGTCGCGCGAGAGGGGTGAATCCGGGTGGGAGTAAGGATGCCTTGGTGGAACGTCTGGAGGAGGCGGTGGCGGCGGGCGCACAGCCGCTGACGCTGGATTCGAGACCGACGACGCAGCGAAGCGCGGTGGGCGCGGGCGCGCGGTTCTCGAGTAAGGCTGTGGAAGTGTGCGCGCCGGTGGCGGTGGCGTCGGCGCAGCGACAGCTTCGTGAGTCGCAGGCTATTTGGAGAAAACAGCAAAGCGGAAACGACATCTTCGGCACCAACTTTGTCGACGCGGCGGCGAAGAAGCGCAAGGTGGTTGAGGGACCGAAGACGACGTTTTCGTTCGACGCCATCTCTCAATCTTTCGTCGAAACCACGACCGAGGCGAACGCGGAACCGGAAGCCATCGTCGAGAACGCGTCGCCCAAGCGCGCCAAGACGGAGACCGCCGCGACGACGGCGCCCACCGCGGCCGCGAGCAATCCCATCGTTCAATCGGCCGAACCCGTCGCGTCCAAGGACGTCACCGCGCTCGCAGGTCACCGTAAATCCGCGTGGTCCAGTTTCCACGGCGCCGGCATCTTCTCCGAGGCGTGGACCACCGCCGCCGAGGAGGAGAACGTCGAAGAGACGCTCGTGAAATCCACCACCGCGACGGATGGCGCGTGGACGTCTCTCGACGACAAAGACGAACGCGACGAAGACATCACCGCCTCTCCGATTGCTGAACAAGACGAGGAGGACGAAGACGAGGACGAAGACGAAGAGGAACGTCTCGAACGCGAGGCGCAGCGCGAAGCCGACGAAGCCGTCGCCGCCGCCGAGCGCGAACTCGCCGCCGAACTCGCCGCCGAACTCGCCGCCGAATCCGACGCGTAATCGAGCGCACCACGAGTCGCACCACTCATCGTCGTCGATACATCTTTTGTAATCATCCACCGATCCATCTACGCACGGCGCACACGAAACGATCCGTATCGCTTTCGCCTCGCCTTCGCCGCCGCCTCGTAATCCAAAATCTCAACCAGATCCGTCCCGCACACCCCGACGCACCCCCGCTCGCGCGCGCGGCCCCCCGCGACGATGGCCATCACGTGTACCGCGTGCGGCGAAACCTTTCCCGATCTCGAGCGCGCCCGCGCGCACGGCGCGAGCACGGGACACGACGATTTCCGCGACCACGGTGCCGACGACCACACTCGGAATGACGCGACGAACGACGCGGCTACCGACGCGACGAACGACGCGACGAACGACGCGACGACCGTCTCCTCGTCCGCGCGCATGATCGAACCCAAAGTTCGCGAGGATTTACTCGCCGAATTGACGGACATGATGGGATTCAATCGAAACAAAGCCATTCGCGCCTTGTATTTTTCAAAAGCCGACTCGGCGGAACGCGCCGTCGATTGGATCGAGCGCCACGAGGAGGATCCGGACGTGAACGAGCCGTTATTGATCGAAGATGAGAGTGTGAAAGGAAGCGGAGGGAACGGTGGTGCGACGAAGAGTAAGATGACGGTGGAGGAGGCGAAAGCCAAGGCTGACGCGTTGCGAAGAAACGCGGCGGCGAAAAAGGCGGAGCGTTTGTTGGAGGAGCGAGAGATGGAACGATTGCGAGAACAAGAGCGGATTCGAAGCGGGAAAGAGTTGACCGAGGCGAAGCGGTTGGAGGATGAGTTGAGTCTGAAGCGAAACGTCGAGCAGAGACGGGCGGAAAAGGAGGAGATGGATCGCGCGCGAGCGGCGATTCGAGTCAAGATTGACGAGGATAGACGCGAGCGACGACGAAAGCTCGGTCTGCCGGAGGAGATGACGCCCGAGGAATTGGAGGAGGAGCGAAAGCGCGAGGAGCTCAAGGCGAAGGAGATGGCGGAGGAGATCGCGCGCAAGGCGGCGGCGGGGATGTACGTCAAACCGGTGTCGAAATTGGAACTGTTGCGCAAACACTTGGTGGATATTAAAAAGACCTTCATCGAAGACCTCGACGCGGTGACGACGTGTTTCAAGACGCTATTGACCTATCTCGGCAACATCGCGCGCGCACCGAGCGAGGAAAAGTACCGCTCTATCAAAATGACCAACACCGCGTTTCAACAACGCGTCGCCGCCGTCGGCGGGGAGATTTACCTCTTGGAGTTTGGCTTTCGCGAAACCGTCGACGCCGCCGGCGACAAGAGACTCGTCCTCGCCTCCGAGGACGCCGATCCCGTCTTATTGCGCACCGCGGGCGAGGAATTACACGGCGCCATCAATAATCCATTCTTCGGCACGCTCTAAATCGCCACCGCGCCATGGGGTTCCATCGCCTTGTAACGACGACGACCATTCGATTTCAACTTTTCTTCGTCGCGAAAAAAGGCTGGATAAAAAAAAATGCAATTTGCCAACGATCCGCAGTCGCGCGCGCGAGGCGTCGCTCGCTCGCTCGTTCGCATGGGCCGCAAAAAGAACGGCAAGTCCAAGCCGCACGCGCGCGCGTCGGTGGCGGCGGCGACGACGTCGGCGTCGGCGATCCCGCGCGAGACGACGGAGAAGGATGCCGGAGACTCAACGCCGACGATTCATCCCCGCGCGCGCGACGACGACGGCGTCGATGACGCCGCCGCCGCCGCGCGCGAGCCATCGATCGAGTCGACGCGCGCGCGCGCGTCGGTGGACGGTGGTGTCGCGCGAGGCGAGAGCGAGGCGTCCGCGGGCGAGACGGAGGCGTCGACGCCGCCCATCAAGTTGTGCGTCACCGTGCGTCCCGAGTACGTCCTGGACGACGACGAGGGCACGATGATCGTGGCGACGCTCGAGGCGGTGGTGGAGGATTTAAAGCTCGAGTTGGATGGGTATCGCTCGGCGGCGCGCGAGCTCGCGGTGGAGATCGAGGCGAAGGATAGGGCGCTCGAGGCGAGCGCCAGAGAGGTGGCGCGCGAGTTGAACGAGGGTCGAGCGGAGGCGATACGCGAGGCGACGTCTCGGTTGGCGGATAGATTGGACAAGGCGGAGAGAGCGGTCGAGCGGGAGCGAGGTGACGCCGATCGCGGGCGTAAAGCGTGCGAAAAGCTTCGTCTGTTGGAGGCGGAGCTGGAGCGACGCATGGTGGACATGGATTCCAATTTCGAGGAGAAATGGGCGCAGCGCGTCAGGGAAGCGAACGCCAACGCGGAAGCTTTCAAGAATAAATTAGCCAGACTAGAGCAAGAGATGGTGGACGTGAAGATGTCCGAGGAGGGCGCGAGAGATGAGCTCAAGCGCGCGAAGACGGAGATCGAAACGCTGACGCGACGCTGCGAGGAGCTCGCGACGCGCGTCCCTCGCGACGACGACGACGGAGACGGGCATTCGGGCGGCGAGCCCGCGTCCAAACCCCGTCGCGGATTTTTCTCGTTCATCACGGGCGTGCCGAGCGAGGAATACGCGGGGCCGAAGCGGCCGATTTTGGACGCCTCGCGGTAACCGTCGCGCCACCGCGCGCCATTCTCGAACGCGCGCGCGCGGTCGCGAACGCCCGGACCGATACGACCGATATATATTTATTTAATCACACTGTAGAACGTAGAGTCACTCTTTCGCGCCGGTTCTCCATGGTCATCCGCCGTCGCGCGTCGTGGAGAGGAATGAACGCCGCGCGAAACGTCGCGTCATACCGCGCCGCGACGCGTCACGTCGCGGCGTTCACCTCGAGGCGTCCATGACGGCGACGGATGACGACGCGCCGCCCGTCGCGGTCCGCCGCGGTCGCTCCTCGGCGCCGCCGCCGCCCGTCCCGCCGCCGAGCGCGCCAACGGCTGCCGAAACGCCCGCGCCGAAGAGACTCACGGCGAGCGCACAGATGGCCGTCGTGCGCCGCGAACTCAAGCGTTTAGCGTCGCAGGAACCTTATTACGCCTGCGAGACGTGGCGCCGGGAGCCGTACGACGTCACGCCGTACGAAGTGTTGAGAGATGGGGAATACGTCGCCGGCGTCGGCGTCGAGGACACGCAGCGCGACGCGCTCTTCGATCGTTTGCGAACATCCGTCGAGGATGGGTGGACAGATTTCATCCCCGCAACCGTGGACGCGAGTGCGGCATCGCCCGCGAGCGACGGCGGCGGTGAGCGGATGACGAACGGTCAACAGCCCGCGCCCAAGACGCACTGTCGACTCGAGTTGGATTTGTCCTCGGAAAAGTTACGCGAGCCGTTGCGATTCGGCGTCGACGTGGAGGAGCGACCGCTGTGGGGGATGGATTGTTTCACTCGAGAAGCCATCTTCGCGAGCATAGGCGTCGTCGAGCACTACGCCGGGGATGAGAATAAAGAGAGACGATTGGAATACTTGCGACGGTGGTTTCTTCCGAAATTACACGAGTCGGGCAAAGACGGATGGGACATGTCTCTCGTCACCGAGCGCGTGCTCGCGGACGCGGAGGGGAGGGGCGACGAACACGTCGCCGCGGCGTGTCGCGCGCTCCTGCGGTCGATCGTGGATAACGACGACAGGCTCGAGACGGTGGACGCGGCGGCGGCCAAGAAGAAGAAGGCGTCGAAAAAGGCGAAAAAGGAAGACGTCGCCGAGGAACCGACGTCCGCGCCCGACGAGATCAAAGAGGAAGAACCCGTGGATCCGCGCACGCAGCGCATCAGTTTTCGATTACATCCAAAGGGCACCGGCGTCGTGTGCATCAATCCGAACGGTCTCAAAGCCGGGACGTTCGTCAATTACTACATCGGAGAAATTTATCAGCCTTGGAAGTGGTACGAGCGTCAAGACGCCATTAAAAAGTGTTTTCCCAACATGGAGCTTCCCACGTTTTTCAACATCACCCTGGAACGACCGCCGCACGACGAACGAGGTCGTCACGTCATTTTCGTCGAGGCGATGCACAAGGGAAGCTTTGCGTCGAGACTGTCGCACTCGTGCGAACCGAATTGTCAGACGGTGACGTTCGCCAAGGATGGACGACTCGCGCTCGGTATGTTCACCACGCGCGACATTGCGTGTGGGGAAGAGATGACGTGGGATTATAGTTGCATCACCGAGAGCATCGAGGAGTATCGCACCGGGTTTTGTTTGTGTTCTTCGCCGGGATGTCGAGGATCGTTTCTGACGTATTCGGGAAGCGGCGCGTTTACGGCGGTGATGAATAAAAAGCACGCGTTTTTACATAGGAACGCGGTGCTCTTCAACGCATGTGCGACTCCATTAGAGGATGCCGATCGTAAAAAGTTACACGACGCAGGGTTTCGCGATTGCGCGCTCGAAGACTGTCCGGATTGGATCGTGAAGTGGGCGGCGTTGACGCTCGAGTACGTCAAGATGGAGGAGGAGATTCTTCCGCAAGAGTTGATGAGTTTACCGTCAACGGCGTACGGTAGTTACAACGAAGTCGGCGCCAAGTACGAAGCAGTCGGTGTCGCTTCGACGCGATTCACGAACCTCGTCGTGACTTTGGATAAAGTTCGTTACGTGTTGAATCAATCCGGGCAAAAGCAGGCGCCGGTGTTTCGAGTGCTCTCTGAGGACGAGATCATCGATCACCTTTGGAGCGGTGAGCAGAGCATCTTTCGCCGATTTCTGAGCGGGATGGTGAGCGTCGGTGGATCCAAGCGTAGGTGCGCGAACGACACGCGCGAGACCTTCGCCGCGAACACGGGAGACGCGCGCGTCGACGCGGCGCTGCGCGCGATTCACGCGAAACTGAATCTCGACGCGCGACCAACGTCCGCGTCTCAGGCGCGAGAGTGGTTCCTCGCCGCGCGCGCGATACTTCGATGTTTGGACGCCACCTTCCACGCGCAGGCTTCGGATTGCCTGTGGTTTTACGCCAACACGCATCATTTTTTCACGTTTGAAAAGTTGGACATGGTCGTCTCGCCGCCGGTGAACATCGACGACATGCAACGCGTCTTCGGCGTGAGCCGGCGCACGCACATCCCGAACGCGTTTCGTGGGAAAGCGTCGTTGATGTTGCAAAAAAAGTACAGCCCGCTGTACATCTGGGGTCAGCTCGTCACGTGGTTTAAACAAACAATTTACACTCCAGAGGCTTCGCTGAGCGCCGATCGTCGAGGCGCGCTCTCGCTACCGGATCCCGAGGGATGTTACTCCGCGACGCCGAGTCATTACGTCAAGACGGAGCGACGGAACATGATCAAGCTCATACGCAACAGCATTCACGCCATGTGGCCGACGACACTTTCGTGGAACTTTAAGAATCCGAGCAAAGTGTACGGCTCGCCGATGTTCGACGAGGCGCTGCGCGAAACGTACCCGCGCCGATACGCCGCGAAGAAGGAATTCAAACACCTCCTCACCGAGTTGGAGGGATGATACCGGTCCATTCAGATCAGTACAACACGACGCGCGACGCGCGCCCGTTTTTTAGCTAGCTCGCGAGATGTAGATAGCCAATCTCTCGCCGTACCAGAGTCGACGCCGCGGCGCGCGAGGGCGCCACACCGCGACGCCGCATCTCGTCAACGCGATGTCGTTTCATCCCAAGGTGAACGCCGCGCCCGAGCGCTTGAACATCGTCACGTCCACGTCCTCCGCGTCGTCGTCGTGCGACGTCTTGATCGCGTGCGCGCCCGGGACGTGCGGAAATGTCGGTCAACTCGCGGTGGATGTGCTCGCGCTCAACCTCAACCTTCACCGCGTCGGGGCGGTCGATTTCGAACACTTGGTTCCGGTGACTGGACGAGACGCACTGTTCGACGATCTCGCGCCCGACGACACGGGCGCGGTGGCGAGCGCGTGTGAGGTATACGCCGGAAAGGTGATTGCCGCGAACGGAGACGAGACGAGCGTCGTCGCCGTGCAGATTCGCAGCGACGCAAACGTCGGCGCGAGACGCGTCTTTTGCAAAGAATACGTCGATTTCATCACATCCTTCGCGTCGGCGAAACGCATAGTGCTCATGTCGAGTCTTCCGTCGACGTACGGCGCGTTGGATTCACAAATCGGCGGCACCAAGTGGCGGCGCGCGGGCGGTGACGACGCGTTCGCCGAGGTGTGCGACGCGTGCGAGTTGCCCAAACTCGAATCGAACGTTCAAGCGCCGGATGACGACGAGGAACCGTCGGTGGATCCGCACTGGGCGCTCGTGGACGCGTTGCGCGCTCGAGACGCGTCCCGACGCGTCGGGTGCGTCTTGGCGGTGTGCGCCGAGGGCGACAACAGCGCGGACGGCGCGGGCATGGCGCTCGCCGTCGCGCGCGTGTGCGGATTAGACATCGGGAAGACACCGAAAGATCCCGTTCCGGGCGTCACGTACATCGGTCCGTGGCGCGTGCCGCGGTCGTGGGAGGGGGCGTTCGGTTTACGCGCCGCACGCAGAGACATGTTCAGTTGACGCGAAGTCGTAATCGCTACGGTACGAATACACTGCTAGAAATTAAATCAATCGTTCCCGACGCGCAAGCTCTGCACTAATCGCACGTAACCCGGTTCGTCGGGCGTCAGGTACCCGTGACGCACGCAAAAGTCGATGATGACGAGGCAACAATTGGGCTTGAAGTCCTCCGTCGTCATCATCACGTCTAAAACCTTGGCGATGGGAAATCTCTCGAAACTCTCCACCTCGCCGTCGTCCGGTGTCGGCACAAAGTCTAAGGGTAACTCTAAATCGTAGCAAAACAGTACGTCGCGCTTACAGCACCCGTTGTAATTCATGGAATAACTCACGACGTTGACCGCTTTGGCGTTTCTCGCCAAGTGCTCCGGAACGCTCGCCTCCTCGGCGCACTCCTTGACGACGCACTCGCTCGGCGGCATGCCGTCCGGTAATCCACCGGCGACGAGATGATCGAGCTTAGACGGGAAGGTTTGCTTGTTTTTCGCGCGTTTACCCACCCAGAGCTCTTTCTCGCCGTTTGGAAGGGTGACGAAACCGTTGACATGCACGCCGTACGCGCGCACGCCGAGGAGCGACGCCGCCGCGCGCTCAATCCTCAACAACGGGGGCACGCCGTAGCCCATGGTGACGGGGAAAATCTCATCTCTCCATCCCGTGATGGTACCGTTATCTCTGAGCGCCAGTAAACCCGGTTTGAGCGCCTCCGAACGCGCGTCAGGTGTGTCTAATCCATCGACGAAGACGACGGCGCCGCCCTCGTCCTGCCGCAACGTCCCCGGGCCGCACGCCTCGAGCAGCTCTTCCGCGAACCAAGGTTGAAGCGCACCCACAGACTGACCGTCCACGACGAAAGGAATGAATTTCGCGTAATCCGCCGCCGTGATTTCGTTACACGCGTCCACGCGTGGCTGTAAACGCTCCGCCACGGACGGAGCTCGCTCGGCGCTCATGGCGACCCGTCTCGCGATCGTCTCGCCACGCGCCGCCCGCGCGCACCGACGCAGCGCGCGAGAGCCGAGCGCACACCGTCGACTCGACGTCGTCGTCACCTTGACGCTCGACGCACGACGCATCGACCACCGCGCGCGGCGTTCTGCGGCGACGTCGTCGAGTCGGCAGCGGACCGACCGCCGACAAGCCGAACCGACGCGACCGATCGTGTTCAACTCGCGCGCGATCTCCCCCGTCTCGTCGGCGACGAATCGGGCGTTGCCGCGATCTCCACCTGTACGAATCGAATCAGCAGAGGTCGGAAGAGGATCGGTCCCCACGCGCCCCGCGTCCCGCGTTCGACGCCGACGGCGCTCAGGAGCGTCCACGGTACCGCCCCGACGTCCCCGCGCTCGAGTCCTCCCGGAAACGCCAACCATCGCTCGAACGGCCAGAGCAATTCGCCCGGCAACGAGAACGAGGCCCGGTCGCGATTCATCACCGCGAACGTCGCGCCCGCCGCCGCTTTGACCAATCCCAAGTAATGACACAGACGCATCATCCTCCTCGTTCGCGTCGTTCGGCGCAGTTCCAGCGTCTCGAGCTTGGTTCGAAGTTTACGCAGACGTCTCGCGTACACCTCCTCGTCGTCCGATCGTCGCGAGCGCTGTAACGAGCGCGACGTGGATGTGATTTCTCTCTGCAAGCGAAGCAACGGTTCCAGGTCGTAGACGACGCCGATGGCGTACCTCGCGGCGTCGATGAGCAGAAAGACGACGAGAATCGCCCACGCGGACGTTGACGCGTCCGTCGCCATCGCGCGCGCGGTTCGTCGCTCGACGGCGCGCGGTCGATGCGAGTGGTGCGATGCGGTGGAGCGCGCCTCGGCGTCACTCGGCGTTGACGAAAGACGAGTCGCGCGCCGCGCACGGGCGCGCGGTGAGACGCACGGCGAGGCGCGCGAACGATCGGTCGGTCGATCCCGCGCGAAGACGCGAGAGCGACGGTGACGAGACGGTGGAGAGGCGCGACCCCGACGCGGTGACGAGTTGCCAACACCTTTCACCGTCACGGCGGTGAACGGCGAGGATGGTGCACCGCCCGAACGCCCCGCGCGAAGAGCCCGGGAAGTACGGAGCGATCGCCCGCGACGAGGAGAGCGGCGTGCGCGCGGCGTGGGCGGATGAAACGTCGACGAAGAAGCCACCAGTGGACAAGCCAAAAAAGACGCGATTGAAGCGACGACGCCCGCCGCCGCCGGACACGGCGCCCCCGGAGAAATTACTGCGGAGGATCGTGCGATTCTTTTACGATCACCTGTGGATCGTGTTCGTGCTGTACGTCGGCGGTGCGGTGCTGTGCTTGCAAAGTTTGGGCGAGAGCGACTTCAACAACAACGTCGACGCCGTGTACTTTGTGGCGATTTCGGCGACGACGGTGGGGTACGGCGACATGTCCCCAAAGACGGACAAAGGCAAGATATTCGTCATGGCGTTCATCCTCACCGGCGTAGCCATGGCCGGGGTGTTCATGACCAAGATGACGGATTGGATTCTCGCCGCGCAGGAGCGCGCCATGGACAATTTGACGAAGAAGAAACAGGCGGACATGGAGGCGGACATGGCCAAGCTGAAGGCGCAGGTTGGGGTGAAAGACGACGCGGGTGCGGCGGCGGCGGCGGCGGCGGCGCGCGCGGATGCGGAGCGAGAGCGGATCAAGGGAGACAAGGAGATGAAGGTATCGCCCGTTAAAAAGGCGCTCTTAGCCATGACCACCGTCATCCTCGTCGGTGCCGCCATCATGCACGCCATCGAAGGTATCAGCTTTTTAGACGGATGTTACTGGTCGGTCGTGACGAGTACGACCGTGGGATACGGCGACGTGACGCCGAAGACGGTGGATGGTAAGATTTTTGCCTCTGCGTACGCCTTCATCACCATCGGCGTCATGGCGTGGGCCATCGGGCAAGTCGCCGACGCGAGCGTGCAATCCCAAGTCGAGCACGGCGCCCAGATCAAAGCCTTCAAGCTCACCCCGGAGTGGCTCGCGGCGCAGGGCGGGGAGAAAGGATACGTCGATCAATTCGATTTCGCCAAGGCTATGCTCTTATCCATGGGTAAGTGCGACCAAGCGGATTTCGATTTAGTCTCGGCTCGATTCGACGAGCTCGACGTCAACGGCGACCGCACGCTCGACGCCGCCGATCTCCTCGGCGAGACAGCGCAGTTAAACGGGGACAAGTACACGGGGTGAATGCGTCCACGCCACGCCTCGTTCGAACGACGACGACGAGTCGAAGGAAGGCATCCGTAGAGTGAGTAGAGACACGCGTTTAAAACAGTCTGGCTAGAGAAGCGTTTCCGTCGTCGTCCCCCAAAATCTTCCCCTCACATTCATGCTCGCCCGCGCGCACGTTCGCGCCGTCTCGCGCGTCGCGTGAACGCTCACGCGCGACGCAAAAATGTCCACCGTCGTTCCGCGCGCCGCGCGCAAGCCCGGCGTGGCCACCGACGAAGAATTCGACGCCTTTCTCGCGACGCACGGCGGTTCAAGAATCATCGTCGTCGACGCGAGAAATCCCGATTTCACCGTCGAACCGGACGATGAGACGTACGGTGGAGACGCTGGAAGCGCGCCGATCTCGGAATGTGGGACGGCGAAACGACCGCGCGCGGTGAACGCGCCGTTCGATCGAGCGGCGAAATCGTTGCCCCTCGACGTCGTCGCCGCGAAAACGGGCGGCGACGTGACGACGCCGATCGTGACGCACTGCGGCGGAGGCGGGCGCGGGCAAAAAGCCAAGGAATACTTAATGTCCCAAGGGTACGTGAACGTCATCAACGGCGGTGGACCGGCGGTGAAGGAGCTTTGGGAAAAATTCGGTTCGCTGTGAACCTCGACTCGCCGCCCGATTTCTTCTTCTTTCATTCTTTTGCATCATTTTCATTCTCGCATCTTAGCTAGCTAGCGCTGTAGTACCGCCACGTACACTATCGCGCGTCTCGCGACTATGACGACGACGACGACGCGCTCGCGCTTTGGACGCTCGATCCCAATCGAAGGCGGAGAATCCAAACGTCGCGACGTGCGCGCACGCGCACGTCAAAAACATCCAATATCCCCAGCCGAGATACGCGGTGAACGCGGCTTTGCGTAATCCCGGCACGTGCGTTGGCGTGTCCGCGCGCACGTACGCCACGATGGAGGCGTACGAGACGCACGCGCACGTCGCCATCGCCGCGCCGATTCCCGAGTACGCCGTCGACGACGCCGTCGCGAATCCGTCTCGTCGTCCTCGTCGTCTCACAAAGTAAAACACCAAGACGATCCATTCTAACGTCAGCGCGAACGTGAACGCGAACGCCGTCGCCTGGGCGAGACGGAATCGCACCGCGTGCGATCGTCCGAAGACGTTCGCGTACACGCGTCCCGGGCGTCCCTCTCGGCCCTCTCGGCTCGCGCGTTCCCCGAGACGGCGAAACGATCCCTCGAGCTCGCACCAAAATCTCGACACGCTCGATCGAGGTAATCCACACGCGGTGCCATCGTCATCGAAGCCACCGACGTGATACTCCGCGCGCCAGAGCCCCGCGCGCGCGAGTCCGGGCACAGAGCTCGCCGGCGCGCGCGGCGCCAACCAATACTCTGACACCACGGACACGACGACGAACCCGAGCGCGAGCGCCTTGAACGCGGCGTATCGAACGAAACAGACGGTTCTGTAAAAACGCCACCAATCTTCTGCGGCGGCGGCGGCGTCTCGCGACGTCATGGTGCGCGCGCGCGACGACTCCCGCGCGGCGGTCTGTGAATGCCGTCGTGTGACTGTTCACTTCACACGCGCGCGCGCGTCGACATGCTTCGTCCGATCGCCGCGCTCGAGCTCCCGATCGACGCCGATGAAGGCGTGAGCGCGTTGGCCCGGAGAGCGCGCGGTGGACGCGAGGCGACGTGCGCGAGCTACCGCGGGACGATCGCGCACTTTGATTTGCGCTCGGCCCGCGTGGCGTTCACCGCGCGGGCGTCGACGTCGCGCGAGACGAACGCGGTGTGCTGGCGAGACGAACACGTCGTCTTGTACGCCGCGGACGACGTCGTCGTGGAGGCGGACGCGCGAAAGGCGTCGACGAACGGGGAGGAGGAGGCGTGGGTCTCGCGGCGGTTTCGAGGCGCCGGCGACGTCGTCAACGGCGTCGACGTCGACGATGCGAACGGTCTTCTCGCGGCGTGCGACGATCACGGGGAGATTCGAGTGTATGAATTAGCGAGCGGTGCACTCACGCGCGTCATGCGCGGACACGAGGGGTGCGTGACGTCGGTGGCGTTTCGATTGAAACGCGGCGCGAGCGAGTGCGTGTCGTCTTCGACGGATTGTCGCGCGATGAAATGGGACGTCAAGACGAAACCGGTGCCCGCGCGCGAGTGGGACGCGAGGACGGTGAAGGGTGTGGAGGAGTACGATCGCGAGCGAGCGCGCGCGGCGAGTGGTGGGGAGACGGAGACAGTGATGGACGACGGCGCGCGGCGGTCGTTTAATCCTCCGATGTTGCACTCCGTCGCCGTGTACCGAGGCGCGCAGAGCGACGCGAACGCGCCGGGCGCGCGCCGCGTCGCCGCGTCGGCGTGCGGCGATGGATCCGTGTTGGTGTTCGACGTCGATCAAAAACCGCTCGGAACGAAGGGTTCAACCTCGTCGGTGTCGTCAAAAAAGAAGAACGCCTCGCGAATCTCCGCCGGCGTCTTTCGCGAGGGCAAAGCCGAGTGCGTCCGACTCGGCGCCGACGGCGTCAGCGGACACACCAACGCCGCGACGTGCGCCGATTTCATCCCATGGATCGATCGCGCCGACATCGTGCTCTCCGGAGGCGCCGACCGGCGTCTCATCGCGTGGAATTGGGTCGCCGCCGCCGAGGACGCCGCCGCCGCCGTCGTCGCCTCGCGCCGCCGCCGTCGAAAAGTAAACGATCTCGCCTTTGCCGTCGACGCTCGAGTCGCGTGCGTCGCCGACACCGGGAACGCGCTCTCGCTCTACGCTCTCGCGTGACGCGCGTCGATCGGTGAAATGATGAAATCACAACGCAGAGGAGAGTCGTCGTCGAGACGCTTTTTCATCCCCAAAAGAACCTCGACGCGAACGTCTCACTCCAGTGCGCGGCGCGCGGCGTCGGTCGCGCGGAAGGAGACCGTCGCGCGCGCGCGGACGACGCGCACGACGCGCCGTCCCTACGGTACATGCTTGCGGGAGGACATCGTCGGAAACGCGCGCGAGGCGTCGACATGCGCGACGACGACGAATCCGCCGCCACCGCTGCGCGCGAAGACCACGCGTCTCGCGCGCGCGCGGGAAGCGGTGCGTCGACGCGCGGTAGCGATCGGCGCGCGGATGAACGTTTCGTCAAGTCGGTGTGTGCGTCCGCGTCGCGCGCGCTCGCGGGGATGGACGCGGACGCGAGCGACGAGGCGATCGAGGCGGCGGCGGCGGCGGCTCTGGAGACACTCTTCGATCCGGCGCTTCGACGCGCGCGGCGCGTCGTGCAAGCGAGCGTGAATTCGTGGAGCGAACGACACGCGTCGGTGTGCGCGCGCGCGTTCGCGGTGCGGGTGAACGCGGAGATGGAGGCGGCGGCGCGGTGCGAGCGGTCGAGCGAGGCGTTGGGACGGTTGGGCTCGGCGGCGAGCGTGCACGGGACGGCGCCTCGAGGCGCGTTCGAGCGCGATGCGATCGAACGCATCGATAGGGATGGGGTGTTGCGGGCGCTCGCGCGCGGGTTGGAGCTCCTCGCGGTGCAGATGAGAGGCGGAGGGCGGTGCGCGCCGGCGGAGGTGGAGGCGGTGGTGGAGAGCGTGGCGTTGGCGTACGAATTATTAACCACCTCTGGGAACGTTCGGAGGGATGGTTCAGCGGTCGAGATGGACGAGGCGCGCGTGTTGCGCGCGTTGGTTGAATTTTTAACGTTAGACAACGCGCCGTCGCGAGATGCGACCGTGACGGCGGGGATGACGGTGGCGCGCGCGTGCGTCGGCGACTGGGACGCAGCGGACGTCATGGAGGAGACGCTTTTTCCGACGGATGGCGGACGCGCGTGCGACAAGTCTCGGCTTTTGGAACGCATCGGTGCGTTTTCGAACGACGAGATGCTCTCCGAGGCGCCGTGCACGTCGTTCGGCGTGCTCGCGGTGGCGCGCGGTTTCGTCGCCGTCGCGCGCCCCGAGGTGTTGGCCGAGCGTCGCGGAGGCGAGTTCATGTTCGACAGGCTCCTTCCTCAGATGTGCGATTGGATCGAAGACGGTGACGACGTACACTTTAGATTTCACGCCGTGATGTGCTTGCGAGCGACGCTGAAAAGTCTGCGCGAGGCGACTGAGTCGCGCGTCGTAAAGGAGTTTCCGACGCGCTCGTTCAATCGCGTGGCGCACGTCATCTCTTCGTATTGGGAAGATAAGCTCGCGCAGACCGTGCGAGAGATACAGGTGTGCTTCGGTTATTTACTCGATATTCTTCTGTGTCTGTCGAAGAGCGACGAGTACGTGCATCTCGTCGTCGAGCAAACGTTGAGACGTCCCACCGAGCAAAAGAGTAGGTACCTCATGTTGAGCGTGCTCGTCGAGCGCGTGGGTGCGAGAAAGATTCTGAGCGCGGAACCTCGACTACTCTCTGTGACGCTCGCAGCCATGCGGGACGTGTCCATCGCGTCCGCGGCGTCGCACACGCTCAAAGAGCTCTCCGCGAAGCATTTGGAAGAGCTCGGTTCCGTCGACGAGTGGCGTCGGTGGTGGCTGGAGCCCGTCAAGACAGCCATGTTGACGACGGCGAACGTGCGCACGTCCATCACGACGTACGTTTTGCCGATTTTGTTCAAACAGGACCGCGAATCGATCGTACACTTGGCGAAACACGTCGTCGAAGGGGAGAAGAATGAAGACGTCAACCTCAGCGCGTCTATCATATCGATTCTCAAGGTTGCTCGAAATTTACAAATGGTGGACCTAGAGCGCATCACAGTCATAAAGCCCACGTCGGATGGCCCAACGTATACCGTCGATCAGAGCATCGTCGATCAAGCGATGGCGAGCGCCGATAAAGCAGCCCGACTGGACGCGCTCGAATGGCTCTGCCTCGGCGGGCGCAAGGGCGCCGTCACCTTGCCCGGCGCGTATGAGCGCGCGCTCATCAAACGATTACTCTCGGCAAACTTGAAAGGGTGCGTCACATATCGACGTGCGATGATTCGATCGATCGCGATTTCGTGAGAGCTCTATGACGATATTTTCCCTAAGGGGCTGACGACCATGAGGCATCCTTAACCTCCTACTCATTCGGAGAGCTCGCGCGTTTGATTTCGCACCCAACGCACGCGCCCACACTCGCACGGACGACTAACTGCATCCGTCTTGTGTTATGTTTTCGTCATACAGGGAGACAGTGTCTTTTCGAGGCACCGTCGTCTCTCTCGCCGCAAAGCTCTTCGCGAGGATATGGACGGCGGTGAACAACGTGGGACAAAAAGTTCGAAGGAGAGGCGAAGCGGCGCTTAAAAAGGGTATCGAGACGCCGGCGGGCGCTCGAGACCCGCTGAAGGCTGACATCGACCGCGCGATGGAGAATCACGCCTTTATGGGAGCCATCATCGATATGCTCATCTCGAACATGTATCCGGGGGCGCCCTTTGAGAGACGATGCACCGCGCTCGAGTTGTTGAACGTCATCATGACGACGTGGGAACCGTACGAAGACACGCTCGATGGAACGCACGAGACGATCACGGACGATCACGACGTCAACGTCGCTCGTCGCATGCTGACTTCACCTTACGCCCGGTACGCGAACCACGAACCGTTCACGAATTTACTGTTCGGCGCGCTCGTCGATAGTTGGGAACAGTTGCGAATCAAGGCTTTTGAACTTTTAAGCCGGCACGACGCCCCGTTCGCGGGCATGGAGACGCCGGATAAGGTTCGAGCGCGCCTCGTGTGGGCGCTCGAGTTGTTGAGATCGCCTCGCGTGCGCGAGAGCGGCGCCGCCGCGCTCTTGATACGTTTGCTCATTCGGAAGTACGGTTTCGATTCGCACTGGCGAATGCGATTTAGCCCGGACGTGAGCGTTTCGCAGGTCGAAGGCGAACGATTATCCGCCGCAGAGAAGCAGATCGAAGTGCTCTCTTCCCTGTGCGACCTACTGGAAAACGACATCAACCTCGCCGGAATTGATGTGGTCGAGGCGTGTCGCCGCTCGCTCGCGCACGGTCCGATGTTTTTACTCAGATGCGTGCTTCAAGAGATTGATTTGGATGGATGCGTGAAGAGTTCGTCGCGTGCTCGATTACAGGTGAGTGCTGTGACGCGTACGCGCATATTTCGTTTTTCTCTCTGCGTCGTTTCGAAGAGCGATGACGAAAACCAGGCTCCCTCTACTGAAATTCGTTGAGGACAACTGTCGGCTGAATCGAACACCTAATTACCCTGGCCAGGACCGAGCTCTCAAATTGATCGCGCTTTGTTTTGTGACCCCAACTCTTCGCGCGACGCACACACTCACGTTTTTCAACCCATCGCAGGCCACCATGAATCGAATGATGTCGCTCGTACATCGCGCGACGGAGATGTCGTTGGAGTACATCAGCCAACCCGACGCGTTGGGCGCGTCGGCGGAGGAAGTCAAGCTCCAATCCACCGATTTCGCGATGATCGATGACGACCTCGACGGCGAGGACGAAGATTCTTCCGAACTTGCACCCATGGCGCAAATAATCACCTCGGCGTGTTGGCTCACGGTGAAAGAAGGGAGTCTGCTCACGGGCGACGCGATGGACTCGTCGGCGTCGACGAAGATATTTTCTCCGGATGAGATTACAGCCGCCGGAGCGAGGCTGATGCGCGTGTTATTTTCCGTCAAACACACCGGCGCGTTGGCTAAAACGCGCATCGCGATGACGGCGCTGTGTTCGCGACTGTTGCGCTCGGGAGACGACGCGTTGACGTCGCTTCCGCAGCGTTGGCTCGACGAAGTCGCCGAGCGACTCAATCGTCCCGGACAAGATTTCAGAGATCGAGTGCGACGCTCCGCCGGTTTACCGTACGCCTTCATCGCCATCCTCTTGGCCGAACCCAAAAATCAGCCTCGAACGGCGTTGGCAGACGCTCTGCCGCGACTCCTCGACGTCGCCGCCGGACGCACGAGTTCTTCCGACATCGCGCGCGTGCACGCGTTCAACGTTATTCGCGTGGTGTTCGCCGACAGGGATTTAGCGCACGACACGACCCCGTACGCCGCGCGCGGCGTGGAGATATGCATCGATGCGTTTTCTGCGCCGACGTGGGAGGTACGTTGCGACTCGACGCGCGCTCGTTTTCTCGTTTCCTCGTTTCTTCGTCGTCTTCGCTGGAGGTATCGTTGCCTGCGCTTTGAGCGCTGCAATTGGGCGCACGGCTTGTTCCCCAGCAACATCAACAGAGTTCGGACGAAGAGCGCGCGCGTCTCATTCGCGTGCGTTCGGACATTTAAACTCGACATCGTCTCGTCCGCCGCGCGCGCCATCGACTGACGCGTCGCTCGTTTTTTGTTTCATCCGCGCAGATTAAAAACGCGGCGACGCTCGCGTACGCCTCGTTGCTCACAAAGGTGTGCGGATACATGAACGCCCCGACGAGGGCGCGCGAGCACGCATCGGACGGCGCGAGTCGCGAGGTGCGAGTCATCGAGTTCTTCCAGCGGTTCCCATCGCTCGTCGCGTACCTGCGCGACGAATTGGAAAAGGCGACCGCCGCGTCGGCGACGGACGGCGCGTTTGGCGTGCATCCGAGTTTATATCCCATCCTGGCGTTGTTCTCTCGATTGAGACCGAGTCCGGCCAAGGATAGGACAGAGTACACGGAAGAAAAGAACGGAACGGAGTGCATCGCGCCCATCGTGCGATGCCTGTACGGAAACTATCTCGCCGTGCGCGCGGCGGCGGCGAGATGTCTCGTCGCCGTCGTTCCGTCGTCGCGAGCGCTCGAGCACACGGATGCCGTTCTCGCGTTTACGTCGCTCGACGCGGACCGACGCGCGAGACCGAGCGCTAACGCCGCGCACGGCGCAATGCTCTTCCTGTCGGAACTTCTCGCCGCGGTTCGATCGGGGTCGTACGGCGAGGACGTGTGTCTGTCGGAAATCGCCGCCGCCGCCGCGCAGCGTCTCGGCGCTCGCGCGGCGTACGGCGTCGACGCGCGCGTCCCTCTCATCTCCGCCGCGTGGTTACGATGCGCCGAGACGACGCTCGCCATCGCAAACATCGCGTCGTCGAGGTGTGCGCGCGGGTCTCGGTGCGCGTGCGCCGCGCGCGACCCCGACGCGTTTCGGGAGTTGGCGAATATGACGTGGCAATGCTCCGCCCCAGTGCTCGCCGCGCGCGCGTCGGGCCCCGGATCGAGCGAGTGGCGCAAAGCGGCGGCGGGCGCGCGGACGCGCCTGGCGATGGGATACGACGCGTGGGGCGAACCGCTCGAGGATTCCATGCGCGCGTTAGTCGACGTGGGTGACGTCGTCGTCGCGTTATCCGACGCGTTCGCCGCGGACGCCGACTACGAGTATCGCGCCGAGACGTACAAGGCGATGTTCAAAACGCCGCGTCGAGGCGACGCGAACGCGTTCGGGAACGTTCGGAAACTGAGACGGCGCATCGCGGACGCGCTCGGGACGGAGACTCGACACACGTGCGCGCGTCGAGCGCTTCGGTGTCTCGAATTTTTTTCGCGCGGCGACGCCGAAGACGAAGACGACGCGCGCGTCTGGACCGTCGCGCACGAAGCGACGTTTTCCAGCAGAAACGAACGCGTTCGAGCCGAGGGCTTACGCGCCATCGCGACGCTGTGTCGACGACGTCTGACGAAGAATGCGCGCGCGACGATTGAATCCGGCGAGGCGAACGCCTTCGTCCTCGCGCTTCGCGACGGCGCAGCCGCCGACAAATCCGACGAGACGAGATTGGCGGCGGCGGACGCGTTGCGACGAAGCGAGATTCTCGCGCACGTCTCCTCGTCCACGTGCGCGAACGAACGTTCGATCGATCTCGCGTTGACGGCGTGGACGTGCGCGTTGACGCTCATCGAGGATGCCGACGCCGACGTGCGTGCCGTCGCGTCTCGCGCCGCGTCCGTCGCCGTCGCGTCGAGGCGCGCGTCGTCGTCGTCGAGCGGCACGCACGCCGTAGAGACGCTCTGCGACGTTTTTGCCCACGCGTGCGCCGAATTCGGCGCGTCCGACGCGTTTCGACGGTTCGTCATCGACCTCGCGCGAGGTCCTTCGCGCGACGATCCCGCCTTTGCCGTCGACGAGTCGTCGAACGTGCGTCGACTCTTTGACAGAGAAGCCGACAATCCGTACGCCGAGGAGTTACTCCTCGCGCAACTCGCCGCGAAACGCGTCGTCGAGACGTTTGACGCGCGAGAGGACGTCTCGCGCGCGTTGGAGACGACGCTCGACGCGCTCGACGTCGCCACGAGACGCGCGGAAAATCACGAAGACACACGCTTCGTCGCCGTCGCGCGCGCATCGATCGGGGCTTGGTGTTTTCACGACGTTCTCTCTCGATCGGGAGACGACGGGATGACGAAGAGGTACCGAGACGCGATGGACGCCGTTGGACGAGCGACGCCGTGCCTGCGAACGGGCGAGACAAAGGAGGAACGATTATTTCTGCTCGGGCATCGCGCCTAGAGGTAATAGATACTAGTACTATAGCAATACACAGCGTAGCTTCTACAGATAGCTACGGCGTCGCGTTCCGTTGACTTCCGGGATTTATCACCTCGCGAACGGTGAGAAACTGCAACGCGTCGACGTAACTCTGGGAACTGTGCTCGCCGATTGTTCTGAGTGCGGCGAGCGGCGATTCGGTGATGTCGTCGAGATTCATGGATAATTTCTTCAACACGTCGTCGCCGTCGTACCTCGTGATCGATGGGGTCCCTTGCTCCCCCGACGCGTACTCCAACCAATATAAATCACCGATGGATTCGTACAGAAACCGATTCTTCGTCAAGACGCCCTCGCCGAAGACGTCTCGGCGCCAGTCGAGCAAACCACCGATGAAATCGTTCGACGTCGCCGCCGCGAACACTGGGTCGGCCGACAACCACATTCTCGGAATGATGTCTTTAGCCAACACGTACTGGCGCACGAAGGAGGCGCCGCGTTCAAATCCGAGCACGCGTAAAATCTCGTCGGCGGTCACCGCCTCGTCGGCGCGCGCGAACGCCGACGCGCTCAGACGATCGTACGCCAACACCGGCGGCGCACCGAACGTAAACACCGACCCCAAACGCGACTCCTCGATTCCCAACTCTAATCTCGCTCGCACGGCGAGCACGAGCGCCATGGACCCACCCAACGAGTGTCCCGCGAACCGAAACGTCCCCGTAAACGTCGCATCCGTCAACCACGGCGACGCGTCTCTCCAAAACTCATCCACCATCTCCAACACCCCCTGGTGCCCGACCACGGGCGTCGATCGTCGCAGTGATTGCGGCCACACCTTGGCGATCTGCCAACTCAGTTTATTTCTATCCGTATCCGGTTGATTCCACGCCGCGCCTCGCACGACGACGAATCTTTCGCCCGACGCGACGTCGTCGCACACCGCCCAACCCGTGGCGCCCGTGACCCCCTTGGCGCGAAGCGTGAATCCATCCATCGTCATGAACCGCTCGACGTCGTTCCCTTTGTACACAAAGTTGGACGCCCGCGCGCACCGCGTCGCGCGGGTGAGTTCGAGCGCGTCGAGCGGTGGCGCGCGCGCGCACCGCGTCGTCTTCGTTCGCCGTCGTCTCATCGCGCGTGCACGTGTGCGCGACGAGACAACCCGCGGAGAGGCGGAGGAGGACGACCTCGACGTCATCGACGCCGTCGCGCGCGCGTTCATCGCGCGTCGCGCGCTCGCGCGCGTCGTCCCGGTCGAGCGCGCCCACGTCGGCAGGTAGTCACTAAACACTAGGGTTCGGACTTTTAGGTCGTATTGTACTACTGTTTACTCATGATTATACATGTGCGCTGTCCACACCCACCAATCATCGAACCGCACCATCGGGGCGGCCCGCGCGTGCCGTCGCCACACCCGACCTCGCGCGCCTCTCACCATGGGGGTGTGCGTGCGCGCCGCCACCGTCGACGACCTCTGGGCCATGCAACGGTGTAACCTCATGTGCTTACCGGAGAACTACCAGATGAAGTATTACTTGTACCACGCCCTCGCCTGGCCGTCCCTGCTCCAAGTCGCCGACGTCGACGGCGCCGTCGTCGGGTACGTGCTCGCGAAACTGGACGAAGACGCCTCGGAAGACGTTCACGGACACATCACCTCGCTCAGCGTTCTGCGAACGCACAGAAAATTAGGTTTAGCGGCGACGCTCATGCGCGCGGCGCACCGCGCGTTGAAAGAGTGCTACGACGCCAAAGACGTCTCTCTGCACGTGCGCGTGAGCAACGAGGCGGCGATTCATCTGTACAAGGATGTGCTAAAATACGAGGAGGTTGGCGTGGAGGCGAAATATTACGCCGACGGGGAGGATGCGTACAACATGCGGATGACGTTTCGAGAGGGACCGCGCGAAGCCGCCGTCGACGCGTTGGAGGGGGACGTCGCGAGAAAACTTCGCGTCGGGGCCGCGGGCGGGAGCGGCGGGAGAAAGAAACGCGCGTTGACCGGGAAGAATAGACGGTGACGGACGACCGCGCGTCATCGGTCGATGCGTCGTCGTGTAATAGAAAAAGTATACGTAGTCTCTAGTTGAGCCGTCACTCGGATTTATTCGTCCGCACATTACGTCGTCGCGCGCGCGTCGAGTCGAGTCGACATGAGCGCGGCGGCGTTCGAAGAGGTCGGTCTGTGCCCTGAACTCATCGCGTGCGCCGAACGCGCCGGATACGCGCTCCCGACGCCCATTCAGAGCGAAGCCATTCCGCTCGCGCTCACGGGCGGGGACGTGCTCGCGAGCGCGGAAACGGGGAGCGGGAAGACGTTCGCGTTCGGTGCGCCGGTGTTACAGCTGGTGCACGAGAGCGCGCTGTCGTCTCGAGCGCGTCGAGCGGAGAAGGCGGCGCACAAGGCGAGGGATGTCGACGCCCTCTCGCGGGCGCGGTGTCGACTGAGCGCCAACGCGAGGAGCGCGACGACGGCGGTGGATTACGAGCGCGGCGTCGTGCAGAGTCGAGCGACGCAGTCGTGGGCGGGTGTGCGTGGAAGGTTCGGTGTCGATCCGAGGCGGGACGACGCGAGCGCGACCAAGGTGTGCTTCGAGGTGGAGGCGACGGACGAAGGGTTGGTGCGCGTGGGCTTTTCGAGCCGGTTCGGCGCGTTGGACGGGTTAGGCGCGGACGCGCACTCGTACGGGTACGGAGGGACGGGAAAAAAGTCGCACAATAAATCGTTCGACGCGTACGGGGAGACGTTCACGAGAGGCGATTGTATCGGGTGTTTGCTCGACGTCGAAAGCGGCGTCGTGTCGTTTACGAAGAACGGCGCGTCTCTGGGCGAGGCGTTTCGTTTGAGCGAACAGAGCGCCAAGTGCGACGGATTATTTCCAGCCGTCTGCGTCAAGAACGCCGAGTGTATCGTTCGGTTCGCGGCGGAGGATTTCAAGCACCCGCCGCCGGATGGATACGTCGCGTTCGCGTCTTTGCGAGGATCGGACGCCGTCGACGGCGACGACGACTCGGCGGCGACGAGCGCGGATGAGTCCGGAGGCGCGCGAAAGCCTCGCGCGCTCATCTTGGAGCCCGCGCGTGATTTAGCGGAACAGACTCATGAATTCTTCGTCAATTTTTCGTCCGAATTCAGAAACCCAACCATTCGCGCGGGTTTATTCATCGGCGGCGTCAAGGAGGGACCGCAACACGCGCAACTTCGCGAGGGCGTCGACGTCATCACGGGCACGCCCATTCGCGTCTTGGAGCTCGCCATGAACGGTAAGCTCGATCTGAGCGCCGTACGATTCTTCGTTCTCGACGAGGCCGATCGATTATTGGACACCGGGAACCAGGCGACCATCTTGAAGCTCTTTGAACGCATGCCGAAACTCGCGGCGTCCTCCGCCGAGCGATTACAAGTCATGCTCTTTTCCGCCACCTTGCACTCACCGGAGATTCGTAAATTGGCTGATTATCTCACCGTGAACGCGACGTGGGTCGATCTGAAGGGTAAAGAGGCGGTGCCCGACACGGTGCACCACGCCCTCGTGCTCGTCGATCCCGCGGAGCACGACGTCGACGCGTACGCGCCCGAGGCGCTCACCGATCGCGCGCACTCGCTCGACTCCTCGCTCTCGGGAGACGACGCGATGAGCGAATCCATCAAACGAATCAAGCCGCACGTGTTGCGTAAAATAATAGACGCGCACGACATGGACCAGTGTTTGATCTTTTGTCGCACAAACTTTGATTGCGACAATTTGGAAAAGTTTCTCAACGAGTGCGGCGGCGGGAAACGATTTCGCGGCGCCCTCGTCGGCGGCGTCGAGGGCAAGTACTCGTGCTGCGTGTTGGGCGGCGCGCGCAACATGGACGAGCGACGACGCAATCTTCAAGCGTTTAAGAACGGGGACGTGCGGTTTTTGATATGCACCGACGTCGCCGCGCGAGGACTCGACATTAAAAATTTACCCTACGTCATCAACCTGACGCTGCCGGATCGAAGCGAGGATTACATTCATCGAATTGGACGCGTCGGACGCGCGGATACGATGGGTTTGGCCATCTCCATCGTCGCCGCGAAGAAGGAACGCGTGTGGTACTGCACGAAGAAGGGGTACAAGCCGTGGTTCGATCCGAAACCGGACGACGTTCGTCTCATGAAGGATGGAGGACACACGACGTGGTACGACGAGCCAAACTTGTTGAAGGAGATTGAAAAGCGACTCGGGTCGACGGTGACGCCGCTCGGGCCGAACTACGAACTCCCGGAGTCTTTTGGCGTCCGTGGGAAGGATGCGTACGGCAAGGCGCGAGACGAACAAGTGAACGAAGAGTTGAACGCGCACCTCGAGGCGTACGCGCCGCACGTTCGAGCGCTCGCGGCGTTGGAGACCAAGGTGCAGAGTTCGTTTTGGCAACTCAAGAGAAAGTTTGCGTCGACGTAGCGCCGGAGGGAGGCGAATGACGATTTCTTTGTAGCGTAGATTTCTGTAATAGTGTGACAAAATTTCCGAGAAGCGGATGGTGACAAGAAGGTCAAATCTAAGCGCGGCGAGAATCAAAATTGCGAGTCAACGCTCGGCGATTTCGAGCCTTCAGACGCGTTAGTCGTCCCGCGTCAAGATGGCGGCGGCTCCCATTCCAGATCCAATGCACATGCTGCAAACGCCAACCTTACCCCCGCGTCTTTGCATCTCGTAAATGAGCGTCGCGAGGCATCGCGCTCCGGTCGCTCCCAACGGGTGACCCAACGCGATGGCGCCGCCGTTCACGTTCACCCGCTCCGGATCGAGACCCAACTTTTCGACGCAGTATGTCGCCTGCGAAGCGAACGCCTCGTTCAATTCGTACAAATCCACATCTTTGACGCTCAAGTTTGCGGCGCGTAAAGCTTCGGGAATCGCGACCGCGGGACCGATACCCATGATGGCGGGATCGCAGCCGACGGCGACGAAGGATCGCCACGTCGCCAAAATGGGCAATCCGTGCTTCTCCGCGTACGAGCGTCGCGCCAACACCACCGCCGCGGCGCCGTCGGATACCTGCGAGGCGTTACCCGGCGTCGTGGAGCCACCCTTTTTGAACACCGCGGGAAGTTTTGCGAGCGTGGCGACGGTGGTGCCCTCGCGAATGCCGTCGTCCTCCGCCACGACGACGTCCGCGCCCTCCGCATTCTTCGTCCGAACCGGAACAATCTCTTGCGTAAACCGTCCCGTCGCCCGCGCGTTCGCCGCCCGCGCGTGCGATCTCGCCGCCATGGTATCTTGTGCCTCTCTCGAAATGCCAAACTTTTCGGCGACGTTTTCGCTCGTCACGCCCATGGGAATTAAACAATTTTGCGCGTCGCTCGACGACGCAATTCTCGGATTAAATCCACCCTCCCACTTCATCGGATTCGCCGTCATCGTCTCCACCCCGGCACCGATACCCATGTCGTAATATCCAGCCTTGATGCCCGCCGCGATGTCCGCGCACGCCTGCAACCCGGACGAACACTGTCGATTCGTCGTGCGCACCGGCGCCTCTTGCGGAAATCCGGCGAGAAACATCGCTATGCGACACTCATTCGCCCTCTGACTCGACGCGCCCAACACCGAACCGACGACGATATCACCGACGTCGTGCACGTTAATCTTCCCTCGCTCCACGCTCGCTTGCAACACAGTCGCGAGTAAATCATCCGCCGGCGTGCGCGCCAAGCCGCCGCGTTTGGCGCGCGTGATCGGGGTTCGACACGCGCTCACGATGACGACGTCGTCGGGAGATTTTTGGAAACGCTGCGCGCGACGAAAGAAACGCGTGCGTTCGTCAGTCGACGGCGTCGACGCGAGTCGCGAACGGACGCGCGCGCGCGCGCACGGCGACGTGATTCTCGTAACGACTTTTCTGCGCGCGGCGACGTGATTGGCGCGGGCACGCGCGCGCGGGCGACGATGCGGGACGCACCGCGTTCGAACCGGCGGCACCGAACGTGTTCACCGGGGCGACGTGGTTGGCGATGCCTCGCACGCGGCGTTGCGCGTCCTCGACGCGCGACATGATGGGAACGGTGATCGGGACCAGAGGCGAACAGTGACGCGGCGACGACGGGACGGGACGCGTGGGCGAGGCGCGTGGGCGAGGCGACGATGGGCGATGGGAATTTGTGTGTGTGTGCGTGCGTGCGTGCGTTTCGACTCTACGTGCCGCGCGTGCGTACGATGAATGGATGGATGGATCTGTCGGTCGTCGCGTCGCGTCGTTTCACGCGTCGACGTTGAGCACGAGGGCGACGCCTCGAAGAATCCACGCCGACGGATGGTCTTTGGTGGCTACATCAGCCTCGAAACACAGGCCCTGGCCCGCGGCGTTGCGTCGACTCTGTGTAAAGTACACTGGGGTTTTAAACGTCGCGCCTTGAGACGCGTCGTCGTCGTCGTCGTCTCCTCGTCGCGTCGGGACGAGTCGTAAAATGGGAAGCTCCGTCACGAGCGTCTTGTCGCCGGCGGGAGGATTGGCGAGCGCGCCCTCGCGTTCGTCCCAGACGGCGCCTTCGAGGTAGAGACCGGAGATGTAACACCCGATTTCTGGTCTCGCGTCGACGTCTTCCGGACGTCTGTATCGCGTGACTTCGGTGTACACGGCGCTCGCGTCCAGAGGCCAATTTTTCGCGCGACACGCGCTCTGCACGAGCGCGGCGATGTACGTCTCTGGACAGTGTAAACCGCCGAGCCACACCACCTTTGGCTCGCCGTGGTCGATCCACGATTCGAACTGCGTCTCTCGTTGTTTGAACCACGCGATCCACGATTGTGCATCCTTATCCGTGGGCGGCGCGGCGGCTTTCCAAATCGCGGGAAGACGACCTCGCGAGAGCGCCTCGGCGACCCCGTCGAGTTCGCGCGACATCCCGATCTCACCGTTGATGGCTTTGAGAAGTTCGCGCAGCGAGTCTCGAAGGACTACTTTGAGCGCGTTGTGGCGCTCGAGCTCCTGGAAAAGGACGACCGTCGTCGGCGAGGGCGTCGCTTCGCCGCGGCGGCGGCGAGCGTCCGCCAAATCAAACTCGTACGTCGGATTCGTGCATACGTTGAGAATCTCTCGCACGATGGCGAGCAACGGCGATTCAGATTCACCGGTACTCGCGTGCGAACCGTCATCGTCCGTGGATACGCACATTTTACTCTGAAGTGCCAAAACGTGTGACCACAACGCCTTGGCGGCGTGCGTCGAGTGCGCGACGTCGGCGTTTCCGTGTAAACCGAGCACTTCGGGCGTTTGAACGTCGGGAAGTTGTTCGATGGCGTCGATATGTTCGGCGTGCGAACCGTTTGATGATGGTAACGCGTACTCCGTCCGCGCCTCTGCGTCGGCGTAAAACGCAAACTTATGAAACCCGTCAAACAAAAAGTCGCCAAAGTATTCGTCCAAGTACGCACCGAGTATTCTTCGATCGTAGTTATCGCTCACTCGACCGCCGTACATGGCTTCGCCTATTAAATATTTCAGCGCCTTCCAAGGAATCGTTTGCGATCCTCGTCCACCGCCGTCTCGCACGACTTTGTCACAGTACGTCTTGACCAAACTGAATGAAATTCTAAAGTCGGTTTCGTTAAAGTCGTACGCGACGTTCCAGCCGAGTTTACCATAGTTTCGCCGTTCCTGGACTGCCGCGTGGAAAAACGCGAGCACGTACGCCAATGTTTTGAACGCGGGGTTCTCGCAACTCTCGAAGACGTCTTCGGACAAGCGCGCGAACGTCGCCTTCAAATTCATCTTTAAACCATCCGGCGGTTCCGTGACGACTTTGAGACTCCTCTGCAAAATACCGATAGGGAAGGTTTTGATGGGATCGGTCGTGAGCCAAAGTCTGAAATCTGGATGCGGAGTTTGTAAACCGTCGATGATTTTCTCCAGCGTCGGTAACCACTTCGGGAGCAAGTGACAATTTTGGAGCATGAGCCATAATCCTCGAGACGCGCAGGTGACGACGAGTTCTTCAGCCTTCGGTCCCATGCCCTGTCCCAACGCCATGAATTTGAGTTTGTTACCAGCCTTGAACCCTAAACTCTCGCCGAGCGCGAATATATCGAATGCTGGATCGGCGCCCGGAGAGAGTATGAAGACGACGGGCGTGTGCGCCGACGTCAATTTGAATATACTTTCGTAATCAGAAATTGGCGGCGTGACGAATCTGGAATCCATCGTCTTTATGATGTAGTTTGAGACCGCAGCTGTGACGCGATCAAGTCTGGAGCAACGGATTAAGCAGAGCAATTCGAAATCAGAAAGCTGGAGACCGTCGGGAAGGTCAGAGGACTCGGGTTTCTCGCATTCGTACCACGTTTTCCACGTTTCTGCGTTTGATTGCACGCGCGTCGTCACGCCCTTCAAAGATTCACACGCGGGCGTGCCTATCGCGATGTGTTCGTCCAGGTGTACCAACTCCTGCCAACCGCGTTCGGACCACCACGTGAAGGGACTCGAGCGCTCGTCGTTCTCGAGTGTGACGTTGCCCTTGAGAAAGAATTGCATGAGTTCTCCGTTGAGTCGTCCTTCGCCGTCACTGATGCGCGTCGTCATCATGAACGACAGCGCCAACTTGTCTCGTTTGAATAGACCCAAACATGCAAACTTATACACGTCGTACGTCAGCTTATCGATGAGTTCGTTCAGATGTCGCCCCAAGTCGTCGCTCGATGCAGTCACTCGAAGCGTGTTGCAAAAGACGTCCAAAAAGCTCGAAAGAGAGTATTCGTACATGGGGTTGAGATTCGAAAGCGCGGATATAACAAAGAACAGTATGGAACCTCGCTTTGCGACAGATTGATAACACGACTGCGCTCGATTCAACTCATTCTGCGATTGAGCCGCTAACGCGAGTTTTTCACAAATTTCAGTCGATTTCAGTTTCGCACTTTCGAGAGTCTCTATGAGTTCGATGTTGTCGATTATTTCGCCTTGCGCCGTGGATAACTCACACAAGAGTGTGTCCTCCAACGTTTTCAGCAGAGCTCTGTTCGCGGTCGACTCTTTGATAAGTTTGACGCGCCCTTCCTCGAGATCTGGTCGTTTTTGCTTGACGGTGACGTTGAGAAGCTGCTCTTGAAGACCGAGCTCGGTGACGGAATAGTTGATGACGATCATTTTACCGACGACATCGGGATCGTAGTGCGGATTTGGTAACTTTGTCGTCATGTACAGTCGGAAGTTGTCGTCCCACTCCACCTCGGAGTCGCCCAATTTGATCATTTTTGCGCCATTCGGAGCGTAGTAAAAGTTCCTCTTGAGCACGGGATCGAGCACGGGATCGATGTACTCCCCAACGTTTTCAATCAAAAACGGTAAACCGTACTCGATGGCGAGCTCTAGTTGCTTGAGAAAGTCCGCGTCCGTTTGTCTTTTTATTTTCCCTTCGAGCTGCGCGCCCTCGCGCGACTTTATCCATTTCAGCGCCTGCATTTGGGGATCGATGCACAGCGGAAAGCGCTCGGAACGCATCGTTAGAATCCCGTTTTGAACACTCAGCTCATCGCTCGGTAAACCTTCGGCAAGCCACGCGTTCGTCTCGTTGTCATCCGTGAGTAATGTTTGAAGTTTGAACGGCTGACTCACGGGCACGCCGATTTTCTTCAAATTTTGTTCGAGATCGTCGTGAATGAACCGACGACGGAAATCAAAAGTGAACGGTCCCGCGTACGATAAAAACGCAGACGTGAGGAGACAATCGCCCACGAGACGATATTTTCGCGAGTCCAACTCGTTGATTTCATTCGTCCATCGCACTTTTTCGCTCGAAAGGCCCGAGATGAGTCGTTCGGCGGCGCTGAGACGACTCGCCATGAGTTCTGCGCTCGTCTTCAAATCGCGTTGGCGAGCGCTCTTATCTTCAAACTGCGCGCTCAGTTCACCCAGCTCTTCCTGTAGATTTTTCAATTCCTCCTTCGTCTCCAACAGTTCGCGCTCTTTGATCGCCAATGTCTTTTCTGCGTTCGCGACCGCCGCGCGCTTTGGATTCACCATGCGAGCGACCTTGTAGTAGTTGATCATGGCGAACACCCATTTGAGTAAACCAGCGCCGGCGGTGGAGATCTTCATCACTTCGTCGGGCGTGAATTTCGAGTCTTTCGTGTACTCACGAATGGCTTTCATCTGCTTGTCTTTGATCCCATCCTTGTTGAATTCGACGAGTGAGCGTAAAAAGTTTGTATCCGCCATCATTCCCTTGGCGCCCGACCACGAAACGTTCGGTAATCCTTTCAGAATCATCACGCACTCACAGACCCGTTGAACCGCGATGTTTGGCTTTGAAAACGAACGAATTTCCGTGATTTCTTCCTTTTTCAAGTTGTTCAGCGCAGACGCCGCCTCTTCGAGGGCGGGGATGGCTGCCTCGAGATCCGCCTCGGCTTCCGTCTTCTCGACGGCTATTCGAGCTGAATCTTTCACCAACTCCTCTTCTTTACTCAACGCATTCGCCGTCTTCGCCTCGACTTCCGTCGTTCGTTTCGTGATACGATCCAGCAATGCGTCGCACTCGACCGCTTGCTGATTGACGACGACTTGCGCCTCGTTGAGTTTTTCTCGCATGGCGTCCACCTCGGCACTCGCCTGAATCAGTTTGTCGAGCCCGCCGCTGAGACGTTTTATGGCGTCATCGATCATCGTGCGCTGACTGTTCAGCGAGCTCTCATAGCCGGAGATAAAATCCAAGTAATGTTTCGGAGTCACGTAGTTATATCTCTTGAGCTGTGACGCAAACTTTTTATTGAGCGCAATTGCCGCGTAGTGCGTGTGCACGATGTGCGCGCCAACGCGCTCGAACATCAATTCCGGTAGATCGATGGCGGACAGTAACGACGCGCTTACCTCGGTCAACGCCTCTTTGGGCCATTCCGTGAACCAATCGATCACCGTGTTGTTGACCAATCCGGGAAAGTTTCGACATCGAAGTCGCAACGAGTCTCCGATGGGCGACATGGCGAGCACGACGTGCATGTTGGCTCTGCATCGCGACGTGAAAAATCGCCACCCTTCATCGCGCGTCACGGGCACGTTGTTCTCGTGCAACGATTCACGAATCGTGTTTACCAATGAATCTTTTTCTTCGTCCGAAAAGAGCGCCGGAACACTGCCCGTGGTGAGCATGTTGTTGATTGATTCTAAAAATCCTTCCTCGACGACGTGACTGTCGGTGAACAGAAACATCGTCTTGCGATTTTGCACGCCGAGGACGTTGTAGAGCTTTTTCAAATCTTCCCGGAAACTCGCGTCGTTGTATCCACGAGTTAATGTTATTTCAAACACGTCGCACTGTGCCATCTCCGCAGCCAATCGCGCGAGAGATTGTTTTCCGCTTCCGCCGACGCCGACGAGCAACGCATGCCCGTTCTCTGTGCGCAAGACGCGATGGATTCGCGTCAAATGTTCCAGCGCGTGATCGAAGAGTACGAGTCTCGTTGGAGGCGAACCGTCTTTAAGTTTTGCGTTGTGATTGGCGATCAACTGTTCAAACCACGGTTTAATGGTTGAGTAATCTCCGACGTCGCGGTATCGACGAAGCGCACCATCGAAATCAGCGTCTTCTTCGAGCGCCGAATCACGCGCCGGTTCTTGATCTCCCTCGTCGCTGACCGGAGCGGGTTTCACGAAGTCGGCGAAGAGAATCGGATCAGTGGTGATCCTCGGTGCGTTCGTCGACGCGTGTGAAGCGATGAGCGACGACACCTTGCCTAAAACAAACGTACGATCTTCGTCTGAAATCAACCTGTCGTGAAACACGCGAATCGACTCGTTTCGCCACAGACGAAAGAATGGTAACGTATCGTCCTCTCCCGACGAGACTGCTTTTGATAACCCCTCGAACAAACGACTCAGATCCCGAAGATTGAAGATGTAATGAAATCGAGTCGGCGTCGGCAACAGTTTCGCGACGACACTCTTGTACAAATCCAACGTCATGTCCACGACGCGCCGACGAGAATCGTCGCCGATTCGGAGTGACTGCGACGTGTTCTGAACGATCGACCCGTAGATGACTTTCAAATTCGCCTCATCGGGCGGTTGTAGCTCGAATATCTGGAACAGCGATAAAAAGCGAGGGTCGACGGCGCTTCGAGATCCGCCGGGGTGTCCCATCGCGGCAACGTACTGGACGTCTTTCATGTGCAACCAGTTTAAATCTCTTCCGCGGTCGTACGTACCGTTTCGACCTATCATGAGCTTCAACAACGCAATCGGCTGTTGCGTGCCGTATTCGTCCACGGCTGGCATGTTCAAATCGTCGATAAAACACAAGAGACGTTTACCCATCGGAGGCCCGACGTTGTCCTTCGTGTGCTTATCCATGACATCCATGATGGAGCTGTGAACGTCGTTGGCTGTCGTCCTAGAACTGAAATTCATCGTCATCGAGCTCGTCTTTCCGTCACTTTGCCGCTGATGTAAATAATTCTTCACAACGACGGTTTTGCTCGTCCCGCTACCACCGGTGAGAAGCGTGTGTGCGTTACTCGAACACATCACGTCAATCAACCATTTCGCTCTCACCGTGTGCGCCGTCGAGACGAGAATGGACGAAAACGGCGTGTTCGCGGGTAACTCAAGAGGTGTGGTGAGGCTCTTCCAATCGTACCACACGTTCCGCGCGATGTCGAATCCGTAATCATACAGCGTCGACGCTTCCGGTAAAGCGCTTCCGCGTCGCGAAAGTCGTCGCACAAAGTCATCGAATCGCGTGCGATCCGAATTGCCAGCGCTCTCGACTATCGTTGCCCCAAACGACCACACGAGACTGAAAACGAACGCCGACTCCACTGACTCGTCGTACGTATCTTTGCCGACGGATGGATCGTCGCCGATCGACACGTCCAAGTCGTCTAAAAAGCTCTTCATCAAAATGCAAAACTGTTTCACCGCGGCGATGACTGGGCGCTGAATCGACACTTTGAGAGGTGATACCACGGTTCCATCCAAGTCGATCGACTCGTAACAAAACTTTGCAATTTTATCAATGTACTTGTCAATCATATGCGTCAAAGCTGAACGGTGTTTCGCATCCGCGTCGTCCGTCCACGTCTTCAAAAACGGTTCGTACCCGAGGTTCTTTGGGTCCACGTACACCATTCCACACCGACTCACCGTCGCTGGTGATGCGTATCGCAAGTCTGCCACTTCGAAAAGGAGTTTACAATGATCTTGAAGCCGAATACGTTCGCCGTTTGGTAACGTGAGCAATCTGTTGTCGTCCATCACGCTATTCATGTTTTCCACCCACACGGCGTCGACGTCGCCGTCGAATACGATATATTTCAGATCGGTTTCTCGTCCCGGTATCAGAGGTTTATTGCAGTCTCTGAATATATTCGAAAGAAGACCATCCGTCCAGTCGCGCGTATCCGGATCAAGCTCGCCGTAGAGTTCGGACACGGTTTGCGCCTTTGGATTCAGTACGTGTAATTTCGTATGACGGCCCATCTTGGTTTGTGCGCGTGCGAGGGTTTCGAGGATCACCGTCTTGCCACCGCCCGTTTCCCCGACGAGCATGGTGGTGTGCCTCGTCAGCATCGTCTCGTAAAGTTGAATGATTTTGTCGACTTGCTCCCCGGGCTTCGTCAGCACCTGATAGCCGTTTTCGGCTAAATCACACTCGACGACGTCATTCAGCGTCGGATAGCGCACGCGCGAACACGATAATCCCGGAAACAAGTCATTGATGAGACCTAGAAATAACGGGACGTCGTCGAAAACGAACTTTGGAAGATTCATATCTCTGAGCGCTCGCATGAGCACGACCTCCTCGGGCAAATCCGGCGAGTCGCGTTTCAACGTCCCAGCCATCACGAGCACTGATTTCAGTGCGCGCAAACCGAAATCGTAGTGAGAGCGTTTGCTGAGTTGTTCCTTCGCGAGACGATACAGCATTGTCATCTTTTTCGCGAGCTTCTTCGCAGAGTTGAAACCTTCACTGAAGAGCATGATTTCACAAATTTGTTCCAAGTCGGGCACGATCATGGTCACAGGACGGAAGAGCGCCTTCAAGTTGTCGGGTAACTCTGTTCGACCAGCGTAGCCAGGATTCATGGTGATGAAGACTCCCGTGCGAGAATCACACTTGATTTCTTTACCTTCAAACTGAAACCGTGTGAGATCGTGCTTGAGGGCTTCCTGAATTTGCTTAATCTGCGAAGAAACGACGGAGAGCACTTCCGCCTCAATGCGATTGAATTCGTCGAAACAACCCCACGCGCCGCACTGCACCAATCCATTAAAGATCGCGCCCATAGCTTTGTAGTCTAAGCCTTCGCCGCAATTGAAGACGACGCAGAGCAGCGCCATTGACTTTGCGAGGTCCTTCGTCGTCTCCGTCTTCCCGGTTCCCGCCGGCCCACTCGGCGCTCCGCCGAGTTTGTATGTGAGCGCAGTCGTTAGCGTTATGTAGCACCTATCCGTCAAACCGGTGATGACTAGACGACCATTGAGTCCCATGTACTCGTACCCGTACCTGAACTCGCCGCAGCATTGGTTGATGACGATGTCGTCGCGCTCTTTATCCCACTTGAAACGAAGTTGCGATTCCCATGCAAAGTCAGACTCGTCCAAGACAGAGTCCCGAACGAATGAATTGATGATGTCGCGCGCGTGGACATCGATGATCATCAACGTGTTCACTTTTTTGCGTTCACACGAATTTAGCTCTCCTCGAACCATCTTCGTGAGAACCTCCAATTGCGAAGAGAGCCTCTCGCCGTACTTGCGCATGGCAAGTTTGTCTCCTTCTCTGATCGCTCTGAATACATTTTGGACTTCCCACGTCCACCATATCTGCGAGCCGACGAGAGTGATCATTCCGAGCTGCGCTTTGATCCAGTCTTCGCGATCACACGTCATGTATCTCGCGATTCCGTATTTGCTCATGGCTCTGAGCGTCGAACGCATCTCTTCCTCCACCGCCGACATCCAATTCTCGACCGGTCCCTGAATACTGACCGGTGACTTAAACTTGAAAGACTCGCCCTCAGCGGAAGACACGCCCATGACGGATTTCTGGTCGGTTGAAAACAGTAGTTTGGCGCAGTTATCGAAGAGTTTGAGCATGTGCTCTTGAATCAACGTCGGGTCCGAGGCTCCCAAAATCGAGAGGAGCTCTTCGTCTGAGATGAAAAAGAAGCGAGGGAAAGCGTCTCTCTTCGTATCTAAATACTGGCTGAGGCTTTTCTGACAGATTTCCAAATCTCGACGCAGCGACTCGAGCTTACCCACTCGTCCTTCTGATTTGCAAATGTCCAAAATAAATTTCGTCTTCACCGTCTCCGTCATGAGTTTGCGGATTTCCGTATCAATGTTATCGAAGCGCTCAGCCTCTTCGGGAAGCTGTGTTCGAATGTCGTCCGAGCCACCAAAAATGCTCATCAGGTACATCCAACGTTGTTGAGTGTCAGTCCATACTTGCAAAACATTGCTCACGAGCGCTAATGTAGCCTCCCATTCTCGAACCGTCTCTATGAACGGATCTGCGTAACGACTCGCGGACATGCTTTGAAGCGTGAGACCAGTGTCTTCGAGTGCGAGAGAAATATCCTCCACCGCACACAGAACGTACGTCGTCTGGGTGTGCTTCTTACTTTTAGCCTTTGAATACGGCCGTACATCGAATCGCATCTCTTTCCAACTTTTCTCTATCTCGATCAAATCCGTCTCTATTTTGAGCTCCTTGTCGGCGCTGGCGGTTATGTCCATAATTTTTTGCGCCCGCGCGTGAAACGTCATCTCCATCAACTGCTTGAACGTGAGTTGAGTGTGCGGCGCGATCGGCTCCCACTCAACCGCTCGGAAAACGGCTTCCCAGTGACGCGGTCGAATGGCGGCCTCCTTTAAGCTTTCGATCAAGTTCAAGTCGATTTCGATGTTGTCGATTTCTTCGTGCACGGCTGAAAACAAAAGATGAGACTTTAACTCTTTTGGAAGCGCGGAAAGCTCAGAACGACTGTAGTCGAGCACGCTTGAGCGCAGCTCGGCTACGTCGAGATCGACGGTGAGCACGTCGTGCGCCCGCAAGAGCTGCGCGTGGAACAAACTTCGGCACTCGTAAATGCGCTCCATCGCGTTCAAATCAATTCTCGCACGCTCGAGTGCGTCAAAAGACTGGTGCTCGACGCCAAACGTGGATTCATCTTCTTGGATCTCGCCTAGAAGAGACAGTTTTCCGGTTATTTCATCTCGAAACGATGTAAACCGCTCAAAGCTGGCGTCGAGATTGGACAACATCTCCGCACACGTCGGTCCGTCCGAAACGAGTCGACGCGCGAACTGTGAACATTCTTCCTGAAAGTCGCGAGTGCGCTTTTGTAATTGTAATTTATACTCGGAAATCGAATCTTCGCTTTCATTGAAGACGCTCTCAGCTTTCGAACGGAGTCGGACAAGAGACGGAATCATCGCCGACACCCTTTGCGTGTCGGTTTCCTTGTGTTCAAAGCTGTACTTCATCCGTACGGCGAAACGATCGTTCACCGCTGACGAAATAACTTCGGACTCTAAATCTTTGCGCACAGTTCGAATGGTCTGCATCAATATTTTCATTCCGCGAAAGTCGCTCACTCGAGTGTGCAGGACCTTTTCACGCGCTTCGACGCGCTCGAAAACGCTCGCCATCGCCTCGACGTCGGCCTCATAGGTAGCTTCGCCGATATCTCTCATCCAATCATCGCATACATCTTTTATCGTCTCCACGAGTTTGTTCGTCCGTACTCGTATGGCGCCAATCTGAACCGGGGACTCACTGTCGACGGCGCGCTTGACGTCTTCATATTCCAAAAGAGTCCGTTGAAGGTTGTGCGCGTCGGTGGATCTCGCTAGTCTCTGCACGATCTTTGACCGATCATCCTTCCACGCTCTCTGGTATCGCTTCCACGCTTCAATGTGACGGCGAATCCCCCCGGCGAAGAGGTACATGGTGTTGCTCAGCGCGTTTGTCGCGTCTCGCACGCGCTCGTCGTCGGACACCTCTGAGCCGAAATTGAACACGTGCGTCATCGAGTGTGAAACATCGCCGAGTTCCAGCGCGAGCATAGTCGACAGGCTCAATTCGCCCTCGTGCTTCGTCTCTTGTGTCGGAGCCTCGATGCACGTTCCGTCCATCCATCGACCCAAGATGGAGGAGCTACTTGAAATCAATTGCGCGGTGTGCATGACGGACCACACAAGCTCCTTCAGCGGCGGCTCGCACACGATCTCCGCTGCTCGTAAACAAATGTCGACCCCGAAGATTGTGCCATTCACGCGCGAGGAATCTTCGAAACATTCTTTCACGTGCAACAACATGCGTTCAGTACCTCCGACGAGGGCTTCGTACACCTCATTTTCCCAGTACTCGTAATACGATCTCAACTCTTCGATTTTCCCCGTCGTGGAGTTGAATACAATCTGTTCAATCGTCAGCAGATGCTTCATCACGCCCTCGTATTCATTCCTGATGTCCGCTGATATTTTATCCACTTTGAGCTTCAGCGAAGCGAAAAAGTCTCCACTTGTAGTTGAAGCGTGAGAATCGACGCATTCGTCGACACGAAAGAAAGACGCCTCTGACATCCGCCGTATCGCAGACTCGATTTCAGATGATATATCGCGCACACTGGTGAGAGTCGTTTCGAATGCATCCATTTCTTTTGAATAAGTCTCTATAAAGTCCATTATTCCCAAAGAATTCCAATTGTACGTCTTCAGTCCGCGCTGAAGAGACGGCCCATCCAGAGCGGCGACGCGCGCCGCGAGAAGCTGTCTCTCGAGCGGCGTCAAGGAATCGAACAAGGCACAGCGTCGACTCAACATTTTCAGTAACATGACTCTGCACGCGTTATACTTTCTGTTTTGCAGCGCCACTCCTCTAATCTCCTCGGAGAGATCGTGACCGAGTCTTTGTAAATTGCGCGTCTCTTTGATGACGCCGATGAGCGCGGATGGGAAATTCACGCGCAGCGCACCGTGTTTGTCTTTGCACAAGATGGGCTGCGTCAAACTCGCGTCCAAACTCGTGTGAATGTCGAGTTTCCAATCGTGAACGAGTTGTTTCTCATAGTTCATGATCACCTTCGCCAGCGCCAAGAATTTCGCGTTCACCTCTTGCGCTTCCGGCGTGGCGCGAATCGCCTGATGATCCTCGACGCACGCGGTGTACAGGCGCATGGTGACGCGAATCTTATAAAACTGCGATCGAGCCCAGTGTATCGAACCACTCACGACGGGTTGATCTCGATTCAGCGGAGGGCCACGGCGGCGCGTGTTGAAGTTGTGACGAGTCGAATCAATCTCGCGCGAAAACTGTTCGAGAATGTCTTGCATCTTGCCCAATATTTGATTGTTGAGCATCGAGCGAGTCGATCCACAACTCGAATCCTCTTGATTGCGCGTGTTCGTTTTCAATTGCCGCACCAACTCGAACGCCCCTGTGCTGTTTCGCAACCTCTTGAAGCACGCGTCGATGAAACTGCACAGCACGCGCTCGATGCGAGTCCTCTCCGTCTTGAACGACTTGTACATGGTCTTCCATTCCAAAGCATTGGCCGCGTTGAAAATGTCAACCTCGGACATTTCGATGGACAGACACATGGCGTCCACTTTGGTGGAAATTTCATCGACGCCATCAGAATCGAGCGTCAACGCCTTCAATTGCGAACTGAGAAAGGTTCGGAAATCGTTCACCACGGTGACCATCTCGATCAACTCTTCGCACACGCCGGCGACGTAATCCGTCTTAGAGAAGAGCCGGTCGCGATCGAACTCCCATCGCGAATCTCTGTTCGAACGTTCAATTTCTTCGCGCGCGCTTAGGTATTCACGCTTCCACTCGGCGAGAATAGATCTAGAGAGACGCACGTCTCGCGTCGCGGCGGCGACGTCGTCCCCGTTCGAAACGAGAACAATCAACTCTCGATAATTCACGCTCTCGCGCACGCGGTGAATGATCGCGTCTGACAACTGCATCATCAGTGCACCCATTTTTGAATCATCGTTATAATGATGCGAAATCACCCACACCGTTCGAAGCACGCGAAGTAACGGCGGAATCGCTCTCAAGACATCTTCGAGTGGCGCGTCGCGTAAAATCTTGAAATGACCCTCCAGAGTCGACAAAAACTTGACGTTATCGACGCTTTCATCGTGCATGTTGCGTATGTCGCCGCTCAACGATTTGAAGGATGTCAACGAGCTCTGCACGCGCCGGAACAACGCACTCCGATCGACGTCTCCTCCTCTAGCGACGAATTGCTTCAACGTGTCCAACGCCGCGCGCATGCCGGAATCATCGAGTTGGGTCACCAATCCGCGAAGATCGCTCTGCCTCGCGCGCCACGCGTGAATCTCACGAAGAGGACCATCGGCGTTTGATTCGTTCGCGCCGTCACCGTCGTCCGAGTCGCGCCGTCGCGCCGCCGACAGCACCGCGCACCACTCCGACAGCGCCGCCTCGAGTTGTCCCACGAAATCCTCGTCCCGACACGCCGTTTCGGGGTCGACGACCGCCATCTCCCCGCATCGCGCGCCCTCGCCGAGCGTTCGAAACATGCCATCGCGCGTGGTCGCGTCCTCGTCTGAACCGCGCGCGTCGTGAGAGACACGATCGAGAAATTCCCGCACGTCGCGCGCGAAGCGTCGATGCGACGCCTCTCGACTCGATTCCAACGCGCCGAGAAACGGGTACCGCACGATGGCGTGCATGTCGTCGAACGTCGACCCGTGCGGCAGATATCCGTGCAACGCATCGCGAAGCGCCTTCACATCGATCGCGCTCGACTCGTCCGCGCGCTCCGGACGCACGACGAACACCGCTGGATCCGTCGACGCGTCGTCGCCGACGACGAGCTCAAACCTCGGGACGTCTTCATCACACGCAACGTCCGGCGCGAGATCGACCGCGCCCGTCGCGTCGCGCACCGACACCGACGATGCGGTCGTCGTCAACGCACCGGGCGTCTTCTGCACGCCGTCCTCGCGCGCACGACACCGAATCACGAGCGCGTCACCGCGTCCATCGTCGAGAAATTCCAACGCGCGTCGTCTGGACCCAGACGCGAATCCACACACGCGTCCTCGCGCACACGCGCGCGCGAGTCCGACGAGGTACGCGAGACGATCGTCCTCATCGTCCTCATCGTCTTCGTCGTCCTCGTCGTCCTCGTCGTCCTCGCGTCGCATCGCGCGCGCGTGTGACGGTCGTCCCTTTGACCGACCATTGGAGACACGAATCGGCACTTGGGTCTTTTTATTTTTAGCGCGCCCGGACCGCACACGACGACGCGCCGTGATGATCGAAGAACTCGAGCGATACGCTCGAGAGAGCAAGGTGGATGATTTGTTTCGCGACATGATGACTGGGTGCTTTCGAACGCGACCGAACGCGCCCGTGAGATTCGTGTTGGAATACCTCGCGAACGAGTACCCAGAGGAGAGTTTGGAACACGCGCGAGCGTACGTTGACCTGAGGGACGGCGTGCCAGGAGAAAAGACGCGTGAAACGCCGTGCGAGGACGCGGGTGCGAACGTCGTGGTCGTCGAAGAAGCATCGCGCGAGGAGGTGACGCGCGACGAGGAAGACGTGGAAGAGGTCGACGTCGAGGACGCGGCGCCGCCGCCGCCGCCGGTCGAGGACGACGGCGCGCGGCGCATGGCGCCGGCGACCGCGGATGAAGACGACGCCGCGATGCCCAAACCTGCGATCAAACGGTGTGATTCCACTCTAGACGAGGACCAGGAAGAACCGAAACTCGTCGTCGAGGATGACAAGGTTTCAGACGCGCCGAGAGAGTCGGAGCCTTGCGGCGATACACCCAACGAATCCTAAATTACACGTGTGTTCTTATCTTATCTACGACGCGTTCGAGAACAGATTTATCGTTCAACACCACCAATTCCGGTCGGTATCGTTTCAGCGCGTTCAATTCCTCTTTGGTGAGATCCGCGATCTCCTCGCCTCCGCCTCGATGTTCGTCGCGCTCAAACTCGCGTAACACTCGGCGAGCGACGTCGTCGCTCCCGCCCGACGCGTCCACCCACGCGTACCGGTCTTCGCCTCTGAACCACGTGAACTGTCGCTTAGCGTACGCGCGATTGAGCATTTGAATCTCATTGACGAGTTCGAGCACCGACGCCTCGTCCACCGCTCGCTTCCCCGCGCGCGCGGCAGCGAGAAATTCCATAGCTTGTCTGTATCCGATCGACCTCGCCGGTATGTTTTCACCCGGCGCGAGACCCGAATCCAACAACCACGCCGCCTCGTCCACGATACCGTCCACCATCATTCCCTCCACGCGCGCGTCGATCTTTCGATACAATCCCACGCGCGGCGCCGACATGAAGAAGCACCTAAAATCAAACCGCGCCTCGGGTCGACTCGCCTCGAAATCGCTCGCGTCCCGTCCCGTCTCCATCGCGATCTCATACGCGCGCGTCATACGATACCAATCGTTCTCGTGTAAACTCGCCGCCGTCTTCCCACCACCCATCGTCGTCAGCGCCTCTTTCGCCGCCGTCCACCCTCCTCGCGCTCTCGCCTCCTCCACCGCGCGCTCGGCGCGCGCTCGGCCTCGCGCGCTCGACGCCGGCGCTCCCGGTTTCCCATCCGTCAACCACTTCAGGTACATCCCCGCCCCACCGACGACGATCGCTCGGTGTCCTCGCGCGTGTATCGCATCCAACGTTCGCACGCAATCGTCGTAATATCGACTCGCGTCGTACGAGTCGTCCGCGTCGTCCCGCGCTCGCGGGTCTCGCGCGCTCAAGAGATGATGCGCGACGCCGCCTCGTTCATCCATCGTCACCTTACCCGACCCGACGTCGAGACCGTCGTACACCTGCACGGAATCGCACGAGACGATCTCGTACGTCGAGGAGGCGTCGAGCGTCGCCGCGCGCACCGCCGCGGCGCTCTTTCCGATCGCCGTCGGGCCCGTGAGCACGAGCACTTTATGCGCGTGCGACGAGGACGACGAGGAGGAGGACGCGCGCGCGCCGGAATCGCGACGGCGCGACGATGACGCCGTCACCGAGACCGTCGTCGTCGTCGCGCGAAACGCGACGCGCGCGAGCGTCGACGTCGTCGTCGTCGTCTTGAATGCAAACATTGGAGAGAGATTTCACGACGACGACGCGTCAGTGTTTGGCGTCGCATGACGTCTCGCGCGTCGAGCGACGACGACACGGACGACGACGGCGACGATGACGACGTCGTCGCCGTGTGTTACGCCGGACGCCTGACGACGAGCGCGGAATCGAGCGCGTTCACGGACGCGACAGGCGTCCACAAAGTCGGCGGCGCACCGGTTCCCTTGACGACGCGCGACGGAGACGCCGACGCCGACGCCGACGCGCGCGCGGTCGACGCGTTGGCGCGCGTGGCGTGCGCGTCGTGCGGCGCGGCGATGAGTCTGTTGATGCAGACGCACGCGCCCGCGAAGACGACGAGGGCGAGAGCGTTGTACGTGTACGCGTGCGCGAGAGGGTGTCGAGGCGACGACGCGTGGGCGTGCGTGCGAGCGACGGCGCGCGTGGACGAGGCGGATGAGGATGGGGGCGCGAGCGCGCGTGATCAAGCGTCGGTGCGCGGCGATGATGAGGGCGCGGGGATGACGATGGATGTGGATGGACGCGGCGAGACGCCGACGGGCGTCGCCGAGCGCGCGCCGACGATGGAAGACTCTTGGGACGATCCAGAATCGAGCGCGTGGTGCGCGGACGACGTCGGTGCGGAGGCGTTGAGCGCGGAATTGGACGCGATGTTGATGAGCGTCGATGTGCGAGCGTCGTCGTCGAGCGCGAGCGCGTTCGAGACGGAGCGCGAGGCGGGAGTCGAGGCGCGCGGCGACGCCGCGGCGACGGCGAGCGGAGGGACGCGGGCGCGCGCGACGCGCGTGGCGTACGACGACGCGTGTTCAAAACAGTTTGTCGAGTATTATCTCATCGCTGACGCCGAACCGCGAGGGACGCGCGCGATGTCAAACAAAGAGACGGCGCGCGCGCGGACGCTCTTGGCGCGATACGCCGAACGCGAGGGCGTCACCGTCGACGACATCGTCGCGAACGCAAAGGAGGACAGCGAGTGGACGGGTGAGGCGTACGAGCGCGGTGAGGCGACGAACGCGGACGACGCGTACTTGAAGTTTACGAAGCGTTTGAGTCGCGCGCCCGATCAGTGCGCGCGTTACGACGTCTCGGGCATGAAGTGCGTTTGGCCGACCAAGACGCCGCCGAAACCGTCGCGGTGCGAACGGTGTCAACGAGCGCTCGCGTGCGAGCTTCAGCTCACGCCCGCTTTGATTCGAGACGTTGAGGACGCGTTGACAATGCACAGAGGTGATCGTTCGCGCTTGGCGTCGGATGAAGACCTCTTGTCGTGGGATTGGCAGACGGTGTGCGTCTTCACGTGTCCGAACGCGTGCGTTCCGGACGACGCGGGCGACGTCGCGCACACGCGCGAGCGCGTCGTCGTCGCCGAGAGTGATTCGAGCGGTGATTCATTACGTCGAGCGACGCGCGTAGATTAGCATGTGAGAGATAGAATCGACGACGCAGAGAGAGGCGTCGCGCACACGCGCGAGCGCGTCGTCGTCGCCGAGAGTGATTCGAGCGGTGATTCATTACTTCGAGCGACGCGCGTAGATTAGCATGTAAGAGATAAAATCGACGACGCAGAGAGAGGCGTTGGTGTGTGCCGCGCGGGGCGCGTCGGGACCGCGCCGTCGGCATCAGCTCCAACCCTCTCCAGTCAGTGGGTGCCCCGCGGAGAGAGACAGAGAGAGGGGAGGTTGTACGAACCGCCCGAACGTCACGGCGCGCGTTCGTCGTTCGCGATGGCGACGCCGACGGCGTCGCCACCGGCACTCGGCGCGACGAACGCGCGCGACGGACGCCAGTGGTCCGCGCGACGCGTCGCCGTCGTCGTCGCGCTCTTCGTCCTCGCGGCGTGTTTGGAAATCGGCGGTTGTTACTTTTTGTGGCGGGCGCTGCGATTGAAAAGGGACAGAGCGCTCGCGCTCGCGGGGGCGATAGCGCTGACCGCGTATGGAACGGTGTTCGTGTTGGTGCCGATGGATGATTTCGGGCGCATCATGGCGGTGTACGGAGGCTTCTTCATCGTCATGTCGTACGCCTTTGGGGTGCTCGTCGAAGGATTCGTCATGGATGTCGGCGACTTTGTGGGCGCGGCGGTGGCGCTGACGGGGGTGCTCGTGTGCATGCTCTGGCCTAGATGATTATTACAATTCTAAATAATGAATGGTGTATGTAGTGTACTTTGATGTCTAATGGACGTCACATGAACGGCTTGAACGGTTTCGGACGAATCTCGATTTTGGATTTGCACCACGGGCACTTCCGCTTCGCCTTTGGCACCTGCCACACGCGCAACGCGCACTCTCCGCACTGTCGAGTGTGTTGACACGGATAGAAGACGTGTCTCACCACGCCCTCGTCGTCGTCGAAACGCGTCAAGCATATCCCGCACTCTTCGTGATTTCCGCTCATCACTCGCAATTCAAAGGACACCTTGGACGGCGCGCCGCCCTCGACGTCCTCCACAGCCTTGTCCACGTCCACCTCTTCCTCGGGCTCGATCAACGCGCACGTTTGTGTCGATGCGTCCACGCGCGTTTTCGCAGTCGCCTCCGCCGACTCACGCGCGCGTCTGAACGCCGTCGTTCCGTTCGTCGCGTCGGCGAGCGCCGCGCGCCGTCGCTTGAAATCACTAAACACGTCACCACCGCGCGCATCGACGCTCCGGACGCCCGGATGCGACGTATTTGCGCTCGCATTGACGGTGTCACGTCGTCTCGCCGCGGCCAGATTCCGAAGCACCCCACCGCGAACCGCGCCGTCCGCCGTCGGGTCTCTCGTCTCCCTCGCCGCCGACGAAGACGAGGGCCTCTCGCTCGTGGACGCCGATTCGCCCCTCTCCCGCGCCTCGGGACTCGCTCCGATCGCGCCGCCGTCTTTTTCGCGCGCGTTCGCGCGGTCCTTCCCCCCGCGCACCTCCAGACATCGCTCCACGTGCGCGTCGATGAGGGCGACGTGGGCGTGTTTAAAACAAATGGGACACGTCGCCAGGCGACTCTGCGTCGACGTCGACGTCGAGATGGCGGTCGACGTCATTCGCGATGATGACTCCGACGCGACCGTTTTCTCTCTCTGCGCGCGACGCCGCGAGAGAGAGGCGCGGAGTGTCGCCTTGGGCCGTCGCGGCGTCCGAGCTGTCGAGGGTGGTTTGAATGGAAACCGTCGACGTCGCGCGCCGCGTCGCCTCGCTCGCCGCGTCGATCGATCGGGCTGCGACAACGTTCGAATAGTGATGAGATGTAATATGGATTTGATTATTATATGACAATGAAAGTTTCAATCCTGACAACGATGATGTTCTAATACGTACGAGACGACAACGTAAAAATTGTCTGAGCAACTCGTCAACTCGTCTGATATTTTCTTGTAAGGACAAGGTCAACACGTTTTGTTAATTTATTTATTATTCGTGTCGAGCGCGCGAGTGGTGCGTCGCTCGATCACGGAGAGACCGACTGTGTGAGAGATGGTCTGAATTATTGATTCGATCACGCCATCTTGTCGTCGGCGTCGGCCTCGTGTTCCATTTGCGCGAGCGCGAACGGCCAGAGAGCCATGACGGAGGTAAAGTCTTCCATGACGCCGCCGATGATGTTTCTCTTTTCGCGAAGTTCGCGTCGGATGCCGGCGACGCAGAAGACGAAGATGAAAAACATCAACCAAGCCACGCCGTGCGTGTTCGCCTTGGCGCCCGTGGAGGCGAGAAGACCGATAAAGGTCCAGAGAAGGCCGGTGACGATGGCGCCGTTCATCACGGCGACGTTTTTATCGGCGCCGACGGCTTCCTTGCACTTCACGATGGCTTGGAACGGGAAGATCAAGTTTTTGAGGGCGCTCAACACGCGGTCCTTGGCACCCGGAGCGCTGGTACTCGCATCGAGCGGCTTGAACGCTTCCAAGAAGTCAAAGAGGCACGTGTTGAAGCTCTTGCGCTTGCGGCGGTACTCTTCGTCTCCGCCTTCGTCGAGGAGCGCTCTCCAGAGGGACAAGCACATAAAGTTGAGCGCGAGAGTGTAGGGGAAACCGGCGACGATGGAAACGGCTTGAACCATCTTCAAACCACCGCTGTACACGAGCGCGGTCGCGAGTGCACCTTCGGTGAAGCACCAGTACACCTTTTGAAGCACCGGCGGGTTTTCGTAACCCATGGCGGAGATCAAATCGTCGACGTACGAACCAGAGTCGGAAGACGTGATGAAGTAGAGGGAGACAGCGATGAGGATCAACGCTTGGAACGGTCGCGCCAACTTACCGTACGGTTCGACGACGTCGAGAATGTGGTCCGGTCCGTTTCTGCAGGACAACGGGTAGTACCCCGCGTCTTGCAACGCCTTACCCGCCGCGTATCCAGCCGTGGTGGGGTCGAGTTGTGAGCCCGAGTAACCGAAGGCGCCGCAGTCGACGGCGCCACCACCCTTGGACCAATCGACGCTAGTCGACGTACCAATGGCCATCTCCGCGACGCGTTGCATCTTGATGCCGAGAGAACCGAGAATGGTGAGGTAGAAGAATCCGAACAGCACCGGGGCGATGAACGCGCCCTTGATGAGCTGACCGACGGTTCTGCCGCGAGAGATTCTGGCGATAAACATACCCACGAACGGGGCCCAGGAGATCCACCAGCCCCAGTAGAAGATGGTCCAGTCATCCATGAAATAGAATCCGGTGCGTTTGCCCCACATTGCGTCGAAATCTTGAGTCGGATTACCAGCCACCGTGTTGACGCTGTCGATGATGTTATGCTCGCCAGAACGTCCGAGCGCGTAACCGGCCCAACCCTTGGCGGTGGATTTCCAGCTTCCGTCATCGTGCGTCCATCCATTCTTGCCATTTCCGAGGAGACCACCCGTGAGCGCGGGCCAGGCATCGCAATCCCAACCGACGACGGTCACCCACTGGAGGTAGTGGCCGATGGATTGAACAAAGCTGTTCATCAAGAACATCGGATCGTCGACGCAGATGAGACCGAATAAGAAGATCAAACCGATCGAGAACGTGATCTTTGAAAGAAGTCTGATACCGTTCTTCAAGCCACTGATGACGGAGACGCACGCGATACCGGTGATGATCCAGATGATCAAGCCCTTTGTCGTGTCAGAGTTCGGGTTGACGTCGCTGTTGAGGCGAGCGATGGTCGTGGCGATGGTCGTGACGCCGAGGCCGAGAGACGTGCACACGCCGAACGTGGTGCACGAGATGGACAAGGCATCGATGAGATCACCGATGAGACCGTTGACGTTTTCACCCAAAAGCGGGTAGAACGCGGCGCGAATCGTCATCGGGCGACCGTGTCGGTAGCAAATGACGCCCAACGTGATGGCCACGAGGACGTACGGAATCCAACCGTGAATACCCCAGTGGAAGAGCGTGATGAAAATGGCTTGTTGCGCTCGCTGATCATCATTAACGATGGGGATCTTCTGCGGGTTGTAGTAGTTCATGCGGTAGTACCACATCGGTTCGGCGACGCCAAAGGTGTACAAACCGACGCCGATGCCGCACGCAAACAACATCGAAAACCATTCGTAATCGGAAAAGGCGGGTTTTTCGTCGTCGCGTCCGAGTTTCACGTCCTTGTACTTCGTGAACAACAGGTAAATGATGAAAATGAACCACACGTCTTGCGTCGCGATGTACAACCACGTCCAGTTGACGGTGATCCACGCTTGCCAGCCCTTCACCTCCTCGGCGGCGTTGACGCCCGCGGAGAGCGCCCAGATGACAAAGGTCCAGAGCACGAGAGAGGCGAGACCGGAGCTCACCCAGTTCATGCGAAGCATCTGCGCGCGAGGATGATAAAAGATCGTGCGACATGTCAGTCACTCGTTCAATTCAATTCATTTGTTGGTCGTTTCGTACATATGAGTAAACAGTGAGACCAGAGACATCGAATCGTCCTCAGCGTCACCCCCCCCCGACGTGGCGGGGTGTCCCGGTCGCCCCCGCCTGCGATTCAATCGCGCGCGCGACGATTCCCCCTCGCGGCGACGCGACGCGGCGACGCGACGCGCCACGAGCGTCGAAAATACGCGCAACAAAAAATCTAAAATACATCTCTCTCGCGCGCACGCACCGGGTACCCCGCGATGTCGACGGAAACCCAACGGCTCGGTCGAACGAATCGCAAAATGTTGGACTCATCCTTGAAATTGAGCGGGTCCGCGCCCGCGGCGGGCGTTTTCGCCTTTTCGGTGGTATCACTCATCGCGACGGCGCGCGTTCGAGACGACGATTTTCGCTCGATCGGTCGAGCGCGCTCTCGCGATCACTCGTCGACGCGCGTCGAGAGGTGACGAGACGACCGACCGCGCGCGCGATTTCGATCGCTCGAATCGCAATGGCTTTTTTGTCGCGGTGCCGACGCTCTATGACCCCTCTTTCTAGAGTCATGACTCGCCGTCGTTTTGAACACATATCTCACACACATCCATCTCCCCACTCGATATTTTTCACGTTCCCCTTCGCGCCGATTTCTTTCAATTTTCCCGCCGTGTGCGTGATTGTGCCACGTCAGCACGCATCAGCACACACGTACTATCGTACGTACTTAGTCGTCCGTGGGAGTACTTACGGAGTACGACGACGATGGATCGGCGTACGCACGCGCACGGTATGGAAGACGCGAGACGCG
>Ga0181573_10000026_pt1 | contig 128557 bp, 104 predicted proteins | sample 101ome_25_FD_148643 | JGI IMG/M metagenome (GOLD analysis project Ga0181573, IMG submission 148643) | Coastal salt marsh microbial communities from the Groves Creek Marsh, Skidaway Island, Georgia - 101409BT metaG (spades assembly) | ecosystem: Environmental > Aquatic > Marine > Intertidal...
ACCTCGCGAAGACGGAGCCGACGGAAGCGTCGGCTCCTCACCGACGGCGTGCGGGCGCAGGAGAGCCGGGGAGGCCCCAATTCGGGGGGATTGCGCTCCGATTCCCGGCCATTCTAGGATACCTTCCCCAAGCGAGGGACCGATTCCCCCGGGTCTCCTCGGTCGCGAGCGTACGGGGGGGCGCCCGGAGGGAGTCAGCGATGAAGGTCGCCGTGCCAGGGCTTCTGATCCTGATCGGGATGGTCAGCCTGATCTGGATGGGGATCGTGCAGGGCGCGATCCCGGAAGTCGGTGTTCAGGGCCTCCAGACGGGACAGTTCGCCGGTCGTCAGGTCCGCCTCCAGGGGGTGATCGAGGCGATCGAAACCGATGTCCGACCGATGCGCTTCACGATCCGCGACATGCAGGACCCGGAGGTCCGCTACCCCGTGATCGTCGACGATCACCGCCCCGACATCTTCAAGCCGGACACGGATGTCGCCGTCATCGGGATCCTCGATCCGGAGACGGGGGTCTTCGAGGGGACCAAGATCTTCACGAAGTGCCCCTCGAAATACGAGGCCTCCGATCCCGGCTCGATGGGCTCCGTCGCCGCTCGGAGCGGCGAATCCGTCCCCCCGGAGGATCCCCCGATCGACCCGGAGTGAGCCCGGTCCCCCGGTCTCCGTCGCGCTGTCATCCCCGGCGTCCCGCCGTGCAACTCCGAGACTAGGGCCTTCCGCATGTCCAATGCCTTCGACTACCTCGATCTCGCCCGCGGCCTCGTGCTCCTCGGAGGCGCGGTCGCGCTCCTCGGGGTCCTCGCCGTGCTCATCGGCAGCGCGGTGCAGGACCGCCGCTTCGTCCTCAGCGCCCGTCGGGCGGTCGCGGCGACGAGCTTCCTGACCATCGCCTCGGCGATCCTCCTGACGGTCGGGTTCGTGGACGGTCGCTACGAGCGCTCCTACATCTACAACTACTCGGAGAAGGGGCTGCCCCTCGGCTACAAGATCGCCGGCCTGTGGGGAGGGCTCGATGGTTCGATCCTCTTCTGGGCCGCGCTCATCGGCGTGGTCGCCCTGATCACCACGATCGGCTTCCGCCGGGGACAAAGCGATCCCCACGGGCGTCGAATGGAGCCGTGGGTCTACCTCGTCTTCGGCGTGGTCCAGCTCTTCTTCCTGACCATCATCGGGTTCGTGAACAACCCGTTCGAGCTGCTGCTCCACTCCCCATCCTTCGCGGGTGATCTCCAGGCGTTCCTCGCCCGCTTCCCGGGCGGGGTCGTGGAGGACGGCTCCGGGCTGAACCCTCTCCTCGTCAACTACTGGATGATGATCCACCCGCCCTGCCTCTACTTCGGCTGGGTCGTGTACACGGTCCCCTTCGCCTACGCCATCGCCGCGCTCATCACCGGGGAGCAGGGGAACTACTGGATCACCCGCATCCGTCGCTGGACGATGATCGGGTGGCTGTTCAACACCACCGGGATCATCCTCGGAGGGCTCTGGGCCTATGTCGTCCTCGGCTGGGGCGGCTACTGGGCGTGGGACCCCGTGGAGAACGCGAGCTTCCTCCCCTGGTTCACCTCAACCGCGCTCCTCCACTCGATCATGGTCCAGGAGCGCCGCGGCATGCTCCGCACCTGGAACGCCTTCCTCGCCACGACGACCTTCGTCCTGAGCATCTTCGGCACCTACCTCACGCGCAGCGGCGTGGTGAGCTCGGTCCACGCCTTCGGGAGCGGGAACGCGGTGGGGATGTGGTTCCTGTGCTTCCTGCTCGCCACGATCGCCACCTGCCTCTTCCTCATCGCGCTGAGGCAGCCGAACATGCGGGCGGCCCACCGGATCGAGTCGGTCTGGTCCCGCGAGGCGATGTTCGTCATCAACAACCTCGTCCTCTGCGCGATTGCGGCCTGCATCCTGATCCTCACCATGTGGCCCAAGATCTCCAAGGAGTGGCTCGGGCAGGACATGAGCGTCCTCGCGCCGGTCTACAACAAGGTCACCGTGCCCTTCTTCGTGCTGCTCCTCCTCATCACCGCGATCGGGCCCGCCCTCGGCTGGATCCGCACCAGCCGGAGAGCCGCCGCGCGGAACCTCATCCTGCCGATGGTGGCCTCCCTCCCCGTCGCGCTGGTGATCCAGTACGGCGCCGAGCTGATCCACGGCGGGGAGCCGCGGCCGCTCGACTTCTCTGCGCGGCTCTACCCGACCTTCGTCCTCCTCTACGTCTCCGTGCTCATCTCGTTCACCGTCCTCTACGAGGTCCTCCGGACCGCGAGCAATCGGGCCCGGCGATCGGGGGAGGGCTTCGCCGCCGCGCTCGTCACGCTTCTCCTCCGGAACAACCGGCGCTACGGCGGCTACTTCGTCCATGTCGGGCTCGCCGTGATCTCGATCGGGATCGTCTGCTCGTCGATGTACAAGGTGCAGAAGGACTTCTCGATGGAGCGAGGGGAGTCGGTGCGCATCGGCACCTACGAGCTGACCCTCAGCGACGTGATTCAGGAGACCGAGCCGAACTACGAGGAGGGGCGCGTCTACGCGCGGATGGCGCTGCAGCTCGATGTCCGCACCGACGCGGGGAGGACCTTCCAGGTCTTCCCCGAGCGGCGCGTCTACCCGAAGAAGGACAACCAGGCGGTGACGGAGGTCGAGATCCGCAAGGGTCTCCTCGAGGACCTCTACGTCTTCTTCCAGAGTTCGGACGAGGCCGGACACATCAACCTGTCCCTCTTCCGGAATCCGCTCATCAATCTCGTCTGGGCCGGCTGGATCTTCATGATCGCGGGGGGGGTGTACGCCGCCCTGCCCCTCGGACGAAAGCGGGTGGGTCTTGCGGACTGAACCGGCTCGGGGACCGCTCGCGGCCCTTCTCCTCGCGCTGCTGCTCACGGCCCCGGTCCTCGCCGACGGGGACGCGCCGGGGGGCGGCCACGGCGTGGCGGTCGACCCGCTCCCCGTCGAGTCCGGGATCGACGTCGACCGTCTCCAGTGGCTCTACGAGAACGTGGTCTGCGCCTGCCCCAAGGAGAACTGGAGCAAGACCCTCGCCGCGTGTCCCGACGGCTGCGCCATCCCACAGAAGATGGAGATCCAGCGCGCCATCGTCGCCGGGCTCGGGGACGACGAGATCATCGATCAGCAGGTCGCGCTCCATGGCGCGAAGGCCCGGGCCGATCCCGGCATGCGCGGCGCCGGGGCGGGGGCGTACTTCCTCCCGGTCGTCGCCCTCTTCATCTTCTCGTGGATCGCCGGCGCGGCGGTCCGTCGCTGGTCGATCGACGGTCGGGCCGCCCGCGAGTCGCGGCGGGACCGACAGGGCGCCCTCTCCGCGGAGGATGTCGCCCGGATCGAGCGAGACCTCTCCCGTTTCGAGTAGGAGCTCTCCCTTGGAAGCCGTCCTCGTCGTCGTCAGCCTCCTCGCCGTCTGCTGGATGATCCAGCCTCTCTTCGGGGTCCGCCGCTCCTGGGCGCCTCGCGAGACCGCCACCATCGAGAGGCAGCTCCTCGATGAGCGCGCGCAGCTGCTGCGTGCGATGAAGGACCTTGAGCAGGAGCAGGAGGCGGGGTCGATCAGCGCGGATGAGTTCGAGGAGCTCCGGGCGGACTACATGGCGGACGCCGCCGCGGTCTATCGGCGCCTCGATGAGCTGGGCATCGACATCGAGGGGAGCGACATCGAGGGGAGCGACAACGAGGGGAGCGACCGATGATCTCGACCCGCCGGAGGGCAGGACTGCTCCTCACCCTCTCCGTTCTCCCTCTCCTCACCGCCTCCGTCCGCGCCCAGGAGTCGGGCTCCGCGGAGCCGATTCCGATCGACCTGCGCCTGACCCTGGTGGAGATCTCCGAGCGTCTCACGCGCGGGGTGGGGGAGGATGCCCTCGAGGCTCCGCCTCCGGCGGTCCTCGCCGGGGCCGAGGTCGAGCTGGAGAGCGCTCTCCCCGGCGGCGGGACCGACATCGCCCGCACCACCGCGGACGACGGCGGCGCCGTGCGCTTCCGCTTCGATGCGAGGGTGCCCGGGAGTCCCTACACGCTGACCGCCCGGACCGCCGATGGCACCGTCTACATCTCGAAGCCGCAGTCGATGGCCTCGATCGAGGAGAGCGTCAGCCTCTTCCCGCTCCGCGACGACCCGACCGGCATCGACCAGCGCATGATGATCACCGCGGCCCGGCGCAGCGACGATGGGTCGAAGATCCGGGTGCAGCAGCTCGTCAGCTTCCAGGCTCAGTTCCTTCATGCTCACCGCTCGGTGCCCGAGGTCGGCGGTGGCGGCATCGTCTTCCCCATCCCGCGGGGCGCGCGCCTCAACTCCCTGAGCTTCCGCGAGGAGCCGGTCTCCGACCTCACGGTCCAGGACTTCGGAGAGCGGGGAACCGGGGTGCTGATCCCGGAGACGATCTTCCCGAACGATCGGGGCTTCCTCGAGGGAGAGTACGAGCTCGATGTCGCGGAAGGATCGGTGTTCCTGCTCGATCTCCACCGATGGTACGACATCGTCGCCTTCTTCCTGTTCCTCGCGGAGGGCGATCTCTCCGTCGCCTGGAGCGAGGCCGGGACCGCGATCCCCGACGGTCTGCAGCCGCTCGGATCCCAGGTCCTGCAGGCCGAGGCGGAGCCCTTCCTGCACTATCAGGATGCCGGCAGAGCCCCCGCCGGCTCCTCGATGGGCATCCCGGTCCGCTACGATCCGGGCGCGACTCCGGATGTCCCGCCGCCCCGGGAGATGCGCCTCGAGCTGCAGCTCATCGACATCTCCGGACTGATCGAGGCGAGCCCCGAGCACGGACAGCAGATGCCGGACCCCGCGCTGTTCGTCCTCCGCAACGCCACGGCGGAGCTGAGCTGCTGGACCCTGGAGGGGGAGCGGGAGACGGTGACCGCGACCGCCGACCGGAACGGCTTCGTGATCTTCGAGCTCGGGCTGCGAAACCCCGGCTCCCCCTTCTCCGTCACGGCCCGCGCCCCCGGTGCGGGAGATGCGGGGGAGGTGTTCATCTCGAAGGAGGAGCAGCTCGGCCCCCGCGCCGGTCGCTTCAACATGTACCGCACCACCGATGACCACGGGAAGCTGACCCAGCAGCTGATCATGAAGATCGTCACCGTCATCCCCGGTCAGGATGAGGGGGCGGATGAGAAGATGGTGCAGGTCCGGCAGATCGCGCCCGTCGTGTACGACGGCGTGGCGGCCTACACCGGCCCTCCCGGCGCGGAGGGCGCGGGGCTGTTCTTCCCCGTCCCGGCCGGGGCCACCGTGACGAGCCTTCGCTTTCAGGAGGACGATGTCCTCGACCTGACCGCCCGCGAGGTGGAGCACTGGGGCTACGGAGTGCCGATCCCCGGGCCGGTCTTCCCCCTGACCCGGGGCTCCCTGATCGGGACCTACGTCCAGACGGTGCGAGAGGGCGAAGTCCTCGACCTCGGGTTTTCGGCGGTGGTCGACACCGGTGCGTTCCAGGTCGCCTACGAGGAGGGCGCGTTCTCCCTCGATGCCGAGCTCACCGGCGAGTGGGGGAGTCCTCTCCTCTCCGAGCCGCGGACGCAGCAGATGCCGGATGTGGGTCGCACCGTGGTGGTGCACTCCTCGAACACCCCGGTCCCGGCGCACGAGACGGTGCGGATTCCGATCCGCTTCGGCCCGCCTCCGGTCTCCACCCGCACGATCCTCGTCACCGCGCTCATCCTCCTCTCCTTCGCGGCTCCGGTCGTGGGGGGGCTCTGGGTCGCCCGGCGACGCGACTCCGCGGCCGGCCTCGTCGCACGAAGGAGTCGGCTCGAAGCGCTCCATCGGGCGGGGGAGCTGAGCGAGGAGGACTACCGCGCGGAGCTCGCCCGCATCGACGCGATCGCGGCGGGACCACCGACCGACCCCGGGTCCTCCGGAGCGCCGACTGCGCCGCAGCTGCAGGAGTCGCTCGAGGTGCTCGAGCGCTCCCTCCCGACCCTTCCCCCGGAGGCGGCCGAGCACGCGGAGGCGCTCCTGCGCGCGTTGCAGACCCCACGGGTGTCGACTCCCGATGATCGAGGCGACACCGCATGAGCGGCGGTCTCCCCGCGACCACGGAGACCGTCGTCCTCGCCGATCGGCTTGGGAAGAGCTACGGCGAGCGCGCCGCGCTGGAGGAGTTCGACCTGACCGTCCATCGCGGGACCTGCCATGGACTCTGCGGGCCGAACGGCTCCGGGAAGACCACCTTCCTGAAGCTCCTGACCGGTCTCTTCCGGCCCTCTTCGGGGAGCGTGGAGGTCCTGGGGCTCCCCATCCCGCGCCGCGCCGTCGAGGTGCGCCGTCGGCTGGGGGTGCTGCTCGATCAGCCTTTGGTGCCGCATCACCTCTCTCTGGGGGAGGCGTTGCGCTACATGACCGACCTCCACGGGGGGCGGATCCCGCGCGCCCGCTCCGCCGCCCTCCTCGATCGGGTGGGCCTCTCCTGGCGTCGGCGGGATTCGATCCGCACCTTCTCGCGGGGAATGGCGCAGCGGGCGAGCCTCGCCCTCGCGCTGCTGCCCGATCCCGAGCTCCTGATTCTCGATGAGCCCTTCACCGGTCTCGATCCCCAGGGCTGCGCTCTGGTGGAGGAGGTCATCACGGAGAGGGTGGCAGCGGGGGGGACCGTGATCCTCGTCACCCACGAGCTCCGTCGCGCGGAGCGCCTCTGTGATCGCGTGTCCTGGCTGGAGCGGGGGCGGCTCCGCCGCACGACCGAGCGGGGGAGCTGGTCCGCCGCGGAGATCGAGGGGGTGGCGTGAGCTCCCTCCGAACGGTGATGCGACTCGTCCGCTGGGAGTGCATGCGTGAGCTGCGCCGCGGGGAGATCGTGGTCAGCATGATCCTCTTCGCCCTCGTCTCGATCTTCATCCTCAGCTTCGCCATCGACCCGGGGACCCAGACCGCGGTCCGGGCCCAGCCCGGGATCCTGTGGACGGTGCTCCTGCTCGCCGGGAGCATCGGAGTCGAGCGGGCGTTCGGCCGCGCAGGAGAGGAGCGGGTGCTCGAAGGCCTCCTCCTCGCTCCGGTGGGTCGGGTGTCGATCTACTACGCCCGGGTCATCTCCACCTGGCTCTTCGTCGCCGTGATGAACCTCGTCGTGATCGCCGCCTTCCTCGTCCTCTACAACGTGCGGACCGACTTCGCGACCTTCCTGACGATCCTCGGAGGGGCATGGGCCGCGGGGATCGGCTTCTGCGCGGTGGGCGTCACCCTCGCCGCCATGACGCGCACCGTTCAGGGTGGGGAGATCCTCCACCGGCTTCTCCTGCTGCCGCTGCTCATTCCCGTCTTCAAGGGGGTGGTGAGCCTGACGACCCAGGCGCTCCGCGGCCAGGAGATCGGCCCCCGGGAGATCGCCATCATCCTCGCCTTCGACCTGGTCTACCTCGCCGCGGGGCAGCTGCTCTTCGACGAGATCGTGGCCGACTTCGAGGGCTGATCCTCCACCCCGCGGGATGCCGCATCGAGAAGGAGCGCTCATGAGCGTCAGCGATGTCGAACGCGCCGATCGGGCCACGCCCGGGTTGTCCCCTTCGATGCTCGTCCACGCCGTGGTCGCGCTCGGTCTCATCGCGTGGCTCAATCATCGGATCGCCCACGCCGTCCCCTTCTCGGTGAAGAAGATCGAGCAGAGCTATCTGATCTTCTACTACCACCTCCCCTCCGCGCTCAGCTGCTCGATCTTCTTCGCGATCGTCCTGGTGGGGAGCATTCAGGTGCTGCGCACGGGGAGCGCGGAGTGGGATCGTCGAGCGGTGGTCGCGGGGCGGGTGGGGGTGGCCGCCTGCGCCGCCACCCTCGCGAGCGGTTCGACGTGGGCGAGCGCCGCGTGGAACACCTGGTGGGACTGGGGGGATCCGCGCCTGATGACCGCGGCGATCATGTTCTTCACCTACGCGGGCTACGTCCTCCTGCACGCCCAGGTCGAGGATCCGGTCCGGCGAAGGCGGTTCGGAGCGATCTACGGGATCCTCGCCTTCGTGAACATCCCCCTGACGAAGTATGCGATCGAGTGGTTCGGCGCGACCGCGCACCCGGCGGAGCTCTCGAACATCGCGACCGACGAGGCGATCGTCATCACGAAGTCGGTGGGAGTCCTCGCGTTCTTCACCCTGTACTGTCTGGTCTATCGCTGGGCCCTCCAGCGGGAGCGAACCAAGGATCGGCTGCGGTCGGTCCTCACGCGGGTCCGCGCGATCGAGGAAGGAGCGGCGGCATGAAGGTGCAACGGCAGGCCCACGGACGGTCGAGCGCAGGGCGCACGATCCTGAGGCTCGGGATCGGATGGCTCGCGCTCCTCCCCGGCCTCCTGCTCGCCCAGGCGGATGGCGCCGCGGCAGCGGAGGCGCCGGTCGACTTCCGCGGCAAGGTCACCCTCGCCTACGGCCTCGTCGTCGGCTGCATCATCCTGTTCGTCGTCCTCTCCGCCCGGCGGAACGCGGCGATCGACGAGGACATCGAGTTCCTCGAGCGGCGGGTGGATGCGTTGGAGAGGAACGGCGAGGAGAGCTGACCGCTCCCTGCCCCGGGCGATGGTCTCCGGTCCTTCGGGGACCTCACGACGAAGAGACCCTGACGCGAAGAGATCCGGACGCGAAGAGACCCGGATGCGAAGAGACTCTGACACGAAGAGACCCCGACGGGCGCGGGCCCATCGGGGTCTCTTCGTCAGCCTCCCGCGCCGAGCGATCGGCCCGGCGGTCGGGACGCTAGGTGATCTCGTCGAGCTTCTTCTCGAGGATCGACTTCGGCTGCGCGCCGACCATCTGATCGACCTTCTCGCCTCCCTTGAAGAAGATCAGGGTCGGGACCCCGGTGATGCCGAACTTGGCGGCGATCTCCGGAGCGGCCTCGATGTCGACCTTGCCGACCTTCACGCCCTTCTCCGCGTACTCGTGGGCGAGCTGGTCGACGATCGGGGCGAGCGTCTTGCAGGGACCGCACCAGGTGGCGTAGAAGTCGAGCAGGGCGGGGGCACCGGACTCGATGATCTCGCTCTGGAAGTTGGTGTCGTTGATGTCGAGGGTCGTGCCGGACATGTGCGTCGTCTCCTTCCGGATCCCTCCCGGGGTTGTCCGACCGTGGTCGGCGCTCCGCGGGTGGGGTCGTGAACTCTGGGGTGTTCGGGATTCGGCGGCCGCGCAGGCGCCCCCGAATCCCCTATGCTGCCGGGAATCACCCGCGGGGGGAAGCTGAAACCGTCGGCTCCCGGGTCGGGGGGCTCAGGCGCCTTCCGGGGCGCCCGGCGGAGGAGGGCCCTCGGGGAGGGCCATGCGGGTCCCCCGGGGAGCATCCGTCGGTCGGTAGTTCTCCACCCGGCTCTCGCCGAGCTTCCAGGAGAGCCAGGCGGGCTTCCCGTCGACCTGGCCCGGAAACTCGATCAAGCCGACCCTCGCCTCGGAGACCACGCCGCCCAGCTCCTCGATCTCCCGGGAGAGGGTGCGGAAAGTCTCGAAGTGCTGTCGCTCCGCCTCCCGGCGCCGCAGATCCGCCGAACCACGGCTCTCGCGGGAGCGCTCGGTGCCCTCCGCTGCGGGCTCGCCGCCTTCTTCCCGATCGGGGGCTCCCGAAGCGCTCGCCGAGGAGCGGGCACGCCAGGTCTCGACGAGGTCGCGCGCGATTCGATTGAGGAGGGGAAGGCGGGCTTCGACCTCGGAGGGGGTGAGGGGGCGGAGGGCGGTGGTCGGCATGGGGAGCAGGCTCCTCTCCACTCCCGGGGGAGTGCTCGGACGGCGCGCAGACGATGGGACCCGCCCGGAACATCGGGTGGGGCGTCCACGGACCTCGGGGGGGACCTTCAGACGACGGATCGGCCGGACGATGACGGCGGCGGTCGGCGCAGGGCGTGCGAGCCGGGCGGGGTTCCCTCCGCTGCTCGAATGGTAGTGAACCCTCGACGCGGTTGCAACGCCGACAGCTTCGACGGTCTCTCTTCCGACCGCGGCGGCTTCCGGTCACAATCCCGGAGTGGGAACGCGCGGTGTCCCGCCCCCCGAGAGGAGTCCCCGATGTCCGGAGTTGCTCCCCGCTTGATGCCCCTCTTCGAGATCACCGCCGGCGACTGGACGGTGCGGGCGATCGACGGGGGAGCGATCGCGCTCGACGGGGGTGCGATGTTCGGATCGGTCCCCCGCCCGATGTGGGAGCGCCTGATCCCGCCGGACGGGCGGCACCGCATCCCCCTGGCGCTGCGCCTCCTCCTGCTCGAGAACGAGCGCCTGGGTCGTCGCGTTCTGGTGGATGGTGGCGTGGGGGACAAGGAGGACGAAGCGTTCCGCGACCGCTTCGGGGTGGACGGCGCCCCCCTCGTCCAGCGGCTGGCGGCGGGGGGAGTCGAGGCGGAGAGCATCACCGATGTGATCGTGACGCATCTCCACTTCGACCACGCGGGGGGGCTGACCCGCCTCGCCGAGGATGGGAGCGCGGTGGCGGTCCTCCCCGGCGCCCGGCACCATCTTCAGGTGAGCAACCGGGACAACGGCCTCTCGCCATCGGTGCGGGAGCGCGCCAGCTACCTCCGGGAGAACATCGAGCCCCTCCTCGACGGGCTCCTCGAGCTCAGCGATGGGGACGGAGAGCTCTTCCCCGGGGTCCGGGTGGAGCGGTGCGACGGCCACACCGTGGGGATGCAGACGATCCGGATCGAGGGGGGAGGCGTGGTGGTGCGCTACCTCGCGGACCTCGCCCCCACGCACCATCACCTGCGGATCCCCTTCACCATGGGCTATGACATCTGCGCGACCACGGTGATGGAGGAGAAGCAGCGGATGCTCGATGCGACGGTGGAGGAGGACGCGATCCTCGTCTTCGAGCACGACATCCAGGTCGCGGCGGCGCGGCTCGTCGAGGAGAAGGGCCGCTGGGTCCCGCGCCCGCTCGAGCCGTGATCCCGCGCCCCGCTCACGCGGAGCGGATGCGCGCCGCGCCGGTGTAGATGTTGAAGCCGCTCCGCCCCGCGAAGCCCAGGAGGGTCACCCCGAACTCCTCCGCCGTCTCGACCGCGAGGCTCGACGGTGCGCCGACCGCGACGAGGATCGGGATCCCCGCCCGCACCGTCTTCTGCACGAGCTCGTAGCTGGTGCGCCCGCTCACGACCAGGATGCGATCGTGCGCGGGGAGCTCCCCCCGCGCCGCGAGGGCCCCGACCACCTTGTCGAGGGCGTTGTGCCGTCCCACATCCTCCCGGACGAGCTCGAGCCCTCCGTCGGGACGGAACAGCCCCGAGGCGTGGATGCCCCCGGTCCGCTCGAAGAGCGGCTGCGCCTCCCGGAGACGATCGGGGAGGGCGCGGAGCAGGGTCTCCTCGACCGTCGGACCGGCCGGGACCGGGGTCAGCCCCTCGTCCCGGAGGGCATCGAGGCTCGCCTTCCCGCAGACCCCGCAGCTGCTCGTCGTCAGGAAGCTCCGCGTCAGCCGATCGATGTCGACCGCGACCCCGGGCCGCAGCTCCACGGTCACGATGTTGAAGAGCTGGGGGGAGCCGGCGGGGAGACCGGGGGCTCCGGTGCAGTGATCGACCCGGGCGACCGCGTCGGGGGAGGGGAGGATCCCCTCCGCGTGCAGGAACCCGATCGCCAGCTCGAAGTCGTCCCCCGGGGTCCGCATCGTCACGGTGATCGTCCGCTCGAGCGGGGCGGTCGCGCCCGGGGGGGTGAAGCGGAGGCGGATCTCCAGGGGCTCCTCGGTGGCGACGGAGTCCCTCCCCCGCGGCGGCCGATCGTCACGCCGGCGCTCGAGGTCGATCCGGACGACGGGACCGCGGGCGCCACCGCTGGCGTCGGGGGAGGGGAGATCGCTGCGCTCGGTCAAGGCACCTCCTGGCGCGGGTCGGCGGCCCGCGGGGGGAGTGTACATCCTCCGAGCGGGGGGGGGCAGGAGATGGAAGAGCGCCCCGCCCCCCTCCGGGGGGGCGGGGCGCTCGCGGGGTCCTCTCGCCGGGCTATCCGGCATAGGGGTCCTCGATCACCTTGTCCATGAATCCGTGATCGTATTCCCACGGGTTGTAGATCGGCGTGTCCGGGGGGTAACCCGCCCCATGTGTGCTCTGGAAGGTCATGTTCGCCCCATCGTCCCAGAGCACGCGCCGCACGTAGACCGTGTTGGGAGTGAACGGTGGCAGGTTGTTCGGATCGAGCAGGTCCGGGTCATAGAACCAGTTCCGTCGCGGCGGCACGTAGACATTCGAGGAGCCCCAGGGCGCCGTCGCGTACTGACTCTCGTAGAGGCAGGCGAACGCCCCGTTGATGTTGCAGTCGACCTTGCCGCCCCCGTCTTTCCACTTCTCGTGGAAGCGGGGGAGGTTCTCGAAGCCTCCCGAGTAGGTCCCGCCGCCGTCCGGCGTTCGGACGTTGCCGGTGATCATGGCGAGGTTGTAGGTCGTATCGGAGGCCGTGGGAGGCGGATCCCCCTCCTCCTTCGAGTCGTCCCACGCGTTGGAGAGCAGGTTCACGGCGTCCGCGATGACCGCGCACCCCTTCTTCTGCACGGTGTTGTAGTCCCCTTCGATGTACAGCGGCGCTTCGGTGACGAAGGTGAGCGGGGCGAGGAGCTCCGCGCCGTTGGTCAGGCGAATGCCGTTCGGCTGCGACGAGCTGGTGTCGGTCCGGTAGGCGTAGATCAGACCGTTCTCAGGGAAGTGACCGGAGGCGTTCAGGGCTTCCATGTCGATCTCGGTCAAGGTGACGTCAGTGCCCTCTCGCGCGTCGTACATCGTCCTCGTATTGAGCACGCCCCAGGGGAGAGAGATCGGGTCGCCATTGCCGTCGTAGGCCTGGCCGTCCTCGATGACGAGGTCCGCGTTCTGATGGAAGTAGCCGTCGACCTCAATGGTCGGGAGGTTCGGAGCCGCGACCTCCGTCACACCATGGGAGCCGTCCTGCACGGTGCCGTACCAGGTGTCCAGAGCGAGTTGAGTCCAGCTCTCGTTCTCCGAGTCCATGTTCACCGACATGTTGATGAAGGTGTTGGTCTCCGACCGGCGGATGTTGACGGAGCCGGTCGAGACCGCGCCATTGTTCTTCCGCTTCCGGTAGATCGATCCCGTGGCGCGGAAGTAGTCCGTGTCGACCTGCAGGGAGTTTCCGGCGCCTACGTAGATGCTCCCGTTGGCGTGAACGCGCCCCTCCAGGTACATGGTCGGGCCGGGGAGGATCTCCAGGTCGTCGTCGAAGAAGATCATGAACTGAAAGAGCGGGGTCATCGTCACGTCGACGACCTGGCTGACCCGGGCGAAGCCGGAGTCGTTCCGGGCTTCCGCCACGATCTCGTACGGCTGGATCGCCATGGTGACGCCATCGGAGTCGACACGGTTGATCCCCTCGCCGACTGGAGTGGCGGTCCACGCGACCTCCACCCCGCCGACCACGGAGGTATCGCTCTCCGAGGGGGGGAGGAAGTTCGCGACTTCACTCAGCATCTGCTTCTTCGCGAGGTTCGTGACTCCCTCGGCGATGGAGAGAGCCCCGGTACGCTCCAGCTCGTAGCGGGTCGTCCGGCTCTGGAGCACGGAGAGTGAGATCAGGGCAATGATCATCCCGCCGACGATGGCGGAGAAGGCCAACGCCATGGCGAAGGCCGAGCCCCTCTCTCGGAAGCGGTATCCCCCCCGCGGTAGCTGCTGCATTTCGAACTCCCTCTCGGTGTTCGCTGGGGATCCCGACGGATCCCCGGATGTTCGGTTGGCGTGCCGGGTCGGTGACGATGAGGGCCGGGTGGCCTCGTCCCTCAGTTCCGCATGTGGATGCTCTGGGTGGAGGTGAAGGTCACGGGGGCGCCGTCGGAGGTCGTCCGGTCCGCACGGATCCGAACCTCGATCTCCTTGAACTCGACGGTCGGATCCTCGGTGTAGGTCGTGAACTCGACCTCGGTGATACCCACCCCCAGGATCTTGAGGAGATGGGGACCGACGTAGATGCCGAAGGTGCCGGAATCCGGGTTGAGCCGGGCGGTGTAGACGATGGGCGACCACTCGATCTCGCCGGTCTGCTGGTCGTATCCGTGACCGTTGTCATCGAGATCGGTGTGGAGCAGGAAGTCGAGCTCCGTGCCCTCCTCCAGGACGCGAGGGAAGGCGGTCCCGCCAAGGGTGACCCGGCCCGTCTTGTGGAGGACATCCCCCAGCTTCGAGAGCGCGGTCTGCACCTCGTTCTGGGCCCGGTAGTCCTCATCGGCGTAGGTCGTGAACCGTGCGGTCTCGGTGGAGATCGCGAGCGTGCCGACGAGAAGGAGGGTCAGGATCACCATCGAGATCAGGACCTCGAGGAGTGTGAACCCGGACTCGCGGCTGCGAACCGCGTCGTTCGAGGGCGTCGCCATGGACCTACTCCGTCCTCACTGTGTGGAAGGTTCGCTCGACCTCGCCCCAGTCGGGCGAGGTCCAGCTCAGGTCCACCTGAATGAAGAGCGGGTCCGCCTCCTCATCCGCAAGGACCGGCACCGTCTCTCCGCTGTCGTCCTCCCGGAAGTAGCTGAGGACGAGCTCGCCTTCGGGGAGCGCGGAGACATCGATGACATCCTCGCTCGGGAAGTTACCGCGGATCTGAGAGAACGGAGTCGCCTGGATCGACTCGAGGACGCCGCGGACGGCGGCGTTCGCCAGCTCCGACTCCCGGGCCGTCCGCTGCTGGCGGCTGATCGGGACGACGATCATCGCTGTGGTCAGGGCGAGCACCGTGAGGATCACGATCGAGATCGTGATCTCGATGAGCGTGAAGCCCCGGTCGACCGCCGGCGAAGGGGGCGGGTCGATGAGATCGAGAGGGAGAACGGGCTGCCGGACCATCGGGGCCTTCCTCATCGGTCCCCCGCGGAGACCCCCCGACCCCGGAGCGGAGACGGAGGGGGAGCGGCTCCCCAGGGGCGCGGGAGCATCCATGAGAAGACTAGGATGGACCACGGGAGGCGCCCACCAGACGGGGGGGCGGTTCTCGCAAGATACTGCGGGACCGTGGATTACGACAGGCTCTCAGGACCCCGGGGACGCCGATCTCAGAAGCGCAGCTCCGCGTGGAATCCGATCGTGGTGCCGCGCCCGTGGCCGTCGAAGGCGGCGGGGCTCTGGTCGGCGATCACCCGGGTCGCCTCGATGGAGAGGCGGAGGAACGGGGCGGGCTCGATCCCCAGCGCCGCGGTGATCGTCCGGAACTCCTGGGAGGAGACGGCGTCGTCGGCGAGGCCGAGCTCGAAGAGGCGACGGTCGAGATCCCCGTTCGCGTAGCGGATCGCGAGCTCGATCGGGCCGGGGAGAGCGAAGGGGAGCTCCGTGTCCGGCGGGGTCGGCGGAGCATCGATCGCGGGGAAGGGGCGGGCCGGGCGCTGGCGAAAGGGGTGGCTGTCATAGGACGGGCCGCCGAGCCGCCAGGAGAGGATCGCGGTCATGGAGCGCAGTTGGTTCCGGAGGTCGGTGCGAGTCCCCCCGGTGCGGACCCCCTCGAGCGTCCCCCGCATCCACTCATGGGTCAGTCGCCAGTCCCCGCCGTCGACCCCCCAGCCGTAGCTCCACCACCGGGCGTCGTCCGCATCGATCCGCACCGTCTCGAAGAGGCGGTCGCGACTCGGGGTCTCGACGATGAGCGGGCGGTGGAACCCCTCCTCCAAGGCGAGACCGGCGGTCAAGAAGAGGCCCTCGAGGTGCGCGGCGGGGCCGGTGAGGGCGGGGATGAGGACGGACTCGGTCAGCGGAGAGAGGGAGATGCGGAGGGAGGTGCGCGGCTCCCCGATCCGCTCCCCGTCGAGATCGAACCCCTCCCCCGCGCAGTAGGCGAGGTCGTAGGAGAGGAAGCCGCGCAGGAGCTCGCCGTCGAGCCGGATCCCGAGGTCGGTCCGGTCGGCGAGCCACGGGCCGAACGCGGGTCCGCTGAAGATGCTCCGGTCCGGATCGAGGGAGCCCTCGATTCCGATCGATGGGTCCTGGAGCCCCACCGAGAGGCGGGCGAAGGCGTGGAGGCGTGTCGCGAAGATGGCGCGCCGCAGGCCGTCCCGGGTGTCCCTCCCGTCGAGGTCCGCCTCGATCGTCAGCCAGATCCGGTCGAGCGCCTCTCCGTCGAGATGGAGCGCCCCCTTCTCGAGGCGGAGCTCGGAGCGCGGCTGGATGCTCCGCGGATCCCGCTCCCAGGCGGAGAGGCGGAGGCGTCCTCCCCCGTGCAGCCGCGGGACCCCGTCGGGGCCTCGGAACCGGAGCCCTCGAACGAGATCGAAGTCCCAGAGGCGATCCTCCAGGGTGGGGAGCGCCGGGGAGGTGGCGGGGTCGGTCCAGTCCTCCTCCCAGTCACGGGTGAGGGGATCGTCCTGGGAGAGCAGTGCGGAGGGGAGGCCGAGGAGGAGCCAGAGCAGGAGCAGGGCGGCGCCGCGAGGAGCGACCGGAGGCGGGGAGGCGGGACGAGGAACCGGGCCGACCCCCGGCGAACTCCCTGCGACTCCGTTCATCCCCCCTCCTCCCGCGCGGATCATCGGAGGAATCCTCCGCGTCGGCAAGGGGAGTGGGAGGATCACTCCCGCTCGAGGATGACGTCGTCGATGAGCACCACGCCCTCGCCGACCCCGAGGTGGACGAGCCGGAGGTTGAGGACGCTGGCCCAGCGAGGGTCTCCGCGTCCGTCGAGCTTGCGAAGGTCGATCCGGAGGTCCTTCCAGGCGAACCCCGGCTCGAGGTCGCCGTGGAACCCGACCCGGTTCTGGACGGCGCTGACGATCCAGGCGTTCCCTCGCCCGAATCCCCCTCGTCCGCCGCGGCCTCCTCCGCCGCCGGGGATGCCCATCACCGGGGTGTCCTCGCAGTCGAAGACGACCCGGATCGGCGGCTCCGACCCACGCCCCTCGGTGCGGAGACTGATGCGGAGGTAGCGGTACTCCTCGAGCTCGATCTCCTCGGGGATCTCGAAGCTCACGATTCCCAGATTGTCGGTGAGCTGCCAGCGGAGCGCGGAGGCTCCCCGGCGCACCTTGCCGGACTCGGGGGTGCCGGGGACGACACGGGTGTTCGCCCCGTAGCCGCCGCCGCCGAGGCCCATCCTCCGCATCATCCCCTCCGGGGAGTCGGGGTCCGGCTCCTCGGTCTTCTCCTCCTCTCCCTCCTTCTTCTCGAAGTCGGCGAGGGTGTGGAAGATCAGAGCCATCGCCTCGTCGTGGTAGCGCTTCAGCTCCGCGCCGGTGAAGGTGGCCGCGAACTCCTCCTCGTTCTTGACCCAGAGGGCGACGATCTTCCGGTGCTGCCCCTTGTCCCGAAACTTGCCCGCCTTCTCACAGAGCTGACCCCCCTCCGCCTCGAGGAGACAGCGGGCGACCGCCGCCTCCCCATCGGTCCCCTTCACACGGGAGCGCATCTTCTTGAAGGCACGCTCCGCCTCGGAGAAGCGCTGCTCATCGAGGTCGAGGCGACCGGCGGCGTAGAGCTCCTTCAGCTCGGGGTCGATCGGCTCCCAGGAGGGGATCGGTGGGATCGACTCCTTCCCGTCACCCGGCTCGGCTCCGGGGGTCTCATCGGTCGGGGTCTCCGGCTCGGCGGGGGGGATGTCTCCGTCCTGCCCGGCGAGGGGGAGCTCGGAGGAGACGAGGAGGAAGAAGGTCGCGAGGAGGGCAAGAAAGCGGCGCGGGGAGGGGGATTCCACGGAAAGCTCCTTCGGGTCGCACGCACTCACGGTGGGAGTTGTGGTAAAAGCGTCCGCGAGCGGAACCCCGGTCGCGCGCACTCGTTGCACACTTTCAACATTCGAGGCCCGGGCTGGGGTAGATTCTAGAGAATTCCCGCGATGGAGGCTGCCCCGAGCGGGCATGTTTCCTCCGAGACGGGGCCGAAGGGAAGCACACCATGGCTCACGACGTCGTCATCATCGGCTCCGGCCCCGCGGGCTACACCGCCGCGATCTACACCGCTCGCGCCAACCTCGCCCCGAAGGTCTTCGCCGGAGCCCAGCATGGCGGCCAGCTGATGCTCACCACCGAGGTGGAGAACTTCCCCGGCTTCCCCGAGGGGATCATGGGGCCGGACCTGATGGAGAACTTCCGCCAGCAGGCGGAGCGGTTCGGGGCCGAGATCACCTACGAGAACGTCGTGGAGGTCGATCTCTCCTCCCGGCCGTTCAAGGTCCGCTCCGACTCGGAGGAGGTGGAGGCGAAGACCGTCATTGTCTCGACGGGAGCCTCGGCCCGGATGCTCGGGCTCGAGTCCGAGGCGAAGCTCCTCGGGCACGGCGTCAGCACCTGCGCCACCTGCGATGGCTTCTTCTTCAAGGACAAGGAGATCGCCGTCGTCGGCGGCGGGGACAGCGCCATCGAGGAGGCGAACTTCCTGACGAAGTTCGCCAGCAAGGTCACGGTGGTGCACCGCCGGGACGAGCTGCGGGCCTCGAAGATCATGCAGGACCGGGCCTTCGCCAACCCGAAGATCGAATTCGCCTGGTCGAGCGCGGTGACCGAGGTGCTGGAGGGGGACGATGGCAAGGTCCGCGGCGTGATCCTCGAGGACCTGAAGACGGGGGAAACCCGAGAGCAGGCGCTCAGCGGGGTCTTCGTCGCGATCGGTCACATCCCGAACACCCAGCTCTTCGAGGGACAGCTCGACCTCCACGACAACGGCTATCTCAAGACCCACGACGGCGCGAGGACCAGCGTCGAAGGGGTCTTCGCCTGCGGTGATGTGCAGGACTTCACCTATCGGCAGGCGATCACGGCCGCGGGCTCGGGTTGCATGGCTGCGCTGGAGGCGGAGAGGTTCCTCGAGCACTGAGTTCTTGAGAAGCAGGGTTCTCGAGGCGTAGAGTTCTCGAGGCGCAGGGTTCTCGAGGCGCTGCGTCACCGAGGTCCTGAGGCACGAGGTCGTTCGGGTCGGGAGTGCCGGCTGGACCAGCTCCTGCATCACGGGTGCGGGCCTCGACGCGGGAGGCCCGCCCCCCGGAGTCAGGGCTGCTGCCGAGGCTCGCTGCGGGCCTCCTCCCGGCTCGCGGGCGGACTTCCCTTCCCCTGCTCCTCCTGCCACCACTCCCGCCAGGCGGGGAAGTCCGCTCCGTAGGTCTGACCCGTGATGCGCTCGAGGGTGGCGATCCGTGAGATCGCCTCGGCGCGCCGGATGTCGACATCGAGGACGACCCCCTCGAGCGCGGTGTCCACCACGGGGTCCGCCACCTCGCTCACGACCTGCCCCGTCCCGCCGGAGACCAGCTCGTAGTCGCGGACCACCGCGCGTTGCACCACCTGAGCGAAGTGGACCCGGCCGAACCCGGCCCAGATCACCTCGGTCGTCTCGATCAGGGCGCCGACCACCCGACGATCGGGGAAGATGTTCAGGGCGCGGACGGCGTTGATGCGCTCCCGGTCCCGGCTCGATCCGAGATAGGGGGCGAACCGAAGGGCGGCATCCGGGTCTCCCCATCCCCTCAGGACTCGCAGCGCCTCGTCGCGGACGGAGCGGCGACCGTCGTGGACGGCGACGTGGGTCAGGCTCGCGCGAGGTCGAGGCTCCTCGAGCTCCCCGGTGAGGCGGATCGCGAGCTGCCTCAGGCGGGCGCGCGGAGACTGGAGCGCGCGTGGGAGCGCCCAGCGTCTCAGCTCCGGAGAGGCGGCGCGAAACCGCGTGAGGGCGGCGCCGACCTCCTCCACGGAGCTCCCCGCGCGAGCCGCGGTCTCCAGCGCATCCTCGACCTCGTCCAGCTCCCGAGCGTCGGACCGCGCACGCTGGCGGCGCTCCCACTCCTCCCGGGAGATCCACTCGCTCCCGTCGCGCACCTGCCCATGGTGGTGGCGGTAGTCTTCCTCCGTGAGCCAGAGCGCCCCGAGCCGGCGGAAGCCGAGCGCCTCGCGGACCTCACGGTGGTCGGGGGAGAGCTCGAGCACGCGCCAGCGGAGTCGGTCCCGATCCTGGCGCAGCCCCTTCTCGTCGCACCACCGCGCGAGGGTGGCGAGCGCCTCGGCATCGCGGGGAGGCAGCTCGCGCTCCCGGAGGACGAGCTGCTCCGCGGGGGTGCGGCTGCGCTCGATCTTCGCGATCCGGCTGCGCTCGAGGGTGATCCGCCCGCCGCCGGGGAGCTCGATCACCACCCGATCTCCCTGCTCGATCGCGCGCCCTTCGATCCGCCCGCCATTCTGGAGCGTGATCGTGTCCGCGAAGATCGGTCCACCGCTGAAGACGAGCAGCGGGACGAGCAGCAGAGCGGGCACCAGGCTCGCCCTTCCGGAAGAGAGGAGTCGAGGGCTCATCGGGTCCTTTCCGAAGTGTCGCACCGCGCCTTCCCCGGGGGGCGGGGAGGAGACGAGTCCCCCTGAGTGAGCAGAAGATGTGCCAACCTCTCCTCGCGGCTGCGCCGCGAGATCGGCTCGCCACCCTGCTTCCTCGGGGAGCAGGTGTAAGACCCCCTTGACAGTGTCAAGGGATGCGTCGGGACCGCTGTCGGAGGGTGTTCTCCTTTGTTACCCTTCGCATGGACAGCGGACCCCGGAGCGAGGATTTTCCACCCCGGGCGGAGTCGAGGGAGCCGAAGGAGAGGCTCCCGACCCTCACTCCGCCCCGGTCGCCCCGGGATCGGCCTGACCTGGAGCAGCAGCGAAGGAGCGCGCGCGTGAGGATCTTCGACCCCCACAGCCACATGATCTCCCGGATCACCGACGATTACGAGCGCATGGCGCTCTGCGGCATCGTCGCGCTCACCGAGCCCTCGTTCTGGCTCGGGGAGCCCCGGAAGCACGCCGGGACCTTCTACGACTACTTCGACCACATCACGAACTTCGAGGTCGAGCGGGCGGCCCAGTACGGCATCCGCCACTTCTGCACGATCGGGGTGAACCCCCGGGAGGCGAATGACACCGTCCTCGCCCACGAGGTGCTCGGGCGCATGGCCGAGTGGTTCGACCGCCCGACCGTCGTCGCGGTGGGCGAGCTCGGCTTCGACCTCATCACCGATGCGGAGGAGGAGATTCTCCGCAAGCAGCTCGAGATGGCGTTCGAGGCGGACCTCCCCGTGATGATCCACACTCCCCACCGGGACAAGCTGGAGGGGACCCTGCGGACGATCCGCGTCATCGAGGACATGAAGCTCGATGTCAGCCGGATCCTCATGGACCACAACACCGAGGAGACCATCGAGGCCTCGCGCGACGGGGGCTTCTGGTGCGGCCACACCGTCTATCCCGTCACGAAGCTCTCTCCGGAGCGGGCCACCGCGATCATGGAGAAGTACGGGGTGGAGCGGATGATGGTGAACTCCAGCTGCGACTGGGGACCGAGTGATCCGCTCTCCGTCCCCCGCACGATCTGGGCGATGCGCCGCTCCGGCTTCCCGGAGGAGACGATCGAGCACCTCGTCTGGCGCAACCCCCTCGACTTCTACTCCCTCTCCGGGCGCGTCGACCTGGAGTAGATCGGAACCCGCCAACATGTCGTCAACCCCCACCGAATCGCCCACCACGAAGACCGTCGATCACGCCAAGATCGAGGCGGCCGCGCGAATGATCCTGGAGGCGGTCGGGGAGGACCCGGACCGCGAAGGTCTCCGGGAGACCCCCGCCCGGATGGGCCGGATGTACGCCGAGGTCTTCGCCGGACTGAGGGAGGACCCCTCCGAGGTCCTCGCCACCGTCTTCACCGAGGATTGCGATGAGATCGTCCTCGTGAAGGACATCCCCTTCTACTCGATGTGCGAGCACCACCTGCTCCCGTTCTTCGGGAAGGCGCATGTGGCGTACCTCCCCGGGAAACGCATCGTGGGGATCTCGAAGCTCGCGCGCGCGGTCGAGCACTTCGCCCGTCGCCCTCAGGTGCAGGAGCGGCTCACGAACCAGATCGCCGACCTCATCTGCGAGGCGCTCGATCCCCGGGGAGTGGCGGTCGTCATGGAGGCGACTCACACCTGCATGACGATGCGGGGGGTCCGCAAGCCGGGCTCGAGCGTGGTGACCTCGGCGATGCGCGGCGTGATCCGCTCGTCGGTCGCCTCCCGGACCGAGGTGATGGGGCTCATCCAGGGGCGCGGGATCCACTGAGGCGGCGACGACGCGGGCCGCGGACCTCCTAGCGGAAGTCCCAGATCGAGGGGGGCGGCTCGTCCGGGTCCTCCTCCTCGGCCTTCTTCTTCGCCTTTCGGAAGAGCGCGTCGAGGCGCTCCTCCTTGTTCTCTTCCGCCTCCAGGCCCGCCTCGAACTTCTCGGCGGCGCGCTGGGGGGAGCCCTTCACGTCGCGGACGACCTCCTCGAAGGAGCGCTGGGGCTTGTCGGGGTGCTCGGTGTAGAAGACCTCCCGACGCACGGGATCGATGTGGATCTTCGCTCCGCAGCACTCGCAGTCGACGCGGAAGACGCGGTCCTCGTTCGCCATGGATCTGCACCTCCTGTCCGGTCCGGGTCGGCCCGGTCCGATCATGGAGGCTCCTCGGGTCCGTGGCCAGAGTTTCGGGCGTGATCCCGGCGAGGCCCGCGGGCTCCCGCCCACCCGCCGCGAGAGGGGAGGCCCCATGGACCAGTGGATCATCGACGGAAACAACCTGATCCACCGCGATCCCCGACTCCGCGCCATCCTGCAGCAGAGCGGGTTCGAGGCGGCCCGTCGCTTCCTGGAGGCCGAGCTCGGGCGCAGGCGGGGGGGGCGTCCTCACTTCCATGTGATCTACGACGAGGGCGGGGGCTCGCGCTCCGCGCAGGTCACGGTCCACATCGCCCGTCGTGGGACGACCGCCGACGAGGAGATCCTCCGGGTCGCGCGAGAGCGAGGCGGGCGGGAGCGGCTCCGGGTGGTGACCTCGGACCGCAAGGACATCGGCTCCCGCCTCGCAGGCCTCTCGGCGGAGTGGGTCAGCGCGGAGGAGTTCCGCCGCATCCTGTGGGGAGACCCCCGGCGCTCCGGGGGCCAGCGGGAGACCGCGCCCGACGGTGGCTCGGAGAAGCCGGGGCCTCCACGCGGTCGGGAGGTCGATCACTGGCTGCAGGAGTTCGAGGCCGACCGTGATGAGGCGAGCCCCGGGGGCGAGGCCGCGGAGGAGGGGTCCGGATGACGGAGCGAGAGCAGGAGATCAAGCTGGAGCTCGCCTCCGAAGAAGACAGGGATCGTCTCATCGCGGCGCTCCCCCCGTCGACGCGGCGGAAGCGACAGGCGAATCACTACTACGATCTCCCGGGGCTCGAGCTCCGCGGAGCCGGAGTCCTGCTCCGCCTTCGCCTCGAGACGATCAAGCGGCCGGAGCACTCCCCGAGGCAGCGCGCGCGCGTCACGGTGAAGGAGCGCGCGACCCGGGATGGGGAAGGCCTCTTCGACTCGATCGAGCGGGAGTTCGATGTCCCGGTGGAGGCGGCCGAGGCGGTCGTCGGGGGAGACGCGGGCTTCGAGACCCTCGGGGGGGAGGTGCTCGACGCCCTCGCCGCGCGCTTCGGCGCGCTCGCCGGGCTCCGCCGCTGGGGGGTCCTCGAGAACGAGCGGTCGGTCCATCCGTTCGGGGAGTGGGAGCTCGAGGTCGATCGTGCCGTCTACCCGGGGGGGGTGGTTCTCCGCGAGGTCGAGCTCGAGTCCGAGCGACCGGAGGAGGCGCGGGCTCGGCTCACCGCGCTCCTCGGCCGGCTCGGCATCGCGGCGACTCCATCCTCGATGTCGAAGTCGGAGCGACTCGCCCAGGCCGCCGACGAGGCGACGCGGAGGGACGGGGACGGCGGTCGCTGAGGCGGGGACGCGGGATGGTACCGCACCCGGGAATCACCCGCCGGAGCGACAGTCTCAGCGGTCGGAGTCGAGCTTGGCGGCCCGCCACACGACATCTTCGCACGAGGCGGCGATGTTCGTGACGCGCGCCTGAAGAAAGAGCAGGTCGCTGAGGCGGTTGAGGAAGACCACCCCGTGGCTCCCCTCGCCCGTGTCGTGCAGAAAGCTCACGAGGCGTCGCTCCGCCCGACGACAGATCGTCCGCGCGAGGTGCAGGGCCGCGGCGCCGGGGGAGCCCCCGGGCAGGATGAAGTTCCGCAGGGGGGGGAGGGTCTCCTCCGTCGCGTGGATCCACTCCGTGAGTCGCACATGGTGCTCTTCCCCGACCCGCAGCGGTTGCCCCGGCTCGAGTCCGGCCCTCGGGCTCGCGAGGTCGCTCCCGAGGTCGAAGAGCCAGTGACTCACCTGCTCGAGCTGCTCCTCCACCGGGGTCGGGAGACCATGGGAGACCGCCACCCCGATCGCAGCGTTCAGCTCGTCGAGGCTCCCGTAGGCCTCGAGGCGGGAGTTGTCCTTCGGGACACGGGCGCCTCCGATGAGGCCCGAGTCTCCCGCGTCGCCGGTTCCGGTTGCGATCGACATGTGCTTCCTTCCGTTGGCGAGAGCGAGTCGGGCGTTCCGACTCAGAACACCACTCCGGCCCGCCCGCCCCAGGTCACCCCCGAGCTCGCAGCGAGGGGGCTGCGGACATACTCCACGAGAGCACCCTGCTCCGCCCCTCGGCCCCGGGCGTGAGCGACGATCGCGGCGAGGGCGGCGGGGGAGCTGACTCGATCGGAGGAGGCGGAGGAGACCGAGGCGCGGTCCAGCTCGACGACCGAGCGGAGGAGCTCGGCGTCCCGCTGCCGCAGGGTCTTCCGCGGGTCCTCGGACTCCCCGCCGCAGCGGGAGAATTCGAGGGGCGCGACGAGCGCGACCTTCTCCCCTTGGTACAGGTTGGCCAGTTCTTCCCCGAGTTCGTCTCCGAGGGGGCCATCGGATTCCCTCGGGAGCAGAATCGGGAGGACCTGACACCCGGGCCCGAGCACCGCGAGCAGCAGGAGTCCCCCCTCGATCCCCCCGGACCTGCCTGCGCCGCCCGGCTCCTCCCGGGGAAGCGGGTCGAGCCCGAGATAGCGGCAGAGGCGCCGACGTCGCTCCACGTCCACCGGGATCGGACCGACAGGGGTGGGGAGAACGTCGTTCGGGAGGACCTTCGGTGAGGGGTCGGGCAGGTCGTGGACTCCGAGGAGCAGGACCGTCTCGGGGCTGCTCCGAACGAGGAGGAGATGCAGGACTCGAGCGGCGGTTCGCAGCATGTCCGGGTCGGGGCTGCTCGGGAGAACGCCGGTCGAGGGGTGGCGCGGGAGCTCGGGAGGGATCTCCCAGCCCTGCACCGCCTCGCGCGCGCGCTCGGCGAGGCGTCGGCCGGTGAGGGTCGTGCCCGCCTCCTCGCTCATCCCTCGTCGACCTCCTGCGCCTCCATCGTTCGTGCGAGGTGAGGGATCGGTCGATCCTCCAGCCGGTGGTAGCCGCCGTTGCGAAGACCGGGGCGGAAGCCCGCCTCGACGATGGTGCTGCGGAGCATCTCCTCGGTCGCCTGATGGTCCGCTCCCGCCACCGAGATGACGTTCTCCTCGATCATCGTGGAGCCGATGTCGTTGGCGCCGGAGCGGAGCCCGATGATCCCGGCCTCCAGGCCGTTCGTGAGCCACGAGACCTGCTGGTTCGGGACGTTGTCGAGGACGAGACGGCAGAGGGCATGCCAGCGAAGATACTCGTCGACCGAGACGCGCTCCGGGATCGCCCGGCCCAGCGGAGTGTTGTCCGGCTGGAAGGTCCAGGGGATGAAGGAGATGAAGCCGCGCGTCTCGTCCTGGACGCGGCGCACGCGGTCGAGGTGCTCCGCTCGCATCCAGAGCTCCTCGCCCAGACCGATCATCATCGTCGCGGTCGTCGGGATCCCCGCGCGGTGGGCGGTCGCGGAGATCTCGAGCCACTCATCGGCCGAGCACGAGCTCCGACGACGCCTCCGGATCGCATCGACGAGGATCTCCCCGCCGCCCCCGGGGATCGAGCGGAGCCCCGCATCCTTGAGAGCGAGCAGGATCTCCTCGGCCGGCCGGCCGGTCACCTGGGTCAGTCCGTGGATCTCGGTGGGGCTGAAGCAGTGCAGGTAGAAGTCCGGGTAGGCCTCTCCGATCGCTCGGAGGAGGTCGGTGTACCACTCGAGGGGCAGCTCCGGATGGAGCCCCCCCTGCATGAGACAGCCGGAGCCGCCGAGGGCGATCGTCTCCCGCACCTTCTCGAGGATCTCATCGGTCGAGTGGACGTATCCCTCCGGATCGCCCGGCTTCCGGTAGAAGGCGCAGAACGCGCAGACGGAGGTGCAGACATTGGAGTAGTTGATGTTCCGATCGACGACGTAGGTGACGATCCCCTCCGGGTGAAGCCGCTCCCGGACGCGATTCGCGGCCTCGAAGAGGTCCTCGGTCTCGGCGTGGGTGATGAGGGAGAGGGTCTCGATCGGGGTCAGGCGATGTCCGTCCCGAAGGATCCGGTCGAGCAGCTCGCGGGCTGTCCCCGCGTCGCGGGCGATCCGGTCGCTCGGCTCGAAGTGCGGGGGGGCGGGGGGGAGGGTCCCGGGGGAGTGAGAGGGGCCGTCGGCGATCATGGTCGTCCTTCCGCAGCAGCGGGGGCGCCCTGGAGGGGGGGCGCCGCCTCTCTCCGGATTCTAGCAGGCTCCGACCCCGATGCGCCCGATTCGACGGGGGCCTGGAAGAGGCTCCACGCCCTCTCCCGGGGAGAGGCGGTTTCTGCGATGCTGAACCCACCCGAGAGGAAGTCCTGATGCACCGTCAACCCCGCCAGCGTTCGAGGCCCCCCGCCTTCGGGGCGCTCCTTCTCCTGTCCGCGCTCCTCCTCGTCGGCGCCGGGTTGGGTCCCGTGGATCCCTGGCCCCGGGCGGTCCGGTCGGCGTTCGGCTCGATCGAGGCCGAGGCCTGCCGCGCCCATGTCTCCTATCTCGCCTCCGATGCCCTCGAGGGCCGGGCGGCCGGGGAGGACGGGGGGCGTCACGCTTCGGAGTACATCGCGATGCGGTTCATCGAGAGCGGCGTCGGGCCGGGAGGTCCCCAGGGGAGCTACTTTCAACGCTTCCCGATCCTCCTCCGCCCCGCTCGCGAGGGGAGCCTCCGGGACTCCAACTTCCTGCGGGTCTGGCGCCCGGGTCGCAAGGTCGACGCCTACGCCCTCGGGGAGGACCTCGTCCCGCATCCCCGCTCCGCGGAGATCGCCACCGGGGGGGAGCTGATCTACCTCACGGCAGGAGCGCTCGAGGGGGAGCTCCCTCCCGAGGTGTCCGGGCGCATCGTGGTGATCCGCGAGGAGAGCCTCGCGGCGGAGATGGCCCGGACCGGCGGGGAGCCCCCCGACGCGGAGGGCACCGCGCAGGCGGGGGAGAAGCCGGAGGGGAACCCGGCGAAGGGGGATGCCGCGTCGACCGCTCCCGCCCTCGCGCGGCTCCAACGCGCCGGGGTTCGGGGAGTGATCGCCCTCACCTCGCTCGAGGTCGGCGAGGAGGCGGAGAGGGTCCTCCCCGCCTGGCCGGAGTCCGCGCAGGACTCTCCCGCCGCGCTCCCGATCCTCCTGCTGCACCGGGATGCGGCGGAGGGACTCCTCCGGAAGGGGCGCTCTCGTCCGGATCGCGCCGAGTCGGGGGGCGCGGTCCGGTTCGCCGACCATGTGGTCTTTCTCTCCGTGAGTCGCAAGGGCCACCCCTACGGCCTCGGTCGCAATGTCGTGGGGATGCTCACTGGGGGGGATCCGGAGCGCGCCGCCGAGCAGGTGGTCGTCGGCGCTCACTTCGACCATGTCGGCCGCGCGCGGAACCCGCAGCTCACCCGGGGAACCCCGGGCGAGATTCACAACGGGGCGGATGACAACGCTTCGGGGACCGCCGGACTCATCGAGCTGGCGCGGGCCTTCGCCGGTGCCCCGAAGATCGAGCGGGCGCGCTCCCTCGTCTTCATCGCCTTCGACGCGGAGGAGCTCGGCCTCGTCGGCTCCCGACACTACGTGGCCCACTGCCCTCGACCGATCGAGAAGACGGTCGCGATGCTGAACATGGACATGATCTCCCGGAACGGCCCCCTCGAGATGTTCTACGGGAAGGATGATCGCTTCATCGGCCTCAACTCGCTCGTCGAGGCGGTGGGTCGCCAGCTCGACCTCGAGCTCGATCGGACGGGGATGGACCAGTACATGAAGCGGTCGGACCAGGCCCCCTTCATCGAGAAGGGGATCCCCGCCGTCTTCCTCTTCGGAGGAGACCACCCCGAGTACCACACGGAGCGGGATGACGTGGAGCGGATCGATCCCCGGAAGATCCAGAACGTCGCCCGGTTCATGTTCCTCTGCGCGTGGGAGTGCGCGAACCACGATGGGCCCTTCGGGGGCGATTGATGGGGACGCCCTCCCGGCGCGCGCTCCGCATCCCGACTCGGAGAGGAGAGGATGGCGCGGAGCGCCGCGTCCTTCCTGCTCCCCCTTCCCGGGGGACCGCCTTCACATGCGGGGAATCGTGATCCCCCGCTGCGCCTGATACTTGCCGCCGCGGTCTCGGTAGCTCGTGTCGCACTCCTCATCGCTCTCGAAGAAGATGACCTGGGCGAGACCCTCGTTCGCGTAGATCTTCGCCGGGAGCGGGGTCGTGTTGGAGATCTCGAGAGTGACGTGTCCCTCCCACTCCGGCTCGAAGGGGGTCACGTTGACGATGATCCCGCAGCGCGCGTAGGTGGACTTGCCCAGGCAGATCGTCAGGACGTTCCGGGGAATGCGGAAGTACTCCACCGATCGGGCGAGGGCGAAGCTGTTGGGGGGGACGATGCAGACATCCGACTTCATGTCCACGAAGGAGGACTCCTGGAACCCCTTGGGGTCGACGACGGAGCCGTAGACGTTCGTGAAGACCTTGAACTCGTCGGAGACCCGGAGGTCGTAGCCGTAGCTCGAGGTCCCGTAGCTGATCACGCGCTGCGGTCCGGATTCTCCATCGACCTCCCGCACCTGCGCGGGCTCGTACGGCTCGATCATTCCATGTTCGACCGCCATGCGGCGGATCCAGCGATCAGGGCGGATCATGTCGCTCCTCCTCAGGTGTCGGTTCGGTCGGGAATCCAGCCGAGGATCACCCCGGTGTCAAACTTCTCTCCTCCGGTCGCGCGGTCGCGGGCGTGCCTCGCTCCTGCCGGTGGGGGCGACGTCGGGACCGGAATGGAGGGAGCCGGGACCCCCCTCCTCGTCGAGGGAAGCCCCGGCTCCTCCAGATCCCCGGTCGGACCCGCTCCGGTCGATCAGGAGCAGCCGGTCGTCGCCCCGCAGCTGTCGCAGCGGAGGCAGGTGCCGTTCCGCACGAGGGTCAGCTGCTGGCACTCGTGGCAGGGGTCGCCCTCGTAGCCCTTCAGGCGGGCGATGTCGACCTCGCTCGACCGGGGCCGGACCGGGCTGACTTCCGCGAGGGTCGGCTTCGACCGCGCGGGGGTGGCACCGCTGCCGTTCGCCCGGGGCCGGGCGGGCGCGGCGGGCGCGCTCGCCTGGGGGGAGATCGGAGCCCCGTCCGCCGCTCCGTCGATCTCCCGAACCTCGAGGACCTCCTCGTCGACGAAGGGCGGGTCGTCCCCGTCACCCTGGAGGGTGCTCGGACGGAGGTCCTCCTCGGTGACATGGCGAAGGTCGTCCCGACCGAGGTAGCTGATCGCCAGCTCCCGGAAGACGTAGTCGATCACCGAGGTCGACATCTTGATGCTGTGGTTCCCGGTCACGAGGCCGTTCGGCTCGAAGCGGGTGAAGAGGAACGCATCCACGAACTCCTCCAGCGGGACGCCGTGCTGCAGCCCCAGGGAGACGGAGATCGCGAAGCAGTTCATCAGGCTGCGGAAGGCGGCGCCCTCCTTGTGCATGTCGACGAAGATCTCGCCGAGGGTGCCGTCCTCGTAGTCGCCGGTGCGGAGATAGAGCTTGTGCCCGCCGACGACCGCCTTCTGGGTGTAACCCTTCCGGCGATGGGGGAGCCGACGACGCTTCGCGAGGTAGCGGAGGACGATCCGCTCCGTGACCTTCTGCGCCGCGCCCTCGACCGTGAGGGGGGCCGAGTCCTCCGACTCGATGCCGTCCTCGTTCCAGGAGGAGAGGGGCTGCGAGAGCTTGCTCCCGTCCCGGTAGAGCGCGACCGCCTTCAGCATGTGCTTCCAGCCGAGCTCGTAGGCGTGACGCACATCCTGGAGGGACGCGTCGTGGGGCATGTTGATCGTCTTGGAGATCGCCCCGGAGATGAACGGCTGGGCCGCCGCCATCATCGTGATGTGGGCCTCGAAGGGGATGTAGCGGGTGCCGCGCCGCCCGCAGCGATTCGCGCAGTCGAAGATCGGGAGGTGGCGATCCTCGAGGTGCGGCGCCCCCTCGACCGTCATCGTGCCGCAGACGTAGTCATTGGCGGACTCGATCTCGTCGGAGGTGAAGCCGAGAGCGCGCAGGGGGTCCATCGCCCAGAGGGTCAGCTTCTCGCCGGCGAGGCCGAGGGTCCTCTCGGCGAAGCCCTCTCCGAGGGTGTAGTCGTTGAAGGGGAAGCTGAGGTCGAAGGCGCTCGGGAGCGCGGACTCGATCTTCGCGAGCGCCTCGTCGGTGAAGCCGAGCTCGCGGAGGCGCTGCGGGTTGACCCCGGGCGCGCCCTCGAGGGTCGCGCGGCCCACCGCGTGATCCACGATGTCGCGCGCCTGCTGGCTCGTGTACCCGAGCTTCACGAGGGCGACCGGCAGGCTCTGGTTGATGATCTTGAAGTAGCCGCCGCCGGCGAGCTTCTTGAACTTCACGAGGGCGAAGTCCGGCTCGATCCCCGTCGTGTCGCAGTCCATGACGAGGCCGATGGTCCCGGTGGGCGCGATCACCGTGGCCTGGGCGTTGCGGTAGCCGAAGCTCTCGCCGAGGGAGAGCGCCCGGTCCCAGACATCCCGAGCCGCCTGAACCAGCGGGCCCGGGCAGTGGTCGGAGTGGATCGGCATCGGCGTGATCGTCAGCTCCTCGTACTCGGACGGCGAGGAGGCATAGGCCGCGCGTCGGTGGTTGCGGATCACCCGCAGCATCGACTCCCGGTTGCGATCGTAGGAGGGGAACGGTCCGAGCTCCTTCGCCATCTCGGCGGAGGTCGCGTAGGATTCGCCGGTGAGGATCGAGGTGATCGCCCCGCACATCGCGCGGCCCTCGTCGGAGTCGTAGGGGATGCCGAGGCGCATCAGGACCGTGCCGAGGTTGGCGTAGCCCAGCCCCAGGGTGCGGTACTCGTAGCTGCGGCGGGCGATCTCCTCGCTCGGGAAGCTCGCCATGAGCACGCTGATCTCGAGGACGATCGTCCAGATCCGCACGGCGTGGCGGAAGGACCGGACATCGAAGTTCCCGCTCTCGTCGAGGAACTTGACGAGGTTCAGGGAGGCGAGGTTGCAGGCCGTGTCATCGAGGAACATGTACTCGCTGCACGGGTTCGACGCGTTGATCCGACCATCGGTGGGGCAGGTGTGCCACTCGTTGATCGTGGTGTCGTACTGGAGGCCGGGGTCGGCGCAGCTCCAGGCCGCGTAGCCGATGGTGTCCCACAGCTCCCGGGCGCGGACGCTGCGGATCACCTCGCCGTTGGTCCGCCCGACGAGGTCCCAGTCGGCGTCGTTCTCGAGCGCCTCGAAGAAGGCGTTCGGCACGCGGACCGAGTTGTTCGCGTTCTGTCCCGACACGCTCTGGTAGGCCTTGCTCTCCCAGTTGGTGTCGAACTCCTCGAACTCGAAGCTCCGGAACCCCTCCTCCGCGAACTGGACCATCCGCTGGATGTACGCCTCGGGAACCTGGGAGTGGCGGGCGTCGCGAATCGCGGCGCGCAGGGCCTCGTTCGACTTCGGGTCGCAGTCGACGACGAGGGGGCCCTCGTCGTTCTGGGTCATGCAGGACTGGAAGACCGCCTTCAGCTTGCTGGCGCAGATCTTCGATCCCGCGACCATCGAGGCGACCTTCTGCTCCTCGCGCACCTTCCAGGTGACGAAGTTCTCGATGTCGGGGTGGTCGAGGTCGAGGCAGACCATCTTCGCGGCGCGGCGGGTGGTGCCGCCCGACTTGATCGCGCCCGCGGCCGCGTCGCCGATCTTGAGGAACGACATCAGGCCGGAGCTGCGCCCGCCGCCGGAGAGGGGCTCCCCCTCTGCTCGAAGGCTGGAGAAGTTGGAGCCGGTGCCGGAGCCGTACTTGAAGAGTCGGGCCTCCCGCTGCCACAGATCCATGATGCCGCCGTCTCCGACGAGATCATCCTGCACCGACTGGATGAAGCAGGCGTGGGGCTGGGGGCGCTCGTAGGCGCTCGAGGCGAGCTTCAGCTCTCCCGTCTCCGGGTCGACGAAGTGGTGACCCTGCGGGGGCCCGCTGATCCCGTACGAGTGATGCAGCCCGGTGTTGAACCACTGTGGGCTGTTCGGAGCGGAGTACTGGGCGGCGAGCATGTAGCAGAGCTCGTCGTAGAACGCCTGGGCGTCTTCCGGGGTGTCGAAGTAGCCGTGCTCCTCACCCCAGTGACGCCAGCAGCCAGCGAGCCGATGGAACACCTGACGGGCGTCGGTCTCGCAGCCGGTCGGGGTGCTCTCGTCGTGGGGGAGGGGGCGACCCTCCTCGTCACAGGGAAGCGCCCCCGCCTTGCGGAAGTACTTCTGGGCAAGAACGTCGGTGGCGACCTGGGACCACTGCTTCGGGACACGGATGTCCTCAAGGTGGAAGACGAGGGTCCCGTCCGGGTTGCGGATCTCCGAGGTGCGGCGATCCCACTCGAACGAGGCGTACGGGCTCTGTCCCTTGTGCGTGAAACGACGACTGACTCTCACCGAAGCGTCCTCCTGCTTTCCGATCGGTGCCCTGCTCGGCACCCGGCGCACGCCGGCGCCCCCCGAGCCCCCTCGTGTGAGGAGCGGACGGAGGTTGCCTCCATGCAGTTCCGTTCGTGGGACCGCGCGACCGCTCGGGTCACTCCCCCGGGGGCCCAGCGCGGAGCCCACCCGAGGGGAGACGAACGAAGCGGTACCTCGGCGGGGTCCCTCCGCGTCGGGCCGGGGCCCCAGGCGCAGAGGGCCTGCGGTCGGCCCCGAACTCGATTTTCTGCCGTGGGCGAGGCCCCGCACCCGATCGGTGCATCCCTCTCGCCGGCAAGGCCGCGCTCGGGCGACGCGACGAAGGAGCCCCTGCGGGGGAGCCTTCGCCGCTCCGCTGCCGAGAGCGGCGCGGACAGCGAGAACGCCGCCCTCCGGCGCGATGCCGGACACGGGCGGAGAGCTGCACGATCGACGCGCGGCGGCGCGAGCCCCACCGGGCGCTCCCGGGGACCCGTTCACCTCTCCGCGGCGATCCTGACGAGGGGAGAGCGGGGGGTGACGATGCCGCTCCCCTCTCCCTGCCGGGAGGCGGAGGGCCTCTTGTCCTCGCTCCGAACCTCTCGCATTCCCCAGACCGGGCTGACGAGCCCGATCCCTTCCCCTGAAAGCTCCGAAGAGCTGAGAACTCGTCCCCCTCGCCGGATGGCGAGAATGGACGCTGCGCCGCCCGAGGGGCGAAGCAGGTCTCGGCGTCCAACTCTGGCCGGGTCCTGCGGACCTCGCCGGGTTGTCGGGGCCTCGCACCTCCTGCCACCCCGGGTGGGGCGGAGGGAGCCGGTCACCACAAACTTCGGTCGAACCTGCGGTGCGTCGACGAAGCGACGCCGCTCCTCGGGTCTGGGCGGCGGAAGCGGAGCTCCGAACGCCGCTCGACCCGGGATAAGGGCGCCACGAGGGCGCACCGGAGGTACGGGGCGGGTGAAGGATGTGGATCGAGGGAGGCCCTGAAAAGCCTCTCCCGTGGGGAGAGCCCTCGACGCGGAGGGCCACAATATCTAGTCCCCCCATTGGGTCAATGCCCAAGTGCTGGGCATGGAGGCGAGATCCCGCAATTCAATCTAGATGAAGGACTTCGGATTCTGTCCCCGCCTGGTTTGCCTGATGTGGAAAACCCTCCGGGGAGGAGGGCGGAGGAGGTTTGGCGGTCGGAGACGTCCCCGGGGAGCCCCCATCTCGCCCGGTTTCTTCACCCGAGACCGGCTGGAAGGAGCGAGGGATGACCCGGTAGCGGTAGGGATCCTGCCGGAAGAGGGTCTCCGGTAGCTCGACTTCGATCACAGCGGCGGTCCGCGGGCCCGTTCGCACCCATCCCGTGAGGAGACGGACCTCGCTCCCCGGGCTCCCTCGCAGGCGCTCGCTCGCCCAGGTCATCCGTCCCCCGATCCGTCGTTGGTCGAGGGGAGGAGCGAAGCTCCCCCGCCGCGGGAGGAGTGTGTCCCGGATCCAGCGGGCCTGGGCCTCGTCCTCGGGGAGCGCCACGGCGGAGCCGATCCGAATGGCGGTCAGACCGCGGTCGAGGACAAACACCGCGGACCAGCGCGGGGGGATGGGGCGGGTCCCCGGGCGCGGGGTCGTCGTCGGGTGGCCTCCGCTGCTCACCGGCTCGATGAGCACACCCGGCGCTGCGTCCGCCGGAAGCAGGAGAGTCCCGCCGACCACCGGGCGGCGCGTGCTGCGGCTGCGGGGCCTCGGCGCGGCGTCTCCATCGGTGGGTGCGCTGCCTCCGCGGTCGTCATCGAGGTCGAGGGGGCGGAGCTCTCCGCCGCGGGTCCGGATCACCTCGGACACGAGGCGAGCATCGAAGCTCGTCACCGCCCCTCCCTCGAGGCGGATCGTGACCTCGGTCTCATCGTGGCGAAGGATCGTCCCGTGGAGCTGGATTCCGCTGCGCAGCTGCACCGAGTCGGCCGGGAGGCGGGACGCGGAGGAGAGAGTGATGAGGGAGACGAGGAGGGTGACCGCGATCGGCGGTGCGACGGTGCGACGGAGGGGGTGGTGACCGTGGATCATCCGGGCAGTGACCTCGAGCAGAGGGGCGCTCGCGGAGGGACCGCGATCGACCGGGGGCGGCATCGCGACCCGGCTCCTCCCCGCGCCGGGAGGAGGGGTCCCCGAAGTCTACGATGCCCCTTCGGAGTCGGCCAGCCGGGCCGGAACGCGCAGCGGGCGAGCGAGGGGACCTCGCTCGCCCGCCACGGGCCTTCGATTGCAGGGGGAGGGGACGCGACCGGGACCACGGTGACCGGGACCGTGGAGAAGGAGTGGTGGAGAGGAGTGGAGTCGCACGGATCCTCGGTCGGAGGAGAGAGGAGTGTGTGGGACCCCGGTCGCGTCGGGTGCAGAGGGACTAAGGGGAGCAGTCCAACGAGTCCGTCGTGGGGTCGGACCCGCTCTGCGGGAAGGGCGCGGGGGGCTGCGGACCTCCGGAGAAGAGGTACGCGTTGATGTAGGTGACGTCGGCGATGTTGATCGTGCCGTCGTCGTTCGCGTCGGCGGCGTCGAAGCAGGGCGGCGCGACGCCGCTCGCTCCGGTCACGTAGTCCTGGAGGAAGGTCGAGTCCGCGACGTTGACGCTGCCGTCACCGTTCGCGTCGCCGCGGAGGAAGAGCGGGTCGGTGTTGCCGGTCGGGTCCTCGGTGATCGAGATGTCGGCGGAGACCAGCTCCGGCGCGTAGCTCAGACCGTCGGAGACGAAGGAGTTGTCGGCGGGCGGAGAGCCGAGCCCGTCCTTCGGGCCGATCTGCGTGAGGGCGGTCGGGGCGTCGATCGCGACGTCGAAGAGTCCGGTCGCGGCGACATGCCCGGTACCGACCGGCAGCAGGACCGGCGGGTTCGACGGGAGGAACTGGAAGATCACGCCGAGGATCAGGGCGCCGCTCACGTCGTTGTTCTGGGCCTGGACGAAGTCCGGAGCGAGGTTGCCGACGTCGGTGCCGTCCGCGGTCCAGGCGGTGACCGCGAGCAGCGTCGGGTCGTAGTCGAGCACGAGGGTCAGTCCCTGCAGGTCACGCTCGCAGTCCACGAGGACGTGGAAGGGGACGTCGGTGTCCCCGGCGGTGACCTCGAGGGTCGGGTTTCCCTGATCCGCGACCGACGGGTCGACGGTGATCACGCGCACCCGGTCGGCAAGGGTCGGGTTCCCGGTGCTGCCGTGGCCGATCCCCCAGGCGCCGTCCGGGTGGACGATCGCGAAGTCGAGGATCGCGTCTCCGTCGGTGTCCCCGAGGGAGAGCCCGGCGATCTCGGCCGGCGCGGTCTGGACCGTCGGCTGGGCCAGGTTTCCGTTCCCGGTGCCGAGGGCGACCCGGAGGTCGGAGGTCCCCGGGATCGGGGTGACGAGGTCGGCGTCGCCGTCCCCGTTCCAGTCGACCGCGATCGCGCCGGTGCCCGCCGCGTCGGCGAAGAGCGCCAGGTCGTCGAAGCCCATGGCTCCGACCGGCAGGAACGCGGTGCCGAGCTCGCCCGCCGCTGCGGTGGCGACGAGGTCGATCACGGAGTCACCGTCGAGGTTGACCGCGACGACCCCCGTGGCGGGAGAGACCGGGGTCAGGGTCACGGCGGCGCCGAAGGTGCCGTCGTCATGCCCGATCAGGATCTGGAGATCTCCACTCGCCAGGGCGAGCGCGACGTCGTTCAGGCCATCGCCGTCGAAGTCGCCGATCGCGGGAGGACCGACCGGGGCGACCTCCGGCAGCGCGAGCTGGGCCGCGAGCGGGGAGTCGACGTGACCGGCCGCGACGCTCATGCCGAAGGAGTCGACGAGGAGCAGGTCGGTGATCCCGTCGCTGTTCAGGTGCCCCGCCACGATCGAGTCCGCGGGGAGGTCGAGCAGGACCTCGAGCGGCGCCTCGAAGGGGAGCGCGTTGCTCGGCGAGCCGAGCAGCAGGGAGACGCTCGTCCCGGCGGCGGAGAGGGTGGCGAGGTCGATGCGACCGTCGCCGTTGAAGTCCCCGACCGCGGAGTCGGCGACCGATCCGCCGATCTTCCAGTTCCCGACGAGGTCGACCAGGCCGGCGTTCTCCTCCTCCACGAGGATGGTGCCATCCGCCTCGACGATCGCCCACTCGTCCCGGCCGTCGTGATCGAGGTCGAGGAAGTGGACGCGACCGCCGACCAGCCCGGTGCCGCCGGCGAGGTCGTACTCCCCGAGTCCCGTCCCCTGCTGCCGTCCGGTGAACTGGACGACGCTCGGGAGGGCCATGTCTCCCGCGAGGCCGAGCAGCTCGGCCCCGACGGAGAGGGTGACGCGCTCTCCCGCGAGGAACGGGCGGTCGACGGTGAAGGGGAGCAGGGGGACGGGAAGGGAGGTGACGATGGAGTCGAAGTGGATCTCCCGCTGGCCGCTGCGCGATCCCTCGATCCGGACCACGCCATCGACGAGGGAGGACGGGTCGATCGGGCCGTTGAACGCGACCGCGAAGTTCCCGTTGAGGATCCCGGACGGAGACTCGATCGGCGGGGTGGTCGAGGTGATGAACAGCGGGCTCGGCTCGACCGGCGTCACGGGGGCGACGGTGAAGCTCCAGGAGTAGGCGTCGAGGGCCTTGTCCGACTGGCTCTCGATCGAGCTGGTGAGGTCGACGATCACCGTCTCACCGGCGATGAAGCCGGTCGTCGTGGTGAAGGTCACCCGGGTGTCTCCGGCGGAGAGGACATACGCACCGAGGTGCGCGCCGCTCTCGGAGCCGGTCACGAGGAAGGTGTCGGTCGTGATCGACTCCGCCTTCATCGAGTGGTCGAAGTCGACGACGATGTCGAACTCCACGGTGGAGGTCACCGAGTCGGGGGTGGGCTGCACCGACTCGACCTCGCTCTCGATCGGCGCGCAGCCGATCAGGATCAGGCAGGCCGCCGCGACGGCCCAGGTTCCAAAGCGGTTCATGGGAACTCCTCTCTCTGGGAGTTCCTCGAGCATCGACCGGGCCCGGAATCTTGCAAGAGCTTCCTTTTCACGAGGATCCCCCTCAGGTCGCCATTCGAGGGGGTCTGGAGAGGGGCGCATCGGCCGCAACGGCCCTCGGAGCAGGAGGAGAGGCCTTGCGGACGGGGAGGGATCGGTTCCGATGCCGGGCGGAGTGGCCACGATCTGGACGGGCGACCCGGGCGACCGGGGCGAGGCTTGAGGGAACGGGAGAGGGACGAGGAATGGCGAGGGCGGAGCTCCTCCTCATCGACAACCGCGACTCCTTCACCTGGAACCTCGCCCAGGGCTTCGAGCGGCTCGGGACCCGGGTCGAGGTGGTCCGGGGCGCCGAGCTGGAGCCGGAGCGGGTCCTGTGCGACGGGAGGATCACCCATGTCGTGGCGGGACCCGGTCCGGGCACGCCGGCGGGCACCCTCGGAGTCCGGCGCACCCTCGAGCTCCTGCGGGGGAGACTCCCCTGGCTGGGGGTCTGCCTCGGCCATCAGGTCCTCGCGGAGAGCCTCGGTGCGAAGGTGGTGCCGACCGGTGCTCCGGTGCACGGAAAGCGCGATGCCATCGATCATGACCGGATCGGGATCTTCCGAGATCTCCCCCGACCCTTCGTCGCGGCGCGCTACCATTCCCTCGCGATCGACCCGGACACCCTGCCCCCCGGTCTGCGGGCCTGCGCGTGGAGCCTGGGGCCGGACGGGGACCGCGCCGGCGGAACGATCCAGGGGATCGGGGTTCCGGGGGAGGCGACCTGGGGGGTGCAGTTTCACCCCGAGTCCTTCATGACCCCCGAGGGGGAGAGACTCCTCGCCTCGTTCCTCGAGGGAGTTCCCTGTCCCCTCGAGGAGCGGGTGGAGGAGGGAGGCGGACGATGAACGCGACGACAGGCTCCGAGACGCAGACCGCCTACATCTGGCGGATCGTCGAGCGCTTCTACCGCTCCCGCTTCCACTTCCTGCGGATCCACGATCGGTACGAGGAGCTGGTGGCGGACCATGTCGGCAAGCTCCAGAAGCCGCGGGAGCAGATCCGCCTGCCGCCCGAGGAGCTGAGTCAGCTCCTCAGCTACAAGGAGCTGGAGGTCCTCCGGGATGAGTTCGTGGAGCCGCTGAAGGACGCGTGTCACGCGCTCTTCCGCACCCGCGACTCCACCGAGTTCCTCGATCGCATCGTCAACGACATCTTTCACGAGCTCAGCATCCTCAAGGAGGAGCACTACAACGTGCTCACCTACGATGCCCGCGACCCCGAGGCCCCGAAGGAGGAGTCCGATCTGGAGCGGGAGCAGCAGGCGGTCCTGGACGAGGTCCACGACGTCTTCCCGCAGAAGGTCCATCGGATCCGCCACCTCTACGAGGTCGCGCTCGGGCGCCTCGAGGCGATCCTCCCCAGTCACCGCGACGATCACATCCTGATCCGCAGCCTCTTCCTGCACCGGGACCGCTTCGTGGCGAAGTCCTATGACCGGGGACTGCTTCGGTTCTACGAGCTGATGTACGGGGAGGACGAGATCGTCCAGGGGTTCCGCGGCGTGGGAGACTCGTTCTATCACTCGGGGTTCTACGACCTCGCGATCGTCTGCTATCGCGCCGGTGAGGACTACCTCCGCGGCTTCGCTCCCAATGACAAGAGGAGCCAGGATCCCCGACTCGAGGAGCACCTCGATCACTTCCGCCGACACGTGCGGAAGGCCCAGACCCATCTCGACTCCCTGGAAGAAGGAACGAGCCGATGAGCCGCTTCGAGACCCCCTTCGCCGACCGCCTCTTCCGCCGGGTGCGCGCCATCGACAGCCGACTCGTCGTCGGCATCGACCCCTTCATCGAGCGCTTCCCCGAGGAGCTCGACCGGACCGACCCGGAGTCGGCGCTCATCGCCTACGGCATCGCCGTCCTCGATGCCGTCACCCCCTTCGCGTGCGCGGTGAAGCCTCAGATCGCGTTCTTCGAGCAGCACGGCTGGCGAGGGTGGCGCGCCCTCGAGGCGGTCTGCGCGGCGGCGGTCGAGCGGGGGCTCCCGGTGATCCTCGACGCCAAGCGAGGCGACATCGGAAGCACCGCAGGAGCCTACGCCCGGGGGCTGCTCGGAGATGCCCCGGGCGGCCTCGGCGCCTCGGTGGATGCCCTCACCGTGAACCCCTACCTCGGGAGCGACTCCCTCGAGCCCTTCATCGCGCGGGTGACCGAGGGGGGGCGCGGGCTCTTCGTCCTGGCGCGCACCTCGAACCCGGGCGGGGGGGAGTTCCAGTCCCACGGACCCGAGGGCCGTCCCCTCTACCTGGAGGTCGCGCGGCGCTCCGAGTCCTGGCAGGGAGCAGCGATCGGGGAGTGCGGCTACGGCTCGGTGGGGCTCGTGGCGGGCGCGACCTTCCCCGAGGAGCTGGCGCGGATCCGGGAGACGGCGCCGCGGGCTCCCCTCCTCGTGCCCGGCATCGGGGCACAGGGGGGAGATCCCCGCGACATCGCGGCGGCCTTCGATGACGAGGGCCTCGGCGCGGTCGTGAACTCGAGCCGTGGTGTGATCCTCGCCTTCGAGAAGGACCGGGAGAGGCCGTGGCAGGAGGCGGTGCAGGAAGCTGCCCGACGGACCCGGGATGCGATCGCGACCGCCTTCACCTCGGCGCGACCGGGGGCCTGACCCTCCGGCGCGGGCCGGGCCGAGGCGGGATCCCCCGCCGGATGGTAGCCTTCTCGGAGAGGGCCGGAAGGGGAGCCGGAGGCTCCCCGCCGTCCGCGGGACGCAGGGATGCGATCTCGCCCGTCCGAGAGTCGTTCCGATGCGCAGGAAGCCCTCGAACGCTCCCCGGGATCGCCTCGATCCCCCGGTGAGCGAGGAGTCCGCCGACTCCCACCTCGGGGATCACGAGATGATCCCCCTCGCGACCCTCGTCCTGGGGCGCGCCATCCCCTTCGACCTGCTGACCGAGATCGATGGCTCGATTCTCCTCTATCGGGAGCGGGGGACGGAGTACGGTCGTGAGCAGCGGAGAGCCCTGCGGGAGTCCGGGGTCACGCATCTCCTCATCCGCCGCTCGGAGCGCGAGCGCTACTTCATCTACCTCGCCGAGAACCTGCACGATCTCCTCACCGGCGAGGAGACCACGCCGGGGGATGTCTACGACACCTCCGTCGTCGTCGCCGGTCGGGTGCTCGAGGAGCCCGCCTCCTGCGAAGCCCGTCGCCTGGCCCGCCCCGTGATCGACCGCGCGATCGCCCTCTCGGCGATCCCGGGGGAGATCCTCGAGGCGATCGAAGGCGGGACGGAGCGGGAGGACACCCTGCGGGCGCACTCGATGCGCGTCTGCCTCTACGGCCTCCAGCTCGCCCACGGCGCCGGGATCGATGATCCCGTCATCCTCTCCGACCTCGGGCTCGGTCTCCTCCTCCACGGGGTCGCCGGTCCGGATGGGCGACTCCCGGACTCCCTCGGGGGAGAGGCCCCCCTCGGGCCGGTCGCGGAGGATGTGATCCGCCACCATCGGGAGCGACTCGATGGCTCCGGCCCCCGGGGGCTCGCCGCGGGGCAGCTCTCCGTCTCCGCCCGGATCGCGGCGGTGGCGGATGAGTTCGATCACCGGACGGTCGGCCTCGATCGGAGCGCGGTGGAGGACACCTACGAGGCCCTGCGCCGGATGATCACGGACGCATCGGGGGCCTTCGATCCGGCGCTGCTCGCCACCTTCGTGCGCCACCTCACCCTCTGACGAGATTCCGCCTCCCCGTCGGGCATCGGTCTCGGGAGCGGTTGCCGCGTCGGTGGCTCGGGTTCACAATCCCGCCCCTCGCCCCGCGTGGGGCGCCGGACGGGGGGACCTTGACCGCAGGAGCAGAGCCGCGCCCCCCCGGGGAGCCGCCATCGATCGAGCGCCTGCGCGGGAACATCCCCCGGATCATGGTGCTCAACTCCGCGTGGATGTTCCTCGTCATCATGCCGGTGGTCGTGACCCTCTTCGTCGACCACGGTCTCTCCATGGAGCAGGTGTTCTGGCTGCAGTCGATCTTCGCCGGCTGCATCGTCCTCCTCGAGGTCCCCTCGGGCTATCTCGCCGACCTCTTCGGTCGGCGGCGCTCGCTCATCCTCGCCGGGGTCTTTCACGGCGCGGCGTACACCGTCCTCGCCCTCGCGGACTCCTTCGCCCTCTTCGTCTGCTTCGAGGTCCTCGCCGCCCTCGGCAACAGCTTCTTCTCCGGGAGCGATGTCGCGCTCCTCTACGACACGGAGGCCGCTCTCGGCGAGCGGGGGCAGGGGACCCGGACCCTCGGGCGACGGCTCCTCTGGGCCCAGGTGGGGGAGACCGCCGCGGCGCTCCTGTGCGGGGTCCTCGTCGTTCACGGTCTCGGGTGGCCCGCCACGGTGAACGCGGTCGTCGCGTGGGTCCCCCTCCTCCTCGCGTTCGGTCTCGTGGAGCCCCCCCGTCGGCGCGCGGGCACCGATCACCGCGAGAACATCCGCTCGATCCTGCGCGTCCTCTTCCGCGGGGACCCCACGCTCCGCCTCACCTTCATCGCGCTCGTGGTCTACGGGCTCGCGACGCTCCTCGCGGTCTGGTCCTTTCAGGACTACTGGCGGTCGATCGGGGTCCCCCTCGCCTGGTTCGGGGTGATCTGGGCGGCATACAACCTGACCGTGGCCCTCGTCGGCCGCGTGGCCCATCGACTCGAGCGAGGGATCGGAGCGCGGGCGGTCATCATCTGCATCGGGCTCATGCCGATCCTCGGGTACGGGGGAATGGCGCTGGGGGCCGGAGAGGGTGCGGGCGAGGCGGGTCGAGCCGGCCCGCTGGTGCTCCTCTTCGCGGTCGCAGCCGGCCTCACCTTCCAGGTGGGGCGCGGGCTCAATCAGGTCGTGGTGAAGGGCGCGATGAACCACCGCGTGCCCGCGGAGCTGCGCGCGACGGCGAACTCCCTCTCGAGCCTCGGGGTCCGGGTCCTCTTCGTGGGGATCGGTCCGGCGATGGGGTGGGGCTTCGATGTCCGCGGCTACGGGCCGACCTTCGCCTGGGTCACCGCCCTCTTCAGCCTGCTCCTCGTCCTCGTCGCGCTCCCGCTCGTGCTGCGCATCGGGGCGGCGGCCCCGGATGAGGAGACGAGCCGGCCCTGACCCTCCTCAGGGGAGGCTCCGGCGCTCCCCCGGTCGCTCGATGCGGGCCTCATCGCCGACGGAGATGTGCCCCTCCTCGAGGATCCTCCCGTAGACGCCGCCCCGGGTCTCGGGGAGGAGGGCCGCGTGAAGCCCGGCGCACGCCTCCTCCATCTGATCACAGGGGAAGGTCTCACCGAGGATCTCCACGGAGCACGCGCCGAGGACGAGGCGCCCCCCGACGAGGAGAGTGGAGAGGTCGAGGCCCCGGACGAGGACATTCGCGCGCCGGGTCGTCCAGGGGAGCTCCTGCCCGACCGCCCGGACCGTCGCCTCCCAGGCCTCCTCCGCGAGGATCGTCACCTGACGCCGGGACGAGGAGCCATGGTCCCCGTCGACGCCGGAGGAGGGGGTCAGGTGGAGGGTGTCGAGGAGGCGGGGCTCGCCGCGGCGGCGCGGTCGCACGCTGAGCGCGACGATCCGGGGGCTCGATTCGTTCAACGCGGGTCCTTCCGGTTCGGGAGCGGGCCTCCCGTGGTCAACCTTCGACTCTGCGGCGGAGTTCGCTCTCGTCGATCACCTCGATCCCGAGGGACTCCGCCTTCGTCAGCTTCGAGCCCGCCTTCTCCCCGGCGATCAGGAGGTCGGTCCGCTTCGAGATGGACCCGGTGACCTTTCCGCCGTGGGCCTCGACGAGGGCCTTCGCGTCGTCTCGGGAGAGGCTCGGGAGGGTGCCGGTGATGACGACCGTCCGGCCTTCCAGGACGCCGCCGGCCCCCTCGGTCTCCTCCGTCGGCTCCTCCTCCCACCGCAGGCCGGCCGCCCGGAGCTTCTCGAGCTCGGTCCGGGTCTCCTGGCGCGCGAAGAAGTCGGCCACGGCGCGGGCGATCTCCGGCCCGATGCCGTCCACCTCGGTCATCGCCTCTTCCTCCGCGCCCGCGAGGGCATCGAGCCCCCGGAAGCGCTCGATGAGGAGTCGGGCGACCGTCTCCCCGACATGGGCGATCCCGAGGGCGTGGAGGAGCCGGGCGACCGATCGCGTCTTCGAGACCTCGATGGCCGCGAGCAGATTCTCGGCGGACTTCTCCGCCATCCGCTCCAGCGCGGCGACCGGCTCCAGCTCGAGGGAGTACAGGTCGCCGGGAGTGGTGACGAGACCCCGGTCGACGAGCTGGTCGATCAGCTTGGTGCCGAGCCCATCGATGTCGAGGGCGCGGCGGCTCGCGAAGTGCCTCAGGCGGCCGCGGACCTGCGCCGGACACTCGAGGTTCGGGCACGCGGGGACGATCTCCCCATCCGGGAAGCGCACTTCGGTCGCGCAGCTCGGGCAGCGCTCCGGGGTCGGGACCGGGGTCTCGTCGCCGCTGCGGGCGCTCTCCACCGCCTTCACGACCTCCGGGATCACATCCCCCGCGCGCTGGACCACCACGCGGTCCCCGATCCGCACATCCTTGCGGGCGATCTCCTTCGGATTGTGAAGGGTGGCCCGACTGACGATCACTCCGCCGACATTCACCGGCTCGAGGTGGGCCACCGGCGTCAGGGCGCCGGTCCGTCCGACCTGCCACTCGACCCCCTCGAGGGTGGTCGTCTCCTGCCGGGCGGGGAACTTGAGCGCGATCGCCCAGCGCGGAGAGCGGGAGCGGACACCGAGGGTCTCGCGCCGCTCGGCGCCCTCCACCTTGATGACGAGGCCGTCGATCTCGAAGGGGAGGGTGTCGCGACGCTCCTCGACCTCCCGGTAGATGGCCGTGATCTCCTCCACCGACCGGACGACGCGGTGGAACGCCGGCCGGGGGAAGCCCCACTCCTCGATCGCGGAGAAGAGCCCCTCCTGGGTGCCGAGCCGGGCGGCGAGCCCGGGGGGGAGCCCGTCGGTGGAGCCCACGCCGTAGAGGACGATCTCGAGGGGCCGGGTGGCGGCGGAGCGGGGATCCAGCTGGCGGAGAGTCCCCGCGGTCGCGTTGCGGGGGTTCGCGAAGAGGCCTTCCTCCGCGGTGCGCGCGGCGTTCATCGCCTCGAAGCCGGCGAGGGACATGAAGATCTCACCGCGCAGCTCCAGCCGCGCCGGGAGCGGCGTCTCCGCACCCGCCGTGAGGCGCTTCGGGAGGGAGCGGATCGTCCGGACGTTCGCGGTGATCTCCTCCCCGGTGACGCCGTCGCCCCGGGTGGAGGCCTCGACGAGGAGGCCCTCCTCGTAGACCACCTCGACCGCGACCCCGTCCATCTTGTACTCCACCGAGAGCGGGGTCTGCTCCTCCGCGAAGAGGGGCTCCTCCTCGTCGGGGGTCGAGGGGATGCCGAGGCCCCGCTGCACGCGCTCGCTCCACTCGGCGAGCTCCTCCGGATCCATGGCGTTCTCGAGGGAGAGCATCGGGACCCGATGGGTGACCGGGGGGAGGGTCTCCGCCACGAACTCCTCGGGGGTCCACGCCCCGCCGACCCGCCGGGTGGGGGAGTCGGGGTCCTCGAGCTCGGGGTGCTCCGCCTCGAGGGCCTCCAGCTCGCGGAAGAGGCGGTCGTACTCCGCGTCCGAGATCTCCGGGTCGTCGAGGATGTGGTAGCGGAAGTTGTGGTACTTCAGCTCCTCACGCAGGGCGCGGAGGCGGGCGACCGCCGGGGCGCTGGCGTCGCTCAAGGCTCGGTCCTCCCGGACTCTCCCGTGGAGAGGAGCCGCGCCACCCGCCGCACCTGAGAGACCGGCCAGCGGTCGTGGTCCGGGCTCTCCGCGATCACGCTCGGGCGCACGAAGATGTCGCTGCGGCGGGGGAAGCCCCGCTCGCTCGCGATCGCTCCCAGCAGCGCCCGCTCCTCGCTGGAGAGCTCGTGAATGTCGCCGAGGTGTCGGAACAGGGCGTCATCGAGTCGGCTCCGCTCCCGCTCGCGGCGTCGGCGCGCCCCGGGAGTGTCGGTCGGGCTCATGCGAGGCTCCCTTCCTGAAGGCGCTCCCAGGCCCAGCGCGCGCTCGCCCGGGCGGTGGGCTCCGCCACCTCCCGCCAGCGCTCCAGCGCATCGAGGGCCTCCGCATCGCCGCGGCGACCGAGGGCGAGGAGCGCGTTCGCCCGCACCCGGGGGTGGGGGTGGTCCGCGGCCGCGCGGAGCACCCGCTCGCCCGAGGCTCCGCCGAGCCGCTCGATCCCCTCGACCGCGTTCGCCACGACGCGGGGGTCTCCATCCTCGAGGAGGGCCTCGAGGTACGGACGAGCCTCCTCCGAGCGGGTGCGTCCGAGGACCGCGGCGACCGCGGAGCGGACCCGCTCCTCCCGATGGACGACGAGGTCGATCCAATCTTCCCGGTATCGCTCCGGCTCGCCGGTCTCGACGATCGTCGCGAGGGCGGCGAGGACGCGAGAGCTGTCCGCCTCGGCGAGGCAACGGCGGAGCAGGGGGTCGAAGGTCGCATCGACCTTCCGGAGGACCCCGAGGACGCTGGCGCGATGCTCCGCGGGGACCCCCTCCCTTCCCGCTTCCCAGAGTCGCCAGCCCTGTCCGGAGAGGCGCCGCGCCGCGCGCTCCCGCATCTCCGGGTCGGGGGAGGCGAGCTGCGGAATGACGATGCCGAGGGAGCCGATCTCCGTCGGAGGGAGGAGATCGAGGGCGAGGAGCCGGGCGGCGGTGTCCGGTCCGGCGAGGAGCGCCTCCAGTTCGGTGAGCAGGGTCTCCACCGGGAGCCCACGGAGCGCCTGCAGCGCCGCGTGGAGCGGCTCGCCCTCGAGATGCGGGAGGAGCCGGCCGAGTCGTCCCGCCCGCTCCTCCGGGCTCGCATCTCCGCCGGCGATGCAGCGGACGATCTCCCCCGCGACCTGCGGAGCGAGGGACCTCAGATCCGCGGGGTCGAGGTGCCACCACCGGAGACGGCGCCAGGTGGGCGCGCGTCGACTCTCCTCCAGCGGGTCGAGGCGCTCCGCCGCCGCCTGGAGCAGCCGCGGGCACTCGGTGGAGCGGAGGAGCTTGCGGGCCTGCTCGCGGGCGGCGGCGACCGGTCCCTCGAGCCAGCGGCTGAGGAGGTCGATCCTTCGCCGCGCCTCCCCCGGCGTTCGGGGGACGCCGAGGCTGCGTCGGAGCGCCTTCGCGGCGGGCCACTCCTCGGAGAGCGCGCGCTGCAGCCACTCATCCCCGGGGGCACCACAGGCGACGAGCGCCTCGATGACCCGGGCGTCCTCGTGACGGGGCCACGCGCGCAGGAGCACGGAGAGCGTGATGACGATCGGGTCGTGAGCGCGACCGGTCGTCAGCGATGCCGCGTCCCGCAGCAGGAGCTCGAGGAACGCGCCCCGGGCGATGGTCCGCGCCGCGGGGTCGGGGTCATCGACGAGCTGGCCGAGGTCCTGGAGCAGGCCCGGGGCATCGGGGCGGAGGCGGGCGGCCTCACCGCGGAGATACTCCGCCACGTTCCTCCGGGTCAGGGCGCGATCGGAGCGGAGCAGCTGCTGGGCCGCGAGGCGCAGGCGGGTCCGCGCCGTCTCCCGGGCGAGGCGTCGCTCTCCGGGGGCGAGGGCGTCCCACCCCCGCAGCAGCTCCCGGCCCGCCCGCGTCTCGGGGGCGGAGAGGAGCCAGCGCACGGCGAAGGCGCGCGCGCGCTCCTCGCGCAGGGCCTGCCCCATCACCGGGACGACGATCTCCCGGTGGGGGTGGTCGGCGAGGATCCGCAGGGTGCGTTCGAGGCCCAAGGGTTCCCTCTCGCTCGGGGATGCGGTGGCTCCGGGGGAGCCGCCATGCGGGTGTCTGCTGAGGATCCCCGAACCCCGGAGAAATGCAAGGTGGGGGACCGTTCCGGTGGCGGACCTCGTGGGGAGGGGACACACTCCGCGGGGGCGCCGCGGCACCGGGCCGCGGCCGGTCGCCTTCCTCCTCGGCGGATCCCGGGGGCCGATCGTGAGCGAGAGCGCGGAGAGGCGAGTGCCTCACCCACCACCGGCGGTCAGCGCGGCCGCCCTCGCGGTTCACCGCGGCCTCGTCGAGGCCGGGGAGGAGTCGCTGCTCGCGGGGGGAGCCGTGCGCGACCTCCTCCTCGGCGTGAAGCCCACCGACTTCGACCTCGCCACGAGCGCGCCCCCCGAGCGGGTGGCGGAGCTCTTCCCGCGAACGGTGCTCGTCGGAGCGCAGTTCGGCGTCGCGCGCGTCCTCGTCGACGAGGAGGAGGTCGAGGTCGCGACCTTCCGCGCCGACCTCGAGTACCGTGATGGCCGTCGCCCGGTCGCGGTGCGGTACACGAACGCGCGGGAGGATGCGATCCGGCGCGACTTCACGATCAACGGTCTCTTCTACGATCTGGAGCGCGAGGAGGTCGTCGATCATGTCGGGGGCCTCGACGACCTCGCGGCCGGGCTCATTCGCGCCATCGGAGACCCCGATCGGAGATTCGGGGAGGACCGCCTGCGCCTCCTGCGGGCGATCCGCTTCTCCGTCTCCCTCGGATTCCCGATCGAGGCCGCGACCTGGGAGGCGATCCTCCGCCACGCCGCCGCGGTGAAGGATGTGAGCGCCGAGCGGGTGCGGGACGAGCTCGAGCGGATGCTGGTTCATCCGAGTCGGGCCGAGGCGCTGCGGCTCCTCTCGCGGGCGGAGCTGCTGCGCCCGCTCCTCCCCGAGGTGGCGGACATGCACGGGGTCGCCCAGCCTCCGGAGTACCACCCGGAGGGGGATGTCTTCGAGCACACCGCCCTCGTCCTCTCCCATCTGGAGGAGCCGAGCTTCCCCCTCGCGCTCGGGGCGCTCCTCCACGACATCGGAAAGCCGCCGACCTTCGAGGTCGCGGACCGGATCCGCTTCAACCGGCACGACGCCCTCGGGGCCCGGATGGCGGAGGAGGTCTGCGAGCGGCTGCGGCTCTCGAAGCGGGAGCGGGACGAGGTGGTCTTCCTCGTCCAGCGCCACCTCGCGTTCATCGCCATCGACGAGATGCGCCCCTCCCGCCGGACCCGGCTCTTCGACGAGGAGCACTTCGAGAGCCTCCTCGCCCTCTGCTACGCGGACTGCCGGGGGAGCCACGGAGACACCTCCCTCCCGGAGCGGGCGGAGGAGCACTACCGCGCGTACCTCGCCGCAGGTCCCCGACGGGAGCCGATCCTGCGGGGGCGGGAGCTGATGAAGATCGGCTACCTCCCCGGGCCGCGCCTCGGGGAGATCCTCCGGGCGGTCGAGGACGCCCGGCGGGACGGGGAGCTCGAGGGAGACGAGACGGAGCCCGCGATCGAGTGGGTCCGGGCCCGGTACCCCCTGGCGGATGAGCGCGGCGAAGGGGGAGAGCCGTGAGCGGGGGGCGCGGATGCTGAGGCTCGGCTACATCACGAACGGGTTCGGGGACCACTCCCTCGAGCAGGCGGCGGAGGTGCTCCACCACTTCGGGTACCAGTCGATCGGGATCACCCTCGGGCCGCCCCATCTCGACCCTCGGGCCACCTCCCGGGGCCGGCTGGAGGAGCTGAGGCGCACCTTCGAGCGACGGGGCCTCGAGCCGGTGATCGAGACCGGCGCGCGCTATGTCCTCGATCCGTTTCGCAAACACCGCCCCTCGCTCGTCTCGGTCGACTCGACCGCCCGGGAGCAGCGGGCCTCCTACTACCGCCATGCCATCGACATCGCGGCGGAGCTCGGGGCTCCCCTGATCTCCGTCTGGAGCGGCACCCCCCAGCCGAAGGTGCCGGAGGAGCGGAGCTGGTCCCGCCTCGTCGCCGGGCTCCTCCCGGTCCTCGATCACGCGGCGGAGCGGGGGATCCGGGTCGCCTTCGAGCCGGAGCCCGGCATGTTCATCGAGGACCTCGCCGACTGGCGGGCCCTGCGGGAGCGTGTCGACCACCCTGCGCTCGGTCTGACGATCGATGTGGGGCACCTCGCGGTCACGGAGGAGGCCCCCTGGGAGCGGCATCTCATCGAGCACCGCGACGAGCTGCTGCACGTCCACCTGGATGACGCCGCGAACGGCATCCACGAGCACCTCCCGCCGGGGCAGGGGGAGCTCGACTGGACCGGGATCCTCGGGGCGCTCGATCGAATCGGCTTCGGAGGGGTGGCGCTCGTGGAACTGTCGCGCCATTCTCATGTCGCGCCGGTCATGGCGCAGCGCAGCATCCTCTTCCTCCGCCGGGTGGAGGCGCGGGTGCGCGCCGCCGCCGCGGCGGGAGGGAGCCCCCCCCGGGGGGCCGGGGACGACCAGGATCGGAGCGACGCTTGAGCGCAGCGAGACGCAAGGGGTCGAGGAAGTCGGGCGGGGGTCGAGGTCGCCGCACCGATCGACAGGGGCGCCCGTGGTGGTACGACCTCGTCTCCACCTCGATCCGCAGTCCGGTCGTCGACAACCAGCACGCCATCTTCACGAACCGCACGCTGCGCTTCGACAAGGTCAAGGCGGTCGGGTTCGACTTCGACCACACCCTCGCGGTCTACAACACCGAGATGCTCGATGGCCTCGCGATGCGCCTCGTCATCGATCGACTGATCGAGCATGAGAGCTTCCCGAGGGAGTGGTTCGAGGACCTCCCGGACCTCTCCTTCGCCCGCAAGGGGCTGATCGTCGACATCAAGCTCGGCAATGTCCTCAAGACCGACCGCTACGGGCACGTCCTGCACGCGTACCACGGTCCGACGAAGCTCACCGCGCGCCAGAAGCGCGAGACCTACGGCGATGCGGATGTGATCCCCCATGTCACCGAGGGCATGCGCTTCCTCCAGATGGACAGCGCCTTCGCGATGCCCGAGACCTGCATCTACAGCGGGCTCGCGCCGAAGATCGAGGCGGGCGGCTACGAGAAGCTCTGGAAGGTGATCCGCAAGCACACCGACATGGTGCACCGGGATGGATCGCTCAAGTCGGTGATCACCGCGAGCCCCCTCGACTATCTCCATGTGGATCCCCACACCGAGCACCTCCTCCGCTGGCTGCGCGCCAACGGGAAGAAGGTCTTCCTGCTGACGAACTCTGAGTGGTCCTACACCTGCGCCATGATGAACCCGACCCTCGGGCGGCTCGGCGGACCGGAGGAGACCTCCTGGCTGGCGCTGTTCGATCAGGTGATCGTGCTCGCCCGCAAGCCGGGGTACTTCAAGCGCTCGAACCCCGCACCCCCGTCCACCCCGGGCATCGCCCCCCACGTGATGCACGAGGGGAACATCCTGGAGCTGGAGGAGCGCCTCGGCGTCCGGGGACCGAACGTCCTCTACGTCGGAGACCACATCTACGCCGACCTGATCTCCTCGAAGCGGAACACCTACTGGCGCACGATGCTCATCGTGCCCGAGCTCGAGGAGGAGCTGACCGTGCAGTCCGCCCTCCCCGGGATGGTGCAGCAGCTGAAGGAGACCGACGAGCGACGCACGATCACCGAGCGTGAGGTGATGCACTGGAAGTCGATCGAGTCGAGCCTCGACCGGCTCCCGCTCGACGAGGAGCACGCGGAGCTCCTCACGCGCCTCAAGGACGAGTGCCTTGCCTCGCGGAAGCAGGCAATGAAGACGCTGAACCAGTTCATCCGGCAGCGGGAGCGGCTCCGCTCCCGTCTGAGCCTCGCGACCAACCCGCACTGGGGCTCGCTGTTCCGGGCGGGGAACGAGCTCACCTACTTCGGCCGGCAGCTCGAGGACTTCGCCTGCACCTACACGAGCCGGGCGACGAACCTGAGCTTCTATCCCCCGAACCACTACTTCCGCTCCGCGATGGACTACCTCCCGCACGAGCTCGAGTCGGTCTAGGCCGTGGCGGATGAGGCTCCGCCTCCGGGACCGATGCGGCGGATGGGGGGGATCCTCGCCCTGTTCCTCGGGGCCGTGATCGTCCACCGTCTGCTGCTCTGGTCGGTGCTGCTCTGGTTCGAGCTGCGGGCGAGCGGCCCGGAGGAGAGCCTCGATGGAGACCCGGCCAGAGTCCTGCGCCTCGACCGCACCCTCATTGCGCTCGTGGCGCTCCCCACCATCCTCCTCGCAAACCGGCTCTGGCGCGCCGGTAGGAGGGGGGGGTGAAGGGGAGCCACCGGGGAGCCTCGCCGTCCGTGGTCAGCCGACCGTGACCGACTTCGCCAGGGAGCGGGGCTTGTCCACGTTCCTCCCGAGGGCGCGCGCGGTGTAGTAGGCGAAGAGCTGCGCCTGCATCAGCCCGAGGAGGGGAGAGGCGATCCGCCCGGCCCGAGGCGTCTCGATCACGGACTCGAACAGACCGATCGGATCCTCGCACCCCTCAGGCTGGAAGGCGATCACCCGGCCCCCCCTCGCGTTGATCTCGGTGACCGCCCCGATTCCCTGCTGGCGGAGCTCCGGGTCCTCCGGACCGGGGAGGAAGATCGCGGTGTGCATCGCCTCGTCGATCAGACTGATCGTCCCGTGCTTCAGGGCTCCGGCCGGCATCCCCTCCGCGTGGCAGTAGGTGACCTCCTTGAACTTCAGCGCCGCCTCGAGGGCGAGGCCGTGGTGGACCCCGCGCCCGAGGAAGAACCAGTTCCGGATCACGCTCAGGCGCAGGGCGAGGTCGCGCAGCGGGGCGTGGGAGCGGGACCAGAGCTCGTCGAGGAGGGAGGGGAGTCCCTCCAGCTCCTCCCGGGCGGCGTCGGCGCTCGCCCGATCGAGGTGCCCCGATCTCTCCCCGAGGGTGATCGCCACGCGGTGGAGGATCACCAGCTGGGACATCGTCGACTTCGTCGACAGGACGCAGATCTCGGCTCCCGCCCGCTGGTCGACGGAGTGGTCCGTCTCGCGGGCCATCGATGAGCTGGGGACGTTCAGGATGGCGGTGGTCCGAGCTCCCGCCCGCTTCGCCCGTCGGAGGGCCTTAAGGGTGTCGTAGGTCTCCCCGGACTGACTGATCGCGAGGATGTGGGTGTCCGCATCGAAGCGGGCGAGGTAGGGGAGCTCATCCGAGCTGACGGCGGGGAAGAAGCGCCCCCCGAGCTCGGAGAGGACGTACTGGGCCATCACCGCCACGTAGTGGCTCGTGCCGATCCCGGTGAGGATCGAGCGCGGCGCCCGCTCGAGCTCGACGACGAGCCCGAGGATCTCCTCCTCATCCAGAGAGAGCGCGGTCCGCGCGACCGCGGCGTTCTCATGGATCTCCTTCGACATGTAGTCGGGGAAGCCATCGTGGCTCGCGGTGCGCTCGGCGAGGTTCAGGACGACGCGCTCCCGCTCGATCGGCTCCCCGCTCTCGATGGAGAGCAGCTTCGCGCCCCCGGGCTCGACGACGGCGAGCTCTCCATCCTCCAGGTAGAGGACCCGGTCGGTGAGGGGGGCGAACGCGAGGGGATCGGAGGCGAAGCAGGTGAAGTCATCCCCGAGTCCGACGAGCAGGGGGCTCTCCCGGCGCAGGGCGATGAGGACCCCGGGATGCCGGGCGGAGATGACCCCGATCCCGTAGGTGCCCCGCAGCGCCCGCCCCGCCCCGCGGACGGCGGCGACGAGGTCGTCGGCGCCGCGCAGCTCCTCCTCGATGAGGTGGGCGATCACCTCCGAGTCGGTCTCCGAGACGAACGCGTGTCCCTTCTCCCCGAGGCTCCTCCGCAGCTCGTCGTGGTTCTCGAGGATCCCGTTGTGGACGATCGCGACCTCGCCGTAGCTGTCGGTGTGGGGGTGGGCGTTCACCCGGGAGACCCGCCCGTGGGTCGCCCACCGGGTGTGTCCCAGGCCGGAGAGGCCGGACAGCTCCTCGAACCGCTCCTCCCGCGCGACCACCCGCACCTCGCCCGCGCCCTTGCGAAGCGCGAGCCGACCCTCGTCGTCGATCACCGCCATGCCGCAGGAGTCGTAGCCGCGGTACTCGAGGCGGGCGAGCCCCTCGATGAGGAGCGGGGCCACATCCCGCGTTCCGGAGATCCCGAAGATGCCGCACATGAGCTCGCTCCGTTCCGCCCATCCCGAGTCGCGCCCCTGCGGGGGCGATGGATCAAATCGACCCGCCCCGGTAGGCGCAGCCGTTGTTGCAGGTCTCCTCGACCCTCACCTCCGCGAGGATCGGGAGGCTCGGGAGCAGGCGATCCCAGAGCCAGACGGCGATCACCTCGGAGGTGGGGTTCTCCAGCCCCTCCACCTCGTTGAGGAGGTGGTGGTCGAGCATCTCCCGCAGGGGCGCCACCGCGCCCTTGATCTCCGCGTAGTCGACGAGCCAGCCCATCTCCGGGTCGATCGGTCCCCGCACCACGATCGTCGCGGCGAAGGAGTGCCCGTGCAGCCGCCGGCACTTGTGCCCCTCCGGCACCCGGGGCAGGTAGTGCGCGGCCTCGAAGGTGAAGCGGTGGGCCAGCTCGACGACCTGCGGGTCGGAGCGACGGTCGTCTCGACTCATACTCCTCGGGCCTCCGGATCCCAGACGTACTTGTGCTGCTGAAGCTGGAGGCGCGCCGGCAGGCGATCCTCCACGATCCACTCCGCCAGCTCGCGCGGGTCCAGGACCCCATGGACCGGTGAGAAGTGGAGCGGCAGCCCCCAGCCCTCCCGGCTGGAGAGGTGCGGGGCGATGCGCGGGTCGGCGATCCGCTCCCGGGCCCACTCGTAGTCGGCGCGGTCGGCGAGCACGACCTTCAGCTCATCCCCCGGGCGGAGGTGGTCGAGGTTCTCCTCCCGGTTTCGCTCCACCTCGCCGCTCCCCGGCGCCTTCAGGTCGATGATCCGACGGACCCTCGGGTCCACCTCCTCGATCGGCTCGGAGCCGGAGGTCTCCAGCAGGACCTCATCGAAGGCATCGCAGAGGGACGTGAGCAGGGGGAGGGCGCTGCGCTGCGCGAGGGGCTCGCCGCCGGTCACCTCCACCAGCCCGATGCCGAAGGAGAGCGCCTCCGCCACCACGGCGGGGATCTCGCGATGCTCGCCGCCGACGAAGGCGTAGGTCGTGTCGCACCAGGTGCAGCGCAGCGGGCAGCCCGTGAGCCGGACGAAGACGCAGGGGCGGCCGGCGTGGGTCGACTCTCCCTGGATCGATGGGTAGATCTCCGAGACGCGCACCGTGGTCGCGCCGCGCCGAACGGGAGTGGAGTCGCTCAAGCGGGGCCTCCTTCGACGAGGTACTCGGAGAGGATCCGGCGCAGCGCATCCGGGATCTCCCGGGCCTCGCCGCCATCCATCGTCGCGCACGCCTTCACCACGCGGGCCCGGAACGCGACCGAGTCCTCCTCGCGCAGACCCTCGAAGATGAAGGTCACCGACTTCCCGCCGATCCGCTCGACCCGCGCGGTCATCTCGAGGGGAGCGCCGAACTCGACCGGTCGCTGGAAGTCGACCTCGAGATGAACGGTCGGGAACCCGAGGCGCTCCACCTGCAGCCACCGGGGATAGGGCCCCGCGCCCGCCGCGATGAGGAACTCCTCGAAGGTCAGATGACAGTAGTGAAGCAGTCTGGGATAGTACACGATCCCGGCCGCATCGACGTCCGCGAACGCCACGCGGTGCGGTCGGCGGAAGATGCGTCCGCCGGGGGTTCCGTCCCCCTCGGACGGGGCGTGGCTCGGGCTCGGGTCGTTCAAGGTGCACCTCCGGAGGAGTGGGCGCCGGGCTTGGCGGGCTGACGCATCTCACGGTCGAGGGCGGGGCTTTGCAATCGATCTCGTCCGCCGCCTCGCGCGGCGTCGACCCGGGGAGCGAGCGGCACCGATGACCGACCATCCGACCGAGGCGCCGCGTCCCGCAACGGAGCCGGAGCATTCCCCGCCCAAGCCTCCGCCCCTTCGACGGGGGCGGAGCTACTTCGTGCACTACGGGGAGGTCGGCCTCAAGAAGGGGAACCGCCCGTACTTCGAGACCCGCCTCGTCCGCAACCTCCACTACACACTCCGCGGGCTCCGCGTGATGGGGATCCATCGCATCTACGGACGGCTCCGGATCGACCAGGAACTCGACGGCGATCGGGGCGAGCTGCTCCGCCGGCTCTCCCGCGTGCATGGGGTCTCGCATGTCCTGCCGATCGAGCGCTTCGGCTGGGACCTCGGCCCGATCGAAGCGCGGCTGGCCGAGTGGGCGGGAGAGGGCGGCTTCGAGAGCTTCGCCATCCGCTGCCGCCGGATCCAGAAGAGCTATCCTCATCGCTCCCAGGACCTGATGGTCCGCCTCGGCGCGATCGTCGGAGAGCGGAGCGGGGCGCGGGTCGACCTCCGCGCCCCGGAGGTCGAGTTCTCCGTCCTCATCCTGAACCGGGAGGTGATCCTCTCCCGGGAGCGGATCTCCGGACCGGGGGGGCTCCCCACCGGGACCGCGGGTCGGGTCCTCCACATGCTCTCCGGAGGGATCGACTCCCCGGTCGCGGCGGAGCGGCTCCTGCGCCGCGGTTGCCACCTGCAGTTCGTGCACTTCCACTCCAGCCCCTTCACCGATCGCTCGAGCATCGAGAAGACCACCGAGCTCGCGAACATCCTCACCCGCCATCGGATGCGCTCGAAGCTCCATCTGGTGCCGCTGGGGCTGCTGCAGCAGCGGATCGTGCAGGACGCGCCGGCCCGGTGGAGGGTGATGCTCTATCGGCGGTCGATGCTGCGGATCGCCGCCCGGATCGCGGGCTGGAACCAGTGCAAGGCGCTCGGGAGCGGGGAGAACCTCGCTCAGGTCGCGAGTCAGACCCTCGAGAACCTCGCGGTCCTCGACGAGACCGTCGCCCTGCCGCTCCTCCGCCCCCTCCTCAGCTACGACAAGGAGGAGATCGTGGAGGAGGCCCGCCGGATCGGGACCTACGAGGTGAGCACCGAGCCTCACGCCGACTGCTGCGGGTACCTGCTCCCGCGGCGACCGGTCACCGATGGGACCGTGGAGGAGGTCCGTGAGATCGAGGCCGCCCTCGACCTGTCCGAGGAGCTGGAGGAGGTCCACTCCCGAACCGAGGTGGTGACCCTCCCCGATCTCGATCGGGAGCCGCCCGGGGAGGAGTGAGGCCTTGAGCGATGTCGAGCCGGCGGCGCCGTCCGCCGGGTCCCCCGGGCAGCCAGCGCGCTCCGGGCCTCCCGAGTCGAACGGGCCGACCGAGGGGCAGCTGCTCCTCGCGAGCGGGGCCTACTTCTTCCTGCTCCTCTGCGGCTACTCGATCCTCCGGCCCCTGCGGGACACCGCCGGGATCGCCGGAGACTCCTCGACCCTCGCCGCGCTCTTCCTCGCCACCTTCCTCGCCATGCTCGTCCTGACCCCGATCCACGGCGCGATCGTCTCCCGGGTCGGGAGGTCCCGCTTCGTCGTGGGGAGCACGCTCCTCTTCGCGTTCCAGCTCCTCGGGTTCGCGGTCCTGTTCCGGGCGCGACCCGAGTGGAGCGTGGCGATCGGGAGGGTGTTCTTCGTCTGGGTATCGGTCTTCAACCTCTTCGTCGTCTCGATCTTCTGGAGCCTGATGGCGGATCGATGGTCCCATCCGGCGGGGCTCCGGCTCTTCGGGGTGATCTCCGCCTTCGGGAGCGTGGGGGGGATCATCGGCTCCCAGCTGACCGCCCGGCTGGCGGGGAGCTGGGCGATCGAGGGCCTGCTCCTCCTCTCCACCGCGCTCCTCCTCGGCACCGTGCCGTGCGCCCGGGCGGTCGGGCGCCGGGGGGATCCCGGGGGAGGGGATGCCCCCGTCGGCGGCTCCGTGCTCGCGGGGGCGGTCGAGCTCGTCCGTCAGCCGCTCCTTCGCCGCGCGGCGACCCTCACCTTCCTCCTCACCGTCTGCGCGTCCCTCGCCTACTTCCTCCGCGCGGAGTGGGTCGCGACCGCCGAGGTCACGGACGAGGCCCGTCGCGCGCTCTTCGCCCGGACCGACACCGCGACCCAGGCGCTGACCCTCCTCCTGCAGCTCCTCGGGTTCCGCCTGCTGGTGCGCGGGCTCGGGATCGGGGGGACGCTGCTCCTCCTCCCCGCGGTCTACGCCCTCGGCTTCCTGCTCGTCGCGAGCGCGCCGGTGTTCGGCGCGCTGCTCGCCTTCGAGGCGACGCGGCGCTCCTTCGCCTACGGGCTCGCCGCCCCGACGCGCAATGTCGTCTTCACGGTCGTGGGGGACGAGGCGAAGTACAAGACGAAGGCCTGCATCGACACCCTCGTCTACCGGGGAGGGGATGTCGTCGGCGCGCATCTCTTCGCGCTCCTCGCGGCGACCCGCGGGGGGGGATGGGTCGCTGGCCCGGTCGGGGTCGGCCTGCTCTACGCCGTGATCGCGGGGGTCACCGCGCTTCAGCTCGGTCGCGAGGTGCGCTCCCGGCGGGAGACCGAGGCTGGCGTCACTCGCCCCGGACCGTGAGGACCGGACAGGGCGCGGTGCGGACGATCCTCTCGGTGACACTCCCGAGGAGAGCGTTCTTCAGGCCGGAGCGACCGTGGGTCGACACGACGATCAGGTCGGTGCCGAAGTCCCGGGCGGCCTGGACGATGGTGTGCGCCGCGGGCCCCCGCAGGATGTGGCTCTCCCCGCGGACCGCCTCGGGGATCCGCGCGAGCACCGTCTCCTCCATCGTCTCGGCGGCCCGTCCTCGCGACTCCTCGTAGAAGCGCTCGGTGGTCCCGAAGGGCAGGTGCTCGAAGGTCGCGATGGGGACCGGGGGGAGGTCCTCGAGGACGAAGAGGAGGTCGATGCGGCCGTCGAAGGCGCGGGCCAGCTCGATCGCGGGGGAGCAGGCGGCGAGGGAGAACTCCGAGAAGTCGGTCGGGAGGAGGATCCGGGAGAAGGCCATCGGGGACTCCGTGGTGGGAGGATGGTCGTCGACGCCCGCGCGGGGCCCCCGTCGGGGGGAGAGGGCGAGAGGACCCGCTGATCTTGGGGGTGAATCTCCCCCGCATCAAGCCTCCGAGGCCCTGCGACGCTTGTCGGGTCGGGGCGGGAGCGATACCTTGGAAGGGTCGGAGAAGCCCCCGGGGGCTCGATCCCGAGGCGGCAGGGGCCGGCTCCGCGAGGTCGAGGGAGCGGGAGCGAAGGAAGGATTCGCCCATGGTTGGCATTCGCACCCTGAACGCCCTCGTGGCGGAGATGGACGGCGTCGTCGAGCGCTGGTCCTCCGATCGGGACCGGATCAACGGGACCATCGAGGTCCTCGAGCGCTTCCTTCCCCATGCCCTCGAGACGGAGCTCGCCCAGCTCCCGCCGGGAGAGCAGAAGTACTCCCGACACCTCATCCATGTCGACCCCGCCGATCGCTACTCGATGCTCGCCCTCGTCTGGCGGCCGGGTCAGGGCACTCCCCTGCACGACCATCCCAGCTGGGGCGTGCTCGGGGTGGCCCGCGGTCGGATGAAGTTCGTCAACTACGGGGAATCCGACATCGAGGGACACCGCTGCCTGATGCCGGTGGAGACCTTCATCGGGGCCGCCGGCTCGGTCGGCACCGTCTTCCCTCCGCACGTGGACATCCATCGGATGGCGAACGCGGACCGGGAGGAGATGGCGATCAGCCTTCACTGCTACGGCTGTGAGGTGAAGGAGTTCTCGATCTACAACGCCGAGACCGCGGAGAAGCGCTCCGCGAGCATGGCGTACGACTCCGTGCTCGACCTCAGCCGCGCCTGAGCCCCGATCCGCCGGGGATCGTCATGACTTCTCCCACCCGCTGATTTATCCTCCCCCCGATCCCGCGACGGGGCCCCGCTTCCCGTCGGCGCGGGAACCCCTGTCTCCACCCGAGGGATGGACGGAGAGGTCGGCCGATGCGGATCGGGCTCATCTCCAGGGACATCGAGCTTTCGACCACCTCCCGCTTCATCGCGGCGGGGGAGCGGCGCGGGCATGAGATGGTCCCGCTCCGCCTTCTGGACGGCGCCGTGATCCTCGGCGGTGCCGCCGCTCCCCGGCCGGCGCTCCTGCTCGATGGGGTGGAGCTCCCTCCGCTGGACGCGCTCATTCCCCGCCTGGGGGCCTACCTGCCATCCCTCGCCCTCTCCCTCGGGCGGTGCCTCATCGCCGCAGGGGCGACTCCGCTGAACGACCTCGACGGCATGGCGGTCGCCCAGGACAAGCTCCGCACCGCGGAGCGCCTCGTGGCGGCCGGGCTCCCCACCCCGCGGACGATCTTCGCGAAGGACCTCGACCACCTCGATCGCGCCGTCGCGGCGGTGGGGGGGGCGCCGGTGGTCATCAAGCCGACGAGCGGCGCCCAGGGACGCGGCGTCATGCTGGCGGAGACGACCGCGACCGCCGTGGCGATCCTCGAGAGTCTCATCGTCACAGGACGGGATCACCTCGTGCAGGAGTTCATCGCGACCGCCCGCGGGGAGGATCGGCGCCTCCTCGTCGTCGGAGATCGGGTCGTCGCCGCCATCCGCCGCCGGGCGCGGGCCGGGGAGTTCCGGCCGAACCTCCATCGCGGGGGGGCGGCGGAGCCGATCGTGCCGTCCGCCGAGGAGCGCGAGGTCGCCCTCGCCGCGACCCGCGCGGTCGGGCTGCGCTTCGCGGGGGTCGACCTCCTCGCCGGTCCGGAGGGACCCGTGGTGGTCGAGGTGAACGGCTCCCCCGGTCTCGAGGGGATCGAGGGGGCCACCGGGCTCGACCTCGCGGGCGAGGCGATCGTCCTCCTTGAGGAGCTGCACGCCCGGGCGCGCTCTCGGGGGGAGGACGGTGCCGATGGCCGATGATCCGGGGGCCCCTCCCCCCTCGCGCCCGAGCGGGGGGGGCTTCGAGCCCGCCACGATCGAGCAGTATCGGATCGAGTCGGTGGTCGCGCGCGGAGGGGTGGGGACCGTCTGCCGGGCGACCGACACGACCCTCGACCGGATCGTCGCGATCAAGGTCCTCGACGAGCCCGGGGGAGCCCTCGCGCTGATCGAGGAGGCGCGCCATGTCTCCCGCCTCTCCCACCCCCGCATCGCCCAGGTGTACGAAGCGGGGGTCGACTCCCGCACCGGCCTCGCGTTCATCGCCTTCGAGTGGGTGGAGGGGCCGACCCTCCGCGCCCGCCTCCGGGAAGGCGAGCTCCCCCTCCTCGATCTGCTGCGCCTCGGGCGCGACATCACCGGGGCGGTGGCGCACGCCCACGAGGGGGGGATCGTCCACGGGGACCTCAAGGCGGACAACATCGTCGTCGCGGGGGAGCCGGGGCGGGCGAAGCTCCTCGACTTCGGACTCTCCGTGGCGGATGAGGAGATCGCCCCGGGGGAGATCTGGGGGACTCCGGCCTACATGGCACCGGAGCTCCTTCGGGGGGAGCCGCGGACCCCCGCGACCGATCGCTTCGCCCTCGGCGTGCTCCTCTTCGAGCTCGCCACCGGTACGCTCCCCTTCGGAGGGGAGAAGGGGGACGAGACCGAGGTGCGTGCGCTCCAACGGAACCCCGCCCCGCGCGCTCGGGAGTTGCGCCCGGACCTGCCGAGCGAGCTCTCCGATCGAATCGCCCGGCTGCTCTCCCGCGAGCCGGTCGGCCGCGACGTCGACCTCCTCGAGCTCGAGCGGATCTTCCGCCTGCGCCGGCGCGCCGCGGAGGGTCGTCGCTTCCCTCTCCCGGGCGCCCTCCTCCTCGGTCTCCTCGTGCTCATCGCCGTGAGCGCCAGGGACGAGGTCGGGGTGCGGGTCGGAGGGTGGCTCGGGATCGGGTCTCCCGGCGGGGGAGCGGAGATCGCCGCGGGCGCCCCGACGATCGGGGCGTGGACCGGCCCCGGCGGAGAGGAGAGCGCCGCCGCCGGGACGGTCGCGGATCTCCTGCGTCTCCTCACCGCCAAGGCGGACCCGGGGAGCGCGCTGCTCGCTCCGGGGGACGGGACGCCGATCACCGGCACGGTCGAGATCGGGGGGAGCGCCGCCGGGACCGGGGAGTGGCGCGCGAGCTGGAGAGGACCGAACGGTCGAGCCGGGAGCGCCTTCGGGGCGGGCGCCCTCCCCCTCGCGACGTCGGTCGCGACCGCGATCCTCGGAGAGAGCCCCGGGCCGATCGCCGGGCGACCGGAGGAGGCGCTCCTCCTCTTCGTCGAGGGGGTCCGCAGCGCGACGGGAGAGGCGCGGGGTGAGGCGTTGGCTCTCCTCTCCCGGGCCCGAGCGAGCGCCGGGGCCTTCCCGGAGGCGACCGGCTGGATGGCCGCCCTGCGCCTCTGCGAGGGTCGCGTTGACGAGGCCGCCGCCCTCCTCTCCCCCCTGAGCGGAACCGACAGCGTCCCTGCTCGCCTCCTCGACGATGTCCTTTCCATCCCCGTGCGCGGACGCGCTCTCCGCTGGGGAGCGGACCATCCCGTGGCTCGTCGGGTCGACCTCCTCCTCGCGATCCTCGACCCCCGCGAGTCCGATGCCCGCCTCACGGAGCGGCTCGGGAGGAGTGCGGAGGACCCCGGCCCGATCGAGCCCTGGGTCGCCCGGATCCGGGTGGAGCTCGCGTGGCGGCGGGGGAGCATCCCCGAGATGGGGGGCGCCCTCGATCGCCTGCGCCTCCTCGAAGGCCCGGTTCGCACCACCGAGGCGGTCCGACTCGAGCATGCCCGGCGCCTCGCGCTCGGCCCGAGGGACGAGGCGATCGCCTCCTTCCGCGATCGCATCATCGAGGCGGAGGTCGACGGGCCGGAGGCCCGCCTGCGCGTCCCCTTCCTCGCCCAGACCGGTCGCCTCGCGGCGGCCGCCGGCGCGGCCCGCCGTCCCGCCGCGTCGACCGAAGATGCCGTCGCCACCGCCTTCGCCCTCGCGCTGGGGGGCGAGTTCGAGGCCGCGCTCGCCCGGGCCGGAGAGATCGTCGACCGCGCCGATCCGGGGCGGGCGTCCCGGGTGGAGGCCGCGCTGGAGGTCCTCCGAGGCTCGACCGAGGCGGCTCTGCGCGCCCTGGAGCGTGCCGAGCAGCTGGAGCCGGGACGGCCGGAGACGGTGATCCTGCGGGCGGCCATCGAGCGATCCCTCCTCGAGGATCTCGTGCTCCCGGAGGGGGAGGCCTGGCCCGTCGACTCCCGGGCGGGGCGCCTCGCCGATGGCTTCTCCCTCCTCGCGGCGGCGCGCCGCTCCCGCCTCGCCGGTGATCCGCGGACGGCGGCGGACTCCCTTGCCGGCCTGCGCGTCGTCGCCGATGATCTGCGCTTCCACCCGTGGCCGGAGCTGGTCCTCTTCGGGAGGCTGGAGCGGGTGCTCGCCCTGTCCGAGGCGGGGGAGGAGACGCGCGCCCGCGAGGAGTGGGGCGTCTTCCGACGGGACTGGCCGCGGGAGCGCGCGCCGGACGCGCGGGTTTCGCGGCGGGCCTCGGAGGTGGAGCGGCGACTCGCGGAGGCCGGGGGGCGATGACCCACCCTCCGACCGCGGAATGAGCAGGGAGAGCCAGGAATGCAGACGATCGAGATCGTGCACGAGCTCCTCGAGCTGGCGGACATCCTCGAGATCGCCGGCGCGAACGGCCATCGGGTGCGCGCCTTCCGCAACGGGGCGCGCAGCCTCGAGTCCTGGCAGGGAGACCTCGCCGGCCTCGTCGAGGCGGGGGAGGTCACCTCCATCCGGGGGATCGGGAGCTCCCTCGCTGCCATCATCGAGGAGGCGGTGACCGGGGGATCGTCCGCCGAGGCCGCGGAGATCCGAGCCTCCGTCCCGGCGGAGCTCCTCGAGTGGCTTCGCATTCCCGGGGTCGGGCCGAAGAAGGTTCGGGCGATCTGGGAGGGGCTGGGGATCACCCGCATCGCCGAGCTCGAGGCGGCCCTCCGCCAGGAGCAGGTACGGGGTCTCAAGGGCTTCGGCCCGAAAAGCGAGGCGGACATCCTCGCCGGGATCGAGCGGATGAAGAAGTTCGCCGGCCGCTCCCTCACCCATGTCGCCGAGGAGGTGGCGGCCCGCTTCCTCCTCGCCGTCGAGAGCGCGCCGGGGGTGCAGCGCGCGGCGATCGCCGGCAGCCTCCGACGCCGGCGGGAGACGATCGGCGATGTCGACATCCTCGTCGCGGCGGAGGACGGGGAGCCGGCCCGCGCCGCCTTCCTCGGGAGCCCGGGGATCGAGTCGGTCGCGGCGGAGGGAAGGAAGAAGTGCCGGGTGGTCTCAAGCGAGGGGATCGGGGTCGACCTCCGCATCGTCGCGCCGATCGAGTTCCCGGCGGCCCTCCACTACTTCACGGGGTCGAAGGAGCACAACACCCGCCTCCGGCAGCTCGCGAAGGACCGCGGGTGGAAGCTGAACGAGTACGGCCTCTGGCGGGTCGCGGATGGGGATGCGGAGGATGAGCGGATCGAGACCGCCGACGAGGACGCGATCTTCCGCGCTCTCGACCTCGCGCCGGTCCCGCCGGAGCTGCGGGAGGACCTGGGCGAAGTGGAGCAGGGCGCGGAGACCGAGTCCTTCCCGACGCTCGTCGAGGTGGGGGACCTCCGCGGGATCCTCCACAACCACAGCACCTGGTCGGACGGCCGGAACTCCCTGAGGGAGATGGTCGAGGCGGCGCGGTCGAAGGGGTGGGAGTACTACGGCACCGCGGACCACTCGAGGACCGCCTCCTACGCCGGGGGACTCTCCATCGCGGAGCTCCGCGAACAGCGGGCGGAGGTCGATGCGCTGAACGAGGAGTTCGACGACATCACCATCCTCCACGGGATCGAGTCCGACATCCTCCCCGACGGCTCCCTCGACTACCCGGATGAGGTCCTCGCCGAGCTGGACTATGTCGTCGCCTCGGTCCACGCGAACTTCTCCCTCGACCGGGAGACCCAGACCGCCCGCATCGAGCGGGCGCTCCGCAGCCCCTTCACCACCGTCTGGGGGCACCCCACCGGGCGCCTCCTCCTGCGGCGGGATCCGTACGACTGCGACATGGAGCACCTGCTCTCGGTCGCCGCGGAGGAGGGGGTCATCGTCGAGATCAACGCGAGCCCGCACCGCCTCGACCTCGACTGGCGGTGGGGGGGGCGGGTGCGGGACCTCGGGGTCGAGGTCGGGATCCACCCCGACGCGCACTCGATCGCGGGGATCGACGATGTCCGCCACGGCATCGGTGTCGCCCGCAAGGCGGGCCTCACCTCCGAGCAGGTCACGAACACCTGGCCGATCGAGCGCTACCTGGGGCGCCTGCGGGCGCGCCGCAACCGAGCGGGGATCTCATGAGCGACAAGGGAGGGGCGAGCCCACCGCCGCGGGCGCCGGCGGAGAGTCAGGTCGAGACCCGGGAGCTGATCCTGCCCAACGACACGAACACCCACGGGAACGTCCTCGGCGGCAAGGTCCTCCACGCCATGGACCTGATCTGCGCCATGACGGCGATCCGCCACTGCCGCCGACCGGTGGTCACCGCCGCCATGGACCATGTGGAGTTCCTGCACTCCATCCCCGAGGGACACTTCATGCTGCTGAAGGCCTCGGTGAATTGCACCGGCAGCACCTCGATGGAGGTCGGGGTCAAGGTGCTCGGGGAACACCCGCACACCGGGGTCCTCACCCACACCTCGAGCGCCTACCTCACTTTCGTCGCCCTCGACGAGGATGGCCGCCCGACCACGGTGCCCCCGGTGGACCCGCAGAACGATGAGGAGCGTCGCCGCTTCTCGGAGGGTCGCCAGCGCACCCAGGAGAGGCGCTCCCGCCGCAAGTCCTGACGCCACCGCCCGCCGCTAGTCGGGACCCGGGGCGGACGCACCCCTCGCCCGTGTGGCGAGGAGCCGCGCCGCCGCCGCCGTCCCCGCCTCGACCGCCTTCCCGAAGGAGACGCCGCTCAGCGCGGTCCCGGCGAGCTCCAGTCCCGGCAGAGAAGCGAGCTCCTCCTCCGCCGTCTCCCGCCGGGTGAGATGAGCGAGGTCGTACTGGGGGATCGCCTCGGACCACCGGATGACATGGGAGAGCCGGGGGGGCTCGGGGAGTCCGAGGAGACGATCGAGCTCGGAGTGGGCGAGCGCCGCGAGCCTGTCGTCGTCGAGCGCCGCGCTCTCGGGGTCCACCGATCCCCCGTAGATCACCCGGACGAGGAGTTGGCCGGGGGGGGAGCGGTCGGGGAAGATCCTCCCATCCCACAGGGTGCCGAGGAGCCGTACGCCGGCGCCGGGGGCCGCGAGGGCGCCAAATCCCTCCGGGAACCGCGCCGCCGAGGCGGCGGGGTAGCCGAGGGCCACGATCGTCACCGGCGGTGAGTGGAGGGTGCGGAGGGCCTGGGCGGTCCGCGGCGCGGTCGGTGCCAGCAGCGCGGCCATCGGTCGCGCCTCCCCGGCGAGGATCACGCCGGCCGCTTCGATGGGAGGCCCGACGGACCCTTCGACCCTCCACTCCTGCCCTGCCCGGGTGATCGATCGAACGGTCGTGCGGAGACGCACCTCCACTCCGGGGAGCGCGGCGAGGGCGCGCGGCAGCGCCTCGATTCCCCCGCGAAACGAGCTCGGCGCGCGGCTCCCCAGCTCCCGGGGCTCCGCCCCCGCCGCGCCTCCGCGTCGTCCGGCGAGCATCCCCCGCAGCAGGGAGCCGTGAGTTCGCTCCAGCTCCGCCCAGCGGGGGAACGCGGAGACCACGGAGAGCTGCGCGGGATCCCCCGCCCAGACCCCGCGGACGAGGGGCGTCACGAGGCGCTCCGCCGCGCGCGCCCCGAGTCGGCGGCGGGCGAAGGCCTCCACCGTCTCATCCCGGACACGGTCCGGCGCGGCGCGGGGGACGAGGGGCTCGGCGAGGAGGCGGAGCAGGCCGGGGAGTCCGAGCGGCCCGGATCGGATGAACCGGAGCGGGTGGGCCGGCACCTCCCGCATCCTCCCCGCGCGGATCAGGAAGCGACGCCCGGCGACCCGCTGCGCCCGCACCCGCTCCTCCTCCAGTCCCGCCGCGCGGATGCACTCGGTGAGGGCCGGGGTGTCATCGAGGAAGGTGACCGGGCCGGTCTCGATCCGGAAGTCGTCGAGCTCGAGGGTCCGCGCCTTGCCGCCGAGCTCGCCTTCGCGCTCGCAGACGATCACCGATATGCCGGAGGCGGGCTCGGCGCCGACGAGGGTCGCCGCCGCGGCGAGGCCGGAGACGCCTCCACCGACGACGACGAAGGGGCGATGGGCGGAAGAGCGCTTCAAGGAGACCTCGCACCGGGGAGGGGGACGGCCGGAGGGGCGCCTGCCGGTCCGGCGCCTCCGCGCGGAGGATAGCACGAAGCGCCCGGCAGCCCCGGTGATCCCGGCGGGGTGGGGATCGGTTCCCGGGGGATCAGGGCCAGGAGGCGCAGTCGAGCGGGTCGTTGTCGGTCGGATCCGGGCCCGGGGTGGGGAAGGGCGGAGCGGGGGGAGCGGCGCCGGAGAAGAGGTATCCGAGGGCCGCGATGGCATCGGCGATGTTCAGGCTGCCGCTGTCGTTCACATCGAGCGCGTCGAGGCAACTGCTGCCGCCTCCGAGGAACAGCTGCTCCAGGATCAGGATCGCGTCGGCGACATCGATCGATCCGCTGCCGTCCGCATCCCCGCGCAGGAACGGGGTCGAGGGTCCGGTGAGCGCCGCGAGGAGCTCCGCCATCACTGCGGCTCGGGTCGCTCCCCCGCTCTCCTGAAGCCCCCCGAACTCGAGGCTGGCCCCGATGGTGCGATACTCGATAGTCTCCCGGTGGATCGCCACGTCGTAGACGCTCGTCGGTCCGTTCCGCAACAGCGTCGCCGCAGGAGGGACGGGGATCAGTCGGTCGATGGAGCTGTTCTCCCCGTCGTAGTCCATGGAGAGTCCGGAGAGATCGGCGACGCCGATGTCGACGCCGGTGATCGTGTCGAGGTCGGCGAGGCCCCCGAAGGACCCGTCGATCCCGAAGAGCGGATGGAGGCTCGTCACGGGATCCTCCACCCAGGTGTCGGCGCCCTCGAGGTAGAGGCTCGAGCCTCCGACGCCGTTCGTCAGGTAGTCGAGGAGGAGCGCCGCCTCGGGCTCGCTCAGGACATGCTTCGCGGGGCTCGTGCCGAGGGTGACCCAGATCCGGGAGAAGGGGTCCAGGTCACCGACGGAGAGGAGGTCCTCCGTCGCCACGGGGGTACGGCCGTTCGCGATGAGCGCGGCGGAGATCGCCGCCCCGCCGTCGACCGGACCGACCGCGGTCGGAGGGGTCCAGACGAGATCGCTCGCTCCGCCGGAGACGAAGGTCGTGCAGGTCGCCATCGGCGTGCGCACCCCCGAGGCGACGCCGCGGAGAGCGTACTGATGGCTCCCGGGGGGGAGCGCGGGCTCGGTGTGGAGCAGGGCGTCGCCAGGGACCGCGGCGATGAGATCTCCGTTTCGCCGCAGCTCGTAGTGGTCGTAGGAGACACCGGGCGGGACGGTCCACTCGAGGAGGACGGCGGTGCCGCTCGGCGTGCAGGTCAGGCTCCCGGGGGGAGCGGGCCCGAGCGCGGACTCGAGGAGGAGGCGGAGATCGAGACGCCCCCAGCCCATGTACGGATCCCAGCCGCTGGTGTCCTCGGCCGGGACTCCGACAAGGTCGCGTCCGGCGGAGATGAGGTGGCTCCGCACCTGCACCGCATCGAGGTCGGGGCGGAGGGAGAGCAGGAGCGCGGCCGCGCCCGCCACATGAGGGCAGGCGGCGGAGGTCCCGTTGAAGCCGAAGAGGTAGTCCCCGGCGCCACCCCCCGCGGGACCGACATTGTCGGCGGTCACGAGCGCCGCTCCGGGGGCGACGAGATCGAGCTCGAGGCCGTGGCAGCTCCCCCAGAAGACCTCGTTGTCGCAGGAGGCCGGGCTGCAGCGCTCGTCGCAGGGGCTGCTCGCTCCGACCGCGATCGCGGCGGGGTGCTTCGCGGGGTAGACGATCGGGCCGTCGCTGTTTCCCGCGGCGAAGAGGACGACGGCGCCGAGTCCGCCGCGGCCGCTCGTCGTCGCGTACTCGATGGCGGAGCGGACCGACGCGGAGGGGATCGAGCTCCCCCAGGAGTTCGAGAGGATGTCCGCGCCCTGATCCGCGGCCCAGGTGATCGCATCGACCTGCCACGAGAGCTGGGACCAGTAGGCGCCGTAGCCCACCCGCACCGGCAGGATCGAGGCGTTCCAGCAGACACCCGTCATGCCGGCGCCGTCGTTCCCGGCGGCGGCCGCGATCCCCGCGCACGCGGTGCCGTGCTCGTCCGCGGGGGCGCAGTTCCCGGGGATCGCGGCGGGGGAGGGCTGGTCGGTGGCGTCGTGCCCCGGCAACACCCGAGAGGCGAGGTCGGGGTGCGTGACATCGACCCCCTCATCGATGATCGCGATGGTCACCGAGGGGTCGCCGGTGGCGAGGTCCCACGCGGAGGGAGCGTTCAGATCGGCGCCGGGGGTCCAGCCCCCTCCCTGGCCCGTGTTCCTCAGAGACCACTGCTGCGGGAAGAGAGGGTCGTTCGGAATGCTCAGGGGGGGGAAGCCCTCGAGGACGTTCACCTCCGCGCTGTGGATCCCGTCCCAACCGGAGATCTGCGCGGCCAGAGCGGCGCTCTCCGCGGGGAGACCTCCATGCCGGAGGTGGAGGATGCCTCCCCGGAGGGAGGGGAAGTGGGCGACGTGCTCGAGCCCGATCGCCGCGAGTCGCGCCGCGATTTCCTCCCTCGATGCTCCCGACGAGAGCTCGACGAGGAGCTCCGGGAGCGGAATCACGAGCACCGGCTCGCGGAGACCGACCGCAGCGGAGTTCTCATGGACCTCACCGATGCACCGGACCTCGGGGAGGGCTCGGAGCTCCCGGAGGAGCTCCCGGCGCTGTGCACGGTGCTGAGCGCGGTGCTGCACCGGCGCTTCCTCCGCGGGGAGCTCGATGAACCAGAGGCGCGGGTGCCCCTCCGCGAGGGTGGCCCGACTCCGATGGGAGGCGAGGGTGGACACAAGGGAGTCGGGGAGCCGGGGACCCGGCTCCTCCATGATGAGCGCCAGTCGATCGGGGATCCGGAGTCCATGGACCGAGCTCCGGGGGAGCGGGGCGGATGCCCCCCTCGCCGAGGACGGGTCGTTCGCCACGACCGGCGAAGCCAGCAGGATGAGCACCCCCAGCAGAGGCAGCAGCGTCCGCCCTCCGGCCGCCCCGCGCGCGGTCGCTGCCGCTCTTCGGGAGTGGGCGGGAGTGAGGGACATCGGGGGCTCCTCGGCAGAAGGCGGGTGCGAGCGGCCGGCGGGGGACACCCCCCAGCCGGCGGAGGTCCGCGCTCTCCATCGTACCGCAGGGGGCGGGGATTTCCGCCCATCGGCCCCCCCGACCCCTCGTCCGTCCCTCTGCCCCCGCGTCGGCGGATCGCGAGCCGTCAGCGGCGGGGAACGGCGCCCTGACCCCGGCTCACCCGCCAGGGCCCCTCCCCGTCGCCGCTCTCGACGGTGTAGGTCCCCGGCTCAAAGACGGGGGGGTGCCAGGTCTCCCCGGGAGCGAGGCGGCGCGCCGCGATGATCTCGCCGCCCGGCTCCCGACGGACGCGCACGACGAGGGGGACGGCGCGATCGGGAGGAGAGGTCACCGGGATGAGGGTCCCCCAGGGCTCCCGCCCATCGAGCTCCCGCGCCGAGATCGTGATCGGCCAGCCGGAGTACTGCTGCGCCTCCGGGTCGAGAGGGTCGACGCCGCGAGGCCAGCACTCCAGGGTGACCGATGAGCTTCCCGGGTCGAGGCGGACGAGGGCGAACCCGGGGACCCGGTCGTGCAGGAGCGCGGGCTCCCGGCCGGTCTTCGCCGGGTTCGCGACGGCGAGGACGCGCATCGGGTTGCCGAAGCCGTCCAGGAAGTCACCGGTGTACGCCGGAGCGCCGGGGGCGCGGTTCAGGCCGGGAGTGGAGGGGAACCACCGACGGGGCCAGGTGTTCGCGACCGAGGGGCCTCCGAAGGCGATCCCGGCATCTCCCGGCCGGTCGATCCCATAGCGGATGACGCTCGCGAGATGCTGGTCACCGCTGAGGTGCAGCGCCGAGCCCCGGGTCAGGATGCCGACGGCGCGGTTGCGGGGCGTCCGCGGCCAGCCGTTCGAGTCCCCGTCGGCGGCGACGAGCTCCCCCTCGGGGTACTCCCCCTTCTCCGGCATCGGGAGCCCGGGGACCACGGCATCGGAGTTCGCCGGGGGGGGCAGGGTCGCGACGTTCGCGAAGACGCTCTGCCCGAGGAGGACCTTCCAGCGCGCCTCGTGGGAGTAGTCGACGACCCAGTCCGCGAGGAAAGACTCCTGCCGCTCGCCGAGGAGGACCGCCCCGGGAGGATCCCCGTCGCGGACCCAGTCGAACTCGGGGTTCCGGGCCCAGCCATTGACGATCTGCCCCTCGGGGAGGACGACGCTCGGTGCGCTCTTCCACATTCGATCCCCGATGATCGCGAGGGACAGCCCTCCGTACTCGAGGCGGGTGAAGTAGGGACGGATCCCTCCGGCGATCGGAGCCGGGTCGACCGGGTCGGGGAGATGGCCGGTCTGGGCGTCGTGGACCATGTTCACGAGCTCCGGGGAGAGCTTGTAGCCCCCGCGGTCCTGGACCGTCATCCCCTTCACGGCCGGCCCGCGCTCGTTCCCGGCCCCCCACAGGTTCCCGTGGAAGACATCGTGATCATCCGGGATGACGACGGTGGGGGTGCAGCGGGTGATCGATCCGAAGGCGAGGAGGAAGCGCTGCCACTTCGTCTGGAAGTCGAGGCGTGTCGCGGTCTCCGATGATCGGTCCGGCCCGCTGAGGTCCCCCTCGTAGATCTGGTCCCCGGCGCAGAGGAGCAGGTCGGGCTCGCTCGCGAGGATCGCATCGACCACCTCCGCGTGGGGATACCAGATCCGGCTCGAGCTCCAGGCGAGGTCGCCGGTGTAGTTCTTCACGCAGCTGATCAGGGCGATGTCGAGGGGGTCCCCCGAGGCCGGCTCTCCTCGAATCGTGCCGTCGTAGGTGTAGCGGAGCGGCTCCCCCTCGCGCCGGGCGAGGGCCGTGACGACGCGAAACGCCGTATCCCGGACCGCGGGGTGGCGGTCGACCCGGAAGTGGCAGGTGTCGGAGAGGGGCCGACGGGGAGCGGTCGCCACCGTTGTCCACTCTCCGTCATCCCCGAGCAGCTGCAGCTCCGCGGTCGGAGGATCCTCGGGGCCGAGGGGCGGGAGCTGGGCGGTCAGCTTCAGGGCGTCGGGGTCGACGGTGTAGAACACTCCGATCACGGGACCGACCGTGCTCTCCGGGGTGTCGACGACGCCCGGACCGTCCAGCCTCACCCGCCGGAAGCCGTGCCCGGCGCCGCCGGCGCCGCCGTGACTGAGGAGGGAGATCGAGCCGGCGAGGCGCGCCCTCGGGATGCCATCGACCACGGCGCGGGAGAGCTCGTCGCCCCCGTCGCGCAGCACTCTCAGGGTGAGCCGCACCGTCTCCGCGGCGGCGGTCTCGACCTCGAGCACGAGGAGGAGATGCTCATCCTGCCAGCTCCCCTCGAGTCCCTCCCCCTGGAGGGTCACGCCGGGGAGCGGCCCGCAGGCATCTTCCGCGAGGGGCCCATCGATGCTCCAGAAGCCGACCCGCGCCGGCCGCGTGGAGAAGTCGCGAAAGGAGGCCCTCCCCCGCTCGTCGACGACCGCGAGGAGACCGCCTCCGGGGGCGGGCACCCCCTGCACCAGCGCCCGCAGCCGCGGGTCCGTGTCGAGGTCCCCGACTCCCACGAGGAACCCCGCGGCCCGCGGCGCGGTGGTCGGCTCGCTCGTGATGGGACGCACCTCGGCCCGAAGGGAGAAGCCTCCCCGGGCGGGATCGATCTCCCGGGCGAGGAGGGAGCAGGTGCGCATCGGGTAGCGGGCCCGCGCCTCGGCGCACTCGAGCCAGCCGCCCCTCACCCGCCAGTCCTGATGACGGCACGCCTGGAACTCCGGTCCGACCCAGATCCGGTCGACCTGCTCCTCGAAGCGGGATTGAAACTCCTCCGCGGCGGGGAGCCGAGCGGAGGTGAGGCTGCCAAGGAGGGCGAGGGTGGTGAGAAGGACACGGATGTGGATGGGGACCATGATTCCTCCGGTTTCGGAGCGCGCACCCTAACCGGAGAGCGGGTGGATGGGCACCGGAGGGGCTTCCCTTCCCCACTCCGATCGGTGAGTCTCTCCTTGGGAAACCGGAACCAGAGAAGGAGCTGCAGCCATGGAAGCCGACCTCGCGCCGACCGAGGATTGCCCCACGGACGGGATGCGAAGCTCGAAGAGGCGGGGATGGATCGGGTGCGGGCTGCTCCTCCTGCTCTTTGTCGCCGCCGCGGCAGTCTGGCTGCAGGACATCCCCCCGATCGACGATGCCGACCTCGAGCCGACTCCCGTCCGGAATCCTCCCGGGACCGTGCAGACCGCGGTCGAGGAGCTCGACCGCCTCGGGCGCGCGGCGGAGCGAGCCGAGTCGTGGTTCGATGACCGCATCGAGGCGGGGGCAGCCGACCCCTTCGGTCCGACACCTCTCGATCCCGAGGCGTGGAGCGTCGAGCGCGCCGTCCTCGAAGAGCTCATCGAGGCGGGCGGGCCGAGCGCCCCCGCGGTCGATGCCGCGCTCGACCTGCCGGTCTTCGGGGTCGAGAGCCTGGAGACCTTCCTCGATCCGATCCCCGAGATCTCGGGGATCCGCGACCTCGCCATGGCGATCCGGGTGTGGGGGCTCGCCGCGCGCCTCGATGGGGATCTCGCCGAGAGCTCGCGCCGGATCGAGAGGGGGATCCGGCTCGCCGATCGGACCGTGAACGAGGGGAACACCGCGCTGATCTGGATGCTCGTGGGGATCGCGGTCCATCGCCCCGCGTGGGAGCAGCTCATCGCCCTCGCGCAGGAGAGCATCGACCCTGATGGGCCCCCCCTCGATCCGGAGGTGGAGGGGCGCCTCCTCGCCCGCCCGCCGGCGGGACCGCGGCTGCGGGAGCGCTTCGCCGAGAGCCTTCGGCATGAGTACTGGACGAGCGCGAACACGATCTGCGCTCCGGAGCACCGCAGCACCGTCCAGCAGGAGGTCGCGCTGGCCGGACCCTTCTTCAAGCCGAACGCGACGCGGGCGCTCCTCGCCGATCACTTCCGCGCGCTCATCGAGGAGGTGCGTCTCACTCCGGTCGAGCGACGGAGCCGACCCGCTCCCGCCCCTCCGGAGAAGACCCCCCTCTGGCAGGTGCTCGTTCAGGGGAACGCGGGGGTCCTCTTCCTCGACATCATCCTCCCCGGCTTCGCCGGCCGCTTCGAGCAGGTGGAGTCGGTGGCCCTCCTCGAGAGTGTCGGATGCACGATGGTCGCCCTGGGCCGCTACCGTCGCGTGCACGGAGAGCTGCCCCCCGACCTCGAGAGCCTCCTCGCGGCCACTCCGTCCCTCGACGCCCTCCCCCTCGATCCGTTCAGCGGGGAGCCTCTCCGCTACGACCGGGCCCGCCGGCTGCTCTGGTCGGTGGGGGTGGATGGCATCGATGCGGGGGGATCGAGTCTCGAAGGAGTGGGGAGCGCGGATGAGGTCCTGCGGCTCCCGGATCCGGTCTGGCGGATCGGTCCCGCCGGGTCCTGAGGCCGGGGGGGCCGGAGATGGAAGGAGGGGGTGGAGGCCGCCCGGCCTCCACCCCCTCCTTCTCATCCGAGCCGAGCGGACGACTCAGGGCGTCCGCTGAAGCGGCGGGCACGCGATCTTCGGCTTCTCCTTGAAGAAGTGGAAGTCGCTCCGGGTCTGCTCCTTGTTGTGGCAGACGAGGCAGCTCTTCTCCTCGATCTTCGGCCACGGGTTCCCCTTCGGGTCGAGCGGGTGCTGGGGATTGAGGCCGTGGCAGTTCTCGCACTGGACATCCTTGTACGGCTCGGCGTCCGCCGGTGCGAGGAACGCCTGACCGTAGCCGAGGACATGGCAGGGGATGCAGTCCTGGCGCCACTGATCGCCGGTCTCCTCGAGGCTCGCGAAGGCGTCGGCGTGGGTCGTGCGCTTCCAGAAGTCGTACTGCTCGGTGTGGCAGGCCTTGCAGGTGTCCGCGGTGAGGTAACGGTCCTTGTGGGGCATCGGCGGCAGCTTGGCGACATCGACGATGCTCGCCTGGGCCCGATAGGCATCGACGAGGGCGACGATCTCGGGGTCCTCGAGCATGTGCGGCTCGAGGGAGATCTTCTCGAACCAGTACTCGCTGCGACCGGGAGGGACCTCTCCCGTGGACCCATCGACGATCGGGCGGCTCGGCTTCGGCCGGACGAAGATGTCGAGGGTCCCGACGCGGGCCCCCTGGGCGTCCATGCGCAGGATGTTCGTGTCGGCCTTCGACTCGATGAGCTTGTCGTCATCGACCCAGAGCTTGTGGTTGCCGAGCTCGATGAGCGGATCGACGAGGAAGTCGATCCCCTCCACCTGCTCGGCGAGCTCCCGGTTCCGGTCGACATCGTTGATCGAGAAGACCACGACCACATCGTTCCGCTCCGCGAGCGCCGGCACGTACTGCCGCGCGGTCTCGATCACGTCCCGGGTGCGCAGGGAGCGATCCGGGGAGGCCTTGTCGAGGTAGTACTGCGGGATCCCCTCGAGGGTGAGTCCGAGCAGGCCGATCCGCACTCCCCCCGACTCCACCTCATGGGTGGGGGGGAAGACCGGCTCTCCCGACTCGGCGTCGACGAGGTTCGCGCAGATCAGGGGGAAGCTCGCCATCTTCTGGAGCTCGCGGAGGCGCTCCATCCCGAGGAGGAGGTCGAAGTTCCCGATTCCCATCGCGGCGTAGCCGAGACGGTTGTACGACTCGATCAGGACCTTCGCCTTCTCCATCGTCTGGGCGAGCTCGAGGTCGGTGGTGCGCTTGTCGTCCGGGCCGACCAGGGTGTTCCCCGCGTCGAGGGCGACGAGCGACGGGTGCAGGTGACGGGCCTGACGGATGTAGCTGCCGCGGCGCGTGATCGAGCCCTGGCGGACCTTCTTGCGCTTGCAGCCGCAGACATCGATCTCCCCCGTCACGTTCACGGAGTAGACGACGAAGACGTTGCGAATGTCGTCATCGACGCTCGCGGGGATCACCAGCGGTCCCATCGCCGCCTCGGCGCGTGGCTCGTCACCGAGGGTCAGCAGCAGCAGTCCTCCGAGGAGGAGGGCGAGCGCCACCCAGAGCGGGGGGCGGGTCGGACCGTTGTCGCGGGTCGGGTTCATCCCTTGGGCCTCCATCCCGTGCGGGGCACGGGGCTCGTTCACTGTGCACGGGCCCGCTCCCGGAGGGCGGACCGGCGGGGTCTCTCTTCTCAGGATCAGTTCCGCTTCAGGGGCGGACAGGTCACCGCCGGCAGGCCGGCGCTCACATCGAACGGGACACGGGTGACCCTCGGGTCGTGACAGGACCAGCAGGTCTCGGTGTTCACCTTGGGCCACGGGTGGTCCGCCGGGGCGGTCGGATGCTGCGGGTTCTTCCCGTGGCACGACTCGCACTGGACATCCTTGTACGGACCCACGGCGTGGGCATCCACGAAGGTCTCGCCGTAGCCGAGCACGTGGCAGGAGATGCAGTCGTAGCGGAACTGGCTCTCGGCATCGACGAGGGTCTGGTAGGCCTTGCCGTGTCCCGTGCCGCGCCAGAACTCCGCCTGCTCAAGGTGACAGACGCTGCAGGTGTCGGCGGTCAGGTAGTCGGTCGCCGGGACGAAGGTCAGGTCCTCCTCGGTGAAGCCCCGGTAGCGGGTCCCCTTGAGGAACTCGTTCACGAGGGCGTCGATCCCGGGGTGCTTCCCGATGTGGCTCGCGAGTCGGGTCAGCGTCGGGAAGTAGAGGTTCCCGGTCGCCTGCGGCTCCTCGGCGAAGTTGTGCCAGGGCGCGCCCCGCTCCGAGGGGTAGAGGTCGAGCCGGCCGACGGTGGAGCCCTGACCGCTGATCTTCAGCAGGACCTTCCCGTTCCGCTCGGTGATCTCCTCGCCGTCGTTGATCCAGGTCGGCTCGTTCCCGGAGAACCCCGCGGGGTGGAGGATGAAGTCGATCCCCTTCACCGTGTCCGCGATCTCCATGATGTCGGTCTGCTCGACATGGCCGAGGAGGACCACCGTGTCGACCTCATCCCCGAGCTTCTCCAGCTCGCGGGCGAGCGCCTCCCGGTGGCTCCCGACGGTGAGCCCCGGGGAGTACTTCTCGAGGAAGCGGTCGGGGAGCTCCATGAGGATCGCGATGACGCCGACGCGGAACCCGGCCCGCTCGATGACGGTCGAGCCGGGGAAGATGGGGGCGCCGTCCCGGAGGAGATTCGCGCAGAGGAAGGGGAAGCGCGCGCGCGCGGCGAGCGCCTCGACGAACTCGATCCCGAAGGCGAGGTCGTGCTCCCCGATCGCGGCGGCGTCGTACCCGAACTCGTTGTAGGCGTCGACGATGAGCTCCGCCTTCTGGCGCAGCTGACGCTCGGCGAACTTGTTCATCCGGACGTTGCCGAGCTCGAAGAGCCAGTCTCCGCCATCGACGAGGACCGGATCGATCCCCTCGGTGGCCACGCTGTCGAGGTACGTCTTGCGCCGGGCCAAACTGCCCAGCTTCACCTTCTTCTTCGGTCAGCCGCAGGGCTCGATGTATCCCTCGTTGTGGATCGTGTAGAGGAGGGCGAGCGCCTCCGCGCTCTCGCTCGCCTCGTCTCCGGACGGCGCATCGTCGGCCTTCGGGGGCGCGGACTCATCCCCCGGGACGCGGACGGCGGGTCTCTCCGCCGCGGCCGGGGAGGACTCTCCCACGAGCAGGGCGACGCCGGCGAGGGCGGTGACGGCGAGAAGGATCGATCGTCGGGACACGGGGCTCACTCCCACCTCGTGCGGTTCGCTTCAGGTCCGGACCTCCGGGGAGGAGGAACGGATGTCACCCCGGCGGACCCGCGGTCCGACGGGGTGGGGGGCTCTCGAAAGTCTCGCGCCGGATCTCGGTCGATCAGGGACAGGCCTGGTACGAGCAGTGGAGGGGACCCCCGATGTCGTACTCGACGGTGCGGCTGATCGCCGAGGAGACCTCGATCTCTCCGGTGGAGAAGTGCTGGAAGGCCCGGATCGAGTCCTGAGGCGTCAGCCAGCCATCCTCGTCGACATCCGCGGCGGCCGGGCAGGCGATCGCGATCCCCTCGGTGAGATGCCGGTTGAGGGCATCGAGGTCGCGCTGGTCGAACTGCTCGTCCGCGTTCACATCGAAGCGGACGAGCTCGATCGTCGTCGACTCGCTCCGGTTCTCCGCGCCGAAGAGGGCCTCCTCCTCGGAGATCGCCGTTCCCAGATCGCCGAGGCCGGGGCCGTCGACCGTGGGGCCGGGACCGCCGCTCTCGAGCATCGCGAGGGGCCCGCTCGGTCCGACCGAGGGGGCTCCTCCTCCATTGTCGCCCGAGATCGCCCAGACGACGAACGCGAGGAGGGCGGCCGCGGCCAGGGAGGGGCCGAAAGCCCTCCTGCGCGGCCTCAGGACGGGGATGACGGGGGTCGGGGCGGGGGCGCCGGCCGCCTCTTCCGCGATCCGCGCCATCACCGCGTCGACCATCCCCTGCGGCGGCCGGGTGGGGGAGAGCAGCTCGAGGGTGTCGAGGAGGAGATCCCGCTCCACGGCGAGCTCGGCCCGACAGGCGGCGCAGCGGTCGAGATGCCCGGACACGCGGGTCTCGAGGTCGGGGGCGAGCTCCCCGTCGAGGAAGCGGGGAAGCTGGGTCCGGACCCAGCGGCAGGATTCGAGAGCGGACATCATGCGAGTCCCTCCTCTCCGGAGCGCTCGACGCGCTCGACTTCACGACGGAGCGCCGCCTTGGCTCGGCGGAGCAGGTAGTCGACCTGGTGAAAGCTCATGTCGAGGCGCTCGCCGATCTCCTCGTAGGAGCACCCGTCGAGGTACTTCCAGCTGAGGGCGAGGCGCATCTCATCCGGGAGCCGGCGGACCAGCTCCCCGCCGTCCTCATCCGCCTCCGCGCGCTCGGCGCGGGCGCGGGCGCGCTCCTCGAGGGTCCGCCGCGCCTCGTCGAGGACGACGACCTTTCGCCGGCGGCGATCACAGTAGCGGTTGGCGCGGTTGTGGGCGATCGCCATGAGCCAGCCGAGGAAGGCCTGCGGATCCCGGATCTTCGCAAGGGAGCGCCACGCGTGCATGCAGACATCCTGAACGATGTCCTCGGCGTCGGCCCGGTTTCCCGCCTTGCGCAGGGCGATCTTGAACAGGAGGCGCTCGTAGCGCTCGATGAGAGTGCGGAAGGAAGCCTCGTCCCCCTGTCCCGCCGCGCGCGCCAGGGTGGCGTCGTCGCGGTCGGTGAGCGGGAGGAGCTCCCCCGCGCTCTCCTCCGGGGAGGGGTCGGGGGTTCGGGGATCCATTGCGGGGCTCGCGCTCCTTCGGGTCGGGGACGGGGACGACACCCCGGAGTCCGCCCGCGACGGTCGCAGGGGAATGATCCGGGCGCTCCGGCTCCCCGAGCGCGCGGACGAGCCGCGGGCGGGGGCGGTGGAGGAGCAACGCGGGCTCTCAGGAGAGTAACACATGGTGAGGTCCGATCCCGGAGGGGGGGGCTGGGTTGCATGGGGAAGGTATCCCCGCGGACCCCGGGTTCGGAAGCGGCAGGCGGCTCGCGGACGAATCTCCACAAGTCCTTTCGATTGATAGGCTTGCGTTCTTGCGAGTCACTCCGCCCGGAGGGCGTGGAACGCCTCGATGGTCCGCTCGACATCGCCGTCGGCGATCTGGCGGTGGGTCACGAGGCGGATGCCCCGATGCCCGGCGGTCAGGGCGCGCACTCCCCGCTCCCCGAGCTTCTCCACGAGGGACTCGTGACCGGCGCCATCGAGACCCTCGAACCGGACGAAGAGGATGTTGCTCTGGGGTGGATCCGGGTTGAGCGTGGCGCCGGCGAGGGGGCGGAGTCCCTCGGCGAGGCGGGAGCACCGGAGGTGATCCTCTCGGAGGCGGTCGATCCCGCGCTGCAGGGCGACGCGGGCCGGCGCGGCGAGAATGCCCACCTGCCTCATCCCTCCTCCCAGCACCTTCCGAACCCGCCGCGCCTCGGTGATCGCCGACGCGGACCCGGCGAGGATGCTCCCGGCCGGGCAGGAGAGGCCCTTCGAGAAGCAGGCGCTGACGGTGTCGACCGGGCGTGCGACCTCCGCGGGAGGAACGCCGAGGGCGACCGCCGCGTGGAAGAGGCGCGCGCCGTCCAGATGGAGGTGGAGCCCCTCCGATCGGCAGACCTCCGCGACCGCCTCGATCGCTTCCGTGGGGACGACCCGCCCGCCCTGCATGTTGTGCGTGTTCTCGAGGCAGACGAGTCGGGTCCGGGGGTGATGCGGGTCGTCCGCCCGGATCACCGCGCGGACCGCCTCCGGGGTGAGGACCCCGGACGCGGCCGGGAGCGGGCGCGCGTGCACTCCCCACAGGCGGGCGGAGCCCCCCGCCTCGTAGAGGAAGATGTGGCTGTCCTCCATGAGGATCATCTCATCCCCGGGGCGGGTCGAGACCGCGATCGCGATGGAGTTCGCCATGGTGCCCGTGGGGGTGAAGATGGCGGCCTCCTTGCCGAGGAGGGCGGCGGCCTCCTCCTCGAGCGCATTCACCGTCGGGTCGTCCCCGAACACATCATCCCCGAGCGGGGCCGCGCGGAGGGCCTCGTACATCGCCTCGGTCGGGTGGGTCACGGTGTCGGATCGAAGGTCGGCCATGGGGGCTCCTCTCCCGGTCGGGCCCGCATTATTGCGGAACCGGGTGCGGAGCGCACGGGGCGGCGATCGGGTAGAGTGCCGCCATGGAACTCGACGATCTGGTCTGCTACTGCTTCCGCGTCAAGAAGCGGAAGATCGTGAACTTCATCCGCCAGCGGAGCCCCCGGCGGGCCTCCCAGGTCTCGGAGTGCTTCGGCGCGGGGACCGGCTGCGGGTGGTGCATTCCGTTCCTGATCCGGCTGCACAAGGAGGGGATGGAGGGGCGGATCGTCGAGGCGGATGACATCTCGCCCGAGGAGTACGAGCGCCTCCGCCTCGAGTACCAGCGGGAGGTCCGGGAGGGGATCGCCCGACGGAACCGCTACGGCGGCGCGGACCCCCCATCCGACGACATGGACTTCGATGCCGGGGATCCGGACGACCTCGGCTCCTCCGGCGGCATCGACGAGGGAAACGTCATCGAGCCTCCGGAGGAGGACGAGCCGGACTGGATGATCTGAGGGGGCGCGCTCTCAGCTGCAGCCGAGCGTGTCGGCCGTCGGGTCGCTCCCCGCGACGGGCCACGGGAGCTCGGGGGGGGGACCTCCGGTGAAGAGGTGCTGCAGAACGAAGACCGCGTCCGAGATGTCGACCATCCCATCATCGTTCGCGTCTCCTGCATCCTCGCAGGGGATGAGCACGCCCTGAAAGAGATGGGAGAGCAGTGCGATCGGGTCGGCGAGGGTGATCGTTCCGTCGTCGTTCGCATCTCCCCGCAGGAAGAAGCGCTGATTCGGCAGCACGAGGATCGTCCCGGCGAGGGTCAGGGGGACGACATTCTGGTTGTTCGCGCCGGTGAACGCGACCGCGACCGGTGGCGAGCCGAGACCGGACGCGACCGGGATGACGATCTCCGCGGGAGCCGGGAGCAGCGCGTCGACGAGCCACTCGACCTGCAGGGCCAGGTAGTCCGCTCCGGGGGGGATCACCAGGTCGTAGGGCTCGCTCGTGTCGATGATCACCGAAGCGGTGATCGCCTCCGCCACGGGGTCGATGGTCACCAGGGCGAAGGCGGCGGACTCCCCGACGGTCCCCACGAGGGTGGCGCCGGTCGGCGCGAGCTGATCGGCGGACCACGGGAGGCCGAAGCTGTAGGCGACGAGGGGGCGGTCGGTGGTCAGCAGGACCGGGGTCGAGGCGCCTCCCCCCGGCTGTGAGGTGTCCCCCGCGACCTCGAGCCTGAGGTCCAGATTCTCGACGACGGTGACCGAGCCGGAAACCCTCTGGGGCTCGTGGCCGACCATTCCTCCTTGCAGGAAGATCGAGGTCACCGCCGGGCTGCCCACGCTCTGCGGAATCTCGACGGACGTGCTGGCGCCGACGGTCGCCGAAGGGGCGAGCTGACCGAGGAGTCGGACGATCACGTGATCATCTCCGGGAGGAATCGATCCGGTCACCGGGGGGACGGGATCGATGACGGCGGCGATGGTGATGACGCCGTTCACCGGATCGATCTGCGGAGCGAAGTACCCCGCGCCCGCCGCCTCGAGCTCGGTTCCCGCCATGGTCGCCTGCGTGAGGTCGAGGACCCCCGGATCATAGACGACCGAGATCGTGAATCCCTCCAGAGGGAGGGAGTGGTGAGCGAGGACCGGGAGGTCGATCGCCGCGCCGATCTCGACGAGCAGCTGCGGGACCTCGATCGTGTTGCTCGGCACGGAGTGGTCGACGCTGCACACGGCGGGGGCCGCCGGGAGCCCGCTGAAGATCCCGATCACCTCGTAGACATTGACGCCGGAGTGGGCGACCGGATCGATCGCGACACCGGCGTCTCCCGGCAGGACCGCGATCAGGTCCCCGTCCCGCAGCACGTGGATCTCGTCGTACAGATCGCCGTTGTTCCAGCTCAGCTGACTCGTCGAGCTGACCGCCACGCAGGAGTTGATCGACACCGGAGTGGGGTGCGGGTCCAGATCGAAGGAGACACCCCAGCAGGTCAGCGCCGCAGCGACGAAGTCGCGCACATCACTCCCGCCCGGCTCGACGCCCGCCAGCTCCCAGCTCGCTCCGATCGTCGCGTGACCCGTCGACTGGCGAGAGATCGCGACGCCGAAGATGGGCGGATCATTCTCGAGGATCCGCTGCGCTCCGCTCCCCGGGGCCACCTCCAGATGGTCGATGAACGCGTCCTCTCCCACATAGCCGTACTGCAGCGTGTCGAAGGAACAGGGCGGTCCCGGCAGTCCGGAGATCATCGAGAGCTGCGGGGTCGGGAAGCCATCGCAGTTGGAGACGATGCCGAAGCGGGAGTGGAGGGTCGTGGGGGGGTCGAAGAACCAGGTGTCCGCGCCCTCGAGGTAGAGGAACCTCGGGGACTCCGGGGTCCCCGCCGCGAGGTACCCGTCGAGGGCCTGCCCCTCCGAAGCGGTCAGGACATGCTTGCCGCTCGGCCCCGAGGTGTTGAAGACCCCGAGGTTCACCCAGATCGTCTCGTAGGCTTCGAGGGCGCCGGCGTCCGCGAGGTCGGAGACGAGCACCGGGACGCGCCCGAGGGAGACGAGCGCCTCCGCGATCGGAGCCCCTCCCGGCACCGAGCCCTGCGCCGGGCTCCACACGAGGTCGGTCGGGGTCCCCAGGACGATCGAGGCGCACGCGGTGCGGGGGCTCGTGCCGGCTGCCGTGACCCCTGCCACCTTGTAGCGTTGGAGCCCGAGCCCGGGTGCGAGGTCGAGGTAGGAGGTCGCGTCTCCGGGGAGGCTGGCGATGAGGACCTGGTTTCGGGTGATGAGGAGCTGGTCGTAGACCTCCGGGTTCGTCCACTCGAGGAGGGCGTCCTCTCCCTCGGCCGTGCAGCTGAAGTCGCCGGGAGGGAGGGTTCCTCCTCCCATGGAGAGGAGCAACTGGAGCAGGTCGAGGCGCCCGTGGCCCATGTAGGGATCCCAGCCGGGGATGTCCTCGGCGGGCGGGCCGACCTCGTCCCGCGCGCTCGACTGGAGCAGGTCGCGGAGCTCGGCGGCCGAGAGGCTCGGGTTCAGCGAGAGGGCGAGCGCCGCGGCCCCCGCCACATGGGGGCAGGCGGCGGAGGTCCCGGAGAACTCGACGAAGTTGCCGGCGGCGTAGCCGGCCCCTCCGGAGTTGTCGGTCGTGGTGACGAAGGGACCGGGAGCGACGAGGTCGAGCTCCGGACCGAACTGGGACCCCCACCACCACTGCCCATCGCAGGAGGTCGGGCTCTTTCGCTCGTCGCAGGGGCTGGTCGCGCCGACCGCGATGGTCAGGTCGTGGGAGGCGGGATAGGCGATCTCCCCGATGTCCGCGTTGCCGCTGGAGAAGACGCTCGGGCAGCCGAGGCCCCCACGGCCGCTCGTCACCGCCGCGGTGATCGCGGCATCGACGATGGGGGTGGGGCTCCCGCCCCCCCAGGAGTTGGAGAGAACATCCGCGCCGAGGGAGACGGCGGCGGAGATGCCGTCCGCGATCCACGAGTCCTGAGTCCAGAACTCCCCGAACCCGATCCGGATCGGGAGGATGGAGACGCTCCAGCAGACTCCGGCGGTGCCGATGCCGTTGTTCCCGTTCGAGCCGATGATCCCGGCGCATGCGGTCCCGTGGGCATCCTCCGGGTCCGCCTGCCCCGGCAGCGAGGAGCCCGGCCCGCCGGTCGGGACCGTCACCGCGTCGTACCCCGCGACCATCTGGGGGGCCAGGTCGGGGTGGCTGTGATCGACCCCTTCGTCGATGACCGCAACGGTGATCGCGCTGGAGCCGGTCTCGATGTCCCACGCAGGAACGGCCCGGATGTCGGCCCCGGGTGTCCCTCCGTGCTGGCCGGTGTTCTGGAGGTTCCACTGGGTCAGGAAGAGGGTGTCGCTGGGGGTGCCGTGGGACTCGAGGCGACGGATGAACTCGGGTTGCGCCGCGACGACCCCCGGGAGTCCCGCCACCACCTCTGCGACCCGAAACGAATCGAGCGCGGCGGCGCCGGTGTGCAGGACGAAGGTCGGTCGCGGCCCATGGAGCGCGCGGTCGAGGGTGAGGCGGGCGCCGCCCGGCAGATCGGTGAGGGCCAGAAGCTCGGCGAGTCGACGGTTCGCAGCGCTCTCATCGAGGGAGACGACGATCTGCGGGGTGGGGATCATCCAGGCCCGCTCCCACGGTCGGGCGGGGTCCTGGAAGTTGCCGCTGGCCCACTCCGTTCGGGGCAGCCCGGCGAGGCGCTCGAAGGCGAGGAGGCGCGCCGGGACCGTGGTCTCCTCGTGGAAGCGCAGGCGCAGGAGCCCGGGGTACTCGAGGATGTCCTCGGGAGTCGGGGCCTCGAAGAGGGGATCGTCGGTCAGGCGCTGCAGCTCGAGGAGAGGATCCGAGCTCCCGCGCCCGTCGGCGGCCGGAAGGACGCGGACGAAGACGACGGTGGGATCGAGGACCAGGGTGAGGGATCGCCCGCGATCGAGGATCACCCCCTCGACGCCGGAGGGCGCGGTCGGCTCGGCGGCGCGAGCGATGGGGGCGGCGAGCACCGTCAGGAGGAGCACCGTCAGGAGGAGCACCGTCAGGACGGGGAGCACCGCGGGGGGCAGGACGACCGCGCAAGGCTGCAGCTGGAGGTGGATCGATCGCGCAGGGCGCGGGGACCGCAGGGCCCCGGCGCGCTCCCGGGGCGATGGGGAGCCAGTGCCGTTGGCGTGATTCGGGAACCCGAGTGGGCTCATGCCGGGCTCTTCCCCCGGCACGCGAGGAGCGAACCGGGTCTCTCACGCGGGGGAGAGACCCGCGTGCTCCTGCTCACCCGGACCGGAGAGAGGTCCGTGCCTCCTCGCCGGGTCGGCGCGGAAGCGCGATGAGATGGAGATGTTGGCGTCCGTCAGTAATGAGCTCCGGCCGGGAGCCCACGGCGGTCCACAGCGATTCCCTCTCGCGAGCGGCGCTCCCCGGCGGGAGCGGACGGCCCGAGGGCCGACGAACTCGGCGGGAGGGGACGCAGGGGCTGGAGTTCTGCCCATTTGTATTTTACCCGCCTCCGGGTGAGCCTCCACCCCCTACTCCCCGACCCGGCGTGTCCGCCCGAGAGGGGCCGGAGCCGGGCTTGAGGCCTCAGGGGGTGCTCTGGAGCTTCCGAAGGGCTCGCTCGAGCTCATCGATCCGGATCTTGAGCTCGACGATCCGGCGGGGGTAGCGGGAGAGCGTCGTCGTCCGGTCTCCCAGGTCGTTCTCCAGCTCGATGTTGAGCTTCTCCGCGAGGGCGTCGAGCTCGACCTGAAGTGAGGAGAGCTCCGACTCGAGCTCCGCCCGCAGGCGTTCCTGGCGCTGCTCCCCGGCAGCCTTCTCCTCGGCCTTCTTCCGTCCGAAGGAGAAGAGGCCCAGCTCCGCCCTCCCCGCGAGCGCGAGTGAAAGAGCGAGAGCAATGAAGAGCTCCATCATCCTTCCTCCTCACCGGTGAAGTCCGCGAGGTCCGGCGTCGACCTCATCGAAGAGCCTAATCGCTTTCGGTCGACTCTTCAGCAAGGAACCGGTGAGGGAGCGCCAAGGGGGTCTCCGGCGCCGCGAGTGGGAACATGGGGAGCCGCGTCAAGACACCGAAGCGCCGGGTCGGGGCACGGAGTGGGGAGGAGTCCCCGAGGTGAGATCTCGGCGGGAGTGGAGGTGGGCGGGAGACCCGCACGCTCCGGTGGCCTCACTCCCCAAGCAATCAGCGGACCGGAGTCGATCGGAGGCGCCGGGGCTCTCCAGCTCCGGGCCGGTGCGCGATGGCGGGCTCTGGAACGGGGGTGGGCGATCGAGTGGGGACGACCGGTCGTCCAGCGTCCGGTGCCTGGAGAGCGGACGCTCCGGTCTGAAGCTCCGGTCCGATACGCACAGACGGCAGTCCGAAGGCCTAGTCGACCTGAACCGCCCCCGGAGCCGAGGGGTGGAGATGGTCGCACACCGGGAGGCCTTCCTCCGCGGGGGGAAGCGCGAGGAGCGACCGCACGCGACCCTCGAGGATCGCCCCGGGACAGTCGGTCTCCTTGAGATCGCAGTGGGGGTAGATCCTCGACTTCGCGATCCCGTGCTTGCGGGAGAGCTGGTCGACGAGGAGCTGGAGAGCCGCGAACTGTCGCTCGCTCGGGGCGCGTCGCTCGAAGTTCCCGATGAGCGCGATCCCGATGTTCTCCTGATTGCTGCGACCGCCGGCGTGGGCTCCCTGGAACTGGATCGGGCGTCCTTCGAAGACTCGGCCATCCTTGGCAATGAGGAAGTGGTACGGGAGGTCCGCGTACTTCTTCGTCTTCTGGAAGTAGCTCTGGAGCCGGCGGAGGTACCCCTCCGTGTCGTCGCTCCCGAGGGAGACCATGCTCCCCTGATCCGCCGTGTGGTGGATCGTGATGCGGGTCAGGCGGCGGTTCGGGACGACGTTCTTCCTCGTGGGAGAGGCGCGCCAGTCGCGTCGCCCGATGAGGGAGAGCGTCGGCGGCGCCGCGGCCGGAGGGGGAGCCTCGACGCGGGGTCGTGACGGAGGGCGGGCGATCTCGATCGTGGCGGGATCGACGCGGTAGGGAGCGAAGATGTCGGTGTACTCGGGGAACTCCTTCCCCCGGGCGAGGGAGGCGTAGGGCTCCACGGGCTCGAGGTCGAGACAGCGACGGGTCTGATCGATGAGGTAAGCCGCCCGGAGCCGGTCCCGATCATCCACGAGGTAGGGGAAGGCGTTGAGGAGCGCGGTGGTGCCGGATTGGAAGCGTCCGAGCCGCATCTGCGCATCCCCGTACAGGAGCTCCGCCGTCGGACCGAGGGGATTCCGCCGCAGCAGGGCGCGGGCGTCGTCGAGGTGACGGGCGGCGAGCTCGGGCTCGCCGGTGCGCAGGGCGATCCGCCCCAGACCGAGGAAGGCCTCGCCCCGGACGCTGGTGGGCTGCGCCGGGGAGGTGAGGGGCGCGAAGGCGAGCCGCGCCTCCTCCGTCCGACCGCTCGCGAGCGCGAGGCTGGCGCGCGTGAGGGACGAAGCGGTGTCCCGGCTCGGCGTCGAGGGGTCCGGCTTCTCCGGGGTTCCACCGCAGCCGATGAGGAGGAGCGGGAGCAGGAGCGCGGGGAGGCGTGACGAGCGGGTCCGCCGCCGGGGCGGGCCGCTCCGGACCTGTCGCCGAAGGGCTCCGGACGCGACGGAGCGGGCGCCCGCTGGCAGAAGCGGACGAAGCGGCGATTGGCTGGCGCGGAGCAAGAGCTCCTCCTCCCCCGGGGAACTGGCGTACGCGGCGTCGGAGGATAACGGAGCGCGATCCGGACTTGAACCGTTCGTCTTGACCTCTCTGGGGCCGACTCCCCGGGAACGGCCGGTTCGGCCTCGTCCCGGTGTTCGGGTTGTGTTAGGGTCCGCTCCGCTCGGGGGGGCACCGCGGTGGGCTCACGGGCGGACGGGCCGCAGAGCGGGATCGCCGGCACGGGCGTCCCCTCCGGGTGAACGGGGTCGGGGAGGGAGGACCAGCGATGATCGAGCGGTTGCGCGGGGTCGGATCGGGAGAGGGGCTCTCGCCGGTCCCGGTGGAGGAGGCTCTGGAGGGGATCCGTCGGCGGCACTCCCGCCCCGAGGAGGTGCGAGCGGTGCACCATCTCTCCGGCTGCGAAGCGCGGCCCGCCGCACAGGCTCCGCCGCTGCACCCCCGGCTGGTCGAGGAGCTGGAGGCGCGGGGGATGTGGCCCCTCTACCACCACCAGGGTGAGGCGATCTCACGGATCCTCGGCGCGGGGGCGGACGGCGAGCGGCGAGCCCGGGGGGAGAGCGTCGTCGTCTCCACCGCCACCGCGAGCGGGAAGAGCCTCTGCTTTCACCTGCCCGTCCTCGATGCGGTCCTCCGCGAGGAGAACGCCTACGCGCTCTACCTCTTCCCGACGAAGGCGCTCTCTCAGGACCAGAATCGCTCGATCGCCGGCTGGATCGAGTCCCTCGGTCTGCAGCTCGAGGCCGGGGTCTACGACGGCGACACCGAGCCGGTCATGCGAAGACGCCTTCGACGGAACGGTCGCATCATCCTGACGAACCCGGACATGCTCCACGCCTCCATCCTGCCGCACCACGGGGGGTGGGCCGGACTCTTCGCGAACCTCCGCTATGTGATCGTCGACGAGCTGCACACCCTCCGGGGGATCTTCGGCTCCCATGTCGGGAACGTGCTCCGCCGCCTCCGGCGGATCGCGCGTCACCATGGCGCGGACCCCATCTTCATCGGCGCCTCCGCGACGATCGCCAACCCGGGCGAGCACGCGGAGCGCCTCATCGGCCTCCCGGTGCATGTCGTCGACGAGGACGGCGCGCCGCGGGGAGACAAGGAGGTCGTCCTCTGGAATCCCCCGCTGAAGACGAGGGACGACGGCACGCGCTATCGCAAGGGGCCCGCCTCCGTGGCGGTGCGGCTCCTCCCCGAGTTGGTCCGCCGCGATGTGAAGACGATCTGCTTCGGTCGCACCCGCAACACCGTCGAGCTGATCCTCCGCTACATCCGGGAGCGGGCGAAGGGCGAGGTCGGTCGCGAGGTCGCGGGGCGGATCGAGGCCTACCGCAGCGGGTACCTCCCGAGCGAGCGACGGAAGATCGAGGCGCGCCTCTTCTCCGGTGAGCTCGGCGGTGTCGTCTCGACGAACGCCCTCGAGATGGGAATCGACATCGGGGAGCTGGATGCCTGCCTCGTCGTCGGCTGGCCCGGGAGCGTGTCGAGCTTCCTCCAGCAGATCGGTCGCGCGGGCCGTCGGCGCCGGACCTCCCTGGCGGTCCTGATCGCCGGACAGGAGCCGATCGATCAGTACTTCGTCCGGCACCCCGAGGCGCTCTTCGGCAGCAACCCGGAGCACGCGACGATCGAGTGGTCGAACCCGTACATCCTCGTCCGCCATCTGGTCTGCGCGGCCTACGAGCTGCCGATCGGGCGTGAGGATGAGGACCTCTTCGGAGAGGACCTGATGCCGCTGCTCACCCTCATCGGGGAGGAGGGACGCCTTGCCGAGTCCGGGGGGCGGTGGCACTTCGTGGAGTCCGGTTATCCGGCGAGCGAGGTCAAGCTCCGGACCGCCACGGATGAGAACTTCACCATCTACGAGCTCGGGGCGGAGCAGATCGTCGGGGAGCTCGACTACGTCGCCGCGATGCTGAGCCTCTACGAGGGGGCGGTCTACATCCATCGGACCGACACCTTTCTCGTGGAGGAGATGGATTGGAAGAACCAGCTCGTGAAGATCCGCCGCACCGAGACCGGGTACTACACCCAGGCCCTCTGCCAGAAGCGCGTGATGGTCGAGGAGCTCTGGCAGGAGCAGTCTCGCCCCGGCGCGGCCACCGAGCTGGCGGAGGTCGAGGTGATCACGCGGATCACGGGCTACAAGAAGGTCCGCTTCCACACCTCCGAGAACATCGGCTACGGGGAGATCGACCTGCCTCCCCTCCGGCTCGATACCGTCGCGCACACGGTGATCCTCTCCGGCGAGACCATCCGAGCGGCGGAGAAGCACGGTCCGGACTTCCTCCGCTCGGGGATGCACGGCGTGGCGCGACTCCTCCAGCAACTGACCTCCATCCGGGCGATGTGCGATCCGAACGACCTCGACACCTTCATCGACGGGGAGCGGATCTACCTCTACGACCTGTACCCCGGGGGGATCGGCTACTCCGAGGTGGCGTTCGAGAAGCACGAGGAGCTCATCGCCGATGTGAAGGAGGCGGTGGAGGCGTGCGAGTGCCCGGCCGGGTGCCCCGCCTGCGTCCTGCCGGGGAGCTCCCGGGTCGAGACCTACATGGAGCCCTCGATCCTCGAGTATCCGTACCCCAAGGAGGCGACCCGCTTCCTCATCCACCGGCTCCTCGGCATCGCGGACTACGTCCCGCGACTCGACGGGGTCCCGATGGCCACTCCGGAGCACGCGGGAGAGATCGAGCAGCCGCTCGATGAGCGCACCGAGCGGAAGGCCCGCAAGGCGATCCGCCGCCTGGGACGCGGCTTCTCCGCGGAGGTCGGTTGATGGGAGGTGCTCTCCCGAGGCGACGGCGCGAGCTTCAGGATCGCCTCGCCGCGCTGCGAGCGACGAAGGGGGGGGAGGCGAGGGCGCACGAGGCTCCCGTAGCCCCCGACCGGGTGGCGCCTCCCGCGGAGCGCGGCGCGGTGACGCCCGCGAGCCCGTGCGACCTCCGCGGGGGCGGGGTCCCCGTCCGCCCGACGGTCGATCCGCTGGGGCCCGCGCGGGAGCGGGCGCGGCAGGAGAGGCCGCCGGCGGAGGAGGGGCCTGCTCCCGGAGCGGAGGGGAGCGGACGGGGGCCGGGCTCCCCGCTGACCCGCCTCGACCGGGAGGCGCGTCGCCGCGCGTCCCGGCTGCGCGCGGCGCGCCGGAGCGGGGCCCGCGAGGGGGGGGCAGGCGAAGCGGGGATGGCGGGCGTCGAGGGGCGGGCGGTCGCGCGCTCCCGGGGCGGGCCCGATCCCGCGACGCTGGAGGTCGACGAGTGGGTGGATCCGGCGACCGCCCCGTCCGATCACTTCTCTCCGGACTTCCCCGACCGGCTCCCCTTCGGAGAGGAGGTGCGCTACTTCGACCTCGAGACGACCGGGCTGGGAGTGCAGGCGCAGATCGCCCTCGCGGGGATCGCCCGCCCGGAGCGTGGCGGCCTCCGCATCCGTCAGCTCTTCTCCTTCGACGCCGCCCAGGAGCGGGCGCTGCTCGAGAAGCTCCTCGGTGAGTTGGAGGGAGCCACGCTGCTCGTCACCTACAACGGGCGGACCTTCGACCTCCCCTTTCTCCGGCGTCGGCTCGCGTGGCACCGCCTGCCGTCGCCGGGAGAGACGCTGGAGCACCTCGATCTCCTCCTGGAGGTCCGCCGCCGGCATCGAAGGGAGTGGGAGGACTGCTCCCTCGGGCGGGCGGAGCGCCAGCTTCTTGGCAAGGAGCGGACCGGCCCGGATGTCCCCGGTCGCGAGGTGCCGCTCCGCTTCCGCGATGTCAGCGCCGGCGCGCCCAGCTCCCTCCTCGTCCCCGTCACCCATCACAACCGGATCGACCTCACCTCGCTCGTCGCGCTCCATCGCTGGCACGACGCGCTCGAGGCGCGGGCGGAGAGTGGCTGAGAGGGTCCGACCGGGGTCGGGGAGCGAACCTCTCCCTCTCCGAGCGGTGAACCCTTACAGTCCTCGTCCGTCGACAGGAGAGTCCATGACCGTCCCGCTCGCTCCGGGCGACCTTCTCATCGCCAGCCCCGGCCTCGGGGACCCGAACTTCCGCCGCGCCGTCATCGTCCTCTGCGATCATGGCCCGGAGGGGAGCCTCGGGCTGATCCTGAACCGCCCGATGGAGGTGCCTCTCGGATCCGTCCTCCCCGCGCTCTCGGGCGGGCCGGCGGGGGAGGAGCGCGTCCTCCAGGGTGGGCCGGTGGAGAACGGGCGCCTCCTCGGCCTGCGTCGCGGGGCGGCTCCGGAGGAGGCGGTCGAGGAGGTCGGGCGTGACCTGCACCTCCTCGTCGATCTCGAGGGCTCCCTGCGGCGCCTCGAGGCGGGCGACGGTGATCCGTCCGACTACCGCTTCTTCCTCGGCTACTCCGGCTGGGGCGAGGAGCAGCTCGCGCGGGAGATCGAGCAGGGAGCGTGGGTCGTGGCCCGGGGTGGAGCGAGCGCGGAGCTCGCCTTCGAGTCCGACTCCCGCCGGATGTGGCGGGACGCGCTGCGTCGGCTGGGCGGGAGCGCCGCCTGGTTCGCGGAGATGCCGATCGATCCGCGGATGAACTGAGGGATTCCCCGGCGTCGGGCTCGGCGGATCGTGCGCGGCGGATCGTGCGAGGGGGATGGACAAGGAGGATCGGACCTCGACTCGAGGACCTCGACTCGAGGTCCGATCCTCCTTGCGTTTCCGGGAGAGGCGAGAGGCTACTCGACCTCGATCCGGGCCCGGATCATCGGCAGGGGCTCGACCGGAGCGCCCTCACGCGTGCCCCGGCTCTCGTGCTCACGGAGCGCCTCCATGCCCCCGACCACCTCGCCGAAGATGGTGTGGTTCCCATCGAGCCAGGGCGTGTGGGTGAAGGTCAGGAAGAACTGGCTGCCGTCGGTGTTCGGACCGGCGTTCGCCATCGAGAGCAGCCCCGCGCGGTCATGCTTCACGCCGCCGTCGAACTCCCCCGCGAAGCGATAGCCGGGGTCCCCGGTTCCGGTGCCGAGCGGGCACCCGCCCTGGGCCATGAACCCCGGGATCACGCGGTGGAAGTCGAGGTCGTCGAAGAAGCCGAGCTCGGTCAGGTAGAGGAAGTTCGCGACGTGGTTCGGCGCGGTCTCCGGCATCAGCTTCACGCGGATCTCGCCGAAGCCGGTCTCGATCACCCAGTGAAAGGTCCCACCGGAGAAGTCGACCGTGGGGAACTGCGGGAGGCGCGTCTTCCAGCTGTCGCTCGAGGTGTCGATGCTCCCGTTCGACTTCTGCTCCTCGATGTACTGCCGGACGCTGTCGATCGTCGGATGGCTGGTGGTCATGGGGCTCCTGTCAGGAGAGTGGTTCGGATCGGGAGGGGCTCGGGCTCCCTCACTCGACCGTGATCGTGGCCTTCTTGATGCCGAGGTCCTTGAGGGGTCGGCCGGAGCGCTGCCCCGACTTCTCCAGCGTCTTCACGACATCCATGCCGCCGACCACCTCCCCGAAGATCGTGTGCTTGCCGTCGAGGTGGGGAGTGGGGACGAAGGTGATGAAGAACTGGCTGCCGTCGGTCCCGGGACCGGCGTTCGCCATCGAGAGGAGCCCCGGCTTGCTGTGCTTCACCTTGAGCTGACCGTTCTCACGCGGGTACTCGCCGGCGAAGCGGTAGCCGGGGTTCCCCCGGCCGTCCCCGCGGGGGCAGCCCCCCTGGGCCATGAAGCCGTTGATCACCCGGTGGAACTTCAGCCCGTCGAAGAACCCGAGCTCGGAGAGGTAGACGAAGTTCGCGACATGGTTCGGCGCGACTTCCGGGAGGAGCTTGATGCGGATCGTCCCCTCGGAGGTCTCGAGGACCCAGGTGTAGGTCTTGCCGGGGGTGAACGCGACCGTGGGGAACTTCGGCAGGCTCTGCTTCCAGTTCGCCTTGGCGGTGTCGATCTTGGGAGTCTCCCCGGTCTTGTGCCCGGCGATCGCGGCCCGCACCGCCTGGATCGCGGGGTCGATCTTCGCGGCCGCCTTCGGCGCCTCCTTCGCCGCGCCATCGTCCGCCGGCTTCTCCGCCGGCGGCGGAGTCGGCTCCTTCGGGCGGGTCGTCTGGGCGTCGCACGCAGCGGCGGAGAGGAGGAAGGGGAGGGCGAGGCTCCAGAGGCGCACCTTGGAGGCGAGGATCTTCATCGGGTCGTTCCTTTCCGGTTTCTCCGGGGATGCCCCGGGGAGTCGCGGGCAGGGGTCCGGCTGGCCCGCGGGTTCGGCGTTCGTCTCAGGCGACGGAAGTCGGGTTCTCGAGGGACTCGATCTCGGCATCGACAAGGGTGAGCAGCTCCCGCAGGTTCCCCTCCGAGAAGTCGAAGCGGATCCCCGCGCCGCTGAAGAGCTCGGGGAGAGGGCGGGTGTTCCCCAGGGAGAGCCCGTGGCGGTACTGCGACACCGCAGCGGCGGGGTCCTCCTGGTAGTTCTTCCAGACCTGCAGCGAGCCGATCTGCGCGATCGCGTACTCGACGTAGTAGAAGGGCACACCGAAGAGGTGGGACTGGCGCTTCCAGCGGTTCGCCCGGACCTCCTCCAGGCCGGTCCAATCGACGATGTCGGTCGAGAACCGGTCCATGAGCCCCAGCCAGGCCGCGCGGCGCTCGTCACGGGAGTGCCCCGGGTGGGTGTAGAGCCAGTGCTGGAACCCGTCGATCATCGCGACCCACGGGAAGATGCTCAGGATCCCCTCGAGGTGGTCGATCCGGGCCCGACGCACCTCCTCCTCCGAGCCGTAGAACTCGCCGAGGTGGGGCGCCGCGAGCAGCTCCATCGACATGCTCGCCACCTCGGCGAACTCGATCGGATACCCGCGGTTGAAGAGCAGGGAGTGGTGGTTCGACTCGATCGAGTGGAACGCGTGACCCCCCTCGTGAAGGAGGGTCTCCACGTCCCGCTGGAGCCCGGCCGCGTTCATGAAGATGAACGGGCGGCGGGTCTCCTGGAAGGAGTACTGATATCCCCCCGGCGCCTTCCCCGGCCTCGACTCGAGGTCGAGCAGGTCGTGGTCCATGAGGATCTGGAAGTGCTCACCGAGCGCGGGGTCGACCTGCTGGAACATCCGCCGGCACCCGTGGATCAGGGCGTCTCCTCCCTCGAAGGGGCGGAGGGGGGCGCGCCCGTGGGGGTCGACCGCGGTGTCCCACGGGCGGAGCTTCTCGAGCCCGAGCTGCTCCCGACGCCGCTCGAGGCGCTTGCGCACGAGGGGGACCGCCACCGCCTCGATCGAGGCGTGAAACTCGAGGCAGTCCTCGGGGGTGTAGTCGAAGCGCTCCAGCTTGCGGAAGCGGAGCGCTCGGTACTCATCGAAGCCCGCGTTCACCGCCATCTGCTGACGGAGCTCCAGCTGACGGTCGAAGATCTCGTCGATCCTGTCGCCGTCCTCGAGGACGCGGTCCCAGATCGCCCGGAAGGCCTGCTCGCGGCGGTCCCGGTCGGTCTCTTCGAGGACGCGCCCCATGAAGGGCAGGGTCCGCGTCTCCCCGTCGAACTCGACCGTCATCGCGCCGATCATCTTGTCGTAGTTCGACTCGAGCTTCGTGTCCTCGGTCTCGAGGGGGATGTTCTCGGTGCGGAAGAGCTCGTTCGAGTTCCGCACGGATCGGATCCACATCGAGAACTCCCCGGCATCGAGCTGATCGAGATGGGGGCTCTCGGAGAGCCTCTGGTCGAGCTGGAAGCAGCGCTCCTTCAGCACGGGCGCGATCTCCTCGACCCACTCCATGTAGCGGGCGGTGATCGCCTCGTCCTCGGTGTGGCAGGTGTGGTCCACGAAGCGGCGCGCCGCCTCCTCGGCCATGCAGGCGCAGACCTCGCTGTAGTCCCGACACCAGCCCTCGAGGGCGTCGGCATCCGGGAGCTCACGAGAGTTGAGCTCCGCGAGCACGGCCTCGATGGCGGGGAGCTCGGTCGGGGCGAAGTCCGCGGCCAGGTAGTTTCGGACCGGAGTCGTCATCGGAGCCTCGTTCTTCCGTCTCGTGGGGTCGCTTTGGGCGTCCCCGGGCTTCAGGGAGCGAGTCTCGGATTCTAGCCGTGATCCGGCCATGGAGTACCCTTTCCGGTCGGTTGGGGGGATTCCGGCCGCCCCGGGGATGCCCTCCTCGGGCCGATTCGGTAGAACGGCGGCGGAGCGGGAGGAGGCCCTCATGCGTCGCCACACGGGAGAATGCGGACGCGTCGAGCTCGTCCGTCACGAATCGATCTGTCTCGCGGGGAACCCCCTCGGAGATCCGACCGCGCGTGAGATCGCGGTCTATCTGCCGGCGGGATACGACGGGGGGGAGGGGCGCTATCCCGTCCTCTACGACCTCGCGGGCTTCACCGGCAGCGGTCTGAAGCGGATCTCCTGGAGCGGGTTCAGTGAGAATGTGCCGGAGCGGCTCGACCGCCTCATCGGGACCGGCGTCATGGCCCCCGCGATCGTCGTCCTCCCCGACTGCTTCACCCGCCTCGGGGGGAATCAGTACATCGACTCCAGCGCGGTCGGTCCGTGGGCCACCTATCTCACGGAGGAGCTCGTGCCCTGGATCGACGGTCGATATCGGACCCTGCCGGGGCGCGAGCACCGCGGTGTCTACGGAAAGTCCTCGGGGGGCTACGGCGCGCTCGTGCACGGGATGCTCCACCCGGAGACCTGGGGCGGGGTCGCCTGCCACTCCGGGGACATGTACTTCCTCTACGGGTATCTCCCCGACTTCCCCCTCCTCGTCGATGTCCTCGCCCGTCATGAGGGATCGGTGGAGAAGTTCCTCGCCGAGATCGAGCGGAAGCAGAAGCACGCGGGGCGCGAGATCCACGCGTTGATGACGATCGCCATGGCCGCCACCTACGACCCCGATCCGGATGCGCCGTTGGGATTCCATCTCCCCATCGACCTCGAGACGGGGGAGCTCGATCCGGAGCGCTGGGCACGCTGGCTGGCGCACGATCCCGTCGAGATGGTCGAGCGGCACCACGAGGCGCTGCGCTCCCTCCGGTTCCTCTTCGTCGACTGCGGTCGACGGGATCAGTACCGGCTCCACCACGGCGCGCGGATCCTGCACCGCAGACTCGCGGCGCTCGGCGTCTCCCACCGCTACGAGGAGTTCGACGACGATCACTCCTCGCTGGACTACCGCCTCGACACCTCCCTCCCCGCCCTCGTACGGGCGCTCCTCCCGGAGGAGGAGACCGCAAGCGGCTGACCCCGGACTCCGCGGGAGCAGGCGGGAGATGCGAAGGAGGCCCGGCGCGCCACGCGCGCCGGGCCTCCTTCACTGGTCTCGGTCGGGCTCCGCGCTAGCCGCAGAACTCGTAGGTGTCGCAGACCTGCGCGTCGATGGAGGGATCCGATCCGCACTCCAGGGGCTCCGCGATCGGGATCCCGCCCTGGAAGAGGAAGTTCAGGATCGTGATCACATCCGCGGTGTTCACGGTGCCGTCGTCGTTGGCATCCCCCGCGTCGAGGCAGGAGAGCTCTCCGCCATTGAAGAGATAGAGGAGCAGCCAGACGGCGTCCCCGAGGTTGCGGCTGCCATCGCCATCGGTGTCTCCCCGCTGGAAGTCATCGCCCACCGATGAGAGGTCGAGGGAGACCTCGTAGATCGTGTTCGTGTCGTATCCGATCAGGTACTCGGAGGCGAAGCCGTTCGAGCCCGCCGGGGTCCAGGCGATCCCGGCGATCGCGCCGCTCAGCGTGGTCGGGACGGTCTCGTAGAAGAGCCCGGAGTCGACGCAGTCGATCAGGCGGGAGACCCGGTCCGTCTTTCCGCCGGAGGCCCGGCCGATCGGGGCGTCCAGGATCACCGGGGTGGTGTTGGTGGCCACCGCGATCCCCTGGCCGAAGCCCCCCGCCTCACCGTCGACGGCGGGGAAGGCGCAGGTTGCGATGATCTCGCCGGTCTCGAGGAACTCGAAGTACTCGGTGCCGGAGATGCTGATCCCGTAGTAGGAGCCGGTCCCTGCGGAGTAGGAGATGTCCCCGGTCGGCTCGGCCGGCAGGGGGAACAGGGTCGTCGCGGTGCCGATGGCGTTTCCGAGGAGGTCGGTCTTCTGAAGCTGCCCCGCTCCGTCATGCCAGAGGAGGGTGTCGTCGGTGGCGTTCCAGGCGACTCCCGAGGTCTGTCCGGCGAAGGGGCTGCTCAGCGCCACGCCCGCGCCGCTCAGGGTCTTCGGGTAGAGGTGGGCTGCGCCGCCCGCGAGGTCGGCGACGAGGACCTGCCCGGTGCTCTCGATCACCGTCGCGGCGAAGGCGCCGCTGCCGTCGTGGGTCCGGGCGTTCAGGAGCCGTCCGAACCCGACGATCACATCGCAGGTCCGCTCGGGCAGCTCGGCGCCCCCGGAGGTGAAGACGCGGATCCCGTAGCGGTGTGCCCCCGCCGCGACATCGGGATCGGTGAAGGTGAGGGTGCTCGGCGTGGTGTTCGTCAGCGGCTCGCCATCCCGGGTGATCGCCACGCTCGTGTAGGTGGAGAGGGAGGGGAGGCTCCAGGTGAGGACGACGTCATCGTTCGGCTGCGCGAGGCAGACGAGGTCGGTGACCGAGCCGACGGCGAGGGTGGGGGACGGGACCTCCACGATGCGCATCAGGTCCGCGTCCGCGACGAATTGCGAGTTGTTCGCCGGGTTGTAGGCGAGGCCGGTGATCCAGCCGGTGAGGTCGTTCGAGGAGTCGAGGTCGTAGGAGATTCCGAACGCGGGGCTCGCCGGGGAGTCCGGATCGAGCCGCTCGACGCGCTGGGCGCGGAGGTCGCTCGGGAAGCCGACCGCGACATGGAGGTCGAAGTCCTCCGTCGGGATGAGGTTGTCGGCCGGGACCATGGTCAGGCCGAGCCCGTAGGAGGCACCGCCGAAGGCGGAGGTCCCCGGGCTCGCGAGGGTCGCGGCCGGATCGAAGGTCCCGTCCGCCGAGAAGCTGAGCAGCTGGTCGTTGAGGATGTCGAAGGTCCAGAAGCTGTTCGTGTCGGGCGCGTAGGCGAGACCGGAGAGGAAGCCGCCGGCGGTGGGAGGGGTGAGGGCGGTCAGGGTGTCGACCATCCCGTCGAGGTTGCTCTTCACCAGCGTGGCGCCGAGGTTCCCCTCCACGAGCCAGTAGAGCTGGCCGTCCGAGGTGTTGTGGGCGAGACCCGTGTAGGTGGCGGGACCGATGGGGCCCGCCTGCGGCACCAGGGCCCCCGGCGCCGTGATGTCGGTCGCGTCGAAGGTGTAGTAGAGCCCGGTGAGCAGGTCGGCGACATAGAGGGTCGTCCCGGCCACGGTCATCGCGTAGGGGTACTCTCCCGGGTAGTCACGCAGGGAGAGCGAGCATGAGCCGGTCTCCTCGTTCGGTCCCGCGCAGCTGTCGGCCCGGACGATCGCGGAGGAGCCGACGACGAGCGCGATGACGATGAGCATCGCGGCCAGCGGTCGGCACGAGGGGAGAGTCAGGGGGGACGGACGCAGCATCGCGCTCTTCCTTATCCGTTGATCCGAGGACGGGTGGGACCAGCCTCGGAATCGAACACCGCACCGGACTCGGCCTGCGAGCGAAGCAGCGGCCCGGGTCGGGAACTCTTCTCAGGTCACTTCACTCTCTCCGGACAGGCTCCGACCCATCGCCCTCCGCCGGAGGGGCGGATGGACGATGCCGTGGCACCCCGAGGGATCTCGCCTCGCGGGGGGACCGTCTCTCTGTCGACGCCGGGAGAGTCACGCCCTGGCTCCTTCAGACCCGGAAGGAGCGGGGGCCGATCGAGAGAACGTCGCCCGAAGGCGGGCGGGCACGCAAGGGAGCACGAGCCGACGGGGGTGTGGATCGGGCTTCGTTCGCCTTTAGGGAGGAGAACGCGTCGATCCCACGGATAGACGTCTTCGACAGCCTAAATTGTATCGCAGCCCCGTTACCTGTCAATTCGACGGGGTCGCGGCGGCTGGGGGAGCGATCGTCGCTGGAGAAGGGGCTCTCGCCCCCGTCGGAGGCGGGGGAGGGCGGTCGGAGGGGGGGGCGCCGGGGGGCCTCAGGAGTCGAGCGGGCGGCCGGGTCGACGGCGGGTCGGGGCGGTGCGCCCCTCGTGCAAGATCTTCTCCCCAACGGTCTTGCGTGCACGACGGAGGCTGTCGTGGACGGCCTGCTGGCTGACGCCGAGGAGGGAGGCGATCTCATGCTGCTGGAGGGACTCCCGGTAGTAGAGCCGGACGACCTCCTGCTGGCGCTCGGTGAGGATGTGCGACATGTCGAGGAGCGCGCGTCGCATGCGGATCCCGGAGAAGAGGCGCGGGAGGTCCTCGGCGTCGACCCGACCCTTCTCGGGGCTCGGGAGCAGCGCCTCGACCACCTCGCAGATCGCCCGGCAGCTCGAGCGGAGGGGGCAGATGCGGCAGATCGGGCCTTGGCGGAGCGTCGCGCCATCGACCACGCCGTCCACCGCGAACCGCTCGACCCCCGTGTCTCCGGCCGGCAGGCGCGGCGCACCGGTGGAGCCGCTGCTGCCCGACAGGCTCGGGTCGTACCCGTTCGAGGGGTCGAACGGATCCTCAGGGGGCGGTGAGGGCGGCTCGATGCGATCCATGACATCCTCGGGCTGCTGCGCTTCCGCGGCGCGACCGGTCCACCTCGGACCGCACTCCGTCGCCGCAAGCCCGGCTTCTGAGCCCGCTCCTCGGAGTCGTTCCCGAGGGGGGAGGCGAGCCGGACATCCGAAGTCTACACCAGAGACGCGATGTCCACCCCCCCCCTTTCCGCCGAAGGTGTTCGGCACGCGTCGTGCCTGACTCCCGGGAGATCCTCGGAAGGCGCGTCCACGCCGCGACTTCGAGGGAGGAGATCCTCTCCCCCGAGGTCGAGCTCCACGCGGATGATTCGTTCGGGAGTTCCGCGTCGACGCGGCGGGGAAGAGCGGCCTCTTGCGGTCGGCGCGGAGCGCGCTCGATCATCGCCCCGCAGGGGTGTCGTCCGTCGGGGCGTCGACCTCGGGGGCGCGCCTCCCGAGAGGTGCGGGAGGGGGCGGCCCGGAGCCCGGCGCGCTTCGGCGGCAGCGGTAGAGGAAGTGCCACGCGAGGGCGGACGGGAGGAGCCGCTTCCATCTCTTCCCCTTGTGGTAGGGGGTCACCTTCTCCACGGAGAGGCCGCCCCACGAGAGCCAGGCCGCCCACTCCTCGCGGGTCGCGAATCGGTCGATCGGCTGATGGTGGTTGGGCCCCTCGCCGCCGCGGATCACCCGCCAGACGGTCCCCGAGTAGAGCAGGTTCGGCAGCAGGACCCACGCCGTCCCCTCCGCGCTCAGCACCCGTCGCATCTCCCGAATGCCGGCGGCGAGATCATCGAAGTGCTCGAGATTTCCGAGGTTCGTCACGAGGTCGAAGGAGCCTTCGGCGAAGGGGAGAGCGGTCCCGTCTCCGCGGATGCGCGCCGCGCCACTCGGCGCGGATGCGAGGGCCCGGGCGGAGAAGTCGAGGCCCACCGCGGGAACGCCCCGCTCGGCCCAGGCGCGGAGCATCCCCCCCGCTCCACAGCCGATGTCGAGGATCCGGGGGGGATCGCCCGGGGGAGCGACCGGGAGCGCGAGGCGCGCGATCCATCGGTAGAAGCGGGGGGCGTCTCCGAACCCGGTTCCGGCGTAGAGCGCGTCGTAGTGCGCGGCGAGCCGGGTGCCCCGACTCTCCCCGCTCGGCCGGCGGTTCACGGCGCGGCTCCGCGATCGAGGCATCGCCCGTAGATCTCCCGGACCCGGGCCGCCGCCTCGGCGGGGTCGAAGGTGCGGCTCGCATGGCGCGCCGCGCCCTCGGCGAGGCGGTCGCGCAGGGCGGGGTCGCGTCGGAGCTCCCGGATCGCGGCGGCGATCGCCTCCGGGGAGTCCTCTTCCAGGAGCAGACCGCTCTCCCCCGGGAGGATGAGCTCGGGGAGGAGGCCACGGCGGCTGACGATCACGGGGATCCCCCGCGCCTGCGCCTCCCGCATCGCGCGGCAGGTCCCGTCCGAGCCGGGGACGAGGAAGAGGAGGGCATCGAACGACCCCAGCGCGCGGGGGTACTCCGTCGGATCGATGTAGCCGGGGAAGTGAATGCGCTCTCCGACTCCGGAGCGGGCCGCCGGCTCGTGCGCGACCGCGACCTGGTGGGTGCCCCGCCCGAGGATCACGAGGTGGATCCCCGCGTCCTCCACGGCGACCTGCCGGAATCCCTCGATCAGCTCGGGGAAGCGACGATGGCGCTGCATCCGCGCGACGACTCCGAGGACGAACTCCTCGGCTCCGATCTCCCACGCCTCCCGGACGGAGCGATCGGTCGTGCTCGGGAATCGCGCCCGGTCGAGGGCCGGGGGGACGGTGACGATCTCGATGCCGCGGTCGGGGAGCAGCGCCCGCAGGCGCCGGGCGGCCCCGTCGGTGGGGGGGAGAAGCGCGCTCGAGCGGCGGGCCGCCGCCCGCTCCCGTCGCCTGGCGGGCGGCTCGAGCTCGTAGAGGCTTCGGACCACGGGGACTCCCGTCCCGCGGGCGGCGGTCGCGGCGATGGCATGGTCGTTCGGGAGGTGACAGTGGACGAGGTCGAACTCGCGTCGCCGGAGTCTCCGCCGCAGGGCCCGCACATCGTGGATCCAGGGGAGCGGCTGGCCGTGCTTCCGCAGCTGCAGCCCCTCGAGGAGGGGGAGGCCGCGCTCCCGGGCGAGCTCCATCACCCCGCGGTCCTCCGCCGGGGTTCGCCCGGCCGCGAAGGAGATCTCGACCCCGGTCTCCCGGAGCGCCGTGGCGAGCACCATCGCCGGGTCCGCCGGGCCGGTGAACTTCCAGTTCGAGAAGAGGTGAAGGACCTTCACTCCTCCTCCCCCGTCGCCACCGGGGCCTTTCGGGGGGGAGCCCACTCCGGCCCGCGTCGGTTTCTCGGCGCCCCATCGGGGTCCAGTCCCCGCGCGCGGAGGTCCCGGCGCTCCCAGAGCTTCGCGTACTTGAGGAAGACATAGATGGCGCCGAGTCCGGCGATCACGAAGCCGGCGAAGCCGTCGCGATAGCCGCGCTTCAGGATGTACATGCGGAAGAACCGAGAGGGGGGCCGCGTCAGCATCCCGAGCAGGGGACGCCGATCTCCGCGGACATCCTTCTCCCGCGCGGCGATGTCGGTGAAGAAGTCGATCGTCCGGAGGTGGTGCTCCATGTCGCGGTAGGTGTAGTGGAGCAGGTCCCCGTCGAGCGCGACGGTGGGGCCATCGGCGTGGACATGGTCGTGAGGGTTGATCCCTCCCCAGCGGGCGCGGCGCCGATCGAAGAGGCGGACCTTCCGGTCGGGGTACCAGCCGCCGTGGAGGATCCAGCGCCCGAGGTAGCGGGTCTTCCGCCGGAAGGAGAATCCCGCCTCGATCGGCTCCGCCTCCAGGACCTTCTCCGCCTCCGCCCTCGCCTCCGGCGTGACGCGCTCGTCCGCGTCGAGGGAGAGGATCCAGTCGGTCGGCGCGAGGTCGACCGCGCGGTTCTTCTGCTGCACATGCCCGGGCCAGTCGGTGACGATCACCCGGTCGGTGTACTCCCGTGCGATCTCCACCGTGCGGTCGGTCGACCCGGAGTCGACGACCACGATGTGCGGACACCACTTCACCGACTCGAGGCAGTCGCGGATGTTCGACTCCTCGTTGAAGGTGATGATCGTGGCGGTGACGGGGATCACGACTCCTCCTCCGCGGGGAGACGCGGCGGCGGGAAGGGGAGGGGCTGCCACCCTTCCGGGACGGCGCCGCCGATCTCCCGGCGCTCCTGGGCGAAGCGCGCGATGGAGGCCAGCTCCCGCTCCCCGCAGGTGTGATGCAGGGTGTCCGTGAGATAGCGCGCCGCTCCCTCGCCGTCGATCACCTCGGGATGCTCGGCCGCGAACTCCCGACCGATCGTCTCACGACGCCTGGCGCCCTGGCGCGCGGCCTCCTCGGCGATGGCGAGGACCGCGGGGTCGAGCCCGGCGCGCCCGATCCAGAGGGCGAAGACGAAGGGGAGCCCCGTCTCCTCGCGCCACCAGGCCCCGAGATCGGTGCGGGGGACCGCATGGTGACGAGCCGCGAGCGCGCGGTCCCCGATGCAGAGGAGCCCGCGCTCCGGTGCCCCGCCGAGGTCGGCGGGGGAGAAGTCGTCGCGGGTGCGGACGATCTCCGGGGTCCGCCCCGTCCGGCGATGGAGGAGGATCCGCAGGAGCTCGACCGAGGAGCGGCTCGCGGCATCGACCTCGACCCGGTCGAGTCCCTCCACCGGACCGTGGTGGAAGAGGAGGATCGACTCCACGGCCCCGTCGCAGGCGATCGCGCGCCCGGGGAGGAACCGGTAGTCGGGGTCACGGCTCAGCTCGACCTGGGGCACGAGGGCGAGGTCGAGCTCGCCCCGCCGCAGGAGGTCCGCGAGGCGCGCGGGAGCATCCCAGACCACCCGCACCCGCGACGGGTCGGCCGCGCGGAGGGGGGCGGTGAGCGGGAGGGCGTTCAGGCTGGGGATCGCCCCGATCGAGACCGGCTCGCTCATCGCGACCTCCCATCCCCCGCGGTTGCCAGCCAGCGGCCCCGGTCGATGGCCGCGGCGCCCGCGCGCCACAGTCGCCGGAAGTCGGCGTCGATCCCTCCGCAGTAGACCCGCAGGAACCGCGCCCGCTCCCCGATCGAGAGGGGGAGTCCGTCCCGCGCGTGCAGGCGCGCCCAGGATCGCAGCAGCCGGAGGAGGTTCCCCTCCGCGGAGTGGGCCTCCCGTCGGGTGGGGGGGGCGGGGTCGAGGTCGATCAGGATCACGGGCGGGGGTGCGCCCGCCCGCCCGAGGGAGGACTCCCGCACGAGGATGTTCCGCAGGTTGAGGTCTCCGTGTCGGAGCCCCGCGGCGTGGAGCCGGGCGATCGCCTCGGCGACGGCGGCGAGGGCGACGCTCCGCGCGGACGCATCGAGGGTCGGGTCGGCCAGGAGGGCGGCGAGGGTCCGGGTCTCCGCCTCGTGACGGATCAGCTGCTCCACCCGATGGACGCCGGGCGCGACCCGGGTGATCGCGAGGGCGGCGAGGTCGGTGACCGGGATCCCGGCGCGTCGCGCCTGCTCCAGGACTCGGAGCTCCTCCAGAAAGCGCCCGATCCGGAGGTAGCGATCGCGGAGGAGGTGCGCGGCGGCCCCGCCACGGCGGCAGCGCTTCCAGAGCCAGGTGCCGTGGGGAGGGACATCGACGAGGGGGTGGATCGTCCGGCCCCCCTCGACGCCGCGCTCGGTGCCCCGGCGCTCCCCCCGCACGAAGCCGGACTCTCGCGCGACCTCGAGCGAGTCTTCGCGCACGATGACGCGACGCCGCCCGTCCTCGACGGTGCGGTAGGCGGGGGGGATCGCCGCGACGGGGCGCGACGTCTCCGGAGTTCCGGGGGGAGAGCGGTCCACCTTCGGGACCTCCTCGGGATCGGGTCGCCGGCCACCGCTCGCGGGGGGCGGCGCGGGAAAAAGATCGCGGTCCCCAGCGTGACCGCCGAGGACCGCGTCAATGGTCGGGCTGAGAGGATTTGAACCTCCGACTTCCACGTCCCCATCGTGGCGCGCTACCAAGCTGCGCTACAGCCCGAGCAACGAGGATCGTAGTGGGGGCTCTCCGCAGGTCAACACTCCCCGGGGGAAACTCCTGCCCGGAGCCCGGTCCGGGCGCCGCGGAGGAGACTCGCTCGGGGGTCGATTGGGGGAGGATGGGCGGGATTCCGCTTCAGCTCCCCTGCGCCGGGGTCCCCTCGCCCTCTCCGGTCGTAACCCCGCTCTCCCCCTCCGGCGGCGGGGGGTCGAGACGGCGGGTCTTCAGGGAGAGAGGCGGCACCTGGCGGGGGGGCAGGATCACCCCGCCGGAGATCGTGAAGCGGAGCGCCTCGTCGACGGTCATGTCGAGGGGATGGACCGTCTCCTTGGGGACGAGGATGGTGTAGCCGGTGACCGGGGTGGGGCTCGATGGGATGAAGATCGAGACTACCGTGGACTCGGTGAGCTCCGAGACCTGTCGGAACCCCTCGCTGGTGACGAAGCCGACGGAGTAGATCCCCTTCCGGGGATACTCGACCGCCACGCAGCTCTCGTACTGGATCGCCTTCTTCTCCTGGAAGAAGAACTCGGTGACCTGCTTGGCGTAGGGGTAGATCACCTTGATCAGCGGGATCCTCAGGATCCAGGACTCGATGAGCCGGATCGCCTGTCGCCCGAGGTAGCCCTTGAAGAGGAAGCCGACGAAGAAGACGAGCACGAGGGCGAGGATGAAGCCGACCCAGTTCGGGACATGGGACCGGACGCGCTGCTCGAAGGGGATGTCCCCGCGGGGATGACTGACGAGGAGCTCCTGCAGCTCCTGGGAGTCGGCGGGCAGCACCTCGTCGTCGAGGAGGACATCGGGGAGGTTCCAGACCTTCTTCCAGTAGTGCTCCTTCGCCCACTCGGTCTGGAGCCGGGACTCGATCTGCAGGGTGATCGGCGTCGCGATCTTCTCGCTGAGGAAGTTCCAGGCGAATGTGAGGATGAAGATCGTCAGGACGGTGGGGAGCAGGGTTGCGACGCCGGCGAAGAACGCCTTGCGCAGGCGACCGGGGGCCTTCTTGGCCATCGTGTCGGGACTCCTCCCCCGCGGGGGCTGTGAGGGGTTGGTCGGGGGCCGCTCGGGCGCGGGCTCGCCCGGGGCCGCTCTCCGGCGACCGCACCGTTTTACGGGGTCGGCGGCCGGGGGACAACGCCAACTCCCCGGGGGAGCGGGCCGGGAGCTCTCCCGGGTGCGTCGACAAGGTCGGAGCGCTCGGGTAGTTTCCCCCCTCGCTTCTCCCCTCTGCAGCTCCCGACCCGAGGAGGTCGATCGTGCGGATCCTCTCCGGCCTGACCCCTTCCAGCGCGGGCATCCATCTCGGCAACTACTTCGGCGCCGTCCGGCAGTGGATCCGGCTGCAGGAGGAGCACGACGCCTACTACTTCATCGCGACCTACCACGCGATGACCTCGATTCAGGACGCGACGCTCCTGCGCCGCAATCAGCTCGAGGTCGCACTGGACTACCTGGCCCTGGGGCTCGACCCGGAGCGGTCCACGGTCTACCTCCAGCAGGACATCCCGGAGGTCACGGAGCTCGCCTGGATCCTCTCGAACCTCTGCCCGATGGGGATGCTGGAGCGCTGTCACGCCTACAAGGACAAGGTCGCGAAGGGGCTCTCCGCCGATCACGGACTCTTCGCCTATCCGGTCCTGATGGCCGCCGACATCCTCATCGTTCGCTCCAGCGGGGTCCCGGTGGGGCAGGACCAGAAGCAGCACGTCGAGGTGACCCGCGACCTCGCGATGAAGTTCAACCAGCAGTTCGGGGAGGTCTTCCCCCTGCCGGAGCCGCTCATCCTCGAGGGAGCGGCGGCGAAGGTCCCCGGGATCGATGGGGAGAAGATGAGCAAGTCGTACGACAACGACGTGAAGATCTTCGATCCGGAGAAGCGGCTGCGGAAGCGGCTCATGTCGATCGTCACCGACACCTGCGGGGTGGATGATCCCAAGGAGCCGGAGGGGAACACCATCTTCGAGCTCTTCCGCCTCGTCGCGGACGACGCCGCGGTCGCCGCCATGGCGGATCGCTTCCGCGCGGCGAACACGGGCTACGGCTACGGGCACGCCAAGCAGGAGCTGTTCGAGGCGCTGATGGACCACTTCGGCCCGGCCCGTCGCGAGCGGGCCCGCCTCGAGGCGAGCCCGGGCGAGGTGGAGGAGATCCTCCGGGCGGGGGCCGCGAAGGTGCGCCCGGTGGTGGAGGACACGATGGCGGAGGTCCGCCGGGTCACCGGCCTGCGCTGAGCGACCCCGCTCCGCGCGGATCGATGAGGAGGCGCCCGTTCGGGGGATCCCGACCGGGCGCCTCTTCGTTCCCGACCGCGGCGGGGGCTCCCTACATGATCGAGGGGAAGCGCTCCGCCATCTCGCGGACCTCGCTCCGGATCGCGGCGATCCTGTCGTCATCGCCGACGCTGCGGAGCACCTCGACGATCCAGTTGCCGATCCGCTCGATCTCCTCCGGGCCCATTCCCCGGCTCGTGACCGTCGGGGTCCCGATGCGGAGCCCGCTCGGCTGGCGCGGGGGGTTCGGATCGAAGGGGATCATGTTCATGTTCACGACGATCCCGGCCCGGCCGAGGGCCTCCTCCGCCACATCGCCGCGCAGGTCGAGGGGGCGGAGATCCACGAGGACGAGGTGGTTGTCGGTCCCGCCGGAGACGAGGCGCAGGCCCCCCTCCACGAGGATCTCTCCGAGGCGGCGGGCGTTCGCCTTGATCGCCTTCGCGTAGCTCTTGAACTCGTCCGTCATCGCCTCGCCGAAGCAGACCGCCCGCGCCGCGACCTGGTGCATCAAGGGGCCGCCCTGACCGCCGGGGAAGACGGCGGAGTCGATCTTCTTCTGCCGCTTCTCCTTGCAGAGGATCAGCCCGCTCCGCGGGCCGCGCAGGGTCTTGTGGGTGGTCGTCGTGATGACATCCGCGTGGGGGACCGGGCTGGGATGCTCCCCCGCCGCGACGAGCCCCGCGATGTGCGCCATGTCGACGAGGAAGCGCGCCTTCACCTCGCGGGCGATCGATCGGAACCCCTCGAAGTCGATGACCCGGGAGTAGGCGCTCGCGCCCGCCACGATCAGCTTCGGCTGGAACTCCATCGCGATGTCGCGGACCTGGTCGAGGTCGAGGCGCTCATCGTGCTCGCTCACGGTGTAGTGGCGGAAGTCGTAGATCTTGCCGGTGAGGCTGACCCGGGAGCCGTGGGAGAGGTGACCGCCGTGGGCGAGGTCCATGGCGAGGACCTTGTCCCCGGGCTTCAGCAGGGCGCCGTAGGCGGCGAGGTTCGCCGAGGTCCCCGAGTGCGGCTGGACGTTGGCGTGGTCCGCTCCGAAGAGCTGCTTCGCGCGCTCGCGCGCGAGATCCTCGACCTGATCGACCACCTCGCAGCCGCCGTAGTAGCGGGCGTGGGGGTAGCCCTCCGCGTACTTGTTCGTCAGCACCGAGCCCTGGGCGGCGAGGACCGCCTTGCTCACGATGTTTTCGCTCGCGATCAGGTTCACCTCGCCCCGCTGCCGCTCCTCCTCCTTCGCGATGAGGTCGGCGATCGCGGGATCCTGGCTCTGGAGTCTCTCGTTCAAGGGGCTTCCTCCTCGGGTCGACGGACGGCGGAGCTCGTCCGGAGTTCCTACTCGCTGGTGGTCTCGGCCTTCTGGCGCAGGAACGTCTCGATGAAGTCCTGCAGCTCGCCGTCGAGAACCGCGTCGATGTTTCCGGTCTCGTGCTTGGTTCGGTGGTCCTTCACCTGCTTGTACGGGTGCAGGACATACGATCGGATCTGGCTGCCGAACGCGATCTCGCGCTTGGCTCCGGTCTCCCGGGCGATCTCCTCCTCGCGCCGCTTCTCCTCGAGCTGGACGAGGCGGGACTGCAGCACCTTGAGGGCCTGGGTCCGGTTCGCGTGCTGGGAGCGCTGGTTCTGGCACTGGACCACGACCCCGGTCGGGATGTGGGTGATCCGGACCGCCGAGTCGGTGGTGTTGACGTGCTGCCCGCCCGCCCCGCTCGCCCGGTAGGTGTCGATGCGGAGGTCGGACTCATCGATGGAGATCTCCGCCTCCTCGACCTCGGGGGATACATCGAGGCTCGCGAAGGAGGTCTGGCGCCTCCCCTGGGCGTCGAACGGGGAGATCCGCACGAGGCGGTGCACGCCATGCTCCGCCCGCAGGTATCCGTAGGCGTAGGGACCGGCGATGTGGGCGGAGAAGCTCTTCAGTCCCGCCTCTTCCCCGGGCAGCTCATCGATCACGGAGACCTTGTAGCCCATCCGTTCCGCCCAGCGGATGAACATCCGCTTGAGGATCGTCACCCAGTCGCAGGCGTCGGTCCCGCCCGCTCCGGACTGGATCGTGATGTAGGCGTTGCCGCTGTCGTAGTTGCCGGAGAGGAGCGCGCGGAGCTCGAGCTTCTCCACCGCGCGCAGGAGCTGCCGCGACTCGCTCTCCGCCTCGGTGATCGTGTCGGCGTCGCTCTCCTCCTCGCCGAGGGAGAGGAGGGTGCGGGCATCCTCGAGGCGGGAGGTGACCTCATCCACCGAGGTCACGGTCTCCTTGACCCGCTTGAGCTCCTGGATGACCCCCTCGGCCTTCTCGGAGTCCTCCCAGAAGTCCTGCGCGCTCATCTGCTCCTCGAGCTCGCCCAGTCGGAGCTTCTCGCTGTCGTAGCGGCTCGCCTCCTTGATGCTCTCGATGAGGGCGGAGACCTCCTCGAGGCGGCGGCGGATTTCCTGAGTCACGACGAAACGGCTCCGTATTCCGGCTGGGGGAGGCTCCGGTCGCACGCCCACCCCCGGGGATCGAACAAGGATGTGCCCTGGATCGGGCCCGATGGCCGATCTTCGCCCGCCGGGCGGCGAGGCTCAAGGATTCTGCCCGATCCCTCCGAAAAGGAAAGGAGCAGGGGCGTTCGGAGGAGGATCATGCGCCATCTCATCACCGGGGGAGCGGGCTTCATCGGGAGCCACCTCGCGGAGCACCTCGTCTCCGGGGGGGACGAGGTCTTCGTCATCGATGATCTGTCCACGGGTCGGGTCGAGCACCTCCGCAGTCTCCGCGATCACCCCCGGTTCACCCTCGCGACCCAGCCCCTCCTCTCGGGGGGCCTCCTGCGGGAGCGGGCCGAGTGGGCGGACTGCATCCACCACCTCGCCGCCGTGGTCGGGATCCGCAGGCGTCTCCAGAACCCCCTCGAGGCGCTCCGGGTGAACCTCCGCGGGACCGCCGCGGTGCTCGATGCCGCCGGCGAGGGCGGCACCCGGGTCCTCCTCGCCTCCACCGGAGAGGTCTACGGGAAGTCCGCCGCGCGGCTCCTCACCGAGGAGGAGGACCTCGTCCTCGGACCGACGACGCGAGGGAGCTGGGGCTTCGCGGCCTCGCGCATCCTCGACGAGCTGGAGGCCCTCGCGTGGCACGAGGAGCGGCGGCTCCCGGTCACGGTGGTGCGCCTCTTCAACACCACCGGTCCACGACAGCGCGCCCTCCACGGAGGGGTGCTCCCCACCTTCGTTCGACAGGCGATCGCGGGAGAGCCGCTCACCGTTCACGGGAATGGGGCGCAGGTCCGGACCTTCGCCTGCGTGCGGGAGGTGGTGGCGTGCTGGGACCGCCTCGCGGCGACTCCGCAGAGCGTCGGGGAGGTCTACAACCTTGGCAGCGATGACGAGGTCTCCATTCGGGACCTCGCCACGCTCGTCACCGAGGTGGTGCGCTCCTCCTCGACGATCGAGACCGTCCCCCACGCCGCGGTCTATCCCGCCGGCTACGAGGAAGCCCCCCGTCGGGTTCCCTCCCTGACGAAGCTCGAGGGGGAGATCGGGCTGCGGCCGGTCGCGCCGATCCGGCGGATCGTGGAGGGCCTCGTCGCTCACGAGCGGCAGCGCGTCGAGGCCTGAGGTCCGCCCCGAGCGCGGGGTCGAGGGCTGCAGGGACTGCCTCCCGTGGTACACTTTGGAAAAGGACCCCCGGGCCGCCGGGGGCTTGGGAGCCTGGCGGCGGGAAGTCACGCCCGCGACGGCTGGGCCAACTCCCTCACCGAAAGGAGGTGATCCGTTGTTCCATCACGGTGACTCTGCGAGGGGGTCGGAGAGTTAGTACTCCCGACGGGGAATTGCGTCCCGAGGCGATCGACTCGCGAGCGACCGCCGAGGATTCCCGACCCGTCGAAACCCGCAGAAGCCCCCCGAATGGCGCACCGCCATTCGGGGGGTCTTTGTTTTTCGGGACCCCGCCCTCCCGTGCTCCTCTGGCGTACACTCCCCCCATGGCCGATCCCTCCTCCTCTCCCCAGCCTCCTCCCCGCCCGCTCGTCGGGCGCCTCGCCCCGAGCCCGACCGGGGTCCTCCATCTCGGGAACGTGCGCTCCTTCCTCCTCGCCTGGCTCTCGATTCGCTCCCGCGGAGGGACCCTGCTCCTGCGGATCGAGGACATCGACGGCCCCCGCATCCGCCCGGAGTGGATCGATCGGACCATCGAGGACCTGCAGTGGCTCGGTCTCGACTGGGATGGAGAGCCGCTCCTCCAATCGAGCCGGCGGGAGGCGCATGAAGCGGCGGCGCGTCACCTCCTCGAGGGAGGGGAGGCCTATCCGTGCATCTGCACGCGCCGGGAGGTGGAGGAGGCCGCGAGCGCCCCGCACGAGCCTCTCGCGGGGGGCGGACCTCTCCTCGCCTCGGATGGCCTCCTCTACCCGGGCACCTGCCGCGGTCTTCATCCCGACCTCGAAGCCGCGCGGCGGGCGAGCGGGCGGGAGCCGGCGCTGCGCTTCCGGGTCCGCGACGGCGCGGTGCCGTTCACGGACCTCTTCCTCGGAGAGCAGCCGGGACTCATCGCGGGGGACTTCGTCATTCGGAAGCGGGACGGCGGGGCCGCCTACCAGCTCGCCGTCGTGGTGGATGATGCCGCGCAGGGGGTGACCGAGGTGCTCCGCGCGGATGACCTCCTTCCCTCGACTCCGCGACAGCTCCTCCTCCACCAGGCGCTGGGGCTGACACCTCCGGCCTACGCCCATGTCCCGCTCGTCGTGGGGGTCGACGGGCGGCGCCTCGCGAAGCGCCACGGCGACACGAGTGTCGCGCATTTCCGGCGGGAGGGGATCTCCGCCCCGCGCCTCATCGGCTGGGTCGCCTCGACCTGCGGCCTCGCGCCATCGGACGCCGAAGCCTCCCCCTCGGACCTGCTCCGGGACTTCGATCTCGCGCGGCTGCCGCGGGATCCGGTGGTGGGGGAGAACCCCCCGCTCCGCGACTCCCTTTGATGCGCGGCGGAGGCGAGCGCAGAATGCGGCCCGCGGCGGTGGGCTCAAGGCTTGGATGGAGTCGAGGGGAGGCAGCGTTGGAGGGACGGAGCGGTGTGCATCCCGTCAGGCTGCTTGGGCTCGGGCTCCTCCTCCTGATCCTGCCGCCCAGCCTCGCACCGTCCCCGATCGGGGCGCAGACTCCTGCACCGGAGGAGACTCCCCCTCCCTCCCCCGCTCCAATTCCCAGCCCCGAGCAGCCGACCCCGGAGCAGCCGACCCCGGAGCAGCCGACCCCTGACCCCGAGCCGCCGACTCCTGACCCCGAGCCGCCGCCGCCGCCGCCGATCGATCCCACGCTGGTGGCGGCCATCGAGGTGCGCGCTCCGGAGCTGGAGCCGTGGCGCATCGCGCCGGGCCCCGGTCCGGCCGCGGAACTCGCGCCGCCGGCGATCGAGCTCACCATTCCCGCGGGGGTTCGTGGCGTGCTGAAGCTCACCACCGCGGAGGGGCGCGCCGAGGAGCACCCGCTCCCCGATCCGATCCCGGAGCCGTGGCGCATCGCGGGGGGGCTCCTCCCCGCGACGGGGTGGGAGCTCCCCGCTGTCGGGCTCCCTCTCCGATGGGAGCTTCTCGATCCGGGGGGGGCCCCGCTGCGCAGGGGGGAGGTTCGCGTCCGTCTCGTCACGGCGGAGGAGACCCTCTCGCGCCTCGAGGCGGAGGCCGAACGACTCTCCAACGCGGGCGACGCGGTGGCCTGGGGAGCCGCGCTGGAGGAGCTGGCGCACCTCGCCCTCCGGCTCGGGGTCCCGGAGAGGGCGGATGCCGCGATCGTCTCGCTTCGGAGCCTCGCGCCGATGCTCGCGGCGCTCGATCCGGCCGCCGCGCGGCGCAGCTCGGTCGCGCGGGTCCTCCTCTCCGCGCGGATCCAGCGCACCTACGTCGATGCGGATCCGGTGCACGCCCGCGCCTCGCTCGAGCGGGTCGAGCGTCTCGCCAGCGGACCTTCGATCGAGCCGGCGGCGCGGGCCCGCTGCAACGTGCTCCTCGCCGAGTCCGCCTTCGATCGCCTCGACCGGACCCCGGACGGCGCGGAGCGCCGTCGGCTCCTCGATCGGGCCCGCGCCCTCGCCCGCTCCCTCCGCGATGCGCGCCCCACCCCCGCCCTCGCCCTCGAAGGGGAGCTCCTCTGGGCGAGGGTCGCGCTCTCCCGGGGCTGGCGGACGGAGTCGGAGGAGACCTTGGGAGCGATCTCCTCTCTCGATCCTCGCGTCGTCGCCCGCGCCGCCGCCCTCGGAGCGCAGGTCGCGACCCTCGCCGAGGACGAGGCGCGGAGGGTCGCGGAGCTCGAGCGCGCGATCACCGCGATCGAGGCGCTGCGTCGGCACGCCGGCTCCCTCGCCATCGACGCCGGGCTCGTCCACCAGCTCGGCGCGCCCTATCGTCAGCGCATCGAGACCGCGGCGCGGCGGGGAGATGCCGCCGAGGCCTGGGCGACGATCGAGGCGATGCGTCCCCGCGAGCCGGGGCGCGCACCGGTCGGCGCGGGAGCCCTCGACGCGCTCCGGGCGGAGTGGCCCGAGGGGCTGACCCTCCTCGCCTGCATCGACCTCGACACGAGTCTCGTGACGGTCCGAGCCGGCCGGCAGGCGGTCGCGGTCGCGCGCACGGAGACCGAGTCGGGGGCGACCCGGGCCCGGGTCCGCGCGCTCCTGCGGGCCCGGGGGAGCGACTCCGAGGCGGCGGGCTGGCTCGCGGAGCGGCTCATCGCCCCCCATCGGGATGCGCTGCAGGAGGAGGTCGTGCTCGCCCCCTTCGGTGTCCTCCGCTCGATTCCCTTCGATCTCCTCTCCTCGGGTCGCGCTCCGCTCGGGTCCCTCCGCACCTGGAGCGTCGCCGATGCGGCCGGGGTCGCGGCGCGTTCCCGGGGCTGGGTGTCGGTCGGACCGGTCGCGAGCTTCGTCGATCCCGACACCGACCACGACGGCGACGGCGCCGTCGACCGCCCCCGGCTCCCCTCGACGGTGGGGGAGGCGGCGGCCTGGGAGGATGTCCCGGGCGGCTTCATCCGGGCCCGGGGAGCCCGGGCGGAGGAGGCGCGGTTGCGGGTCGAGGCCCCGTGGCTCCGCCTCCTGCATCTCGGCTGCCACGGGGAGTTCTCCCGGCACCGTCCCCTCGGCTCGCGGCTCCTCCTCGCGGCGGGGTCCGGGGCGGACGGCAGACTGACCGCGGCCGAGCTCGCGAGGCTCGATCTCTCCCGCTGCGCGCTCGTCAGCCTCTCCGGCTGCGAGACCGGACTCACCCGGGCCGAGGGAGGGGACGATCTGGCCGGCTTCCCCCGCGCGGTGCTGCAGGCGGGCGCCTCCGCCTTCCTCGGCTCCCTCTGGCCGGTGGAGGACAGCTCCGCCGGCGCCTTCTTTCGGGAGTTCCATCGGGTCCTCCGCCGCGAGGGGGATCCCCGGCTCGCCCTGCAGGAGGCGCGCGCCTCCGCCCGTCGGGACCCGGAGCGGCGTCTCCCCCGCCACTGGGCGGGCTGGGTCCTGCTGGAGGCGACGCCGGTCCCCGCCCGCCCGCAGGATTGAGGCCTCCGACCGAGACCCGGGGTGAATCCGAACCCCCCTCGCAGCCGAGGATGGAAGAGGAGAAGAGCGGCCCTCTTCTCGGGATTCCTTTTCCCGGCGTAAGAAGCTGGTACACTTCCTGCGCTATCGTCCTAGGGGGCTCGGGTTTAGCCGCGCCGGACCCCCGCACATCGAACGACGGGTCGACCGAATGAGCTGTGGTCGGAATCGATACGGGTCGCGCGACCTCCCGGGGCGCCGTCCTCCGGTCGGCGGTGCGACTCCCGATCCGGGGCGTCCTCGGGCCGGCTCCCCGGTGCGTGCGGTGCTGCTCGGCCTCCTCGCCCTCCTCGGACCCACGGTGCTCCCCGTCGCCACCGCGCGGGTCGAGGCGCAGGTCCCTCGCATCACCTTCGTCGAGCTCTTCCACGTCGATGCCGAGGATGTCGTCCAGTTCCTCCGTGACACCAGCAGCCTCAAGGCGTTCGTCGACGATGGCACCGTGAGCCGGGTCGCGGGCAAGGACCGCTCCCTGACGATCACCGCCGACGAGGGGGTGACGAACAGCCTCCTCAAGATCATCCGGGACTACGAGAACCTCGAGGTGCGCGACCGGGTCGTCAATCGGACGATCACGATCAAGTACGCGAGCGTCGGGATGGTCCTCGAGGCCCTCGCCGCCGGCCATGTCTGTCAGGTGTGGCATCGCACCGAGGAGACGAAGAACGATCAGACGAAGCAGGGCAACCGCACCGTCACCCACACCTACAAGCGCAATGTCTACTCTCGCTACGAGCCGGCGAAGGGTGAGGTGCTCCCGGGCGTCGATCTGCCCGCGGTGCCCTACGTGCTGGAGATCCCCCATGTCGAGCCGGTGGAGATCCCGCCGGTGAACATGGGTCAGGGCTACCAGGGCGAGGAGTTCACCCTCCAGTTCGATCACTCCCCGTCGACCGAGACCCGCAACCGGATCCTCGTCGTCGGCACCGAGGAGAACATCGAGCGGATCCAGAACTACATCGACCAGATCGACACGCCGGCGCGGCAGGTGATGATCGAGGTCCAGATCATCGAACTCGCCGCGGACTCCCTCACCGACCTCGGGATCGATGTCCTCGCGCTCCAGAAGCGACGCAATGTCGTGAACTTCGCCTCGCCCCTGCCGGGGGAGGCGATCCAGCAGCCGGGTGACGGCTTCTCCCCGATCGATCAGGCCGGGCTGAGCTTCCTCTTCGACGACACCGCGGAGCGCCTGAGCGGTCAGTTCCTCGCGGGGGTGCACGCCCTCGTGCGCAAGGGGGACGCGGTCATCCGCGCGAGGCCCAAGCTCTACACCCTCGACGACCGCCAGAACATCCTCCATCTCGGGGAGGAGATCCCCACCTTCGTCTCGACCGCGGTGACGCGGGAGGCGACCGGAGGCAACTTCGTCGAGAACGTGAACCAGGTGGCGACCCGCTACATCGGGATCACGCTGAACGTGAAGCCGCGGATCTCGGGCCCGGAGCAGAACGATGTCTCCATGCTCGTCGACATCCAGGTGAACAACCTGCAGGGGCGCGCGCGCGTCTTCGAGGAGGACCTCCTCGGGATCCCCGAGGTCTCGGTGCGGAAGTTCCGCGGCCAGGCCCGGGTGCGGAACCACCGCCCCCTCATCCTCGGCGGCCTGATCCGGGAGTCCGAGTTCGAGTCGAAGAACAAGATCCCGCTGGTGGGGGATGTCCCCTTCCTCGGCGACTTCCTCGGTCGGAGCAACAAGCAGCGTCAGCGCACCGAGATCATCATCGTCATGACGCCGCACATCCTCTCCGAGACCGGGGTGGACCCGATCGCCACCCCGAAGGAGAGCGCGCACTTCGACACCTTCAACAGCGTCCTCTTCAACGATCGGTACATCCTGAAGGGGCGCGACCTCGTCGGGCTCGACCCGATCAGCCGGACGCCGGTGGACACCTTCACCGAGGAGCAGGTCTTCGACCTCACCCTCATGAACATCGTGAAGCGGCGCGAGCTGATCCGGAAGCTGCGGATCCTCGACGACTACCTCCCCGAGGCGGCGCAGACCCTCAGCTCCTACAAGCGCGCCTACCCGGAGAAGTCGGTGCGCGGCTGGGACGAGTCGGAGCGTGATGTGTTCTATCGCGCGGCCGCGATCCTGGTCGAGAACATCAAGTCGCTGAACCCGGGCCTGACCTACGAGGACCTGGTCTCCCCCCGCCGGGAGATCATCCTCCCGACGAGCCCGTACCACGTGAGCCTCTCCTTCGACAAGCTCCGCACCTTCTACGACAAGGGCGAGGTCGTGCTCCTGCGCGGCGAGGACCGCCCCCTCTCGAGCGAGACGATCGCGGCGCTGCGCAGCCTCTCGAGCCGCACGCTCCGCGAGTTCTCCTCCTTCATGGAGCTCGCCGGCCGCGCGCCCGAGGATCACGGGCGGCTGCGCGAGGAGCTGACGCGCTACTACCGGAGTCTCTACCCCGACGGCCCCGCGGTCGACGGGCTCGACTACCCCGAGTTCTTCCTGGCGCTGTCGGAGGTGGGGATCGACTTCCTCAGCATCGCGACCTACCTCTCCTCCCGTCTGGAGACGCAGTTCCGGGACGATCCGATCTCCCTCGGCGGCTTCGAGGAGGACCTCGCCTCCTTCCGGGACCGCTCGGTCACCCTCGACGAGCTGGGGGAGCGCCTCGAGAGCCTCGACGATCGGTGGGAGCGCCTCTCCACGAGCGACCGTCGCCCGGTGACGGGCCTGTAGGCTCTCCTCCGCACCGCGCCCAACGACGACACGCCGCCGCACCTGATCGGGAAGAGGGGTCTCCCATGCGGGCTTCGCGCACCTGTCGGGTCCTGTCCGGTCTCGCCCTCCTGCTCCTCCCGACCCTGATCGGCTGCGGGGGAACCCCGGAGGAGAAGGCCCTCGAGGACATCCGCGACACCACGATCATCCCGAACCTCGGCAGCTACGATGACCAGATCCAGCAGGAGGCGGTCTATCGGATGCAGTCGATCCTCGAGAACGCGCCCGAGGTCGCGCGGAACCTCCTCGCCGCGACCCTGCGCGACCCGGTCTACGACAACCGCACGAGGCTGGTCTGCGCCTGGCTCCTCGCGACGCAGCAGGATCGCCGCGCCCTCCAGACCCTCGTCGACCTGCTCGGGGTGGGGAGCGACTCGGACGAGAGCCTCCTCCGCGACTCCCTGAACCTGTACGGAGCGGAGGTGGTGCCGAGCGTGGCATCGGTCCTCCGCGAGGGGAACGATGTGGCTCGGATCGCGGCGGCGGAGGTCCTCTGCGACCTCGGGGACGGGGAGGCGGTGGACGCCCTCGTCGCGCGCTACGGCAGCGAGCCGAACCCCCGGGTCCGGTTCCTGATCCTCTGCGGGGTCGCGAACCGTCCGCCGCTGCGGGTCCCCCTGCTCGAGCAGGCCCTCGTCGACGCCGACGCGAAGAACCGCGACTTCGCGTGGTCCACCCTCGGTCGTCACTACGACTTCCCCGAGACTCTCACCTTCGATGCCGAAGAGACCGAGGAGGTCCGCTCCGCGCAGCTCGACCGCTATCGCCGGTGGCTGGCGGGGCGACTCTGACGGGGGATGAAGCGCCGTCCTCGCGGGGCGCCGCGCGCGGCGCCCCGATCGGCGTGATCAGCGACACCCACGGCCTGCTGCGGCCGGAGGCGCTCGACGCGCTCGCCGGCTGCCGGCGGATCCTCCACGCGGGTGATGTCGGGGACCCGTCCATCCTCGACGCGCTCGGGGAGCTGGCCCCGGTCACCGCGGTGCGGGGGAACATCGACACCGCGGGCCCGCTCGCCCGCCTCCCCCTCACTGAGGTGATCGAGGAGGAGGGGCGCCTCCTCTACCTCATCCACATCCTCGCCGATCTCGACCTCGACCTCCGCGCCGTGGGGATGGATGGGGTGATCCATGGGCACTCCCACCGCCCGGAGGTCGCGACCGTCGGCGGGCTCCTCCACCTCAATCCCGGCAGCGCGGGGCCGCGTCGCTTCGACCTCCCCGTCACCGTGGCTCACCTCTGGCCGACCGAGGAGGGGTGGCACGCCGAGCGCATCGACCTCGCCATCCGCTGAGCAGCGGAGGACCCGCGCGATGGAGCTCCCGGAACGAAGCGCGCCCCCCCGATCCTCGGATCGGGGGGGCGCGCTTCATGAATCTCCGGCGGTGGCGGAGCTAGCTCTTCGCGCGGGCGTGAATGAACTCCTGCCAGTACTCCTCGGGGAGGTCGAGGGCGATCTTCAGCGCTCCGTTCGAGCCCGCGAACTGCGGCTCCTCGACGCTGCGGACCTTGCCGCCGCCGTACTCCTGGAGCGCCTCCTCGACCGCGCGGGCGAGACCGCGGATCTGGCTCCCCCCTCCGCCGAGCAGGACGTTGTCCCTCATCTTCGCCTGGAACTCGGGGTCGTAGGTCGCGATGAGGTCCTGCAGCGCCTCCACCGTCGGACCGACGAGGGAGAAGCACGCGGCGTGGACCTGGTCGGTCACATCGAACTCCTGCGGCTTGCCCTTCACCGGGAAGGAGACCCGGACCGGGTCCATGTTCTTCGAGACCGAGGAGTGGCTCTCCTTGATGTCGCGGATCATGCGCTCCGAGAACTGCGCCTCGGGGTAGGCCTTCGAGATCTCCTCGGCGAGGCGCGTGTCGATGGCGTCTCCGGCGTTGTGGTGGGTCCTCTGGTCCTCCGCCTTCGGCATCGTGCCGTGGACGCGGCAGAGATCGACCGTGCCGGCGCCGATGTCCACCACGAGGGTGTCCCCGAGGAAGTCGAGGCCGTAGGCGACCGAGAACGGCTCGCTGCAGACGACGATGGAGTCCATGAAGTCGCTCGCCGCCTCGATGATCGCCGCCTTCGAGTCGACGCTCGCCTCGGCCGGAGCGCCGATCACGCCGTAGATCGTCTGGCCGTTGGGGATCTCCGCCACCTCCATCACATGCTGGAGCAGGTCGCGGACGGCGCGGCGCGACTTCTCGTCATCCTTGATGACGCCGCCCGCGAGGGGGCGGTGGAGGTCGACCGACATCCGATTCTCGACCGCTTCCTCGCCGAAGATGCGCTCGCGCCCGCCGAGCATTTTGCGCGCGACGTGGTCCTCCGGATAGCCGACATAGGACCAGACCGTCTTCCGGACTCCGGTCGAGGTGGTGATCGACGTGCGGCTCGTGCCGAGGTCGATGCCGACGTAGATCGTCTCGGGGTTCGCCATGCTGGGTCTCTCCTTCTTCCTCCGGGCCGACCTGCGCGGCCCGGTGAGTGGTCTCGGGGTCGGTCCTCAGGGGCTGCGGGGGGTGGCGGGGGCGGGAGGGGTCGGGCTCGCGGGGACCCGCGGGATCCCCCGTCCCTGCTCCTCCATCCGCCGCCGGAGGTCGTGGTTCTCACGAACGAGGTCCGCGAGCAGCGCGAGCTTGCGCCCCTGCTGCGGGTCCTCTCGGTCCAGGGGCTCCGCCGCGACCCCGACGATCGGGCTCTTGGCGGCGGTGGTCTCCAGTGCGTGGGCGCGCTGGCGCGCGCGGTCCCGCTCCTGCTGGGTGTCCTCCAGCGACCGGGCGAGCCGATGGATCTTCTGCTCCAGGAGCTCGATTCGGTCGCTGCGCGCGCTGCGGGCGAGGTCCTCGATCCGGGTGCGCTCCGCATCGAGGATCCCCTCGATCGCGGTGCGCAGGCCGCTCTCCATCGTCGTGTCCGCGCGCCCGGCGGCGAGGGAGTCGTCCACATAGCGGTGCATTCGCCGCTCGATCCGATCGATCGCCTCATCGGAGAGGGTGAAGCGGTCGGTCCCCAGCGGCCGCTCCTTCTCCCGCTCCAGCTGGGTCCGGGCGCGGTCGAGCTGCTTCTGGAGCTCGCTGCGCTGCGCCTCGACCCCGTCCTTCTCCGCCTTCGCGCGGGCGAGGAGCTCCCGGAAGCGCTCCTCCGACTCCCGCAGGATGCGGTCGCGCTCGGTCTCTTCGACCCGGACCGTGGAGCGCTCGAGCGCCTCGTCGACGGCCCGGGCGATGAGCTCCCGCACGGTGTCGAGCTTGAGGACACGGATGGTGTCCCGCTTCGCCGCGATCTCCGAGGTCCGCACCATCCGGGTGCGCTGCACGAGGGCTGCCTCGATGTCGAGGGGGACATCCCGTGCGCCGGAGGCGGGAGAGGAAGGGGTCTCGAGCAACCGATCGAGGGACGTCATCTCGCTCGGGTGGCGGAAGTCCCAGCGCAGGAGCAGTCCCCCCGGAGTCCGCTGGACCTCGGTGTGCAGCACCTCCGCGAGGCCGTCCGATCGCTCGACGATCACCTCGAAGCCGCTCTGCTCCGGCAGGTCGAGGTCGGAGTCGAGGAGGGCCTCCCGCTCATCGAGGCGCAGGACCGGGACCCGCAGCACGAGCCCATCGGGGGTCTCGAGGATGCAGGAGTAGGGCGCATCGGGATGGAGCGAGACCAACGGACCTCGATTCGTGAGGCGCCCCCGTCGCCAGCGCCGCGGGGCGGAGGCACGGGGAGCGCGCCTCCCTGGAGCCTCACCTGGCCGGGCGGCGAGGGTCTCTCCGGGGAAGGGGGAGCGCACCGGGACGGGCTTCGAGTCGGACCGGCGAGAGGGGTCGCGACGCGGCGGGACCCCATCGGCGGCGCATGCACGCGCATCCGCACCGGCGCGCGACCCCGGTCCGGGTCGCGAGCGGGCTAAGGGTAGTCCTCTCCTTGTCTTACCGCAAGATCGCCGCTCCAACCCGTGCTCCGAGGCGAGGATGGGGAGATCGTGCCCGCGCCCGAGAGGACTCTCGATCCCCTTGTCCGGAACTCCGAGAGTCCTCGCTCGCGGGGGGAGGCCTCGGCATCCTTGTGCTCCCGGCCGTCTCGGTCGGTGAGATGAGGTGCATGGAATGAAGGCGCGGTGGCTCACGACCCTCGGGGTGTCCGGTGTGCTCCTGGGCGGTGTTCTCTTCGTCGGGGGCTGCTCCGCCCCGAGCGCCGCTCCGGCCCCGGGTCATCCCCTCGCGGCTCAGATTCAGCGCGGTCTCGAAGGGGGGACGGATCGGTTCGATCACGGCGGACTCGACCGCCTGCTGCGAGCGCATGTCGACACCGAGGGGCGGGTCGACTACTCCGGCCTCGCGGCGGAGCGCGCCCTCCTGCAGGACTACCTGCGCGCGCTGGCAGAGGCGGACCTGTCGCGCCTCGGGAGAGAGGAGCTCCTCGCTCTCCTCATCAACGCCTACAACGCCTTCACCCTCGACTGGGTCGTGGAGAACCTCCCCCTCGTGTCGATCCGGGAGACGAGCGAGCCGTGGACGGGAGAGCGGCATCGCCTGGGGGGAAGCACCGTGAGCCTCGACTTCATCGAGCACTCTCTCCTGCGCGTGCCCGAGCTCTTCGACGAGCCGCGGATCCACTTCGCGGTCAACTGCGCCTCTCGCGGCTGCCCCCCCCTGTCCGCCGAGGCCTTCGTCGGGGGGCGGATCCGCGAGCAGCTCGCGGGCGCGACCACGCGCGCCCTGGCCCGCGAGGACCAGCTGCGGGTCGAAGGGGACCGGGTCCGGGTGACGCGGCTCCTCGACTGGTTCGCGTCCGACTTCGAGCGGGACGGAGGGACCCGGGCGGGCTTCCTCGCGCGGTACGCCCCGCCTCCGGCGCGCGATCTCCTCGAGGCGCAGGGGGATCGGGTGCTCAGCTTCCTCGAGTACGACTGGTCCCTGAACGGCACGGACTGAGCTCCGGTTTCGTGGATCGTTGCTTCGTTCCCCGGGGGAGAGCCCTAGAATCGGGGAAGTGAGCCCCGCACCCATTCCGCACTCCGCCCGCGAAAGGTGACCGATGCACCGCGCGCCCTTCCTCCTCCTCCTCGTCTTCCTCCTCGTCGGGGCGAACGATCCTCCCCTCGTTCCGGCCAAGATCGAGTTCGATGGCAAGGACGGGAAGGAGGTCTTCCGGATCGACCCGGAGGGACCCGAGGCGGAGCTGCAGAGCGGCGCCGGCCGCAAGACCCTCGCCACCTACGCCCGCGCCGGCGATGCGATCACCATCGAGCTCCCGAAGAAGGACGCGCTCTCCCGGGTGACCGCGGATCGCAAGGGGGCGAAGTACCTCCTCTCCGGGCCGGATGGGAAGACCCGCTGGCGCCTCGAGCGGGAGCCGGATGGGGACTGGGAGCTCCTCGACGCGGCCGGGAAGGAGCACGCCAAGCTCAAGCTCCGCGACGACGGCTTCAAGGTCGTCGACGCCGAGGACACCGAGCGCGGACGGGTGAAGAAGAAGGAGGACAAGCTCTCCCTGCGCAACGCCGCGGGGGAGGAGATCCTCCGCACGCGGGACACCCGCGACGAGCTCGCCGCCGCCTGCTTCCTGCTCCCGGGGCTCACCTTCCCGGAGAAGGGCGGGTTCGCCCTCGCGCTCATCGTCCTCCCCCCCGCGCCGCGGGAGTAGGACGCCGGACGAGGCGGGAGGGCCCCGACGCCCGGGAGGGGGGGAGCGGCTGCGGTCGCTCCCCCCCTCCTTCTCATCTCCTGCGGGGTCTCGGGTCGATGGACATCGTGGGGATCGCGTGGGACGATACGCGCGGTCGCGCCGGCGACCTCGGACTCCCTGCTGCCCCTCGGGAGTCGGCTCCCCGTCCGCTCCAGCGACCCGAGAGGTCGCGGGGGACAGGATCCGCAACCCCACGCCCAGGAGGCGCATGAGCAGCTGCGTCTGGATCGCCTTCGCCCTCTCCCAGCTCATCGGGGGACCCCTCGACCTCCTCGACGCCGAGCCGCCCCCGGCGGCGCGCCCCGGCTTCGTGGAGGTGGGCACCGTGCGCTTCCACCCCGGACTCCGTGAGGTGGAGGTCGACGCCACCCTGAACCTGCGCGGCGGGTTCATCGAGTTCCTCGCCTGCGGCACGGGCGTGAAGCGGCACGAGAGCCTCCTCTCCCTCGACTGCGATCCGATCGACCTGAACGCGGCGATCCTCCTCCTCGGCATCGAGCCCGGTGTCCCGCCCCGCTCCGAGGATGACCTCGGTCCGATCGAGGGACCCCGCGTCATGCTGCGGCTGCGCTACGGCGTGACCCTCCCCGATGGTCGCGCCGCGGTGCGCGATGTCCGAGCGGAGGATGTCGTCACGAACGGGCCGATGGAGCGGGCGATGGCCTACTGCGGCTTCGTCTACACGGGGTCTCAGTTCATCGAGCAGGAGGACATCATCCGCGGTCCGGGGGACCGGGAGGCGGAGGATGGAGACGGGGGAGCGCCGGGGGATGGCGCCGCGGATGAGCCCGAGGGGGGGAGCGAGCCCCGACAGGTCTACGCGCCGACGATCCTTGGCCAGCTCATCGCCCTCAGCCACCGTCCCTACGCGATTCTCGACAATCCCCTCGCCCTCCCCTGGCGGGATGGCGACTATTACGCCTACGCCGACGCGCTCCCGCGGCTCCGCCGCGACGAGCCGACCCCGGTCACCCTCGTGATCCGACTCCCCCGCCCGGGGGAGATCGACCCGCGGGCGACCCGCATGGAGCTGCCCCCTCCGCCGAAGGACCCCGAAGGAGGCGAAGACCGATGACCCCGGATCTGGATCACTCCCCGCCGCGCGGGCTGCGCCGAGCCCTCGTCCTCGCGCTGCTCCTCTCCCCGCTCGCCGCCCCGCCGTGCCTCCTCGCGCAGGAGACCGCGCCCGCCCCGTGGGAGGGTCGGACGGTGGAGGCCTCCCTCGCGGCGGCCCGGTCGATCGACGCGGACACCCTGAAGAAGGCGATCGACCGCGGCGCGAACTGGCTCATCGACCATCAGAACCCTGACGGGAGCTACGGCCTCGCCCTCCCCGACGGGGGATACATCAGCGACGCCGGCGTCACGGCCCTCGTGTTGCACGCCCTCGCGATCTGCCCCCGTCGCTACCGCGAGGATGACGGCCCCTTCATCTCCAAGGCGGTCGAGTACCTCCTCTCCCAGCGGCGGGAGGGGGGCGGCATCTTCGAGGAGGGGCGCGGCCTCGCGAACTACAAGAGCTCGATGGCGCTCCTCGCCCTCGACGCCCTCGACGAGGGACGGGAGCCGCGCTACGCCGCGGAGGTCACCGCCCTCCGTGACTTCATCGCCGGGCTCCAGTGCTCCGAGGACTCCACGCCTTCCTACGACCCGAAGACGAACGCCCGCGCCTACGGGGGGATCGGCTACGGCAGCGATCGCCGCCCCGATCTCTCGAACACGCAGATGGCCCTCGAGGCGCTGCAGGCGGGGGAGCTCGCCGAGGACTCCGAGGTCTTCGCCCGGGTGCAGACCTTCCTGAAGCGCTGCCAGAACCGGGCGGCGTCGAACGACTTCACCGATGGGAAGGATGTCCGCTCCACCGAGGATGGCGGCTTCTTCTACTACCCCGGGGAGTCGAAGGCGCAGAACCTTGAGAACCCCGATGGCTCCGTCAGCTACACGAGCTACGGCAGCATGACCTACTCCGCCGTGAAGTCGCTGATCTACGCCGGCCTCGCCCCGGACGATCCGATCATCGGGGACGCCGTCCGCTGGATCCGGGCCCACTTCACCGTGGTGGAGAATCCCGGAATGGCCACGGAGAAGGATCGATCTCGGGGTCAGATGGGTCTTTACTATTACTACACCGTCATGGCGCGGACCCTCGAGGTGCTCGGGGCGACGCGCATCGAGGATGGCGAGGGTCGGTCCCGCCCCTGGGCGGCCGAGCTCGGCGCGGAGCTGCTCCGCCGCCAGAGCCCCCGGGGAACCTGGACGAACCCGGTGGATCGGTGGATGGAGGGGGACCCCGCCCTCGTCACCGCCTACGCCGTCCAGAGCCTCTCGATCTGTGTCCGCAACCTGCCGAAGGAGTGAGGCGTGCCGGAGCTGGTTCCCTTCCGTGGCCTGCGATTCTCGCGGGACCATGTCCCCGCCGGGGCGGAGATCTGCCCTCCCTATGATGTGATCGACGGGAAGCAGCACGAGACGCTGCTCGCCCACCACTCCCACAACGCGGTGCGGATCGTCCTCGGTGACGACCCGTCGCGCTCCCAGGGAACCCCGGAGGAGTATCGCGACCGCGGCGCGATGGTGCGCGCGTGGGTCGACGAGGGAGTCCTCGTGCGCGATGAGCGCCCCGGCTACTCCCTCTACGAGTACGAGTTCACGAACATGCACGGCCAGCGCTGCCGCTACCGGGGGGTCCTCGGCGCGGCGCGCGGGAAGCCGTGGGGGGAGGGGGTCCTCCGCCACGAGGAGATCCGCCCCAAGGTGGTCGACGACCGCTACTCCCTTCAGAAGGAGAGCGGGATCGACTCGGGAGTGGTCCAGCTCGTCGACGAAGGGCTCGGCGATGCGCTCGCCCCCTACTTCGATGAGGTCGGCACCCCCGTGCTCGATGCCGAGGACTTCCGGGGGGACCGGCACCGCGTCTGGATCCTCGACGACCCGGAGAAGGTCGCGACCCTGCGCGAGTTCCTCGCGCCCCGCCCCGCCGTCGTCGCGGATGGGCACCACCGCTACACGACCGCCCTCCGGCTGGGGGGAGAGGATGCGCGGCCCGGCGCCGGGCATGTCCTCACCGTGATCGGAGAGCTCCTTCAGGAGGGGCTCGCCATCGAGCCGACCCACCGGATCCTCGTCCTCCCCGAGGCGGAGGCGATCCCCGCCGTGATCGATCGGCTCTGCAGCCTCGATGCGGGGGAGGGGGAGGGGTGGAGCCTCGAGCGGGCGAACGGCGAGATCGTCGCCGGTCGCACCCCGATCGACCTCGAGCAGCCGACCCTCGCGCGCCGCTTCTCCAGCCTCTGGGACGACATCGCCGGGCTGGAGATCGAGAACTGGCACGACCTCGAGGGGGCTCGCGCCCGCCTCGGCGAGCTGGGAGAGCGGGCGCTCCTCTGCGTCCTCCCCGCCGTGACCCGTGACGAGTTCTGGGCGCGCTGCTCCCAGGGCGAGGTCTTCCCACCGAAGACCACCTACTTCGAGCCGAAGATCAGCACCGGCATGGTGCTGCGCCTCATCGAGGACCCGATCGACTGAGATGACCCTTCCATCCGTTGGACCGGAGCCGACCGCAACCTGCCGCCTGGCGGCGGATCGACCGAGGAGAACTTTCGATGGCTGCCATGAACGACGCGTCCCGCCCGCCCCGTCTCTTCATCCCCGGCCCGGTGGAGGTCGAGGAGGATGTCCTGCAGGCGATGGCCGGTCCGATGATCGGGCACCGCGCCCCGGAGATCGGCGAGCTCATCGGCGCGATCCGCCCGATGGCGGAGAAGCTCCTCCGCACCAGCCGCCCCGTCTACCTGATGACGAACTCCGCCACCGGCGCCATGGAGACCGCGGCGATCAACTGCATTCGCCGGAAGGTCCTCTCCTGCGTGAACGGCGCCTTCTCGAAGCGCTTCGCCGAGATCTGCGAGAACCACGGCTACGAGGTCACGCGCCTCGAGGCGGAGTGGGGGAAGCCGATCCTCCCCGGCATGATCAAGGAGAAGCTCGACGAGGGGGGCTACGACGCGGTCACCGTCGTGCACAACGAGACGAGCACCGGGGTGATGAGCCCCCTCGCCGAGATCGCGTGCACGGTCGCGGGCTACGATGACATCGTGCTCCTCGTCGATGCCGTGACGAGCGCCGCCGCGGTGCCGATCGAGACGGAGAAGCTCGGGATCGACGCCCTCGTCACCGGCAGCCAGAAGGCGCTCGCCCTCCCCCCCGGCCTCGCGCTCTGCACCGTCAGCGAGCGGGCGATGGAGCGGGCGAAGGAGAAGCAGCTCCGCGGGGAGTACTTCGATCTCCTCAAGATCCACAAGAGCTGGGAGAAGGACCAGACCCCGACGACGCCGGCGGTCCCCCAGTTCCGCGCGCTCCGGAAGCGCCTCGAGAAGATCCACGCGGACGAGGACGCCTGGTACGCCGACATCGCCGCGAAATGCGCGATGACGCGGGAGTGGGCGAAGGATCGCTTCGGTCTCTTCCCCGACGAGGAGTACGCCTCGGTCTCCCTCACCTGCGTGGAGAACACCCGGGGGACAAGCATCGCGGACCTGAACTCCTACCTGCGCGAGCACGGCTTCATGCTCTCCAACGGCTACAAGGACCTGAAGGAGAAGACCTTCCGGATCGGCCACATGGGAGCGAACACCATGGAGCACCACGAGCAGCTCCTCGGCCTCATCGACGCCTATCTCGAGCGCTAGCGCCGGGTCGCCCTCGTCCCCCGCGAAGCCTCGGCCCGGTTCCCGCCCCGTGCCCGGGGGAGGAGTGCCCTGAAAGCCTCCCCCCCGCGCCCGGTTCTCCCTACAATCAGCGCCGTCCCGCACCCCCCGCCCCTCCCCTCGACGAGGAGCGCGGCGCCGGGGCGGACGGACCGCTCGGGAGCGCCCCCCGATCGGTCGGGAAGAAGGGGAACGAGAAGATCGTGCTGTCCTCCTCCCTCGCCATCCTGCTCTCTCCGCTCCTCCTCCAGGGAGCGCGGGAGTCCTCCATTCTGAACCCGGTCCAGATCGTCTCCCTCTTCCTCGGGATCGCGATCCTCCTCCATACGGTGGTGCGGATGCGGACTCGTCGCACCCGCGTCATCCCGGATGGTCTCGGGCAGGAGCCCCTCCCCGCCTCCGCCTGGGCGACGCTCGCCGCGGCGCGCACCGGCGGCGCCCGTGGTGGGTCCCGAGACGGCGAGGCGGTGCAGACCCAGGAGCTTGAGCGGCTCCTCGTCGATCTGCAGGAGACCGGCCGCGAGATCGAGGCGCGCCTCGACACGAAGATCCGCTACGCCCAGCGCCTCATCGAGGAGGCGCAGCGCACCCTCACCGACCTCGATGTCTCCCGCGCCCGCGCCGAGGGCCTCGCCCGCACCGCGCCCCATCGCGCCGAGCTCGCCGAGGCGGAGTCGGTCCTTCAGCGGGTCGAGGAGCAGAACCGCGTCCAGACCCGCGAGCGCTTCGAGCAGGAGCGCCGCGCCCGCGCCGGAGAGGGCGGCAAGCCGAAGAGCATGTTCGCCCCGATCGAGGAAGACGCGGCGGAGGAGGGTGCGGGGAAGCAAGGCGTGGTGGGGCAGGCCGGCGATCCCGTGGCGCCGCCGGAGCCCCCGATCTCGAGCGAGCGTGACCCCGGGGGAATCGCCTCGGGGGGAACCGTCGTCGGGACCGAGGAAACGGTGGCGACCACGCCTCCCCCCGCGCGGAAGCGCCCTCCGATCGAGGAGGATCCTGCGGCGAGTCAGGAGGCGGAGAGCCAGGGCCGGATCCGCGAGCTCGCGGCGGAGGGGCGCAGCGCCCCGGAGATCGCCCGGGAGGTGAACCGTCCGGTGGGGGAGATCGAGCTCATCCTCGCCCTGGGCC
>Ga0181573_10000030_pt1 | contig 126674 bp, 85 predicted proteins | sample 101ome_25_FD_148643 | JGI IMG/M metagenome (GOLD analysis project Ga0181573, IMG submission 148643) | Coastal salt marsh microbial communities from the Groves Creek Marsh, Skidaway Island, Georgia - 101409BT metaG (spades assembly) | ecosystem: Environmental > Aquatic > Marine > Intertidal...
TCCTTGGGCACGTCCTTCAACGCGAGCGGGGGCGTCTCGGGAAGCGGCGTCGTCGCCGGTTGTTTGGCCTTGATCGAGCCCATGAACGCGAGGAGCATGTCGTCGAGCTCTTCGGGAATAAAATCGCATACGCTGCTCTTTATTTTCTCGCTTGAAATATACGGTAGAAAATTCGACGCGACGACGGCGATTTTGGCGACACTGCTCGACAGCTCGACGTTTCGCCTTTCAGCTAGCGTCACTTTGTCACCCATTTCGGCGCGAGTTTCCCGGCGAGGCCGAGACATTCGAGCGTGAACGCGTGTTCGAACGCCGTCTGTTTGAAGTGCTGATAGCGGTCGCTGGCGGAGAAGTGTCCGGCGCTCAAATCTGTTTTCAGCAACACGCGAGCGCCGTTGGTGACCGAGTCACGGAGTCGCGCGGCGTACTTGGCGGCTTCCCAATACGCCACTCTCGGGTCGTGAAGACCCGCCGTGATTAAAACGTCCGGTTTCTCAGACTTTGCAATATTCTCCATCGGAGCGTACTTCATCATGTAATCAAAGTACACCTCTTCGTTGGGGTTCCCCCATTCTTCCCACTCGCCCGTCGTCAACGGAATGCTCGGATCGCACATGGACACCATGACGTCGACAAAGGGCACGCCGGCGACGACGCAGCGGAAGAGATCCGGCCTCATGTTCAACGTCGCGCCGACCAACAAACCGCCCGCGCTCCGACCGCTTATGGCGAGTTTACTCGTCTGCGTCCACCCGGTGCTGACGAGATGCTCCGCGACGTCGATGAAATCGTGAAACGTGTTCAGTTTGGTCAGGTACTTGCCTTGCTTTTCGTACCAATCGCGACCCATCTCGCCTCCGCCGCGAATGTGCGCGACGGCGATGGTGACGCCACGGTCCATCAGCGGCACAGCCGTGCGCATGAACGCTGGATCGTTGCTGATACCGTATGAACCGTATCCTTCGAGCAACAACGGTCCCTTGTGCACGCGCTTATCCGTCCTGTACGCGATGGAGACTGGCACTTTGACGCCGTCGCGAGCGGTAACCTCAACTCTCATCGTCGTGTACTCGCTCGAACGAAACCCTTTCACCGGAGTCGACTTCATCTCCTGTTTTTCTTTCGTGTTCATGTCATACTTGTACACCGTCCTCGGAGACACGAGCGATGAATAGGAGACGTAAATCTCATTCGTATCCCAAATTTGGTTGGCGCCGACGCACCGCAGCGTCTCGCCTGCGACGGATGGGTACACGACCGCGTTCTCGCTCGGCCATACCGTTTTATGCCAATCCTTGACGGTTCCGCTCGTTTCATCGAAACGAATGACCCATATGGCGCTGAAACCGTTCTCGCGACCGGCGACGACGAGATGATTTTTCCGCGCGAAGAAGCTCTCGAGTGTGCGATTCTCGTCGTACTGAAAAGTCGGCGCGCCGTCGACGTCGACGAGCGGCACCCAATTCTCTTGGCCGACGGCGTCGACCGGGGTCATCAACAGCTCGAAATTAATCTTTCCATCCCTGTTGGACAAGACAAAAAAAGAATCTCCCCTGTGTTCGAGGTAGTATCGATGAAACGGCACGCGCTGTTGCACCAACTTTGCATCTGGCGGCCCCTCGCAGTCAGATTCCAAATCAATCAGGTACACCTCGTTCGTCTCCGTGGATTCCGTCTCGAGTATCATGAATTTCCCGCTCGATGAACGCGAGAACCCGACGTTGAATAACCCGTCGGGCTCGTGGAGCACGCACGCGTCGCTCGCTTGAGGCGTCCCCATGACGTGTCGCCATATTTTGTCGGGACGATGCGCGTCGTCAAAGGTTGAATAGTACACCTCGCGATTGACGCCACCTCCCCAACTCACTCCTCCCGCGACGCCCGTGAGCACGTCTTCCATGTGTTCGCCCGTCGATAAATTCTTAAATCGCACCTCATACGTCTCGTAACCCGTCGCGTCGACGGCGTACGCCAAAACGTCGTGCGTGGGACTCGGCTTAAATCCACCGAGCGAGCAATACTTCATATCTTTCGCCACTTCGTTCACATCCAACACCGTCTCCACGTTCTTCCCCGTGTTTCTCTCGCACCTGCTCACGATGGGATACGGTTCGCCCTTGCGCGTCTTGACAAAGTAATCAAACGCGTCTCCCCACGGAAAGTGTACCTCTTCGTCCGTCTCTTCGATCGTCTTGATGATCTCGTCGTACACCTTGTCCTCCAGCTTTTTCAGGTGCGACGTGTGCGCCTCGGTGTACGCGTTCTCTTCTCGCAAATGCGTCATGATTTCCACGCTCTTTCGGTCGTCGTCGCGCAACCAAAACAAGTCGTCGTCAATCACTCTGGGTGGATCCATCGCCTTGTTCCCGCGTTCCTCCCCGTCCACGACGCCGAACTTGACGCCGTGGGGCACGCGCTTCGGATTCGGTTTCTTCGGCGCGTTCTCCGCGTCGGCGTCGATCCGTCTCGACGCGTCGTCGTCGCGCGACGACGGCGACGATGCCGGCGTGCCGGCGCTCGCCGCGAGTTTTCTCGACGCGCCTCGCATCCAGCGCGGGCCGGATCGACCGCGACGCGCGAGGGCGATCGCACCGATCGTGCCGAGCGCGATCGTCATGATCGGGCGCATCGAGCGTGGACGGCGGGTGCGCGTCTGCGGAGGGCTCGATTCGATTCGATTCGATTCGATGTCGACTTCATCCTCGTCGTCGTCGAGCGGTCGTTGCGTCGCGTCGATCAAAAACGTGAGTGTGACGCGCGCGCGTCGGTGCGCGTCGGTGAAAGAGAGAATGAGCGCGCGAGGCGCGATAGTGGAGGTGCGCGCGCGCGTTCATCCCCATCGCCTCGCGATGCGACGACGATGACGACCACGACGCCCCACGCGAGCGAGCGACGGACTGACTGTGCTGTGCGCTGAATGCACGACGCGCGCAGACGGAGAAGGGGAGACGATCGACGACGGGCGCGATCGCGCGAGCCGTTCGCGGTTGGCGCCCTCATCGAACGCCCAGACTCACGACGACTGTTCTCCTGTACGTCGTCGGGCTCTACGTCGCGTTTTACGCGCGAGCGCCGGTGGAAATCACGCCCGCGATGCGACGACGGTACGAAGAGGCGCTTTCGAGCGTCGATTCCGAGCTCGGTGAGAGCCTGCGACGCGCGAACGTCGCGTATTTAGAATCAGAGAGCGAGCTTCGCGCGTTGACGCCGTTTGGATGGCGGTTCACGGCGTCGGCGAGCGCGCGAGCCGACGTGGAACGCGCGAGACGGCGTCGACGCGCCGCAGAAGAGATTTTAGCGCGCGAGGAGAAAAAGAGACGAAACAAAATGCGTGAGGCGCGATCGCAATTGGGTTTATGGTCCGAGTTGGGGGTCGGCGACGCCAAGGCGCTCTTTCGGAGGAGCTACGAACGAGGCAAAGTGTTCGCCACGCGCTCAACCTTTTGGGACGGCTTATCGCTGATGCTTCGCGGAAAATCAGACGAGTCGACGCTCTCATTCTTTTTGCGATGGATGATGATCGCTCTCAGTAACTTCACCGTGGGCATGATGAGCGCCGTGTTTTCGTTCGCGTTTTCGCTTCCAGCGCTCATATCGAGTTTTTCGACGGGTTTGGGGTCGGCGGTTTTATTTTACGTCGTCGCGCTCGTCGCGGCCATCTCCGTCGTCGTCACCACGCTTCTCGTTCTCTACGGCGGCGCCGCGGGCGGTACGTACGCGCTCGTCGCGTACGCCGGTCCCGCGCTCGCGCGACTGGACGCCGCCGAGGAGCGGCGGCGCGCGCGAATAGGCTACCGGCACCGCGCCGGCGCGGCGAGGCCGCCTCGAGAACACATGGATTGAAACGTGTAGTAGTACCCATGATGTCGTTTACCACGCAGTCGTCGGTTGTCACGTCGCGCGATACCGCTCCTCTCTGCGGACTCCGCGCAGTACGCCCCGACCCAAATGCCCACAAGGTTGAGGGCGCGCGACGACTCGCGAAGCGCTTCGAAACGTCAGTCTCTATAATTTCTCATCGTCGCGCGCGACACTCGTCGCGCGCGCGTGCAATTTGTTGTTGTTGTCTTTTTGTCAAGTCTTTTTAACACTACAGTACTCGTCTAGTCTATCCGCGCGCCCCACGCCCCGCGCCCTTTCCTCTCCGTCTCTCCGCGCGTCAACCGAACCACCGCTTGCGCTTTTCCTCATCCTCCCTTCGCCGCTGTTCCTCCAACCAACGCGGCGTGTGATATAAAAACGGATCCCTGGGCTCGTCTCCCACTCCGCTCCGCATGCACTTGGCGAAGAGCGCCCACGCCGGTGGGAACGTCAACAACGGGTTCCCTTCGAAGAGGGACTGAATGACATCCTCCAACCTATCGTTACACCTGTGTTCGCGCGCGCGATTCCGCGAGGCGTACAACTCCATCGCCGCGCGCGCGCCGCGCGCGGTCGACTGCGCGTCTCCATCGCGCGCGCTCGCCGCCGCCGCCGACGCGCTCGCCGCCGCCGCGAACGCGGAGGACGACGATCGGTTCGCCTCGGCGTGCGCGTCGCGCCTCGTCCTCGTCGTCGTCCTCTCGCGCGTCGACGACGACGACGACGACGACGACGACGACGAGGACGGTTCGTCGACGTCGACGTCCCCGCGCGCGCGTCGGCGCATGGTCTCGACGACGACGACGACGACGACGCGTCTCGCGCTCGAGAGATGCGCGTCGATGTGTGGTGTCTCGCCGTCTCCGCCGTCTCGCGCTCGCCGCGCGCGCGAACGCGGATCGACGAACCGACGGGAAGAGACTGCATAAATGTAATCGGTTTGAATTAACACACTACACACGCGCTGTTCGCTCGACGGTACGCGACGGTCGAATCCAATGCGAGTCGAGACGTCGTCGCCGACGCTCGTCGCGGAGTGGACGCGCGTCGGTTTATTCGCTGCGCGCGGGAACGACGAGACGCTCGGAGAGGTCAGACGCGCGCGGTGAGACGACGAGACGAGACGAGACGGAGACGATACACATCGTCGATGGGTGCGATTGTTACGCGTCGTCGTACGCGAGAGACACAGAGAGACGGCGTCGAGTCGAGTCGAGTCGAGTCGCGTCGAGTCGCGCGCACCAAGAAGCTTCGTACGCCGCGGCGTCCATCATCGAGTCCACCTCGGACGGGTTGCTCATCTTCACCTTCATGAGCCAGCCGTCGGCAAAGGCGGATTCGTTCACCATGCCCGGCGTATCGGCCAAGTTTTCGTTAATCTCGATGACTTCGCCGCTCACCGGGGAGTAGACGTCGGACGCCGCCTTGACGGATTCGACGACGCCGAACGAACCCTTCGCCTCGACGGCGCTCCCGACTTCGGGAAGCTCCACGTACACGATGTCGCCCAATTCAGCCTAATCGACGACAACGATCGATCGATCGATCGTTCAGTCAGTCAGTCACGCGGTCGATGACATCAATCACACGAATCATCGCGCGTTCGTTCGCGCACCCCTCCTCCTCGTCCCCGCGCCTCCTCGCGTTCGCGCCTCGGTTTCGCGCAGGCCCCCACCGCGTCGCGTCGTCCGGGGCGCACCTGCGCGTGGTCGGTGATACCGACGGTGGCGACGTCGCCCTCCACCTTGGTCCACTCGTGCGAGGGCATGTACTTCAAACCCTCGATCACTGCGTGCATTCGTTCGATCGTCCTCGTCGTCAGTCTCTCTCTCTCGCTCCGCCTCGCTATCCGCGTCGTGGGGGCCCGTCGGATGGACGACGCCGCGCGCGCGACGACGGATGATGACGTCCGCGACGGATATCGTCGGATGACGCGCGCTCGTTCGGATATCGTCACCACACGATATCCCTCGTCATCGCCTCGTCGTCGTCGTCGTCGTCCACCGTCTTCACTCGGTCGGTCGACGTGACGTCGTCGTCATCATCGTCGTCATCGCTTCGATTCGACCATCCGCGCGCGTCATCCCGATGGATCATCCTCGACTCGACTCGACGTCGACGCACCGGTGGAATACGCGCGCGCCCCGATCGCGGTCATCGTCGTCGTCGCACACATGGGCGCGAACGCCGTCGTTCGTCCCAATCGCAAGAGCGCCGATCGAGCCGACATGATGATCGTCTCTCGAGTCGTCGTCTCTCGACTCCGTCGCTCGTCGTCTCGGTCGTCGTGCGTCACGTCAGTCGATCGATCGATCGGTCGGTCGTTCAGTCGATCGATCGGTCGGTCGATCGATCGCGATGGGTCGGCGTGTGATTCGTGCGCACTACACAGTGTAGGGTTCAGTGACCGTTCACGACTCAAGGGGACTGTATATGGGTACACAGTGTGCTCGCGACGAGCGATGGCGCGCGGGCGAGGAGAGAGGGGGGGACGCAATGACGAGTCATGACCCTTTATAGAGACGAACACACCCACGTGGCCGACGCGTGTCGTGGGACTTTCGGCGACAGCGCGCGACGGTCGGTGGAGCGCGGCGGACGGGACGGCGAGTCGTCGCGTCGCGTCGTTCGAGGCACCGATCGTCGCCACGTCCCGACGCGCGGTGTTCGACGATCGATAGGAATCGGATCGGAATCGGCATTGGGATCGGGTTCGATCGAGCGTGCTTTCGTTCGGTCGGTCGGTCGGTGGACGCGAACGCGAACGCGATGGCGGGGAGTCTGACGCGCGCGGCGGAGGCGTTGAGGATGGCGACGACGTCGGGCGGCGGGAGCGAGGCGGGGGCGGCGGCGCGCGAGGCGGGGACGGCGGTGGCCGCCGCGCCGCGAATGGTGGTCGATTTCGCGGGACAGTTGATGGGATTCTTTACGTTCACGTACGAGGGCGTGTGTTGGGCCATCGTCGCCGCGCTTTTCGCCACGAATTGGTTGTCGAGGACGTGGAGAAGACGATTGAGGAAAAATTTAGCGAACGCCGAGATGAAGCACACGCTCGATTCGCAATTCACGACGGTGGAACACGGAGCCATGGAGTGGATCAATCACTTTCTGCGACACCTCTGGGGCACGGTGGCGGGAAGTTTCGCGGATCAGCAGGCGACGGACGTCTTGCGAGGGATCATCGAAGGTTTAGGATCGCAAAAACCCAGCTTTGTTAAGGAGGTGGAACTCACCGATTTGACGCTGGGGACGGTGCCGCCGACGATTCGCGTGTACACGGTGCGCTACAATCCGACGCTAGACTACATACAGTTTGAGCTCGACGTCGATTGGTTCGCAGATGCCGCGCACGGACGTTTAGTGACGAAAATCAAGCTCGCCTCGGCGCTGCCCTCGCTGCGCGTTCCCATACATCTCACCGATTTTGGTTTGCGCGGGCGCATTTTGTTGGGCATGCGCCTGACGAAGCGGATGCCGGGGGTGTCCGGCGTGGACATATCGTTCAGAGGCGCGCCTAAAGTGGACGTCTCCGTGCGTCCCGTGGGGCTTCCGGTCGCTGACATCCCGGGGCTGTATCAATGGATCATGGGGAAGATTGAAGAGGTGATTTGTAAAAAGTTTTTGGAACCGCGACGACTGTACGTCGACGTCGAGGGCAAATTTTTACAAAAGATGGCGGGCGCCGACTTCCTCGGACCGGGCGGTACCTTGGTGTGTAGAGTCATTTCGGTGAAAGGTATGCCCGACGAGAAGACGTCCGGCTACCCGTGGGTCGAAGTCTCCTTCAACGGCATTCGACGCAAGACGGCGACGAGACCGCTCGCCTCCGTGGTGGAGTACGGCGGCGCGCTCGTGTTTCCACTCCCCTCGGATACGGATTGGAAATTGACGGTGGAGGACGACACGCTCGATGTGGGTGCCGTGCGCGTTCGAATTTTGGATCGAGGCACCGTGGGAGGGGACGTGTACGTCATGGGAGAGGCGGTATTCGGCGCTCACCGACGATCCGATACGGGGACGCACCACGTGGCGCTGTCGCTCGGATCTCACACCAAGCGCACAAAATACGGGAAAAATACAAAAGTTTCGACGATAGCGCAGATCGAATGGGAAGTGTTACCCCCGATCGCGCGTTGGAATCCACTCAAGCCCGCCGTCGTCGAGACGCGAGCCTCCGTACCCCTCAAGCACGAATCGTCCGTCTCGCGCGACGACGAAGACGACGAGAACGCGGACGAGAACGCGGACGACGAAGGGATGGACGAGTTCGACGGATCGGATGTCATGAGTGGAGATAGTGTGCGAACCGACGGCCCTATCTCACCGCCCCAGCGTCGACTCAGCTCTGGCTCTCGCAGGTCGTCGGACGCCGAAGCGTCGCACGGAGAGGCGCTCGGCGCCGCCGCCGAGCACATTTTCCAGTTGGCAAAGCTGCGCCTGCTGCTGCAAGAGGAGAAGGAACGCTCGGAGGGTACCATAAAAAAGTTGACACATGACGTGACGCTCGCGAGAGATACCCTCAACCTCGAGCGCGAGCGACGCGCTCAAGAGCTCAAGCGAGCGCTCCTCGAAGGCGTCAAGTTTTATTGCCACTCGAAGAGTTCGAAGGGATCGCTCAAGGGGAAGGAGACGTTCTATCTTCGCTACCACGGGGCCAAGCAAGAATTTACGCTTCATCGCAAACACGGCGTGAAAGCTCGACCGATTCACGCGATAAAAATCGCCAACGTGTCGCACGCCTCGCTCGGGACGAGACACTTTACGATGGGCGTCTCGAGGGCGCAGAGCGACGGCGAGAGACTAGACGTCAAGACGGCGCGGGCGCGGGAGATTCAGGGGTTGATGCCCAACAACTGTTTGACGATTCTTTTCGCCAAGGTGACCGAACTCGAGCGTGACTTTGAGCACGTCCGCAACAGTAGACTACAGGCTGCGGAACGTTCCGGCGACGTCGAAGCGGAGAAGAAGGCGGAGGAGATGAAGTTTGAACACCCGTCCGATCTCACGAGCGTGGGAATGGTGGGTTTGGATTTAGAGATTCCGATCAAGGGTAACGGTAGGAGCGCGCGAGAGTGGGTCGACGGCATCAACATGCTCCGACAAGTGTACGTCGCCACCGAGCTTCCCGAGTTGAAGACGCTCGTCCTGAACAAGAGTTTGAGCCGGAGCAAGTCTCTCGAGCGGAAGAGTAGCGTGAATAGCAGCCAAAGCGGCGACGCGAACGAAGAGGCTGAAGCGAAACCGTGATGCGAACAAAGTAGCTAGTTGTCTATTACGTCTAGTGATGTTGCCTATCGCATGAATCGAGTGCATGCGCGACGCGTGTGTGAATATAATGAAATCGCGTCGCCCCCTCGACGAAACAAACGCGTCGACGGGCGCGTCGACGCGCGCGCCAGGGTTTAGCGGGACTGGCGCGCGACTCAACCTCTGAACCGCGCGTCATCGCCCCTACGTCGCGCTCGTTTACGGGGACCGGCGCACGTCTGAGTCATCACCCCTCCGCCGCGCTCGGACAGTGTCTTCGGACGGGACAGGCGCCGCACGACGGTGACATCGACGCGCAGTAGTTTTGTCCCAGAGCGATCAAATCGAGCGACAGTTCTTGCCAATCGTCTCTCTGAACCCTCGCTTGCAACGCCAGGCGCACGCGCTCCGGATCATCGCTCGCGCGCGCCCACCCTAATCTTCTCGACACGCGCTTCACGTGTGTGTCGACGACGACGCCCGCGAAATGATCTCCTTCGCCGCCGCCGTCGTCGCAAAAGGACACCGACGAGAGCAAGTGCGCGAGCTTATCGCCGACGCCCGGGAGCGTTTTCAGCGCGCCGACCGTTCGAGGCACGCGACCGCGAAATCGATAATAAATGACGTCCGCGCACTCTTTAATGTACTTCACCTTGGACGTCCATAGATTCAGCGTCTTGCACGCCTCTTCCAGCGTCTCCGTCGACGCCTCTCGAATCGCCGACACCGTCACCTCGCCGTCCGGAACGAGCTCTCTCAATCTCTCAAACGCCCGCAACGCCACCTTATCCAAACACTGCACGCTCATCAACGCGACGACTAAACACTGAAACCCGGCGTCTCGTCGCCCGTTCAGATCGTGCACGAGAAACGAGTGAAAATCATCCACGCGCGCCCTCGCGCCCTCGTCGGCGCGCCACGCGCGCATCGCTCCCAACGCATCCTCGAACGTCTCGTCGTCCACGACGTCGAGGACACCGTCGCGCCGCCTCGTCGTCGTCTCCGCGCACACCGCCCCCCCTCGCGCGTCGTCGTCGTCGTCGTCGTCGTCGTCGTCGTCGTCGTCATCCACCGTCCGCCCACTCGCCCCGACCGTTGGCGCGTCCTCCGCCTTCGCCTCCGCCCGTCCCTCGCGCGGCGTCGTCGGCGGCATGCGAAACCTTTCGCACACGGCGAAGAAATCGCTCGTCGCCGTCGCCGTCGACATCGTCGCCGTCGCCGTCGACGTCACCGTCACCGCGCGCTCGCGACGGGCGTGGACGAGACGCGAGGCGAACTGTGTGTCACGCACCGGGGGGGGGATACTGTATTGTAGATGGCACTACACGATGTAAAATACGCACACACCATCGAAGGTTCATGACTCGTCATGTGTATAGGGACTCTCCCACCCCGTGAGATATTTTTCCGAGTGCGACCACGTCACGGGGACGTACCTTTGGAGCGCTCGCATACATCATATTTACTATCTATGAAAGCCTATCTATATATAAACATCGGCGTGCGTGCGTGCGTGACGTCTCCTGGATTGGATTGTGGAATCGTGGATTGATGACGGCGACGGGCGCGAGAATCACGCGCGCGATCGACGCGGACGCGACCTGTACGTACACGCACGGAGGCGCACGCGCGCGGAGACATCCATCGGTCGTTCAGGCGGACATCATCATGGGCGCGACGCTGACGCACCCGAAACCGATCGACGATTTGTATTTCGGGAATCCGGTGACGGATGCCGAGACGTTCGCGAAGGCGTTCGCGCCGGACGCGACGCTGGAGTTTATCGGACCGTACGCGCCGAAAGACGCGTCCGGGAAGGCGCTGGTGATTCCAGGGAGTGAACTTCGAGCGGCGATGACGAACATCATCGCGGGGTTTTCGAATTTTACGGTGCGCATCGATCGATGCAAAAGCGCGCGGCGCGCGCGCTGACTCACTCGGAACGACGACGACACGCGAATGAATGAATGAATGAATGAGGAGACTGACGCGCCTCGGTGTTCGACGACGACTCGACTCGCGCAGTTTAACCCAGATAAAGTCAACTTTATCAAGGATGAGACCGCGAAGACGTGGTCGGCGACGATCAAGATTCGCGGGACGCACGACGGCGCGTACACCTTCGCCCCGGGCGAGGTGGAACCGCTCGAGCCGACGGGAAACGTAATCACGGCGGGTCCCGAGACGTTCACCATCCATTTCGCCGACGACGAGGAGACCATCATCAAGAAGTGGACCGTGGAACCGCTCTCGGCGGACGCCCCGAGCGGACCTCCGGGCTTGTATGTTCTCGCCGGCGGTTCGCTTCCGAACGCCGAGCCCGCCGCCACCGCCGCGTGAGGTCTCTCTCTCTCGCGCGCTCTCGAACGCATCCGTTCCGATTTTGTTCGCATCCACGCACGCGTGACATCGACGGTGATCGTTCAACGGTTCACCGATCGCGATTACATCCTTTTTTGTAACGGAACGCGACGCTCAAAACACGTTACGCCTCGCCGACGGTCGCGCCTCTCCTCTCGGCAATGTCGGAACCACGGGAATGAAGGGTGCTGACTCGTCAAGCGGGGGGGGATAGCTGCCCCAGGGGGAAACAGGACTGTTCCCGTCAGTCGCCGACGCGCGCGCGTCGTGAAGTCGATCGGTGCGTCCATCGGTCGTTCGCCGACGCGAGAGGAGACGAGAGACGCACGATGGGTCTCGTCACCACGTGCACCGCCATTGCGCGGCGCATGGGTTACCGCACGCAAAAGTTTGTGAAGATTGTCGATTGGCGATTGGCATTGACCAATCTCGCGCTGCAGGTGCTGATCACGTTCTACGTCTTGTACGCGCTCATCGCCGGGAAGACGTACCTGGAGACCGAAGTTCCAGTCGGCCGCATCACCAACTGGGGGAACGGTAACACTGACTTTTACTCGCTGCAGTCGGCGTCGGCGACGGCGACGACGCAAGGCGAGGTGACGTACGACGGGAAATCGTACACGGTGCTTCCGTGCGCGGGCACGAACGCTCTGAACGATTACAAGTTTGTGTACGACGACGCTTTCGTGTACGATAACATCAAGTGCGCCTACTTGACGCCGGATGAACTCATCACGAAGCAGCCTTCCGGCGGTTTGTTCATCACCACCCACATCACCGAGACGGTGACGTACCGCGAGCCGAAAGCGACCTCAAACTGCGTGGGCACTCACAATTTCCAACGTTCAAACAGTGGATCGCAAAACGTAAACGTCGCGAACGCGAGCGGCACGGGTGGTTTCTGCTACTACAACGAAAAGACGGAATGGTTGACCATCGGTTCAGACGTGTCGAGCATCGGCATCGCGCACGAGTACGAGACGCTGTCCGACACGAACTCCTTGAGCGGGAAGAACCCCAAAACGTACGTTCGAAGAGCCGGTTCCAGTCACAACTACTTCATCTTTGAAAGTGGCAACGATGTCAAGCTCAAGCTCAAGGACGTTCTCGACATCGCGCAAGTGGACTTGGACAAACGTTACGGGGACCAACCCGCTTTGTCCGGCGTCAACGTCAACGCCTTGTACGGCGAGGGAGCCGACGCGGCGAGAACGCCGATGACACGCCTTGGTGGCTTGCGCATCAACGCAAAGTTCCAGTACTACAACTACAACTTGCACGGAAAGGGTGACTTGGGCAGTTCCAAGACGCCGTACGCTGTTCTGGAGATTGAACCATCCATCACGTGGACGTCCAAGGGTCAATCCATCTCTTACCGCACCGAACGAGACAACCTCGACGACCCCATCGAAGCGAGTTCGGGTGATCCGAAGGGCTACTTCCACAACATGTACGCCTACGGTGTCTTCATCGACGTCACGTCGAGCGGAATCATCGGTGGTTTGAACTACGTGTACATCATCAACGTCATCGTCAGTGGTTTGGTGCTGCTCAATGTCGCCGGTACCATCACCGATCTGATCGCTCAGTACGGTTTGGGCACGCGATCTTTGATTTACCGCAGCCACATGATCGAAGAAACGAACTTTGAACGCGAATGCGCCAAATACGCCATGCAAGGTATGCTCGCGGTGTCTTCCTTCAAGGCGGCGGATAAGTCTGGTAACAACGACGGCTTGGACATCAACGAACTCAACGAACTTCTCGTCGCGGCTTTCCACAGCCAAGACGGTATGTCCATGTCTGAAAAGGGCGAAGTTGAGAACTTGACCAAGCGTCGTCTCTCGCTCGAAGAGTGCCGACAGATGGCGAAATACATCATGCTCACGGGCGACTCTGAGGCTCAGGATCTCTACTTTGCGGGCAAACCGAGAATGGGTTACGATGAGTTGAAGCAGCAGCGCATCGACTTGAACGAATGGATCGAACTGATGACCGAAGGGCCGATGAACATCACCACTCTGAGAAAGGTCATCAAGATGGACAAGGAGGAACAAGACTGGCAAAAGCGCTTGATGGAAGCCTTCCACGAATAGGTCACCGAGACGATCGACGATCGGACACCCACGCGCGACAATATGATAACTTATCGAACGTTAACGAGTCCCGTCGTGATTCAAACTATAATACTTATTTACTTCTGTATCGTCCTCACGCAACGCGCGTTTTACATACATCTTCTCCTAAGGGTGTCTAATCAGAAGGTCACGACGCCGTCGGCGTTCCAACCCGGGGACGACACCACGGTCCATCCCTCGGCGCCGCTCGCATCGCCTTCATCTCCGCGCGATCGTTGAATGAGGGCGTGCAAGTCGTCGCCGATGCGCTCGGCGCTCGCCTTGGGCGGCGGCCGCGGAAACTCATACTCGTCGTCCACCGCGCCGACATCGCGCACGAACACCCTCGGAACGCTACCGGCGTACAGTTCCGCCCAATATTCCCGCGTGCTCACGTCTCTGGTCACGAGCACAAAGTCTCTGAGCGCGCCGCGCGTCGCGCCCGTTCGCGCGCTCCTCTCACCCGCCCTCGCCCGCTCGAGCGCCACCTCGAGTTTGTCGCGCAAGCCATCGCACAGACAACACCCCGGCTTGGTGTAGACGATGATCTCGCCTCTCTCCGCCGCGTTCGCGTCGGCCTCCCCGCCCGCGGTCGCCCGCGCGTCTCGACGCGTCGCGCGAGCTCGAGTCGGCGAGACGCGAGGACGCGGACGATGCGCGTCGTCGTCGCTCGCTCGACCCGAGGTGGATGGACACCCGAGCGCGCGCACGGCGGAGAGCGCGAACGTCATCGCGCGCGCTCGTCTCGCGCGCTCGCCCGCGCGCGATGCGACGTCGAGGCGAGGAATGACGCACGAGGCGGTTGGGTGGTTGGAGGCCGACGCGCGAGGGGGCGCCGCGAGACGCGCTGTCGAGACGTCGACGAGCTGACTGAGTGTGCGAAAACCGCGTGGTATATCATCGATTACACGTACGACAATCCACCGCGCGCCTCATCGCGAGGGTGTTTTGAGTTGGATGGCTAAAGAAATCCTATAGAGAGAACGCGACGGAATCAAAGTCCTTATTTACTTCTTACCGCCCTTCTTCTTCGCCGCTCTCGCCTTGATCTCACGGAGCGCGGCATCGCGCGCCGCGGCGCGAACTTCCGGCTTTTCGTTACGCTTCTTGGAGAGCACCTGTGTTCCACGTAAATCACGCGTACGTCACTCGTCAGTCTCTCGTTCGCGACGCTTCGGGCGCAACCGTCTCCGCGCGCTCGAGGGTTTCGTCGGCGTCGCGCACGCGCTCGCTCGAGCGCTCGCGACGCGGTGACCTCGAGCGAGATTGAACCGAAAAGTCATCGACCGTGGTATACGACGATCAGCCTTCGATCCATCACGCGTCTCCGTCGCCTCGCCGCGATGGACTCGTCTCGTCTCTCCGCGTCGTCGCGTGGCGCGCACCTCCAAGGAAGCCGAAACGAGCGATCGAGTAAAGGCGCTCTTGTTGACTTTTCTCTTCTTCGTGCGAGTGCTAGCTTCGATATCCTGCGCGCGTCGTGAAAAGAAATCTCAGTCAGTCATCGTGCGCCCGCGCGCGCATCGTCCCGTCATCGCCGCTCCCGCGGTCGCACGCGTCGGGTTGGATCCGCTCGACCCACAAGCCCTAGCGTGGGATGATCCTCATGAGCATCTTTCTCGCTCCCGAACGCGCGCCGACGTCTTCCATCCACCGCGAGCGTTCGCCATCGTTCGTGTGCATTTCCCTCGCCCACTCGCGCGCGCCTTCGTACCTTCTTGTGCGCCTTACGATACGTCGTCGTCCACGCGAGCTTGGCCGGCTTCTTCTTCTGCGCGGCGAGCTTCTTGCACTTGCCGTTCAAGAACAGGAACGTGGACGAGTCTTGCTTGGTGAGGCGCATGCCGTGACCAGGGTACACGCGCAATCCACTGAAGGAGCACTTTTCCGTCTTGAGCACCATGACGACGAGTCCGTCACGCGCGTCGCGAAGAGGCGGATCGTGCGCCCGCGGTGACATCCATTCGCTCCGCTCCGCTCCGCGGTCCCATCTTTTTTATACCCCACCCCAATCGGCCTCATCGATCCCATACTCTGGCCGCATTCGCACCCGTGTGCGCGCGAACGAGGCGATGCGAGACGACGAGACGACGCGCACATCGGCGCACGTTGTCGTAGAATCACCCTCACGAACCCAGTGTAGTGAACCGGTGGTGTGTGTCTCGTACACGTCGATTCGGACACACGGCACCGCCGTCGTCCGTTCCCGCGCGTTTCCGCGTCGACGACGCGCCGGGACGCGACCGACGCGTTCGAGCGCGTCACTCGACGAGGCGCGTCGCTCGATCGACGGACGATCGCGCGAGCACATCCGCCGACGTCACAGGTGCGCGACGACGGACGCGCGTTCGATTCGATGGCGCGCGCGAACGCGTCGCCGATGTGCGAAGAGGCGAGAAGGAATAATCGCACCGCGCGCGTCGTGGTTTATCCGCGCGCGCGCGAGGAGAACGGCGTCGCGGGGGGGATTCGAGGCGGTGATACGCGAGAGGGTGGTCGTCGTCGTCGAACGCGCGCGCGAACGCGCGGATGCGAGCGAGGTGGAGGACGAGGACGCGCGATGCGCGACGGCTCTGTTGGATACCTTTGTCAAACACCGTCGGCGTCTCTTCTCGACGCGCGCGCGCGCGGCGACGGGAGAGGCGCGGGTTGGGCGCGTGCGGTGTGTGAAGGCGAGAGCTTACAGGGTGGATGGCGTTGACGCGCGCGAGATGTTCGATCGACTGACGGAACCGTTGCGTGGTGTGCTCTTTCCTTAGATTTCAGACGGATCGTCGCGGGGGGTGTCGGTGAAGCCGTCGACGGATCGTCGACATGGTGGCCAAGGCGATAGTCATGTCGTTCTCCGAGCAGATGACGACGTTCTTGGCGGAAAACGTGCGTTTCTCTGGGGATGATTTCTTGCTTTTGGGGTCGAACATGATCGCGTGCGCGTTTGTGTACTACTTTTTGCGATTTTTGAAAATTCCCGACCACTCGTGGTACCTGACGCTGTACTCGTCCTTTGTGACGTCCTTCGTCGGTTTGTATTTGTTCTATCACGTCTGCCACGATGGATTCACGGCGACGATTGATAATGAAACTGATCTCACGCGATACGCCGCGATCTTTTTCATCGGTTACTGCATCATGGACTTGTTCATCGGGAGCATGCACTATGAAAACTTGATCACGTACGACGACGGTTGGGTGCACCACTTTTTGTACATTGTCGTGTGCGCGTATTTGCTCCACGATGGGTTGACGTCTTTGTTTGCCATCGCGCTCGTCGAAGAAGTCCCCATCATGTTGTTGGCGTTCCATGAAGTGCAAAACAAGCAGAAACCGAGCTTGTTGTTTGGTGTTTTGTACTTTCTCACGCGCATCGTGTTCCACACCGTGTTGATTTACAAGGCTGCGCAATTCTCGAACTTGGTCTTCATCGTTGGTCTGAGCTTGTTGATGTTGCACGTGAAGGAATTCCAGCGCTGGGTGCGAGGTTACTTGATGCGTTCGCACGGCCGCACGCGCATGCCGTTCCGGGGCAAACTCGCGCTCTTCGGGACCATGTTGGTGGCGCACGTGGGTGCGCACGCCTACGCCGCGTACGACTTGGTGTACAACAAATACACCGAAGCTCCGTCGGCGCCGGTCATCACCATGCACGTGACCATTTTCGCCCTCTTCCTCTACCGATTCGGCGTCGTTGTGCACGACGTGTACACGCAAAACTTCATCATGACGTCCATCGGTCGCAAGAAGATCATCTACAACATCTCGTGGGAAGACCCGGCGGTCGACCACAAGGTGATGCACATGACGAAGGATGACGTTGTTTTGACCATTTCTTCCGCGGGCTGCAACGTGCTCGACTATCTCTGCCAAGGACCGAAGAAGATCATCGCGGTTGACATGAACGCCGCTCAGCTTCACACGCTCGAGCTCAAGCTCGCGTGCATCCGAGTCTTGACGTGGGAGCAATTCTTCGACATCTGGGGTCGATCGAACTTTGAAGTGTTCAAAGCGGTGTACGAATCCAAGTTGCGTCCGTTGCTCCAGGAAGAAACCGCCGAGTTCTGGGACAACAACCACAACTTGTTCCGCGACAACTTCATGTTCGCCGGCACGTCTGGCTTGATGGCGAAAATCTTGTGCCTCCCGTTGCGTCTCTCCGGCATGCGTGAGCGCGTGAGAAACCGCGAAGAATTCGACGAAAACTCTGGCGGTTTCTTCTTCTGGTTCACCCTCAAGTTGTGCTCCATGACCTTCTTGTGGAGTTGGATTGCTCCGCTCGGCGGCGTTCCGCTTGAGCAGCTCAACTTGTTGAGCCGCAACCCCAAGGTTTTCGTCGATCGATTGATCGAAGTGCTCAAGGTGCGCGTGTGGAAACCGAACAACTACTTCTACTACGGCTACATCGTCGGCGAATTCGCCCCCGATTGCTGCCCGCGATACCTGGAGAAGAAGAACTTTGCCAACTTGAAGAAGCGCGTCGACCGCGTCCAACTGTTCCATGGCACGTGGGCCGACGCAGCCGTGCGCGAAGGTCCGGGCTCCATCACCATCGCCTCCCTCCTCGATTCGATGGACTGGATGCCGCCGGAGATGATTGCTGAGAACATCTCCAAGGTTGTCGCCAACATGGACAAGGAGAAGGGCCGCATTTACTGGCGTTCCTTTGCCGATCGCGTGCACTCGCCCGTGCTCGCGCATCTCGATGGTACGCTCGTGCCGGACTACGATCGTGTCGGTTGGTATTTGACGCAGTTCATCGCGCCGACGCCGGAAAACTACAACCCGGAAATGATCGTGCAACAGGGTAGCGGGCGTACTTTCAAAAACTCGTTCATCGGCGACGTCTCCGTCATGCTCGCCATGGCGAAGCAAGGATTGAGCAAGGTGAAGGATGTTCGAGCGTTCTACAAGCATCAAGGCAAACGTTACGATGGCTTCCGTGAGGCGCTTTTACCAGGACGCGAGGTTTTCATGCGCCACGTGATTCCGTGGGCGAAGGAGCCGAAGACGTGGGTCTCCGTGGGTTGCGGCACCGCGCGGGACATTGAATTCGTCGTCGGCCACGTGCAAAAGTGCAACACCAAGGTGTACCTTTGCGATTTGTCCGATGCCTTGCTTGAAATGGCGCGAGAGCGCGTCATGGAACTCGGTTTGGCGCCGCAAGTGGTGTTGGTGGAGGGTGACATCAACAGCGCCGCCGTCAAGCGCAAGCTCCCCAAGCAAGCCGACTTGGTGACGTGCTCGTACTGCGTCACCATGATCCCCGACTGGAAGAAGGCGATGAAGACCATGTCGGACTTGGTCGCCCCGGGGGGCAATTTGGCGTTGATCGATTTCGTCGAGCGCGAGGGTCGCGAGAGCTCTTGGGATCAACGCCTCTACAAGTGGTGGTTCGCCATGGACGGCGTCTTCTTCAACAAGGAGCACCGCGAGTGGTTATTGAGTCAAAAGGGTTTCAAGACGGTGTGGTACGCCGAAGAGGAAGGCAGCGTTCCCTACACGCCCTACCACCCGACCCACTACATGTACTGCGGCGAGAAGACGAGCGAGCCGACCCTCCCACGCGAGGCGTGGGATAGACCGTTTTGGAACTGAGCGCCTTGCGTCTCTCTTGCGTGCCGCGCCGTCACCCCTCATTTTTCTTCGATAGCGACTCGATAGGAACGATTTGCCATGAAAAAGCGCCATCCTAGGCTTCTTCTCCTCCTCTTCCTCCTCACGCGTCACCCAGCGTCTTCGTCTCTTCGTCTCTTCGTTCGTCTCTTCGCGCCCGCTCGCGCGTCTCGGTGACCCAACCTTAGGGAGAATATTCACGACTGCGCGCGCTGACTCGCGCGAATCTCGTCACGACCACTCCTACGACGCGAGATTCCGACGCGCGCGAGTGCGAGTGCGAACGCGCGCGAGTGGGTGCGACGCGTCATCGTCGTCGGTAGGTCGTGAAACGTCGTCGTCGTCGGTCGTGACGCGTCGCGCGGGACGATTCATTCAGAGGTGAACCTAACGGGAACGGGCGACGACCCGGGGGTGAGCGCGCGCGCGCGCGAGCGAGATGGTGTTCGGGATGGTGAAAGGGGCGAGCGTCATGTCTTTCGATAGCGATAGCGGTGGACGAACGAGCGCGGATGAGAATTTACCGGTGGGGGCGTCGCCGGGGGTGAGACTACCGTACCGCGTGGACATGGGCGAGTCGGAGGGGGGCGAACACACGAACGAGAGCAGCGCGGGGAGACACAGCGAGGCTGGATCGGACGGGACGAATAAACCCGGTACGGCTAAGTTTTTGCAGTACACGGAGAGACACTTGACGAGCGAATTGTTGTTTTGCTCGTCGACGGGGAACTTGCGTCGGCTCAAGCGCGTGCTCGAACGCGCGAATAAGACCATCACGAGCGAAAGTTACGCCGATTACGATAATCGCACGCCGCTTCACGTCGCGGCGAGCGAAGGTTCGTTTGGAGTGGCGGATTGGTTGGTGAAGAGCGGCGTGCCCGTGAATCCAGTTGATCGTTGGGGGTCGACGCCGTTGGAGAGCGCCGTATACGGCAACCACAGCGATTTGGTGAAGATGCTCGCCAAGAATGGAGGTAAGATTAAGGATAGGGTGAGCGGTACGTTTTTACCTCTCCAAGAATCTCATCTCTCCGGGGCGGCGCACATGCAGTTGCCCGCGGACACGATGGCTTGGGAAATTCCGGATGGAGAATTTACCAACGTTGAGGAAATCGGCGCCGGCGCGTTCGGTGTCGTGTACAGTGGCACGTGGCGGGGGACAAAGGTGTGCTTGAAACAGTTGCACAAACATCTTAACGCGGATGAAGTCGCGCAAGCTGAATTCAGACTCGAGCTGAAGATTATGCAACAGCTGCACCACCCGCACATCGTGCAGTTTCTCGGAACGACGGTGTCCGCCGAGGGCCTCACGTCCATTGTCAGTGAGTACATGGCTGGTGGAAGCTTAGAGGCGATCTTTAGGGCTGAGGAACTGTTGCCATTACGTCAATCGGTAAAAATGGCGCTCGACTGCGCCAGGGGTATGGCGTATTTGCACGGTAGAACGCCGCTTCCGGTTATTCACAGAGATTTAAAGCCGGGCAACCTCATGTTGACGAGGATGCGAACGCTCAAGATTGGTGATTTCGGTCTGTCTAAAACGCTCTCCGTGCGTAATAAACTTCCACAAGAGATGTCCCAGGCGTTCAACATGACGGGTGAGACCGGTTCGTACCGGTACATGGCGCCCGAGGTGTTCCGTCACGAATTTTACGGTCCCGCCGTCGACGTCTACGCGGCATCCATGATTTACTACCAACTCTTTAGCTTCCAGCAACCATTCAGCGGAAGAAATCCGGTGGACGCGTGCCGAGCGGCGAGTCTAGAAAATCTCCGACCACCCATTCGAGAGGGTTACATGCCCGAGGAGCTCGCGGCGCTCATCGCCAGAATGTGGGATCCGCTCGTCAAAAAGCGTCCCGACTTTTTAGAAATCATCGCCATCCTCGACCCTCTCGCGGAGAAATACGCCAGCGCTCCCGAGAGTCAACCCGGCTGCGGATGCGTGGTGTCTTAACGCTTCGATCGAGCGCGTTGTAATAATCACGGCGACTCTCGCCCTTCCAAAACCTTCCCGCGGTGCCGCGCCGCCCTTCGCGACTCACCGCGGCGGAGGGACTCGTCCGTCCCAACCCTCGAGGATCCGAGGACCTCGTGCGGGGCATTCATTCATCGTGCGCGTCACACGCGCGCGCGTCGCACGACACGCACGCACGCACGGTACATGCCCGACGCCGATCGAGTCTCGCCCCACATCGAAGACGACGACGACGACGACGCGTCGTACGCGAGCAGTGACTCGGAGGCGTACGCATACGATTCGAGAGACGAAGCCTCGTTCGACGAGAGCTCGTTCGAGAGCGGGTACGACGACGAGGAGAGCGACGAGAGCTTCGGCGAGGACGAGGAGATCGAATCGTTAGATTTTCCGCAATCGTCTCCGGAGCGCGCGAGCGAGGAGACGCGCGAGGGGTTGGTGTCGGAGGCGACGCGCGCGACCCCGAACCAGGGTTTCGAAGGGGACGTCGAGGAGGAGGACGCCGCGCTCGCGGGAGCTGACGACGAGGTCGGAGACGATATGGCTGAGATTGAAGACGAACATCTCGAGGAGGAAGAGCGGGCGGCGGCCGACGTCGAGGAAGAGGAGGTGATCGCGGAGGAGGAAGACTTTGGATCGGAAGAGGAGGCGGAGGAGGAGGAGCAGACGAACGGAGACAGCGAGGCAAAGTTCCGTGCGGCTGGTACGGCGGCGCCAATGTTGGCGAAATCTTTCAGTAGCGCCGTTCGTGATGCCGCGAGCGGTGCGTTGGCGGCGGTGAAGCCGAAGCCTGCGCCCGTTGAGCCGTTGGTGAAGCCAGACCCGAGCGACGAGGACGCCACCCGCACGTACGAGTTGCAGATGCTTCGCATCAAGCTCTTGCGTTTGGCGTCGAGATTGAAGCAAAGTCCTAGAAACACCGTCGTGGCGCAAGTAATCTACCGTTTGGAGCTCGCCGAGCAACTCAAGGCTGGTAAGGGTGCGCAAAAGGATCCGAGCAACTCGTCCTTTGATAGAGCCGTGGCTCTCGCGCAGCAAGCCGAAAACGAAGGCTCCGACGCCGATTTGGACTTTACGTGTACCATCTTACTCTTAGGTAAGAGCGGTGTCGGTAAGTCTGCCGTCGTCAACTCCTTGTTGGGTGAAGGCTCGGCGCCGTCCGGCACCGCCGACGCGGACACGACGAAGAAGGTTACGCTGATTGAAAAGAAGATCCACGGCATGACGCTTCGTCTCATCGATACTCCGGGATTACAAGCCTCTGCGTCTGATATTCGTTACAACTCTTCCATCATGAACGATGCGAAGAAGTTCACCAAGCAGCACAAGCCGGACATCGTCCTCTACTTTGATCGTTTGGACATTCCGTCTCGATCCGACGCCGCGGATTTGCCCTTGTTGAAGCAAATCACGAACACGTTTGGCCAGGCGATTTGGTTCAACGCCATCGTTGTCTTGACGCACGCCGCCACCGCGCCGCCGGACGGAGCGAACGGTCAACCGATTTCGTACGAAATGTACGTTGCGCAGCGTTCGCACATCGTGCAGCAGACGATTCGTCAAGCCGCAGGCGACATGAGACTGATGAACCCGGTGGCGCTCGCCGAAAACCATCCGCTCTGCCGTACCAACCACGAAGGCGAGCGCGTCTTGCCGAACGGTCAAGTGTGGAAGCCGCAACTTTTGTTGTTGTGCTTTGCCTCCAAGATTCTCACCGAGGCCAACTCTCTGTTGAACTTGCAGGCGGAACAACAAAAGGCCAACAAGGGTGGCCGAGGTGGCATGCCCGGACAACAAAAGGTGCCCCCGCTTCCGTTCCTTCTCTCTTCCCTCATCACCACCCGTAAGCCACGTCGGTTGATGGAGTACGATGACGATGGGTTCGAAGACTTAGAGAACGAAATCATCTCGGGCGAGCCGTCTCCGTACGACATTCCAGCGGACCAAATGGAACCCATGCCGACGCCGAAGCAAGTGTCCATTCCGGCGCCGGATCCTCAGTTGCCCTTATCCTTCGACGGCGACACCCAGGGTCACCACTACCGTCAGCTCGAGTCCAACCAACAATGGGCGTGCCGACCAATCGTCGACGCGCACGGTTGGGATCACGAGACCGGCGTCGAGGGCTTCTCCGTCGAGCACCAATTCGTGCTCAAGGACCTCGTCCCGGGTGTCGTGCAGGCGCAGATTTCCAAGGATAAAAAGGACAGCAACTTTGGTTTTGAGGGTGAAATGTCCATTCCGCACACGCGTAACTTGATATCTACCACTGGTGTCGATATCCAAACGGTGGGTAAGGATTTGGTGTACACAGCGCGCGGGGAGACGAGATGGAAGTTTTGCGCCGTCGACAAGATCATCGGCGGTCTCTCCGCCTCTCTCGTCGGCGGCGTGTTAGCGCTCGGTACGAAGATTGAAAACCGTTTCAAGGCGCGACCAGGGATGAAGGTTGTCGTGAGCACCGGTGCCGTCACCGCGCAAAAGGATGTCGCGTACGCTGGTAACCTCGAGACGATCATTCGCCACAGCGAGGACCCGGCAAACCCGAACTCGTCCACCGTCAGCGCGAGTTTCATGAACTGGCGCGGTGACCTCGCGCTCGGTTGCAACGGTATGAGCTCCATCCAAGTCGGTAAGGACACTCAACTCACCGGTAGTTTCAACATCAACTCGCGAGGAACCGGAAAGATTTCCGTCCGCGCGACGACGAACCAACGCATGTCCCTCGGAAGCGTCGGTTTGATTCCGATTTTTGCGGCGCTCCTCGGACGCATTCGCGGCGACTGAGCGACGCATTAATTCAGTTACAATACCATTGTTAGAAAACAGCAGTACATTTGTGAGCCTTCAAATGACGTTTAAAAATGCATTACACGCGTAAAAAAATTAAAAGTGTGAAACGACGTTTACCCCGTGCCGTCGTCGGTGGTGATTTTGCCGACGCGCACCGAGTTCAACGCCGCTTTGGCGCTCGCGCGTAAATCGGCGGTGAAAAACTCGGCGCATCTCGCCGCCGCATCTGTCGGGAAATCTTCTTGCGGCATGTGTCCAACCTTGCGCATGGAGCTGAACGAAGCACGAATGTCGGCGCACCAGTCGTAGATCGGGGCGTCGTCGAGGTATCGATCCGCCGTTCCCCAAACGACGCGAATCTTCGGTAATCCGCGCGCGCTCAGCGCCTTCTTCACGTCAGCGTTGAGTTTTTTTAAATCACTCGCCTTGGTCACGTACGCCTCCACCGCCGCGCGTGCCGCTTCCGCTTCTTCACCGACGTACGGCTTTTCGTATTCACCCAAGACGTCCGCCGGAAGCGCAAACTCGTTCCCGTTGTACAGGTACCCCGCGGCGTCGAACGACGCCCCCTTACCCATACCGAACGGTCGCGTGTACGTCGCCATCTGCGGCGGGTACGCGTGCGACGCCACCAACGGTGCGTTCATCACCACGATCCGTCGAAATAATTCCGGTCTCTTCGCCGCGAGCGCCAAGACGTGTTGCGGCAAGACGTACCCGTGCGCGACGACATCCACCTGACCCTCAGCCAATCCCGTCGCCTCCAAGAATCCCACGAGCGCCTCACCCGTCGCCTCGACGTCGTACGCCGCCAATCCTCTCCCGAGACTCGGCTTGCTCGAATCTCCGTGCCCCGTGACGTCCGGCGCGTACGTCTCGAACCCGCGCTCCTGGAGCTCGCGAGACAGGGCGCGAAACCCGTACGCCCGTCCACCGAGTCCGTGCACGAACACCACGGGAACGTCCCGAAGCGATTCGCCCTCTCTCGGCACCGCGACACCGCGCCTGTACGACCACTCGACGCCCGCACCGACGCGCACGCGCTCGATCGATTGCGACAAGACGTCGACATCTTGTCCCGTGGTTTCGTCGAACACCTTCTCGTACGTCGGCGTCGCGCGCGCGCGAGAGGCGAGACGGCGACGCGCGGTCGAGGTGACGTCGCGCGCGCGTCCGGGCGGCGTCGGCGCGAGCGCGCGCGCGGCGGTTCGCATGGCGTCGAGACGCGGTGTGCGGCGTCACTCACTCATTCGCGACGACGTGTTGGTCCGCACTCATCGACGCCGACGAACCGTCGTCGACACGAGGCGCGCGAGCGAAGAGACGTCTCGCGTCTCCGTCCGTCTCGCGTCTCTCTCGCGCGTCGTCGTCGCGCGCGCGTCCACCGCGTCGCGCACGGCGCGCGGGTTCGCTGATTGTTTTTTTAAATCTCATCGTCAACGAGCGTCCGTCGAAGACGCGGTGGACGCGCGAGCATGCCGCCCAAGACGCGAAAACGCGCGGAGACGATGCGAGCGCCCGCGTTCGCCAAGACGCGCGGACAGAGGATCGCGCGCGGTGGGTTTAGAAGGGTGCCGAAACACGTGCCCAAGTCGCTCGAGTACATGCAGGCGCGACGCGAGGCGGAGGAAAACGGGAACGCGGTGGAGGGTAATCGAGGTGGCTTGGACGCGTCGACGTCTGGAAGGCACGGTGGGGAGTTGGTCGTGAGGGAAGATGAGACGGCGTTGGCGGTGCACGAGGCGTTGGAGGTGGCGGCGCGCGGGGAAGACTACGGGGAGAGCGACGAAGACGACGAGGACGGCAAGGGAAGGAAACGACGGAAAAAACAGCAACACAAGGGAATAGGATACATCGCTAGTAAAGGACGGGGTAGGCACGTCGGGGCGCAGGCGAACATGCTCGGTATGTTGGATTTGGCGGATGAAGAGACGGTTCGAGAGACGCTCGGTCACCTTCCGGTGGGGCACATCAACGAGCGCGCTGCCATCGTCAAGGGATTGGAGAAGCAACACAGACGTTGGTTTCAACTCCTAAGATCGGGGTTCAACGTGTTGCTCTACGGCTTCGGCTCGAAGAAGGCGCTCATGGAAGATTTTGAAAAGCGTTACTTTGTCGATGGCGGCGTCATCGTCGTGAACGGTTTCTTTCCCTCTCTCACGCCAAAGCAGGTCGTTGTCGCCGCGGCTTCCGCGCTCGCATCGGAGAGCGAGGATGCGCCGACGGTCGGAGAGAAGACGCCCACGGAGACGCTCTTGGCGCAAATCCAAAGCGCTACTCGAGGGACGCCTGCGTGCGCTCCGAAGCGTCTGTACATCGTGCTACACAATATCGACGGTCCACAGCTTCGAACGAGCGAGGCTCAGGCGCTTCTCGGCGAACTCGCGTCCATGGAGCGCGTCCATCTCATCGCCAGCATCGATCACGTTAACGCACCGCTACTTTGGAGTAAACGCGAGGCGGCTCGATTCAACTGGGTGTGGCAAGAGGCGGCGACGTTCACCCCGTATGCGCTCGAGACGGCCAATCTGCCGCAGCTGTTGGCGTCCAAGGGCGAAGAGCGTCACGTCAGAGGTGCCGCCAACGTACTTCGTTCGCTCACTTCCAACGGCCGCGCCATCTTCCGTCTCCTCGCCGAGCACCAGCTCGAAAACCAAGACTCGCACGGCATGCCGCTGGACACGTTTTACGCCAGCTGTCGCGAGCAGTTCCTCGTCTCCTCCGAGATCACGCTCCGCACACACCTCACAGAGTTCACCGACCACGAGCTCGTGCGGAGCAAACGCGGCGCCGACGGTCGCGATTTACTCTCGATACCGCTCCACGCCGACGCCCTCAAGGAACTCCTCGCCTCGTTCGAGTCCAGGTTCTGACGACTTTACCAGGCCCTAGTACACAGTAGACCATAGGCCCATCAACAGGAAGGAATCTTATGTATCTCGAACGCACCACCACCCACGACACCTCATACTATCGTCTCATCGTACCCCATGTACGACGAGTACTACTAACGTGCACACGGAATCCGATCGACCCATCGCGGGGCACCGCTCAAAGTCTCTCGCGCCGCCTCACCGCGTGCCCTCGTCCTCGTCGTCGAGAATCCGACGACGCGCGGTCGTCGTCACCGCCCGACGCCTCGTCGACGTCGCGCTCGATCGCTTCCGGTTCGAGTCCCGCGTCTGGACTCACGGCGTCGTCCGCACCGCGTCCGCGCGCCCGCGGGAGCGCGAGCGAGAGAGATAGGTTGACGAACGACGCGCGATGTACGATCCGTCCGTGGACCTGCGAAAGACGCCCGAGGCGGCGCCGCACCGCGCGCTCGAGGCGCTGACGATGGGAGAGGGGAACGCGCGCGAGATGGGCGCGGTGAACGCGTTGAGCGCGGCGCAGGCGAACGAGGGTGGGCCGATCGAGATTTTGCGCCCAAACTCGCCGGCGGGGACGAACCGAGCGCCGATCGTCGTCGTCAAGGTTGGCACGTCGAGTCTTTTGAAGGGTGGTATCGGTGGACATTTGCACTTGAGTAACTTTGGTATGTTGGCCGAGACGTGCGCGGAGCTGCAGCGTTCGGGGATGCGAGTGGTGGTGGTGACGTCGGGCGCGGTGGGCGTCGGGTGTCAGGTGTTGAATAAAAAGAAACCGAGCGATTTGGCGGGGAAGCAGGCGCTGGCGGCGGTTGGCATGGTGCGACTGATGCGCATGTACGATGATTTCTTTCAGTCGGTGGGACAACCGATCGCGCAAGTGTTGATCTCGTTGGATAACATCATGGATAGGCAACAGTACATGAACGCGCAGAGCACGTTTCTCTCTCTCTTGGCGCAAAACATCATTCCGATCGTAAACGAAAACGACACTGTCGCCGTGCAGCACACAAAGTTCGGGGATAACGACACGCTGAGCGCGCACGTTGCCGCGCTCGTCGATGCAGATTATCTGTTTTTACTCACCGACGTGAACGGATTGTACACGGCAAATCCAAACACGAATCCGGACGCTACCAGAATTCCCGTGGTCGAGAGCATCGATGACTTGGAGGTGTGCACCGCGGAGGCGAAGGGAAGCGGTAGTGGCTTGGGTACGGGAGGCATGGCGACGAAACTTTCGGCGGCACGTCTCGCCGCGGCGAGCGGATGCAACACCATCATCATGCACGCCAACTCTTTGCCAGAGATGCCAGAAATCATCGCGAGATCCAAGTCGGTGGGTACTCTCTTCTTGGCCATGCCGAGACCGCTACGAGGACGAAAGAGGTGGATCTTATTACTCCCACCCTCTGGCGACTTGATTGTCAACGCCAACGCCGCCAAGGCGATTGAGTCTAATAAATCGTTATTCTCCACCGGTATCGTCTCGTGCCGAGGCGAATTCACCGCGGAAGACGGCGTTCGTATCCTGACCATCGACGACGAAACCGGCGAGGAGAAGGACTTGGGTCGAGCCATCACGAACTATTCCTCAGAGGAGATGCAAGCCTTCATCGGTAAGTCGTCGGAAGATTTTTACGAGATTGTCGGTTACGCCGGCGCCGAGAGCATCGCGCACAGAAACAACATCTGTTGCTGGATTCCGTACGGCCAAGAACCGAGTTCGTGCAACCTCGTCGGCATGGTGCCCAAGGACGACTGACCGACGAGAGAACGCACCGCGCGAGCCACGCGTCCGACCTTTACTCGTCTCATCGCGCGATCGATCGTTCGTTCGATCCATGTCGCGCGCGTCATCTATTAACAAATTAGGAATTTCAATTCACCAATGTAGACACGTGTTGACCAAAAACGCTCAGTCTGCGTCGTCTCGAACGTCCGACCGACGCCGCGCGTTCGCGCGAATCCTCGGACAGTCTCCGTCGTCGCTCGTCGCCCATCATCCTCCGCTCGACGCCACCGCGCGCGCGCTCGCGATGGGCGTCGACGCGTACTCGTGCCTCGCCACCGCGTACGCCCTCGTGTCCATCGCGTGCGCGACGCAATTCGTTCGCGTCTCCCGTCGGGTGCCCGAGGTGGGATTGACGACGCAAAAAGTGTTTCATCTCGCGCACGGCGCCACCGCGCTCGCGCGCGCGCTGTCGTTTTACCTCAGACGCGCGCTCGAGCGCGAGTCCATTCCGAGATGGGCGCGCGCGGCGACGTTGGACGGACCGGGGTTGATTTTTCTGAGCGCCTACGCGACGGTGGCGTTGTTTTGGGCGGAGATATATCACGGTGGTCGCCGTGAGAGCGTGAGGGGGGTGAAACGGACGTTTTTGGCGTTGAACGTGAGCGCGTACGCGATGGAGATCGGGATATGGATGGCGTTGGCGACTCGCGCGGGACGCGGACGAGAGGACGCGTTGGAGCGCGCGTCGACGTGGACGTTGGCGGCGGCGAGCGCGGCGAGCGCGGTGGGATTCGCGATGTACGGTGGACGATTGTTCGTCATGTTGCGACGATTTCCAGTGGAATTGGGAGTGTCTAGGGCGAGGAAGCTTCGGGAGATTGGAACTGTGACGGTGGTGTGCGTGACGGCGTTCGTCGCGCGATGCGGGATGCTCGCGGCGTCGGCGCAATCGACTCGGTTTGCGGTGGACGTGTACGCATCCAAGACGTTGAACGTGTCGTATTACGTCGCGGTGGAGATTCTCCCGAGTGTTCTGGTGTTGTGGTCGCTGAGAAAACTTCCACCGAAACGACGAGGTTCGAGCGACGAAGACGACCTGCGACAACCGCTCGTCCTCGACGACGACGACAGCGACGACGACGGCTCCTTTGATCGCGAACATACGGACGATGACGATGACGATGAGAACGATGACGACGTCATTTGAACGTCACGACTCGATGCAACACATAGCCACGCACGCACTCGACGATGCATAGCAATAGAATGCGCGCGCTTTCGAAAAAGCGCGCTCTCACTGTAACGACGACCGACGCTTTACTCGTCGACGCTCGCCATCGACGCGCGCGCTCGCTCGCGCGAGTGCGTTTGCGCCGACATCAACGCGCCATGAAGACCCTCACGGCGGCGCTCGCCGCGTCTCGCACCGTCGGCGACGCCTGCGCGCTCAAGTCGTGCGCGCTCGCCGTCGTCGAAAAGAACTGCCTCGCCGACGCTGAGCGCGAGTGCGGCGAGATACGCAAGCTCAACGCGAGCGACAACGCGCTTCAATCCGTCGACGAGCTCGAGTCGAGCGCGCTCACGTGGCTGTCTCTCGAGAATAACGCGCTCGGGGCGAACGCGTTGGCGGCGCTGGGACGCAACTGCCCGAGAATTCGAACGCTCAACGTGAGCGGGAACGACGGATTGAAGACGCTTCAAGGGGTGGAACACATGCTCGCACTTGCGGCTCTCATTGCCAAGGAGTGCGGGATCGATGACCTGAGCGCGGTGAAGGGATTGAAGGAACTGAATACGTTGGCGTGCGCCGAGTGCGAGGTGCGAGACGTCGGCGACGCGTTGAGCGAGAGTCCGGCGCTTCGAAAGGTGAATCTGTCCAAGAATAAGCTCACAAAGGTTGGAATCGACGCGTTAAAGTCGTCTCGAGGTCTTCGCGAGCTTCGATTGGCGCACAACGCGTTGAAGACGATTCCCGCATGCGTGGCGAGCACGCCGAATTTGAGAATTTTAGACGTCGGCTATAACAACATCTCCGATTGGGGCGATCTGAGCGCGCTCAGGGATCTGAATAGGTTGGAACAGTTGACACTGCGTGGATGCCCGATCGCGGACGACCCCGAGTACGCGGAAAAGATCGCGCGCATGTGTCCGGGATTGAAGTTGTTGGATGGACGACCGCCCAGAGACGCGAGAGGTCGAGACAGAGCGAGAGGCGACGACGCCCAAACGAGACGCGCTGTGGTCGACGAGAGAGACGAGAGAGACGAGCGCGAAGACGTCGACGAAGCACCGAAGAAGAAAAAGAAGAAGGACAAGGAGAAAAAACGGCTCGAAAAGTCTGGCGGCGACGAGGGATCCTTTGTCGAGGCGTTCGTGACCAAGAATAAAGGTAGATTTTTAGAAGAGGAAGAGGGTCCGTCGGAGGACGACGAAAAAGATTCGACCAAGCGCACGGGAGTCGTCGGCGTGTTCGAGAATAAAGAGCTCAAGCGTAAGGGTCCGTGTGGAAGCGCCGCGTTCAAGGCGCTGTTGTCGAAAAATGACGGAGGGTCCGGTTTACACGCCGGCACGTGGGACGACGATCCCGACGACCGCGACGACCGCGACGAAGAGGAGAAGAAGAAGAAGAAGAAGAAGACAGCAGAATCGAAGAAGAAAGATTTACGCGAGATGACGCCGGAAGAGCGCAAAAAACACTTGCGTCTCCAACGGAAGCGCGGATACTGAGCGCGCGGGTGACGCGGTTGTAAAAAATTACATTTCATTACACTGAACGCATGTGAACTCCGACTAATCCTCGTCCCGACCACGCGCGAGGGGTCACCTCTACCACCTGCCGCTCCCCTCTCCTGAGCACGACCACGCGCACGACGCGGTTTTCATTCGCCGCGAACGTTCTCGCCGCGTCCGCCATCGCCTCTGGCGGCGGCGTCGAGCTCGGATCCTCGAATCCCCACCGCACGTCACCCACCGCGCACACGCGATCACCGACGCGTAATCCATCCATCTCTCCCGGACACCCACTCACGATCTCATCGATGACGGCGAACGCGCGCCCGACGTCCGCGCGCTCCGCCGGCGCCGCCGCCGCGCTCCGCGGTGCGGCGTCCGTCGCCGTCTTCGTCGCCGTCTCGCTCGTCGTTTTCACCGCCCCGGTCTCGCTCGCGCGCTCGGACATGCGTCCCGCGATTCTCGCCTCGACCTCGGCCGTGATCTCGGCGTGATCGTTTCGAAGCGCTGCGCGAGATGGAACGTTTTTTGGTCTCGGTGAGTCAGTCGGGCAGTTGTCAGTCAAGTCAGTCGCCGAGAAGACAATCGAATCCATCATCTTCCCCGTCTTTCGGTCGTCTTTCGGTCGTCTCACGCACCGTCGTATCGCCCGCGATCGGCGCGAACGGCGTATAGATCGCATCCGGCGATCGGAAACCCCTCCGCGTCGACGAGTCGACCGCGAAGTCCCGGCGCGTCGGGCGCGCTCAGACGCGCGCTGATGGCTCGCATCTCGATCTCCATCGCCTCGCGTCGTTCGAAGAGGTCGGGCGTGGACAGAGAGGCGTAGGGGTTCATCGTCGCGGCGTCGCGCGTCGGTCGGTCGTCGCGGGCGCGCGTCGGTCGGTCGTCGAGTGAGGGGCGGCGGGCGTCTTCGTCCCGGCGAGCGTCGGTTACGGCTTCAACCTTCTATACAGACTTGACTTTACACGACGAGGCGCGGCGCGTCAGTAGCCCCAGAATCGAGAGGTCGCGCGCCACGCTAAGGCGACACCGAGGACGGCGCACAGAGCGCCGCTCGCGACGAGGGCGTCGTGTCTGTTTGTGCACGCGACGACGCGTTCGCGCGGGACGTAATCCGGAAGCGACTCAACATCCTTCTCGTTCACTCGATTCGCTTCGTACCACGCGTCGTCCCATTTCGAGCGAATTTCGTTGTAGAAATCTTCAAAATCTGTGTAATCCTCCGCCTGAATCACCTCGGCGACGTACATGGGAAGCGCCAAATTTCGTTCGGCGCAGTATAAATGCGACGAAAATACGCGTTCCTTTCTCGCCGTGCAAATCACCTGTACCGCCATCTTTCGAGAGTATGCGTACCGCAACATGCCCCTCTTTAACGGTTTCGACTGCGATTTGATGCTCCGCGTGCCCTCGGGATAACACACCATGCCCGTGAACTCTCCGCCGAATTTCTCAAAGTGGGCGTCGAGACTCGCATTCAACTTTTCGTAATCTCCACCATCCCTCTTAAAACCGAACACCGTTCCGCTCACCATGGCGGGTACCATGAACAGAGGAAACGCGTACGCCACCAACAGTCTGGACATGGTGAACGCGCGACCCTCGGTGACGTACAAGTCTAGGAAAAAATCGCTCCACGCTCGGTGATTACACAGATACACCGTTTTTCTCTTCTCTCTGCACAGCGCCGCCGACCCCGGGACGAGCTTCAACCTCGTCCCAGTCACGCCGCGCGACATGAACTTGGCCCACTCGAATCCCGGCGTCCGTCGCTGTCGTCGATCGAGTCGCAATCCATCGGTGGAGAAGAGGACGGAGAGTTGAAAACTCAACGCGAAAATCGGCGCGACGACGGCGAACATGACGCGCTCCGACGCCGTCACTCCTCGCGGCGCGTCGCTCGCGCACTCTTCCATCGTCTCAATCACCGCGCTGTCGTTTATGCACCGACGACACCGCCCTCGCGCGCGCGCGTCTGACGCGTTCACCTGGGCGTCATCTCGACAACGTCACACTCGAGCGCCTCGGCGCCGGCATGCGCGACGACGACCCCGCGTGCGTGCACCGAGCGTTCGCCGAGTACATCTCCCGCGTTCGACGCGCGTCCACGGTCGAGGCGTCGACGAGCGAGGACGCGCGACGACGAAACGCGGCGAGATGGGTCAGTGACTCGGCGCCTCGGCGCGGGCACGTCGCGACGCGCATCGACGACGCGTGCGCGCTCTTGGCCGATGTGAGCGCGCGAAGGCGCGAAGACGTCGTCGATGCGTACGATTTCACGTACGCGTACGCGAGGGAACCGGGGGCGAGACACAGCGAGCGAGGGGCGGTGGTGGCGTGTTGGTTGAGAATCTTCGGCGGCGCCGAGGGCGGCGACGCGAGAGCTCGAGCGACGGTGTTGGCGTTCATCGAGTACGTCGAGGGACGAACAGACGTGCGATACGTCACCGCCGACGTGTGGTCGCAGGCGAGACACTTCGTGCGGTGCGTGTTGGAGTACGGAGGGGGTTTGACGTGGTACGACGAGTGCGAGGCGTGGCCGACGCTCTTCGACGAGTTCGTCGAGTTCACAAAGGAAAAGATGGCATCGTTCGAGGCGTCGAGCGGATGTATGGACGACACAAGAGACCTCTGGACGCCGCGCGCGGAGACGCCGAACGCGGTGTCGACGGCGTTCGATGGAATGATGATCGCGCGAGCGAGGAGCGGCGACTCGCGCAAGCGCCGAGGCGTCGAAGCGACGGCGATGGACGAGGACGACGATTACGTCAACGTCAACGGGCTCTCGCAAGAATTCGAACGAGAGCTCGCCGTGGGGCGTCCGCCCAAGCGCGCGTGTTCGCAGGTGGACGTTCGAGACGCCGGGCGGTGAGACGGGAGCGCGCGTCGAGAGATTCGTCTATCCGCGCGCCCAACTGCTCTGCTCCAAACAACACCTAGTATACACTATAAACAACTGTAAAAAGATTGCTATCCGCGACGCGAAGACGTCCACGACGTACGTTCACGCGTCGCGCGCCGCCGTCTTGGCCGCGTCGCGTCGACGCTCGGCCTCGATGGCTAAGACTTTGGGATAAAAGTCGGTCGCCAACATGAATCCCTCGAACGCGGCGCCGACGACGAAGGAGACGCCCGCGATCTTGGCGTAAAACGCGCGATCGAAGACGTGTGCGGGCACCTTGACGCGCATCCTCCGCGCTCGCCCGGCGGCGACGCGCCTCGCGCGGCTCTGTGAGGAGGCGCCGGGGCGCGAGGGCGCGTCGAGGAGGTTGAAACGAAATCAATCGATACAGGACGATTTACAAAACGTGTGAAGAGAGTGACGCGCGCGCGACCGATCGACGAATCACCATCATGATCGTCGTCGTCATCGTCGTTCGCATCGCATCGCATCGCATCGCTCGATTCGCGCGCGCGTCTCGCGCCGCCGCGTCTCGCGTCGTTTACCCTCGCTCGCGCGTCTCGCTCACTTCCCGACCCCTTTCCCGCGAAGCTTCACCCCGAGCACGCGTTCGAGCTTACCCAAAATTTGTTGGTTCGGAATAGCCTTGCCAGATTCGTACTCTTGCACGATTTGCGGCTTTTCGTTGATCTGTTGCGCCAACTGCGCCTGCGTGAGCTTCTTCGCCAGACGCCCTTGTAAGATGGCCTTCTTCACGTCTGTGCTCACCGTTTTGTGCGTCAAGTTCTCGTCGTCCAGTTCCAATTTAAGCGCGTTTCTCCCCGCGCCCGAATCTTTCTTCACCGTGTTCACCGCGAGGCCCGCGCGAAGCGCCGCGGCGACCGCTTTCGGATCCTTCGCCGCCTTCATCGACCCACCGCCCGCACCGCCCTGCGGACGCTTTCCGATGGTGATCTCCTTCCAATCTTGATGCGACATGACGACCGACTCGGGCTCGTCGTCCGCGACTCGGCTCCTCGCGCGTCGTCGCGTGCGGGACGTCGCGCGCGGGACGTCCGTCCGCGCGTCGTCGTCGACGCGCCTCGACGCGACCGCGCCTCGACGCGCGTCGTGCGTGCGATGTGCGCGCGCTCGTAGTATACTATACACCACACGAGCGCTATCAAAATAGTCGGACACGTGGTACTAAACACACGCACGCGTCTCCTCGTATACGACTCTTATTGAGGACCATCTGAGCATCACGAGTATCAGAGACGTACCTTTTTATCATGTACATGTATCATATTTAGTATACACGTAAATCTATCCGAATAATATAAAATACAATGTAATTCAATCACATAGGAGTCCATCGTGAACACCCATCATCCCTCTGAACCGTTCCGCCGGATCTTGGATCGATGCTTTTCCAATGCAGCGAATGATGCGCGTTCTCGCGTTACAGTATTGAAATTGGCATTCTAAAACATGTATATGTGCAAACAGTGTGGGATCCTCGCGGGACCGCCCTCCTGGCGGTTTTCTCACACGCGGCGCCCCGGAGACGATTCGCGACGCTTCACACGGCGCGCGAGAGGCGGGCGAGGATGGGATGCGGCGCGAGCGCGGCGACGGTGACGACGGTCGATGGTGGTGATTCCACGGTGCGAGCGCGAGAGAGAGAGAGACGCGGAGACGCGCGCGATGCGCGCGATGTGTCGGCACGTCGTCACGACGCCGGAGATGGATAGCCGCGGGGAGACGACGGCGACGCGCGTCGGGCGCGCGCGAGGTGGTGGTCGCGCGCGCGCGTCGGGCGCGCGCGTCGGCGTGGTGTGATGTATTCATCGAGCGCGCGACGTCAGTGGTTCGCGCGGTGACTGACCGCGAGAGCGTCATCGCGCGCAGTCGAACGTGTACCTCGTCAAGGATGACGAGGTGTATAGAGGGGAGGTGGACGCGAAGAATCGACTCTACTCGTTGACGTGTGATGATGCGCGTTCGAATCGAGAGGTGCGCGTGGATCTGAAGACGTACGCGGGACGAGCGCGTTCGGCGGCGAAGGGCGAGAAGACGCTGTGGACGTTGACGTACGAGAAAGGGTTGACGTTTGAGTGGATGGATGACGTCGCGCACGACCCCGATCTCGACGGTCTCGACGATCTCGGGCCGACGTCCACCGCGAGTGGTTCATACACGGACAGAGTGTACACGATGCAGTGGCGCACGTCCGCGACGGCGACGTGCGCGCCCGCCGAGACGTCGGATGGCGCCTTCGTCGTCGAGATGAAGGCTGCCGGATACTGCAAGCGCGGATGCACGCGCCAAAAAGTGTACGACAACGACGAAGATCCATCCGATTGGTACTTTGAGAGGTCCGTGCGAAACGAAACCTTTATTCGAAAGATTGTGTACGCGGTGAAGCGCCTCGACGACGGCGTCGTCGTCGAAACCTTTGAACACGACGACTTGACGACTTGGTCAAAGAAAGGTGGTTCCTTGACGCTCGATTCCGACTCCTTCCACGCCAGCTTTGCCATGGGCGCCATATTCGGCGGTGCGCTCCCTCACAAGATTGTCACCAAACCCGGCGCCGCGCTCCCCGGCGCCGCGCTCGTCGTCGCCCACCTCTGCGTCACCGCCTTCTCCCCCAGAACCATCCAACGTTCGAAATCCCTCGTCCCCGATTGGAAACTCGTCACCGGCTACGAGTCCACGGACGTCGAAGGGTACGAACGTCGCCGCCAACTCCAAACCGTCGCCTCGAGCGCGCTCCTCGCCCCGCAGCGCCGCTCCCTCGACCCGGGCAACTTTTATTGACACACAGACGCGTACTCAATCACGCAATCACTCCATCAATCAATAGTATCTCACCATCTCACTATCTCACGCAATCACGCACACAATACTCACGCACGCGCGCACTCGATCGATCGATTCCCCCTATCCGCCGCCTCGCGATCGAGTCCCCCTCTACGTATCACGAGTCACGACCCACCACCCCCCCCCTCCCCCTATCATCAAAGATACGACGGCGACGCGCGTGTAATGCGACGCGAATGGCGCGTCATTGCCTCGCGCGTCGCGTTCGTCCACCGGTCGCTCGTTCGCGCGTCGAGGGAAGTGCGTTCGCACGCGACACCCGGTGCGTCGTCCATCGTCCATCGTCGTCGATCGCGTCGCGCGGTCGCGCGTCGGTCGGTCGCGTCGTCGTCGCGCGAATAAACGGCTCGACGTCGACGCGAGGGTTCGCGCGACGCCGTCGACGCGAACGACTCGACCGACCGACGCGTCCGTTCGAGTCTTTCGCGTTCGGGGACGTTCGGGGACGCGACGCGGGCGTCGTCCAAGGTGACGACGTCGGAGGCGTCGCGGACGCGGAGGGGTCGTCGTCGGAGGAAGAGTCGGTCGGTTCGCGGGGACGCTCGACGTCGGACACGAATTCGCGCGTCCGTCATTTCATTCATTCATTCACGCATTTCAAACCGTTGGGGGGTGTGAAACGGCTCTTTTTTTGAAAATGCCGCGCGACGCGAAAGGCGGCGAAGACGGCGGCGACGACGACGACGACGACGGCGTGGGACTGTGTGTTCGTGACTCGTGATGTGTTCGTGACTCGTGACTGACGCGTTTCGTCATCGATCGACGCGCGCGATAGGTTTTTTGAAACGCGACGGAAAAGGCGTCGACGCGCGCATCGTCATGGCGGCCGCGTCCAGAGACCAACCGGCGGTGAGCTCGAAGCCGGAGCGTAAGCGACGACGACGACGCGATAAGGAGAAGCCGAAGCGATCTGTGTCGGCGTATCTCGTGTTTTTGAACCGACATCGTCAAAAGGTGCAAGACGACAACCCGACGTGGAGCGTCACCGAGGTGACGAAGCATCTCGCCACCAAGTGGAAGGATGTGTCGGCCAGCGAGCGCGCGGAGTGCCAGAAGATCTCTGATGCGGACAAGGAGCGATACTACGAAGAAATGAAGAACTACGTGCCGTTGCCGGACGAGAAGGAGGAGGAACCGGCGCCTCGATACGACAAGGATGGTAACCGCAAGCGCCGCAAAAAGGATAAAAACGCGCCGCGCAAAAACCGAAGCGCGTACATCATCTGGGCGCAAGAGTACCGTGAAAAGCACTTCCGACCGAAGGCATCGACGCCGCAAGCCGTTTCTTTCCGCGACCAAGCGACGCAACTCGGCAACGCGTGGAAGAGTATGACTGATAAGGAAAAGAAGAAGTACGTGGACGCCGCCATGCGCGAAGCGCAAGAGTACGCCATCAAGCGCGACGCTTTCATCGCCGAAAAGAAGGCACTCGCCATCGCCGCTCGCGAAGCGAAGCGTCAACGTTTGCTCGACGAAAAGCGCGCGTGGGAAGCCACCAAGCTGGCCGCGGCGGCGCTCAAGAAGCAACGCAAGGAGGAGAAAGCCGCCGAAAAAGCCGAGGGCGGCAAGCCGAAGCAGCGCAAGGAGGGCAGCCTCGCCGCGAGCAAGACGCTTCCGAAGAGCAAGAAGCAATCTGATTCCGCCGTCATGGAAAAGATGCGTCAAGCCGTACTCAGCGTCGCGCCGTCTGAAAACGCCTGGATGGCCATCATGGACACCCACGAACAAAACCCGGAGACGGTGATGAACGCCTACAAAAACTTCTTGGACAACAAAAAGCAAGGTGATTTCCGACAAGATCCGAAGGCTTTCCTCGTCGCCTGCCTCGGCTACGAGGAAGCCGAAAGCTTCTTGACGCGCTAAGCTTTTCGAACGGCTCGAGCGAAAGCAGAGCACTTACGAACGGAACCCCAGACTTTGTTCTCGCGTCTCTCGACGCGTGTAGACCTCATCGCATCGCTTTCGACTTTTTTGAACATAAAAAACTTCGACGATACAACATACGAATAACACAGAAGACTTTATACACTCATTGAACACTCAACGCACGCGCACGTCCACGCCGCTCGACCCCTCGCACCGCCTCGATATCGTCGCGCGCCTCCGTCTTCGCCGCCGCGCCGACTGAGACAAAAAAACGCCATTCTCGGTCTCGGGACGCGTTCGCGGCACTCTTCGTCCGCCGTCGACGCGCTTCTCGCGATGCCAACGAAAGCGAACGATCGAAAACGACGCGCACGCTCGATCGCGAGCGCGTTTCGCGTCCTCCGTCTCGATGTCGGCGCGTCGGCGGCGGAAGTCAAGTCGGCATACAAAACGCTCGCGCGCGCGCATCATCCAGACAAGACGGGCGGCGACGCGGACGCGTTTCGCGAGATTCAAGAGGCGTACGAGAAAATATTGGCGAAACATGATCGCGATCGGGTCGCGATGGCGGCCATGGACGCGGCGACGCGCGATGGAGGTGACTCGGGACGTCGCGCGGCTTCGGAGGGCGCAGCGGCTCGACGCGGCGAGTCGGACGTCACCGTCCTTGAGCTTCGACAGGGGGAAGACGGCGCGGCGTTGACGCGCGGTGGAGATTTGAAACAGCTCGGTGATGAACGTTTCGAGGCTGGTGAGTACGACACGGCGATCGAGTGTTACACAGCCGCGGCGGCGTACGCCAAGGTTGACGGAACGGCGGAATACGCCGAGCTCTATCACGCCAGAGGTTCGGCGTACGAGAGACTGGAGCGTTGGCGAGAGGCGGTCGATGACGCCGATCGTGCGATCGGTGTGCGCGCGCTGTGGTCGCCGCCGTGGCTCTTGAAGGGTCGCGCGCTCGAGGCGTCGGGCGCGTGGTCGCGAGCGGCGGACGTGTACAGAGAGTGCGTCGAGCGAATCAAGAGCAAGGACGGCGACGAGGAGACGACGCGACGGTTCCTCGACGGATTGAAACGCGCGGAGGTTAAAGCGACGACGCAAGATCGCATGGCCGAGGTGAAGGCACACCGAGGACCGGTGATCGGTATGGCGATGAAACCGGCGCCGGCAAACGCCGAGGACGACGTTTCGGAACCAGTCAACGCGTACGTCGCCACGATCGGTGCGGATCGATATTTAAGAATATTCAGCGTGCCCCAGGGTGAGTGTTTGTACTCTGAAAAATTCAGTGTGGACGTGAAAACCTTCAGGTGGTGTCCCACGGGTTCGGGCGCGCTCGTCGTGAACGGCGCAAACGGCTTTGTGCGCTTTTGCGAATTTGAGTGCGCGTCTCGAGGCACACCGCGCGCGACGCTCGCGTCTTCACACGACCTCGTCGGGTTTCCAGACCACGTGGACACCACCGCCGTCGCCATCGATGTCACGGGTGAATACGTCGCCGTTGGCTCGAACGACGGTTCCATTTGCGTGTGGGACGCCGCGCACGCGACGCTCGATCGCGCCATACCGGCGGGACTCAACGCGCACAAACTCGGCATCACGAGTCTCAGTTTCCACCCCGTGTTTGGTCGCGCGCAACTGACGAGTGGGTCGCTCGACGGCGACGGACGCGTGTGGGATTTAGCCGGCGAGGCGACGGAGGTTCCGGGCGAGTGTTTGCACACGCTTCGATGGAACGCCGGAGCCGTCGTCGACGTCAATTATCTCGCGTGCGGACGTCTCATCGTGACCTCGACGTCGAGCACGGCGTCGGAGAAAACGACCACCGTTTCCACAAACAGACTCCTCGTCTGGAGTTCCGTGAGCGGACGCTTGTGCAAGTGGTACGACGCCCACGAGAGTCGCGTCACCGCGTTCACGTGGCACCCGTACCCGGGTTCGAGAAATTTAGCCGTGACGGGATGCGACGACGGCGTCCTGCGCATGTGGTCCATCAGAGCCGCGCCGAGCGGTGCCGGAAGACCTCTACGAGAGAACGACGAGCACGCCGGGCGAATCGCGGAGACGCACAAGACGGACGTGCGTTTCGCCGGCGCCGCGCTTGACGTCGCATTCTCGCCGACAGGCGGTCTTCTCGCCGCCGTCACGAGGGATGGATATTTACACGTGCACGACAGCGACACGCTCGAGACGACGTCGTCGTGGCGCGTGACCGAAGAGGGATCGGTGACGAGCGTCGCGTGGAGTCCTGCGCCGGTGGCTTTGCGCTCAGGAGAACGTCTCGACGCGTCGTCTCCGTGGATGGTGGTCACGGGCGACGACGCGGGTCGCGTGTGCGTCTGGCGGGTCGCTCGCGGTGCCGACGAGAGCAACGAGAGCGACGAGAGCGATGAGGGGGAAGATGACACTGACGGTGAGAACGCCGTCGCGTCGACGTCTCGCCGTCGCGCGTTGCTTCGCTCATCCAACGGCGTGTTCACTTCTCGAGATGTGAAAACGTGGTGGGACGCCGAAGAAAACGCGAGCGAAGTCACCCCTCGCGTCGACGCCGAGGGATGGTATTTAGGTCCATCACCCGAAGATAAACCCATTCACAAGGCGATGCGTCTGGGCAACGCGCCCGAGCAGACGCACGACCCGAGGGCTCTGACGTCGTCGTACGTCGACTTGACTCTGAGAGACGGCGAGAGCGCGACGCGCGAGGCGTACGACGAGATAGACGCAAAGATACGCGACTTACAGCGCGCGCGCGAGGCGTACATGCGAGATCCGACGAACACATCCGCGGATAAGCGCGCGTACGGCGCGAGATTCGCGGCGGATATGGAACCTCTGCGCGCGCGGCGATCGCGCGTCTACGCCGGATTGAAAACTCGAGACGACGCGTTTTTTTAACGCGCGTCGCGCGGATCTCCTCCTGCCGATACACGTAAATACATTATTATTCATACACACAAAAATGCGTTGCGCGAGGACCACCGCACCGCGACGACGGTCTATCGCTGAAATAACCACAACAAAAAATCACCTCAATCCTCCGTCTCGCTCGAGTCGATTTCGTCGTCGCCCCCGGGAAACTGTTTCGCCTCGCACCGATCAATCATCGTCTTCAGAGAATCCCTGTACCGTCTCACGTGTTCCATACGGGGATTAATCATCAACGCCGCCTCGAAACTCTCGAGCGCGAGCTTATACTCGTGCATGGCGAGGTAACACAACCCTTTCCCCGAATGCGCGCCAAAGTGTTGCGGATTGAGAAGGAGCACGTTTTCGCAGTCCCGTATGCTCAAATCGTACAACTGCATGAGATAAAACGTCGTTGCGCGCTTATTGTGCGCCTCGGCAAAATCTGGTTTCGCCTCCACAATCTCCGTGAAGATATCCCTCGCCATGGGTAATCCATCCGGATCTATGCTCATGGCGCGAATGCCGTCGAGCAAACGCGCGTCGTAGTGACTATTCCCGCTCTTTTGCCACAACATCCACAACGCGTGCTCGATCGCCTGCGCTGCGGACTCCCTGTCCGCATCCACCACGCACAGCGCTCTCAACAGCGTCGGCACCAATCGTCGATCGCCCAATTGCACGATATCTGCGCAAATAGTCTCCGCGTCCTCGTCGTTTGGATCTCGCAGTCTTCGACCCAACGCCGCCGCCAACGCCGTGGACGGTGACAATTCCCCCTCCCGACGCCGTCGCTCCTCCACCAACGTCTTGGCGAGTTCAAAATCATCCTCAGCCACCGCACACTCGATTCGACGCTCGATCCATTCCTCACGAAGAACGTGTTCGTCCACAGCGTTGGCCTCGGCGCGGATTCTCGCCGCCGCCTCTCGCACTCGATCCCGCAAGCGCGCGTCCTCTTCTATCACGACGAGCCCGAGCGTTCGCGACGTCATCGCCAACGCGTGTTCAGACGCCCGGAGCGCCCGCGCGGCGACGAATTCGCGCGCCGGAGAGACACCGCGCCGCATTCCGCGCGCGCTGACTCGACACATCGGTTGATGTCCCGGAAACGTCATTCGACGCGCGCGCGCTGGCGCGGTCGTCGGTATGTGCACCGCGGACGACGCGGAATGCGTGACGAAAATCATGATCGACGCGTCGGTTGAACGCGTGGGCGTGCGCGGGGACGACGCGCGCGCGCACAAGTGTCGAAAGGATGACATTCCGACTAGAGGGGACAGTTGAGCTCGACGAGCCAAAAGGAACAAAAGTCGAGAGGAGAACGCGATCGGATGGGCCGACGACGACGATCGAGACGAGAACGCGTGTGTATATATGTATTTATACATGCATCGGTCGACGATCACTCGACGCGCGCGCACGAGCGGTAGGTGGGAATTTGATATTTGATGTTGGCCAACGCGTCGGCGCCGCCTCGACGCTCGAGGGCGCGAAGCGCGCGACGCACGAGACTGCCGATGTTTCGCTTGGAACGACCTCGACCGATGAGTTCGGTCTCTCGAGGGAGCATCGTGGTATCGTCGTCGTTCGCACCGTCGTCGTCACGACGATGTCCGCGACGCTCGCGCCACGAGCGTCCGTCCGAGAGGTCGACGAGGGAGACGAAGACGTCGTCGACGTCCTTGAGCGCGTTGAGTCGAGGTAAGATTTGACGGTAATACGGCACCAACGCCTCGCCCACGGCGCGAGACGCGCGCACGAATTCAACCAAGAGTTCCAGCGTCACCGCGATCACCGCTGGGTCGCCCGTATTGAGCGCATCCTTCAACGGAAGCACGACGCGTGGGAGCGTCTCCAACAGCGCCCGCTCGCCGCACGCGCGCGTCAATTCCATCCCACCTCGCACCGCGAGCAAACGATACGGATGCGTCGTCTCGCGCACACCATCGATGAATAACGGAAGGTACACGCGCGCGTCCAGCGCCGCCGGGTCCACTCGCCACGCGATGGCGTTCGCGCCGCCGCCGTGCGCCACGCGCACCGGCACCTCGCCCGCGTCGTACCTCTGTCGAAACCGCGTCGGCGCCGGCGTCACCGTCCGCGTCGTCGTCACGGACGCCATCCGTCGAGTCGTATTTTTTTATGTTTCTTTACTCGCTCGCGCGCTTTCGCGTCGCCTCGATCGACGCGCTCTGACGCGCTATTTTAAGCTCCAAAATGTGACTGGGGGAACAATTTGTGAAAGGTGACACGCATCGTGCCATCGGGCGCGTCGACATTCGCGCGCGCCCATCGACCTCGCGGTCGTCGTCGCGCGTCGACGTCCGCGCGCGACGACGAAACCGATGACGACGGACGCGTTCGCGCCGACGTCGACGCGAACGCGCGACGACGCGCGCGATGGGGGCGATGGGCGTCGACACATCGTGTGGTTGGAGTCTGAGCGCGCCGAGGCGCTTCGACGCGCGGAGGCGTTGCGAGCGAAAGTGATGGCGAGCCGACGGTTGTTGAGCGAGGAATTGAGTCGAAGGAAGCGGGACGTCGGTCGAGGGGTCGGTCGAACGGGGAACGGGGCGCATGGGGTGGGGATGTGGTCGACTGCGAGCGACGGCGCGCATTCGAGGACGACGACGCCGCTGGCGAGTCCGAGTAAGGCGACGTTCGGGGGGCGTCGTGGGACGGTGGAGGGCGAAAGAGAGACGCACAGGGCGGTGACGGAACGATTGCGTCGAGAGACGACGGATTTGAATGAGAAATTGGACGATTTGAGGATGAAATTGGAGCGGGCGAGCGCGGCGAGCGAGGCGGGGACGTCATCGGCGGTTTCGTCGCCGACGAAACCGCCGCGCGCGTCGGACGGTGGTGGCGCGGTCATGAACGAGGCGTTGGGCCGGGCGAGAGAGACGATGAAGGAGAGGTACGAGAAGGAGCTGCGAGAGACGCGAGAGAGCGCGATGGAGAGTTGCGAGACGTTAAAATCTGAGTTGGCGCGCGCGAAGGAGGAGGCGGCGGCGGCGCGAAGCGCGAGGGACGACGCCGTCGAAGCCTTGCGTGTGGCGAGCACCGAGTCCATACGTTTGGCCGGTTTGGCGAGTTCGGAGGATCGTGAGCGTCAGGCGCACGTCGAGCGCGCGATGGTGGAGGCGAGGAAAGAATTTGAGGCGAAACTTTCCGAGGCGACGGCGGCGTCTGAGCGCGCCGAGGCGAGTCGCGCCGAGGAGGTGGCTGATCTCAAGGCGCGATTGAGCAAAGCCAAGGCTGAGTTCGACGCCCACAGAACGGCGGAGAGCAATGCACTCACGTCGCAGATCGCGCAGCAGACGACGATTCAACACAATCTCGTACAAGAGCTGACGGAGGCGAAATCGGCCGAGCTCGCGGCGAAGACGCGCATCAGAGAACTCGAGGCGCGCGTCGCTGAGGTCACCTCGGCGCTAGACGTGGCGACGAAAGAGATGGCGAACGCGGCGAAGAATCAAAATGACGCGGTGTTGATGAAGGAGCAAGCGTTAAACACGAGTTTCGACGAGCGAGAGTTGGAGATGGAGGAGACTCAAAAGACGCTGCGCGCCGCCGTCGATCGTCTCACGGCGGAGAGCGCGGAGCGCGGCGACGCGATCGAACGCCTGGAGCGCGAATTGAAGACGTCCAAGGCAGCGCTCGAAGAGTCGGCAAAGGAGCAGAAGGAATCCACGGCGAGAATCGCCGTGCTGACGAAGGAATTGGAACAGGCAAAGGTGGACGCGACGCGATTCCTGGAGACGTCGGCGAGAGACTCGGAAGCGCGCGTTCGAGAGTTAGAGACGCGTGCGCGCGAGCTCGAGACCGAGATCGAGAACGCCACAAAGTTGTACGAGAAGAACGAGAACGAGTACCAGCGCATCATCGAAGAGTTGAGTGAGGAGAAGAAGATGTTACAGGCTCGTCGCTCGACGTCGGACGACGCGTCGACGCTGGCGGCTCAAAACGCCAAACTCAAATCTGAGCTCGAGACGCTCTCCAAAGAGCTCTCGGAGCGTCGAACGAGCGACGACGACAGCGACGACGGTGGTGGGGGCATATTTGGTGCGTTTTTAGGAGGCGGTGGGCAATCCGCGGCGTCGAAGAAGAAGATTAAAGAGCTCGAGGCGCTCGTGGAATCCGAATCCGCCGAAAAGGCATCCCTTGAGATCAAACTCGCCGAGCTCACCGCCGAATTCGACGCTCTCAGGGAGAAACACGCGCGCGCGGCGCCGTCCATAGGTTCCTTTTTCGGTTTTTAATGTCGAGATTGATTGATCTAAAAAGACGAGTACGAAGACGGTTTGTTCGATTTCCCCTCGGCTCGCGCGCGCGTATACGTACAATATCCCTCTCTCTGTCTCATCGCTACATCTCTCTTCGCTACATCTATTCCATCTCTCGCGACGCACTCTCACGCCATCTTCGCCAACGCCAACACTCTCGAACAATTCGCGCAGTGATGATACGTATCCTTGAACGAGCTCGGACAACAGCACAGACTGAGCCCGAATGTGAGGATCGCCGCGAAGCACGTCGACGCCCCGCTCACGCGCACGACGTCGCTCGGACCGCTGTGCCCACACCCGGGACACGTCATCACCTGTTGTCCGTGCCCTTGCGTCGCGCCGAGGTACGCGGGGCGGTCGGCGTGCACGGGAAGACCGGTGGGCACCGACGACGGTTGCGGTGGGGGTGGGGGCTCGCTCGCGTACGGCTGCGGTGGAAGGTAGACGACGGTGGTGTTCGGACCACCGACGACGGCGTGTGGATGCCCCTGCGCGGGGACGGCGGTCTGCGGGACGCCGTAGGCGTCGGTGTCGGGGTAGTAGTCTGATTTCTTCATCGAGGCGACGTGTGAGCGCGCGCGCGCGCTGACGACGAGTCGACGACCGCGTGAGGAGGAATCGAACAGCGATGATGCGATATACATTAATACGTCACGCGCGTGATTTGGGAAGATTGGTGGCGTCTCTGACGACGACGGCGTCGTGGGCGTGGGCGGCGCCGGATTTGGCGACGCGCGCGGCGGTGATTCTGGCGAGACGCGCCTCGGCTGCCGCGAGCGCGCTCATCGCGTCGCGACTGCGACTTTCGGTGACTTCAGCCGTGACGTCACCTCGTCGCCATGTCTTCGAGCGATCGTTCGCGCGACCGACGGCGGATTGCACCGAACGAAGACGCCGGATTTCATCCTCCGCGACGGCGAGCCGAGACTCGGCGTCGGCAACGACGCGCGCGGCGTCTCGACGAATAGCCTCAGATTCTTCCCTCGCGCGCGCCACCGTGGACTCGAGCGCGACGACTTCGCTCGCGAGCGCGCTTTCACGACGATTGAGCGCGTTCTCTCGACGATCGAGCGCTTCCGAGCGCGCCGAGCTCCCCGCGCGACGCTTGGCTCTGCTCGCCTCTCCGAGCAACGCGATGGCTCGAATCTTCGCCGCGCTCGCCGTGGACTCGGCGTCTCGCAGACGAGAATACGCCGCTTTCAACACGTCCTCTATTCCCGTGATACCGGATTCCAGCCATACGCTCTGCATGGCGAACGCGTGCGGCGTTCCCGCGGCGCCGACGGATACGACGGCCGTGCGCTCCTCGCCGCGAGAGATTTCGCCGGTGTTGACGTCTTTCAGGTCGAACGCGTACGTCAACCGAAGCGTCGCGTTCGAACGCGCGTTTTCTTTCAATTTAAGCGCGGTGTCAAGCGACTCGGCGTGCGGATCATCGGGAACGATGTCGGATAAATTCTCGCTCACGAGAATCACCAGTCGTCGTCCCTCGCTCGCGTCGAGTCTCGCTCGAATCGCCCTCGTCACGTCCCTGCTCGCGGAGTCGAACGGATGACCCTCCAACACGGCGTGCGCGACCACGAGTGTTCGAACGATGTCATCCCTCGGCTCACCGTCCGGGTATAACCTCGCGCGGTACGACGCGCACGTCGCGCGCGCCTCGAGCGCCGTCCGCCGAAGATTCACCACGGCGCCGTCCGCGTACGCGCGTCCCAACAACGCGCGCTCCCTCTCCTCCACCAAAGCCGCCACGGCGGCGTCTTCGTCCACGTCTTCGTTCTCCATGGCGTCCATGCGCGCCGTCATCTCCGCCACGCGCGTCTCCAACGCGTCCTTCTCCTCTCGAAGACGTCTCGATTCCTCTCTCGCCGCCGCCGCCGCCGCCTCGGCGCACGCCACCTTCTCATCGTCCCTCTCATCGTCCACCGCCTCCGCCTCCCTCACCGACGACGCAGCCTCCATCAATTCTCGCACGCGCGCCTCCGCCGCCTCCGCTCGACGTCGTTCCTTCTCCATGAGCGCGCGATTTTGATGCGCCACCGCGTTCACCTCGGCGTTGGCGCGATGCGCGCTCGCCGTCGCCGTCCGCATGTGACCGCGCATTTCCTCTAATTCCTCGATCATTCGCGCGCGTTCTTCGTCGGCACGCGCGAGTGCGTCTTCCAGCGTTCGTCGGTGGTCGTCCGCATCCACCGATGGGGACGTCGACGCGTCCTCCTCGCGCGCGCGCGTCGTCTCGCCGCCGCGCGTCCCGACGGCGTCCTCGGGACGATCGATCGTCGTCGTCTCCGTCGTCGTCGCGCGCTCGCACGACGCCGCGTCCGGTGACGCGGGCGAGGAGGATAACTCCGGTCGTCGTCGCGCGCGCTCGAGCTCGGCGCGCGCCATGGATTCGGCGTGACGCGCGTCTTGGAGCTCAGCCTGGAGCTGCGCGATTAACGAGTGAAAGAAAGCGTGTTCGGCGCGCGCGTCGTGCTCGAGTTTCGAGGCGTCTCGAAAGTACCGACGCATCGCGCGCGGTGTCGTCGACGCGCGACGCGACGAGGCGCGACGGCGACGCGGGCGGGAAGTCGCGGTGTGAGGCTCGAGGGGCGAGCGCGCGCAACCGACTCGACCGAGGCGAAACGCGAGGCGAGGCGAGCGTCGCGGGCGGGCGAATGGTGGTGATGGATGAGTATCGTGTTGATTCTTCTGGTGTTAATAAAACGAGCGTCACGGACGCGCGCGTCGTCGATCGCTCGCGGCGCTTAAATACCGCCTAAACCGTCCAAGAAAATAATTTTTGACTCGCTCGAAAGAAAGACTGGTCATAAATCCACGTGTGTAATGGTGCGTGTGTGCTTGCTAAATTTGTATATCCACCCGTCACGCAGCGAGCGGCCTCCTCAATCGATCGGTGTCTCCTCTGATTCGCGCGATGCTTAGTACATGAAAGCCGGGTCGGATTCCGGGACGCCGGTGATGTCGATGGAACCGCTGTCCACCGGCTTCATGGCGAACAAACCGAGCAATTCACCGGCAAAGCTCGCGAGGATCGGCACCTTTTGCAACGTCTTCAACGCATCCGCACCATCCGTCTTGTCGATCGCCTTGAGTTGTTCGTTGAGGCCGACGAGCTTGTCGAGGCGCTCCTTGAACTCGGGCGCGTACGTGTCGATGACTTGCGGGAAAATGGTCGCCGTCGTCTTGTTGGTTTGGTGGATGACGTGCATGTTGAATTGCGTCGTGTCCAAACCGAGAGACTCGTAGAACTCGCTGCGACCGTGATCGTTCAAGTACATGGTGACGTACACGGACAAGCAGAAGAAGCGAGCCCAGAGCTTGGACTCGGTGGTGGTGAGGAACTCGGGGCGCGCCTTCAAAATGGCGGAGAAGAAGTCGCCGTGACGGTTCTCATCTTGGCACCAGTTCTCAAAGTACTTGAAGAGCGGATACAACTGTTCATCCGGGTTTTCCTGCAAGTGGCGGTAGATGGAAATGTATCTCCAGTAGCCAATCTTTTCGCTCAAGTACGTCGCGTAGATGATAAACTTGGGCTGGAAAAACGTGTACTGACGGTTCTTCGTCAAGAAACCGAGATCGAGCGCCAAGTTGAAATCGCTCATCGCCTTGTTCAAGAAACCCGCGTGACGCGCTTCATCGCGAGACATCAACACGAAGATCTCCGCAACTTCCGGCGCCGTCTTTTTCAAGCGGCGACCGAGCTCCTTGTAGAGCAAAAACCCGCTAAACTCCGCCGTGCACGATCGCTCCAAAAACTCGATGAAAATTCTTCGCGGCTCACCCTTGATCTCATCCGCCGCAGCCTTGAACTCATCGTTTCGCACGAAGTGCTTTTGGTTGAAATCCTCGCGGAATTCATTCAAAATGGCGTTGATCTCCACGATGTCCAAGTTTGGGTTGATCTGCGTGCTGAACAAGCGCTCCATCTCGTCGAAATCCGTCGTGTAGAATCGCGGCGTGAGCAAGTTTTCGCTCGCCGCCTCCTTGATACCCTCACGCATCTTCTTGATCCCCGTCTCCGCGTCCGTGGACGCGGCGGCGGCGCGAACGACGCGACTGACACCACGAGAACGACGCGCGGACGATCGCGAAGACGTCATCGCCGACGACGTCTTGGCCAACGCGGCGGTGCGCGAGACGGTGAACGCGGACATGGCTGTTCGACTGAACGTACGGTGTGCACGAACGAACGAAACGGTGATACGACGAACGAACGACGAACGGTTCGCGCGCGCGCGTGTGCGGACGACGACGACGACGGCACACCGTCATCCCATCGCGTCCCCGTGCGTGCATCACGACGTCGCCCCACGGTAGTCCATTCCATCCCCTCCATCGACCGGTCATGACTCGTCGTGCGTGCACACGCGCGCCTTATCCTCCAACGCGGGATCGCGCGATCGAGGGGACTCATCGACGAGTGCGCACTCGTCGATCGGTCCCCTCGATCGAGAGAAAAACGCGATCTCAAATCTCGCCGCTCGGCGTGGCGTGGTGGGGACGGGGGTGTGTGCCGAGGCGTGATTAGTGGTCATGACGGACGGACGGACGAACGGTGTATACTGTGTGTATTCATATACTATGTATGTATTCATCCGGTATATCGTATGGATACTGGATGGTCCGTGATGGGTCGTGACTCGCCGTGGAGTCCCCCTCCGTCGAGACCGACGACGCGTGCGCGACCCACCCCTTGGCGACGACGACGAGAGGTTGGCGAGGGGCGACTGCGCGACGACGAGCGCGGCGGCGGAGGGGCGTTGGTCGGAAGAAGAATCGAAGGATTCTGAGTTACTGCAATAGTGGTTGGCTAAAGTGAGTTTTTGAGCGCTCCGCTCGCGTCTCCCGCTCGCGTCTCGACGCGCGGAAGCGTCGCGAACCATCGCGACGTCGGCGCGTCCGTCTATTTACGCAATGTCGAAGGTGCTCTTGCCGCTGAATTTGATCTTCGCCGGGTTGGTGTTCTTGCCAATCGAGCGCATGTTTTGGTTGGCACCCACGCGACCCTTGTTCACCTTCTCCGGGTACACACCATCCTTCGGGTGCAAGTATTGCACCTCACCGGACGGGAACACGCGGTAGACGCAGCCGTCGAGCTTCATCTTGGCGCGGAACGTGTTCAAAAGCGCGAGGCACTGCTCCTTGCGCGCGAGCTTCAAAAGGTTCGGGCCCTTGCGCATGATCGCGGCACCACCGGTCTGTGCACGAATACGAATACAAGAAATCACGCGCGTCAGTCACCTCGTTCGTTTCGTATCGCCTCGCGTCTCTTAAGAATCACCGCGACGCGACGCGCTCGATACTCTCGCCCCGCTCGCGCGCGCGGATATCGCTCGCGCGCGCGCCCTCGCTCGCGCGTACGTACCGGCATCTCGAAGATGGCTTCCTTCTTCGCCTCCCACGTGAGCACGTAGAACTCCTCAACCTATCAGTATTCAAAAATCACGCACACATCGTCAGTCGCCGCGTCGCCGCGTCCCCCAATCTCCAGCAGCCCTCTCCTCGAGCGCAAACGACTCGATACGGATGACGATCCCAACCATCGATCGAACCCAACGATCGGCGCGCGCATCCCGCGCTCTGACGATTCCACGCGCGGAAAACACACACACATATATATGTACGTGCATCCATCACCCTCGCGCGTCCGCATCACCCTCGCGCGTCGCGTGTACGGCCCAGATCCATCACCATCCTAGGTCGCGTATCTCGCGCGGTCGGTCGCGATCCTTTTGATCCATCATTCGTGCCTTCACTCGCGTCGATGCGTACCTGCGCCTTGCGAAGCAAACCACCGGTGGACCCACCGAAAATCGGACTCGGCGTGTTCGGGTTCAATTTCGGCGCGCTCCACGCCGCCGGCGCCGCGGGCTTGGCCGGGGCGGATTCACCACCCTCGGCGCGGACGATCGCGGACGCGGCGCGCTTGGTGGTGACCGATCGGCGATCGGCGCGCACGGCGGCGGTCGGCGCCACCGCGTGTCGCGCGGCGAGAGAAAACATCGGCGGTGGTGGGAGCGTCGCTGACTGACTAAAACGTGCGGTCGGTGGGCGGTCGAACGCGAAGGGGGCGGTCGAGCGCGCGCGGGCGATTGACGCCCGAGGCGCGCGAGCGTTCGGGCTCGATCGATCGATCGATATAAATAAAAAAATGTCGCATCGGGGTCGTAGTGTGTGCGTGTGTAGGACCATGATGCGTGCATTCGGTCGTGCGTGTCGCGTCGTCGCGCGACCGAATCTGGCGTGCACGTGACTGGGTTCTGGATGGGTATAGATCGTTCTCTGATACGGTATATAGACACGTACATAAATGACATTAAACGGTAGTATGTGCATGTCGTTTGATTTCGATGGTTCGACGCGCCGACGCGCGCGTCGCGTTCGCACACGCGCGCGCGACGACGACCGACGACGGACGGTGCCGACGACGGAGGACGGACGACGGCGATGGTGTCCGAGGAGTCTCGCCGCGCCGCCGCGCGCGCGCGTCTCGCCGCGCTCGCCAGCGTCGGAGGTGCGGACGGGGGTGGGCGAACGCGCGGCGGCGGCGGCGAGGACGACGAGGGCGCGACGGCGACGCGCGCGATGCGCGCCATCGAGCGCGCGTTGGGCGGTGATGGGGCGGACGATGTCTCGTTCGATGACGACGAGGATGAGGATTCGGACGCGTTCGCGAGGGGGAGCGAGAGCGAGGATTTCGGGGACGATTTCGCGAGCGACGGCGACGACTTGGACTTGGACGACGGGACGCTCGCGAGGCCGCGGAAGTCGGGGAAGAAGAGCGGGACGACGAAGAAAATGAAAGATGTGGGGATGGATGACGACGGTCGATTGCGGATGCGAGGTCCGATCGAGATGGAGGGGGCGGAGTACGCGGGGAGGAGCGCGTCGAGGAGCGATTTCGAGCGAGACGCGCCCGAGGCGGCGTCGAGCGATGACGACGAGGACGAGGACGACGATCAGGGGAGTGAAGAGGACGAGGAGGACGATAGCGATACCGATCCATACGCGGATGAGGATGAGGATGCGTACGTGGCGTACGACGCCGACGAGGCGGGTCCAAGCGCCAAAGGCGGGGACGAGGAGGAGGAGGAGGAGGACGACGACGACAACGACGACGACAACGACGACGACGACGATTTCGACGAAAAGGGTGCTCGCGCGCGCGACCTCTTGAGCGCGGCGACGGAGGGAGACGACGATCTCGCGCGAGAACTGCAAGCGTTCAGGCAAGAGGAGGAACAGACGAAGAAGCTCGTCGACACCAAGGCGCAACACGTCGCGAAGGGTAAGGCTGTTCGCGCGCAGCGCACGATCTGGGAGCGCGCGTTACACGCTCGCATTCGCCTGCAAAAGGTGATGAGCTCGGCGGCGAGGCTTCCGACGGCGAACGCGTGCCGAGGATTGAAGCGCGCGGCGCCGGACGCGGGCGAAGCGCTCGACGCGCTATCGCAGATGGCTCGAAAGACCATGCGCTCGCTCACGGCGCTTCAAACGGCGCTCATGGGTAACATAGATGACATCAGGCTCGGCGAGCGTTCCACGATTGTGGACGTCGACGACGCGTTGGACGACGTGTGGGCGAAGACGGACGCCGGGTACCGCGCGTACTCGAGTTATCGCGATTCCACGTGCGATCGCTGGTACAGAAAATCCGCTGTGTCCGTGGGTAAGACGTCTGGAGGCGGATCGTCCAACCTTAAGGCGTTCAATCAGTCGATATCTCAGCAGGTGTCGTCCACCATGCGCGCGCCGACGCGCCTTATTGAAAAATCGCAACCGCCCAAGCGAGTGGCGCCCGCTCGTCTCGGCGAGAAGCCCGTCGAGAACGCCTCCGACGACGAAAACAGAGACGAAACCGTCAACGTCGACGGCTTGGACGAGGGAGAGGCTCGCGAGCCCGAGCTCTACGACGACGTCGATTTTTACGAGCAGCTCCTCAAGGAATTTTTGGAGAGCGGCAACGATGCCGGCGCCGCCGGCGTCCCGTCCCTCTCCAAACAAGTCAAGCGTCGTAAAAACGTCGATCGCAAGGCGAGCAAGGGTCGCAAACTCCGTTACCACGTCCAGGAGCCTCTGGTGAATTTCATGCAGGCGAACGACGTCGAAGTTCCCACCTGGGCCGAACGCGTCTTCACCCAACTCTTCGCCTCGCACGCGTGAGCGCATCTGATGGCGTCACCGCGAGCGAAAACGAACGATTCATTAGCGTATTCACGTAGCCTCTCGTCTCGCGTGTAAAGCAATCGAGCACGTAGCACACGGCGTCTCGCCTCGCCTTCGCTCGCGAAAAAGCGCGCGTGCGTCCCCAGACACCCACTCGCGCGCATTATGACCAACCTCGCCCGCGCTCGCGCCCACGCGTCCGCGGCGACGTCATCGTCTTCCTCTGCCCGCGCGCGCGGTCTCCGCGTCCACGCGTCGCCGTCGTGGTGGACGAACCGTCCCGCCTCGTCTCGTCCCGGCGGCGATTCCACGGGCTCGCTCGAGGACGAACTCCGCGCCGCGCGTCGCGCGCGAGGCGACGCCATCGCCCTCGGCGTCGATTACGGCGCTCGCCGCGTCGGCTTGGCCGTGTCGAACGGCGGCGCGGCGCCGAGACCGCTGCGAGCGATTCAACATCGCGGGTCGGCGACGATGAGCGCGACGGTGGCGGAGATATTGCGCGTCGCCGCCGACGAGTGCGCGGATAGAATCGTGATAGGAATACCGGTTCCGCCGGGACTCGCGGCAAAGGATCGACGCGGACGCGGACGAGGGGCGGTGCAGATGCACGTGGTGTGCGAACGGTTCGCGGGCGAGGTGGCGGACGCGTGCGCGCGGTCGAGCGACGAGACCGTCAGAGCGACGCGCGTGTACGCGTACGATGAGTCGATGACGAGTAAAGAGGCGGCAGAACGCATGGCGGATGGTTTGCGCGTGGGCGGGGGAGACGAAGGATTGGATTCGGCGAGCGCGGCGATTTTATTGGAGAGGTATTTCGACGGTTCGCACGGCGAGGCCAAGGTGGTCGAGCCCAAACGCGGCGGGGGATGGTGAGCGGTCGCGCGCGTATTTGTACTATGTAGCGATTAGCCAGATGTGCGTGCGTCTATCTACGTGTATCTCTATGCGTTGCGTGCGTCCTCCTCGTCTTCGTCCTCGTCTTCGTCGTCGTCCGCGAATGTATACTCTTCGCCGGCGAGTTCCAATTTCGCGACGCGTTCAAACTCGAGACGCATCTTCTTCATCTCTTCCGTCTCCTCCGCCCCACTCTCCTCGTCGTCAGCATTTTCGAGCGCGCGCTCGAGTGCTTCCATGCGCTCCACGTCCCGCTTCGCCCTCTCCTCGACCTCGACCATCACCTCGTCCATGATTTTGACGCTATACTCGGCCGGGACGTCAAAGAAACCGTCGCGCTCGAGCGTCTCGGCGCGTCGCGCGTCGATGGTTTTATAATCCTTGAAGTGTAATTGCGCGTAGATTGAAAACGCCAGCGGCACCTGAATCTTTATCGGAAACAGATTGGTGTGATTGTCTCGCCAATATTTCACCACGCGATTGACGTGTCGCGCGGATTTATTGGCGCGCTCCAAAACGTCGAGAATTCTCGCGGCGCACGCGGCGTCGAGCGGGAAATCTCGCACGAGCCAACACCGCGCTTTCATCTTCCTCGTCGTTGTCGCCTCTTTCGCGTTCGTCTCATCATCATTGCGCAGACCCGAGTGATCGATCGAGGACGCGCCCAGAGGCGCGCGCTCGACGACGTCGTCTCGCGCGTCGGCGGCGCTCTCGGCGTATTCGTCAAACGTTCCATCGAGCGCGAATCCACCCCCAGGCGCGATCGTCTCCCTCGTCATCGTCGCCGTCGCCTCCCACACCTCCGTCTTGTGTCCTCGCACCCACGCGCTCGCTCGACGAGAGATCCATCCTCGAACCGGCGCGAAGGTCAAATCGTCGGCGCGCGTCCTCTTTTTCGGCGCGCCGTCGGCGAGCATGGCCTCCACCGTCGCCGCGACGAGCTCTTCCTCCGTCATCGGCTCGCTCGCCGCGGAATCACCCGACATCGCACTCGACGACGCGCGCGGACCATCCGCCTCGTTCGCGCGCTCCATGGCGTTCACGACGGCGCGAGACTCGTGATCGACGAACCAGAGCTCGGCGGGTTCGCCGAGCGCGCCTCTGTTGAAAATCAAACTAAACTTTCCTCGTCGCCATTTCGGCAACAACGACCGACCCAACGCGTCGGAATCGAGCCCTCGGAGCTCACCGTCGACGCGAAGTTTCCCGTTCGCGCACGTCACCGCGTACGTGTCCCTCGGAGCGACCATCTTGACCAACGGCGCCAACACCGCGCTTCCGAACCGCCACCCGACGCGCGTCTCGAAATCTCCGATATCCGCCAACGCCGCCGCCAGTTTCGGTCGCGCGCGCGTCATGGCCTCTCTCTCTCGTCGTCTCTGCGCCGCGACGATGGCGCGCAGACACCCTCTCGCGCGTCGATGAAGCGCTAAACGCGTCGGCGTCCACCCTCTCGCGTCTCTCGCCTCTGGGTCCACGCGCGCGCACTCGCACAGCGCCTTGGTCGCGCCCACCGCGCGTCTGAGCGCCGCGACGTGTAAAGGCGAGTGTCCCGCGGGATCGAGCGCGTTGGCGTCCGTCTCCGGCGCGCGTAAGAGCGCGCGAACGCCCTCGACATCGTTGTCCCAGGCGCACTTGTGCAGTGGGAACGAACGCGCCCACGACTCGCGCGCGTCGACGAACGCATCGGTGGACTCACGCTCGACGTCGTCGCGCGCGAGAGACGTCGTCGCGTCGTCGAGCGCGTCGACGAAGGCATCATCCTCGTCATCGTCGTTCGAGCGCATCGCGAGAGGACAGACACTGACGCGAGACACTGACGCATCAAAATGATTCGCGCGTGTGCCCGCCGACTCGCCCGCGCGCGATTCCCGGACGTTTCCGCGACGACGTCCTCATCGTCCTCGACCGTTCCGTTCGCGTCGTCGTCCGCGCCGACGCGTGCGTGGACGCTTCACGGCGCGCGCGCGTCCACGAGCACCGAGGGCGATGCCGCGGACGCCCGCGACGCGTACAGTCAATCCCTCGAGCGACGCGCCGCGGCCGCGCGCAAAGTGGGCAATAAACGCGGCGAGGCGTCGTCCGAGCGCGTCGCGGCGACGATGCGCGCGGACGGGACGGCGCCTAAATTTTACGAAGCCGTCAACGTGGCGCCGGCGGAGGACGGGACGTGGCGCGTGACGCTCGACGATCGCGTCCTGCGCACGCCGAAGCGAAACGAATACGGTTTTGCGACGAAATCGTTAGCGGTGGCGGTGGCGATGGAGTGGGAGGCGCAGACGGATCGCGTGGCGCCGTTCACGATGCCGCTGACGGGACTGAGCGCGACGGCTATCGACCACATGGGCGACGCCGAGACGCGAAATTTACACGTCGAGACGCTGTTAAAACACTTTAGAACGGACGTCGTGCGCGTGAGAAGTTCCGACGACGACGTGCGCGCGAAACAGGAGGCGACGCACGATCCCATCGTGCGATGGGCGACGAAGGAATTCGGACCGGTGGAGGTTTCCGATTCCATCTTTGGACCGGAGACGAGCGAAAAGACGCTCGAGGTGTTGCGGAAGAGACTTCACTCGATGTGTCCGTGGGAGTTGACGTGCGCGTTCGCTCTGAGCGCGGCGACGAAATCGTTATTGATCGGGTTGAAGACGCTTCGAGGTGGATTGACCGTGGAGGAAGCCATTGCCGCCGCGCGCGTCGAGGAGGAGGCGCAAATCGAAGAGTGGGGGTTGGTCGAGGGCGGGCACGACTTGGATCAATTAGACATCAAGGTGAAAGTCAGCGCGCCTGTGATGCTGATGAAATTAAGGCGCGAGGGAGCGTCGAAAACGTGAATCGCAAATAGTTGTTATTACAGATGTTTCGTTAATTGGTTTCCTGCAACGCGCCGCGTCTCGACGACCGTTTCGGACGCTCCGGGGTGACTTTCGGCAGAGGTTTACGCAAATCGTCATCCACGAGTTTGCTCGCGGCGGCTGTTTTGCTCGCTCGCGATCGCGATTCGCGCGTGGGCACGGCGGACGTCGTCTTCGTCTTGGCGTCTTTCGCCTTGGGACCGCAAAACGGAACGTCGACGCCCTCGGCGAGCGCCCGCGCGCGATCCATGACGCTCGTTCGAACGTCATCGTCGAGCTGCGTGGATAAATCGTCCGCATCCGCGAGAATCTTTGCGTTCTGCGTCTCGTCGCCGTCCTCGGTCGCGCCGTCGACGCGCGACGGCGTCGCGAGACACCGCGATCGAATGCGTTCCGCCGCCGCCGCTAAATCCTTCGCCGCCGTTTTTTCCTTGACGCGCTCCGCCGCGAGCACCGCGGCGTGCCACGCGCGCGTGAGCGCGTCATTGAGCTCGGTTCTGTCCGCCTCATCCGGTTCATCGCTCGCCGAACGCACGGGAACCGCCGCGAGGACGCGCGCGACGCCGGCGACGTACGCCTTGCAGAGCGCGCCCTGCGTCCCCGTCGGCGTTTGTTTGAGACTGAGCGCTAACGACTCGTCAGCCAGCGCCAGGGCGAGTTCGGCGCCGCTCGACATCGGTTCGTCGCTCGCGGTGAGTAACTGCACGAGAAGCGTGGCGACGCGAGAGAGGCCCTTCACCTTGGCGGCCGCGCGCAGCGCGGGCAACGCGCAGTCGGCGAGGAGTCGGCGTCTGTCCTCGGGCGCCGAGGCGAGCGCCGGGAAAAAGACAGCCAGACACTGCGCGAGACGGGGTCGACGCTGCGCGTCTGCGGCGAAATAACTGCCGAGGAGACGAGCGACGACGCCGGCGGCGGCTTCGAAGGCGCCCTCGCCGCGGCGAAGGATGATTTTGCAGAGGGACTCGGCGGCGACGGTGCCGACGCTCTCCTCCGCCTCGACGGCGGCGGCGGCTTTCGTCGCGGCGACGTCCTCGACATCGACGTCTTCGAGATCATAGGCGTCCGCTTTGAAGTGGAACGGTTTACCTTCCTCGTCCAGGCATTTCATGAAGGCTTGTTCCAAGGGGAGACTGGCGTTGAACGCCTCGGTGGTGACGTCGTCGTCTTCGGGATCGACGAGGACGCGGTGCGCGTCCAACGCGGCGGGTCCGTGAAGAAGCGCCGCGTCGCCGAGCGCTCGCGCCGCCATGCATCGAACCGGTGCCGCGTCCGCGCTCAACGCCGTGCGCAGGATGACCACCGCATCGGCGCTCACGACGCCCTGCGAGGTGACCAGAAGACCGAGCACGCGCATGGATTCGCGTCGAACGGCGGTGGACGCGTGCGTCACCGCCGGTTTGATGAGCAATTCCATCACCGCTTCAGCGGCGACGGACGGTAAACGCTTCGTCGTGCGTTCGAGCAACGATCCGGCGATGTAGAGCGCCTGCGTGAGACACTCGGGGGTGCCAGACATGCGAAGAGAATCCGCGGCGTCGAGCACCAAACCGGCGAATTCGGTGGAATCGTCGGCGACGACGCGCGCGATGTCCACGAGCGCGCTCTCCCACTTTCCATCGCCGCCGCACGCGTAGGACGAACCGTGAGCGTTGATGGTGGGTTCGAATCGAAGCTGCTCGGCGACGAGAGTGATGGCGCCTCGTCGAATAGAACCGTCGTTGAGGTCAACGCACTTGAGCAGCGGCAAGAGTTGACGCGCGGCGAATTTGAAATCCGCCTCGGCGGCGTGCTCGTTGACGATGCGCAACAAATCCGTCGCCGTGGACGGGAACGCAGATTCCATGGCTTCGATCATCTCCCCTACCTCGGCGACGGCGATCTCGCGCGCTTGACCGACGGCGTGCGCCGAGTCGGATCCCTTGGAGGCGGACGCGTCGGCAAGATGTTGTAAAATCATCCGCCAGTACAGCGCCTCTTCGGACGTCAACAATCCGTCCGTCTTAAAATCGCGCTTCAATCCCTTCGCCACCGCCTCCGCGCTCTTGCACGTCTCTGTGGGTTTGATGCGACCGATGTCGATGAGTTCCTTGACGACGAGTTCGGCTTCCTCTTCGTTTGTCTCGACGTCGAGCGCGACGAGAAGTTTCACCACATCTCCGTCGAACGCCTCGAGCCAACGCTTGAGCATCTCCACGCTCGCACTTCGCACGCTCGGCGCGCGATCGCTCAGACCGCGACGAAGCACCAACGCGCGGTGCGCGATGGACACGGACTCCACGGGAACCTTGGACGTGAGCGCTAAAAACGCGATGCGTCTCACCTCCTCTGAAACATCTCTCGTGCGCTCCACGACGCACGGAATCGTGTAATCCGAGATGGCCAACGACCCCAGAATCGCTTTTCGCACCTCTTTATTCTTCTCGCTCCCCAACAACTCGACGAACGCCTGCGTGATGTCATCCTGAGAGAAATCCTGCGCGTCTCCACCGTCTTGCAACCGACTCAGCGCCCGCGCCGCCTGCGCGCGCACCGGCGGCATCTTATCCCGAATTCGCTCCAACATCACGTCCGTCATGCGTTCATACAATTCATCGCTCACCTCGGCGTCCGCTCCGAGTCCGTTCAGCACGCCAGCGATTATTTGACACGCTCGAAACCGAATCGCCTTGTCCTTGGCGGTGTGCAGGTTGAGCAAAAATCCCAAAAACGCCTCGTTAAATTCATCCGCGTCCTCCTCCGCGCCCTCCTCGCGCCACGTGCAAAACGTGACGATGAATCGTACGACGCGTTCCGTGCATATCTCTCTCTGTTCGTTCGTTCGGTCGAGCGTCAATTAGTCAGTCGTTCGTCCGCGCGAAAGAAAACAAAAAAAAAGTCCCAACGAACGCATCCATCCATCCCAACGTCGTCCTCCCCCCCCTCCGCTCGACCCGCGCGCGCGTCTCTCGCGTCGAAACACCGATCATCCTCGACGCGTTCGACGCCTCGCCGTCGCCTCTCGCACGCACTCTGTACTCCAACAAGACGGGTAACACGGCGTTACAAAACGTCGGAAGAAATGCTTCTGGATTCTCGCGTCGTCGCGCGCACAGCGTCTTGGCGCCCTTTTTGTGCGTCGTGAGCGAGATTTGCGCGTCGTTGAGACACTTTCCTATCGTCTGTTCCAGCGACATGGCGCTCGGACGCGACGCGCGGCGCGAGATGACGACGCGTCGGTTACGTTCCCATTTTCTTTCCCCTCTGACGGGACGCGAGGGAAATTTTGAGCCGAATGTGTGAAAGCTATGTACGTTCGTTACACTGGTGAATTCGCATACTCGTGATCGATCGGACGCCGAATTAATCGGAATTCGCGTACGAGGTGACGTCGAAGCCGTCGTCCTCGTCCTCGGCGTACGGGAAATCCTCGGGGAGGACGCCGTCGGCGACGGGAAACGCGCGGAGCATGTCGTCCTCGGTGACGTGTAAATCAGACTCGCGGTCGTCGTGGACGGTGGCGCAGATCTCGTCGGGATCGTAGGCGAGACCGACGAGCTCGGCGAGGGAACCGACGACGCGGTCGGGGAGGGCGTCGGCGACGGCGGGGTCGGATTCGGCGCGCGCGGCGAGCGCTTCGACGTCGTCTGGAGTGGAGACGCCCGTCAAAACCAAGGCGGTGAGGGCGGCGTTGCCAGCCTTGCCGAAGGCGATGTCCGTGTCTAATCTATCGCCGACGACGAGGGTTCTGGACAGGTCCACCGCGCCGTGTTCGCTGAGAAGGTTGAGCATAAAGGCGCTCGGCTTGCCGCAATACATCGCCGGTTGGACGCCCGACGCCGTCGCCACGGCGCTCGCGAGCGCGCCGGCGCCCGGATACAAACCGGGACCGAGCAAATCAGCCGCGTCCGGATTCGTCGCCACGAACATGGCGCCGCGCTGAATCATCAAAGACGCGTACGCGAGCTTGGCAAACGTGAATTTCGAGTCGCTCCCGACCACCACGGCGCCGACGCTCTCATCCTCCTCCATCCACTCTTGCATCTCCTCCCAATCGCTCGGCGTGCACTTGACGCTGTCGTACACCCCAGCTTCGACGTCGATGCCCGCCTCCTCTAACTCTCGCAACACGCCGCTCTCACCGATGACGTACACGCTCTTTTTCGAAAAATCCCCCACGCGTTCCCCGTGGTCCCCCGTCTCCGTCTCCTCAATCTCATCAAACCCCAACGATTTTAAATAACACGCCGTCGCGTACGCCGACGTGTATATCTGATATCTCGACACCGACATCCCGAGCGCCGCGAATTTCGCCGCGTAGTGATCCCGAGACTTGGTCGAGTTGTTCGTCGCGAAGAAGACGCGCTTCCCTCGCGCCGTCAACGCCTCCACCGCCGCTTTCGCGCCCGGAATGAGCGCGTCGCCGTGCCAGACGACACCGTCGCAATCGAGCACGACGGTGTCGATCTTATCGTCCAACTCGGCGCTCAGTCCGTCGGGGGAGGTGACCAAGAGCTTGGCCATGGCGCTGACGGCGTCGGACCCAGCCGCCGGCGTGCAGAGGTTCGCGCGACGAGACGCGCGCGGGGCGCGCGCGGCGGGACGCGCGCGAGGCGTGGGTCGGAGGTGCGCACACGGTGCGTGGAATCGCGCGCGCGCAGTCATCGTGGACGTGCGCTCGACGCGCGAGGCGACGAGGAATGCGTGCGGCGCGAGCCCGCGAGGGACGAAAACCTCAGTGGGATCGACAGGGGGTACCGACGAATCATGACTCAAGAATAGTGACTTCAGGCGAGAGTTGTTGTACAGGGAGCGCGAGCTACGGAAACGCGCGACGCGTCTCGAGCACGGCGACGTCGTCGCCGACTCTGAGCACGGGCAACGCATCGCGCGGAGCGTCTGGACACACGAGATTCCACCCGAAGAACGGACTGGCGCGCCAGAGACGGTTGGACGTGCCGAGGGCGGCGCCCGAGCGCAGACGGGAGAGCGCGCGGACGAGCGGGGCGCCATCCGAGGACTCGCCCGTGTCGGGATCCACGGCCGGGATCGAACACCTCGAGCACGGTTTGCACAGTTCGGCGTCCACGACGTCGGCGATGCGAACGGTGGACCAGAGATCTTCGGCGTAGGGCGGGGCATCGTCGACGACGACGTTGCCTCGAAATCGTCTGGTGTCCACCGAACACGACGGCGATTCCTCGCGCACGACATCGCGAAGACGCTCGACGCTCGATCGATTGACGAGTAGCATCGGGTATCCATCGCTCAGCGTCGTCGTGCATCGCTTCGATCCGTAATTTTCCGACGTTAACCGCGTCGTCTCGTCGTCGACGTCCAACCCGTCGTCGTCTTGCGCCGCCGCGGGCGCGCCTCCCTTTCCAATCCACCGCGCGAGCGCGTACGAGCGCCCACGACCGGCGTCGTCTTGATTTAAAAACTCTGTAAACCATCTCGACGCCTCCTCACCGCAGTCCGCGCACGTCCCGCGCCATTCCCAACACGTCACCGCCAACCGCTCGTCCGCGCCGACGCCTAGACGCGCCTCCACGCGAAGCGGCGTCGACATGCTCGCCGTCTCGCACGTCAGGACGACGCGATCGATGGATGGGTCCGTGAACGCCTCGCGAGGCTCGATATCGCACCGAACGAGCGCCAGACGAGGGTGCGTGCGCTGCGAGATGAACGTCCCATCCGACTTTCCGATGACGCAAAAGAATCGATCAAACGCGAGACCGGTGCTCGTGAGGGCGACGGCGTCGAGGGAGACCCCGGCGCAGGATTTCACGGGGTACGAGACGAGCTCGGCGACGCGAGGCATGACGCCGACGCGCTGGGGGAGGGGACGACGCGTCGATGATTGGCGTAGAGTGTGATTTTTCAATTCTGATTCGGTGGACGCACGCGGGACGACGACGACGACGATGCGCGAGGACCGGTCACCGGTCACGACGTCTCGCGATTGTCTCGTCGGTGTCGCAGGCGCTCGCTCGCGCGCGTGCGTGGACGCGTCGCGAGGGGGGGTGGATGTTTCGTCGCGCGCGCTCGGGACGCGGCGGCGGCGACGCGAGACGACGGGTTTCGCTCGGCGGTCGCGTCCGCGTCGTCGAACGCGTCGTCGACCGTCTCGTACGTCGTCATCGTCGTCAGCGTCTGGACGAGCCCTCGACCGCTCGAGACGGCGGCGAGGGCGACTCGTCGAAGCGTCGGCGCGCACGCGCACGCGAGACCGACGCGAAGTCGGTCGGCGGGCGACGCGACGAACGCGCGAGCGATCCACTCCGCGCTCAGCGCCACGACGGCGGCGCGGCGAAATCTGGCGCGCGCGATGCCGAGGATGACGATGCACGCGCGCGCGATGGCGGTCTCGAAGGCGGCGATGGAGGCGAAGGCGTCGGCGAGGAGACGGGCGCAACGCCCGGCGGCGGCGGCGGCGAATCTCGACGAACGCTCGACGCGCGCGATGGCGTCGCCGACGTTGGCGGTGAATTTTTCGAGACGCACAAAAAAGCCATCCAATTGCGTCGTGATCTCGAGTTGGCGTCGACGCACGTCGTCCAGCGCTCTCGACGCCTCGGCGGCGGCGGCGGCGTTTCGTCTCGCCGTCTCGTCCACGTCTCGAAGCGTCTCCGCGATGGTCTCCGCGCGTCGTCGCGCGTCTAGATCCGCCTCGGCGACGCGCATGGAGAGTGACTCTATGCTCGCCGCCGCCATCTCGGCGCGACGAAGCGCGACGACGTGCGCGCATTCGGACTCCACCGCGCGCGTCTCGTCGATGAAAATAGCAAACTCCATGGACCCGTCCAACACAAACGTCGTCTCGTCGCGCGTCCGCGTCGCCGCGTCTCGCGCGTCGGCGAACGCTCGCATCGCGCACCGTTCACACGACGCGCCTCCACGCTCGCCGTCGCCGTCGTCGAGATCGTCGTCGAGACCGAGACCGACGCACGCCTCCACTCTCGCCCGTCCGCCCGCTCGTCTCAACCGACACGTCGTCGCGCGCACCGCGAACTCGCACCGCGTCTCCGCGCGCGTCGCGACGATCCCACACGCCTCCACCGCGTCCACGCGCCACGTCGCGCGTCGACACGACTCGGCGTCCGACGCCGACGCCGCGAGTCCTCCCGCGCCGATCGTCGCGCTCGATACCGTTTTCGTCGTCGTTTTCATTTTCATCTCCCGATCCATCCATCCATCGACGCGCGCGTCCGCGATGGACGCGAGGACGAGAGCGAGGACGAAGACGCGCGTCACCGCGCCGCGCGACATCGCGTCTCGCGCGTCTCGCGCGTCGACGTCTCGCCGTCTCCCGGGATCATCATTCGATGAATCGAATCGTCTGTTCGTCTTCCCTTTCGACCCCCTCACATTCACGAATCACGACTCAGGAAGTTAGACGAGTCACGACTCACAGCGGAGTCCCTCCCGTTGCTCGAGGCCGCGGGCCGCGCCTCGCGCGCGTCGTCCCGCACACGACGACGCCGACGTCCCGCGCCGCCTCGCGCGCGCGCGAACGCGAGCGACCGTCTTTTCTCACCGCCCCGCGCGCGTCGCGCGTTCACCACCGCGCGATGCGTCGCGAGAGACGACTCTGATGACGACGACCCGACGAACGGACGCAACGGTGGTGACGACGTCATCGTCGTCGACCGCCGTCACGGCGCCGCGACGCGACCGCGCGACGCGTCGACGTCGTCGAGGGCATCGTCATCTCGCGTCGACGACGCTCTTCCTGACGCTCGCGCGCGTCGTCGCATCCGCGACGCCTCGATTGGACGCGGCGACGCCGTCGGCGGGCCCGACGCGCGGCGGCACTCTGGTGACGCTCCGCGGGACCGATTTCCCATCCGACGACGACGCCTGGACGCTCGATCCCGCGCTCTCGCACGGTGTCGCGTGTCGTTTCGCGAGCGATGGCGACGATGCGATGTTTTCGGCGGGAACGAGGGTGCGCGCGGACGCTGTTCGATGCGCGGCGCCGTCGTACGAGGACGCGGCGCGCGCGGGCGGATCGATGAAAACGCGCGTGAGCGTGAGTTTCGATGGGTATCCCGCCGACGCGACGAGCGCGGGGGTGTTTTTCGAGAGCGCGTCGTGGGTTGGGAGCGAAGCGTACGAGTATTACGAGGCACCGGCGATGTACGCGACGACGACGACGGGGACGTCGACGACGAATTCCGTGTCGTACGCGGGCGAGACGCCGGCGGGGGACGTCGCAGTCGTCGCGATTCGAGGTGGGCCGTTCGTGAATCGAACGACAATGACGTGTCGATTCGGAGGCGTGAGCGTGACGAACGCGACGTTCGTGAACGCGACGCACGTGACGTGTCCGACGTGCGCGCCAGGACCGAACGGGTGCGGCGAGGTGGGGGCGCGCATGCCGTGGTTACTCGACGCGTCCCCGGCGTCGATGACGGTGGAATTGAGCCTGAATGGCGTGGATTATCACATCGGGGAATCGATGGCGTTTCACGGCGAGGCGAGCGGGGTGGAGACGACGCACGAACGCGTCGATAGGACGCGCGCGGCGTACGCGGCGACGAGAGACATCGGCGCGGCGACGATGACGCTCGATCCCGTGACGGCGCGTCTGGTGGACGACAGAGGGAACCTCGCGCCGGACGCGCGTGGAATCACGATCGAGGCGACGCTCGACGCGTCTCGATCCGCGGATGCGCGTGGAATCACGATGTGGACGACGCCGAGCGTCGTCGCCGCCATCGACGGCGTCGCGACGTTTCGATTGGCGTTTAGCGCCCCGTTACCGATGGGTGACTACGTGGTCGTCGTCAACGCGAGCCAGTGCGCCGGGACGACGTGCGTCGCGCTCGAACGAACGAGCGACTTTCGATTCTCCGTCGTCCCGGGCGCACCCGCGGGTATGCTCGCCGTCCCGAGCCATCTCTCGCCGACGCCGGCGGACGACGAGGCGAGCCTGCCGCGCGTCGCGGTGTATGTCGTCGACGCCGCGGGGAATCGATTACACGCGTTCGATGAGGCGTCGCACGCGGTGACGGTGACGTCGGTGGACGCATCGGGCGCGCCGCGCGCGACGGGGTCGGTGCTCGGGGGCGTGACGACGGCGTCCACGTCGGCGGGCCAGGCGACGTTTGACGCGATGACGTTTGTCAATCCCGCGCCCGTCGGCGCGAGGACACCGGGAATCACGGCGGTGGACAATCTGACGCGGCTCTCGCCGTCTCTCGGCGTCGGCGGCGTCGACGCGGTGTACAGACTTTTATTCAGCGCGTCGTTCGGGTCCACGGAGATTCGATTCGCGTCGATGAAGGGACGACCGCGGTACCTCGAAATAGACGGGCACGTCGTGCGCTCGATGACCACCTCCGCGACGACGGTGACGATCGACGCGGAAATCACGGTGCGACTGTACGACGCCGGGAACAATCGCATCGAGTCGTACGTCCCGAACGCTGTCGTCGACGTGCGCACGCACGGCGACGAGTACACGCTCGAACCGACGAGCGCGACGAGCGCGACGGACGCGACGGGCGCCGGAACGTGGACGTTTCCGGCCAACACCATCGCGCTCGGATCGAAACCGGCGGCGTATTACGTCGTGGCGTTTCACGTCAGAGGATCGACGTACATTAAACCGGCGATTCAGCTCGTGCGGCTGACGCCCGGATCCATAGGACATAGTTGGAAGCACGCCATGGAGACGGAGGTGCGGTACGCGGGCGCGTCGACGCCCTTGGGTGATTTGACGGTGTACGTCGCGGATGTCGGTGGAAGCGCCGTCGGCGCCGCCGATCGTTTCAACGCGTCGACGTCGTCGTACACGGTGGATCGAGGATTTACGTGTTCGTGCGCGACACTCTCCGTGTCGGGGACGCTCTCCGGGAACACGCTCGGCGCGGGCACCGCGACGCTCTCCGGACTGACGATCAACGCGGCGACGCTCGGTGAACACGTGATGACGTGTCGAACGACGTCCAACGCGCTCAAAGATGCCGGTGGGAACGTCGTCTCCACCAACGCCGTCGCGCTGGTGGATTTAGTGTTTACGATTCGCGTGACGTCCGGCCCGCCCACGGCGGTGACGCTCACGAACGCGCCGGTGACGTCGTATCTTCCGTCGTTCGGGGTGATGAGCATGTCGACGTTTCGTCTGTACACGGCTGATTATTACGTCCCGCTGGACGTGTTTGAGTTTCAAATGTACGACGCGTTCGCGAACGCGGTGAATTACGTCTTGAGCGGCAACCCAGCAGCGATTCGCGTGCGTTTCACCTCTGGCGTCGCCGGAGACGTCGTCGGCGCGAAGAGTGATTACGTGACGTACGACGCTCTCGTGGCGGAACGCGACGCGTTCATCGTCCCGGACCCGAACGTTGTCTCCACGGGTTTGAACGTGACGTTTAATCCGAAGACGAACGAGGCGACGGTGCGAGGCCTCGCCCTCAAGCGCGCGACGGTCGGCGCGCACACGCTCACCTTTGACGTGCCCTCGATGCCGACGCTGCCGAGCGTGACGAAAACCCTCTCGGTGACGCTCGGTCGAGCGCACCACTTGGCCGTGAGCGCGCCGTGCGCCGCGTATTATCCCGGAGGAACGTGCACCGCGCTGTCGCGACTGGCGAATGGGTCGCCGTGCACGTGCACGCAATTCAAATCATCCTCTTTCGTCAAGCTCGGCGAGTTTCGCGTCGTCGTCGTCGACGGCGGCGACAATCCGGTGGGCGCGAGTTACTCGCCGACGTGTCCCGCGGGCGAGACGAGTTGTCCCGGCGAGGTGGAGGTCGTCTTCGACGTCGAACGAACCAATCCGTGCGTCTACGCCGGGAGCGCGTGTCTGACGACGCAACCGACGCGTCACGTCAAGACGTTGACGAACGGCGCGGTGACGTTTAGTGACTTGGCGTTTCGTCTTCCCAAATCGACGCGTCATGGCGGCGCGGCGACGCTCACCTTTCGCGCGCCGGGGTTGGTGGACGTCACCGTCGCCTTTGACGTCTGGCCCGGCGACGCGTCCTCGCTCGAGGTGGTGGTCCCGAGCGCGTTCGCGATGGGGACGTCCGCCGCCCCCGTCGTTTTAAAATCCTCGACGTACGCCCTCGTCGGCGGCGTCTCGCATCCGTTCGTCGTCCACGTGCGCGACGACGCCGGCAATCGACTCCTCGACGACGACGCGGCGAATCGAACGGTGACCGCCACCGTCGTCGGCGACACAGCGACGTTGGAGGGTGCGCTCACGGCGACGACGACCGACGGGACGTGCGCGTTTTCGAATTTATACCTTCGATCACCGCGTCAGGGTCGACACGTTCTCGCGTTTTCATCCCTAGGTCTTCGTGACGTCTCCGTCGTCGTACACGTCGTCGAGGGTCACGCGGCGTCCGTCGTCCACGTGTCCACTCTCGAGACGACGACGCGATACGAAACGTCGGCGACAATCGCGCTGAGTAAATTTACGGTGCACCTTCGCGACGCCGGCGGGTCGACGCTCCTCGACAACACCGTCCAGCGCGACGTGTACGCGACGTTGACGTCGAAATTCAATACGACGCGCACGTCCACCACCGCGACGTACGCGTCCGCCGTCGCCCGGGCGCCTCTCGGACGCGCGGTGGTCGTCTTTGAAGGCTTGACGGCGTCGGCGCTCGAAGCCGGCGAGTACGCGCTGACGTTTTCATCCGAGGGTTTGACGACGGATTCCGTCGACGTCGACGTCGTCGCGGCGAGCGCGAGCAAACTCTACGCGCCGCCGTCCGAGACGTATCTCTCGACGACGTTCGCGCGTCCGTCGACGGTACCGTCCGCGCGCGTCGTCACGATTCCATCCTTCGTCGTCGTCATGACGGATGACGGATTGAACGAAATCAAAACGTCCGACGGACGCGTCGTCGAGGTGACGGTGACGCGCGTCGGCGCCGGCGCAAACGAGACGTCGAGCGCGCGCGTCTCGTTTCCAGAGGACCCGTACACGTTTCAGTACGACGGATTCGACATCGGCAAGGCGTTCATCAGCGGTATTCAGTTGCGCGACGCCGTCGCGGGCGAGTACGAGGTGACGGCGACGTCGCCGCTGCTCGACGCGTACGCGTTCGTCGTCGTCGTCGGGCCGGGACGGATTTCGTCGTTGGACGCGTGCGGATGTCCGACATGCGCGCGTCGTCCACCGACGCCGGCGCATCCGCGAGGGGTGTGCGTCGACGAACGCGCGTACGAGAGCGCCGAGACGGTGCATCTGTCGGACGTCGTCGTCGTCGCGCGAGACGCGGGTGGTTTACTCACGGGTTCGAGTTTGAACGCCCTCGAACCGAACCGCGTCGTCACGGCGACGCTGGTGAATTACACGTTGGACGACGGTGCGCGCGTCGACGTGACGAACATCACCGAGTCACCGCTCATCGCGGATGATACTTCGGTGTCGTGCGTCGACGCCGCGCTCGGATGCGCCGTCAACGAGACGGTTCGAGCGTCGGGCGTCGGCGCGCTCTACGTCATCGACGGATTGGTCGCCTGGTGCGCCGACGGGACGTATGAGCGTCTCGCAAAGAGTTTTTGCGCGCCCGGGGACGCCGCGGCGTTCGAAGATAAGCGCGAGAGAGACGTCGCGTATTTCCAAAGTTTGGGCGGTGGGATCGGCGCGACGACGTCCACCGATCTCGCCGGAACCTCTGGCGTCGGCGTCGAGTATTACGGCGCGCGGAACGAACCGGGATTCGTCGGTAACGCCTCGGGATTACGACTCGAGCGTCCGCGCGCGGGTCGATACCTCTTACGATTCTCGTCGTGTCTCGGCGACGAGTGTCTGGACGAAAACGCCGCCGACCGACTCTACGACGAGTATTTGGAAATTGTCATTCGTCCCGGCGCGCCGAGTCGTCTCGATCTCGGCGACTCGCGGCTTCCGCGCGCGCACGACGTCAACGTCAGCTTCCCACCGTTCACCGTCTCCGCGTTCGACGTCGCCGGAAACATCATCCGCGAGTTCAACTCGAGCGCCGTCGCCGTCTCGGCGTCGCCGGCGCCGTTCGCCCTCATCGGCGCCGACGCCCCCGTCGTCGACGGCGTCGCGTCCTTTCGAACCTTTGCCCTCGTCGGTCGACGCGACGTCGCGTACCGACTCACCCTTCGTCTGGCCGACGCCTCCATCGACGTCCCAGATCCGGTGACGCTCTTCCCGTGCGCCGTCGTGAAACCGAACGCGGCGTCGACGGCTTCCGGAACGTGCGCGTGTTTTCCCGGATACACGGAGGACGTCGTCGACGGCTCGGGATACGTCCCACCCAACGTCTCCTCGTCGGCGTTTCCATCCCTCTACGCCGATGTCGATCCGCGCACCATCGGCGCATTCATCGCGTCGTTGCGTCCGTACGGCGCGTGCGTGCCGTGCGCCGCTGGTTTTTACAAAAACGTCTCCGGCGCGTCGCCGTGCGTCAAATGTCCGCCGAACACCGACACCTTTGTCGACGCCGACGGCGAACCCGCGCGCGACAGGATCACCGCGAGCGGCGAACGCCTTCCCGGATACCTGGCAAACGTCAACAAGACGTCGTGTCGATGCACGCTTCGCGGCGTCCCGTTCGACGGCGAACGCGAGTATTCGACGTATCATCGTCTCGAGCCCGAGGACGCCTATCTCTGCGCGCCGTGTCCCCGCGGCGCGACGTGCGATTCCGGCAACGTCACCACGATCTCCCTGCGTCCAGGTCGTTGGCGCGCGAACGCGACGTCGTTGGACATCGTGACGTGTAAATCCTCGCGCGCGTGCGCGGGGGGCGTCGGCGCCGGGAACGATGTGTGTCGCGTCGGGTACCGAGGCGCGGCGTGCGGCGCGTGCGCCGACGGGTACGCCGTCGTCGAGGAATCCCGTCGATTGGACGCGTCGCTTCACTGTGAAGCGTGTTGGCCGCGAGCCGCGAGTCGTTTCGCGGTGTTTTGCGTCGCGGTGACGCAACTCGCGCTCGCGGGCGTCGTCGCGCGCGCGGCGGCGAGTCGCGCGCCGACAGCCGTCGTCTACGTCAAGGCGACGACGACGCATTTTCAAACGCTCGCGACGCTGGGGACGATCGATTTAGGGTTACCGCTCGCCGTCGGAGGGTTGTTTCAATTCATGCGCGTGAGTTCGAGCGCGGAGATTCGATCGTTTCCCGTCGAGTGCGCGCTTCCGAGCGCGTGGACGCACGTCGAGTACGTGGGCGTCGCGTGCGCCGTCGTCGGCGTCATCGGCGTCGCCGCGGCGCCGTATTACGTCTACGAACGCGTCCGCGCGCACGCGACGCGGAAAAAGGCGTGGTACGCGAAAAAGAAACAGTTGGAGGAGTCGTACATCGCCGCGCGACGCGACGGGGAAAACGTCGACGTCGTTCGCATGCGTCTCTCGCGAATGACGCGACCGCCGGATTTCGGAGCGCCGCCTCCCGACGCGTACGCGTTGGACACCGTCACGCGCGTCAACGCCGACGGGTACGTCGTGCGCGAGTGGTCGGAGGATGATCTCTCGCGCGTACCACCGACGCCCGGAGACGTGACGAGAGGCGCGGCGTACGCGGCGGTGTATTCCATGACGTGGTTTCCCATATTTTCCGGCGTCGCCCGCATGTTTCGCCGCGCGACGGTTCAAAATATCGGGACGTTTTTATTGATCGATTACGACGCGCGCGTCACCGGCGACGACGCCGGTCGATTTCGAACGGCGTTTTACGGATCCATCGTCCTCGCCGCGTGCGTCGCCGTCGCGTTTCCGTACGCCGTGTACGCGTCTCTCCGCGAACACAAGTCGCGACTGAGATGGGCCAAAACCGAGGCGCGGTACGGTTTCTTTTATTTAGGCTTCACCGATGCGCGATATTACTGGGAATTCGTCGTCTTGGCGCGCAAGATGACGCTCATTCTCACCGCAGCCGTGCTCCCGGACGCGCCGTTGCTCGCGACGTACGTCTCGGTGGGGACGTTGATGGGATTTTTAGCGGCGACGGTGTTGACGAAGAGTTTCGTCGAGCCTCGACATCGACGCGTGGAGATCACGTCGCTGGCCACGACGCTGGTGACGTATAATCTCGGCGCGTTCATGTCCACGGTGAGACACGAATCGGCGCAAGTGTTGGGTGGGATCGCCGTGTACGCGCTCAACGCGTATTTTTTATACGCCGTGTTTTCGTCGGCGCGCGGAGACGTCGAAGAGGATGTCGTCGCGCGGCGCATCGAGGCGGAACGAAAAGAGATCGAAGACGAACGCGAGTATCGACGAGAGGCTGTGAAACGAGCGTTGGTGGACACGCACGAGATGTCTCGAGCGTTACATCCGAGGATGGCTGAGGAACTCGTCGCGTCCTTCGATAATCAAGCCCTGACGGATGCGTTATCCGGCGGCGGCGCCGAAGATTTAAAGTTGAAGCACGTGCAATTGAGCGTGCATTTGGAGGGATTGCGGAACACGTGGCGCGAGAGTAAGGCTGGGAAGACGGACGCGATGAAGAAGAGTGAACACGAGATCGAGGCGTTGGCGTCGGAGCGCAGACGAAAGGCTATCGATCGCGAACGGTGGCGTCGAAACGCCGCGAACGCGGACGCCGCCGACGACGACGTCGGTTCGGGATCGAGCGGCGTCGAGGACGATTCGTCGAAGAAGAGCGACGATTCGGCGTATGTTGAGACGAATAAAAGCGTCGAAGAACGCGTGGCGCAGTACAACGAAATCATCGCGCAACAGCTCCACATGCATCGACAGAGGAAACGCGAAGAAATGTTTGGATCGTCTCGCCGAGACGGAGACGAAGAAGACGTCGAACGCGCCGAGCCGTTGTACCCACCGGGATACGTCCCGCCGCCGCCGCGTTTACCCGCGGAAGATTCCGTGTCGCACACGCCCGCGGCGGCGGACGTCGTGCGACAGGGAAAGAAACCACAGCGGGACGCGCCGCCGACGCCGCCGACGCGCGCCGCCGACGCCTTCACGTACGACTACTTTGAGATGACCAAGGTTCGCGAGGCGCTCGAGGCCGAACGCCACGAGGCGATGATCGAAACTTTGAAACGGGAGAGCGAGAATCCATCCCTGGACGCCGCGAATCGCGCGACGTCGAGCGAACCGAGAAGGAGTTGGAGAGAAAAGATGGCGGATTCGCGATGGCGCGTGCAAAAGCGCATCGAGGCGCGCGAGACGCGAGAGATGATGCGAGAGTTCGGCGGACTTGACGACGACGACGACGTTCGGGACACACCAAGCAAAGACGTCATCGCCGCCGATGATCTCGACGCATCGCTCGATGTCGACGCGGACGAGTTTCGCCTCGACGAGCTCAGAGCGCGCGCCGAAAAGGTGGCGCCGCGTCGCGCGCGCGCCGGTCGAGCCGCGCGCACCGCCTCCAAACGCGCGTGACGTCCGATGATGCATCGACGCCCGCGCATAGTACTAGACCCACACCTCCGCGAGCCCCGCGCGGCGTTCACCGCGCGCGGCACCGGACATAGCATCGTAGCGCCGACGCCGTCGGCACAAATTTCAAAAACCAGAGCCAACGACCCACCGCACACGCCCGCGCGCGCCCACGCCGTCGCGCGCGCGCCGACATGGCGGACGCGGCGAGAGAAACGCTCGACATCGCGCACGACGTCGCCAAGCTCCTCGACACGGGTCTCGATCGCGAACAGCTCGCCGTGCTCATCGCGCTCGTGGAGCGCGGCGTCAATCCAGAGGCGCTCGCGGCGGTCGTGCGCGAGCTCAGACGCGAGGCGGCGGCGCTCGAGTCGAACGCGCGGTGATGTGCGCGTGATGCATGTGCGGGATCCGGTGTCGTCGTCGACGCGTCGAGACGCGCGAAGTCGCCCGGTGTGTGTTTGTAATCTTACGTAGTCGAGAGTCTTTTCCTTCATCAACCTTTCGAGCGAGCTCGCGACGGGGGCGGGGAGTAGGGGGCAGAGGGAGCGAGGTAAGGGACGACTGCGATGACGTTAAAAATGCGTACGTTTAGGTGATCACGGTCGGAGACTCGCGGCCGGTGAACTTGGCGAGTTCGCTCGTCTCGAGGGCGATCTTGATGAGGGGCGCGAGCGCGTCTTGGGCGTCGGCGCCTTGCTTGGCGGGATCAGCTTCGTATTGCTCGATGTACATGCGCACGGTGGCGCCCGAGGAACCCGTGCCGGAGAGGCGGAAGATAAATCGGGAGCCGTCGGTGAAGACGAAGCGAACGCCTTGCTTCTTGGCGACGGAACCGTCGATGGGATCCGTGTACTCAAAGTCGTCGGCAAAGTCCAATTCATAGTCGCCGTACTTGTCGCCCTTCTTGGCGGCGGCAGCCTTGGCGCGGAGGGAGTCAACCATGGCGTTGCACGGGTCGGATTCGCAGCCTTCGTAATCGTAACGAGAGAAGAAGTTGCGGCCGTACTTGGCCCAGTGCTCCTTGGTGATTTGCTCGACGCCAACCTTTTCGCCGCCCACTGGGACGTCCTTGTTGCGGTACGCCAAGATGGACAACCAGGCGAGCACGGCCCACGGACCGTCCTTTTCGCGAACGTGGTCGGCGCCGGTGCCGAAGGATTCTTCACCGCACACGGACAAGCGACCGGCGTCCATCAAGTTACCGAAGAACTTCCAGCCCGTCGGCGTCTCGAAGCACTCGACGCCGAGATCGGCGGCGACGCGGTCGAGCGCAGCGGCGGTCGGCATGGAACGAGCCAAACCCTTCAAGCCAGACTTGAAGTACGGAATGCAGTCGATCGCGTTGGCGGCGATGATGGCGACGGAATCGCTCGGGGTGACGAAGAAGTTGTTACCGAGAATCATGTTGCGGTCGCCGTCGCCATCTGAGGCGGCGCCGAAATCCGGAGCGTCGGCAGAGTACATCACCTTGACGAGCTCTTCCGCGTAAGTCAAGTTCGGATCGGGGTGTCCACCCGCGAAATCTTCCTTCGGCACGCCGTTGACGACCGAGCTCGCGTCCGCACCGAGCACGTCAACGAAAATCGGCTTGGCGTACGCGCCGGTGATGGCGTGCATGGCGTCAAATTGCATCTTGAAATCCGGGCGCGTCAACAACGACTTGATGAGATCGAAATCGAACACTTGCTTCAAGAGCTTCAAGTAATCATCCACCGGGTCGATGACTTCGACTTCGAAGTCACCAAACTTGGTGACGCCGCATACGCTCAAATCGACGTCCGGAATGTCAGCCATCTTCAACGTATCGACGGTTTGCGTAAAGCCATAGATGGCATCCGTGATCTTTTCCGGCGCCGGTTCGCCCGAGCTGTAGTTGAACTTGATCCCCCAATCTTCCGTCGGACCACCGGGGTTGTGCGACGCGCTCATGATGAATCCGCCGAACGCCTTGCGCTCGCGAATGACGGCGCTCGCCGCCGGCGTGCACAAATATCCATCTCTGCCGACGTACATCTTCTTCACTCCGTTACCGGCCGCGAGCTTCAAGATGATTTGCGACGCTTCCTTGTTGAACCATCGCCCGTCGCCTCCGAGCACCATGGAGCTTCCCTCGACGTCGCTCTTCGGCAACGCGTTGAAGAGCGACTGCACCCAGTTCGCCAAGTAATTCCCCTCGCTGAACACGGCCGCCTTTTTGCGCAATCCGCTCGTGCCCGTCTTTTGGCCCTCGATGGGTGTCGTCGGCACTTCCTTCACCGCCATGGTCGCCATGGCGCGCGTCTTGCCCGTCGCCGCGCGCGTCTTCGTGTCACCAATCCGCGCTCTCGTCGCGCAGCCAGGCCTGGATGTGATCGGCGTCGCACGTGCCGTACTCATGCACGATCTCGCACGCGCGCGAGACGATCGGATGCGAACGGAGTACGTCTTCGGCGCGGTCGCTGGCGCGATGCGTCGAGATGTGACGCGCGCGCGAGCGAGGGCGCGCGCGGCGACGACGCGTCGAGTTGGATAAGAGGCAACGAACGTGCGCCACTCATTTCCATTTATTGTATCAGGACATTCGGGCGTTTTATAAAATTTCTACATCCATTACGTCTTATTTTTTGGTATTTATCGACGCGCCGGACCCGAAACCGTTAACGCGTACATAGTCTAAAATCGATCATAGTATTAAAGTCGACCGTTTGTCCGATATAAAACACGGACTGTCAACACGATTTTCATCATTCTCCGCGGCCGCGACGGTGCGTCGACGCGAGTTCTCCCCGCTCGACGGCGCGCGGTCGACGACGCCCGGCGACGCGCGAGCGTCGTCTTTCATCGCACTTCACCGCGAGACGCGACGCGCGCGCGCGAGGTGACGACCGCATCTCGAGGGCCGAGCGCGCGTGAACACCATCTCGACGGGCTCGAACGGAACGCGCGCGAGTGGACGCGCGAGCGGACGTCATGGCGCGAGACGACGACGCGGAGGCGAGCGAGAGATTGTTGCGGACGATGGACGCGACGGCGAAGGCGTCGTCGAGCGCGGATTGGCGTCGGGTGCGGCGAGCGGCATTCGTGACGGCGGCGTGTTGCGCGGCGGTCGCGGCGGCGACGACGTACGCGGGCGCGAACGGGCGCTGGAGGCGAGGAGATGGGGCGGCGTTGCGCGCGGTCGATGACGATGTGACGCATCTGAGTTACGATCCGAGAGCGATGTCGATCGGGTACGATGCGGCGGATGCGTCGTCGACGTTGGCGAAGATGGAGGACGTTCGTCCGGATGAGGCGCTCGTCGGTGCAAAACGGCGATGGCGTCAGCGCGCGTGGTCGTGGGAGGAATCAGACGGGCGGTTGCTCGCGGAGTGGGGAAAAGGTCGATTACACGTCCTTCGATGGGATCCGAAGGATGGATTCATCTTTCACGGGCACCGAGGCGACGGGAAATTCGAGCACGCCCAAGAAAATTTAGGTTTCGGAATGTTACGATGGGCGGCGCAGACGTACATGCCGACGCGCTTAGCGCCCGATCAAGAGCCGTTCGCGCTGTTTTTCGCCGTGGAAGATTTCCCGCAGACGAGGTGTTGGAAGAAGCGAGACGAGAAGACGGGCACGCTGTCGACGCCCTCGGGATGCGACCCGGACTCTTGGTCGCCGGTGTTTGACTTTTCGAGCGCGCCTCGGGATGAGGAGCTCTTGCCGACGCTGAAGCAAGTGACGCTCATTACGCTCGCGGAGCCAGTCCTCGCGGTGCTCGCGGCACCTCCGGAGGAGGCTGTGAGAGATAGTAGCTTACCGCCGAGATGGCCGCACCAAGAGTTGTTCGGCGTGAGTGGCGAAGACGCGAGCAAGTACACGTGGAATAAACTGATTCCGAAGATTGTCTGGCGGGGTTCGGATTATAGGTTTCTCTCGCCCGAGTTCGCCAACTTTAAGGAGGATTCGTGCCACGACGAGGGCGCGTGTTTGCTCAACCAAATCGCGCACTCGCCGCCCGACGTGCCGACGGCGATGCGCGCGGCGCTGAACCGCACCGACATCACCCCGAGATTACGTTTGGTGTTGACGTCCATGTTAGAGGAGCACTGGGTCGACGCGCGATTCTTTTGCATCGCCAAATGGGACTCGCGCCTGCCCTTGCGGATGCGTCTGGGCAAGGAGCTCGGCATCGAGGACAACGCCAAGATGACGGGCGCCGAGCTCTCGTCGTACAGGTACCACATAGATCTCGGCGGCGCCGGCGGCACGACGTGGACGGGCACCATTCAAAAGTTATCCATGCCCGGCGTCCTCTTCCATCACGAGACGGACATGAAGGACTCATACTTTGATCTCATCAAGCCGTGGGTGCACTACATTCCCGTCAAGCAAGATTTGAGCGACTTGCGTCAACAGTACCAATGGGCCGAGGCGCACCCAGACAAGTGCAAGCAAATCAGCGCCGCCGCCTCGGCGTGGGTCCGTCGCTTCAATACTCGCCGGGCTTTGCTCCAGCACAATTACGAAAAGCTCGTCAAACCGCTCGCGGAGACGCTCGATCCGAACCGCACGCACGTCATCCCGTTCGAGCGCGCGCACCCGTACTGGTTCAACGCTCGAGGTCGTCCGAGATCCGCGCGCGCCCCGTAGTACTCCCTATATATATAATCCTCATAGACCACATCGCTTCACGCGCTGTACCCGACGTCTGTCTCTCTTTCCAAACTTAGCGTCGCGCGCGTTTCGCCGCCGGCTCCGGGACGGCGCGCCCACCTGCCCCCTCCCCACTCGTCCTCGCGCGCGCCCCACCCCCCGCCGCGTCGACATGTCACCCACCACCCCTCACCTCTTCGCCCGCACCGTCGACGTGCTCGCTCGAGCCCTCGACGCGCGCGCGCTGCCGTCCAAAGATTGGGCCCACCTCGCCCACCTCGCCGCCCTTCTCTACGCCATCAACGTCCTCACGCACGCCGTCTTCCACGCCAAGCGAAATCCGATGTACCTCGAGACGGGTAAGGGTCGTCTGATCGTCATCGCGCGCGTCGTATACGGATTCCCGGCGGCGATGGCGCAGGGGGTGTGGATCATGATGTGGATCATCTTTTGGGAGGCGCTTCGCGCGCCGATGTGGAAACCGAGACGCGCGCACCACGGCGACGTCGGGGCGCGACGAAAACGACCTCGAACGCCCGTGGTGCACGATGGACACGCGAGCGTGGCGATGTGTGGTGGTGGGTTCCGAACGTGGTATCACATCGGGGTGTATCATGGATTGTACGCGCGGTTCGGCGCCGACGCTTTGACGCGCGTGCGATGGTCGGGTTCGAGCGTGGGATCCATCATGGCGGTGATCGCGGCGTGTGGTGTGGATCCAGACATCGTGTGGGCGCACATACCGGACATGGCGGCGTTACACCGCGATCAGTGGTGGAGGAATTTAACCACTGTGGGGAGTAAGTGTCGGTTTTTACTCGACGACGTCTTGCCCGAAGACGCGCACGAGCGGTGCACGGGGCGATGTTTCGTCTCCATCACCTCCTTGTTTCCCGTTCCGCACAACGTGATTCAGACGGAATTCGATTCGAGGGACGATTTGATCGACGCCGTGATCGCGTCGACGTACATTCCGACGTGGACGTTTCCAGGGGCGTGCATACACAGGGGCGCGGTGTGCGTCGACGGCGGGGTGATGAATAATCTCGCCTCGCTCAGTCCCGAGACGTTGCGCGTCGGTTTAGATCCAGAGGATAAGACGGACTGGGGCGCGACGCTCATTCCGAGTAAACCCAAGGCGAGGCATCACACCTTCATTCCCGCGTGCGACGTCGGATTAGCGGAGATGTACGAGTGCGGGAAATCCGACATCGCCGCGTGGCTCGACACCGCCGACGGGAAAAAATTCGCCGCCAAGGTGTCGTCGCCCGCGTCGCCGTAGTGCGCGCGCACATTCATCGATTCACTGAAACACACATCTATACACACTCTAGCATCACTAATTCACCACACCGCATCGCCGAAAAAAACGACGCCCGACTCGTTCGAGATGGCGGATAACAACCCGAGCTCGCCGTCGCGCGTCATGCGCGCCGCCGTCGCCTCGCACGCGCGCGCGCACCGCTCCACGCTCAGTCTCCCCTCTCGCGAGTTTCCAAAAAACGCCAGCGGCACCGCATCCGCGTGCGCGCGCCACGCCGCGTGCATCGCGTCGTTCATCGCGACGACGAAATGCGGCGACCGAACCACCAGCCGCGTCTCGTTGAGGACGTCGCGTAAATTCGAAACCTGTCTCTCGCGCGCGCGTCTCGCGTCGTCGTCTCTCCCGTCGTCCCCCGTCGTCGACACCGGTCCGAGCTCGAGATTAAAATCGGGGTTCTTTTCCGGTAACAACATCGCCTCCCACGACGGAAACGACCGCGGGGCGTTGACGTGTAATCGACGCGCGCGTTCGAACGGCAACGCCTTGGGATCGCTGAAAACGTCCGACGGCACCAACAACGCGCGACTCATCGTCTCTCGACACCGTCGCATGAACGCCTCCGCGTCGTCTCGCGTCCAACCGTTCTCATCAACGACGTCTCCCTCGCGTCCGAGCTCGCGCTCGACGACGGCGCGCGCCACCTCGAGCAGTTCCCGCGCGCCGCCGCTCGCGAAGCGCTCCGTCGTCGCGCAAAGATACGCGCGTCTCGACGCGTCGTCCAACGTGTCCTCTTCTCTCCCACACGCGCGATCGAGATACGCGCGTCGTCCTATGAGATTCATCGTCGTTCTCGCGAGTAATTCCATCGCCGACGCGGCGGCGAGCGTGGCGCACGCGCTCGCGAAGTCGTCGCGCGCCGGTCGCGCGGCGTCGGCGGGCGACGACGACGCGCGGGACGCCCGCGCGAGTCCCACGCGAAGCGTCGCCATGAGTCCCGGCGCGGTGATGTCGCGCGTGATGGTGTTGACGCGGGCGATTTCGCGCGAGAGCGCCGTCTCCGCGTCGGCGTCCTCGGCGTCCTCGGCGTCGATTTCATTCACGTCCCGGGACAACTTCATCATCGTCATCATCTTCGACGTCGCCGACGACGACGAGGACGCCGTCTCGCGCGCGGTGAGCGCGATGAGCGCGCACGCGCACGCCACCGTCGCGAGACGCGTCGTCCACGACCACCGCGACGTCGACGCCGACGCCGACGCGTTCGTTCCCATTCTCATTAACCGCCTCGAAATGTCGTCGTCCCGACCGCACCGCGTCGTCGACGACGACGCCCTCGTGGGCACGCGTCTCGTCAACGCGCTGTACAAAATCCTCCCGTCCACGTCGCCGTGCGCGGCGTGCGACGGGACGAGGGATTGCGACGTCGCGGCGTCCGAACGACGCAAAGAATCGTCGTGCTCATCGGATGACGACGACGATTCGCACCCTGGGGACACCGAACTCCTCGGTCCGCACGCCTCCCCGCGACGCAAAAAACGCGGGAAAGGCGCCTCGTCCGCGTGGACGCACGCGTACGCGTCGTTTCGAGTCACGGACGACGCGCATCGACGAGAGATGGATCCCTCGCGAGGCGTCTCGTCGCAATTCGACGAGTGCAACGCGCGACTTCGAGAGGATCTCGACGCGCTCGATCGCGCGCGCGCGAGAGAGAGCGGTGAAAAGGGTGAGAGTGAGACGACTGGGCGTTCGTTTGGGAGACAGACGAGCGCGGCGTACGCGACGCCGAGCGTGGTGTCCGCCGCCGAGGCGAACGCGGGGACGTCGAAGACGTGATCGAAATCACCGTCGACGCGTCGATGCGACGCGAGGCGGCGATGACGCGTCGATTCGTCCAGTCATCGACGTCTCGAGACGCGTCTCGCGCGCGCGCGACGTCGTCGCGCGCGGTGCGGACGCTCGAATTGAAATCGGGCACCAACTGTATTCTATAAAAGAAAACCTTCACTCACCGCCGCGCGTCGTCCGATCGATCCGCGCGCGCGTCTCATGAAACCTCCGGACGCGAACACGCTTCGCGTCCTCATCGCCACGGACACGCACCTCGGCGCGCACGAACGCGACCCGATACGTAAAGATGACGCCTTTCTCGCGTTTGAAGAGATCTTCGCGCACGCGAAAGCGTACGCCGTCGATTGCGTCTTTCTCGCGGGAGACGTCTTCGACGTGAATAAACCGAGTCGAGAGACGCTCGTTCGGTGCATGGAGACGCTTCGAGAGGCGACGCGAGGGGACGAGGCGATCGAGATTGAGATTTTGAGCGATCAGAGGGAAAATTTTCCATCGAGAGGCGCGTGGACGACGACGACGACGAAGACGGCGCGTTTCGCGCGTTTTGTCGCGCGAATGGCGCCCGAACGGAGACTGACGATGCGTATTTTCACGCACAGGTTTCGTGAATTACGAGGATCCACACGCGAACGTGTCGTTACCGGTGTTTGGAATCCACGGAAACCACGACGATCCGGCGGGCGAACGCAACCTGAGCGCCATGGACGTCTTGTCGACGGCGGGTTTAATCAATTATTTCGGCAAGCACGCGCTGAGCGGAGGGTCCGTGGGAACGGTGGATTTGAAACCGGTGTTGATGCGCAAGGGGGCGACCAAGGTGGCGCTGTATGGATTGGGGTACATCAGGGATAATAGATTGCATCAAATGTTCAACGTCAAGGACGCCGTGGTGTGGCATCGACCGGGAGAGACGAAGGAATCGTCGTCGAGTTCGTGGTTTAACGTCATGTTGATTCATCAAAATCGCGCCGCGCACTCGAAGAACGCGATATCTGAGCGGTACCTGCCGAATTGGTTGGATTTCGTCGTGTGGGGACACGAACACGAGTGTTTGGTGGAACCGACCGAGTCGGCGCAAGGATTTCACGTCTCGCAACCGGGTTCGAGCGTCGTGACGTCGTTGATCGAGGGTGAGGCCAAGGAGAAGAAGATTTGCGTGCTCGAGGTGCGAAGCGATCTGGAAAATCCCAACGGTGCGCCGTTTTGGCGAACAACGCCGGTGCCGCTGCGTTCGACGCGACCGTTCGAGTACGAACAAATCGCCCTCGCGCAGACGCCCGAGCTCGACGCCGCCGACGCGCGAGGCGTGAGCGCGTTTTTAGAGAATCGCGTGCGCGCCATGATCGAGCGGGCGACGGTGAAACACCGTGAGCGACACGCGCCGAATGAGGTGGACATGACGGACCGATTACATCTTCCGTTGATTCGTCTGCGCGTGGATTATTCGGGTGGATTTAGCACCATCAACGCACAACGGTTTGGACAAAAATTCGTCGGCAAGGTTGCCAATCCGCACGACGTCTTGTTGTTTCATAAATCGTCGCTCAAGAGAGCGATGCGCGGGGAGGGTGGGGACGAGATGATGGACGATGCGATGGACGACGGCGTCGACGACGCGCACGATCACGCGAACGGCGCGATGGAGAATCAGAGACGCATCGATCGACTCGTGCGCGAACACTTGTCGGCGTCCGAGGGATTACAATTACTCGCGCCGACGGATCTCTCCGCCGCGTTGGACGATTTCGTCAACAAGGATGAAAAGACAGCCATCGTACAGTTGTGTCAGCGACGGTTGAAGGCGGTGCAGACGTCGGTGAACGCGGATAATTCGCACGAAAACGACGCGGACGTGCTCTTGTCGAAAATTAACGAAGCCGTCAAGGCGCAGATGAGTAAACCGAGCAAGAGGAAACCGGTGATGGACGAGGCGACGGAGGAGGCGGTGGCGTCGGAAGTGCCGTTAGCGACGACGACGAATCGACGCGGTCGCGCGAGCGTCGCGGTGGGCATCGATTCCGAAGCGCCGACGCAAAAGAAGACGCCGGCGAAACGTCGCGCCGCCGCGCCACAGCTGCCGCCGCGCGGTGGCGACGGGTTCGACGACGACGACATCGAGGACGATTCCGACGTCGAGGTCATCCCGCTGAGTAATCCCGCGCCGAGACCACCGAGACCGTCGCGCGCGGCGGCGGCGGTGGCGTCGACGCGCGTTCGACGAAACGCGGCGGCGACGAAGGACGCGGCGGAGGATTCCGACGATTCCTTCGACGTCAACGACGAGGTCATCGAGGCGTCGGACGACGAGGACGTCATCGCGATGCCGACGCGAGGGAAGAAACGCGCCGCCGCGCCGCCGACGAGGGCGACGCAGCGCGCGACCAAGGCGACGAAGACGACGGCGAGTCGCGCGAAGAAGACGCCGACGCGAAGGACCAACGCGACGGCGGGCGACGACAGCGGCGACGACGTGGACGAGGTCGTCGCACCGACGCGCGGTGGTCGATCGACGCGAGGGACGCAAAACACGCAGACAACGCAAAACACCTGGGGACGCACGAGAAGATCGACGGGATGATGATTCGAGACGAAACGCTATTAGAGCAACGAAACGACACGATAGTAGAGACGCGTGAAACGAAACACTAGAGATACAGCTGAATGACACCATCGTCGTCCTCGTCACTCGCCGCCCGGATCTGCGGATACGAGTGAAAATAATCTATCGTCTATGAACGGTCGCGCCGACCACACGGCGACGCACCCGGCTAATTCGTCCTCGCGCGTCTCCCCGCCTTGAAGATACGCGACGATTTTCTCCCTCGTCTCCACCTCTCGCTCGAGTCCATCCAACACGGACGCGCACATCCACAACCACTGTTCGATGGTGTACTCCTCATCCGTGCCCCACTTGAAAGCGGTGAGCATGATGTGGACAGGCACGTCGGAGATCCAATGCGTCTCTTCGGCGCTCGGCCGTCGACCCGACGTCGCCTCGACGAAATCCCGCATCGCCTCGCTCGCCTCTCGCACGCACTCTCGCATCCTTCGCGCGCACGCGGCGATTTCCTCAATCGCGCTCGTCATTCGCTCCGGCGCCATCGCGCGCGCGCTGGGATGCGCGAATCCACCGTCGAGAAACGCGCGCAGGCGACCGCTCGTCGCCGCGCGCGTCGCCGCCGTCGCCGCCTCTCCCATCTTCACCCGTTCATCCTTCACGCACATCGCGTACCAGTGCGGCACCGTCGCCATCGCGACGTCGGACTTGGCGTGGTACCGCTCGAACGCGCGACATGACGCACCGAACGCCATCAACGCCGACACATCCAATTCCTCGTCGCCCTCGTCTCTCGCCGGCGCCGTCATCGATCCCGTCCCAATCCCCCAGGCGTCGCCTCGAGCGCGCGCCGCGTTCCCGCGCGAAGCTGTCGACGCAAATCCTCCACCGTCGTCACTCCGCACGCTCGAAGCGTCAATCCCACCGCACACACGCACGTCGCGCTCGCGAGACTCGCCGTCGCCAGCGCACGCGTCGCCGTCGCCGCCGCGCGCCAATGCGTCCCGCGAGGTAAATCTCTCTCCGCCTTGGTCCTCGCTCGCGCGCTCGCCACGGCGACGGCGGTGACGGCGGCGGAAGCGATGAAGGCGCCCGCGGCGATGGCGAGCGTGCGGTCGCGCGCGCGTTCGTAGTCTTCGGTGGTGGAGATGCGCCGCGCGGTGGCGAGCGAACGAACGAAACGAAAGCCGTCGATGGCGCCGCTCGACGCGGACGAGGTGGACGCGGAGTCGTCGGCGGTGTGTTCGCGCGCGTTGCGTTCGGTCGAGGCGCGGCCGAAGCGCATGGACGACGCGCGCGTCGCGCGATGGGGACTGAATGCGCCAAAGGAAAACTTTTTTTTCGTCGGGACGCGCGCGAGAGAGAGAAGAGACTGGACGATGATCGATCACGCTCTGCGCGGATGTGTGTGTCTATGTTACATGTTTGGTGTCTATATCGTACAGCGCGCGCGAGGCGTCTACGCGACGGACGACGCGTTCGTCTCTCGCGGGCGAGCGACGGGGACGTACCCGTCCTCGAGCACGGCGCGCATGTCTTCGATTTCTCGCTCGCGCTCCAAACGTTCCTCGAGCGAGTCTTTCCCGCGAAATCCGGCGTCCATGCTCGTCGTCGTGCGCTCGATGGATGATTTAATCGAGACGGAGACGCGCTCGAAGGCGTCGCGCAGACTCTTGGCGGCGGTTTCGGCGGCGTCCTTGACGTTGGCGACGGCTTCATCCTTGGAGCGTTTGACGGTTTCCTCAAACGTTGACACGCTCGATGGACGCGGTGGGAAAAACGCACGCATGGCGCGAGAGCCCGCGCTCTGGGTGAACGCACCGTCCACCGTGCCGCCGATGACGCCGCCGAGAATGGGCACGGCTCTCGTCACCGCCATGGACGCGCCTCGCTGCGCGCCTCGCTGCGCCAAACGCGTCGCCGCCAAACGCGTCAAACGCCACGCCGCGCCCTGAAGCGCGGTGCCGGACCCTCGTATCGCGGCGTATTGCGTTGCCTCGTCCACCGACCCGCCGACGCGTCTACATAAGTCATCTCCTTCCCGTAAATCATCCCCGCCCAACGCGCACGCAATCGCAGTTGCCGCGCACTCCGGATCGAGCGGATCCCTCCCCGCTAAAATCGCCAACGCAAAGCTCAACCGAAGCGTCGTGAACGTCGTAGCCGCCAATTGCGCCGGTATCGTCACCGGAAGCGTGAGCGAACCGCCCAATCCGGCGACGAAACCGCTCCCGAAATTTGCCGCCGCGCTCCAACCGGTCATCGCGTCGCCCGTTCGATATTTTGCCGTCGTCGACAATTCCGCCTCCTCATCCACCCCTTTCGGTCTGTACGCCCGCGCGAGCTCACGCGCGCTCGAGACGTTCGTCCCTTCCATCCCGTCCACGCCGCGTCGGCCGCTCAGGGCGAGCTGTAAGAGAGACATTAACGCGCGCGTCGCGTTCGATTCATCCTCCGCCAACGCGCGCCAGAATCGCATCGTCTCCTCCAGCGCGTCCATTTCGATCGCCATCGACGACGACGACGACGACGCGTCGACGCAGTCGTTGGTGTCTCTCTCGCGCGTCGCCGCGTATCGAAACGCGCGAAGACGACGCTCGAAGCGCTCGCGTTCGCCCGGCAGCGATTGCACCGAGACGACGCGTCCCGACGCGTCTTCGCGCAACAGCGCGTTGATTCGATCGACGAGCGACAACGACGACGTCGATGATGATGTCATCGTCTCGCGCGTCGCGCGCACGTCGTCGTCGTCGTCGTCGAGCGACGGTGACATGGTCGCGCGTCGCGGATTGTCGAATTCGTGCAAAGTAATCGCCGACACTTTTTCGCGCGCGGTGCGCCCATCGCGCGGCGAGACGTCATGAAACCGCGCGTGCGCGGCGATGAAGACGTTCGACGTCGATACCACGCGTCTTCGGCGCGACAAATGGGCGCGTACGCGTTGTTGACGGCGTGTAAATTCATCGCGCTTCGAATCTTTGCGTTTGGATTTCTTCTCGCGCGCGTGGAATCGAGCGCGCGCGCCGTCTCGGCGCCGACGACGGCGCCGATCGTCGATAAGATCGTCGTGCTTGTCATCGACGGCGCGAGGTACGATTGGACGACGTTGGAAACGACGGGAAAGGATGGGGACGCGACGTCGCGGCGACGGTTAAAGCTGCCGAGCGCGCGGAGGTACGGATCAGCGTGCGACGCGACGACGGGAGGCGCGCGAGGACGGGGTGAGGTGTTTAAATTCATCGCCGACGCGCCGACGACGACGCAACAGCGATTGAAGGGATTACTCACGGGTGGATTACCGACGTTTATCGACGCGAGCGCGTCGTTTGGAGGAACGTCGCTCGGCGAAGATAATTTAATCGAACAATTGCGCGCGCGGGGGCGACGCATGACGATTAGCGGTGACGACACGTGGGCAGAATTGTTCGACGTCAACGCGACGTTCACGAGCGGGGCGCACATGTACCCGAGCTTTGACGTCAAGGATACGGAAACAGTGGACGCGGGGGTGCGCGAATCCATGGCGGACGCGTTGGCGAGACCGGACGATTGGGACGTTTTGATAGGACACATGCTCGGCGCCGATCACGTCGGACACACGCACGGGGCGACGACGGATTACATGCGAGAGAAGCTCGCGGAGAACGATCGGGACATTGAACGCGTGGTGGAGACGATGCGCGCCGACGAAAGGTACGCCGACGCCATGGTCTTCGTGTTCGGTGATCACGGCATGACGGATAACGGCGATCACGGGGGTGGGACGCCCGAGGAGGTGGAGTCGTTTTTGCTCGCGTACCATCCGTGGGCGACGAACGGGTTGGAATGCGAACGGAAAAGAGACGACGAGTTTCCGCAACTCGACTTTGCGTCCACCATGGCCGCGCTGTTGGGCGTACCCATTCCGTACGGCAACTTGGGCACGGTGAACGAAAAGGTGTTCACGCTCGCTCACGGCAAAGGGAAAACAAAAGAGGTTTTCGCGTCGTACGTTCAGGCGCTACACGTGAACGCCGAGCAGATTTGGACTTATTTGAACACGTATCGCGAAGGGAAAGCGCACCCGTTCGGGAAAGAGAACGCCGAGCGCTTGGAGAGATTGCTTAACATCGCTCGCGTGAATAAATCGCTCGACACGACTGAATTCGTGCTCGAATTCATGAGAGATGTGGCGTCGGTCGCGCGAGCGCAGTGGGCGCAGTTTGGATTATTTAAGATGGCGTTTGGATTCGTCGCTATCATCGCGACGCTCGTAGCTCATGCCTCGATCGCGTTCGACGACGTCAACGGTCCCGCGTCGATGGCGTCCGACGCGGTCGGAACGGTCGGTGTCGTCATGGTCATTTTAGCGTCCGTGTCGCGTCTTTCAAACAGCTTCATCGTTCAGGAGCGAGAGATGATGCAATTTCTCTTCGCCACGTTTGTCGTCGTCGCGAGCGTGAAGGCGTTCGCGAACGATAACGTCAAGGCCACCGTGTGTGGCGGTCAGTGTTTGTTGGCGAACGTCTTCTTGTACTTTCTCGGCACGTTTTGGGTGAAGAGCGATTCCACGGACGTGCCCGGATTCGCTCTGGCGCCCACCGTCGTCATCGTGCTCCTCGTCATCGCCGCGGCCGTTCGAGCCATTCGCGAGACGTGCGCGAGCAAATACAACGGCAAGCTTCGGGCGCTCGACGTCGCGCTCTTCGGATGGATCGCGGTGACGATTCGAAGCGTCCTCATCTTGACGTTCGTCGACGAGGACGTGTGGCTCGCGCGCGTCGCGTACGCGTCCGGCGTCGCCGCCGTCGCGCTACACGGACTCGACGATTCCACCGCGTCATCCTCGCGCTCTTCTAACGTCAAGCGAGGCGCGGTGATGTTTTTGATCTCGATCGCGCCGATCGTCGCCATGTTGGCCGGTCCGATCATGGGCATGTTGTACGTCGCCGCGACGTATTTCCTCTACGACGGTTTGCGAGGCCTCCTTCTCGGCGACGACGGAGATTCGCGCACGAGGTGTTCCGAGACCGCGCTCGGCGCTGGATTATGGCTCGCGAGCGTCGTCGTCTTTTTCGGTGGCGGCCACGCGTGCTCTTTCGACGGATTACACTTCGCCTCCGCGTTTACCGGTTTCCGCGAGTTTCGCTTTTACGTCATGGGCTTTCTCCTCGGCTTTGAAACCTGGAGCGGCGACGTTCTCCTCGCCGCCTCCGTGCCGCTCTTCGCCGCGCTCACCGCGCGAAAACACACCCTCGAGGGGTTCGAGCGCGTGACGCTCCGCGTATCGCTTAAAATAGCCTTCTTCCGCGCCGTCGCCGTCGCCTCGGCGACCCTCTGCGCGGCGCTCCATCGACGCCATCTCATGGTGTGGGCCATCTTCGCCCCCAAATTCGTCTTCGACGCCATCGGCTCCTCCGTCGCCGACATCACCGCCTTCCTCTTCATCACCGTCGCGTTTCGTTCGTTCGACGCGCGTCGAGGCACCAAGAGAGACTGACGCGCGTTCCCGGCGCCAAAAAGCGTCCCGAGAGCCCTGAAAAAGACCCGTCACTCGTTCGCGCGCGCACCGTCATGTTCACCGCCCTCGAACCCGCGCTCGCGCGTCCGACGCCCGCGAGACGTCCGCATCGACGCGTGCATCGCGTCACAGAGTCCCGTCTCCGTCCCGGGCGTCAGGGTGTGCAACGAATCTATCGACTCGCCAAGGAGAAGGCGATGATTGGCGAGTACGAATACCTCGAGTCCATCGGTGTCTCTCGCGCGCAGGCGCTCCAGGTGATGTCTCGCGCGAGCACGGTGTTCGAACAAGAGATCGTGCGTCGAGGAGGGGATCCTCGCGAGGCGTCGTTCGGGGCGGCGGAGATGGAAAAGGTGGTGGCGTTTCTGACGGAGAGCGGCGTCGAGACGCGCGCGGTGGGGTTCTTGGTGATTAGACATCCCGCCGTGTTGGCGTACGATGTCGACCGTCGGTTGCGACCGTTGTTTGCGTACATGGAGTCGACGTTCGGACGGGACGCGAAGACGTTCGTGGAGGACGTGATGAAGAGACCGAGTTTATTGGGGTTGGACGCGGATGAAAACGCGAGACGCATGGTTGAGTATTTATTAGCCAACGGAAGCACGGAGGAGGAGGCGGTTGAGTACCTGTTGCGCACGCTGTAGACGCGGTCGGTGGGTGGGAGTATTCGATCGTACGGTCTGTATGTACTGTAGTTTTTTAATCATCATCGGTATTATATTCTTTTTTCAACGGGTGTGCAACGCAACGCGATGTAGAATTAGTTAGTCTTCTTCGTCCAATTCGGCGGCGATTTCGGCGACGAGCTGTTTGCGGTACTCGGCGAAATCACCGTCAAACTTATCGACGCGTCCCTCGTCGACGACCCAGATTTCGCTCTTTTCATCGTCCAAGACTTGTTCGCAGATGTGCGCGTCGTGGGTGATCATGACGACGCCTCCTTCGAATTCCTCGAGGGCGTCTGCCAACGCGTCGATGGATTGCATGTCCAAGTGGTTCGTCGGCTCATCGAGAAGCAAAATGTGCGGGTTGGACAGACCGATGGCGGTGAAGACGACTCGCGCCTTTTGACCGCCAGAAAGTTTGACGATCGGGGTGAGGTGATTGTGACCAGGAAGACCGAACCGACCGAGCTTGGCGCGAATTTCCTCGGGTTTGTACGAGGAACCGTTCTCCTTGACGTACTTGCGTCGCAGGTATTCCACGGGGTTCTCATCCATGGCCAACACGTCGACGAAGTGCTGCGAGTAACGACCGATGCGCAAGGCGTGCGAACGACGAGACTCGCCGCCCGTCGGTTCGAGATCACCGGCTAAGAGATTCATGAGGGTCGACTTACCCGCGCCGTTTGGACCGATGATGGCGACGCGCGTGCCCATGTCGATGCCCAGGTTGATTTTATCCAACGAGAATCCCTTCAATCCGGGGTATTCGAAAGAGCAATCGTTGAGACCGATGAGCGGCGGTGGGAGCTCGGTCGGCGTCGGGAAGCTAAATTTGACGTTGTAATCGGCCCACTTTTCGGGTAATTGCGCCGGGGCGTCGTCGTCGTCGTCCACCATCATGCCCTTATTCTTCTTGTTACCCTGCTTTCGCTCCTGCGCCTTCTTCGCCTTGTCCTTGACGTCCTGTTGCTTTGACTTGCTCGACGCCTTCTTCGCAGCCTTGAGCTCTTTTTCGTACTTTTCAAAAGCCTTGTTCGCCTCTCTTCGGCGAATCTCGTACATTTCCTCGAATTGATCAAACGAACCCTTGTATTGGTCGAGCTTGTGATCGTGCAAGTGCACGATGTCGGTCGTGACGTTGGATAAAAAGTCGCGATCGTGCGACACGACGACGAGCGTCTTCTTCCAGCGCATCAAGTACTCCTCGAGCCAAATGACGGCGCGCAAATCCAAGTGGTTGGTCGGCTCGTCGAGCAACAAACACGTGGGCTCGATGAAGAGCGCGCGAGCGAGAGAGATGCGCATGCGCCAACCTCCAGAGAAGCTTTGCGTCGTGTTGTGCATGGAGAAACGATCGGGTCCTTGCGTGCCATCCTTTTTGGGCACGGTAAAACCCAAACCGTGAAGAATCTTGGACGCGCGCGCCTCGGCGGTGGCGTCGCCCTTTTCGTTTAATCGTTCGTACGTCTTGTTGAGCTCTTGGTTCAAATCGTGTTCTTCCCCGGTCTCTTCATCCTTAAACGTCGGTTCCTTGACGTCAGAATCGCCTATAGCGAGTTTTTCCATCAAATCCTCGAGTTCAGTCTTCTTTTTGCGCAACTCTTGAAGCTCCACGTCGGCGGCGACGACGGATTGCAACGCCGACCGACCGTCGCCCACCACCTCTTGTTCGACGAGCAAAATATCAATGTGTTCCGGCACGGGAATCTTCCGTCTCGCCAAAAGCTTCATCACCGTCGTTTTCCCCGTTCCGTTCGGTCCGACCAAACCGTACCGCCGGCCGTGCGCGATCGTCAGCGACGTGTTATTCAACAGAGGTTTCCCTCGCGCGCTCACCGAAAATCCATCAATCTTGATATCCCTGCTATTCGCTATCGCCGCCAAGTACTCGTCCGACATGTTTGGAATTCGCACGTTAAACGCATCATCATCCTCCATCATCGCCTCCGCCTTGGCCTGCGCCTCTTTTCTCGCCGCTTCGATTTCTTTTTGTCTTTGCCTTCGGATTTGTTTCTCCGACGGTCCGTCAAAGGTTATCACTTTTTCCTCTCTCTCCGTCTCCTTCTCGCTCTCACCCTCGCTCTCGCTCGAAGGGAGATCCATACCGGCCAAGTAATCACCGGCATTCTCGCTCTCGATCGGCGCGCGCACCGGTTTTCGCGGTTGTCGCGTCGGCTCCGCGGGTTTCTTCGCCGCCGCCGGCTTGTCCGCCCTCTTCTCCTTCTTCTCCCTCTTCTCCTTCTTCTCCCCTTTGTCGGCTTTTTTCTCCTTCTTCTCCCCGCTCGATTTCTCTGCGCGCGCGCGGAACGAACGATGTCAGTCGATCGCTCGCGTCGAATCGTCGAATCGTCGAATCGTCGAATCGTCTCGCGGTCGCGTCCCGAGCCGAGCCGCCGGGTCATCATCGGTCGGGGACGTCCCGAACCATTCATTCACTCTCTCGCGCGCGCGTTCGAGCGTCCTTTCGTACCTTTCGCCTTACGCGCGGCGCGCTGTTCGGGCGTTTCGTCCCTCTTACCCATCGCGCGCGCGTCGAGGTGTGCGGACGAGACGCGCGAATGAATGAATGAAATGGCTGGCTGGGTATCTGTTTCGTCTTGGCCGCCGAAACGCGTCGTCGTTCGCGTTCAAACGTCTCCATCGCGCACGCGTCTCATGTTACGTATTAATAAAAGTCACTCGTCAACACGTTATCTTTCGCGACGCCTCGCGATTCAAAGAGCGCCAACAACCGTCTCGCCGTCTCGCCCTCGGCGCCGGCGAGGAGCGCCGACGCCCTCGACGCGTCGGCGCCGACAATGACGGGTCGACCCCCCGCGCCCGGCGCGCCCGTGGCGAAACACTGCTCCATCAAGAAAATCTGATCGTCGAGCGTGCCGTAACACGCGATTATTTTAAACCCTTCCTCGCGCCACGCGTCGTGCAGAGACAACAGCGCGGCGTCCTCTTGGGATTCGCAGAGATAAAAGACGCAGACGGGATGTTCGGTGGCGTACGCCATCGCCGGTTGCCAATCCAACAACGCGCGCACGCTCGCCATGCCGTTCGTGCCGTACGCGACGAGTATCAAATCGTGTTCTTTACGCATCGCTGATTCGAGCGAACGCTCGGCGAAGAGGACGTTGGAGAATCCACCACCCGCGGGCGCGCTCACCGTAAACGTATCCCCGGGCGCCGCCGCGTAGAACCGCGGCGAGTGCGTCTCCGCATCCACCAAAAACTCCACCTTGGCGCTGTCTAATCGCGCGCTGTCGTATCGAACGTGATACGGCGATCGAGCGAGCGGTAAACGCGTCGTCTCCGTCTCGTCGTCGTCTCGAGACGAAAACGTCGCCATGACGTATTGTCCCGGTTCGTGAAATCGCTCCGTCCACGCCTTGCCGTTATCGCGCACGTACGCCGCGCTCGACGCCGCGTGGAGTCGATTCGACGCGACATCGCTCTGTTTATCCTCGATCGCCACCACGAGCGTTCGTTTCGCGCCGTTCAGGCTCGCCGCTCGGTTCTCGATGACGACGCTGCGCATATCGGGAAACGCGTTTGTCGGTCAGTCGCTCTGAGCTCATCATGAGCATCGCGCGTGTCTACCCCTCTCGACGGGCGAGACTCGACCCGCGCGCGACGCCGACGTCGAACACACATCGCGACGCACCATTCGTAGACGGGTTCGGCGTCGACCGCGCGCGCGACGGCGCACCGCCGCGCCGATGATGACGACGACGCATCGGTGCCCGAGGGACGTCGAGGCATCATCGTCGACGTCGCGCGACGGTCCGCGCGCGTCGCGACGCGGGACGAGGAGGAGGACGAGGGTGTGATCGCGCGCATCGTGCGCGGGGACGGTCGTGCGCGGGGACGACGCGCGGCGAGGTGTGGCGCGTCGATCGTCTCGGGATTGTTTGATGTCGACGGTTGGGTGACGAGGCGTCCCGAGCAGTCGAACGCGACGCGAGGAGGCGGCGGAGCGCGCGCGAGGCGGCGGTGATCGATGGATACTGTTGTTTTCTATTACCGACCGAGGCGCGCGCGTCCGAACGACGACGCGCGTCTGGACGCCAAGGCGCTTTATCGTCGCGAGAGCGCGCGAGCGACGCCGAGGACGAGCGCGAGGGCGAGACACTGCGTGAAACGACGGAAGAGGTGTCGTCTCGCGCGAGTCGTCGTCGCGACGCCGCCGACGCCGGAGCGCGAGGGCGATTTCGTGGAGAGGACGTTGGAGCTCGAGCGTTTGCGAGTCAGCGGCGGCGGCGGCGGCGACGACGCGAAGAGCGGCGGCGACGTGCGATGGTGTTCGGGAACGGATGCCGGTACGGCGGCTGGTTTGGACGGACTCGCGTTGAAGGAGACGTCCGATCCGCCGATGGAATCGAGCGATGACGACCGCGTGCGGGCGAGATTGATTTTGGATCCGAAGGACCGTTTCAATTCCGACGGTGCGTCGACCGTCGCGCGCGTCTCATCGCTCGCGGCGACGCAATCCGTGAGATTGGATATGTTATACGACGCTTGGCGCTCGAGCGCACCTCTCGAGCTCCGTCTCGACGCTGGCCGCTTCGCCAACGCCGCCGCCGCGCGTCGAAGCATCGTCGCCGCCACAGCGGGTATGGGATCGCGCATCGTCCCCGAAGATGATTTTAATATCGCCTCAATCTCCTCCGACACGCTCTCGACGTCAAAACGCGTGGAATTCGACGCACAAAACCCTGCGACGGCTTTCGCCGCGTCGAACATGGCTGCTGAGTTCATGGAAGACGACGCCGAAGACGAGTCGCCGTCGTCGGCGTCGATGAGCGCCAACAGCGACGACACCCCGCCGCAATCACAAAACGCTCTCGACGCCGGCGAATCCGCGCTCTTCGATATGATGGCTGCAAATCTTACTAAATCAGACGCCGAGAGCGCGCGCTTGGCGTCATCGCTCGACGTACCGACGCATCGAAGCGACGTCCACCTCGCCAACGCCGCGCCCGCCATCTTCCCGCCGACGCCTCTCAACGTCTCCGCCGCCTCCCCGTCCCCTCGCACGCGCGCCAGCGCGCCCAACGCACACATCGCCGTTTCCCGCCGCACACCTCGCGCGCGTTCATCGACGTCATCGGACTCATCGTCATCCGCGGCGACGGCGCGCGTCAACGCCTCTTCGCACGCCGCCGCCGCGTCCGCCGTCTCCGCCGCGTCTCTGTTCGCGCGCACGGCGAGCACGCGGTACAGCGTCAACGCGGCGTCGTACCGCGCGCGCGCCGCGTCCGCGCCGACGTCGGTCGACCGAAGCGCGCGCACGGCGCGTTCGATCGCGACGGCACCGGGAGCTGATGAATCACCGTTTCGCGTCGTTTTCGTCGTCGACGCCTCGCCGCGACGCGCCGCGGCGTCCGAGCCGACGACGTTCAGCGTGAGATCGCTCGCGCTGTCCGACGCCATGTCGATCGAACGCGCGCGCGACGTCGACTGCGGACGTTGTTTGTTGACGCGTCTCAGTCGTCACGAAGCAATCACAATCAATCATCACACGCCGACGCGCGCGCGCATCAATGTCCGTGACGCTCCACACGACGCTCGGTGAGCTCAAACTCGAGCTTCACTGCGCCGACGCGCCGAAATCGTGCGAGAATTTCCTCGCGCTGTGCGCGAGCGGGTACTACGACGGGTGCGCGTTTCATCGATGCGTCAAGGGGTTCATGATTCAATCCGGCGACCCCACGGGCACGGGGCGAGGCGGGGCGTCGATATACGGCGGAGGGACGTTCAAAGATGAACTCTCGGCGCATCTCACATTTTCGAGGCGCGGGGTGCTCGCGATGGCGAACGCGGGACCGAACACGAATGGGAGTCAGTTTTTCCTCTCCTTTGCGAAACTGCCGCACTTGAACGGAAAGGTGACGATATTCGGACAGCTGATCGATGGACACGGGACGTTGGATTCGTTGGAACGATTGGCGGTGGACGAGCGGGATCGGCCGGTGCGAGACGTGAAGATTGAGCGGGTGACGATTCACGCGAATCCCGTGGCGGGGTGAGGCGGCGGCGGCTGAAGGCGTCGACGCATGAAAAGGCGTCTGAATGAATGCATGTTTGTTTGTTACACGGTCTCTGCTGTTATCGATGTTTTCCCGCTCGGTTCACGCGGGGGCGTCGGCGAAGGCGCGCGCGCGAATCTCTTCGCGCTCGACGGCGGATAAATCGAAAATTTCTCGCGACATGCCCGAGGATTGAAGCCACGCCTTGAAGTGACTCTGAATCACCGCCTTGAGCTCGGAACGCTTCGTTTCCGAGAGCGGGGCGTCGCGGACGCGCGCTCGGACCTCGCAGATGAGCTCCATCTTGGCCTCGAGCGCGGCGACGTAATTCGCCGGCGTCTCGAACGGGTTGGCTTGCGTCGGCGTGGAGGCGGAGGGCGTCGACGGAAAGCCGCCGTCTTGGTCCATCGGTGATTCCCCGTCCGAGCGTTCGCGAAACGGAATGATGAACATCGTGAACGCGTCCGGGGACATGAGTGACACGCCGCTGGATATGCGCACGACGTCTGGGGTGGACGGCGAGGACGAACCGTCTTGAATGGGTAAATCCGCGCCGAGAACGACGGGACGATCCCACGCGTTACACGCCTCGGGCTTGAGCTTGGCGCGCGTCAAGTGTTCATCGAGGTGTTCGTAAAACGTGTTGTACGGACCCAAGACGCACTTTCGATTGTCTCCGACGAACATCGGTTGATTGAGGATGCCCAGATGAAACGTGCACTCAAAGCACGAACGAACGACGACGCGCTTCGCGGCGCAAATCAGCTTGACGCGCTCGCATCCCTCCACGCGCATCGATCTCGACACCGCGCCGACGATGACGACGCAATCGGTGCATCCGGCGATGGTGACGTAATCGTAAGGCTCTAAGAGATACACGATGGAATCTGTGCAATCGACGACGCGCGCGAACGGGACGGCGTCGTCGTCGTAATCCTCCGCGCCGTACGTCGGTAAATCTCTCGGTGACGTTCGACACATAGCCGCGTGCGTCGACGCCGCGTGCGTGCCCCGCGACCCGTGTCGCCGAACGATTGTGGTTTTATACGCGTTTTCGATAGTCACGAGCGTCTTCGAACCGCTCTGCCCGGACGTCGACGCCATCTCCGCCACCGCCGCGACGGCGGACACCGCCGAGACGCTATCCTTCGACGAGAGCGCCGAACACGACACCGAGGCGGGATCTATGGTATTTCTAATCCATTCTCGAAGCGCGTCGCACTCGATCGTCTCCGCATCCTCCATCGCGCACTCGGCGATGCTCTTTTTCTCCCCTCGCTCGTCTCGCGTCTCGAATAAAAAATCCAAACTCGCGCACTCCTCTCTCGTCAACGTCGACGTCGACGGATTCTTCTCTAATCGACACGCGCGCACGACGGCGTCCCAATTCTGCAACAAAAACGCGCCGAACGCGCCGTCGTCCTCGGCGCCGAACCACCCATCCAGAGCCGCCGCGCCTCGCTCGCGCTCGCTCGACGGCGATCCCGGCGCCGCGCGACGCAACAGCGCGCGTTTCGACGGACTCCTCGGCGGTGGACTCCTCGCGTGTCCGGTGCCCTCCTTCCCACTCGCACTCTCGTCCTCAAACGCCCCCACGCGACCCTCGTCCCTGTACACGGCCACCGTTCGCCCTCGAGACGCCGAAAAACACGTCGCCACGAGCAACATGGACAGACGCCGCGTCTCGCACGTCGTCGCGTCCGCCCCACCCTCGTGATCGTCCCTCGAGCGCTCGCTCACCGCGCGCACCGCGTCGTACGCGCGTCGAACCGCGATCACGGGCGCCGAGAGCGCCTTAGCCGCGGTATCGACGTCGACGACGTCTCGGGACGCCGTCGCCTCGAGCAGCGACTCGACGAGCGCCTAGAGCTCGCACAAAGATTACGCGCGCGTCGCGTCGTCAGTCGATCCGTGCGCGTCGGGAGACGTCGCGCGCGCGAACACCACGCGTCCAGTCGTCGTCGTCGTCGTCGTCGTCGTCGTCGTCGTCTCGCATCGCGTCGGGAGCCGTCGCGAGAGAGAGAGAGAGAGATACGCACCGGTAACGCCTTCACCCCATCGACGAGTCTCGCGAACGACATGCTCGCCGGAACCGCGACGCCGTGCTCTAAAACCTCCCCTCGCGCGCGACATCGCGCGCGCATGGCGCGTTCGCGCGACGGTGAAGCGTTCGTTCGCGCGACGCGACGCGCGCGGACGTGTGGCGTCGCGTTCCCCGAATATTTTTTTTAACCGTTGAGTCGACGCGACCGCGCCCATCGTCACACCCGCCCGCGCGACGCGCCGGCGCGCGCGCGCGCTCGCGACATGGTGAACGAACCCGTGCGGAGTCCTCTGACGCCTCGACGCGCCAACGCGGACGCGGGCGACGGCGGTGCGGACGATGGGCGCGTCGGGGCGCGTTCGGTCGGTCGAGGCGATGGCGCGGCGACGACGACGACGACGACGACGCCTCGTAAGTCACCGCTCGCGACGTCGACGCTCGGAGAGGAAAACACGCCTCCGGTGAGCGCGAGGACGCGATCGAGGCGACGCGAGGACGGTGGTAGTTCGGTGCGCGCGAGCGCGAGAGCGGATGCGTTGAGCTCGAAACTTTTGAATTCGCCGAGCGAGACGGCGCGGGCGGAGGATATCGGTCGAGCGTACGCGACCAAGGCGGCGTCTCGAGGAAGCGTGGGAAAGACGAGACTCGGGGAGACGCCTCGGAGCGCGGCGGCGTCCAAGTGGCGCGAGGAGGTGCAGAGGACGAGAGAAAAGTTGGCGCGGTCGCGCGAGCTGTCGTCGGAACCGACGCCGAGCGCGGCGACGAGCGAGGGCGCGCGCTTGCACGTGTTCGAGGACGACGACGGTGAGGCGGTCGTGGAGGCTTTAGACGCTCGTTTATTGGCGACGGTGGAGACGGAGCGAGAGGAGACGTCGCCGTCGAGCGCGTTGGTGGCGGAGACGCGAGAACAGAGCGCGGCGCTGCGGGCGGCGGTGGATGAGATGCGAAACGAAGCCAAGGCGCGCGAGAGCGTCGACGAGGACGCGAGCGAGGAAGAGGAAGACGACGACGACGATGACGAACCTGCGTGCGTCACGCCGAACGTGGACGATCCGCAGGTCGCGATGGCGATCGAGCGCACGCGTCTGCTCGAGGAACGCAAGACGAAGGAGATTTCTCGCAAACTCGTCTCGGCGAATGAAAACGCCGCGCGTTTAAAGGCGCGGGTTCACGAACTCGAGCTCAATCTGGATGAGAAACGAGAGGCGTTAGAGACGAGCGAACGACGCGTGCAAGAGGCGGTGAAAGAGGCGGTGCGTGAGGTGTGGGCGAAGATGGACGCCGCCAACACGCAGTGCGTCAAGGCGGAGACGGAGAGGTGCGCGGCGCAGGCGGAGGCGCAAGAGGTTCATCGCAGAGTCATCGAGCTCGAAACGCGCGCGCGGCAGATGGAAAAGGCACTTCGCGAATCCAAAGCGAACGAAAAGCGCGCGGAGAGCGACATGGCGAAACTAAAGGAACTCGCAGCGAGCGCCGACGAAATCGAATCCGAGGCGCTTCGATGTGAACTGGAGAGCGCGCGAGAGGAAATTGAACGCCTCGAGGCGGCGCTGAATCAGGCCAAGGAGACGGCGAATGAGAAGGTGTACTTTCAGACCGAAAACGAGCGCTTGGAGGCGGAGATCGAAGAGTTGAAGCGCGAAGTGAGTTGGAGAAAAGCGAGCGAAGCCGAATTGCGATCGGCGCTCGAACGCTCTGAAGGCGAGATTGTTTTACATCGCGCGGAGAATTCCAAGGCGGAATCAGACGTGTACGCCATGATTGAAGCGAAGAATACGGAAATCGATGAATTGCGTCGATCGCTCGGTGACGCGGAGCGTCGGTTGGTCTCGAACGAGGCGTCCATGGCGCGCTCGACCACCGAGCTCGCGACGCTTCGCTCGCAAAACGAAGAATTGACGAGCGCGGTGCAGGGCATGTGCACGAGTGGGTCCTCCAAGACGTACGAGTTGGAGAGGGATTTAGCCACCGCCATGGTGAACATGCAAGACCTCACCAGCGCGCTCGAGGGTGTGCAGTACGAGCTCAAGCAGGCGCAAGTGGAGAAGGAGCGCGCGGTGGTCGAGGCGCAAGACGCCAAACAAAGCGCGGCGGATGCGGCGAGCAGAGAGCAATACAAACTCGTTGATCTCACCACTGAACTCGAAAACGCACTCGAACACAGCGCGCACTTACAGCGAGAGATCACGACGCTTCGCGAGAGAGAGCAAGACTTGCTATCGCAGCTCGATGACGCCGTCATCGCCACGCAATTGGCGGACGAAGACACCGAACTCGAGATCGAAGACGTCTCGGAGAGCGACGATCCGCAGTCCCCGTCGCCGGTGAAGAATGCGCGCGAGCGATCGTCCACGTCGTCCTCTCGCAGGATGAACGTCGCGAGTCTGGTCGCCACGAATCGGGATTTAGTCGACATCACCTCTAGACAAGCCAACGAAATCGGACGACTGCAGGCGGAGCGTTCCAAGCTCCGCGCCGAGCTCGCGAAGAGTGAGGGCAGCGTCGCGCGTCTGACGAAGATCAAGGATGATAATTACGCCCTGGTGTGCAAGTACAAGGCCAACCTGCAGAAGACGAGCGACGAGATCAAGGCGAGACAACTCGTCGAATCGCATTTGCGCGAGTACGAGTACAAGGCGCGCGAGTTGGAGCACGTCGTCGAAGAGCTTCGCGTCGAGCTCGAACACGCGCAGCGACGAGAGCGAGAGACCGCGCGCGCGACGACCGAGTCATCCGTCGTCGACGAGCTTCGTAAAGAGCTCAGCGATATGAAAAAATCGCTCGACGCGGTGCGTTCGGAAAAGAAGACAATGTTGGACGAGCTCGGCGCGCGGCTCGAGGAGATCACCGCGTCTCGTGCCGCGCCCGAACCCGCGCCTCCATCGCGCGACGACGAGCCGCATGAATCATCATTCGTCGACTTTTTAGCGCAAGAGGCGCGCGACGCCGAGACGGCGCTCAAAACGAACGACGTGTACGCGCGGAGATTACAAGACGAAATCGAACAAGTCGAGCGCGAGATGCGCGCGAAGCCTCGCGACGCCGAGGGTGTCATCGAGACCGCCAAGGAGGCTGCCTCCGTCGCCCTCAGCGCGTGCGAATCCTCCAAGCAACGCGCCCTTTACTACAAGGGCGTCGCCAAGATGGTGTACGCCAAGCTTCAATCGCAAAAGAGCGCGTACGACAGGCGCCTCGCCGAGCTCAAACACAAACTCGACGCCGCGACGTCTGCGCCGGAGACACCGTCTCTCCGCACGCCGCTCAGCGCCATCGGTCGCGAGCACTCATTCTTATTAGATTCGGCGTGACTCGACGCCTTGTGATACACTCGAACGAAGCCCCCGTCTCTTTGTCGCCGCCGCCGCCCCAAAGCGCGCCCCGCGCGCCCATTCAATCATGCAGCCCGTCCCCGACGACCACCCCTTCCTTCGATGGTCCAACGCTCGAGACATCGATACCTCGCGCGTTCGACTCGTCCGAGACGACGCCACGGGCGAGCGCGCCGTCGTGTGCGCAGACACCGGCGCCATCAAGGCGGGCACCGTCTGTCTGCGCGTCCCCTTTCGCGCCTGCCTGGGGACATCCGGTCTGCGGTGCGGCGCGACGTCGTGTCCGCTCGACGACGACGCCGTCGGGAGCGCCAAGTCATTCTACACCCCCTCCGATCGACTCGCGGCGACGCTGGCGAAGATGCGATGGGAGAGCGAGCGAGGGGTGGACGACGCGTGGACGCCGTACGTCGACGCGCTCCCACGGGACGTCGACTCGCCGACGAACGGATGGACGAACGAGGACATCGCGGAGATGCAATTCGCGAGAGGGATCGGGAATTGCGCCAAGGTGAAGGCTCGAGACGCGGCGACGGTGAAAAAGCTCGCGGAGACGTACGGGGAGGAGAGTTGGGCGACGCACTGGACGTGGGCGTTGAGTTGCGTGCGGTCGCGGGCGGTGGATTTAGAGCGCGGCGAGAGTTTTTTAGCGCCCGTGTTGGACATGGTGAATCACTCGCACGGAAGCGCGAACGTGAAGTGGGACGCGAGCGAGGACGGTGAGGCGGTGGTGCTTCGAGCGTTGACGACGGTGGCGCCGGGGGAGGAATTGATGACGCAGTACGCGTGCGAGCCGGCCGAGTCGTTTTTATTGTACATGGGATTCGTCGGCGCGATGAATCCGTACGATCGCGTGGAATTGTGGAGTTCGTTGAGTCACGCCGCGGATTGGTTCGCGGAGACGTTCAGGAGCGAGAGTGGGGAGATTGTGCTCGATAAGGCGGCGGGACGCGCCGTCGCCGACGAGCTCGAGGCACAACAACGCGCGAGGGAACGCGCGTCCATCGTCGGTCTCGCGGGTGGCGGACCCGTCGATGAATCCGCCGAACTAAAGCTCAGAGAGATTCAATCCACGATCATGGGTCCGAGCGTGGGATGGACGACGAGTTACGACGAGGCGCTCTGGTTGATGTTTAGACACTTTTCGCAGGCGCTCATGCCGGATGAAAATCCCGACCACTACGTGATGCACGCCATCAAGAAGCGGTGCGAGGAGATTTTATTATCGATGAAGACGACGATCGAGGAGGATGAAGCGTTATTCTCCGCCGAGGACACCCCGCGGCGTCTGCGGTTGGCGGTCGAGTATCGCTTATACAAGAAGGCGCTGCTCGTGAGACATTTGCAAGGCGCGGATTGAGTGAGCGACGCCCGAGGCATCAAGTTCCGTTGTTAGTCACTCCGATTGAAATTATTTGTTAATACACAGCACAGCGCGACGAGCGAACGAACGACGGCGTTCACGCCTCGGCGATCCCGCACACCTGCGGCGCGATGACCCAAAACCCATCCAGTTCGTAATACTCGGCGTCGACGCGCGTAAATAATCCAGAGTCTTGAATATTTTTCAGCGTTCGTCGGTCCAGATTACACCCGTCGGCGACGCTTCGTTGCATCGGCGTCAGCGTCACCTGTAAACGCGCAAACTTTGGATCCGTCTCCGATAACACGTGCTCGAGAAACACAAACTTCCCACCCGGTCGCAACACGCGTCGAATCTCCGACAGCGTCTGCGCTTGATCCGCCACCGAACACAACGTCAACGTGCTCACGACGGCGTCGACGCTCGCGTCCGCCAACGGCAGCGCCTCCCCGACGCCGTGCACGAACCTCGCGCGTATGGGTCTGTCCCCGACGCTCGCGAATCGACGTACGTTTTCCTCCGCGAACGCGCGCATGCTATCGTTCGGATCCACCGCCACGACATCGACGCTCTTCGGCCCGGCGTCTCGTCGACACCTCGCGTAATATTCCGCGTTCGGCGCCGACCCGGCGCCGATCTCACACACGGACATCTCATCGACGCCGTCGTAAGAGGACAGTAATTCGGTAAATAACCGACGTTTACGACTCGCGACGGCGCGCTCGAAGCCGTCCATCATCGTCGCCATGCCTTCGGCAAACGCCGCGTCTCTGCGCGCGTCTCGCTCGACGTCGAACGCGTCGGAGAGCGCGGCGTCGGGTTCGACGAGACGCACGGCGGCGCGCGCGGGAGAGAGGCACCCGCAGCCGCAGACGAGGCCAGTGAAGAGGACGCCGCGACGCGAGGAGGACGCGGGGACGGTGTCCCGATGCGTGTCGGTTGAATTCTCTTCAACCGTCGCGCCCGGTGCGTCATCGCGAGCGTGCGCGCGCGCCGTTCGAACGGGTCGCGGGCGCGCGCGACGCGATCGGTCCTCGCCGATGATTCGACGCGACCGGTCCTCGCCGATGACTCGACGCGATCGGTCCTCGCCGATGACTCGACGCGATCGGTCCTCGCGAATGATTCCGAAGCCGAAGCCGGGCGCGACCGCCGCGACGAGGGCGCGCGACATGGCGTCGGTCGTCGGGCGCCGACGACAACGTCGAGAGGACGAGACGCGACGACCGACGCCGCGGGGCTACCGCCATCGACTGACGCCTTCGCTATCGCGCGCGTCGCCGCGGGTCTTCGGTCGGCGCCGGCGACGTCTTGGTTTTCGCGTCGTCGACGGCGCGCGCGAAACGCTCGAGCGCCATGTGCAACGCGACGACGCCGAAATCCGCCTCGTCCCACTCGTCACCGCGCGCGCCCGTCGCGTCCGACGTCGACCGACCGTCGGCGACGTCCGCCGCGAGCGCGGCGGCGTCCCGCGCGACGGCGTCGAGTACGTCGCGTTCGGCGAACGATTCATCGACGCTCGCGGCGACGACGACGGCGAGCGCGTTGAAGACGGCGCAAAAGAAATTCGCCCGACCTCTCGTCGTCTCGAAGAGCGCGCGTTCGCGATCCCGTGCGATCCACCTCGCGAGCGCGGCGATCGCGCACGAGCTCGCGACGGGGTCGCCGTCCCGGTGCGCCTCGACGCGCGCGTCCTTCATCCACGTGACGTATTGCGCCATGAGCGCCGGGCATCGCTCCACCACCACCGCTCGAACGGCCTCGTCATCTATCGCTAATGAGTGCTTCATGCGTCCGAACGCGCGCGCGCACGCGAGCTCGTACGCGTCTCCGCGCGCGCGCGCGCCCCTCGCGCCGTCCTCGACGCTTCGTTTCAACGTCTCCGCCGGCGCCGCGCACCGTAACGCCAAATGTTCGCGAAACGCAAACTCGAGCGCGGCGTCTCTCGAGCGATCGATGTCTTCGACGCGACCGCGGTGGTACGCCGTCCCGCTGTCGATGAAGACGCGCTCTATGAGCGCGCTGCATCCGTCCGCCGTCGTCGCGTCGACGCCGTCGCCGAACCCGAGCGCGGCGAACGCCGCCGCGTCTCGATCGTACGGGTCGAACGCCTGCGCCACGGACACGGCGCGCACGACGCGCTCGAAATCATCTACGCGTCGTCGCGCGCGCGCGTCGACGCTCTCGAGCTCCTTTGCTCGTCCGCGTCGTCGCGTCCCGGCCCACGCGCGTTCCGCCGCCGCCGTCGCCGCCGCGAGCGTCATCCACCTCTTCACCGCCTCCGCGCGCGTCTCCGCGCGCGCCCGCGCCACCCAACGCATCGAACGCGCGATGTACTCCTCCGTCACCTCGACGGCGTACACGCACAGCGCGTCGACGTCGACGACGCCGTCTTCATCGCACTCGCACAGAATGTCCTCCAAGCGCGCTCGACATCTCTCCGCCTCCTCGCGCTCGACGGGCGACGCCGCGACCGCGCGCAGCGCGTCGTAGACGCGAGTCATGTCTCCATTGATCGTCTCGCGCGTCGCGTCGTCGCGCATGCGCGCGGTGAAGTGCCGCGGCGGTTGACTCGCGCGTCATCTTTCATTCGCCGACGCGACATGGACGAGGACGCGCTCGCCTTTGAGCGCGCCTCCGCGGCGCTCGCGGACCCACGCGCGCGCGGTGACGCGGAGCGCGCGTTGCTCGACTTTCGCGCGCGCGCCAACGCGTCTCGCATCGCGCAGAGCGTCCTCGCGCACTCGGCCAACGTGGATGCGCAGTTTCAAGCCGCCAACTGCTTTCGCGCGGCGACGCTGCGCGAGTGGGGGGCGATGCGCGAGGACGAGCGCGCGTCTCATCGAGAGTTCGCGCTGCGATGGACGCTGGCGCGGGCGAGCGCGCCGGCGGTGGTGAGGAATCAGATGAGCTCGACGACGGCGACGTTGGTCAAGCGGGCGTGCGTCGACGCGGACGACGCGGCGAAGATGGCCATGCTCGGCGCGTGCGAACGAGACGTGCGAGAGGCGAGCGAGGCGGTGGGGGCGACGTCGGACGCGCGGACGATCGGGTTGGAGGTGTTCGCGGCGGTGGTGAGCGAGTTCGCGCCGGGGACGGCGAGCGAGCTCGGGACGACGTGGGAGCGACACGAGAGGTGTCGCGCGAGCGCAGAGAAGCATTTTTTGAAGCCGTTTTTCGTGCACGGGTGCGAAGCGGCGAAAGCGTGCGTGGCGAGTGGGAGCGTAAACGATGGGAGCGATCACGGCGCGTGCGCGGCGGCGTTGCGATTGATGAACGCGGTGTTGAGTTGGGACTTTAATAGGGACGTGAGTTACGGGTTCAGAGGGCGGTCGTTTCCGAGCACGGAGAGCGCGGCGAACGCGTTCGTGAAGCTTACGCCGGGGATTGAGTGGAGAGACGTGTTGCTGAACCCGGGGGCGTTGGATTGGTTGTACGATTTGCACGCCTCGGCGGAGAGCGCGGTGCTCGCGGGCGGCGGCGTCGAGGCGAAGAGAGTGGCGGCGGCCAGTCGAAAGACGTTGAGCGCGCTGTGCACGCTCAGTGGGTGCGTGTTTCCCTCGGATGGCACCGGAAGCACGTTGCGCGTCGGTCATTTCGTGCGATGTGCGCGAGCCATCGCCAAGTATCTCTTGCCGGCGTCGACGAGCGTTCGAGCCGCGCTCGAGGGTCACGGCGAGGACGCTCTGATCGATGGTTGCCGATCCATGTCGGCGTTAGCGACCGTGCACGCGGCGAGAGATTTTGCAAACGTATCATTAGGACCAGAATTGAACAATAGAAGTGCGTTGGATTTATTAGGTGAGCTGACGTTGGAGTGCTTGAATCAGGACGCGCTCTCCGTGCACTGCGAGGGAACCGTCGTGGACGACTGTCTGAAAATGTTGCTCGAAGCGTGGGCGTCACTCGTCAACAAGGGTATGGGTGCTCCGGGCGGTGCGGACGCCGCGGGCGTGGTCCCGGTTGCCGTCCTCGAGGGCGCCGCGAAGATTTCGCAGGCGTATCTGTTCGCCGGATTGAAGGCGGCGAGGGAGGGCGCGCACGAAGAAGACGATGGACACGAAGAGGAAGGTAAGGCTGGTGCGGCGGCGCTCGACGCTAGGTTGGAGCTCGCGGCGCAAGTCTTACGAGCGCATCCGACGTCGACGTTGCCGATGTTACAACAAGTGTTGGTTGAAAAGCGCACGGCGCTGCCGGCATGCGTGGCGAGCGGACAGGATCCGAGCGAACTTCTCGAGGAATTGTGGTGGTTGACCAGACTCATCGCCCACGTTCTCGCCGACGACGGCGATGGGGAAACGCCGATCCCTCCGGACTCACTCGCCGCGGCGTCCGCGGCCACCGCGGTTGGAGCTCCGGATTGCGTCGCTGAACTCGCCAAGGCGTTGTTAGATTTTGGTTGCTTAGCCCTCGACGCGAACGCGCGCGGTGCGCTCTCGCCTCGTCTCCTCGAAACCATCATTTGGGGTCTCGGTCGATGGGCGGACACGTACCTGATTCCGGAAGATTCCGGAGGTAGTCTGCACGCGGCGGTGTACGCCGCCGCCGGGGGCGTTCGAAGAGGCGCGGACATCGCGAATAAACTCGCCGCGAGCGGCGGAGGCATGTTCAGCGAGGCCAACGGGGGCGTACACGCGCTGGACGTGCTCGTTCAAATTGGCACGAAGGCTCTGAGCGATTGGTCGGGCGAGACGAGTTTACAGAAGACGGCGGGTTTCATTTTATTCCCGGTGTTGACCAAACGAAAGACGTTGCTGAAACACTTGGTCACCCTACCCTCGTGGGCGACGCTGCGACAAGCGTGCGCTGGCGCGCACCAGGAGCGCGGCATCGTCGCTTTCCCGCCCGAGGTTCATCGCGGTCTGAGCGAATGCGTGGGACGAGTCGCCGCGAGCATTCCGGATCCGGCGGAGTGCGAGGCGTACATGACGAGTCTCATCTCGCCGCCCTTCGAAGTCCTCGACGCCGTCTCCTTCGACACGGTCGGTCTACACCACCCCGAGGGTGAGGCGCGCGCCTGCGCCGCGCTCGAAGCCCTGCGTGGCGTCGTGCGCGCGACGAACGGTAAGAATCAGGGACCGATTTTCAATTTTTTCCGCACCGTCCGCGAACGCTTGCACAATTTGCAACTTTTAGCCAAGGATTTGGCCCGCGTCACCAAGTTGCTCCTGCGGTTGACTGAGGAGTTCGTGGAGATGAACTCGCCGTATCTCAACGCGGAACAGGTGGACTGGGTGTGCAATTATTGTCTGCGAGTGATAGAAGTCTACGCGCAGTCTGGCCGCGGCAACGTAAAGTCGGACGTCGGCGCCGTGTCGAGCGAGGACGCCATCAAGGAGGCGTACAAGGAGGTGCGCGCGCTCTTGCGCATGCTCACGCATCTCTCCAGCGGTAATTTACACGATGCCATCGTCGAATCCGCCCCACCGGATCAAGCCGCGCGGATCGCCGAGCAAATAGACATCGCTCGCGTTGTCTTCGCCGGCCTCGACGCCGTCATTCCGCTCATCACCGCTGAGTTGCTCAAATTTCCCAAACTCTGCCGACAGTACTTTGAACTCTTGGCGTACATGCTCGAGGCGTACCCGAAAAAAGTCGCACAGTTACCCGGACACATCTTCGGCACCCTGATGACGACGTTAGAGTTCGGATTGAAGCACGCCAACGAGACGGTGAGCAAGGAGAGCATGACGGCGCTGAGCGCGCTCGCGACGTTTCAATGCAACAGCGTCAAGGCGCAGAACGAAGGTTTAGGCGCGCACATGGCGCCCAACGCCGAGGGTTTGAGCGTTCTCGCCCATCTCATGCGCGTGCTGTTCCATCGATTGATTTACGAGGAAGCCGTCTTCGATCTCGTCGACGAAGCCGCCGACGCCTTGCTCCCGATTATCCTCTACGAGCGTCCCGCCTTTCAAAACATGGCCTCGTCTCTCGTCGCCACCGCCTCCAACGAGGCGAGAGGCGCCGAACTCGTACAAAACGCCTTCATCAGTCTCACCACCGCCAATAATCTCTCCGAGGGCGTCGATCGCATGAACAAGCGTCGATTCCGTAGAAATTTAGCCGACTTTCTCGTCGTCGCGCGCGGCGTCCTCCGGCGACGGTGACCATCCATCGACGCATCCGCCGACGAACGACGAACGAACGAACGAACGAACGACACAGATGATAATAATAAAGAATCCGCTCGAATATCTTACAAACTCGCGTGTTGAATACCTGTGTTCCTAGCGCTACCGCGCGCGTCGCGACACGTAGAGGGTGTAGGGTTTTTCTTTTCCCCACCCTCGCCTCGCGCCCGCGCGCGTCTCTACCCCGTCGTCGTCGTCGTCGTTCCCGCGCCGACGAACGACCGAACGATGCAGAAAAAATCCATCATCATCATCATCACCGCACACCGCTCACGCGACGGCGCAATCCACGCCCTCGGTGCATTCGGTGACGACGCGCTGCAGCGTGAATCGCTTCGCCCGGCTCATCGGTCGGCACGCCACGATCTCCACGCGATCGCCAACCTTGCACGCCTCGTCCTCGTCGTGAAACATGAATTTTTTCGACACGTTGACGCGCTTGATGTACTTGGGGTGCGGCACCTTGCGGTCGACGCGAAGGGTCTTGCTCTTGGCGCCGCTCACGGCGACGACGACGCCCTCGAGGGTTTGCGCGGCGGCGTCGACGCGCGTGGTGACGGCGACGGCGCGCGCGCGGTGGGACGCGCGCGCGAGGGTGGGGGTGGAGGTGAATTGCGCGCGCGCCGCGGTGGACGTGGTGGCGAACATGACGATCGTCGAGCGGTCGAGTGGGGCGTCGGTGCGCACGAGGGCCCTGGATGATGATGATGATGATGATGAACGATGACGTCGTGGGCTCTCGGATAGCATGTACTGTGCAAATCATTATAGATTGTGTTTTTTGTGTTTATATATGATGGAATGAGTGGTGGGCCTCGAGACGGCAGGCGTCGACGCGGAGCGAGGCGAGGACGCGAAGGGCGACGCGCGGTCGCGCGAGTCGTGATGTCGTGTCTTGATCGTCATCGATGTTTGTTTCGTTGTTTGTTGTTACACGCGAGCGAGATTAATCGCGGCGAGCGGCGCCGGCCCAAAAGGCGGCGCACACGCCGATGAAGCCGACGACGGCGACGCCGACATATTGACGACTCTCGACGCGAGAGACGTCGAGTTGGAGCTTGTGAAAGCTGAGCATCATGGAGTCGAGTTTCGTGGAGAGGGCTTGGACCTCGCGGGCGATCATTTCGGATTCCTTGACGCGCGAACCGCCGGGAGTGGCGACGACGTCTTCGCACGAGGCTTGGCGTTGGAGTTCGCCGAGCTTCTCCACTCTGTTGGCGAGCCAATCGAATTTCATCTCCAAGCCTTGTTGGTCCCGCGAGCTTTTCCCGCTCGGACTCGTGCGTCGTCGGCTCGGGCTCGTCACGCGGTCGTGCGCGTCGTGCTTGGACGAGCGCTGCGCGCAGCGGCTCGCCGGCCGAGGCGGCGGCGTGTAAAACGCGGTTTCGCCCGGACCGTCCAAGCCGTATCCGCCCCAGTTTGCGGGCGCCGCGGACGCTGGACGTCGCGGTGGGTGCGGTGGACGGCCGACGCCGCCGCTATCGCTGCCGCCTGGCGATCGACGACGTCGACCGCTGTGAGAGGATCCGCTCGAGTCGTCCGACGCCTCGGTGTTGGACGTGAGCATCGACTCGGTGATGGGAAACCTCTCCTTGAGATCATCCGTGAGCGAACCGAGCTCTTTGGTGAGCTGTTCGAGTTGCACCTGTTCGATGTACGAGTGCGGGATGTACGTACCGTTGAGACCCAACTTTTTACCCGCCTCCTCCACCGCCGACCGAAGGCGACCCTGCACCTGGACGAAGGAGCGGTCGAGACCTTCGACCCAATCCACCTTGATGGTGAGCAAATCGTCGCTAAACTCTTTGCTTCGACGCTTCATGATGGCGCCAACGACGTACCCGAGCGCCATGAGACCACCCAGGATGCGCACGCCGACTTCAAACTTGATTCTCGGCGAAATCATGATGGGTCCATCCGTCACTGTCTCGGCAAACATGAGCGTGTAGTGTCCGTCCCGGTTGCGCATTCTGAGCCACGACGTGCACGTCTCGGGATCTTCGTTGGGTGGAAGCAGATAGATGTCCGCCGTCTCCACCTCGTCCGTCACTTGACAATCCTTCCCCAGGACTGCCTTGATGCGACTCTCTTCCGGGACGCGGTCGGATTTCAAAATGTACGTCGGATCCTGGAAACCGGCGAACGGGTTGAACGAGTTCACCACCTTGAGATGTGCGGTGCGCAGATCCGGTTCGATGAACGCCTTGTACATCGGGTACACCGTCTCGCTAATCTGGTGAATGATGCTCTCCGGAGCCTGTCCACTGCGGTTGATATCGCGCAACACGCGCTTGACGAGATCAAAGTGCACGCCGCCTGTGACGCTCACTCTGAGATCCATCATCGGACGCAATTTTTCATTCAACGCGTAGATACCCTCCAAAATCACAACTTTAGACGCAGGACACGGCACGGTGACGTACCCCGTCCTCTTGCTCTCCTTGTAGTCGTACACCGGCGCCTGCACCGTCTCGCCGTTTTTCAACCCTTTTAAATTGTCCAACAGACACGCGTAATCCGTCAATCTCGGATCGTCAAAGTTCCCCTCCAACAGCATGCTCGAATCATTATACATGTCCATCGACAGTGTCACCGCTCCCGGCATAAACTCTTGAATCTTACTCGTAAAAACCGTCTTCCCCGCCCCGCTCGGCCCCGCCACGCCGACGACGATCGTCCGCCCCGGAGACGACGCCTTCAACAATTGTATCGCTCGAATCGTCAAATAAAACCCCTTATCGAAGCTCAACTGTTCATCCACTCTCGCAATCTCCGTTCGCGACGTTCCATCCTTCATCTTTTTCGTCACCACGCGCAACGCGTCCTTGATGAGTCCGCTCCCGCCCGCCGGCGACGTCCCCGCCAGCGCGCGCGCCAACGCCGGCGACCGCGTCTCCGCACCCGCATCCGCATCCGCATCGTCCGCGTCCACCTCGTCCACGCCTTCATTTTTCCTCATCACCTCCTCGACGTCGTCCATCACGCACACTCGCGCGCTCTCGAGCGCGGCGGCGCCGTCGCCCCGTCGAGGCAACGGCGAGATCGGGGACATGGATGCGTGCGGGAAGGAACGCGCGCGCGCGATCGACGTCTCTCGACCGACGCGCGCGTGAAAACACGGCGGAGACCGACCCGACCGACGCGCGCCGCGCTCCCGCGCGCGTCCGCCGTCGTCGTCGTCTGGCCGCGCGACGCGCGTGACGTCGCCGCCGCGCGTGTTTTCAAACGCGCGTCGGTCGGTCTCGACGTGTTTGCTTTTGTGTGTACTTATGTATTGGGTTTTAGTGTGTATCGTGGGTGTTGTTTGATCGATGAAGTGGTCGTGATGGGAATTGCGTTCGTGTGTGCACGGTGGTCGCGTGGGTTAGAGTAGTGTCGTTTATACCGTACTGGAGGTTGTTTTAAAACCATCCGTGATGTATTCTCGTCGTCGACGCCGACGAGCGTCGGGACGACGACGGACGGACGGACCGATCGAGAGCGCGACGCGCTCGGAGACGGACGTCGCGGGGAGGCGGCGCGCGATCGAACGATCGAACGCGCGTTCGAACGCGTCTCTCGTGCGCGCGAGCGAGCGCGGAGATTCGATCGTTCGAAGGATCGATTCGCGTGGACACAGTCGGCTCGATTTCGGTTGATTGAATTCAAGCAAACGAACGAAAGACGACGGACGCGCGCGAGGACGACGACGCGGGGTGGATAGACATGGGGGTGTGTGCGTCGAAACCACCGTCGTCATCGACCGCGGCGACGGACGCGGATGACGGCGCGTCGCCGTGGTCGGAGACGCGAGCGACGGACCGAGACGCGCCGTCGCCGGTTTCGACGGGACGGCGACGGGACGGCGTCTCGGCGTCGACGTGCGAACGGGTGGGCGTGATCGTCGTGGACGACGGTGACGAGGGTAATGACGATGGGTCGTCGTCGTCGGGATCGTCGGTGGACGAGAGGGTGGTACGGAGACAGGCGAGGGACGTCGACGAAGACGCGGCGGCGGCGGCGGCGCGCGAGACGACGACGGCGAATGCGACGACACCGGCAAAGGCGACGCGAGTGGAGGCGATGGAAGACGTCGACGCGTCGGTGGATCGAGTTGTTTCGTCGAAAAGGCCGGCGAGCGCGTCGACGAGCGAGACGTGGGTGCGCGTGGGAGAGACGCGAATGACGACGTCGCCCGTGGAGTCGGAGGCGGCGGCGCGCCGACGACGAAGCGAGAGCGAAGACGATAAGGCGACCATCGAGGCTCTGCGACGAGCGCTCGCGGATAAATTACCGTCGTCGTCGACGCCGCAAAAGGCACCGAACGGATCGGTGCTGATGGCGAGTGCGGTGCGACCGTCGGCGTCCGTGGCGAGACGCGCGAGGGACCGAGGTGAGCAGACGTATCGAGGCGAGACGAAGACGACGACGACGTCGGCGAGTCGTCCGTCGAGACGACGACGAGACGACGAATTTCTCGAGAGGAACAGAAGTGACGATGAGGACGCGGAGAGGAGACGACGATCCGCGCAAAAACCGCCGACGAATAAGGATGACGTGGAGAAGCGCGCGCGAAGACAGCTTCGAAAGCAGGCGAGGGACGACGTCGAACGCGAGATGGAGATTAAGACGGCGGTGCGCGCGCGCGTGGAGGAGAAGGAACGACAACAAGACGGTACCGACGCCGATGCCGGCGAATCGCCGCTCGTGTCGGTGGTGACGCCGCGATCGAGTCTGAAAATCAAAGTTCCGACGCCGCCGTCGGCGGCGGATTTGAAACCTCGACGGAGCGGCGCGGAGCGTTACGGAAAATCACCCAGGAATTCGTACAACTCAAAATTAGACGAACTTCTCGCCGTCGCCGAGCGCGCCGGATCCACCGCCGAGCGCGTGCGAGACCAAATCACGGATCTCGAGCAACGCGTGGAGTTGAACAATCTCAAACCCATCGCCGTGCAACCGTGGCAAGAGCACGGAAACGCGTGGGCTGGCGACAGACACTCCAAGGGGGATAGACACTCGAGACACTCGAAGAGCGCACGGTCTGAGCGAAGTTCGAGCGCGGGGACGATTTTGAACCCGAAGAATAAAAACTCTCGAGAGATGCGAGTCAAGTATGAACATGCGCGAAGCGACGGGAGCAATTCGACGCCGACGACGCCGGAAAAGCCGAAAATCATTACGTCCGTGTTGCGATCGGATCTGGTAAAGTCAATGGGCGAGATGAGCGCGGATGAGAAATTGAAGAGGCTTGGGTTGAAATCCGTTCCCGAGAATGACGACGCGACGTCACCGACGAACAGTAATCCGTGGGCGAGCGTGCCGCGACGACCGTCACCGGCGAGACGCGAGTGGCGCGAACGAATATCCCCAGCGCAGGCGCCTCGATCGACATACAGTGGAGACGATGGGGAGAATGGATTTTCACCACCGCCGCCGAGCGTGGGGAGTCATCGCGACAACGGCGCCGAGTTGCCCGCAAATTATCTCGACAAGTTGAAGGCGCAGGCGAAGCTCGCGCGGTCAGAAAGCGCCAAATCGTGGAAACCGGGCGTGGGCGTACAGATCGGGCGCGCGCTGTGAAGATGATGTCGTTTGTAACGCTAATTGCTAGTTCTAGAATGATGCCATCGATCGCCCGTCTCGCGTTTGATGAATTCCTCGACGCGAAACAATACGAATTCGAGCTCCATGACGCTCGCGTGCAACGCCTCGGGGGAGATCCACGCGAATTTGGCCAACGCATCGACGATTTCGCCGTACTCTGGCGACACTTTGCGATAATCTCGATCACACGTCGCGGGTAAGTACGTCGCCGCGAGTCGAGGTCGAGGAATGGACTCGACGACGTCGGCGAGCTCGGCGGCGGAAGTGTCGTAACCGCTCCACGCCGGGACGATGCGCGCGACGACGTCCAGATGTTCTTGTTCTTTGGAAATCTCCACGATGGCGCGCGAGATGGCTGCGTTCAGAGCTTGATGCGTGAACGTCGACGCCAACGCTTCGTCCTGACGCTCAACGGCGCGTCGAATGGATGTCTTTTGTCGTTTCATCTTTTCCGCCGCCTCGAGCGTAAAATCCAACGATTTCGTCGATTTTAAAACCGTCGCAGCGAAGATTCGACGCAACAGCGCGTCCAGTTTAACGATGCGCACTTGATCTTCACCTCCCAAGACCTCGAGCATCTCCTCCTCGGATTTGTGTGCGTATTCGACGACGACGCGCCTGACAAAGTCGACGGTGCCCGCCGAGGACGCCGCGCGCAATGCCTCGCCGCCGACGTTCGACATCGTCTCACGCTCGATATCGTTTCGAAGCGCACCGAACCTATCGTAACTCTCGTTTCGTTCCCTCGCGATCGCGCGTGCCTCGAAGACGCCGAGCGCGACGTGTGCGCGCGCGCGTCGCTCAAACGCGCGCGCGAGCGCCAATTTACTCTGCGCAAAGGCAAAGTACGGATCCTCTCGGCTCAATCCCGGTCTCGGCGGTCTCAGCGGTCGCCTCGCCTCGGTCGTGCCGTGAAGTCGCGCGTACGGGACGATTTTCAATAGTTTTTCCTCGATTCTGTCGAAAGGAAACGGCATGTTCCGACCACTGAAGAGTTCGTAATGGGCAAATCGAACGCGCGCATCCTTTTCATCCTCGTCGAGCGTCAACACCGACTCTTCGCTCCACACACGCGCGGGCGCGCCGAGGGCGACGACGCCTCGAGCCCAAGCGCGCCACGCGCTTGGGGACACGGCCTCGATTGTCGGTTCGTCGATGATGACGCTCGTTTTTTTACTCCTCTTCCCGTTGGCGACGCGCGCGCTCACACGCCGCTTCGTCGTCGTCGTCCTCCCGTCTAAACCGTACAGAAATTTCAGCGTCACCACCAAGTAGGCAAACAGCGTCGATTCTGGCGTTCCCACGTCGTGTTTTGACCCGTACCTAAGCGCTGGTGACAGATGGAGCGACAACACGCGTCGAGCGACGTCGAGCGCGCGCGCGTCCAGATTGAATTCGCCGACGAATCTCGTCAAGAGCGCCGACGCGTTGATGGGCGGAAGTTGCGCGCGAATCTTCCCCGCGGCGTAAGCCGCCGCCGCGACGATGCGCTCGGGCGTGGGTAATCGTCTCTGCCAATCGTGCGGTTGAAAAATATCGTCTCTCGGGAGTAATTCCACGACATCCGGACCGCACTTTTCCTTGATGATTTCGTACGCGTTCAGATACGGAAGTGTCCCCTCCGCCGCCATCCTCGACAAATCCACCGGCAACACCGCCTCGCGTCGTCTCGCGCACGCGACGTACACGATTCCTAAGCTCATCACCATCGGTAATCTTTTCGTCATCTCTCTCGCCAACGACGTCTTCTCCGCCGCCGCGCGCTCTTCGTCGTCGTCTCCGTCCGCCGCCTCCTCCGCCGCGTCCAACACCCCACTCTCTCGCGCATACCGCGCCCACACCTCGCGCACCGTCGCCTCCAACCCCACACCGAACGTACTTTCCGTCGTCGTCGTCTCACCGTCGCGCGCATCGTCCTCCTCTCGTCGCGAGCGGACGCCTCGTTCGACCAACCGCTCGCACTGCGCCTCCAACACCGCCTGAAACGCGCTCGCGTACGCCTCCACCGCTCGACGTCTATCCCGCATCGCCGCGCGCGCGCGTTTCCCCAGACGTACCTCTTTCACCCGTCGTTCGCGTCTCGCACCACCGACGCGTCTGCGCAAACCTCTCGCCCCCAAACCGACGCCGCCGCCGCCGAACATTTCCCCACCCTCGGCGTCCTCGAGTCCCATCTCCGCCGCGTCTTCCACCTGCGATTGCGTCTGCGTCCCGCATCGAACGCACACGTAAAACCCCGCGTCCGATGCGGCGAACGATGCTGGACCTTGGGCGCGACACACGACGCATCGCAATCGATCGACGACGCGTTGATCGCGAGGATTCAGCGTCGTCGTCGTCCCGGTGGTCTGGGACATCATGATGAATGAATGCGATGAATGAACGCGACGACGACGAGGATTCGATCAGCGAACGGCGTCGTCGTCGTCCGTTGTCAACGTCGACCGAGTCGTCGCCGCGCGCGCGACGCTCGCGCGCGCGCGTCGCCTCGTGACGCACTCATTCATTCAATGCACTCTTTCGGTCGGTTACGACAAAAAAACAAAAAAAAACAGACGCGTAGAACGTTACGAAGAATAGAGTACGACGTACGGAATCCAAACGAAACGACAAAGGAATGTGAATCGCGTGTGTTTTATTTCATCGCGCCGCGCGTCAACACCGTCAACTGTACCCGTCGTAGTCTTCCGGCTCTTCCCACTGCGTCTCGCCCGTCGTCGTGTTGTAATAGTACGTGTACCCCTCGGGACTTTGGTGCGTCTCCCATAACGGTTTGTACGGCGTCAACCCACCACCGCCGTCCCCGCCGCCGCCGCCGCCGTACGACTCGACGGCGCGTTCGTCCACGGGCACGCCCGCGTTGGTCACGCGCACGGGATTGATTTGTTGCTCGATGAAATCTTCGACGGCGGCGACGGCGTCTCGCACCCTGTCGGCGTCTCCCGACACGCGCACCATTCCCGTCTCTTTGATGATTGTAATCTTCGCCCCGGTTTGCGCGGATAACGCGCGAATATTTTCTCCACCCTTACCGATGATTCGCCCCTCCTGTCCCTGCGCGGGAATCTCCGTCGTCGTCTGTCCAGACGTCGCGGCGGCGTCGGGAGACGCGTCGAGCACCTCGCGAAGGAGCGTGCGCGCCACCTCGCAGCCCGAGGCGTCGCCGGTGATTTGTACGCGACTATTGGCGCGATCCACCTGCATGCGCACGCCGCTCTCCTCTTGTAAACGACGAATCGTGTCGCCGCCGCGTCCGATGATTTTGCCAAAGTGTTCGGGGTCCACGGGGACGAAAATTTCCGATCCGCCGGAGCCGCCGCCGCCGCCGCCGCGCGGCGGCGCGCGCGCCGCCGCGCCGTCTTGAATCAACGCGTACACCAATTGCGAGGCGTGGGCGACGCGATCGGGCGAACCCGTGATTGTGATTCGACGAGGTTGTCCAGGACCGACGTCGCTTTGGTTTTGAATCTTCACCGACGCCCCGCTCTCCGCCTGTATGCCGTTGATTTTATCGCCCCCGTGTCCGATGACTTTGCCGGCTTTCTCCGGCGGACACATGACGTACTCGGTCACCGCCGCGGGATCACCGCCGATCGGACCCGGAGGTGGAACTCGCATCGGTGGACCCGGAGGTGCGCCGTACGGGGCGCCCTGACCGCCGCCGTACGGACCCGGAGGCGCGCCGTACGGACCCGGAGGCGCGCCGTACGGACCCGGCGCCGCCGTCGCGTGCGGCGGCGGCGGCGGCGGCGCGCCTCCGCCTCGCGAAGGTTCACCGTACATCGACGGTCCCGTGCCGAACATTCCACCTCCTTGCGCGGGAGGCGGAGGTACCGTTTGCGTCGGCGCGCTCCTCGCCGCGCGTCTCGCGCGAGGATCCGCGCCCGAGATGACGCGCGTGTGTCCGCCGCCCGCCGCCTGCGGCGCCGGCGCGCTCGCGCTCGCGCTCGCACCGCCCCCTCCCCTCTGTCCCATCGCCTCGTTCACCTGTCGCAACAGATTCGCTAGATCCGCCGCCGTCTGTTGCGGCGGGTGTCCACCGTTCGTCGGTGCTCGAGCGCCGTTTCCGTACGGGTGCGCGCGTCCTCCGTCCCGACCGCCGCGAGGGTCGGGACCGCCGCTTCGTCCGTACCCACCCTGCGGCATCGATCGCGGATCCGCGGGCGGTCTGCGACGCGGGAAAAGAGCACACGAGATCGCGCCCATCGTCGTCAGTCTCGCGGTCGTCGTCATCGCTCGTCGTCGTCCGTCGGTCGGTCGGTCGGTCGAGATGCGTTCGATCCGTCCCGCGCGAGATCGATCGTTCGCTCGTTCGTTCGCTCGCGCGCGCGCGGAGAGAGACGCGCGACGAGACGCGGTCGGCGCGACCGCGGTCTCGCGCGCGCGTTCGTGCGTCGTGTGTGGTCGAGACGTACCGTCGCGACATGACGCGCGTCGGTCGTGAACCGTCTCGAGCGCGCGTCGATGTGACGCGAGCGGCGGCGGCGTCATTCGACGGCGCGCGGACCGAGCGCGTGGACGCGAGCGCGCGCGAACGAACGATCGAGCGCATTGCGCGGTGCGTCCATCTACCGTCGTCGGCGGTCAATCATGCGGTCGGTGCGCGCGCTCGGGTCGAGGGCGACGACGCATCATCGATTGGGGACGGCGACGAGTCGGCGCGCGGTGACGACGACGACGACGACGCGCGCGTCGTGGCGCATGACGGAGACGTCTGAGAGCGCGAATGAGGACGCGGGCGAGGGGTTCAGACGCGGTGCGAGACGCGGGAGGGAGTCGAGGGGACGACGGGAGCGAGGGGAGGCGACGTACGACGGTTTCGGCGAGCCGCCGCGAGGCGAACGCGAGCGACAGGCGAGCGAGGACGCGAGACGGCGGGGACGCGGGAGCGAGGTGAAGTACGATCGAAAGGCTGGAAGACGCGAGCGAGGGGAGGAACCGACGATCGCGGAGAGTTTGATCGGGGAGATTGTGTACGGGACGAATCCCGTGTTGGAGGCGCTTCGACAGAATAGACGGGCGTTGTTCGCGTTGTACGTGCAAGAGGGCGCGGACGGGAGCGGGAAGACTCGAGGGGACTCGGAGATCGTGCGTTTGGCCGAGGAACGAAACGTGACGGTGAAGAGCGCGAGTAAACACGATTTGAACATGGCGTGCGATAACAAGCCGCACCAAGGCGTCGTGCTCGACGCCGAGGCGTTGGAGATTCCAATCTTGGAAGATTTACCGTCGTGGGACGGCGTCGGACGAGCGCCCGTGTGGTTGGCGTTGGATGAGATCGTGGATCCGCAAAATCTCGGCGCCATGCTTCGCAGCGCGCACTTTTTAGGCGTCGACGGCGTCGTCTGTTGCGCCAAGAATAGCGCCCCGTTCAACGCCACGGTGAGCAAAGCGAGCGCGGGCGCCATGGAGGCGCAGATCGTGCACCAAACGGGCGTCATGCACAGATTTCTCGCCAAGGCTAGAGACGAGGGTTGGGACGTCGTCGGCGCCGCCGCCGACGCTCGCGCTGAAAACGTATCCGATTTCGTCGTCTCCGCGCCGACGGTTCTCGTCATGGGCAACGAAGGTTCCGGTCTGCGCACCAACGTTCGGCGCGCGTGCAACCGACTCGTCGCCATTCCCGCCGGCGTCGACAAGGCGCAGGGCGTGGATTCTCTCAACGTTTCCGTCGCCGCGGGCATCTTGATCCACCGCTTCGTCTCCGCGAGAGCCGGCGCGTGAGTTGTACAGTATTTTACATATGTATATACATTGCATGATTTATACTCTTAATACGTGCCATTCGTCTGAATACGCAGTCGGTATCGTAAACCTCGACGTCACCGCGGGACTACGGACGCTCGTCCGGCGTCTGCACACCGTCGCACGGCGTCGACGCGACGCTCGAAGCGCGCGGTGAGCGTCAGAAAGTACTCGCGTCCACCGCACGCGCGCGCGTGAGCTCACGCGCTCGATCATCGGTCGACGCGCTCATCGAGCGTCCTATTACCGATCGTCTCGCGAGGATTTACAAAATTTATCATGTTCGCGACGATCTCGAGGACGGCGGCGCCGACGGCGTCTCGCGCGAGCGCTAAGATCGATCGAACGGTGGGAAAGCGCGTCGCCGATCGATGCGTGCGCGCAAACGCGCGGGCGATGGAGGCGCGAATCGTCGGTGGTGGATGTCTGAGCGTGAGAGAGGAGCGGCGAGCTCAAACGCCGACGCTCGGAAACGAGAGGCGAGGCGAACTCGCGGTCGTAAAAGCGTCGAGTGGGGATTCGGATGCGATGACGAAGAGCGAGGATGAGAAGGAAGGAAGCGCCGACGTCGCCATCGTCGCCGCGTGTGTGGCGGTTTCTTGCCTGTTCGGCGCGGGCATCGGAGTGGTGGAGGGCGCGGACAAGGCGAGCGAATACTTTGCGGGATACCTTTTAGAGCAGAGCTTGAGCGTAGATAACTTATTCGTATTCGTACTGTTGTTTGAGTACTTTCAAGTGCCGCCGGCTCGACAGACGCGAGTGTTAAACTATGGCATCTACGGTGCGCTCGTGATGAGAGCAGTCATGGTCCTCGCGGGCGTCGAACTCATCGAGAGCTTCCAACCCATTCTCTTGGTGTTCGCGGGTATTTTGATTTTTAGCTCGTACAAGCTCCTCGGCGAGGCGGGCGAGGAAGAGGAGGACATGGGCGAGAACGCCATCGTAAAGTTTTTCTCAAACTTTATGGATGTGAGCGACGACTTTGACGGCGACAACTTTTTCACTATGCAAAACGGTGTCAAGATGGCGACGCCGCTTCTCTTGGTTCTCGCGGTAGTGGAAGTGAGTGACGTGGTCTTCGCAGTCGATTCCATCCCGGCCGTGTTCGGTGTGACGCAGGATCCGTTCATCGTGTACACGTCCAACCTGTTTGCGATTCTCTCTCTCAGACAGTTGTACACGTTGATCTCCAAGGCGGTTGGCGAATTAAAGTACTTACAGACGGCTGTGGCGCTCGTGCTCGGATTTATCGGAGTTAAGATGGTCGCCGAGTACGCCGGTGCCGAGATCCCGACGGAAACGTCCCTGGCCGTGGTCGTCACGATGCTCGGCGGCGGCGTAGGCGCGAGTCTGTTGCTTCCCGACGAAGAAGAAGAAGAGGCGAGCGAGTAAATCGAATCCCACAAGAGCGATCCCACGCGCGGGCGAGGCGAGCGATACAAACGAAACGCGATAGAAGATGAGGCAACAGTCTAAGCGGACAGGTTGTCGTTAGTAGTGTAAATCTACCCAGAAAGTTTGATCAGGACGTTTATGATGTTACATGTCTCGTCAGCGCGCGCTTCGATTCAGACTCGTCAACACTTTCGCGACGCCTCGACTGAGACTCTCGTACTGCAGCGCCAACCCTTTGTAGTCGTGAAGGAGCTTGGACACGTCTCCTACGGTCAAGTCCTCCGCCTTGGCGTATAAAAATCTATAGTCGGACAGCGTGAGCTCGCCCGCTACGTCAGACGCCGTGAGCGCGGTGGCGCCCTCAGCCTCGACGTCTTCCGTCGTGCGCCAGGGAATGTACGGCACAGACATCGATGACGTTGGCGTTTCGGACGAAGCGTTCCGCGTCTCCGTCAACGGCGTGTGCAACGGCGCCGTCGGCGGCGGTCGCTGCGTGACGGATTCCGGCGTCGCCGGAGGCGCGTCCCTCGGCGGAGGATCGCGTTCGTCTTCATCCCCGTCGTCGACGTTCACGAGATCGTTCTGTTTATGATCATTGGACAGTGCGCTCAGAGCGGCGCTCATCTCTTCCACCGAAATCTGAGGTTTCTGAACGGGCGTCTCTCGCGTCGCGACCTCCTCATCCTCCTCAGCCTCCTCAGCCTCGTCCTCGTCCTCGTCCAATTCGATCGCTTCCAACACCCCGGCTCGCTCTAAAGCCGCGTCGAACTCGGTTTCATCCACGCCCGTGAAATCGCTCGCTCGAGCTCGTCCTAAAAACCGCACCGCGCTCACGAGATTGGTGAAAAAATACGCCGCCTCGGAGACGAGTCTCGACTCGCCGCGAAATCTTTGAATGTACCGTAAATTACTCTCCAATCGTTCCGGATTCGCCCTGAGCGTCACGTACACGAGCACGGGTAAGAAATCATCCGCCCCACCGTCGCTCCCCTGACGCGTCGTCAGCGTGTTATTGATGATTCGACACGTATTCAGCACGCACACCAACTTGTCCCGAGGCGCCTTGAATTGATTCATCTTCCCCAACTCGCTCTCCGCCAACGCCCACGACGCCGCCGCGTGCGCCGTCTCCGCCACGTCCAGATGTTGCGCCGTCACGATCTCTCGCATCGCCCCTATCCGTCGTCGAAGCGCCTCGTCTCGCGCCTCGTCTCGCTTCCCTCTTCCGAAGACGCGCGCGTGCGCCTTCGTCATGACGTACTTTTCCAATCCCTCCCCGCTCGCCTCCAGCTCGGACGCCGACGCCCCTCGCCACGCCGGGTGTTGGACGAAACTCGCCTCCGTTCGTTCCAGGAACGCCTGGACGCGGCGTCCGACGCGCGCGGCGTCTCGTTCGGCGGCGTCATCGTCGAGAGAGGCGATGAACGTCTTGACGTCGCGCACGAGCGCGCCCGCGCTCGGTTGACGCATCTTCTCGAGAAACGTTTGAAACGTGAGCGGAGGGGGAGGCGGGGTCGTCACCGACATCTCGACCGCGCGAGATCGTCGTCGCCGAAACGCGAGGCGGGACGCGCGGGCGTCGATGGGTGAGGACGTTGGATTGAATTCTTTCTTCCGCGTCGACGACCCGAGGACGAGACGCGCGCGGAACGCTCGAACGAATGGTGTACGTGCGTGCGCGAACGAAGGAACGAACGAGGAATACGACAAAGTAAGTAATAACGACGACATCCATTACAAACGACGGTCGAGAGCGACTCGATCGCGACGCCGACGAGAGACTCCTCGTCGGTTCGCGCGCGCGAGACGTTCGGCGACGGCGTCGCGCGTCACGTGGTTCGTCCAGTTGGTGGCATCATCATCTCGGGGATTAGTCGAACAAGTCGAAGTCCATGTCGGCCTCTTCTTCTTCTTCTTCAGCCGCCGGAGCCGCCTCCGCCGCGCCCGCGTCACCGCCAGCCGCGGCGCCGCCGCCGCCGCCGCCTCCGCCGCCAGACGGCACAGAGGCGAGCTTGGCGTTACCTTCGGCGATCAATTCCGCGATGTCCTTGCCCTCGATTTCCTTCATGAAAGCGGCGAGCTTGGAGTCATCGACCTCAGCCGCGGCTATGCGAAACAAAAACAACAATGTCACCGTCAGTCTCTCGCGCTCTCGCTCGTTCGCGTCGGTCGACGTCTCGTCGCTCCACTCGCGGGAAGAGGCGTGCTCCCTCTCGCGCGCGCGAACGACACGTACCACCGGCGAGGATAGCCTTGACATCAGCCTCGGAAGGGGATTCCTTCCCGGCGAGTTGCGCCTGCGTCACAAATCAATCGTCGTCGTCAGTCGCCCGTGCGCGTCGAGATGCGTCATCGAGACCGAAAAGCCCTAGTCGCGCCCACCCTCGCGCGGTCATCCGCGCGCGCCCCGCGCTCGCATCGCCACCGTCGACCGAACGACGACGACGCGCGCGCGACACGAAATCCATTCGCACGAACGCCGACGCCACCGCGCTCGCATCGCGCCTCGCGCGCGACGTCCGGGTCGATCGTCCGTCGCCCCGCCCCCGGCCCATCCCGATCCTCCTCGCGCCACGTCCGAGCGCGTCCCACGCGATGCACGCACCAACAAGAAAGCGGCGACGTATTTCATCCGTGCTGTGAGGTGTTACTAAAGTGCGTTCGTGTGTTCGTAGCCGAGGAATTCGATTCCTGCCTTAGCTTGCAAAGAGCAGACGACTCGCGCGCGCACAAGAGGCGGACGGCGCGCGCGCGCGAGGCGAATCCCGTCGTGTTCCGGATGTCCGAGTGTGTGCGTTTATTTTTATTGTATGTCCGAGTGTGTGCGTTTATTTTTATTGTATGTCCGAGTGTGTGCGTTTATTTTTATTGTATGTCCGAGTGTGTGCGTTTATTTTCATTCTCGGACACTCGATACGCGTTGTGGTGGTTTCATTTTCATCAGTGTATCGATACATTGCAAACGCGGCGCACTCGACGGTCGATCCCCGGACCCTCGTCGAGGTCGTCGTCCGTCGACCCCGCGTCGTCGACCGCACACCCGCGTCGGACGGACGGACGGAGGCCGGTCGCGCGCGATGGCGGGTTGGTTTTACCGCGCGATGCACCGCGAACCGGTGGTGATGTGGTCGTGTTTCATCGGCGGCGCGGGCATGGTGATGCCCCTGATCGTCCCGCGCGGCGCGTTCGAGTCGTCCGAGCCGCGGACGACGAGCGTGCCGAACGCGGCGGCGGTGGCGGCGGCGCTGCGACCGGGGGCGCGCGCGGAGTGAGCGGCGCGATCGTTTCGGCGAGAGCTTTGAGTGTACGAACAGACGAACGAGGGGAAGGGCGAGGGGAAGAGGACGAGGAGGAACGTCTCGCCGCGCGTTTTAATAGCGACGGAAAGAATGGCGTCAATAAACGACGGACGACTCTTCAAAAACGTTTCAACTCAGTCGACACCTCTTTTCTTTTTTACACCCAACATGTATTCAACGCGCGCACGCGTACTCGCTCGCGGGGAAAGGAAACGCCCGACGTTCGCGTCGAACGCCTCGCCCTCGAGCGACGTCGCGTCGCCGACGCCTCCGCGGGACCGACGTCGACGTCCGACGGACGATACACGAAACAGTCCACGCGCGGGGACGTGGATTCTACGTCGTTCGAATCGATGGCGAAGAACACGGCCAAGTTCCAACGACAAAAAGCCGCTCGCTTTGGAACCAAATCCCATCCAGACCAGACGGCGTCGGCACCAACCGTCGGGTACGCTCACATCACCACCGACGTCGACCGCGTTCGCCCGAGTCGGACGATCGAGCGTCGGACGACACCCTCGCGTTCTTTAATTCTTTCCCCACACCACCACCGACGTCGTCTTAACGCGTCTCGTCTCGTCTCGTCTCGATCGTCCCGGTCGTCGTCCTCTGTCGCCCGTAAGCGTCCCGCACCGAATCATCGATCGTGCGTCGTGTGTGCATATACCACTGCTCGCTCTCGTACTAGGGCGTCGCGTCGCGTAACTACGACACCGTTACGACCGACACCAAACACGAGCTTTCATGGCCAAGTGGTAAGGCGTCCCCTTCGTAAGGGGAAGATCGCGGGTTCGAACCCCGTTGAAAGCATTTAGACTTTTTTTTGTTATAGTACGTATCAAATGTCCGAACTAAATCTGCGTGTTTGTTATAGTACGTTGAAAGCATTTAGACTTTTTTTGTTACGACATGTATCAAATGTCCGAGATAAATCTGCGTGAGAG